>FWPV01000057.1_pt1 | contig 415915 bp, 399 predicted proteins | sample 2228371 | NCBI WGS metagenome assembly FWPV01 (sample SAMEA103939776, study PRJEB20133) | metagenome | reverse complement strand
GCCAGTTGCTGTACAGCTTTTAATTGCTGTGCATTCACACGAAGTGAAGCTTCAGCAATAAGCTGTGCCAGCCGCTGCTTCCACTGCAACAGCAGCGGCTGATAATCTGAGCCTAAAAAGGCCAGATCCGTCAGTTCCACCAGTAAGTTGGTGACGCCCTGCGGCGCTGACAACACTAAGCCTACGCTTTGATTGCCAATTTGTTGTTGTACTATATCCGCCACCTCGAGGAAGCGGGTTACCGACGCCAGAGACGAACCACCAAACTTAAGCACCCTCATGTTTTACTCCTTGCTAAACGAAAAAGGCCCGTGACGGGGAGGTCACGGGCCTTTTTAAAAACAATACGCCGCCGACCTCCTACCCCGCAGGGTTGGTGGTAATAATAATGGTGAGTGTATTGCGGATTTGTGTCTTTTTCATACTGTCTATATGCTCAAATTTTTAGACGTCTGTCAATCTAAATGTTTAGATTGTTCTAAATTTAATGGCTGCTAATTTGTTTTCAACAGAAACTCTGTTTCACCGGCACAATAGGAGACCACCCTGTTACGTCCCGCTCTTTTCGCGTTATAAAGCGCCATATCAGCCTGAGCTATCAGCACCTCGTGCGCTCTTTCGCCAGCAGTGTCAAGCTGCGCTACACCAACACTGATTGAACTTTGTATAGAGTGCTCATGAAATGTGACAGCTTTACTACTGACGGCCAGACAAATACGTTCGGCCACTTCCATCGCACCAGCCAGGGCTGTATTGGTCAGCACTATGCCAAACTCCTCACCACCGTATCGGCCAAACCAGTCGGTGTCCCGTAACAAAGCCCGGACTCTGGCAGTTAACTCAATCAGCACTGAATCTCCGCCTAAATGACCATACTGATCATTGAGTTGCTTAAATTTATCCAGATCAAACAATAACAACGACAGAGGTTGCTGATAACGCTGCGCTCGTTGGACTTCAAGCTTTAACTGTTCTTCCCAGTAACGGCGGTTTAATGCCTGGGTTAAACCATCCACACGATTGCTTTGCTCCAGTTTTTGTAAAGTCGTTTGCAGATGCTGTTGATAAACAAAAGCATCAGTGGCGTCCTCAATCAGCATACAGACATGACGACGACCCGACGGATTATTCAAGGGCAACATGGTGCAGTTCTGCGCCATATACTGACTGGAACTGGTCACAGGACGTAAATGGGGTAACTTGATCACATACTGCCGCTGCTCCCAGCTGCTAAATGAGGGACTTTGCAACTCCAGCACAGAGGCAAACTTACGCCTAAGCCATGCTTCTGGTAAATCAGCAAAAACTTTAAACAGACTTTTCCCTTTTGCTTCAGTCAGTTGAACTGAGCTGTGGCGCTGCAAAAAGGTATTCAGATAGACCAGTTGAAATTCCTCATCTACCACCAGCACGCCGCTATTGAGCTGCTCTAATATGGGGCCCGTTAACCAGTCGTCTGACATTAATACTCTTCCACTATCCTATCCAAAATTTGCTGGATATTTAACACAGCTTCTCCTGGGATCAGCAACAACATATCGCAGTTAAAAGAATGATGAATTAACTGGTAACTAATATCGACTCTAAGTGCCAGTTCCCAGTGACAAGCCGTTTCAATTAAGGCTTCAGTCATATTATTCTGCCGCGATGATAAAACACGAGGCGCGCTGTAGGACAAACTAGTATCCATTTGCTCAGCCAGACCATTTAAAAAGGTGGTGGTCAAAATAGAGCTAATATCCGTCAGCATCTCCAGCTCGGACGCATTATCCGTGTCATACCCTAATAAAGCTGCAATGCGATGGGCATTCTCCAACTGATACAGCACTATAGCCTCACCCCGAAACCCACCATTGCCTAAAAATCCCTGGCTGACTAAAGCGGCTTCAGCACTACTGTATTGAGCTTCAAATTGCGCCGGAATTTGTGCTGAGTTCACCAGCTCTATAGCAGGCACTTGTATATGCACAAAGGTATTTAAAAAACGGGCAAGTTTATCGCTGGCCAGACCCATAGCGACATTGATCAGCTCCTGTAAACAATCCCTTTGTTCTTCAGAGAATACTGTACTCATATCAATCCATAGTGTTTTAAAATAACAACCAGCTTTTCCGGGTTCACAGGCTTGTGAATAAAAGCTAAAGCTCCAAGCTCTGTGACCCGCTTCTGCATTTCCGGCTGGATATCTGCTGAAATAACAATGACAAAACAATCCAGTCCATCCTGTTTTATTGCCTCAAGCACACCTATGCCATCCAGCTCCGGCATGGTTAGATCTAAAAATACCAAACCTATCTCCTGACTACGCAAAATAGTCAGGGCTTCGATACCATTAGCTGCTGTCAAAATATCAGCATCAAAAGACTCAGGTAGAGATTTACGGACTTGTTTTCGCGCCAGTAAGGAGTCGTCACAAATTAATACAGGTAACGCCATTAAAACAGCCTCTTTATTATTGCTTTATTTGTTTTCAATTTAATGTGCACAGCTCAATTATTCGACACCGCTACCATACTCAAAGCGACCGCAATTGAACACCATTAAATGCTGCTTTTGCCGCCTTCTGACAATTTATAGCCACGATATTGCGAAAGCTGCTCTTGTTGCCTAGTCTCTAAGTTATTTATTACATATAGTATTTTCATTTAAACAGATCTTCTATAACTTAGAGTTTCAATGCTAACTACTATTAAGCCGAACCAAACAAGGTTGTTTCATGCAGCAAAAAAGTTTATCGCGTAAGCTGCTGACCAAAGTCTTGTCAGTGTATTTTATCCTGACCTTTGTGGTGACTTTAGGCCAGATTGTTGCCGAGTATTTCAACACCAAAGACCATATCAATGGTGAACTGGCGACTTTGCAGCAAACCTTTTCCGGTAGTCTGACCCGGGCTATTTGGGAACTTAACACCCAGCAAGCCTTGATTATTGCTGATGGTTTACTGGCTATTCCTGCGATTGAAGGCATTATAGTTCGGGATGATAGTGGCGCTGTCATTACTCAATTGGGTAGATACATAGATATCAGCGAGCGCTATAGCAATCAGTTGGTGCAGGAAGGCATTCGACTCACAGAACAAAACTCCGGCTTATTTGGTTATACCTTTCCTCTCATTTTTGAATTCTCAGGGCGCGCCACTCAGGTAGGTGACGTTACTTTGTTCTCCAGCCGGGCTGTGGTGCTGGACCGCATTAAAATTGGCATTTATTTTTTGGTTGGTAATGCGGTTTTAAAAACGACCTTCTTAATTATTCTTTTTTTACTGGCGTTTCGCAGTCAGCTGACCTTACCACTGAGTGAACTGACACAACAAATTGAAGATCTGGAGCTGGACCACCTGGAAGGCACCAAAGTGGAAGTACGCCACGATGAAGCCAATGAATTGAGTGTGATGGCAGATGCCTTTAACCGTTTGATTGCTCGTGTGCAGGATTACAAAGTGCAGTTGGAAAGCACCCAAAAACAACTGCTGCACTCCAACGAAAAACTCGATCAGCACAACTTGCTACTGGAGCAGGAAGTGGCGCGTAAAACCTCAGGCCTAAGTCAGGCCATGATGGATTTACAACAGCAAAAACAAGAACTTGAAGTTAAACAGCAAGCGTTACGTGAAGAAATAGAACGTCGTCGTCATAGTGAAGAAGCTTTACGTGGTAAACAAAGTGAGCTGGAAAAAACTGTGGATGATTTAAAGCAGGCACAAGACAGGTTAGTACAGTCGGAGAAAATGGCGGCTTTAGGTGGTTTTGTGGCAGGTATTACCCATGAAGTAAATACCCCTGTCGGTATTGGCGTCACCGCCACCAGTTTTCTGGCTGAGAAGCTCACAGCTCTGGAGGCCGCTTATAAAGAAAAGACTTTGTCTCCTAAAGTGCTGGAACATTTTATTGAGGAAGCCAAACAAAGTACCTCTTTACTGCAATCCAACCTGACCCGAGCTTCAGAGCTGATTGCCAGCTTTAAACAAATCGCTGTTGATCAAACCAGTGATGCGATTCGTACTATCAATCTGGCCGAATACCTGCACGAAGTGATCCGCTCCTTGCAGCCAAACTTCAAAAAGACCCGCCATCATATTGATGTGAATTGCCCGGAAAGCCTGATGCTCAGCTGCCCTGCCGGTGCTATCTCACAAATTTTCACTAACCTTTTAATGAATTCGTTAATTCATGGTTTTGAAGAACTGGAAGAAGGTTATATCCGCATTACTGTGCTGGATGAAGGTCAGATGGTAGACATCACGTATTCAGATAATGGCCGCGGCCTGACTCAAGAGCAACTGGAAAAACTCTTCCATCCGTTTTTCACCACAAAACGTGACCAGGGCGGTAGTGGCTTAGGCACGCATATTACTTATAACCTGGTACGTCAAACACTGGGCGGTTCGATTCAGGTCAGCAGCGAACCTGGCCATGGCTTGAGTTATCATATTCGTTTTCCGAAAAACTTAAAACGCAATTCCTGAACCTAAACAACCAAAGTGCAGCGTAATGCACTTTGGTTTTTTCCGCTGAAAAACTCAAAATCTGATGGATGAACTCTGTATACTAAGCCGCAATTCTTATAGACAGAGTAATTAACTATGTGGTTTAAAAATTTACGTTTATATCAGGTCACCGAAAACCTGAACACCGATCAGGATCAATTAGAGCAGGCCTTAGCTGCATTCAAATTCACACCTTGTACCTCACAGGAAGCCATTAAAATGGGTTTCACCAGCCCTTTGCATCCAAGCATGAAGCACTATTGCCACCAAACTAATGACGTGATGTTATTTGCGGTCAAACGTCAGGAAAAAGTGCTGCCAGGTTCAGTAGTCAATGAAGAACTGGCCCCAAAAATTGATGCGATGGAACAGGAAAAAGGCCGCCCTTTAAGCCGCAAAGAAAAACAGGCGTTAAAAGAAGAACTGATCCAAACCCTGTTACCACGGGCGTTCAGCAAATCCAGCGTCACTACTGCCTTGTACGATAAACAACAAGGTTGGTTACTGGTAGATACCAGCAGCGCCAGCAGAGCGGAAGAACTACTGGCGTTGCTACGCAAGGCTTTTGGCTCTTTACCTGCCATGCCGCTGCTGGACAATCACCAGTTGAATCAGCAACTGCATTTTTGGTTACAAGGCAAAGAATTACCAGAAGGTTTTCAGTTAGGGGCTGAAGCCGAACTCAAAGCACCGGATGAAGAAGGCGCTAAAGTACGCTTTATCAATCACTTGCTAAGTGCAGATGAAGTGCAAAGCCATTTACAGGATAAACTGGTGACAAAACTGGCCTTAGAGCAGGACGAAAAAGTGACCTTTTTGATCTGTGATGACGGCAGTATCAAGCGCTTAAAATTCCATGACCTGTTATCAGGTGCAAACGAAGAAATGGGCTGGGATGATGTCATGGGTCGTCTGGACGCCGACTTATTACTGATGACAGACGCTTTGCGTCATGCCTTGACGCCACTCAAAGCCAATATCAGCAGTCAGTAAAGCGGATAGTTTATACAACAAGGCCCGCGAATAAGCGGGCCTTTTCGTACTAAGAAAGACTATCAGCTTAACAGAGCTTTGATTTCCTGAGAAATTAAACGAATTTCTGCGATATCCATAAAGTGAGCATCGGGTATTATGTTGCGGTCAATATAGGGTTGCAACGCCTGCAACCTTGCAGTGCCTGCCAATGGGCTTTGCACCAAAGCACCCAGTCGGATAAAGTCGATATAACCAACCTGTTCAGTCTGAACGTGAGCATTATTCCAGTTCAGCACAATCTCCACATAAGTATCAGCGAAATCCCAGGCTCGCATAATGCTGGCTCCTATTTGGCCAGACAAAGTACTTATGACGTTATCTAAAAATTGAGACTCGCCAAACACCTCCTGATAACGTTCAGCTTCAGTCAAAATAGGCAAAACACCGATCAAATGCATCAAACCAGCCAAGGTCATCACATCTAAATTCAGATTACAGTGCTTATTTTCAGCGATATATAACTTTAAGCAGGCGAGCGCTATGCTCGTCACATTGACACTGTCTCGCCAAACAGAAGCCATTCTCTCTTTGATTTGCTCATGTTGTGATACAAACAGCTGCTCCATCGCCATAGCAGTGGCAATGTTTTTCACCTGACTCAGACCAATGCGGGTAATAGCCTGATTTAATGAGTTGACCTTAATGGAACGTCCCATAAAGGCACTGTTGGCCACTTTGATCATACGGGCGGCTAAGGCTGGATCCTGGGCAATCACATCTGTCATCATCAATAAATTACTATCAGGATCGTCCGCTGTTTTTCGGACCTGAATCGCCATTTCAGGCAAAGTTGGTAAAACCAGCATATCAGTGCGGATCTTCTCAACCAAAATAGTTAACAGAGCATTTTCAGCCGACATAACAAGGTTCCTTAGCACGAAAAAAGTTTAGGCAGCCGAAATATACTGCAAGCACAGACTGGGTCTCAGAAAACAGCACATTCTACCCTTCAGGAAGCAAACTCGTCATGTTGGTACAGCCAATAATGCCATTTTTTGTTTTAAGCGCTCTAAAGCCTCTTTAGTGTAAGCCAGAGCAGGCACCTTGCCCCAGACAGGCGCAGGCCAGGCACAATCCGTGTCGTAGCGCACTATATGATGCAAGTGCAACTGCGGTACCATATTACCAAGAGCTGCGATATTCAGTTTTTTAGCCTGAAACTGAGCTTTGATAAAAACAGATAAATGAGCACTTTCGCGCCAGAGTTGGTTTTGCTCGGTTTGTGTCAGGTCAATAATTTCCACCATACCAACGCGGCGCGGGATCAGGATAAACCAAGGGTAGTTCGCATCGTTTTGCAGTCGCAACTGACAAAGCGGCCAATCCGCGAGATAGAGGCTATCCCGTTCAAATTCTGCCGCAAGTTCAAATTCTTTATGATGCACTGATGATCTCCTGTTCTGTAATTTGCTCTGTACTGACGAACACTGCAAAATCATGAATTAGCTCTGTGATCAACGCAACATCTGCCTGTCGTACTGCATATTCTAAATTCGACATCAACTCGGTCAACTCTGGATATCCCATGCTGCCGGCACTACCTTTTACACTGTGAGCTTCAAACTGTATCCGGCTCCAGTTTGCTGCACTAAGCCAAAGCTGAAATTCCTGAAGCAACGAAGGCAAGGACCGTTTAAACTCCAGTTTCAGCTTTACAATAACGGGATCCGAATCGAGTTGTGCTTCTAGTTGTTCATCCAGACTGGTGCGGCTTTGACAGAATTTTTGTATCACAGCGATAAAATCTTTTTGCACTATAGGTTTAGATAAGACGGCCTGGCACCCCGCCTTTAAATATCGGCTTTGGTCTTCGCTCATCACGTTGGCCGTTAAAGCAATAATAGGTAAGTCCATACCCGCATGACGAATTAAGGCTGTCGCTTCTTCTCCCCCCATTTCCGGCATCTGCATATCCATCAGCACTAGATCAAAATGCTCCAGTAATACCCTTTCTACTGCTTTGTGGCCGTTTTCAACAATCACAGCATGAATACCCAACTTTTGTAACAACACCTGAATAAGTAACTGGTTATCAGTATTGTCTTCGGCCACCAATAACTTCAACTTTTGATAATCTGTGTAAGTTTCAACAACTAAAGGCTCTTGGGTTGGTTTTTGATAACTATCGACCAGACTGATATGCTGATGCTCGCACGACATCACAATCTCAAAACAGCTGCCAATGCCCTTGACACTATCCACCAGAATATCGCCTTGCATCTGCTCCATCAGTTTTTTTGAAATACAAAGACCAAGACCAGAACCGCCAAAATTACGGGTTACAGCAGCGTCAGCCTGCACAAAAGGCTGAAAGAGTTTACTAAGCTCCACTGTGGTAATACCTATACCGGTATCCTTAATTTTAATCCTCAGCACTTCCTCAGGCGTTTGATAGGACACATCGATCACCACTTTGCCTTTCTGGGTGAACTTCACTGCGTTGGAGGTTAGGTTGAGCAGGACTTGACGGAAACGTAAGGTGTCGGTGTAGATAAATTGTGGCAATGGATAGTTCAGTTCCAGCAAACATTGCAAACCTTTTTGTTCTGCCTGTTGCTTGGTTAATTGGTACACATCGTCCAGCATGGCCAGCAAACTGATCTGCTCTGTTAACAATTCCAGTTTATCAGCTTCAATTTTTGACAGATCAAGAATATCGTTAATCAGAGCCAGCAAATGATCGCCGCTGCGCAGCACACGACTCAGATAGTCCAGTTGTCTGTGCGGATCATTCTCATGAATAGCTTGCTCACTGAAACCAATAATGGCAGTCAACGGCGTGCGGATTTCATGACTCATATTGGCCAGAAACACACTTTTTAATCTGTTGGCCTGTTCCGCCACTTCACGGGCTAAAATCAATTGCTGATTGGCATCTTCCAGTTGCTGATTCGCATCCGCTAAATCCTGAGTTCTGGCCGCTACTTTATCCTCCAGTTGCAACTGATAGGCTCTCTCCCGCTCTCTGTAGACACGTAACTGACGCACCATCACGTTAAAAGCAGCGAACATATCGCCTAATTCATCCTGTTTTCTGACGGTTAGAACTGTGGATAAATCACCTCGGCCCACCGCAGTTTTGGCTAGAGTAAGTTCCCGTACAGGTGTTAATACAAAACGGGCCAGAACCCAATAAATTAACATAGGTAATCCTATGCAAAACAAGATGCAAAACAAGGCAATTAACATAGGTTTATAAGCCATGCTTTGGCTTAACAGTGCAGGCCTTATCCCCATAATAAGCTGATAAGGGCCAGCTAAAGAGACACCTGTCACTAACATAGACTGTCCAAGTAGCAGAGTAGGAACAAATTCATGTTGGTCGACACTGGCCTGAATTTCCGTAAAACTGACCGGAGAAAAAGCGCTGCCCATCAGCAAAGGATTTTCGGAAAAGGCAATAGTTGCAGCCTGACTCACAATCAAAGGAGCACGCAGTTCCCCTCCTAACTGCCTGATACTTTGATGAAATAATTCGGGGTTAATCACAAAGACAACATAACCCCAAAGCCGTTTAATATCGCCGGGCGACTGTCCTGATATATAAACCTTTTGGGCCACATACAAATTTAGCTGAATTGAACCTTGCTCACTGGACAGGAAAAAACCATTGTCGTCCATCATTGATTGTAACGCGGAAAAATACTGATTCCGAAACCTGCTGAGTTCTTTCGCCTTTTCTTGCTGCGGAATAGTCAGCAGATAATCGCCGTTTAAACGAATAAATTTAATTGACGAGATTTCTGGATGCTCTCTTCGATAACGTTCGAATCCCTGAACCAACTCCGCTTCCGGTTGCTGCTCTTTGGCAATAAAACGTTCGACCAGACTTTGGGAAGACAGCAGCAATAAAGCTTGCTGGTAAGATGATAATTGAAGACGAATGTCCTGCTGTACCTGCACCAACTCATTTTTAATTTGCTGAAACAGCTGTTGTTCGTAATAGCGGACACTGAAGTGATAGGATAAATAACCCAGGCATAACAAAGGCAGAACCAGGATAGGCAGCATGTAGACTACTAAAGTTTCACGTAACCTCATGAAGATCCTGATTTATACCCTAAAAGCGCCCTGTTCGTTGCCAAAGCATAACCAGAGCGCTTCCGAACTACAAGACTAAGCTTGAAATAGCGTGCGGATCCAACGCTCTTCCGTTATAAAGTTCCAGCTCCAGCTTTTCCACTGGGCAGATAACCCCTGAGCCACAATTTGATCTTCTGTTTTTCCCTGAGCTTTCAGCGCATTCACTTCAGAGAGCGTCTGTTCCATCATAGTTAAAAAGCGCTGCAAGCCAGCTTTGTCCATTAAATCACCGTGGCCTGGAATTAACCTGGTCTTATCATCGATTTGACTGAGCAGCAGTTTGACGTTACTGATATAGCCAGCAACTGAACCACCACTTTTCAGGTCAATAAAAGGGAAACGGTCAGCGAAAAACAAATCGCCCATATGCAGCACATTGGCCTCTTTAAACCAGACAACTAAATCGCCATCTGTATGGCTGACAGGCAAAGTGACCAGCTTTAAGTTTACGCCGTTAAGACTAAGGGCTTTTTCACCGATAAAAGTTTCTGTCGGCAAGCCCGCCACCGGGAATTTGCTGTCCGCTTTTAATCGGGTTAACACATTGGTATGAGCAACAATCTGTGCCCCTGAGGCTAACGCCGCATTGCCATTGACATGATCACCATGAAAATGAGTGTTCACCAGAGTTTTGATTTGTACTCCTGCTTGTTTGCTTTCAAGCTCAGCTTTGATCTGTGGAGCCATATGCTCGTACTGAGAGTCCACCACCAGCGCACCTTCAGGACCAACTACAGCGGCAATATTACCGCCAGCTCCTTTGATCATATACAAATGCTTTGCCAGCTCCAGACTGGTGACCTGCACTTTGTCCTGAGCATGAGCAACACTGCATAACATCAGTGCCAGTAAAACTGTAACTTTTTTCATATCCATCCTTATGCAAAGAAGAATTTAGCAGCAAAAACTGCGGTTAATATCCACACGCTAAAGGTAGTTTTTGACAAACGACCCGTTACTAAACAGAGCACCGCATATGTAATAAAGCCCATGCCTATGCCATCGGCGATAGAGAAGGTCAGCGGCATCATCACCAAGACTACGACGACAGGCACTGATTCGATCAAATCATCCCAGCGCACATGCTGCAAACTACTGAGCATTAAGGTAGCCACATAAAGTAAAGCACCCGCCGTGGCATAGGCAGGCACCATAGCGGCCAGTGGCGATAACCAAAGCGCGGCTAAAAAAGCCAGCCCTGTGACCACAGCAGTTAAACCTGTCCGGCCACCGGCAGCAACACCTGCAGTGCTTTCGACATAACTGGTGGTTGTGGATGTGCCTACTAAAGCACCAGCAATAGTTGCCGAACTGTCTGCTAATAATGCGCCTTTTAAATGAGGGATCTCTCCACTGGCTTTTAATAATCCGGCTCTTTGACTCACAGCCACTAAAGTACCGCTGGTATCAAACAAATCTAAAAACAATAAACTTAAAATCACTGGCACCATAGCCCATTGCAGCACAGAGGCAAAATCCAGCTGCAAAAAAGTCGGTGCTAAGGAAGGAGGCATAGACACAACACCGTTAAAGCTGGTGTCGCCACGCCACCAGGCGATAGCTGTGATCACTAAAATACTGATAAAGACTGCCGCATGTTGTTTACGATGCGCCAGAGCGAAAATCAGAAAAAAACCAGCTATGGCCAGCAAGACTTTAGGGTCATGCAAATCGCCCAGCGTCACCAACGTGGCAGGGCTGGCCACTATGATATTGGCAGTTTTTAATGCAATCAGTGCCAGAAACATACCTATACCAGCAGCGATACCCATCTTCAATGCAAAGGGAATACTCTGAATAATCCACTCACGAATTTTGAAAATACTTAGCAGCAAAAACAGCACACCAGAGCAGAACACTGCAGCTAAAGCCGTCTGCCAGCTGTGGCCTTGCTCCAGCACTATCACGTAAGTAAAAAATGCATTCAGGCCCATACCAGGCGCCAAGGCTACAGGCAAGTTTGCTAGCATTCCCATAGCGATAGAACCAAAAGCTGCGGCCAGACAAGTGGCCACAAAAACTGCGCCCTGATCCATACCGGTCTGTGCCAGCATAGTGGGGTTTACAAACAGGATATAACTCATTGCCATAAAGGTAGTAAGACCTGCGATCAGCTCTTTTTTAATAGAGGTCTGGCGTGCCGTCAGCTCAAAATAACGATCTAAAAATTTCATCAGGTCCGATCCATTGCTCATAGGCATCAATGCAAAAACCCGAAGCATAGCCTCGGGTTATTCAATAGCCAAGTGAATTCTGGTTTATAAACAATAGTAAGCGGCTAAGGCTGCTACTGGCGCTGCTGATGGCTTACCATGTTGCCAATCGCCACCATCGACACCGCTGCCAGCTATGTCAATATGACAATAAGGCAATGGCTGTTCAGTATTTAGCGCGTGTTGATCTAATCCTGCCGCTGCAACTAAGAAGGCCATAGGAAATTGATGGCCTCGGGGCGTGACTGAAGAAGGCGCGTTGTTACAGCTTAACAAATCATCGGCAGAACTGCGGCCTTTGATAAAGCTGAAATCCTCACGACGACTGCGGGAAATTTCACTTGGGTCAGCCCATAAATCGCCCACCAGAGCTAAGTTAGCAGACAAACCAACCCGACGGGCAGCACCATTTTCTACCAGAGCGCTGTATGGACCTACGGCACGGGCCGCATGACCAGTTAAAGTAGCGATAGAATACAAAGTGGGATTGACGGCTGTTTTGGCATCTTCACGCAAGTGCGATAACAAGTCAGCCAGCACTAAGCGCCCCTCAGCATCCGTATTACCAATACGTACCCTTACACCAGCATGACTGGTAATAATTTCATCCGGCACAAAAGCATCTGAACCTATGCTGTTTCGCACAGCACCAATTTCGGCAATGATGCGTATGCCTTTGGTTTTTAACAAAGCCACAGTTTTGATAAAGCCAGCCACAGCGGCTGCACCACCTTTATCGCGACTCATGCCAGCCATAGCGCCACCGGTTTTCAAGTCCGCGCCACCCGTGTCATACACCAGCCCTTTACCGGCAAATAACAGCGTTTGTTCGATTTCGCCTTCGCCCTGATACTCAAGACGGATCACAGCTGGTTTATGGCGGTCAACCAGCAAAGAGCTGCGAGCGACGGCCATCAGCAATGGGTAGTCTTTTTGCAATGTATCGACTTTCGTTTCTACCGACACCTGTACACTAGTACCGGCAAAAGTTTCTACACAATAATCAGCGAAACGACGTGGCGCCATGCGCTCTGGTTCAGTACCACACAAATCACGAGCCACACGTTTACCGGCTTCAACCGCATCCATGTAACGGGCCTGATGTTCACTGACTCCTACTACACCAATTCGAGTGACAGGTTCAATGATTGCTTCACCCCGGGCTTCACGACCCTCCAGCGGCTGCCATAAGGCCTGACACACACCTAAATAAGCTACTTCTGCAGCATATTGATAGGCATCTGTTTCTGGCGCTATCACATACAAAGCCGGAGATTTAGCACCAGCGGCTTTGGCCTGAGTAATACCTTGTTTGGCGGCATCATAAAAACTGCGGACATCATCATAATCTCTGTCAAGCGGGCCTGTAGGTGAAAGCACCAGACGTTGACCCGGCGCTTTTGCAGATAACAGCAACACAGTTTCTTTACCAATACGGCTATCAATAGTGGCGGCAGCATTAATTTCAAACTGTAATTCAGGCACAGCAGTAAAATCAGACGCAATAATAATCAAAGCATCCCATTGGGAGTCATTCAGTGCAGCCTGAACAGAAGATACAGCGATAGCAACCGGATAAGACATGGATAGGGCCTCAAAAGAAAAATGAATTGCATTATTGAATAGCTAACAGTTTGAGGCAATAGAACAAAATAGAGCAGGAGAAATTAACCGTAGCTAAAAACTGACAAGCCAGCAAAAGCCGGCTTGAAAGGAGATCAAAAGTTGAAAATGCACAGGATCAGATAATTTTGTTCTGCTGCCATTCCTGCTCTTTTTTCATACGTTGCTGACGTTTCTCACAAGGGGTATCGCAGTCACAGGCCTTTTCAATGCCTAAAGCGCCTAAGCCACCACAACTACCAGCTATGGTCTTACGTTGCACCATGTAGCCTATAGCCATAGCAGCGACTACAACTATCAGGATGATAAAAGTAAAAATAAAAACTTCCATAGCAACCTCATCAAACTTAGAAGCTTTGAACAAACAGTCTGCCTGCTCGCCCGATACAGGTCACTATTGTAACAAGTTTCAGCCACTCTCCCTACGTAAAAACGTTTTTCAGACAAATAAAAAATTGTCAGGATCAATTTTTAACAATGCGGAGTATTGGTCCAAAGGGTGAGCGCCAAGGATGGCTGCGAATAAAAATGGGGTCCCAAGGACCCCATTTTCTAATTTGCTTTAGCTTAACCGCCGAAGTCATCCAACAGTATGTTGTCGTCTTCTACGCCTAAATCTTTCAGCATGTTGATCACCGCTTTGTTCATCATCGGTGGGCCACACATATAGAACTCACAGTCTTCCGGAGCTTTATGGTTTTTCAGATAGTTTTCATACAAGACGTTATGAATAAAACCTGTGTAACCAGTCCAGTTATCTTCCGGCTGCGGATCAGATAAGGCCACGTGCCACTTAAAGTTTTCGTTTTCAGCTTGCAGCATGTCGAAATCTTCAACATAGAACATTTCACGCTTAGAACGGGCACCGTACCAGAAGCTCATCTTACGTTTGGATTTCAGACGACGTAACTGGTCAAAAATATGTGAACGCATTGGCGCCATACCAGCACCACCACCTACGAATACCATTTCAGCATCAGTATCTTTAGCGAAGAACTCACCAAATGGACCAGAAATCGTCACTTTATCGCCAGCTTTTAAGCTCCAGATGTACGAAGACATTTTACCGCAAGGTAAGCTCAGGTTATTTGGCGGAGGAGATGCAATCCGCACGTTTAACATGATAATGCCTTCTTCTTCCGGATAGTTCGCCATAGAGTAAGCACGAATAGTTTCTTCGTCTACTTTGGACTCCAGAGTGAAGAACTTAAAGCGCTCCCAGTCACCACGGTATTCTTCAGGGATATCGAAGTCAGCATACTTCACATGGTGAGCAGGAGCTTCAATCTGAATATAACCACCAGCACGGAAAGGTACTGATTCACCATCTGGAATAGCCAGCTTTAATTCTTTGATAAAGGTAGCTTTGTTATCGTTAGAGATAACAGTACATTCCCATTTTTTGATACCAAAGATTTCCGGTTCAACTTCGATTTCCATGTCAGTTTTTACGCTAACCTGGCAAGCTAAACGACAACCTTCACGACGTTCGCCTTTAGTTAAGTGGCCCATTTCAACAGGTAAAACGTCGCCGCCACCTGAATGAACATGGACACGGCACTGACCACAAGAACCACCGCCACCACAAGCTGATGACAGGAAAATGCCTTTATCAGCTAAAGCGCCAAGTAATTTGCCGCCGGCTTTTGTTTGAATGGCTAACGAAGGGTCGCCATTAACGCCAATGGTGATGTCACCAGAAGAGACCAGTTTTGCTTTGGCGACTAAAATCATAATCACTAAAGCTACAACCAGCAGGGTGAACATCCCAACGCCAAGATAAATCTCTTGCATTGTTTTTTCCTTTTACAGCAACTTTTACAATGACACGCCAGAGAAAGACATAAAGCCTAACCCCATTAAACCAACCATGATAAAACGAGAACCTAAACCACGCAGACCCGCAGGGATATCCGCATACTTCAGTTTTTCGCTCACAGCTGCCATTAATGTGATGGCCAGAGTCCAACCTAAACCGCCGCCTAAACCAAATACTGCACTTTCTGCCAGGTTGTAATCACGTTCAACCATAAATGCTACACCACCAAAGATGGCGCAGTTTACTGTGATTAACGGCAGGAAAATACCTAAAGCGTTGTATAACGAAGGTACGTACTTATCCAGGAACATTTCCAGAACTTGCACTAAACCTGCGATCACGCCGATATAAGCGATAAAGCCAAGGAAACTTAGATCTGTATCTGGAAAACCAGCCCAGGCTAAAGCACCAGGTGCCAAAAATTGCTTAAAGACGATGTTATTTAATGGTACAGACAACGCCAGAACCACTGTGACAGCAATACCTAAACTAAAAGCCGTTTTTACCTGTTTAGAGATGGCGATAAAAGTACACATCCCAAGGAAAAACGATAAGGCCAGGTTATCGATAAATACCGCACGAACGAATAAACTAATGTAATGTTCCATCTTCTGTCCCCTTACTTCTCAACTTGTTCTGGGCGGAAAGTCCGCAGAACCCAGATGAACAAGCCGATGATAAAGAAAGCGCTTGGAGGCATCAGTAACAGACCCATAGGCTGATACCAACCACCGGCACTGATCAGAGGCAGAATTTCTACACCAAACACAGTACCTGAACCAAACAGCTCACGGATAAATGCAACGATCAGCAGCAACACTGTGTAGCCTAAGCCATTACCTATACCATCTAAAAAGCTCATCAATGGTGGGCTTTTCATCGCATAAGCTTCAGCACGGCCCATAACGATACAGTTAGTAATGATCAGGCCAACAAAGACCGACAGCTCTTTGGCTACGTTATAAGCAAAAGCTTTCAGTATTTGGTCAACCACAATAACCAGAGAGGCGATAATGGTCATCTGAACTATGATACGTACGCTTGATGGAATATGGTTACGGATCATCGAGATAAACATGCTCGAAAACGCAGTAACCAAGGTCAGGGCTATACCCATAACCAAAGCTTTATCCAGCTTGGTGGTTACAGCCAACGCAGAGCAAATACCTAAGACCTGCAATGCGATAGGGTTATTGGCAAAGACTGGTCCGAAGACGAGTGTTTTAATTTCTTTTGCACTAGCCATTGTTTAATGCTCCATCACGAACCTTAGTCAGGAAAGGCGCAAAGCCTTTAGCACCAGTCCAGAACTCAAACGTATGTTGTACGCCATTACTGGTTAACGTCGCACCTGATAAACCATCTACATCATGCTCTGAGGTTGCAACCGCATTACCTGGTTTCAGAATTTTGATAGCAGGGTTACCGGCTTCATCAAATAACTTCTTACCCACAAACTGAGCAACCCAATTAGGATTCTGGATTTCGCCACCCAAACCTGGAGTCTCTGCATGTTCATAGTAGTTCAGACCTTTGATGGTATTGCCATCTTTGTCTAACGCTAAAAATGCATGCATGGTAGACCATAAACCATAACCATGAATTGGCAGAACAATAGCAGACAACTTGCCAGACTCTATACCGTCGTTATATGCAAAATAAACCGGTGCAACATTGGCACGTGATTTAATTGAAGCTTTATCATCAGCACCTTCCAGTTTGATACTGGTTTCAGGTGCTTTCATCGCTTTACGGTAATCGTATTTAGCCGGGTCCATATCCACAAACTCGCCGGTATTCATATCAACCAGACGTTCCTGAATATGTTTGGTAAACAACTCTTTAACGTTGTCGCCTGATAACAAACCTGTGGCGACCAGAATGTTTTTCTGAGCATCTAACAGTTTGTTTTCAGTTTGTTTTGGTCGCAGCTGAACAGCTGAAGTGGCCACAAAAATGGCGCAAACCAAACATAGAGCAATAACCACAAAAAAGGTTTTGCCGATACTATCGTTATTACTAAACATTACGGGCAAGCCTCCGATTGATGTTCGCCTGAGCCACCATATAGTCAAACAATGGTGCAAATAAGTTAGCGAACAAAATAGCTAACATCATACCTTCAGGGTAAGCAGGGTTAACCACACGGATCATCACCACCATAAAACCAATCAGGATACCGTAGGCCCATTTACCTGGGTTTGTGAAAGAAGCAGATACCGGGTCGGTTGCCATAAAAAACATACCGATAGCAAAACCACCTAACACAATGTGCCAGTACCAAGGCATAGCAAACATAGGGTTTGTTTCTGAACCTATCATGTTAAACATAGTGGCAAAAATAGCAGTACCTACCATCACACCAGCCACAATGCGCCATGAAGCGATACGGAAGTAGATTAAGGCTAAACCACCAATCATCAGAGCTAAGAAAGAGGTTTCACCAACTGAACCCGGGATAAAACCATAAAACGCGTCCCACCATTGCTGGTTGATAGACCAATCTACAGCTTTTTCACCGTTAGCAGCTAAACCACTTGCAGCATTAGATAACCAGGTAGCACCTGAAAAACCATCTGCTACAGTCCATACTTTGTCGCCTGAAATCTGTGCAGGGTATGCAAAGAACAGGAAAGCACGACCAGCTAACGCAGGGTTTAAGAAGTTACGGCCTGTACCACCAAAGACTTCTTTCGCGACAACCACACCAAAGGTAATACCTAAAGCGGCTTGCCACAGAGGAATAGAAGCAGGAAGAATTAAGGCAAACAGAATAGAAGTGACAAAGAAACCTTCATTGATTTCATGCTTACGCACTGACGCAAACAACACTTCCCAGAAACCACCGACAATAAAGACAGTTGCATAAATAGGCAGGAACCAAACGGCGCCGTACCACATTTTGCTACCCCAGCCCGACTCGGTAGTCAATTCACCGCCAAGTAACTGGAACAAGCCCACCTGCCAGGTGTCAGGCATACCAAAACCAGCCTGCAGTGCGATAACCGCCTGGTGACCGATGTTGAACATGCCAAAAAACAACGCAGGGAATAACATTAACCAGACAAAAATCATAATACGTTTCAGGTCGATACTGTCACGCACATGAGTACCCGCTTTAGTCACCAGACCAGGGGTATAGAAAATTGTTGCAGCAGCTTCGTATAAAGCATACCACTTTTCGTATTTACCGCCTTTTTCGAACTGCGGCTCAATACTTTCTAAAAAATGCTTTAAACCCATTTTTAGCCTTCCTTCTGGATAGTCGCCAGGCAATCACGCAGTGCTACGCCATAGTCATATTTACCAGGGCATACAAAGGTAGATAACGCCAAATCTTCTTCATCCAGCTCTAAACAACCTAAAGAGACCGCGCCATCTGTATCACCAACCAACAGGTCACGTAATAACAGAGTTGGCAGAATGTCCAGCGGCATCACACGTTCATAGTTACCGATTGGTACCATGGCACGTGACGAACCGTTGGTAGTAGTGGTCATGTTAAACAGGCGTTTAGGATTTAAATGAGATAAGTAGGCACGGGTTATGGAGAATTTATTAGTACCTGGCATAGCCCAGCCTAAAAACTCTTTGTCATACCCTTCTGCCAGCACAGAAATCTGGTTGTGGAAACGTCCCAGGTAACCATGCACACCCACTGCAGCAGCGCCTGATAATACAGAACCAGAAATGATACGGTTCTGACCATCTTGTAGCTCACCCGCAGTCAGTTCAGCAATAGAAGCACCCAGCACTGTTTTGACTAAACGTGGATTTTTCACTACAGGACCAGCCAGAGAGATCACACGTTCTGCATTCAGTTGACCTGAAGTGAAGAGTGCGCCGATCGCAATGACGTCCTGATAGTTGATATGCCAAACCACTTTTTTAATGCTGACAGGGTCGAGGAAATGGATATGAGTGCCAGGTAAACCAGCAGGGTGTGGGCCGTCAAACTCTTCAACCTGCACTGCAGGAACTGAAGGGACTGAGCTACCCGCCTTTTTACACAGATAGACTTTGTCAGACAAACGGGATAACACTGTTAAACCATTGCTGAAGTCTGCACTGCGCTGAGCTATCACTACTGTTGGATCAGCAGCCAGTGGATTGGTATCCATAGCTGTGACAAAAATAGCTTTTGGTGTGCTGTCAACGGCTGGCGAAGTGCTGAATGGTCTGGTGCGTAACGCAGTCCACAAACCTGAACCTGTTAAGTTCTTCTTCACTTGTTCAACAGTTAACGAAGCAAGTTCTGCAGCGGAGAATGAATCAAAAGTGACAGCGTCGTCACCTTCAGCTTCAATCACAACAGACTGCAACACACGCTTAGCACCGCGGTTGATTTCTTTCACTGTACCGGCAACAGACGCCGTGAAAAATACGCCAGGGTTCTTTTTGTCTTCAAAAAGAGCCTGACCCTTTTTCACACGGTCCCCAACCTCTACCAGCATTGTAGGACGCATACCGACGTACTCTTCGCCAAGTACAGCAACGTGTTTGATGGACGGACCATCATGTATGTCTTGTTTGGGACTGCCCGCGAGGGGAATGTCCAATCCTTTTTTGATTTTTATCATACGTACTTGCACTTTTTAACGGGAAGAAACAGGGCCTGGTTTATCGGCTGCTCGCCGCGCGTAGCATCCGGGACCTCAACAGCCTAACCTCTGTTGCAGGTGGCGGATACACGTACCAAAGTCGCGGATTCTAGCACTAAACATAAGTGCTATCTATGTTAATCAACAAAATTATCCGGCATTTCAGCCGACTGAAGCTCAGTGTAGACAAGTTTTTTAACTTTGCCTTTCGCTTGAGCTTATGAGCGACCAAATTCTGCTGAACCTGAATAAAACCAGGAACGATTCAATGAAAAAGCCGCATTAAGCGGCTTTTAACTTTACTGCACCAAATTTTTCAGCGGCAACAAGGCCTGCACATCAGCGTCATAATCGACATGGCTGTAGCCAAAGCCAAATAAACGCAAAAACTCATTGTGATAACCTTTGTAGTCGGTCAGATCATCAATGTTTTCTGTGGTCACCTGCCCCCATAACTCTTTGACTGCAGACTGGATATGCTCAGACAACTCTTTGCCATCCATCCGCAAACGACCTGCTTCATCTAAAGTGCGGCTGCTGTTGTACAGGGCCTGCTGGAATAAACCATAAATCTGTTCAATACAGCCTTCATGGGTACCTTCTTCCTTCATCACACGGTACAACAAGGAGATGTACAGCGGCATAATAGGAATAGCTGAACTGGCTTGAGTCACCAGAGCTTTTAATGACGCTACGTAAGCATGGCCTTTTACTGCATCCAGTTTTTGCGTGATAGCATTAGCAGCCCGGTCTAAATCCTCTTTAGCTTTGCCGATAGTTGCTTTGCCATAGATTGGCCAGGTCAGTTCCTTACCAATATAAGTGTAAGCAACAGTCTGGCAACCTTCAGCCAAGACACCGGCAGCGTGCAACTGATCAAGCCAGCGTTCCCAGTCTTCCCCGCCCATGACTTTTACAGTGTTAAAGATTTCTTCCTCAGATGCAGGTTCAACAGAAACACTTTCAATTTCGCGTTTGCTGGTATTCAGTGTTTTCGCCGTGTAAGCCTGGGCTATTGGTTTTAACACTGAGCTGTACACTTCGCCAGTCACTGGATCTTTGCGGCGTGGCGCAGCCAGGCTGTAAACCACTAAATCAATTTTGCCCATCTCACGACGAATTAAATCAATAGCCTGAGCCTTTAACTCATCAGTAAAGGCATCACCGTTCAGGTGTTTATTCCACAAGCCTTCAGCAGCAGCGGCCTGTTCAAATGCCACAGTGTTGTACCAACCAGCTGAAGCGGTTTTACCTTCAGTAGGTTCTTTTTCGAAAAAAATACCTAAGGTTTTAGCACCAGAAGCAAAAGCAGAAGTAATACGGGAAGCCAGGCCATAACCTGTTGAAGCGCCTATGACTAACACATTTTTTGGGCCACCGGCCACAGGGCCTTTGGCTTTGACATAATCAATTTGTTCTTGCACATGAGCAGCACAACCGACCGGGTGTGCGTTAGTGCAGATAAAACCGCGAATTTTAGGTTGGATAACCATAACAAAACCTATTGTTGGTTGAAAATTGTCAGCTAGTTTAAGCCGTTAGCTTAAAAAACAGGTCTGATCAGCAAAAATATCAGTATTGCCGATTAAAAAACAAGAACTTAGTGGTATTGAAAAAGGATAGAGTCAAAAGTAAAAGCGCCTTGCGGCGCTTGGTATACTTTTAATTTGTTGAGTTCAGGACTCAGGTAACGCAGTTTTTTCTCTCTTGCTGCCACCAAAACATTTAGGCGAGGCTGGAGGTTTTTCAGCGTAATACTCGTACCACTCACCAGGTGTATAAGTATGTAAGGCTAAAGCGTGGATCTTTTCGGCTAACTCCTCGGCCAGTATTGCATTGACGGCTCTGTGGCGATTTAACAATCTCATGCCGTCAAAGGCATTAGTCACAATGACCACTTTAAAATGTGATTGTGAACCGGGCGCCACATTGTGCATATGGCTTTCATTGACCACGTCAAGGAATACAGGATCAAATGCGCTCAATAACTTCTTTTCTATTGCGGTATGAACCAACATAGCTAAACCCTTTTTTTGCTCCCTCTCCTCTACTCTAGTTAAGGCAATACGCCTTGTCAGCCCACTTTTTAGCAAAAGTGAAGGAAAACCAGCTAAGCGATTGCTGCCATAGAGAAAATATAATTAAGTTGTTTTTTGCTTGATTTCACGGAAAGTAAGGTTTATGCGTCCTTGTGTCGCAGAGGCCATTTTAGGTACCCGGTGTTGCCAAAATGCCTGACATTGACCAGCCATTAACAGTAAAGAGCCATGTCCCAACTCTAACTTCAGTTGTGTACTTAACTCTTTGTGTTTTAAATCAAAAAAACGTGGCTGACCTAAGCTTAATGAAGCTATTTTTGGGTTCTCACCTAGCTCAGGTTCATCGTCACTATGCCACCCCATATGCTGCCCACCATCAGCATACCAATTCAGCAGCACAGAATTAAAACGGCTTTGACACAGCTGATTCACGCTCTCTGTTAATTGTTTGACCAGCGGATGCCAGGGTTCGGGTTCAAATAATACACCTGAATACTTATAACTACAGTGTGGGTCTCCCATCCACACCTGTTGCCGCGGGATCTTCACTGCTTTGCCAAAGATTTTTATCGCGGGTTGCTGCCAATTTAATTGCTGTGATAATTGCTGATAACAACGTTCTGCCTGCTCTGGTGACAGCCAGCCTGGCCAAAACAACAGTTCTGTATCAGGTAATACAAAGTGTTGCAGCGATCCATGGTTGTCGCTCTGGTGTGCTCGTGTCAAAATATAACCTTCTCTTCTTTTAGTTGAATGGCATGAATACTATTTTTACCATCGCTGACAAGCAACTGCAGCTGGACAGATTACCACTGGGGCAAAGCAATCGCAGCTTACAAGCCTGGGATGCGGCCGACGAGTTACTGTTACAACAGGTTTTGCCTTTACTAGCTCAACGCCCAGATTTAAAAGTACTGGTAATGCACGACTTGTTTGGCGCTTTGTCTTGTGCTTTGGGTAACTATCCACATAGTCAGCAAAACGACTCAGTCTTGAGCCAGCAAGCTACTGTGCATAACAGACAACAAAATGGGTTGTCTGCGGATAGTATCAGCTTTCTCGACAGTGTTACGGCTTTACCTGCCAATTTGGATCTAGTGCTGTTAAAAGTCCCAAATAATCATGGTTATCTGCGTTATATGCTACAGCAGCTCAGTCAGGTCGTTCGGCCTGACACTATGATTATCGCCGCTGCCAAAGCCAAAGATATTCATAAAAACTTACTGGCTATTTTTGAACAAGAGTTAGGCCCTACTCAGGCATCGCTGGCTCAGAAAAAATGCCGGACTATTCACTGTACACCTCGCGGTGAAGTTCGCTCCTTTACTTACCCTATTCAATGGCCTTTACCAGAACAGCAGTTCACCTTAATCAATCACGCCAATGTATTTGCCAAAGAGCAACTGGATATAGGCGCACGTTTTTTGTTAGAACACTTACCTGTAGTGGAAGAAGGTGCGGTAGTGGCTGATTTAGGTTGTGGTAATGGGGTACTTGGGCTGGCATTACTGAAACAACAACCTGCAGCTAAAGTGATTTTTACCGACGACTCTTATATGGCGGTCGCTTCAGCACGAGCGTCGGTAGAGCTGAACATCCCTGAACTCATGACTCAAGCTGAGTTCAGAACAGATGATTGTCTGGCCAGTCAGGCGGATCAGAGTCTGGATTATGTGATTTGTAATCCGCCTTTTCATCAACAGCAGGCGGTGACAGAGCATATTGCCTGGCAGATGTTTAATGATGCCAAACGTTGTTTAAAAGCAGGCGGAAAATTACGTATTGTCGCCAACAGACATTTACCTTATTACGAAAAAATGACAGTTCTGCTGGGTGGCTGCCGCCATATTGCCAGCAACAATAAATTTGTGATCCTCGAATCAACCAAAAGGAAATAAATATGCGCCTTTTTATACGTCCGGCTCTGGTGGCTTTTAGTCTGGTTCTTGCCGCCTGTAGCAGTACCTCATCATCCTTTTTAGTGACACCACAAGTGTTCTGGAACCAAAGTAAAACCTTAGCAGGTGCAGAGTTTGTCTTGACCGTAGTGGATCAACGTCCCTCTGACCAAACCTTATTTTTGCGCAAAGGTACCTCTGTCAGCAGCCTGCCCACCAGCAATAACCTGGCACAGCAACTGGAATCTACTTTAACAGATGCAATGACAGCTCAAGGTGCAAAGTTAACGTCCAGTAGCGTCACGACCATGACGGTACAAATCCTGAAATTATCTGCCGATGCTGATCAACGGACCGTAGAGCACGTAGTGAAAAATGATGTCGAATTACGTATCGCCATCGAAAATCAGCATGGTACTTTTGATAAGGTCTATGCCGGAAAAAGTAGCTTCTCTGGTCCATTTAAATTAGATAACGCTGCGGCTGAAGTGAAATTGCGGGTATTAACCGAGCAAGTGCTGGCTGAGTTGCTGAATGACAGTAGCTGGCACTCTTACGTAAAGGGATAAGTTATGCGTTTCATTACATTAGCCTTAGTTGCCCTGTTTTCTGTCTCCGCATTGGCTGCTGTTGATATGAAAAAGCCAACAGGAAAATATGTCCAGCAAAACAACCTGTTTCCCAAAGTAAAACTAGTGACCTCAGTGGGTGACATCCTGGTGGAACTGGACAGAACCAAAGCGCCTTTAGCGGTGAATAACTTTCTGAGTTACGTCAATATCAAAGCTTATGACAACACAGTGTTTCACCGGCTGGAGCCCGAGTTTGTGCTGCAAGGCGGCGGCTACAAACCCGATATGGCGCCAGTGGACGAATTTCCGGCTGTGTTTAACGAGTCAGGTAACGGTGCGAAAAATCAATTTGGTAGTATTGCTATGGCTCGGAATAACGATCCACACAGTGCTACCAGCCAGTTCTTTTTTAATCTGAACGATAACCCAAGTCTGGATCCCGGCAAAAACTGGGGATATACAGTTTTTGGTCAAGTTCAGGATGGCTTTGAAGTTCTGGAAAAAATAAAACTGCTGGAAACTCATACCGACGAAAAAACCGGCTGGCAAAATGTGCCTAAGCAACCCATCATTTTAAAACAAGTGATTTTACAGCCAGAACAATAAAGCCTGACTATACTTGCTCTGAGCGCACAGAGCTGGCGCGGTGCCAGCTCTGACAGGGATCAGACCTATGTTAGAGCCCTTTATTGAACAAAAATCACGACAGTTGATTTTTTACCTCTCCCGCTTCCTGCGTGGCCATTTACCTCACAGGGAACTGCATTTATTTGTCTGGGATACATTAGAGGAATGGTCACAGCTAAGAGTCAGCAGTTGGCGTCCTGAAACCTTGCGCGAACAAGTGTTCTGGCATCTGTTATATCAGATTGAATACTGGTCAGAACCTGAACTCAAACAAAATACTCAAATACGCCGCGAATTGCGTTATTGCCTGAGTTTTTTGCATGGTTATGGTCAGCTGCCTTGTTATTGTGTCGGTGTAAGACCTTGATCTAATTTATTGAAGCTGTAAGCTGGTTTCATGTTTTTTTCACGGACTGCTGTCTTGTCTGCTATTGCTGCTTTTTTCTCTTCCTTAAAAATTTACTTTCAGCGCAGAGTATTAACCATTTTTATTCTGGGTTTTTCCGGTGGTTTGCCGTTAATGCTGGTGTTTGGCGTTCTATCTTTCTGGCTCAGAGAAGCTGGTGTTTCGCGTGAACAAATAGGCTATTTCAGCTGGGTGGTGATGATTTATGCCATTAAATTTATCTGGTCCCCTCTGATTGACCATTTAAGTCTGCCAGGTCTGAAACACTGGCTTGGCCGACGACGCAGCTGGCTGATGTTATCGCAATGCCTGATTATACTGGCCGTGGTTTTAATGGCCAGTATGGACCCGCAGACAGAACTGAAATGGATGGCTTTGTGCGCTGTGTTGCTCGCTATAGCGTCAGCCACTCAGGATATCACTATAGATGCCTATCGTATTGAAGCAGCGCCAGAGCGCTTGCAGGCTGTGCTTGCTGCCGCCTATCTGGCTGGTTATCGACTAGCGATGATTTTCTCATCAGCCGGCACCTTGTGGATAGCGGCGTTGTTCAGCAGCGAGAATACGGATTACGACCTTCAGGCCTGGCAGTCCACTTATCTGGTGATGGCCGCTTGTATGGCTTTAGGCTTGCTAACCACCCTACTCTCACCCGAACCAGTTGTTGAATCTCAGATCAGAGTCGTTACAGCCGAAAGCTCTATCGGCCAAAAACTGCTGAACTGGCTTAAGGTGGCTGTGATAGGCCCTTTTGTCGATTTTTTTGCCCGTCATGGTCTGAATGCCTTGCTGATCTTGAGTTTAATCGCTTGTTATCGCGTCTCAGATGTAGTGATGGGAGTGATGGCCAATGTGTTTTATGTGGATATGGGCTTTACTAAAGAAGAAGTGGCGAGTGTATCTAAGATATTCGGTGTGCTGATGACCCTGCTTGGTGCAGCTTTAGGTGGCTTACTGATTAACAGCTTTGGTACACTACGCATATTGTTACTAGGTGCTTTACTCAGTGCATGTACCAATTTGCTTTATTGTTACCTGAGTACCCAAGGTCACAACATTCCATTGCTAGTCGCAGTGATCTCTGCTGATAATTTAAGTGCAGGCATAGCAACCAGTGCATTTATTGCTTATCTGTCTTCATTAGTGAATCTGGCTTTTACCGCCACCCAATACGCACTCTTTAGCTCCCTGATGCTGTTATTACCTAAATTCCTTGGCGGATTTTCTGGTGGCTGGGTGGAAGTTATGGACTATCAGGCCTTTTTTGTGATGACAGCACTGATGGGGTTACCTGCTATTGTGCTTTGTTTAATATTGATAAAAAAAACGCCACAGTAATGCGGCGTTTTTTCAGATGAAAGCAGATTAAGCTTCAATCAAAACTTGCTTTAATCCATCCATAGGATCGATAGCTAAAGCTTGGCAATAACGAACATATTCAACAACATCAAGACGACGTTCCTGATTTTCAACCTTACCAATAAAAGAATGCGGTGTGCCTAAAATTTCGGACAAACTACGCATGGTGTGGCCTTTTTCCTGACGCTGACGCTTCAGCCACACACACAATCTTTTATTTTCGTCTGAAATAACGCTTTTAGTACCTTTCATTTGTTGTTCTCCCGGCGTGCGAACGCCTTATGTTTACGACTTAAACTTCCTGCCAAAAAAATCCAAAAGCTTAGGGAATGTCCCAATAAGCAAAAAAAGCATTTCATTAAACCATAGCTTGTTCAGAGCGTATAGTTGCAGGGCTGAAAAAGTAGTCACTTATCGTCCAGTTTTGTCGATTAATCGAACTGCAGCAATTACAGGAACGAACAGTTTTGCTTACAGTACAGCAATGAATGCAAGTCTGTTGCAATCATGTTTCCACAACAGGTCTGACTGCTGGCTGAACAAGATGGTCAGGGAACAAAAACTAAAAAGGCTTCTGCACTGCTGAAGCCTTTTTGTAACTGGATGAATTGCAGAGGTACTAAACGGAAAAGCTTGAACCACAACCACAGGTTGTTGTTGCATTCGGGTTTTGTACGACGAAGCGGCTGCCTTGCAAACCGTCAGTGTAATCGACCACACCACCGACCAGATACTGCAAGCTCATCGGATCGACCACCATGACCACGCCATTTTTTTCGACAACCAAATCACCTTCATTTACTTTTTCATCGAAAGTAAAACCGTACTGGAAGCCTGAACAGCCGCCACCTGTGATGTAAACCCGCAGTTTTAACTCAGGGTTTTCCTCTTCGGTGACCAGGGCCAATACTTTATTGGCGGCGGCGTCTGTAAACTGAATAGGAAGCTGTAACTCTGACATGTGTCCTCCGGTATAACTGGGCGCGGATTATCTAATACCTGACTAATTTATTCAAGTATTTCGGCGGGCTGCTCTGTAGGCCAAAAAAAGTTCTTATCCACTTTGGCTGACTTGGCTGAGCGCGCAGCTGCGACCTTCAATGCTACATCTACTTTTTCAGGTTTAAAGCCTTCAGGCAGTGAAAATTCACCTTCAATAATCTGAAAATACTTAAAACTGAAGGCTTTATCACTTTTCTTGAAACCTGCTAACTGTAAAAGATCCAGCGTATCCCTTTTATCTCCCGCAAAACCATGCAGTTTCAAATCCACTGTGCCCTTAGCAAAATTACGTTGTTTATCTTGCTGAATAAGCACCAGATTAAATCTGTAGCTATTAGCAGACGCGCCGGGGCTGATGCTGAAACTGTCGATAATCAAGCTGTCTGCCTGTAATTCAGGAGAAATAATACGCTGGTAAAATGCCAAGTCTTTGCGGGTATCAAACAGCTTTTGCTGCTCCGCTTTCAGTTCTTGTTGGATCAGCTGTCCTGCACTTTTTTCTACGGCCAACTCAGCAGTCAGATAGTCATTCTGTTTTAGCTGCTCATTCAGACTGGCGGTCAGGCTGTTGGTTTTTTTCTGACTTTCTTCCAGTTTGGACGACAGCAAATTTACCTGCTGCACATAATAATAATTACCAAATATTTGCCCTGCCAAAGCAGCAAGCCCCATAAGGCCAACTGTGACCAAAACCTGTCTCCAGCTACTCTTGAGCCAAAGCAAAAACTGCATACGATTCATCAATCTACTCAATTAGTTATACCCGAAATGCCAGAACTTCAATTCGTGTGGGTATATGTTACACTTTGTCCATCTCAGACTCAGACACTATAGCATGTTACTACCAGCGGACTGGCAAGCAAAATTAAGACTTAGGTTAGCTTTCCCTCTTACTTCGGTACAATTATGCCTGTTGGCCATAGTGGCAGGTTTGTTAGCTGCTCTGATCATTCTGCTGTTTCGTCTGACTATTATCGGCATTCAAAGTTTCTTTTTGGAACGTACTGACGACTTTTCCGGCATAGCCGAAGGCTACCGTTGGACTTTGCCTTTTATCGCAGCCGGACTTATCAGCATCATGGCGATGTTAGTTGGGCTGACCCATTATCGTATGGGAATTTCCTATGTGATCCATCGCATTAAAACCCGCTATGGAGTCATTCCGTTCTGGAATACTTTTAATCAGTTTTTTGGCGGCATTATAGCCCTTACCAGCGGTTTTTCGGTAGGTCGTGAAGGTCCCTCAGTACATTTGGGGGCTTTTGGCGCAGGCTTACTGGGTCAATATCTGCACTTACCTTACAACAGCATCCGTATTCTGGCTGGTTGTGGTATAGCAGCCGCTATTTCAGCATCCTTTAATACGCCTTTGGCTGCGGTCATTTTTGTGATGGAAGTGGTACTAAGGGAATATCGTATTCATGTCTTTGTGCCCGTGATGCTGGCGTCAGTGGTTGGGGCTTTATTAACCCGAGGCGTCTTTGGTATGGGCAATGATTTGGCTGCACTGAAAATTATCTCAATCAGCGGCTGGCATCTGCCTTATCTGGTGCTTTGTGGTATCGCGATAGGAGCCGGCGCTTATGTCTTTAACCAAAGTATCTGGCGCATTTTAAAGTGGTTCCAGAACTGGCATTTAGCGCTGAAGCTGTTGTTAGCCGCCAGTATTACCGCTGCCATAGGTCATCTGGTTCCTCAGGCGATGGGGGCTGAAACAGGTGCCATATTTTATGCTGTGACCGCCTCGACTGAATTCTGGTTATTACTGACTATATTGCTGGCTAAGTTTGTGTTAACCATAGTAGCTGTAGGTCTGGCCGTACCAGGGGGGGTGGTAGGCCCAATCTTTGGTATAGGAATTTTAGCTGGCACTTTATTGGCATTTTTACCGGTATTTGTGTCAGGAGACGCCAGTTTATCCGGTACTTATGCCACTTTGGGTATGGCAGGTTTTATGGCTGCCACTTTACACGCTCCTCTGGCCGCTTTGGTGGCCGTGATGGAGCTGTCCTACAACCCGGATATCATAGTACCAGCCATGCTGGTCATTACCTGCGCTTATGTCACTACAGTGCAGTTATTTAAAAACAAATCGATTTTTGTATTGCAATTAGAACTGCAACAACTGCCCTATAAACTGGCGCCTGCGGATGACGTGCTGCAAAAGGTCGGGGTTCTGGCGATGTTGGATAAAGAGTATTTGGTGCTATCAGCGTCTGAAGACAGTCAAATTGAAACTATTCTGGCCAACAAACCTGCCCACCAATTGCTGCTGCAAAAAACGGACAATCCGGCACAGCCTTTCTTGTTAATTGATTATGATCTGGACGCCTCGATGACAGGGCAAGCGACCTTAGTGCATCAGCCCCTGCAGGGTTTAAGCCATCAGGCTACTATGGCAGAAGTACATACGCTACTGGACGAACAAAAAGGCGGCGTAGTTTACATTTACGATCCACAAATGCCTGAACAATTGTTGGGCCTAATCCGCTGGGAACAGGTTCGAGCTCTTTTAACTAAACAGAACAATTTAATCTGATGAATACATTACTCATTTTTAAAGCATTACATGTCAGTTTTATGGTGGCCTGGTTTGCAGGCATTTTTTACCTGCCGCGCTTGTTTGTGTATCACGCTGACAACAAAGACCCGGCAGTCGATACCCAGTTTAAAGTGATGGAGAGACGATTACTTTATTTTGTCACACCTTTTGCGGTGCTAACGCTGGTATTTGGCCTCTGGCTGATTCATCTGTACGGTGCAGCCTGGTTTGCTGCGAGTAGTTGGCTGCATTACAAATTAGTGCTGGTCATCCTGCTTTATATCTATCATGGCTACTGTTTTAAGCTGTTAAACGACTTTAAGCTGGGTAAAAACAGCAAAAGCAGTAAATTTTACCGCTTCTTTAATGAGTTTCCCGTGCTGTTATTGTTTGGCATCATTTTTCTGGCGATATTAAAGCCACTCTAGGCTGATTTAAAGCACCTTATTTGCTATTATATGCGCCGACTTTCAGCCAGTTTCGGCGCCCCCGCAACCTCTAGCAGATGAGCACCCAGTATGAGCTTTAAAGGCGAACACATTCTCTCCGTTAAACAGTTTGACCGCGACAAAATTCAGCAAGTTTTTGATATCGCCCGTAGTATGGAGCCTTATGCCAAACGGCAGAAGCGCACGACTGTGCTTGAAGGTGCCATTTTAGGCAATCTGTTTTTCGAACCCAGCACCAGAACCCGTGTCAGCTTTGGTTGTGCTTTCAACCTGTTAGGTGGTGAAGTTCGCGAAACCACAGGTATGCAATCCTCCGCCTTATCCAAAGGCGAATCCTTGTTTGATACAGCCCGGGTGATTAGCAGTTACAGCGATGTGATTGCCATGCGTCATCCGCAAGCAGGTTCAGTGGCTGAATTTGCTGAAGGCAGCCGCGTGCCGGTATTAAACGGCGGTGACGGTGCCAATGAGCACCCGACCCAAGCTTTACTGGACTTATTTACCATAGAAAAAGAGCTGGCCGCCTCACAACAACCTATAGATGGTATGCATATCGCTATGATTGGCGATTTAAAGTTTGGCCGTACTGTGCATTCGTTATCCAAGTTACTGGCACTGTATAAAAACATCCAGTTCACGCTGATAGCCCCTAATGAACTAGCCATGCCGGATGATATTGTTTCACTGATTGAAAACGCAGGCCACAGAGTGACAATCACCGATCAATTAGCTGGTCATCTGAATGCAGATATTGTCTATCAAACCCGTATCCAGGAAGAACGTTTTCCATCGCAGGAAGAAGCCAATAAATACCGCGGAAAATTCCGCTTAAACCAGGATATTTACACCAAACACTGTAAATCCAATACCGTCATTATGCATCCGCTACCACGGGATTCCCGTATCGAAGCCAATGAATTGGATAACGACTTAAACCTGAACCCGAATCTGGCCATTTTCCGCCAGGCTGACAATGGCGTTTTGGTCCGTATGGCGTTGTTTGCTTTAACTTTAGGTGTAGAACAGTTGGTGACTAAATACGAACGCGAAGTACCTTGGTACAGCAATAAATAATGCACAATACAGTTATCTTTAAGTCGGGCTTTAGGCCCGGCTTTGTTTTAGAGCTTTGGTTTTAAGGATCTTTTATGTCCAAGTCAGAACAATTATTTCAACAAGCGCAGAACACCATTCCAGGTGGCGTGAATTCACCAGTTCGCGCTTTTAAAAGCGTTGGCGGTACACCTGTTTTTATTGATAGCGCCAACGGGGCTTATTTGTACGATGTCGATGGCAAAAAGTATATCGACTATATAGGGTCCTGGGGCCCAATGTTGCTAGGGCATAATCACCCAGCGATCCGTGAAGCTGTAGTCAAAGCTGCAGAAAAAGGTTTAAGTTTTGGTGCGCCTTGCCCTGCTGAAATCACTATGGCTGAAACCATCTGTGAATTAGTGCCCAGCATGGAAATGGTCCGTATGGTCAGCTCAGGCACAGAAGCGACCATGAGCGCTATTCGTTTGGCCCGTGGTTTTACCGGCCGTAACAGTATTTTAAAATTTGAAGGCTGTTACCACGGCCATGCTGACTCTTTATTGGTTAAAGCCGGCTCAGGTGCTTTAACTCTGGGTGTGCCCAATTCTCCTGGCGTCCCTGCTGATTTTGCCAAATATACCCTGACCGCAGAGTTTAATAACTTAGAGCAAGTGAAACAGATTTTTGCCGAACAAGGTGCTGATCTGGCCTGTATTATTGTCGAACCTGTGGCTGGCAATATGAACTGCATCCCCCCAGCTCCGGGCTTTTTAGAAGGTCTGCGAGCCCTGTGTGATCAATACGGTGCAGTGCTGATTTTTGATGAAGTAATGACGGGGTTCCGAGTGGCTTTAGGCGGAGCTCAGGCTTATTACAACATCAAACCTGACCTGACGACCTTAGGCAAAATTATCGGTGGCGGTATGCCAGTGGGCGCTTTTGGTGGTCGTCGCGATATTATGCAGCATATAGCGCCTTTAGGTGGCGTCTATCAGGCTGGTACCTTATCCGGTAATCCCATTGCTATGGCTGCTGGTTTAGCTGCTTTAACTGAAATCCGTAAACCTGGTGTGTATGATGTTTTAACAGCCAAAACCACACAACTGATTGAAGGTTTAGCAGCAGTTGCTAAAGAAGTAGGTATTCCATTAGCGACCACCCAGGTCGGCGGTATGTTTGGTGTATTTTTTAGCAAGGAAGCACAAATCACTAACTACCAGCAAGCCACCCAGTGTGATATCGCAGCCTTTAAACGCTTTTTCCACCTGATGTTGGAGCAAGGAGTTTATCTGGCACCTTCAGCTTATGAAGCAGGTTTCTTGTCGATAGCTCATAGTGACGACGACCTTGAGTACACTATAGCTGCGGCTAAAAAAGCTTTTCTCCAGCTAAAAGCATAAAGTTTATTCAACAGGCTCAGGATGCAACCAGACAATATCTGTATCCTGAGCCCTGAACTGTTGTACAAACAAAGTTCCATCAAGTCCTGAAACCAGAGCCTGCGCCTGTTCAGCAAGCGGCCATTGCTGCTGTTGTCTATTCACCCAGCCATAATAATTCAGCACAGTTCCGTTTGCTGATAACCAGTACAAACCAGTATCTGTACTTGCCCAAGCCGATGCATCTGTGTTGCGCCAATTAATTTGTATAGGCAAAGTGATGGTTTGACCTTGCTGCCACTGCCTGACATAAAGTGAATCCTGTTGCTGTAACACCAGACTTTGTCCTGGTCCACAGCCGACATTGACAATGTCTCTGAGTAATTCTTTGTTTTTGCCTTGTTTAAGACGATTTAAGGCCCAACCTTTTTGATCCTTAGATGTCCAATACAAAGTGTTGTCACAGACCACAAAATGCTCGCTTCCAGCCAGCTTCTCTTTGAAAGGTATTAGCTCTGACGATGTTTCTGAAAACTCAAATAACTGCCTGTCGACCAGTAACAACAACTTATCGTTAAGCCATAACAACTGCTGAATACTCAGTTGGGTTTTAAACTGACTGATTTGCTGGGTGTTTTGTCCTTGCGAGCGCCAGATTTGCGGCAGTCCTGAGCGATCAGAGATGAAATAGTACTGACCGTGATGTGCCTGCAGTAAAAACTCCGATCTGTTACTCTCGGCAAAAGGTAAAGTAACAAATTGACTATTATGCTCCTGCCATTGTAATTGACCTATGTCTGTGACGGCCTGAGCCGGATAAACCGCTAATAACGATTGTTTCCAGACTGAGCTTTCTGCCAGATTAAAGGTCATTTCGCCAAATACCCTGCTGTTTCCGGTTCGCAGCGATAACACCTGAAGTTGGTGAGCGGACTTATTCACCAATAAGTCATGTTCGCCCCACCATGCAAGTTGATTGGCGGCAAAATCAAACTCGGTGATCACCCGCCAGTTTAAGTCCGTTAAATCTAATTCCAGCAATGAAGAGTAGCTGTAACCAGTTTGCGCCAGCGCATAAGCTTTTTTATCTCTGACAATAAGATGACTGATGCCACGCCATTGTGCGGGAAACTGCATCAACAAACGTTGAGATGAATCTTCTTGCCATAACCAAAGCTGGGTTTGTCCTGTGGCAGGATCTAAATCCAGCCAGTACAAACCATCTGCAGTGACAGCCTGTCCAGACGCACTAAACTGATGACAAGAAAACAGTGGCACCGCAGCTGAAAAACCATTTTTTACTTTTTGACGCCAAAAGGCGCACTCTTGCTGTTGTTGCGCCCGAAAAATAATGTGCTCTGTATTCAACCAATGAGGCTGAGAGAGCAACTGATAACCTTGTGTGTCATGCTGGGATTGCATCGAAGGAAGCTGTTGTACAACCCAACGCCAACTGGCATCGTCGGGAAATTGGTGCTGAAATAGCAATAAAGAATGATCATTCGACAATAAAGGGCTTTGTTCTTTGCCATCAAGCGCACTTAAAGGTGTGACCTGCAAATAACGGGGTAAAGTAGCCTTTTCGTTCATTTTACTGAGCAATAACGCAAAACTCAGGCTAAAAAGTAACAGTATTAAGGTACTGAACCAGATATAACGAATGCGCTTTAATTTATTTTGCTTGGTGTGATGCCAGTTCTCTATAGCTTTTTGGGTGCTCAGCAGATCCGCTGGAGTTGGGTTTGCCGCGTTCAGTGGCGATTCAATCTCAGGTGGCACATCAATTTCTGTTACGGGAGCCAGCCAGCAGTAGCCTTTTTTTGACAAGGTTGCGATATAAGTTGGCTCCACTCTGCTGTCTTGCAGAGCCCGGCGCAGAGCGGCTATAGCACGGGTTAAAGATTCATCCGAGCCTAAACCTTCGCCCCAAACCCCTGACAAAATTTGTTCGCGACTCACCACCAGATCTTTATGATCCAGGAAAAAGTTTAATAATTTGTGCAGCCGGGGTTCCAATGTCAACACCTCCGGATCAGCGCTAGCTGATAGAGGTTGTAATTGTCCGATGGTACGCAGATACCGCCATTGACCAAAGGTCAGGTAGTCTGCCGTATGTTGCATAAGGGTCCGCCTACATAAATAAGTAGGCGGATTATAACCAATTCAGACGAAAAGTAGAGGGTAGAGTTATACGGCCTTGCGAATAGCTTGTATCTTCATAAATTCATTTGCGTCTATGGTCTGTTCTGCAATTTCTACATCACGGCAATATGGCCAGACAGGACAGATAATAGCCACATCTTGTGTTACGCCAACAGAAGCTTCGTTATCGCCAGAGACTAAGGAGGTTGAAGCAATAATGGCAGAGATAGCGATAAATTTAATCAGTTTCATATTTAGGTTCCAATCAGAGTGGTTGAATTCGACCACTGCAGTATCGGGTATCGATAAATACATAAACTGATGAAATCATTATAAATTAATGATTAATTTATGGCTTTTAGCTCTAATTTGGCTATATCTAAATCCTGAGTCTCTCCTATCACCATATAAATATATTGACCATCATGACTTAACGAAAAACGGGATGAATATAAATCAGATACCAAAGCCAGAGGGGTCAGAGCTTTATCTTTGTAAGAATAAAAATATAACTGGCTTTGCTGCTGATCATTAATCGCAGAAAAATACAGGCCATTTTCCTGTAGTAAAAACGTAGAAGACTCAGCAAAGACCAACCGCTGAACTTCATCACTTAGTAACTCTTCTCCCTGCTCTGTCAAAATACTGTATTTACCCGTTAATGTACTGCGTTTTAACTGATGGTTACTGCCTTTGCTTTGGACAAATAAATCGACGCCATCCAGATAAGCTACAGGTGGGTTTTCCGAATCTAACTGGTAAGACATCACCTGCCAATTACCTTTGTTGTTAATCGTATAAAATACAGTATTAGTTTGCTGACCCCAGCTTAGGTTTTTTACCACATCCCCTTTTGTACTGATTCGTTTGGCCTGACCTGTTAAATCAAATAACCAGACTTCCTGGTCAATCAACACCAGCAACTGCTTGCCATCACCCGAAAACTCCATATCCGAAATCACCACAGGGCTTTCAAACTGGCTAATCATCTTTTGTTTACCATCCGGGTAAAATAACCAAACCTGGGGCAAGCCGGTACGCATAGATACGGCAGCAGTAGGTCCATCTAAAGTGGGGTTAGCTTCGACCAAGCGTTCACTACGGTTAGATTTAAACACGATCTCTTCTGCAGGAGCAGAGTTAGTAATAGGGTTATTAAACTTCTTAATATAATAATTGCCATAACGTCCTACTACGCCATAAAACTCGTTCTCAGCACCTAAAGCTATTTCGTAAGCCTGATTGTTAGTTAGCGCAACGGTTTTTTGTTGAGCAGTATTTACATCAACACTTTCAATATTCCACTTACGGGCAGGATAATAAATCTGTTCATCGTTGTGACTCCAGGCAATATCGCCCGGATAACTATGTTTAATATGCAGCAAGAGCGATGTTTCTCTACTGTATAAATCTAACAACCAAATCTGCACAGAGTTTCCAGCCACATCACGTAAAAAGGCGACTTTATCGCCATTGTGAGAATAGCGTGCAACAAAATCGCCCATACCGGAGTTACTGGGAAGCGCTAATTGTGTTTTACTGAGTGATGCAATATCCAATGAAAAGATTGCCATTCGCTGCGCATTATTTTCGTCACTACTAAAAAGTATCGATTTGCCATCAGGAGCCCAGGATAATCTTGAAGAAGCGCTGTTTTTTCCACAAGTAGCTAGTAGCTCATCTTTAGTCGCAGACTGCCCTGGCTCCCCAGTAAAGGTTAATAAACGAATTTCACACAACTCTCTATATTTCAATTGCTGATAAGCAATAGCCTTACCATCTGGTCGCCAGCTCGCTCCAAAATCATCAAAATCATCCTGTGTTAGCTGCCGCACCTGATGATTTTTAAGGTTCTGTAACATCAAAACATTTGGATAGCCTTTGCTTTTTTTATAGCTATAAACCATAAAGTTCTTATCTGGCGATATAGCCGGATAATACTCAAAACCATCTAACGAAGACACCGGACTCCAGTTCACAAAAGGCGCTTGTTTTTCAATGTCAGGGTCGCCAGGCCAAAAGAGCCAACTGGCTAACACAGCGAGTAATACAGTAGCGGCAGTCAGACTCGCCCACCAGATACGGTTTATTTTCCGCTCCGCCGCACTGGCAGGCTCTTCCTGACCGTCAGAAGCTGGAGCTATCAGTTGTTCCTGCTCTATCACTTTGGCAATAAAACGATAACCACGCTTTGGAATAGTTTCGATATAACGAGGGGATTTAACATCATCCCCTAACACATCACGTAAAATACTGATCACCCGGGCTACACGGCCATCAGTGACAGAGGTCATTTGCCAGACTTCTTTTAACAGTTCTTCCTTACTGATCAGGCGACCTGGGTTCATCAGGAAAAAATTCAGTACGCTTTGACACAGGTGATCGAGATCAGCTAACTCACTGACCTCCATCCTGTTGTTGAGTTTTGCCAGCTTGTCCAGCTGTGGCAAATACCACCACTCTTCAACTTTTAACTGTTTCTCTGGCCTGAACGACATAAGTCAATAATTCCCGTTTATTCGCAATCTGTAATGAGTGTCGCACTGACAACTTTAGGTAACAACATGCTTCCGTCACAATCATCTGCCACGGGTCTGCCCGTTGTTACTGAAAAACGTCCTAAGGTAACATCAGGTGGTATAGCTCTGAACAAAGAGTTCGGTGGTACAGTTCTGAAATACTGACTGAACAAAGTTAAAGCACCTGAGCCCCCGGTTAAACCTATAGATTTATTGTCATCCCGGCCTAACCAGACAGTGACGGACGATTCATGTTCAAAACCGGTAAACCAGCTGTCTTTGTGATCGCTGGAGGTTCCGGTTTTTCCGGCAAAACGAATACCAGCAAACTGATTCGCCAGTATTTTTGATGTGCCACTGCGTGTGCTTTGTTGCATTGCATATTGCAACAGATAATCAGCATCTTCTGTAACTCTTTGTTGCACAATGTTTCTGCGCTGATACAGCATAGTTCCATCTGTTTTAGTTATAGACTCTATGCTCGCCAATTTTATATAACGGCCTTTATTGGCAATCACCTGATAAAGCTGAGCAACTTCAGCAGGAGTCAGTTCTACCGCCCCTAAAAAAGCCGAAGGCTGCATTTTTAGTTCACGTTCAAGCCCCAGTTTGCTGAAACCGTCCCGCAAAGCAGGTAAACCCAGTTTTAGACCTAAACGCACTGTTGGCACATTCAGTGATTCGGATAAGGCCTGGATTAAAGTGACCTGACCACGGAATTTTTTATCAAAGTTCTGTGGACTCCAGCCGCCCTGGCTGCCCTTCAGATGAATAGGGCTGTCATCGAGCATAGTCGCCAGACTAAATTGCTCCGGCCTGCTCAGAGCCTGCAGATACAACACAGGTTTTACTATACTGCCAATCTGACGACGGGCATCTAAGGCTCTGTTATATCCTGCGAAATGCACAGCCTTGCCACCCACTATAGCTTTGTACGATCCCGCCTGATAATCCGTCACCACCATAGCAGCTTCCAGTTGGCTGTCTAATTCTGAAAGACGTTGTTTCACAACCTGCTCGGCGGCCAATTGAGCCTGCGGATCCATATAGGTAAATATCTTCATCCCTTCTGCAATCACTGCTGGATCTGTGACTAAATTTTTCAGTTCACGTTTAACAGCGTCCAGATAAGACGGCGAACGGCCTTTCAAATGATGCCCCAAAGGGATCACAGCGAGCGGTTTGCTGACCGCGCGCTGATAGTCCGCGTCTGATAACAACTCTTCAGCGTGAAGCATTTTCAGTACCAGGTCACGGCGATCTTTAGCTCGTGCGCCAAAACGCCGTGGGTCGTAATAAGAGGGGCCTTTGACTATGGCCACCAACAACGCATATTCCTCAGGCAACAACTCGTCCAGCGGCTTGCCGAAATAGAACTTACTGCCAAGCGCAAAGCCGTGAACAGCATTGCTGTGGAACTGACCGATAAAAATTTCGTTCAGATAAGCTTCGAGGATCTGATCCTTGCTGTAACGATAATCCAGAATGAGCGCGATCAGTGCTTCATTCACTTTGCGGATCATGGTTTTATCCGCTGTTAGATACATGTTTTTTGCTAACTGCTGGGTTAAAGTTGAGCCGCCCTGTACTGTACGTCCAGCCATTAAATTAGCCCAAAATGCACGAACAACAGACCAGACGGACACACCGTGATGCTGATAGAAATCCCGATCTTCAATGGTCAGCAAAGCCTGTGTAATATGCTCCGGCATATCTGCCAGAGTCACCATTTCTCTGTCTTCCTGTTCTGAAGAGACTAAATGCTGCACCAGTTGAGGTTCAATCCGGGCTTTTTGTACTGATTTTTTCAGCTGATGATCATAAATGTTATGCACCCTTTGACCGGCAAAGGACACAGTAAAGACTTCTTCCTGATCATAACCATCGGCAAACTGAAAGGCGCGGCGAAACACAGTCACTTTAGTCCCACTCTGACTGTATTGACCAGGACCATTAATTTTATCCACAGCTCTGTATTGCAGCAGTTCCAGCTCGCTGACCAATTGTTTCTGCGTCAGACTTTTGCCCGGAATTAACTCCAGGCTGCGGGCATACACCTGAGCCGGAAATTGCCATTTATGACTGGAGAACAAGGTCGTAATTTTGCTATCCAGATAAATCAGGTAAATAAATAAGGTCAGCAGCAATACCAGACCAATTTTCAGCGCCAGCCACAACATTTGTCTGGCAAATTGTGGGCGTTTTGCATTTTTGGCTGATGGTTTTTTTCTTGGTGTACGGCTTTGTTTTTGTGTCATTTTTGCATAGCTTTTTTAGTTTTATTGGTCGGCATAGCCTGTGCTGGGTTGTCGGGCCAATAATGTTTTGGGTAACGGCCCTTCATTTCCTTTTTCACTTCAGCATAACTAGTGGCCCAGAAACTGGCCAAATCCTGAGTTACCTGTAGAGGGCGACGCGCTGGCGACAATAAATGAATTTTCATGGCTAAACGCCCGTTTGCTACAGCAGGAGTCTCAAGCTGACCAAACATTTCCTGAATTCGAACAGACAAAATAGCTTCTCCCTCATCGCTGTAGTGAACAGGGATCATAGTTCCTACAGCTGAACGCCAACTGTCTGGCATACAGCTGGTAAGCAGTTGCTGCTCTTTGTAACTAAGACGTTGCCATAATAAAGTGTAAAGGTCTAACTTATTAAAATCATTCAGTTTTGTAAACCTACTTAAGGCCGGAGCTAACCAGACCTCAACATCAGCCCACAAGGCTTCATCATCGACTCTGGGTAACTGATGCTCCGGCATGAGCCGCTGCATCAATTGCAGCCTGTGCCTTAATTGCAATGCCTGTTCAGTCCATGGCAATGCCTGCAAGCCTTGCTGCTTTAACCAATCTAACCAGGCTTGCTGCTGCTCTGCCTCTGTCAGTTTTGTATTCAGCGGTTTACGTTCCAGCACACAACAGCCCAGCATTAAACGCTGCTCTGCAATAAAACGACTTTGCTGTGCATCAAAGCCGATATAGGACTGCAGCTGTAAATCAGCCCGCCACTCTTGCATCAGCTCCGCCATAGTCCAGCGAGCGGCCAGACTGACTTGTGTGCTTTGACCAAAATACAAATCACAGATCACCAGTACTTCAGCTCCAGCCAGGGGACTGTCAGGAAATAATAATGCACCTGCGCTGTTGGTCAGCAGATACCCCTTGCCTCTTTGCAACGCAATACGGTCAGGAAAAGCACGGCTTAATAAAGCAGCAGTTAGATGCTGAGGTAAATAATTGCTCACCTGGATCTGATTCTGTTGTGCCAGTTGTTTTGCCTGCAGCAATAGAGCGCCATACAAAGGCTGCTGCAACAACTGATCAATATCCTGTTCACGGCTGCGGTTTGGGTTTTCCAGCAGAGTGGCCAACACCACTGCCAGCCAGGCAGCGCCTTGCTCACCTTGTTGCTCCAGCTCTTTACCATGCAGCACTAAAGCGGCTAGTCGTGGCTCAGTACCTGTAGCTAACAGCTGTCGGCCAAATTCAGTGATCTGGCCTTTGTCATTGATAGCTTTGAGTTGCAACAACACCCAGGCGGCTGATTTTAGATTGGCTTGAGGCGGTTGATCCAACCAGAATAATTGCTCTGCTGAGCAGCCCCAGGCTGAAATTTCCAGAAGTAATGCGGTTAAATCGGATTGCAAAATAGATGCCGGGGTAAAAGCAGCACGGCGTTGCCACAGCTCAGCACTGTCAAGCCGATAACAAATACCAGCAGATAAACGCCCTGCCCGTCCAGCTCTTTGAGTAGCAGCCGCTTGGCTGATGGCAACAGTTTCAAGACGGGTCAAGCCATGTTTGGGGTGATACACAGCCTGACGACATAAACCTGAATCGACCACTACTTCAATACCTTCAATGGTCAAACTGGTTTCAGCAATATTAGTCGTTAATACCAGTTTACGCCGACCTTGTGGGCTCGGTGCTATAACCTGTTGCTGCTCGGCCAAAGTTAAAGCGCCAGATAAGGCATAAATATCTAACTGACTGTCTTTGTTGTGTTCCAGCAACCAGTCTCTGGCCTGATTAATCTCACGCTGGCCTGGTAAAAAAGTAAGGATACTGCCCTGATGTTTCAGACTCGCCTGCAAGCTTAATCTGGCACTTTGTAACCACATAGCTTCAGATGTTGGTGGATGATATACAATCTCCACAGGGTAACTGCGACCTTCACTACTAAGCACTGGCGCATTCAAGGCCAAGGCCAATTTTTGCTGATCTAAAGTGGCTGACATAATCAGCAACTGCAAATTGCTATTCAGTTGCTGTACTTCCAAAGCTAAAGCTAAAGCCAAATCAGCTTGCAAGGAACGCTCATGGAATTCATCAAATAGAATCAGGTCTATGGCAGAGAGTTCAGGATCCTGCTGGATCTTTCGGATCAACACCCCCTCTGTGACTATTAATAAGCGGGTATTTTTACTGTAATTTTTTTCATGGCGAATTTGATAACCCACCTGTTGACCGACAGCTTCGTTCAACTGGCTGGCCAGATAACTGGCAATGCTTTTAGCCGCCAACCGTCTGGGTTCTAACAGCAGTATGGTTTTTCCGGAAAAGTCGGCATGATTAAGCAGATACAGCGGTAGATAAGTCGATTTACCTGCACCGGGCGGTGCGGACAAAATCACTTTATTGTGCAGCTTCAGGCTCTGAACCAGCTGTGGGCAAATCTCTGCAACAGGTAACAAATCAAGTCTCTTTAAAAACAAAAAGCAGCCTTATCTTAGCTGCTTTTTCCATTGAACCGAAGTCAGAAACATCAATGTTTCTGTCAATTGCTGCCTTAAACAGCAATTAGCCAATAATTATTCCTGTATCAGAGTTTGAGCCACTAAACGAATACCCATACCTGTGGCACCTGCCGCCCAAAAGCCATTGGCTGAATTATGAAAAGCAGCAGCTAAATCTAAATGCACCCAACCTTTGCCGTCGTTCGGCACAAAACGACTTAGAAAACCTGCCGCATTGCTGGCGCCACCGGCACCGCCACCTTTGACAGGACGGCTATTGGCAGTATCAGCATAAGGTGAAGGACATTGGCCCTGATGCCATTTTTCCAGCGGTAATTGCCATGCAGCTTCCTGCACTTGTTCGGCATAACTTAACACCCGTTGTGCCAGGGCCTTATCCAAAGCGAACACTGCATTGTATTCGGTGCCTAAGGCGTTAACCGCTGCACCTGTTAAAGTCGCGGCATCAATAATAAGTTCTGGCGTTGCTTCTGCGGCTTTTTGTAAACCATCCGCCAATACCAATCGGCCTTCAGCATCGGTATTGACGATTTCGACAGTGACGCCATTTTTATAGGTCAGGATATCGCCCAATTTAAAGGCGCCACCTGAGATCAGGTTTTCTGCACAGCATAAAATCAGCTGCACTCTTTTGTTTAAACCCTGCAAAATCGCCAAAGCTAATGCAGCAGTGACAGTAGCTGCACCACCCATATCGCACTTCATGGTCACCATGCCTTCGCTGGCTTTAATCGAATAACCGCCAGAATCAAAAGTAATGCCTTTACCCACTAAAGCGGCAAACACAGGCGCATCGGCTTTGCCTGTTGGGTTGTAATCCAGTACTAACATGGCTGGGTCACGATCGCTGCCACGCCCTACCGCATGAATACCTACCCAGCCCTGCTGCAATAACGCAGAACCGGCAATAATTTCTGTGGATACAGTACCTTCTGGCGCTACAGAACGAATAAAAGTAGCAGCCTGCTCCGCCAAAGTGACAGGGGATAAATCTTCTGGCGTCTGGTTGATAATGGCTTTAGCCCAACTGAAGGTTTGATGTAACTGCTGTAATTGCTGTTGTTCAGCGTCTGTGCCTGTCCAGCCTATAGCACCCAGTTTTTTGGCAGTACAAAAGCCCTGATACAAGGCCCACTGGCTATCGACAGTCCAGCCGTCCCCTGCCAGTTGAAATTGTTGAATACCTAAGGTATCGAGCTGACGGCCGGCTTTTTGCACTGCACGTAAATCAGCAGCTTTAACATGCAACTGATAGCCAGTAGCGTCTGGTGTCAGCGCTACATTTTTGCCCCATTTGGCATCCGCAGCAGCGCTGCTTAAACGAATTTGAATCAGGTCAGACATAGGTTTTATCTCTTATTACGTGGATAAAGTATAAGGCCGAGTGTATCACAGCCACTTAACTGCTTAAGACGCTGTGTAACATTTTCGCGCTTAACGCGATAAGCAATGCGGCAAACACTTTCTTTAAAGTAGCTACAGGCAAACGATGGGCCAGCGAGGCGCCAAGCGGTGCAGTAAAGTAACTGACAGAAGCGATAAGCAGCATAGCGGGCAAATAGACATAACCCAGACTGTATTGTGGCAATACCGTGTCTGTGGAAGCCCCAGCCAGAAAATAGCCTAGCGTACCGCTGATGGCTATAGGTAAACCCACAGCAGCAGAAGTGGCTATGGCCTGTTGAATTTTGACATTACACCAGGTGAGAAAAGGCACAGTCAGCGACCCACCGCCTATAGCCACTAAGGCTGATACCGCTCCAATAACCAACCCGACGCCACTAAAACCTATCACCCCAGGCAATTGACGGCTAGCTTTAGGTTTTATATTCAACAGCATCTGTATTGCGACATAACTCATAAAGCAGCAGAAAAATATCGCCAAAGCCAGAGAGGATAAAGCAGCAGCCAGATAAGCAGCTGCTACAGTGCCTATGAGTATGGCTGGCGTTAATTTCCAAACCACAGGCCATAAAATAGCACCATGGCGCTGATGACTACGCATACTGGAAAAGGAAGTGACGATAATAGCGGCCATAGAGGTTGCTAATGCCATATGCACAGACAATTCAGCCGGAAATTGCTGTGCTAAAAATAACGCAGTCAGCACAGGCACCATAATGCCACCACCGCCCACTCCCAGTAATCCGGCAAAAAAACCCACAGCTGCGCCCAACAACAAATACGCAATAACCCATTCGATGGCCATACCAAGTGCCCGCCCCTAAGTAAAAGAGCATTACTTTAACAAACTAAAGCAATAAATATCTCCTGTTTTGAATAAGTTAACAGGGATAGCAAAGAACAATACTTCCCAAGCTGTGTTTTTGCGGTTTAGAGTGTGGTCTGATGAAATCAGACAAATTTTTGACCTGTCGGAAAAAAGGTGACGCAGGCACTTCTGCTCTGTATACTTCCGCGGCTTTTTTAATAGTGATTGCAGCTGTCATATTTTTCTGCTATCACTAGCCGCCAACTTTTTGCTTGGCACTGTTTTACAGGAGATGATCATGCCAGAAGGCAAAACCGTAAAAACTTTGGGACTGTTAGCCCTTGCTGGCGTAGAGCCTTATCAGGCCGCGCAGGGCGAAGAGTACATGAACCCAAAACAGCTGGACCATTTCCGCCGCATTCTGGACGCATGGCGTCAACAGTTACGTGAAGAAGTGGATCGCACCAAAAACCATATGGCCGATGAAGCTGCAAACTTCCCGGATCCAGTGGATCGTGCTGCTCAGGAAGAAGAGTTCAGTCTGGAATTACGTGCTCGGGATCGCGAACGTAAATTACTGAAAAAGATTGAAAAAACTCTGCAGAAAATCGAAGACGAAGACTTTGGTTACTGCGACACCTGTGGTATCGAAATTGGTATCAAACGTTTAGAAGCCCGTCCAACTGCCGATCTGTGTATCGACTGCAAAACACTGGCTGAAATCAAGGAAAAACAACTGGGCGGTTAATGATGCCTGTTGTCCCTCCTGCCTACAGGGGCCGGTTTGCGCCATCGCCATCCGGCCCTTTGCATTTTGGATCCCTCATCGCTGCTGTGGGCAGTTATCTGCAAGCCAAATCCCAACAAGGTCAATGGCTGGTGCGGATGGAAGATATTGATAGCCCCCGGATGCAAACCGGTGCTGCTGACGGTATTTTACGTACCTTAGAACGTTATCACCTGTTTTGGGACGGCGATGTCTGGGTGCAAAGTCAGAGACTGGAGCGCTACCAACAGGTGTTGGATCTGTTAAAACAACAGCAACTGACCTATGCCTGCAACTGCAGCCGCGCCCGTATTCAAAGCCTGCCTCAGGGGTACGATGGGTTTTGCCGGGATCAACACCTGACCGGAGACTGGCTGGCCTGGCGCCTAAAAGCACCGGCCACGGCCACAAGTTTTACCGATCTGCTGGCAGGCGAAGTGCAGGTCCCCGCTGCTTTAGCCGCTGAAGATTATATTTTAAAGCGCCGTGATGGCTTATTTGCTTACCAGCTCGTAGTGGTCGTGGACGATTTGGACCAGGGCATTACAGAAGTAGTGCGCGGTGCAGACTTACTCGAACTGACCACCCGACAACAGGCACTGTTTCAACTACTTGGCAAAGCAGCGCCCGCCTACTTGCATTTGCCTTTGGCGGTAGCCGAGCCCGGTTTTAAACTGAGTAAACAAAACCATGCTCCGGCGGTAGATCTTTGGCCCGTCAGCGAGACTTTAGCTGCTGTTTTACGTTTTTTAGGTCATCCTCCGCCAACTGAGCTGACAGGAGCTTGTGCCAGTGAATTATTAAACTGGGCCAGCACACACTGGCAAATCAAACAAATCCCCAGTCAAAACGAACAAAAAGCTACAGATTTTTTATAAAGCACAAGGCCGAACATTCTATTTTTATGGCTGCTGCGGTATCATTAGCCGCTTTTTTCATCGAGTTCATTTTTAGATGCTCACAAGGAGTACTGCCATTATTTCGCGAGTCCTGGATTTTTGCCGCCGCACCCTTGGCAGCAAAAGCGTTGAGAGCGTAGCTCAACCCAAAAAAAGCCGTCAATCCGTTCTGCCTGAGCTGAAAAAAATCTCCCGTGACGCCCATTCTGTGTCGCGTAAAGACATCAGCCCTAACGCACTTAAGGTGTTATACCGCCTAAAAGATGCGGGTTACGAAGCCTATCTGGTCGGTGGTTGTATCCGCGATATTTTGCTGGGTTTAAAGCCGAAAGATTTTGATGTAGTGACCAATGCGCATCCTGAACAGGTACGTCAGGTATTTAAAAACTGCCGCCTTATTGGCCGCCGTTTCCGCTTGGCTCATGTGGTGTTTGGCCGCGAAGTGATTGAAGTGGCAACCTTCCGTGGTCATCACACAGGGGATGATGAAACCAGCCCTAAAGCCAGCCAAAGTGATGCCGGCCAGATTTTACGTGACAACGTCTACGGCACTATTGAAGAAGACGCTGAGCGTCGCGATTTTAGTATCAATGCCCTGTACTACTCAGTAGCTGACTTTGCTATTTACGACTTTGCCAACGGTATTGAAGCCATAGCAGCGCGTAAAATTGAGCTGATTGGCGACCCTGAAACCCGTTATCGTGAAGATCCGGTGCGGATGCTGCGCGCCGTGCGTTTTGCCACCAAACTGAATATGGACATAGCGCCGGCAACGCTGGAGCCAATCAAAGAGCTGGCTGTACTTTTGAAAAACATTCCGGCTGCACGGTTATTTGAAGAATTCCTCAAGCTGTTTATGGCAGGTAAGGCTTTTGATAACTTTGTGATGCTGAATGACTTAGGCATTCTCAAACAGCTGTTGCCGCAATTGGCTAAAGTGTTAAAGCAAGATAGTAGCGGCAAAGTCTTTACGATGATCACTAAAGCCATGCAGGACACCGATCAGCGGGTCGCTATGGATAAGCCTGTCACTCCGGCTTTTAGCTTTGCAGCTCTGCTCTGGTATCCGGTCGAACAACGTGCACAGAAACTGCTGGTAGAAAGTGGTTTAAACGAAGTGGATGCACTGAATATCGCCATGATGGAAATACTGGATGAAGTGCAGCGTTCTATCGCTATTCCAAAACGTTTTAGCCTGACCATTAAAGATATTTGGTTCCTGCAAGGCCGGTTAAGTAAGCGTGCGGGCCGCCGGGCTTTTAAATTGCTGGAGCAAACCAAATTCCGTGGTGCTTACGACTTCTTGCAACTGCGGGCCCAGGCCGAAGGTGGCGAATTATTGGAACTGGCCAACTGGTGGCAACGTTTCCAGGCCGATGATGAAGCTGGTCGTGAAATTTTAGTGCAAAACCTCGGTAAAGAAGGTATTGAACGTCGGCCACGCCGCCGTCGCCCCCCCACCAAACGTCGTCCTCCGGGTTCAACAACCAATGGCTGATACGCTGGTTTACGTCGGGCTGGGCGCTAATTTAGCCCAGCCTCTGCAACAGTTAGAACGGGCTGTCATAGCTTTGCAGAGCATCAAATACACCTCACTGGTGAAGGTATCTGGTTTTTACGGCTCCAAACCTATGGGGCCGCAGGATCAGCCAGACTATGTCAACGCTGTAGCAGCACTTCATACCCGCTTAGCGGCAGAAGATTTGCTGACAGAATTACAAAAGATAGAACTGGAACAAGGTCGACAGCGTAAAGACGAACGTTGGGGCCCTCGAACTCTGGATTTAGATATTCTGTTGTTTGGTCATGAAATCATTCAGACCGAACGTCTAACAGTGCCACATTACGGCATGAAACAACGTGAGTTTGTGCTTTACCCTTTGGCAGAACTAAACTCAGACTTGGTATTACCTGATGGCACCAGAATGACCGAGTTACTGACGACTGTGCCTTTAAACGGCCTGACTCGTCTATAACCGTCGTACTTGAAGCTGTAGCTTTGTTGACTGCGCCATCTCGCCCCAGTGACATAGCTTAACTATGCTCCTGGGGTCTTACTGGCTTGTCACCTCCCTGCAACTCCTGGTTGCTTGGTTATATAGAAGATGGATAACTTGCCGTTGGCGTTTTTTTATGCCAAGGTGCGCCCCGAATTATTCCCTTGTGGTCGGATGAGAGAAAAATGGCAAAAATTACCACCGCTCAATTGCTGAAGATGAAACAAAAAGGCGAGAAAATTACCGCCTTAACGGCTTATGACGCCAGTTTCGCTAAATTGTTTGCCGATGCCGGTGTAGAAGTCATTCTGATTGGTGACTCTTTAGGTATGGTGTTACAAGGCCATAGCGACACATTGCCTGTGACTACCGCTGAAATTGCTTACCATACCCGCTGTGTTCGCGCTGGTGCGCCTTTGGCTTTTGTCATTGCCGATATGCCTTTTATGAGTTACGCCACAGTGGAACAGGCGATGCAAAACGCTACACCGCTGATGCAAGCTGGCGCCAATATGGTCAAGCTTGAAGGTGGCGATTTCTTATTGCCCACCATTAAAGCCTTAACTGAACGGGGTATTCCGGTCTGTGGCCATTTAGGCTTAACTCCTCAGTCTGTGCATGTGTTTGGTGGCTTTAAAGTGCAAGGTCGCGATGAACAGGCCGCAGATGCTATGGTGCAACAGGCTATAGCTTTACAGGACGCTGGTGCTCAACTTTTAGTAGTTGAATGTATTCCGTCTACGTTGGCTGAACGTATCTCCAAAGCACTGGTGATCCCGGTGATTGGCATAGGTGCAGGCAAAGACACTGATGGTCAGATTTTAGTGATGCACGACTTGTTAGGCATCAGCTCGGGTTATATTCCAAAATTCTCGAAAAACTTCCTGCAGGAAACCGGTGAGATTAAACAAGCCATCGGCAAATACATCCAGGATGTTAAACAAGGCCAGTTCCCTGGCCCTGAACATAGCTTTTAAGGTCGGCTTTTTATGTTAATGATTCAGGATATAGTTCAACTACGAGCGTTAATCCGGCAATGGCGCAATGCTGGTGAACGGATTGCATTTGTGCCGACTATGGGTAATCTGCACCAGGGCCATTTGCAGTTAGTCGATACCGCCAAACAAAGAGCCGACAGAGTCATTGTCAGTATTTTTGTCAATCCTATGCAGTTTGGTGCCAATGAAGATTTAGATAAATATCCCCGCACTCTGGAGCAGGACTGTAAAGGCTTGACCGAACACGGCGCTGATGCGGTATTTACCCCTACACCTGCCATTATTTATCCCAGGGGCCTGGATGTGCAGACTTATGTCGAGGTGCCTTTACTGGGTGATCACCACTGTGGCGCTAGCCGCGCTGGTCATTTCCGTGGGGTGTCGACCATAGTGACCAAGCTGTTTAATCTGGTCCAGCCTGACATTGCCTGTTTTGGCCAGAAAGACTATCAGCAACTGGCTATTATCCGCCAAATGGTGGCCGATTTATCTATGCCGATTGAAATCATAGGCGTACCTACGACCCGTGCTGAGGATGGCTTAGCCTTAAGTTCACGCAATGGGTATTTGACTGCAGAACAACGCGCCATAGCGCCTGATTTGTACAGCGTTTTACAGTGGATGAAACAACAGTTACATCAAGGCTTCTCTGATTTCAGAGCTTTAGAGCAACAAGCGAAAGACAAGCTCAATGCCGCAGGTTTCAAAGCGGATTACATGAATATATCTAATCGTCAGACGCTAGTACCTGCCACAGACAGCTCCCAGCCTTTAGTGATACTGGCTGCAGCTTATCTGGGCAATACCCGTCTGATTGATAATATTGAAGTTTAGGTCCTGCCTGGTTCATGAGCATCATAACGGGGCAACTCTGCATCCAGATTGTCCCAGCAGGCTTTTGACGAGACAAAGTTATGGCTGATGGGACGCTCTGTGATGTCTGAATCCAGTATGCCCAAGCGAATACGGATCCGAGTTGGATCTGCAGCGCTGGAGCTGTAAACAGGACTGCCGCACTGAGAACAAAAATGCCTTACCCTGCCCTGTTTTAAAGAAAATGCGCTCAGCAATTCTTTGCCCAGCACCACACGAAACTCCGAACTCAATACAAAACCATTAGTGGCGTAAGCCGTACCACTGGATTTACGACACAAAGAACAATGGCAATGGATAATGTCAGTAATACCACCATGAATTTCTACCTTTACTTCACCACAAAGGCATTGGCCCGAATACATACGAAGTCCGTTCTTTTGAGTTCAAGAGTTTAAATAGTGTCTTTTTTTGGCATTAACAGCCACAACACAATATAGATAAACAAGCCAGGGAATGCAGCGGATAACACGGAGAGCAACACATAGGCCAGACGCACACCACCACTGGACCAGCCAAAATAGTCAGCTATACCACCACAGACCCCTGCGATCATTTTATCATTTGATAAAGCTAAGGTTTTATCCGACATTCTGCGTTCCTCCTATGTCATGCCGTTCTTAAAGTAGCGATCTGTCACTACGGATGCAATGCCTCTGTTGTAAGAAATTATGTTCTGCCGCATGCTTAGGCAGATACACACTGAAAAGGCCATGACTTTGCTACTCCTGTTATTTATTCTCTCCTGCCTGACATCCTTATTGGCCGCTTTAATAGGTTTTGGCGGAGGTATGTTGTTGATAGCCATCCTGCCCTTGTTTCTGCCTGCCGCAGCCATAGTGCCTGTGCACGGTTTAACGCAATTAGCCAGTAATAGCTCCAGAGCCCTGTTCTCACTTCAAGATGTATTGTGGTCTTTGATTCCGGGCTTTTTAGCAGGCTCAGTGTTGGGTGTGGCTGCAGCAGGCTGGCTATGGACTCAGCTGCCTGTACAACTGCTCCCGTTGTTTATCGGGCTCTACATCTTACTGAGCTTGTGGCATACGGGATTCCAAAAACTGCTCAGCCGCTATGAAAACTTTATCTGGATTGGCTTTTTACAAAGTGGTTTAAGTTTATTTGTTGGTGCGACCGGGCCTATTGCCACCAGCTTATTGCTGAAACAAAGCGCTGATCAAAACAAAGTGATAGTGACAGCGGCCTTGATGATGTCCATCAGCCATTTGCTCAAAGTACTTGTATTTGGCTGGATAGGTTTTGCCTATCTTGATTATCTGTGGCCTTTAGCGGCGCTGATAGTGGGTGCTGTAGCAGGCTCTTACCTGGGTGCTAAAATCAGGCCACCAGAACCGAACCCCCGCTATATCCACTGGATAAAACTGGGATTATCGGCACTGGCGCTGCAGATGATGATTGCAGCTGTTATCTGAAGATTAAGCTGTGCTATCTTTGGCCATTTGCAACAATCTTGGCAGAAACTCTTTATCCAAAGCCGCTACTTGCTGCTGCTCTTCCAATACATCCAATAAAATCTGGTCTGTGGTCAGAGGATTCGCCAGCACTACGCGAAAGACCACTGTGTCCTGGCGATGATAGCGTTCCGGTTTAATCCTAGTGCGGGAGACAAAAGAGCGGCCTTCTTCACGTTGGGTTTTCTGAATAAACTTCGTCAGGCCATTCAGCAGCTCATTAAACTTCTGCAGTTTTTCCGCTGAAGCAGTAGCCATGGCCTGTTGCACTTGAGCAGGCACAAAACGATATGTCAGTAAACAGAGTTCTGGTTCGGTAATCAGCTCAAACTCCGCATGTTCCTTAATTAAACCGGCAAAATAGCGGGCTTTATCTAAACTACGATTAATCAGAATTTCATAACCCTGACGGCCAATCACCTGCAGGCAGGCATGCACCAGCATTGCCATACCAGGGCGAGAGCCTTCCAGCGTCTGGCTGCCTAAATCTTTTGAGCCTTTACGCAGAATATACTCAGCGTGATGTTCTATGGCATGGGCCGAAGATGGATGTTTAAACACCACCATCCCAGCCCCCATAGGCACATACATTTGCTTATGGGCGTCGATAGTCACTGAATCAGCGCGCTCTATGCCAGACAACAAATGCCGGTATTTGTCCGATAATAAAGTCGCCCCACCCCAGGCGGCATCGACATGGAAATGGCAGCCCAGTTCAGCAGCTAAATCCGCTAAATCATTCAGTGGGTCAACATTGCCTGTTTCAGTGGTGCCAGCCACACCTACTATCGCCATCACTTTGATATTTTTATTATTCAGTTCACGACTGATGCGACGCATTTCAGCGCTTTGTACTTTGTTATTCGCATCAGTTTTCACAGGCACTAAGAACTCACGGCCAATACCTAAAATATCAGCAGCCTTGCCCAACGAATAATGCCCACGTTCTGAGACTAGAATAGCTAAACCTTCATAGCCATAATATTTCATTGCACGGAACAGGCCTTCTTTGGCGACACCTTTAAAGTCGCCTTCGGCTTTTAATAGACGGTTACGGGCAATCCAAAGCGCAGTGATATTGGCAATGGTACCGCCAGAGCAAAAAGCACCTAAGGAATGGTTAGCACTGTGCATCCATTTTTTATAGAAACTGTCGCCTTCGCCATAGACCAGATGATGCATCATGCCGATGACCTGACGCTCTAGCGGCGTAAAAGCTTTAGAGGTTTCGATTTTTACCAGATTCTGGTTTAAACCCACCATCATTTTTGACAGCGGCAACACAAAATACGGCAAAGCCGAAGTCATGTGACCAATAAAACTTGGCGCTGCGGTATGGACTGAATGCGCCACCAGTTTTTCCATCATCTGCTCAGCATAATCCGAAACAAATTTTGGTTCTGATGGGATCTGATGAGCCTGAAAATCGCGTTCAATTTGCCAGAGAGGCTTCTCAACAGCGACAATACTTTCGCGCAGAAAACCGGCCAGGTTTTGCGAAATATTCTGCTCAATGATACTTAAAGTCGAGTCTGGAGCCTCTGGCACAGTAAATATGCGCCACAAAGCTTCTTCAGAAGCCGTAGCCTGACGTTTATTTAATTCTGTCATTCGTATCCTGTCTCACCGTTGTCTCTAAGTCGGCTTCTTATTTTGTGTTTTCAGGCCGTAAAATCAGTAAGTCAAAAAGGGCAGTCACTGTACTAAATGCCCCTTTAAATGTCTTTAAAAAAATTCATCTCTTGCTCATCTCTGGGCAAAGATGCCGGAATAAGCGAATAAACAGGCTGTTTTTGCCGAATGTCGCTACCTGATTACAACAAATCTGTAGAGGAAGCCTCTCTTCATCAGATTAAAGTATTAGCTGTCAGCCTGAGTTAAATCGGCTAAGCTATTAACGTATTGTTTTCATGTTCCTTTTTACGAGTCATTGCATGGTACGGATCCGTTCAGCGCATTTTATGATTGCCAGTCTCGTGGTGTATTTGTTCGCCATCGTTTTTTATGTGTATTACCAGTATCAGCAGACCTATCAGACTAAACTGGCACAGATTGACCAGCAACTGATCAATGCAGTAAAAGCTGTGCCTTATTTACTTGGCGAAAACTACCACAATAACATCAGTGGCCCACAACATATCTCTCGAGCTGAGTATCTGGAGCTGGCTAAAAAACTAAGCCTGTACGCCAAAGATGTAAAATTACAATATGTCTACAGCATGATCCAGGTTGATGGCAAAGTACATTTCACCTCATCCAGCTATACAGAAGATGACTTACTTCGTGGTCAGTTAAGCTACTTTTACGATTATTATCCTGAGGCAACGGAGGCGAATAAAGCTGCTTTTGCCTCTCTAGCTCCTGTATTTGAAGAATCAGTGGACCAATTTGGTCACTTTCGCTCTGTCTTGGTGCCGTATCAAAGTAGCGATGGTACTGTGTATTTAGCAGGTGCTGATATTGCTATTACTGATCTGGATCAGTGGCTGATGGCCAGTATGCAGCACTCTATTTTAAGTGGTTCAATATTCTTTGGTTTAGCTCTGCTGTTGGCGTTAAGTTACGCCGTGGTACTACGACATAACCTGACCACAGACCGCAGCTCTGGGCAGCGCAATGCCTTAGCTTTGGAAGCCCATCTGCGACGTGAGTCAGCAAACCTCAGCCAACTGGCTATTTTACAAGTCAACAATCTTGAGGAAATCAGTCACTTGTACGGCACCCAGATTGCCGAACAGGCGGTGAAGCAGTTTATTTACCAGTTACAACAGCATCTGGGACCTTCATTCCGTTTGTATCGTTTGTCTTTTGAAAAACTGGCAATTCGCCGTATTGCGGCCTGTTCCGATCACGAACTGCATGACAAACTCAAAAGTTTTGATTTCAGTCAGCCCGTGCTGAATGACCCTTACCTGCTCTTTACTGTGACTTTAGGTGTGGCCTTGTCTCCTGCCGCTGTAGTACTGGAAAATGCCATGTTGGCGGTAAATACAGCACGTTTGCAGCAGCAATCATTAGTGGTGTATTCGGATAATTTACTGGCGCTGAAACAGCATTTGCATACCAATATCAAAATGGCCAAAGAAGTACGTGAGGCGATAGGTCATGAACAAATAGTGCCGTACTTCCAGCCTGTGGTACACATCAGTACAGGTGAGATTCTCCAATACGAATGTCTGGCGCGGATATTACGCAGTGACGGTAGCATACTGACGCCGGGTCAGTTTTTAAGCATCATCAATCGTAATCATCTCGATACTGAGCTGACTAAAATGATGTTTATTAAAAGTGCCAGTCAGTTCGCTAACTCTGAAGTCAGCTGGTCTATCAATATCACTTGTCGGGACTTACTGGATGACGATTTGCAACAGTTTTTCCTCGACTATCTGCAGCATTATCCCAAACCACAACGGGTGTATTTTGAACTGGCTGAAGCCGGAGTTTTACCTCAGTTTGAGCACTGTCGTGAGGCTATATCGGCATTACAAAAAACCGGAGCCAAAGTACTGCTGGATGATTTTGGTATAGCAAGCGGTATAGGCATAGCGGATTTATTGCAGTTACGGGTGGATGGATTAAAAATTCATGGCAACTTAATTGAACTGATCAGCTCAGATCCGGACGCTCAGCTTTTTATTGAACATATCAGCTCTTTTGCCAAACAAACCAACTTACTGATCATCGCCGAAATGGTCGAAAGCAAACAATCTTTGGATGCACTGGAACGTTGTGGTATCAGCTACGCCCAAGGTTACTATTTTGGCCCCGCAGCGCCAGTGCCACTGCGCTACTACGAAAGAGGAACTGTATAAAAAAGAGGCGCTGTATAAGCGCCTCTTTTTTGATGTGAAGGTGCAGTGGCTTAGCTTCTAAGGCCAGTGCCCTTATTAATCAGATACATAGCAAAGCTAAAAAACACAACAATAAAGCCAAGAATCACACTGAAGGCAAATGCCAGATTGACATCACTGACACCTAAAAAGCCGTAACGGAAGGCGTTGACCATATACACAATGGGGTTCACCTTCGAGACATACTGCCAAAACTCCGGTAATAAACTCAGTGAATAAAACACCCCACCTAAATAAGTTAAAGGTGTCAGCACAAAAGTAGGAATAATGCTGATGTCATCAAAGGTTTTGGCGTAGATGGCATTAATTAAACCGGCCAGCGAAAACAAAGTGGCGGTTAATACCACGGTCGACATCAGAATAAACAAGTGATGCACTTTGATATCGACAAAAAACAGTGATAACAAAGAGACAATCAATCCAACCAGAATACCGCGCGCTACGCCACCGCCGACATAACCCAGCACTATGATGTAGTTCGGTACAGGAGCGACCAGCAGCTCTTCGACATTACGTTGGAACTTGGCGCTGAAAAAAGACGAAGCCACGTTAGAGTAGGAGTTGGTGATGACCGACATCATAATCAGGCCAGGCACAATAAACTCCATATAACTGAAGCCACCCATCTCACCGATACGCGAGCCCACCAAAGCGCCAAAAATGACAAAATACAAGGTCATGGTAATGGCAGGTGGCACCAGGGTTTGCACCCAAATGCGCATAAATCTGTTGGTTTCTTTATAAAGAATACTTTGCAGCGCTATTAAATTACGAGAACTCATGCTTTGGCTCCGCGTCCGTTTTCAACCAGACTAACAAACAACTCTTCCAGACGGTTGGCTTTGTTACGCATTGACAGCACCTGAATGCCCTGCGCTGTCAAAGCGCTAAATACGCCATTTAAGCCCTGAGCTTTTTCCACATCCACTTCCAGACTATGGCTGTCAGTCTGGCGGAATCTATAACCTTCCAATGTAATAGCAGCATCTGTCGGTGCTATATCGAGTAAAAAGGTTTCCTTATTGAGCTTACTCAACAAGTTTTTCATGCTGGTGTTTTCGACAATCTGGCCTTTGTCGATAATGGCGATATTGCGGCACAGCGACTCAGCTTCCTCCAGATAGTGAGTGGTCAGAATAATAGTCACCCCCTGCTGGTTAATTTCTTTTAAGAACTCCCACATAGAGCGGCGCAGTTCAATATCAACACCCGCTGTAGGTTCATCTAAAATCAGTAACTTAGGTTCATGCATTAAAGCCCGGGCTATCATCAGGCGGCGCTTCATGCCACCAGACAGCTCACGCGAGCGGGCATGGCGTTTGTCCCATAACCCCAATTGACCTAAGTATTTTTCGGCCCGAACCAAAGCGACAGAACGTGGCACACCATAATAACCGGCCTGATTCAATACAATTTGCAGCACAGTTTCAAACTGGTTGAAGTTAAATTCCTGTGGTACTAAACCCAGCTGGCTTTTGGCATCTTCCAGTTGAGTATCTAAGTCATAATCAAAAACTTTGACTGTACCACTGCTTTTATTAACCAGTGAGCTGATAATGCCAATACTGGTACTTTTGCCTGCGCCATTTGGGCCTAAGAGTGCAAAAAAGTCGCCTTGTTGCACTTGCAGATCAATACCTTTTAAAGCGACAGTGCCGCTTTTATACACCTTGTGTAACTGTTGAATATCTAACGCTAAGGTCACTGTGGATCTCCATAGCCCCAACGGCTGACTAACTGTTGCTTTAAACCTAAATGGTCAAGAATTCGTGCCACCATAAAGTCGATTAAATCATCGACAGATTGAGGCAGATGATAAAAACCAGGCGCAGCCGGCATCACCACAGCACCAGCTTTGGACAAGGCCAATAAGTTCTCCAGATGAATGGTACTTAATGGAGTTTCGCGGGGCACAATAATCAGCTGACCTCGCTCTTTAAGCACTACATCCGCAGCACGTTCAATCAGATTATCACTCATACCATGAGCAATAGCGGCCGCAGTGCCGGTAGAACATGGGCAAATCACCATTTGTTTCGGTGCTGCAGAACCCGAGGCACAAGGTGAAAACCAATCGTCTTTGCCATACACAGCCAGCAACTCTTTGCTGGCACCGGTTTTTTCCAGAATAAAATCACGACAGGCTTCAGGCCCGCCCGGAAGTTTTAAATCATATTCGGTAGCGAATACCACGCGGGCCGCACTGGAAATTAACAGATGCACTTTAACTTGTTGTGCCAGTAAGTTTTCCAGCAAACGCCAGCCATAACCAGCGCCTGAAGCGCCGGTAAAAGCTAAGGTGACTTCTTGGGTCATGGAGTTCTCTTTTTAAAGTGGTGACGCTTATTTATTCCGCTGAGCCTTACCCTATGCAGACAAGGCATCCAGTAATTTTTGATGGATCCCACCAAAACCACCATTGCTCATTATCACTATATGATCCCCTGCGGACGCTTTTTCAACCAAAGCCGCCACTATTAATTCCACAGACTGGAATACAGCAGCCCTGCCCGGCATCTGTTCTGCCACAGCAGTCAGGGACCAGCCAGAATTGGCCGGTTCAAACAGCAAGACCTCATTGGCATGATGCAATGAATCAGCGATTGCCGACTTATGTACGCCCATGCGCATGGTATTGGATCTTGGCTCCAGCACTGCCCAAATTTTTGCCCCCCCGACACGGGCTCTTAAACCGGCTAAAGTAGTTTCAATAGCTGTTGGGTGATGGGCAAAATCATCATACACAGCAATGCCTTTGACCGTACCTTTGAGTTCCATCCGGCGTTTTGGCGCAACAAACTGAGTTAAAGCTTCAATAGAGACGGCCACGGGCACACCGACATGACGGGCTGCCGCTATCGCCATCACCGCATTTTCGACATTATGGTTGCCACATAAGTCCCAACCTAAGGTGCCTTGTGACTGGCCCTGATAAAACAATTCAAACACGCTGCCATCTGGTTGTTTTAACTCCACAGTCCAATCTTTGCCATAACGCTGTTGTTCGCTCCAGCAGCCCATAGCTAAGGTTTGATCCACTGCTTCAACCTTGGCCGGGCTTAACACCAGACCAGTCGACGGCACCATACGCAGCAAATGATGGAACTGACGCTGAATAGCTGCTAAATCCGGGAAAATATCCGCATGATCGTACTCCAGATTATTAATCACTAAAGTGCGGGGTCTGTAGTGCACGAACTTAGAACGTTTATCAAAAAAGGCTGTGTCGTATTCGTCCGCTTCAATGACAAAAAACGGCGAGTCGCCTAAACGGGCTGAGCTGTCAAAGTTCTGCGGAATACCACCAATCAAAAAGCCAGGTTTTAGACCTGCATACTCCAGCACCCAGGCCAACATGCTGCTGGTCGTAGTTTTGCCATGAGTACCAGATACAGCGAGCACCCAGCGCTGATGCAGCACCTGCTCCGCCAACCACTGTGGGCCAGAATTATAGGGAATATTTTGATCCAGTGTGTACTCCACCGCCGGATTACCACGCGACATAGCATTACCAATAATCACCAGATCAGGAGCGGGTTGCAGCTGCACCGGATCATAACCTTGGGTCAGTTCAATACCCAATTGTTCCAGCTGAGTGCTCATAGGTGGGTACACATTGGCATCAGAGCCTGTCACTTTATGCCCAAGACTTTTTGCAATAGCGGCAATACCGCCCATAAAAGTGCCACAAATACCTAAAATATGAATATGCATACTCGATCCTTAGCCGGTCCATTTTGGATTTTGCAGCCATTCTAGCAAAGGACTCTGAAGAACAGCTGAAATAAAACAGTGAGAAACCTGCAATTTAGCCCGAACTTGATTAAAATGGCAGCTGCTGTGGCCGACAGCCTCTAATCAAAATTCACACTGCGGCCAGAGCTTCCTCTACCTACACAAAAAAAGGATGGTGTTATGCGTCGATTGGCTCCGGCCCTGCGTCTAGATGGCGCAGATGCAGAACTGATAGATCTGATTAAAAGTATCGTAGCTGCCTGCAAAGAAATTTCATTTCGGGTAGGTCAAGGTGAACTCTCCGATGTATTGGGTTCCACTTTGAATGAAAATGTTCAGGGCGAAACTCAGAAGAAACTCGATGTCATCTCTAACGAGCTGCTCAAAGATCTGATCCTTGAAACTGGTTCTGTGATGGCCATTTCTTCGGAAGAAGAAGAAAGCACTGTGGCAGGTAACCCTGAAGGTAAATATCTGGTCACCTTCGACCCACTGGATGGTTCGTCCAACACAGATATCAATAGCTTAATTGGCACTATTTTTTCAATTCTGCCGGCCCCCAAAGGCGCAGACCCTGCCGATCCTGCTATTTTCCTGCAACCTGGCACTGCTCAGATTGCAGCAGGTTACATTTTGTATGGCCCTTCAACCCTGATGGCTTTGACTACAGGTAAAGGCACCAAAATGTACACGCTGGATAAAACCTATGGCGGTTTCTTGCTGACCACAGAACAGGTCACTATTCCCGGTGTCACCGCTGAATTTGCCATCAATATGTCAAATCAACGCTACTGGCAACCTGCTATGCAGAATTACATTGCCGACCTGCTCAAAGGCAAAGAAGGCCCACGTGGCAAGAATTTTAATATGCGTTGGATAGCCGCTATGGTCGGTGACGTCCACAGAATATTATGCCGTGGCGGTATTTTTGCTTATCCGCGGGATTTAAAAGACCCAAGCAAACCAGACAAACTGCGCCTGATGTATGAAGCCAATCCAATGAGCTTTCTGGTAGAACAGGCTGGCGGCGCCAGCACCACAGGCTATGAGCGTATTATGGAGATCCAGCCTGCGGACATTCACCAGCGCGTCCCTGTGATTTTAGGTTCAAAACACGAAGTAGAAAGCTGCCTGCAGTATCATCAGGCGAAGTAGACACAGGGCCCTGCCCGCACAGGCATCGACCTATGTTGCAGTAAGACGACAAGAGAATCAGCCCCCATAAACATAGGGCACTATGTGATTGGGGCGAAAGCTCGCAGGCAACAAAGCTGCAGCTTCAAGTACGACGGCTATAGCCATATTTACGGCCGCTGTTATAATACAGCACCAAATTTCAGCATAAAGGAAGCATTATGAGCTTAAGTCAGGTTGCCGCAGGTAAAAATCTGCCAGATGAAATTAATGTCATCATTGAAATTCCGGCGAATGCCGATCCAATCAAATACGAAGTAGACAAAGACACTGGTACTGTCTGGGTTGACCGTTTTATGGCCACCCCAATGTTTTATCCGTGCAACTATGGTTTTGTGAACCACACACTGTCGTTAGATGGTGATCCGGTTGACGTATTAGTACCAACACCCTACCCACTGGTACCAGGTGCTGTCATCAAATGCCGTCCTGTTGCTGTATTAAAAATGGCAGACGAGTCAGGTGAAGATGCAAAAGTATTGGCAGTGCCAATCAGCAAACTGACAAAAATTTATGACAATATCCAGGATCTGAACGACGTACCAGAACTACTGAAAAACCAAATCCAGCATTTCTTTGAACGTTATAAAGAGTTAGAACCAGGCAAATGGGTCAAAGTGATTGGCTGGGGCGACAAAGCTGAAGCCAAAGCTGAAATCGTCAGCTCCTTTGAACGCGCTCAGCAGAAGTAAATTCTGCAACTGAAAACGGCACTTAGGTGCCGTTTTTTTGTCCACCGAATAGCCAAACTCCAGCACTTGATGCAGTAATGTCCTATCTGGCAGTGTCTTTATTTACCCACCGTACTTTTTTCTCAAGAAAACGCAAAATCTGATAAAAACTTCGGTAAATATCTGTTATTTTCAGCAGCAGATTTGGTCTGGTTTTATCGGCCAATTTTCATTATTACAATAATAAATTCCACTTCAACAGAAAGATTGAAGTGGTTCAGGGGTAAGTTTATGGTTTTGTTTGAATTCGGGTCTGCGCGAACCCAAATTATACTGTCAAGCGTCATCTCGCTCACAACTATGGTGTTATTGATTACCTTGTTCGCAGGACAGCACTGGTTCTGGTCAGTGTTCCTCATCACTGCAGTGCTGCTACTGAACTGGGTCTTGCTTCAGTCTGCTGTCAAAAATTACCAAAACTACGTGACGGAACAACAGACCTTAATCAAGCGCTGTGTGCAGGAAAAAGACTTTGGCTTAAGGTTAAGCACTACCGGTGCTTCGGAGCTGATTCAAGCTCGTGAACAATTCAACCAGTGGCTCGGTGATTTGCAGCAGCAACAACAAGGATCCTCGACTCAGGCTGAGCAATTGAAACAACTGGTCATAGCTATACACCATATGGCTTTGAGCGAACAAAAGCACCTTGGACAACAGCAACAGACTGTGGGTGAGACTCTGACTATGGTGGAGTCGATGAACCAAAGTGTATTGGATGAAGTGCAAAGCGCCAATCTGGCAGCCGAAGCAGCAAACCACTCCAATCACATCGCTAAACAAGGTCAGCAAACTGTATTCAGCACAGTGCAGAATATCGAGCAACTGGCGAAAAATTTACAGCAGGCATCAGCCACTATTGCTCAATTAGAACAAGACAGTAATCAGGTTGGCGCCGTACTCGAAGTCATTAAAGGTATAGCAGAACAAACTAATTTACTGGCGCTGAATGCTGCTATCGAAGCAGCAAGAGCTGGTGAACAAGGACGTGGTTTTGCAGTAGTGGCAGACGAAGTACGTACCCTGGCATCCCGCACGCAAAAATCTACCGAGCAAATTCAACGGACTATTGAACAGTTGCAAAGCGCCGCCCGTGAAGCCGTACAAACAATGAAGCTAAGTAGTGAACAAGCGGATTTAAGTGTACAGTCAGCCAATCAGGCAGGATTGTCTTTGCAGGAAATCACCGGCAGCATAGCGCAAATTTGTGCGATGAATCAGGAAATCGCTTCTGCGACAGATGAACAGCAACATTTAACCAAAACTATGGTCTCTTACATACGTGACATCACCGCTCATACCACGCAAAGCCAACAAAACAGTAAAGATTTACAACAGATGGGTGAACAATTAGCGTTGATTACCGGCCGTTAAAACGAAATGGAGGCAGAGTTAAATTAAGTTTTGTAGTTTAATTTTACTCTGCCTCCAATTTTAGCTTTTAGTTAAAAACTTCACTAAGTCCGCTGCAGTCATAGGTTTAGCATACATAAAGCCCTGTACTTCCTGACAGCCCATAGCCCGTACTGCGTCTTCCTGCTGCTGAGTTTCTATGCCTTCAGCTATAGTAGCCAAACCAAGCTTTTGTCCAAGATCCACTATAGTTTCCGCAATTAAAGTGCCATTGGGCCGGGCAAAATCCTGAATAAAAGCACGATCAATTTTAATCCTGTCTAAAGGCAACTGCTGTAAATAACTCAGGGATGAAAAGCCTATACCAAAGTCATCAATCGCGACTTTAATACCAAAAGTTTTCAGCTTGTTTAAAGCGGCTATGACGATTTTTGGTTCATCCATCACCACAGACTCGGTAATTTCCAGCTCCAGCAACGCCGGGTCCACCTGATAACGCTCGACACAATCAATAACAGACTGCACAAATCGATGATTACGGAACTGTGGCATAGACACATTCACTGCTATACGTAACTTGGGAAAACCTTGCGCTTTTAAACTTTGCAATTGTTTACAGGCTTGCTGCAGTACCCAGTCACCTATTTCAATGATAAGGCCAGAGTACTCAGCCAATGGAATAAAAACAGAAGGTGAGACAAAACATCCATCGGACTGAGGCCAGCGCAATAACGCCTCCATTCCCAACACATGGCCGGTTTTTAAACAAATTTGTGGTTGATACCACAACTGAAGTTTGTCTCTCTGGAAATCCGATCTCAGGCTTCTGAGCATGACCAGCCGATCGACCATCTGTTCTTCCATCTTGGCACTGAAATATTCATAGTTTTGTGCCAGATGCTTTTTCGCTCTGTTCAGTGCTATATACACATGTTTCAGAATAGTCAGGCCATGCATGGCGCTGTCACGCAGACGGCAAAATCCGAAGCTGGCGTTCACCTGTAACGAATGTTCAGAACACTGAAATGGCATTTCAAAAATACCAGTCAAGGATTCAGGAGTCAGTGCTTGCTCAGGCCCTATTAAGCCAAATACATCTGCACCAATACGGCCTATCTGGGCGATTTCGCCAAATTGAGCAACCAGACGATGCGTGATAGCGATCAGCAGCTCGTTGCCCGTTTCCTGGCCTAAACCATCGTTCACATCAGAGAAATGATCGATATCAATCAGTACTGCAACATTACGGTCAGGATCCAGACGACGGGTTTCCTGCAACAAAGCGGTGAACTCGTTACGGTTTGGTGTTTTAGTTAAAGGATCAATATAAGCAGCGTGTTTTAATTGCTGAAACAAAGTGACGTTTTCATAGCCAATGGAGATATTACTTAAAAACACTTCGATCAACTGGCGATCAAAATCTTCCACTGGCCTGTTAGTTTCGATATAAACAGCAGCCGCATGTTCCGTGTTGCCTAAATACAATACGGTATCTTTTTCGGTAAAAATGTGGCGTCTTTCTTCAAGGCAGGTGGTAATTTGCTGAATAATTCTGTGGTTGTTCAGTCGTTCCAATTTGCATTTAATGTAGGGCGCATAGTGCCCTGCCGCACCCAACACATAAATAGTATCACTGCTACTGCCGTCATCCTCAATCTGCGCACAGAGCACACCTTCTGCATGCAAACCTATTAATGAAGAAATCTGAGTGACCACTCCTTCAGAGAATTCATGCAAAGAATGCTGTTCAAGCAAATTAGCGCCGGCATTGATAATTTTCTGTAAGCCGATACGGTTTTGATTAATAGTGCGAATTTGCTGATAGCTGCGGATGGACGAAATAATAGCGGTCACCAGCTTATTGCGGGTCAGCTCTGTTTTGGTTTTATAGTCGTTGATGTCATATTCTTTGATGACACTCTCTTCCGGGGCATAACCAGGCTGGCCAGTACGCAGAACTATCCGTACCTCGTCCATCTTTAATTCATCGCGGATTTGCTGCACAACTTTAAGGCCTGCATCGTCAGACTCCATCACGACATCAAGCAGAATAACGGCGATGTACGGATGTTGAGCCAGAAAATTCAGTGCTTCTTTACCGGAAAACGCATGATGGAACACCAACTTACGGTCCAAAACCAATAAGTCAGACAAAGCCAGTTTAGTGACTGTATGAATCTCTTCGTCATCATCCACAATCAACAGGTGCCACTCACCGCTGGATTGGGTTTCTGCTTCCGAATTTATTTCGTCTTCTGCGAGGAACAGAAAATCATCATCTGCTGCTTTTGACACCATGCTCCGACCTTTTTTACATCAGCTGTAAGGGACTTTATTGAAAACATATCAAGGTTCGATTGCATAAATACAAGCCTAAACCCTGCATTAGCTTTAACAATCAGAACCCAATCCCACAACAATCCTTGGTAAGCTTTTAATCCAGTTGTTCTACACTATACTCTCAGGCAGAAAAAGCAATTCATTTTATTAAAACCATTATGAATCACTGGCTTAACACATTCATAAACTTCTTTTGAAGTCGTCACCTGGTTTTTGCGCTATTGTGCAAATTAAACACTAAAAACTGTCTTCATCTGAGGTGTACTGATGCAGAAAATCTCTGCTGGTCGTGGTCATCAACGTTTATTGCAATTAGCTCGCAGCCAGTTAGGCCAGGAATTCGCAACAAAAAGCAGCGCTACAGACACAGACACTGTCAGTCAGGTTCAGGCAGGCGATTTTAATCAACGTCATCAGAGTCTGTCACAGCGATCAGGCGCTGCTGCCTCTATCGAGACAGGCTTTAAAGGCCCAACGCTTTCACAACGTGCTGAACGGCGTGAGCGCATGAACAAAGAACGACAGCAGTCCAATTTAGAGAAGATCATGGCGCTGGCTTTGGATTATTGTCCGGACTACGTCGCAGAGATGGAGGTCGACCCGGATTGGTTTCAGCAATACTGTGATCTCGTGCTGAATATTTCTAACCAAACCATGCAACAGCTCTGGGCCAAGATACTGGCTGGAGAAATTGGCCAACCCGGCAGTTTTTCGCTAAAAACCTTATTTTTATTACAACGTATGAGTTACAAAGAGGCCTTAGCCTTACAAAAAGCAGCGAGTCTGACCTGTAGAGTCAGACTACAGGACAGTGGCCATATTTATTTTGGTTATGTCCGCAAGCCCTCTGTCTGGCAACTACTGACAGGGCGCAGCAAAGCCGTGCTGAATCTGAGTCAGTTCGGGCTGACTTATCCTCAGATCCTAAGCCTGATTGACCTTAATCTGTTGCATCAGATCGAAATTGAAAGCGGTGAATTGATCCCGGCTCAACCTTTGCAGTTGCAATACCACCAGCACCAGCTGACCTGCAAAGCCAGGCATTCAGGAGTGGTACTGCAATACTATAAATTTACTCCTGTAGGAGCAGAGCTCTTGCCTTTGCTCAACAGTCAGGCTAATCCGGCTTATCTGCAAGCAGTGAAACAACTGTTTAACCCGGTATTGGATTTTGAGGGCTGAGTTGCTGACAGCGTCGGATCAAGTCTGCCACTTTGTGCGCATCTAAAGGCTTGATCACCACATCATTCATTCCAGCCTGATGAAACTGCTGAATTTCCTCCGGTAAGGCATGGGCGGTAAATGCCATGATCACCGTATCCTGATGTTGTGGTAATTGCCTGATCAGGTGAGTCGCCAAAATGCCTGACATATCCGGTAACTGAATATCCATCAGGATCAACTGATATCGGCCACTTTTAGCAAGCCGGACCGCATCAGCTCCCGTCTCTGCGGTATCAACTTCTAGCTGTTGCTGACTGAGGATGGCTTTGACAAAAGCCAGATTAGTTTTATTGTCATCTACCACCAGCAGCCTCAACTGCGGCTCTGCAGGCTTGCGGTCAATATACTGCCGAATATCTGCTGATAACATAGGGTTGGCCAATACAGGACAATTTAAGACCTGTTTCCAGTCATTCAACTGGGCAAATTCACAAAAAGCCAATAACGGAGTACGAACTGCAATAGCCTGTAATTCACTCCGAAGCCAGTCTGCAGCATCAGGAGCAGGCAGTTGCACCAGCACTACATCCACAAGGCGATGTTGTAACTCAGGCTGAAGTTGTGACCATTGTTGGATGTAAATGACTTGTTCTGCAACTGAATAGACACTTTGTTTTAAAACTGCAGCCCTCAGAGGGTTAGTGTCCAGGTAGACTGCGGTTTGATACATAGGAAGCTCTGTACTGCTTACTGCCATTAAGGACAATTCAAGACGCACTGAACAACCTAAGTCCTCCAAAGCAGATACGGACAGTTTAGCACTAAGCCGTGTTAGTAATCTGGCGCAGAGTTGCTGCAATACTGCAGCAGATTCTGTTGTTGCAATCACCTGTTGAATCGCTTTGCTCTGGCCTGAATGATCAAACTGCAACAACAGTTTATTGTCGGAAAACGTCTGCAGGTTGATATGTAGACTCAAGTCGTTTTGTTGCACATCCTGTAACACAAGACTCAGGATTTGTTTCAATAACTCAGCTGTGTGTCGGGTATAAAACTGCACTTCAGATACACTCAGTGCAGGGTCCTCCACCAGAACAAAATTCAATTTTTCAAGTTGCAGTTCTTGCTGCCATACTGCTACCTGCGTAGCCAGCCATGCTGGAAACCAGACAGTTTCCGGCTGCAACTCAAGCTTATCCAGCCTATCCTGAGTCTGCAGCCACTTCAGCAGTTGAGCCTGTTGCTCCACTTGCCCGGCATGGCCCAAAACGCAAAGTTGTTGCCATTGCTGTAATTGGCACTGGCTGCTGTTTAAGTCATTGGCAAGAGTCATTAACTGTTGTTGATAGTTCAACTCCCGTTGCTCACATTCAATTTGTTTGTTTTGTTCTTGCTTTTGTTCCAGCTGATTTTGTAATTGCAATTGCTGTTGGAGCTGCTGTTGCTGCGTATACAGTGAGCGAAACAACAATGTCAGTTCAGCGGAGTCAAACTCTATCAACTTTTTATCGTTAAGCTCCGAAGAGGAAACTAAAGTCCGGATTTGTCTCAAAAATGCCTGCCAACGTAAATGCTGATGGAAAAAAATACGGCGCTGCAACAACACAGCTAAAGCAAGAATAATGACCAACACTGTGCCCCACAAAAAGCTTTGCCACCACCACAGCTCAGATAAACGCAACGGCGAGATCTGGATAGCGACATAGCCCAGGGTACTGCCCTCAGCTGCAACTTTATCGCTGTCGAAATAACTCATACTGGCAGGAGTCACCATCACAGTGGACCACAACAGCGTAGAACCATCTTGTAAGGCTTTTTGTCCGGTTAAATCACGGGTTGGACTAAAATTAAACAGTTCACGCGGAAATTGGGTCGCAGCAAACAAATTACCATCAGCCTGATACACTAAAATAGCTTTGATAGGTAAAGTGCTGGAAAAGCTGGTGGCCAGCAGATGGCCTTTGACTTGCTCTACTTTGTTCTGCGCTAAAAAGGGTTCAACCATCAAAGACAAGCTCATCAGCAATTGCTGTTCAGCCTGCACTCTGACCATGGTTTCATGACGTAATTGCAGCTTTGCAGAGGCATAAAGACAGGTAACGATCAGGGCTATAGAGCCAAGTACCAAACCCAGTTTAGCTTTTAACGTCATGTCAATTGAACCCTGAAATCCCTGAACTGCACTATAAGCTGCCCCTCAAAGCAGAACAACCAGATTCTGCGCTGGGGGCGGGATTGGCTGTGCTTTAGAAATGCAGTTCCGCAGAAATGAACGCACCATCGAAGGTTAAATCTGCATCCAGGTTATCTATGTCGTCCAGTTCCAGTTTGGTCTTTTTCACACCGGCTTTTAAAGCCAGATCAACAGCCAATGAATCGATCAATTCATAAGCAACACCAAACTGCATATCAGACAAGGAACTGCCGTCGTAGCTGACGTAATTCACTTCAGCAAACACCTTTGTACCCGTGCCTAATAGACCAAAACTACCATACAGATACCCCATAGGGATCACCGCAGACAGGTCCTGAGTCGCGCTCTGTCCCTGGCTGGCAACAGTGATATCACCGTCAATGTACTTAGCTGTCACACCTAGGTCCAGACTGACCAGATCATTGTCCAAAATTTCGTAATAAAAAGTAGCGTCGATATTGGATAAATCCAGATCCTGAGCCACATCTGTGCCCACAGCAAAAACCTGATCATCAAACTCAAAAGTACGATTTAAAGTGGTCGTGCCGTCAGACGTTAAGCTATTACGCTGCAGTTTAATATTCGGTAGCAAAGGAACCGGATGTTCAAGCTTGATATAAAAGCTGCTTAAATTTTTATCATCGAATTCGAAGTTTTGCTGGTTGCCTGTCTGGCCAAAACTACCTTTGGCATCAGCAAAATGCAGATCCGCCCCAAGGTACACACCACCAATAGTATCCGCCATGGCTGCAGGAACAGCCAACACAGCCAGAGCTACCATACTTAATACAGACTTTTTCATGCTTTATCCTTGCGCTAATAATTCAGTTAAATCCAACAGAGCTGCATTGGCTCTGGAGATATAATTCGCCATCACCAGACTGTGGTTTGCCATAAAACCAAAACCCCGACCGTTCAGGATCATAGGACTCCAGACGGGCTGTTGGGTAGCTTCCAGTTCACGAACAATCTGGCGTAAGCTAATCATCGCGTTTTTGTTGGTTAACACGTCGGCGAAATCCAATTCTATCGCTTTTAATAGATGTAACAAAGCCCAGCAGGCTCCACGCGCTTCATAAAACTCATCATCTATGCTCCACCAACTGGTTTTGATCCGGTTGGATTGAGCAGTCAGTGTCGACTGTCTGGCATTTTTATCCCCGGCTAAATCAGTATTTAACCTGTCCTGCCCTACGCTGACACTCAAGCGCTGACTATAACTACCAAGGCGTTTTTCCACGTTTTTGAGCCAATCACGCAGATTATCTGCTCTGGTATAAAACTGGCTGTCGGTTTTGGCAGGATCTAATAATGCGCTACGGTACAAAGATAATTGTTTGATGGCCTGCTGATACTCAGCTTCAGCCGCAGGCACGGCCCAGCTCCGATGATCAATGTTGAGCATAGGCTGCGCCAATTTTAGGTAGTGGTTTTCAATAGACTGGGATTGGGAACGACTTAAATCCTTGCGAAGTGCCAGTGCTAAATCCCGCGACATTTCCAATGCTCCCAACTCCCAGGCTGGCATATTATCCAATAAGGAAAAAGGTGGTATCACGTCGTTACTGGTAAAACCGGCATTTTTGGTCAGCAGAGTTTCCAGCACTTTGATCAGCGCACTGGTAGTGGTGTAGCCCACGGTTTGCTTATGTTCCGGGCTAAGTTCGGCCGATAAATCTTTTACATCAAACAATTCAGGTTCACTACTGGCCCACCAGGCGGTGCCGTAGCCCAAAATAAAAACGAACAGCACGGTTAAACTAAGGATCCTGAATCTGTTCATTTTGTCACTCCTAGTGAGTTGAAATTGCGCTGACCGAAGCCTGAACTTCGATGGATTGACCATCTTTAAAAGTTAAACGTAAAGGGATTTGCTGGCCTTTACTAATACTGGTTTTGGCATCAAACATCATCAGATGCAAACCGCCAGGCTGAAAATGCACCTGCTCCCCCGCTGCAACCTTAACTGACTGCACCTGTTCCATCTTCATCATGCCATCTTTATGGCTATGTTGATGCAGCTCAATACTGCCAAACTGCGGGCTACTGGCGCTGATTAGTTCTGCATCTACAGTGCCGCTATTACTGATACTGAAATAACCTGCAGTCATAGTACGGCCAGGCAGTATTTCCCGAATTGTGGCATCTGTGACCACAACTTCAGCCAGAGCCACGTAGCTAGTCAGACTCACGAACGCAGCAACTATCCACCCCTTCATTCCGCTTCCCCTTTTAAGATCAGACCTTTATCTTACACGACTATTTTACACAACAGGGGATGGGCCAACAAACTTCACCGACAAAAAGTCTTGACTTCCTGCTAACCACTTTTTTTAGTCAGAACCTTAACAAACTGGTGACAAAAACAGCAGCTGCACAATTATCTGTAAGGCCTACCCTCGATTTTATTGGGTTTTGTTTTTCAGAAAGTCTAGTTTTCAGACGTTTAGTGATTGTCAACCCAGCAACCCCCTATAAATTTATACTTTTGTTTAAATAATAACCTTTGCATTGTTGGCAAAAATCCGTAAACTTAGCGCCCCTTTAGGGTAGAGCCTTGGTTTTAGCGGTGCGCATAGGTCCATATCAATTAACGAACAACGTCATTTGTGCTCCTATGGCTGGAGTCACAGATTACACTTTTCGTGAGCTTTGCCGTCGTTTTGGTGCAGGTTTAGCTGTATCAGAAATGATGTCGAGCAACCCTTTGGTCTGGCAAAGTGAAAAATCGCTAAATCGTATGACTCACCAAAATGAATCTGGTCTTCGCTCGGTACAAATTGCCGGTTCGGATCCAGATCAGATGGCGGAAGCTGCCGTGTTTAACGTTGAACATGGCGCCCAAATCATCGATATCAATATGGGATGTCCGGCAAAAAAGGTGAATAAAAAACTGGCAGGTTCGGCGCTGTTACAGTATCCGGATTTAGTACAGCAGATTATTCAGGCTGTCGTTCAGGCCGTAGCAGTACCAGTGACCTTAAAAATCCGTACTGGCTGGGACATCGAACATAAAAATGGCGTACAGATAGCGCAAATAGCGCAGGACAACGGCATTGTGGCTTTAGCGGTTCATGGCCGAACCAAAGCTTGTATGTATAAAGGAGAGGCGGAGTACGACACTATCCGCGCTATTAAACAAAATGTGTCTATCCCGGTGATTGCCAATGGCGATATCACCACGCCGGAAAAAGCCAGATTTGTATTGGACTATACCGGAGCAGACGCGGTCATGATTGGCCGGGCCGCTCAGGGCAGACCCTGGATTTTCCGTGAAATGGTGCACTATCTGCAAACTGGTGAACATCTGGCTTCGCCTTCAACAAGCGAGGTGAGGGATATTTTGCTGGAGCATGTCCGTGGCTTACACCAATTATATGGTGAAGTGCTTGGCCCACGTATTGCCCGCAAACATGTGGGTTGGTACCTGGCAGAGCATGACAGCGAAGGCATGTTTCGCAGTGAATTTAATGGTATCGAACAAGCTCAACAGCAGTTGGATACCTTGAGTGTGTATTTCGAGCAATTACTAGCAGCAACCTAACGTAAAAGAGACTAGGCAATGTTTAATCAAAACGTGACTTCGCCATTTATCACCAACGCCCATGTTCAAACGCAAGAAAAACCGCAGCCTTTAAGCAACGCGGTACAAAAAGCGGTGGCGAACTACTTACAACAACTAAATGGTCAGGACGTCAACGACCTGTACGAATTAGTGTTGTCCGAATTAGAAAAGCCGTTATTAGAAGAAGTGATGAAATACACTCGCGGCAACCAGACCCGCGCTGCCAACCTGATGGGCATCAACCGCGGTACTCTGCGTAAGAAGCTGAAACAATACGGCATGAGTTAATGCCCCCGCGGGAGGAGTCCCGCAATCAAAAGCACCTTCGGGTGCTTTTTTGTTGTCCCGTCGTACTTGAAGCTGCAGCTTTGTTGGCTGCTGGTTCTCGCCCAGGTCACATAGTGAACTATGCTCCCTGGGTCTCGAACCCTTGCCGCCTTGCTGCAACTCCAATTACTTAGGGAACAACCTGCGGTAGTAGGTAAAGTAAGTAAATAAGGGATTTCACCAGCGATCCCAGCGATACAGCAAAGCCTTTTTTCTCTATGCTTATGTTCTGGCTTTTTTGTTATCCCAAAGCTGTCCAAAACAGCAGTGCTGGTCCGAATTAACCATTACAGCGGAGAATGATCCAATGAACGCAGCTCGTCCAATCCGTCGCGCCTTGTTAAGCGTGTCTGATAAAACCGGTATAGTTGAATTTGCCCGTGCTTTAGCCGCCCAGGGTGTGGAACTCTTATCCACAGGTGGTACAGCCAAGTTATTGGCAGACCAGGGTATAGCAGTGACTGAAGTGTCTGATTACACAGGTCACCCGGAAATCATGGACGGTCGCGTCAAAACGCTGCATCCCAAAGTACATGGTGGCATTCTGGCCCGCCGTGGCCTGGATGAAGCTGTAATGGCTGCCAACAATATTAATCCTATCGACTTAGTGGTGGTGAACCTCTATCCGTTCGCCAACACAGTGGCAAAAGCAGGCTGTACTTTAGAAGACGCCATCGAGAATATCGATATCGGCGGCCCAACTATGGTGCGTGCTGCGGCAAAAAACCATAACGATGTCACTATTGTGGTCAACGCAGCCGATTATGACAAAGTCTTAGCAGAGATGGCTGCGAACGCCGGCTCTACGACTCATGCCACCCGTTTTAGTTTAGCCATCAGTGCTTTTGAGCATACGGCTCAATACGACGGTATGATTGCCAACTACTTTGGTACTATGTTGTCTGCATACGGTGACGAAGACGCCAAACCAAGCAAATTCCCACGCACTTTTAATGCTCAGTTTGTAAAAAAACAAGACTTACGTTACGGTGAAAACAGTCACCAGAGCGCAGCTTTTTATGTCGAAAACAGCATTCAGGAAGCTTCAGTTGCCAGCGCCACTCAGTTGCAAGGCAAAGAGCTGTCGTACAACAATATCGCCGACACTGACGCCGCTTTAGAGTGTGTGAAAGAATTCGACGAGCCAGCCTGTGTTATCGTTAAACACGCTAACCCTTGTGGTGTAGCTATAGGCGACGACATTCTGGCCGCTTATGAGCGCGCATACAAAACAGACCCAACCTCAGCTTTTGGTGGCATTATCGCTTTTAACCGCGAATTAGATGCTAAAACTGCGGAAGCTATTGTCAGCCGTCAGTTTGTCGAAGTTATTATCGCGCCAAGCGCTACAGCTCAGGCTGCTGCTGTGGTATCAGGCAAACCCAACGTGCGTTTATTAGTCTGTGGCGAGTGGGACAGCAAAACCACTGGTTTTGATATCAAACGGGTTAACGGTGGCGTGTTAGTACAAGACCGTGACCAGAAAATGGTTGGTCTGGATGATTTAAAAGTAGTCTCCAAACGTCAGCCTACCGCAGATGAATTACGTGACTTATTGTTCTGCTGGAAAGTGGCGAAGTACGTGAAATCTAACGCTATTGTATATGCCAAAGACAGCATGACCATAGGCGTCGGTGCTGGCCAGATGAGCCGTGTGTACAGCGCTAAAATCGCCGGTATCAAGGCTGCTGACGAGAATCTGGAAGTCAAAGGCTCCGTCATGGCGTCCGATGCATTTTTCCCGTTCCGCGATGGTATTGATGCGGCCGCTGCTGCAGGTATCAAAGCCGTGATCCAGCCAGGTGGCTCTATGCGTGATGCAGAAGTGATAGCTGCTGCAGACGAGCACGGCATGACGATGATCTTCACTGGCGTGCGTCATTTCCGTCACTAAGATGTAAATGTTATCGCTCATAAAAAACGGCAGCTCAGGCTGCCGTTTTTTTATTCTGAACTTGCAGTATTCAACTCTGCTGTACAGAGCCCAATTGCGGCGATAAAGGTAAGTTTTCTACTTCACGTTGTGAAAACTGCACTGAAGTCACCACTAAGGCTGTGACCACTAACGCGGACGAAACAGCACCAGTCCAGCCTAACCAGCGAATTAATTGGGGTTGTTGCCTTTTGGTACGCAGCCAGTGCATCCAAAGCCCACCTGCCACTAAAAATGTAAAACCCAGCCCAAACACAAAGTACAGCAGCTTTACACCAAACCCGGCAAAGTTACCAAAATGCAGCGGGTCAGCCATATCTGAGAGATAAGCCACAGGCTTTAAGTCACCGCCTTTTTGAATTTTTAACACTTGTGCCGTAACAGGATGCAGGTATATGCGGTTGGCTCTGTCACGCACCAGCAGCGTATCATCCTGCCCAGTCACCACCACAGGCGCTTTGTCAGACAGCGGATAATTCAACGCTCTGATATCCAGTTCAGGCCTGGCCTTTTGCGCAGCTTGCATTAATTCGGTTAACGACAGAGTCTGTTGCTTTATTGCCTGCTCCAGCTTCGGCGCTTTTGGGTAATGATCCACTTTAAACTTCAGTAAAAAGTGTTCGGTAAAGTACCAAAGCCCTGTCAGGAACATCAGCAGAATAAAACCCCAACACCAGATGCCAGTCCACTTATGCCAGTCGGACCAGAAAGTACGACCGGAGACTTTAGCGCCAGATGGCAACTGAAAACCTTTACGCCACCACTGCCGGTAGACATAAAAACTGCTGATTAAAATAATCAGCAGCAAAAAACTTAAACTGGTGACTATGATTTTGCCAGTAGAACCCAGCGACAGGTACATATGGATATTACGCAAAAAGCGCGACACTGTGCCCCAGGGGCCTTCGCCTGTTAAAGCACCGGAAGCGGGATCAAAGTAGACAAATTTAAACTCCGGGCCCTTTTGCAAACTCACAGCCCCCGCCAGATACCATTGTTCTGGCACATTCAGGTTACTGATTTGATAGTCGGGATAAGCTTGAGCTAGATTTTGCTCCAGCACCTGCCAGGGCACAGGGCCCTGTCGTTCAGACAAGGCCCGGTATTTTTGATCCGACAGGTACTGAATTTCATGGCTGACCACAGCGAGCGTGCCGGTCAGACAGACCAGCAACATCAGCAGGCCAAAAGCAAAACCTGCAAAGGAATGTAACTTAAACCAACTTCTGCCGTTCATAGTCAGCTTAGAACTGATAACTGGCTGTGACTATTAAGCGGCGTGGCTCACCCGGAAAATGGCCGGTGCGTTCAATAAAACCAGCAGTGGCATAAGTTTTATCAAACAGATTTTTCAGATTGGCCTGAAACAACCATTGTTGCCAGCGAGTTTGCCAGCTCATATCAAAGACGGTGTAGGATTTTACATGCTGACCATCAATGCTTAACTGATCGCTGACATAATCCATACCAGCAGCTATAGCTGAATTAATGCTATCCAACTCATAACGGCTCCATACCCCTATCTGATGTTGTGGTGCATTGGCGAACTTGTCACCCACAGCATTAGTAATAGCGCTGGTGCTTTCGGCAATACGGGTATCGTTGTAGGCATAGTTCAGATTCAGCACCCAGGAGTCGGTTAAGTCCCCCAGCAAGTCCAGTTCCACGCCTTTACTTTTTACTTCACCCAAAGCTATTTGATCGTCACGACCATCCCCACCGACATCACCACGAGGGGCCGCCTGCAGTATGTTATTTCTAATCATTTCATAAGTAGCCACATTCAGGCGGATTGCATCATTAAGCAAAGAAAAACGCGCGCCCGCTTCGATAATACTGGATTGCTCAGCTTCAAAAGGACCACCCACTTCAGGCACCTGAGACGCACTTGCCTGCGGGCTGAAGCCTGTGCCTTTCAGTGCATACAAACGCACCCAATCAGTCAACTGATAAGTAGAACCGACACGCCAGGAGCTGTCGTTACCATCCACTTTGGACGAGGCCATATTGTTTTTATCTTCAAAACTATCCCAGCGCACACCTAACAATAAATTCCAGCTTGAGGTTAAATCTAACTGATCCTGCAGATAAAAACCCTGCCGCACAGCAGTGGTATCGGTTGGGGTAGATTTGATGCTGTCGATATCATAATCAGCCGCTGAGGTCAGGCCATATACAGGGTTTATTAAACTGATGCCTACAGCCTTACCACCCTGCTCGATTGGTGCTACGTTGCGTCCTAAAAAGTACGAGTCCTGCGTCATGGTATCTGCACCAATTAACAACTGGTGGTTTAAACCCGCAGTGCTGAACTCCACTATATTGTTCCAGGTGATACTGTCTGCGGTATTTTCGCGGCGCTGATCCCTGAACTGACGACGGCAATAATCCACCACGCCATCGCCATCTGTGTCGAAGCTACAGAAAGGTTCGTGGTAGTTTTGCAGTTCGGTATTGTCGTAATGACGCCAGGTTAAATCGGTGCGCCAGTTGCTGTTAAATTCATGGTCAGCCCGCACCTGCCAAACATCAGCCTCTAACGACTGGAAATCTGTCGCTTCGTTATGGTTCCAGGCTCTGTCGCCAAGGAAATTACCCTGGTCATCTGTTGGCACACCGCGTAAACGGGCGCCCTGATAATCCTGAGTCAGAGTGTTGTATTGCAGCGTCAGACTGGTGCTGTCTGTGATATCAATCAGATACCCCAGATCCAGAATTTCGTTTTCAACTTTGGTATTCCAGCGAAACGGCTGCTCTGAATCACGGTAATAACCAAAACGATAGGCTTGCTGCTCGGTTAGTGGACCACTAAACTCCAGCGAGCCTTGCCAAAAATCATCATTGCCCAGGCCCAATTCCAGTTGGTTTTTCGCTGTGCGCTGCGGCTTTTTAGTTACGTAGTTAATTAAACCACCAGGAGCGCTGCTGCCGTATAAAGCGCCGCTGCTACCTTTCAATAACTGTACTTCCTGCACGTTAAACAACTGAGGCACAGCAAAACCATTAAATGGATCGCCTCTTACGCCATCATATAAAATCTCGTCCTGGCGGAATCCGCGAAAGGTGACACCTGAGTAACTAAAAGCACTAACACCACTCATGCTGCGGTAGAGATCAGTCACCTGACGGGCGGCCTGATCGCGGATCAGCGCTTCTGGCAATACCTGAATATTTTGTGGTACCAGCTCTAAATCTGTCTCTGTTCTGGTTCCCACACTGCTTTGCGACGCCCGGTATAACGTCTGAGCGCGACCTTTGACCTCTATCACTTCCAGATCTTTATCCGCTTGCTGTGTATCAGAATGTTGTTGATCTGACTGTTGGGCATAAACAGGAATTGAATTCAACGCAGTAAAAACAGCAATAGCTAACAACGAAGGAGAGCGTAAGGACGACATAACAGCCTCAAAGCAGCAATAAAGGCTGCACAGACTAAACAAGAATGATTCGCAATTCAAGTGAATTTATTGAACTTATCTTGGTCTGTGCCCTGTTGGCTTTTATCTGTTCCTATCACATAAACTTGGCTGGTACAGACCAGGCTAAACGGACCGGAACAGTCGCCGCCAGATCTAATTCAAGACAAGTAAGAGAGGCCTTTTTCAATTCAAGGAAAATTTTATCCAAACCCAATAACTCGTTCACCAGCAAAGCCAGCTCAGGTTCATGCCCTACCAACAAGACAGCTTCATCGTTTTGTAACTGGCTGAACAAGTAAGTTTTTGCTTCAGTAGCCGCCACAGAGGGCAATAAACAAGGCCACTCTTCAACCTGCACTTTTACCGCCAAATCTTTACGGACTAAAGCTGCAGTTTGCATGGCTTTGGTATGTGGACTACAAAAGATACGATCTGGTATTAACCCCTGCTTTTGCATAAAAGCTGCCACGCGGCGCGCCTGTAACCGGCCTTTTTCATTCAGACAACGATCGGCTTCATCCACCTGCGAATTTCGAACATCAGCCGTGGCATGGCGCATCAGATACAACACAGATTTCATTGGCTTAGCTCACTTGAGAATGGACCTGTAAAGAGATGGCGCCCACTCTAAGCAGCTCTGATGACAAAAGTATGACAACATGGTCGTACTTTCCTCTGTCAGGTAGGGGATTTGTCTTTACTTTTTCCTGTCAGCCGCTACAATACGCGCCGCTCTTTTGACTGTTCTTTATACAATAAGGTAATCGTTATGCATCCGATGTTAAACATCGCAATTCGTGCTGCCCGCAGCGCAGGTAATGTCATCGCTAAAGCTTGTGGTCAAATGGACTTAGTTCAGACGACTCAGAAAGGCACCAATGACTTTGTGACCAACATCGATAAAGAAGCAGAACAGGCCATAGTGCATGTTTTACGTAAGTCATTCCCGGATCACGATATTATCGGTGAAGAGAACGGCGAATATGGCAACAACAATAGCGATTACCAGTGGATCATCGACCCGCTTGATGGCACCACCAACTTTATCAAAGGCATCCCTCACTTTGCTGTATCCATAGCTCTGCGTCATCAGGGCAAGCTGGATCAGGCTGTCGTTTTTGACCCATTACGTGGTGAAGTATTCACAGCATCCCGTGGTGCAGGCGCTCAGTTAAACGGCCGTCGTATCCGTACTACCAATTTACCTGATTTAGGCGGCGCTATTCTGGCGACAGGTTTCCCGTTTAAACACAAACACCATTTAGACGCCTACACTGAAACCTTTAAAACTCTGATGGTTCAGGCCGCAGACGTGCGTCGTACAGGTTCAGCTGCGCTGGATTTATGTTATGTCGCCGCGGGCCGTTTTGATGGTTTCTGGGAAATTGGTTTAAAGCCGTGGGATTTTGCTGCAGGCGAGCTGATTTTACGTGAAGCTGGTGGCTTAATCAGTGACTTCGCTGGTGGTAACAACTACCTGCGCAGCGGCAACATAGTAGCTGCCAGTCCAAAAGTATTAGGTGCCATGTTAAAAGGCATGCGCCCACATTTGACTGAATCTTTACTGAAATAAATCGCTGAGGGTCAGAGCACATTTGCTGCGCAAATAGTGATCTGACCCTTTATTTTCAAATCAAAGCTGCGGCTTAGTCAAAGGCAACCCAGCATTGACCCAGGCGGTATAACCACCCGCCAGACTCCAGACATCCTGATAGCCCATTTTCTGCAGCATATCGCCTGCTAAAGCCGAACGAAAACCACCACCACAATACAAAATAAGCGTTTGCTGTTTATCCTGCACTGCTTTTTCCACATCGCGCTCAATTACACCTTTACCCAAATGAATAGCAGCAGGCAAATGCCCGGCCAGCCACTCTAAATCTTCCCGTACATCGACCAGCACATAAGGGGTCGGAAACTGTTGTAAATCAGCAATAGTCAGCTCTTTCACTCTACTTTTGGCATCGTCGACCAGAGCCAGAAAACCCGGAGAATGTTGTTTGCTCATAAATACATCCTTTCTAACATCAGTGTCTTTATGGTACGCGCCTTGTCTGACCTTGTAAAAGAGCAGTTTAGTGAATACAGATCCACACCAACTGGCAAGGCTCTGCACCGGCTTTAATCCGCAACTCCCCTGACTCAGCCATGCATAACAAGCTGTGTTCTGCTTCCAACTGATAGCTCTGATCTTTGAAACTCACCTGCAGCTGACCTGAAGCCAGATATAACAAAGCTTCATTAGCCAGAGTTAAAGACAAGGGTTCGGTCACAGACAATACCTGCAAACTGGCTTTTACAACAGAGCGCCTGATCATCAGATTAAAGTCCTGCACTGGTCCATCGGTTAAGCAGCAGTCAATGGCCGTTTCACCAGCAAATGCAAAAGGTACTAAGGCTTTATCCAACACTACGGGCTGATCTTCAGCGCAATGCAAACAAAAGCCATTGCCTTTAAGCAGCATAATAATGCGGTCGGTTTGCTCAAAACGGGAAAAAGGGCCGTCGCTGGCGACTTCAGCTATGGATACACGCCAGCGCAGACCTGTAGTGTCGTCAGAACGCGCGAGTTGATGAGTAATACCCCCGCCATTTCTCCAGGCTTGAGTTTGCCATTGCTCAGGGGATAAAAGTTGAAAAGCCATGAGGAGGATTGTTCTGCCGCGGTCTGAGGATGGCTTATGTTAAGTCTTTATCTGTTTAGCTGACAATAAAAAAGGCACCCGAGGTGCCTTTTTTGACTGATGCCTAAACTTACTTGGCGCCCAGTACTGCGAAACGTTTTTTGAAGCGGTCAACACGGCCGCCTACGTCTAACACTTTCTGCTTACCGGTATAGAAAGGGTGGCAAGCTGAGCAAACGTCCAGGTGGATGTCTTTGCACAGTGTAGAGTGAGTTTTGAAAGAGTTACCGCAAGTACAAGTTGCAGTGATTTCTTTGTATTCCGGGTGGATACTTGGTTTCATGGGTTACCTCGTTAGGCCGTATCGCTATCTGATCAACTTTTGTCAGACACCATACGCAATTTCAGTTAAATTAGGGCGCGTAGTTTAATGGCTAAGGCTTAAAGTTTCAACAAATTGGCTGATTTATTTTTAATGGCTTTGTTCTGTAACGGGCTTTACACTAATTGCCTGATAAAACAGGTGGATTTTAATTGTGATGGTGATTCGGGTAGCATTGCCCATACCTCTTCGGCTGCATTTTGATTACCTTTGTGACAAAGAGGTAAGCCCGGGTTGTCGTGTTTTGGTGCCTTTTGGTAAACGCGAGCTGATAGGTATTGTCTGGCAACTGAACCCCACCGACAGCTTTGAGGCCACTCAATTAAAAGCTGTGACCGAAGTATTGGATCAAATTCCGGTATTAGCAGCTCCTATTCGTCAGCTTCTGAGTTTTGCCGCTGATTACTACCATCATCCTTTAGGTGATGTGTTGACCAGTGCCCTGCCCGCTTTATTAAGGGATGGTAAAAATGCGGATCCGCTGAAAGGTCATAGTTACAGCCTGACAGAAGCTGGCCAGCATTTAACGGCAGAGCAATTTAAAGCCGCCAAAAAACGGCTGGCTTTATGGCAACAGCTGCAACAACCTCAAACCGAAAGCCAGTTACTACAGCATTTTCAGCGCAAAGAACTTCAGTATTTTGTTGAGCAAGGCTGGGCTCAAGTCACACCAGTTTTATATGGCCCTTATCAAACGGTAGCTGAACAGCAAAAATCTTTGCCACTGAATCCGGCTCAGGCACTGGCTGTTACGGCCGTACAACAGGCGTTAGGCAGTTTTAGCTGCTTTTTACTGGAAGGGGTGACAGGGTCAGGCAAAACCGAAGTCTATTTGCAAACCATCAGCCCAGTGGTAAAACAAGGGGGGCAGGTCTTAGTGTTAGTGCCGGAAATTGGTTTAACACCACAAACCTTAGCGCGTTTTGAACAACGTTTTGGTGTCCCTGTTGGCGTTTGGCATTCCAATATGACAGACCTTGAACGTTTTACCGTCTGGCAACGCTGCCAGACCGGTGACTTAGCTATCGTAATAGGCACCCGCTCCGCCTTGTTTTTGCCCTTTCTAAAGCTTGATCTCTTAATTATTGATGAAGAACACGACAACTCCTTTAAGCAGCAAGACGGTTTTCGGTATCACGCCCGCGATTTAGCTATTAAACGCGCCTCTATTCAGGGCTGCCCTATTTTATTAGGCTCAGCAACACCCAGCTTAGAGAGCCTTGCCAATGTGCAGCAAGGCCGTTTTGCGCATCTGGAATTACCAGATCGCGCCGCGGGTCAGTTAATGCCAACTGTTGAGCTGGTGGATTTAAAACAACAGCAGATGATCCACGGCATGGCGGGGTTAACCCGCCAGCGTATCGAACAACATTTAAAACTGGGCCAACAGGTACTGCTATTTTTAAATCGCCGTGGTTTTGCACCGGCTTTAATTTGCCATGAATGTGGCTGGATGACCGAGTGCCACAGATGCAGCGCTTTTACTACCTTTCATAAACAAAGCCGTCAGTTGGTGTGTCACCACTGCGGTGCAACTAAAGGCGTACCACATCAATGCGGCGGCTGTGGCAGTACTCAGCTGGCGCCTGTAGGACAGGGCACCGAACAATTGGAAGAGCAGCTGCAACAACTGTTTCCTGCATTTACTGTCACCCGGCTGGACAGAGACAGCACCAGACGTAAAGGCAGTTTGCAGCAGGCTTTGGATCAGATATTACAAGGTGAGCCTCAGTTGATATTAGGCACTCAAATGTTGGCCAAAGGCCATCATTTCCCGAATGTCGGATTAGTAGTGATTATTGATGTCGACTCGGCTTTATACAGCAATGATTTCAGAGCACCGGAACAGCTCGCTCAGTTATTAACTCAGGTATCGGGCCGTGCCGGACGGGGCTCTCAGCCGGGTAAAGTTTTGCTGCAAACCCATTATCCGGGCCATGCCCTGCTTCAGGACGTGATCCAGAATGGTTATGCCTCCTTTGCCCGCAGCGCATTAAAAGAGCGGCAACAGACTTTTTTGCCGCCTTTTATGTTTCTCGCCTTATTCAGGGTGGAAGCGCACCAATTAGAGCTGTGTAAAGAATGGCTGCAACAAGTAGCCGAACATTACAAAAACTGGCCGCAAGTGCAGTTGCTTGGCCCGCTGGCTTGTCCTCTGGAACGTAAAGCAGGTAAATACCGCTGGCAAATTCAATTGTTTGCCAAAGACAGGAAACAATTACATCTAAGTCTGGACTCTGTGCTGACTGAAATAAGCCGTTGGTCGTTAAGCCGCAAAGTGAAATGGCAGCTGGATGTGGACCCGCAGGACCTGAATTAATCATTTCTTTTTAACAAAACTGCAGTAGAATGCGGGACATCAGGCCAGTTGTTGTTAGTTGTGAAGATGCCACCAAAAGATTATGTCAAAGCAGGTCGGGCAACCCCCAGACCCAGAAAAAACACAAAAACAGTCAAACCTTTCCCCTGGCCGTTAGTGATAACGGTCGTTGCTTTAGTTATTGGTTTTGCATGGTTTTTATACCATTTATCACAAAAAACTCCGGTTGAGGATGCGGTCACACCTGCTATCACCGCGAAAAAAGACGAGTTACCTCCCAAGCCAGCTGCCGAGCCTTACCAGTACATTAAAGAGCTGGAAAACAAAGAAATTCAGGTGCAGGTAGAAGAGCTGGAGGCCAAAGGACCTTTTTTAATGTTTTGTGGTACTTACCGTGCTATCGAAACTGCACAGCAAATGAAAGCCAAAGTCGCTTTTGCCGGTTACCCTTCGGAAGTGCGACGCATTGAAGGGAAAAATGGCGTATTTTTCCGCGTCACTTTAGGGCCCTACACCAGTAAACGTCAGGCTGAAAGTGATAAAAGCCGATTACTGCGACAAAAAGTCGCAGATTGCCGTATAGCGAACGCCACTTAAACATCTTCATATCCATATCCTAAGCCTTGTAAGCCAAAGCTTTCAGCGCTTAGGGTATTGAAAATCTGCATTCCCACCCTTATCTCCTTGCTAATCTGTTTTCTTCAGCCAAAAAGGGCTTCTGATGACCACTATTGTTTCTGTACGCCGCAACGGCCATGTTGCTATTGCCGGTGACGGCCAGGTTTCGCTGGGTAATACCGTTATGAAGGGCAATGCCCGCAAAGTCCGCCGTTTGTATCACGGCAAAGTGCTCGCTGGTTTTGCCGGCGGTACAGCCGACGCTTTTACATTATTTGAACGTTTTGAAGCCAAACTCGAGATGCATCAGGGCCATTTAATGCGCGCTGCTGTGGAGCTGGCTAAAGACTGGCGCACCGACCGCATGCTGCGAAAGCTCGAAGCCTTGCTTGCTGTCGCCGATGCTAATTGCTCCTTAATCATCACAGGCAACGGTGATGTGATCCAGCCAGAACATGACTTAATCGCCATAGGCAGCGGTGGGCCTTTTGCTCAGGCCGCAGCAACAGCACTTTTGGCTAACACTGATTTGAGCGCCCGCGAAATTGCGGAAAAAAGTTTAACCATAGCTGGTGATATTTGTGTCTACACCAATCATCACCAGACCATTGAAGAATTGTAAGGGTAAATTGCATGTCTGATATGACCCCAAGAGAGATAGTCCACGAGCTGGATCGCCACATTATTGGTCAGGCCAATGCCAAACGCGCTGTCGCTATAGCACTGCGCAACAGATGGCGTCGTATGCAACTGGAGCCGGCCTTGCGTCAGGAAGTAACGCCAAAAAATATTCTGATGATAGGCCCAACAGGTGTAGGTAAAACTGAAATCGCCCGTCGTCTTGCCAAATTAGCAAACGCGCCTTTTATTAAAGTCGAAGCGACTAAATTCACTGAAGTAGGTTATGTAGGTAAAGAAGTGGAAAGTATTATCCGCGATTTAACCGACAGCGCCGTAAAAATGTTCCGTGAGCAGGAAGTAGCGAAAAACAAATTCCGTGCAGAAGAAGCTGCAGAAGAACGTATTCTCGATGCTTTATTGCCACCAGCCCGCGATGCCTGGGGTAAAGCTGAACAGAGCGAATCCGACAGCAACACCCGGCAGATTTTCCGTAAAAAACTGCGTGAAGGTCAGTTGGACGATAAAGAAATTGAAATCGATTTGGCAGCACCAGTGATGGGTGTGGAAATTATGGCGCCTCCTGGTATGGAGGAAATGACCTCTCAGCTGCAGTCTATGTTCCAGAACTTAGGCTCTGACAAGAAAAAAAGCCGCAAATTAAAAATTAAAGACGCCTTTAAACAACTGGTGGAAGAAGAAGCCGCCCGCCTGGTGAATCCGGAAGAGCTGAAATTGAAAGCTTTGGATGCTGTGGAGCAAACAGGTATTGTCTTTATCGATGAAATCGACAAGATTTGTAAGCGCGGCGAAACCAGTGGCCCTGATGTATCGCGGGAAGGGGTGCAACGGGATTTACTGCCACTGATCGAAGGCTGCACAGTCAACACCAAACACGGTATGGTCAAAACTGACCATATTCTGTTTATCGCCAGTGGTGCATTCCAGATGGCCAAACCATCAGATTTAGTACCAGAGTTACAAGGTCGTTTGCCTATTCGTGTTGAACTGGACGCTTTATCAGCCAATGATTTTGAACGTATTCTGACGGAACCTAAAGCTTCGTTGACCGAACAAAGTGTTGCTATGCTGGCGACCGAAGGTGTGCAGGTGCGTTTTGCCGATGACGGCATTAAACGTATCGCTAATGCGGCCTGGCAAGTAAACGAACGTACTGAAAACATCGGTGCCCGTCGTTTATATACAGTGATGGAACGTTTGCTCGAAGAGTTGTCTTTTGATGCTGCCGATCACAGCGGTCAGCACATTGTGATCGACGCCGCTTACGTCGACTCACATCTGGACGCTTTAGTGCAGGACGAAGATTTAAGTCGTTTTATTTTATAAAAATAGCTGCAGGAGCTTCTATGACAGCGCAGATCCAAACAAATGTGAGCCCTACGCCACAGGTCTCTGTGCTGCATTATCATCGCTTAAGCAAAATGCTGGACGTCAGATTTGCTGACGGCCAGCTCTTTCAGTTGAGCGCTGAATTTTTGCGGGTGTTTTCGCCTTCGGCTGAAGTGCGTGGTCATGGCAAGCCGCAATTGGTCAGCCATAAAAAAGCTGTCGCCATCAGCCAGATAGTACCAGTAGGCCACTATGCAGTGAAGCTGGTGTTTGATGATGGCCATCAGACGGGTTTATACAGTTGGGCTTATCTGGCCAAACTGGGCGCAGAGCAGAATGAACTCTGGGCAGATTATCTACAGCGTTTAAAACAAGCCAACAGCAACCGCGAGATACAGCTGACCATCAAGCAACTATGAAAACCGGGTCAGATCACATTTTTAACCAGGTGATCTGACCCAATTTATTAAGCTTTAAACTTATCGACAGTCTGATGCAACATACTTGCCTGACTGGCGACTTCTTCACTGATTTGCGCATTGTGTTTGGAAATACTCAGCGAGTCTTCTGAGATATCGCGAATACGCACCACATTTTTATTCACATCAGCGGCGACTAAACTTTGCTCTTCCACCGCAGTCGCAATTTGAGTGGTCATATCCATAATCAGCCCCACATCGCTGGTAATTTGCCGTAACAACTCTATCGTAGAGCCTGCCTGACTGGCACTCTCTTTACCCTGTGTCTGACAGTTTTGCATCACAGCCACAATATTTTTGGTGCGTTGTTGCAAGCCAGAAATAATTTTCTCAATCTGACCTGTAGACTCCTGAGTACGCTGTGCCAAAGTACGGACTTCATCCGCTACCACGGCAAAACCTCGTCCTTGTTCACCCGCCCTGGCTGCTTCAATTGCGGCATTTAGCGCCAGCAAATTGGTTTGTTCAGCGATAGCACGGATCACATCCAACACTGAACCTATAGTGGCGCTGTCCTGCTCCAGCTCCGCCAACACAACAGAAGCCTGTTGTAACTCCTGTGATAAAGTATTGATCTTGCTTACTGTTTGCTCCACTTCTTTCAAACCTGACAACGCATTGGCATTGGTATTTTGTGCTTTGGTGGCAGTGTTTTCGGTATTCACTGCTATTTCGTCCACTGTAGCGCCCATTTCGGTTACAGCGGTCGCCACCATATCGCTTTCCAGTTGCTGTTGCGCCATACCTTTGCTGGTTTCGGCCGTTGATTTAGCCAGCTCATTGGTCGCGGTATCCAGCATAACCAAAGCCTGATTGACGTTACCTACCAATTCCTGCACATCTGACAGCATATGATTAAAATCTCTGGCTAATTGGGTCATTTCATCCTGACCATCTTCAGCCACGCGCAAGCGAAAGTCGTTGTCTTGACGCACTAAACCTATAGTGGCGCACACTTTTTGGATAGGCACTAAGATGCTTTTACTGGTCATCAGCACCAGTGCTATCACCAGTACCAGCACTAAGACAAATAAACTGATGGCTAAGGTCTGACTGGCTGAGCTGGCCTGATTGACGGCGGCTTCAGTGCGCTCCGACATCAGAGCCAGGCTTTCTTCAGTCTGGTGAATAGCGTCACGCATTTGTCCCATCAGGCCTTGATCATGAGTTAAACCAATTTTTTGCTCACCTTCGACCAAACGCACAAAAGCTACACTGTAGGCATCAGCTAATTGTTGCATCTGTAGCGCTTGTGTTGTGTCGGGGATATTGCTTTGAATTTGAGCCCGGAATTTGCTGAAACCTGTGTTAAAACTCTCCAGATACTTTAAATCCAGCCGCAACATAAAATCTTTTTCCGCCCGGCGTAACTGAAGTAACTGAGTCGTCAGCAGCAAATCGTTGGTGTCTTTAAAGGCTTGTTCCAGTTCATGGGCTTTGGCTCTTAACTCGCCGTACAAACCGGATTGAGGATCTAAACCAACCTGCTCTGACAATTGCACCAGTTGATTAAATAACTCCTGATAACTTTTGGTGAAACCAATAAAAGAGTTTAAAGGTGCAACGTCTATACTGTGAGCTACCAGACCTTCGGCCAATAAAGCAGCCTTTTGATTCAGCTCAGTAGCGGTTTGATTAAACCTTTGCTGATACTCTAAATCGGAGCGTAGCAGAAAGTCTTTTTCACTACGCCTAAGTTGCAACACGTTTAGATTCAGCCGTTCCACATCGAGACGGAGCTCCGCCAGTTTAGTCAGCTCACTGCTTTGAAACAGCAGCAAGCCCAACATGATTAACATCGACACAGCCACGGTAATTGCATTGAGCAATAAACGCTGACGTATAGAAAACTGACGTAAAAAGGTCATAGAAGATAACTCCAAAAAATACTGCGCAAGCAGTTGAATCAGCTGAGGATAAAGAAACTACCAGTAATTATAGAGAGGGAATACAAAGCAAGCTGGCTTTTAGTGCGCTCACTATGAAATATTTAATAAAAGTTGCAGAATCAATGCAGGATTTGTTGCGCCACCAGACAACTAGACAGGCCTAAAGACGAGCCAGCCAGAATATCCAGCGGAAAATGTACGCCTAACAGAATGCGTGACAGGCCAATCAAACCGGCCCAACTAAAGGCCAACCAGGCCCAATCCGGATAAAAAGATAACAAGGTGCTAGCCACCACAAAAGCGGCAGCTGTATGGCCCGATGGCAAACTGAATTTGTCCGAGGCTTCGATATGAGCCTGCATTATGCCAGCCATCAACTGGTAAGGGCGCTGACGACGAATGGAGTTTTTTAACACCAGATACAGCGGCAATTCAATGGCAAAACTCAAGAGCAACAATTCAGTAAAGGCACTGGCATGAGTCAGTTCAAAGGCAAACAACAGCGCCACCAAAACCAGATACAAAGGGCCATCACCGGTTTTGGAGCACCAGAAGCTGAATTGATGGATGCGCTTGCGTTCACTTTTGCTAAAAAGCGCAAGAAAACAACGCTGATCCCATACTCCAAGCCGTTGTAACCACATAAGCACGCCGCCGTTTTGCTTTGACCAGATTCAGCTTAAAGTGGCTTAGTGACAAACACATGACAAAAAACAATGAATTAGCGGGATAAAGCACAACCATTTAGCAAAGCCAGAGCCTCTGCTTCGGGTAAAGGTTTGGCCAACAAATAGCCCTGAATCGCATCGCAGGCTAAGGTACGCAGCAGCAGCAACTGAGTTTCAGTTTCCACTCCTTCTGCCAGAATGCGTTTGCCCAAACCATGCGCCAGCGTGATCATAGTTTTGACTATCATCATATCGGAATCATTCGCGGCCATCTCAGTGACAAAGCTACGGTCTATTTTAATTTTGTCGATCGGCATTTTGCGTAAATAACCTAAAGAGGAATAGCCGGTGCCAAAGTCGTCAATAGACACACGGATCCCCATTTGTTGCAGCTCGTTAATGTAGTTCGAGCCTTTTTCCATATCGCCCATAGCAGTATTTTCTGTGATCTCCAACTCCAATACAGCGGGTGATACCTGATACTTGAGTAGCAACTGTTGAATGCGGCTTTTTAAACCATCCACCTGAAAATGCACAGGTGACATATTCACGGCCAGTGGCACCTGAATACCTTGTTTTTTCCACTCAGCTAAAGTGCAGACTGCTTTTTCCAGTAGCAGTAAATCCAGCTCTTTACTCAATCCAACCTGCTCTACAAGCGGTAAAAACTGACAAGGCATCAACAAGCTTTTTTGTGGATGTTCCCAACGCACTAAGGCTTCAAAAGCCTCAATTCTTTGTTCACGCAGATCCCATTGTGGCTGAAAATAAAACACAAACTGATCATGCTCCAACGCCAACAACAAATCTTTTTCCAAACTGAGTAAGCGAGCCGACTCTTCTTCCATACCCAGCTGGTAAAAAGTGCAGCGTTGCTGCTGACGTTTACAGTGGTGAAAGGCAATATTGGCTTTTTGCAACAGCATATCTGCTTCCACAGCGTGCTGGGGCGCGCAAGCCAGACCTATGCTGGCGGTCAGTTTGATCAGGCCACTGTCTGTAGTAAAAGGCTTTTCAATTAACTGTTCCAGATGCTGCAGCGCAAATAACTTTTGCCGGTCTGTTGTGCAATCCTCCAACACTAAAGCAAAGATATCGCCACCGGTACGGGCTATTAAACAAGGTTTAACAATGGAGGATTCAAAACGACGATTCACTTCGCGTAAAATACGGTCGCCTTGCTTTAACCCCACAGATTCATTTACCACTTTAAAACTATCTAAACCTATCATCAGTAAAATGATGGGTTTATCAGCCTGCAGCACCAAGGATAATTGCCGCAACAAAGCATCGCGGTTTAATGCGCCGGTTAAGGGGTCGTGGCTGTCCAGATATTGAGTTTTGGCGGTTAATTGCTGGTTGGTGCTACGTTCGTCTTCTTGCAACCAAATGATCAGACCTAAACCCAGAATAACCTGAACCAGCAGCTCCAAATGTTTAAAATAAAGTATGATCTGGATAGATTCTTCCTGAACATCATGCAACAGCATAGAGCCAGCACTGGCCAAAAATAAGCTTCCCCAAGCCAACATAGCACTGGCGACTACTTTAGTTGCAAAAATTCGTTTGGTTAAACTCCAAAGCCAGAATCCGGCAACACACAAGGCAAAGCCTATCAGCACCAGACGCATATAAAACTGCAAATATAAGGTCATCTCCTGCCACTGCGGCAGCAGTAAAAACAGAGTCACAGACAGCAAAGCTATGCTTGTCACCAGCAATAGCAATTGATTGACAGTTCGGGTTGCCAGTCGCTGCTGTTTAACCGCCTCATAGACCCCAACTAAAATCCAGACCGCAAAACCGTAACAGAAGCTGATGTATAAAAACTTGACGCCTAAATCAAGAAATTCGGCAGCAAACACTGGCTGCCAAAATATTTCAACCAAAATAAAGGTGGCATAAGCGGTAAAACAGCTGAAAGCAATAGCCCATGATTTCAGATAACTACGTTGATAGACTTTAAAAAAATACCAAAGCAAAGCAGTAAGGGTAACGGCAAACCCTATCTGTGTCAGGTGCAACAAGGTACGGGCTAACAGCTCTGAGTTCAAAGGCAAAGTCCTGATTAAACAACTTAAATTAAATTAGCAAAATCACCTTAACACTGGCAATGCAGAGTCACAATCAAGCGACAGCAGAATAGTGAAAACTTAGGTATGAATAACTGCTGAGAAATCAGCCTGGAGCAAATTGAGCGCTGTCAACGACCTTGCAGCTTCAGGTGAGACGGGTATACTGTGTTTTTGATCAAAGACTTAAGTTTGGAGCACAACATGGAATATAACACTTCGGAATTATGTGACCTTTACGCCGACATGATCGATGTGGTTGAGCCCATTTTCGCCAACTACGGTGGCCGTCGTTCTTTTGGTGGCGTCATCCAGACCATTAAGTGTTTTGAAGACAACGGTTTAATTCGTCAGGCTTTAGCAGAACCCGGTGTAGGTAAAGTGTTATTGATTGACGGCGGTGGTTCTGCCCGCCGTGCTTTGATTGACGGCGAATTGGCTTCTATTGCTGCAGCCAACGGCTGGGAAGGTATTGTATGTTATGGCAGTGTGCGTGATGTCGATACACTGGAAGATTTTGATATTGGCATTCAGGCGGTAAACGCTATTCCTGTGGGTGCTGATGATCGTGGTTTTGGTGAACACGAAATTCCGGTGAACTTTGGCGGTGTGACCTTTTTACCTGGCGATCATTTGTATGCCGACAATACTGGCATTATTTTGTCCCCTGAGCCTTTAGATCTGGAATAGCAGATGAATGACGCTCTAATCCGCTATCAGGCCGCCACTTTGGCGGCCTTTCAACAGCTCAGGGACGGTGAAACCCGTTTGGGTCAAGTGCTGTGTTATACCGATTCTGTTTTACCTCTGGCAGAAGCTTTAACTGCCGCTAAACAACAAGGCTGTGCTTTTGTGTTGCTCGGCGTGCCTGAAGATATAGGCCCACGCGCCAATTTAGGCCAGGGTGGTTCTGATCTGGGCTGGCAGGCTTTTATCCGTAAGTTTATTAACTTGCAGCACAACGAATTTTTGGATGGCACAAAGATACTGTTGTTGGGTGAGCTGAACTGCGCCGACCTGCAACAGCAAAGTCAAACTGCCGATGTCGCGACTTTACGCAGCCTTTGTGCAGAGATTGATTTACGTTTAGAGCCTGTGCTTTTGGCTATTTTCGCTGCGGGTTTAACTCCCGTGGTAATAGGTGGTGGTCACAACAACAGCTTGCCGCTGCTCAGTGCTCTGGCAAAAAGCCAACAACAGGCTGTTAACTGCATTAATCTGGACCCTCATGCAGATTTTCGTTTACTGGAAGGCCGTCACAGTGGTAATGGTTTTAGTTATGCCAAAGCTCAGGGCCATTTAGATAAGTATCTGGTGATGGGCTTGCATGAACTGAAAAACTCAGCCAGTTCATTAGCACAAATCAAAACCGCTGGTGTGGATGTGTTGAGTTATCAGCAGCTGTTTGTGCGCCAGCAAGCACCATGGCCAGAGCTGTTAAAACTCTGGTTGCATCAACAAGATCCACAACAAGTGTTTGGGATTGAACTGGATACAGACGCTATTACCGGTATGCCGGTCAGCGCCTACAACAGTTGTGGAGTCTCAGTGCAACAAGCTGAGCATTTTGTCTATGTACTGGCCAACCAGACTCAAAGCCGTTATCTGCACCTTGCAGAAGCAGCGCCGGCTCAGCACCCTGCTGGTTTAGCCGCAGGAATGAATGACGCAGGCCAGATCTTAACAGCCTTGGTTTGCGCTTTTTTGTTTGGTAAGACGTTGATAGACAAAACTTAATACGCCGCTTTGCTATAACTCCACTGTTTTATCCAGGCAGGAAATGCGTCCAGAGCAAAAGGTTTGGCATATAAAAAGCCTTGCCCTCTGGCACAGCCCATAGCTATTAGTTTTTGCTCCACTTCAGCTTGTTCTATGCCCTCGGCCACTACTATAAAATTCATATTTTTTGCCATATCAATAATGGCGCCGGTAATAGCTGTGTGAGTATCAGAGCGGTGCAAATCAAAAATAAAGGAGCAATCTACTTTGACCTGGCTGATCGGCAGTTCACGCAAATAAGCCAGCGATGAAAAGCCAGTGCCAAAATCATCCAGCGCCAGTTCTACGCCTAGTTGCGCCAGATGTTTCAGCATCCGCATAGCTTTGTCGGGTTCGGCCACCAACGCGCTCTCTTTCAGTTCCAGTACCAGTTGCGAAGCTTGCACTCTGTGACGTTTCAATAGCAGCTCAATGCTATCGACCAGTTCATCCTGCAGTAAATCTTTGCTGGAAATATTCACTGCTATCTTGCAATGGATCTCTTGCGCTGCAAGCTCTGCCAACGTCATCACGGCTTTTTCCAGCACCCATTGCGTCAGCGGGTAAATCACCCCCATTTGTTCAGCCAGCTCTAAAAACTCAGTGGGTCCCAGCAAACCACGGCGTGGATGATGCCAGCGCACTAAGACCTCACCTGCAACTACCTGACGGGAACTTAAGGCAATTTGTGGCTGAATATGTAGTTTTAATTGCTGCTGACCAATAGCATGACGCAATTCAGCCATTAACCCTAGTTTATCGTTGTTGTAACTGATTAGATCCGGATGAAAAACCCCAGAGCTGCTGTGCATCCATTGCCGGTTTTGCATCGCAAGATAGGCACGGTCTATCAAATCAGATAGCAGCTCGCCATGCTGCGGATAATGAGCAATACCACTTTGTAGCTGATACTCCACGGCACAACCATGAATAAGCAAAGCTTCAGGTACAGTGTGCTCCAATCGACGGGCTATTTGCTCTGCTGCATGCTGGCGGATACTGGCATCAACCCAAAGTACAAAATCAACTCCACCTACATGTGCCACTTTGCAGCTTTGTTTGTCTTGCTGTTCCAGCACCAGTAATTCCTGATCCTGCTGCACTGCTGCGTTGATTCGTTCTGCTATCTGCATTAACACCAGATTGGCGTTCTGGTGACCCAATGCCTGATTTACCCGCTCAAAGTTCTGAATTTTTAATAACAGCAAGGACGCTTTTTGATTGGGGTGACTACGACACCAAAGTTCAAATTGCTGCTGTAACTGCAGTTTATTCGGTAAACCACTGGTGTCATCGCGCAAAGATAAAAAGGACAAATCTTTGGGTTTAGCGTCTTGCTGAACAGCCTTTTGCGCTACCAACTGTTTTTTTAGCAGCACAACCCAAAGTGCGAGTAGCAGCACCAGCAAAGTTAACAGTACAACCAAATAAAACAAAGGCTGGCTTACCCCTCCTTGAGCCAAAGCTGGGGCAGAGCTGGTTAGCACTAACATAGACAACAAAGATCGGAAGGATAACAGCACAGCCAACACTCAAAAGATCAGCAAGATCTTAAGATTACTCTGTTTTTTTGCCTTGTAAAGTTAGCCCAGTCCACGCAAATTGACTTCGCGCCCGCCCTTGACCAGTTGAGTTAAGCTATTCACACCAAACTGATAACACAGCTCTGCTGGCTGACTGATTTGATACAGACCAAAATCAGCCTGTAGACCTACGACCAAGCGGCCTCTGTCGGCCATGCCTAAAGCTGCGGCAGCGTGTCGGGTCACACCAGCCAGAGCTTCCTCCGGGGTAAAACGGAATAAAGTGCAGGCCATATTTAGCATTAAAGGTAAATTACAGAAAGGCGAGGTGCCAGGGTTTAAGTCGGTAGATATCGCCATAGGCACCTGATGCTGGCGCAATAGCTCAAAAGGCGGCAGCTTAGTTTCACGTAAAAAGTAAAATGCACCAGGCAATACCACTGCCACTGTACCGGCAGCTTTCATCGCCAGCACGTCTTGTTCTTGCAGGTATTCAATATGATCGGCAGATAAACCGCTGAATTCGGCCACTAAACTCGCACCACCTAAATGAGATAACTGCTCAGCATGCGCCTTGACTGGCAAACCTAAGGCCTTGGCTTTTTCAAATAACAAGCGGCTTTGCGCAACCGAAAAACCTATGCCTTCACAAAATACGTCCACCGCATCAACCAGCCCGAGTTGATGCAATTGCGGCAACATCTCGTTCACCACCAGTTGCATATACTCATCTGGCCGACCGGCATACTCCACTGGTAAGGCATGAGCACCTAAAAAGGTCTTCTGAATATCAACTGGATGAGTGCGATCAAGCTCTGCTGCGACTTCGAGGATTTTTTGCTCTGTCTCTACATCCAAACCATAACCAGATTTGATCTCCACCGTAGTCACGCCCTGACTCAACAAGGCATTTAAACGCTGTTTACTCAGTACAAATAACTCTTCATGACTAGCTGCACGGGTTGCAGCCACTGTGGATTTAATGCCGCCGCCCGCTTCAGCAATTTGCTGATAAGTCGCGCCATTTAAGCGCATTTCGAATTCATTGGCGCGGCTGCCAGCATAGACTAAATGGGTATGACAATCGATAAAACCCGGCAGCAGCCACTGGCCTTTACCGTCATATAAAGGGGTTGATAACAAATCGGTTTCTGGCAATTCGGCTTTAGGACCCAACCAGGCAATACGGCCGTCTTTAATGGCTAAAGCAGCATTGGTAACGGCACCATAAGGCTGACCATTATCGGTCATAGTGGCTAAATTGACATTAATCCAAATTGCATCAAAGACTTGCATTTTATTCCCCTGCCCAGCTTGCGGTTTGTTCTTATCGGCCTGAAATTAATTCTACCCGAACAACTTGTATATACAACCAAATTCAGCTATTTTTCTTTGCATTCAAACTCAGGCGTTAAAGCAGTCATGGATAACAGTTCCGGGCAAAAGAAGTTTGCTACTATCAAAGATTATATTTTGAGCCAGGTCGAAACTGCGGCCTGGCCTGAGCATAGCCGTATTCCATCGGAAAACGAGCTGGCGACTCAGTTTGCGGTCAGCCGCATGACAGCACGTCGTGCTTTGCAAGAACTGACCGAACAGGGTGTTTTGTATCGCACTCAGGGCGTAGGCAGTTTTGTTGCTTCACCGAAGTCGCAATCATCTTTACTGGAAATTCGTAATATCGCCGATGAAATTCAGCGCCGTGGCCATTTTCATAAAGCTGAACTGGTGCAACTAACCAGCCTGCCCTGCCCTGGTGTGGTCGCTACCGCTTTAGGTTTAAGCCGTAATGCGCCAGTGTTTTTTTCACTCATTGTGCATTACGAAAACCAACAGCCGCTGCAACTGGAAGCCCGTTATGTCAATCCGGAGCAAGTGCCGGACTATTTAGCTCAGGACTTTGTACTGCAAACCCCACATGAATACTTAAGTGCTGTAGCGCCTTTAACAGACGCCGAGCACATAGTCGAAGCCGTATTGCCGGATGAACTGACCCGTCAGCATTTAAAAATACCAGCGTCTGAACCTTGTTTACGCCTGACACGCCGCACCTTCAGCCGGGGTGGCGCTGTCAGTTTTGCCTATCTGACCTCTGCAGGCAGCCGCTATCGTTTAGGCGGGCACCTGAATATCAAACCTAAGACTTAAAGAGATAACCCTATGAGCAATCCACGTTTAGACCCAAGCCGTGTGATCCGCGCCGCCCGCGGCAGCGAAATTACCGCCAAGAGCTGGCAGACCGAAGCCGCCAAACGTATGTTGATGAATAACCTCGACCCTGAAGTGGCTGAGCATCCCACCTCTTTAGTGGTGTACGGCGGCATAGGCCGAGCTGCCCGTGACTGGGCTTGTTACGACAAAATTATCGAAGTACTGGACAGATTAAACGACGACCAGACCTTATTGATCCAAAGCGGTAAACCCGTAGGTGTATTCCCGACTCACCCGGACGCACCTCGTGTGTTACTGGCCAACTCTAACCTGGTACCGAACTGGGCCAACTGGGAACACTTTAACGAGCTGGATAAACAAGGCCTGATGATGTACGGCCAGATGACTGCAGGTTCTTGGATTTACATTGGTACTCAGGGCATAGTTCAGGGCACCTACGAGACTTTTGTCGCCATCGCCAAACAACATTTTGCCGGTGAACCTTCAGGCAAATGGATTTTAACCGGTGGTTTAGGTGGCATGGGTGGCGCTCAGCCACTAGCAGCCACTATGGCTGGTTTTCATATGATCGCCTGTGAAGTCGACGAATCCCGTATTGATTTCCGCTTACGCACTGGTTATGTCGACCAAAAAGCCTACAACCTGGACGAAGCCTTAGCTCAGTTGGAAGCTGCCAAAGCAGCAGGTAAACCAACCTCTATTGGTTTGTTAGGCAATGCAGCAGATATCTTCGCTGAATTAGTTGCCCGCAATATTATTCCCGATGTCGTCACCGACCAGACCTCAGCGCACGATCCACTCAATGGTTATCTGCCACAAGGCTGGACTATGGAAGAGGCCAAAGCGCGTCGTCTTGAAGATGAAACTGCAGTAGTGCAAGCCGCTAAAGCCTCTATGGCGATTCAGGTGAAAGCTACTTTGGATATGCAAACCAAAGGCGCAGTTGCTGTGGATTATGGCAATAATATCCGCCAGATGGCACTGGATATGGGCGTTGCTAAGGCTTTTGATTATCCGGGTTTTGTGCCGGCTTATATACGTCCTCTGTTTTGTGAAGGCATAGGCCCGTTCCGCTGGGTGGCTTTATCTGGCGATCCGGAAGATATCTACAAAACAGACGCCAAAGTTAAAGAGTTGATCCCCGATAATCCGCATTTACACCGCTGGCTGGATATGGCTCGGGAGCGTATTAAGTTCCAGGGGTTACCAGCCCGTATTTGTTGGATTGGTTTGAAAGACCGCGCCCGTATTGCGCTGGCGTTTAACGAGATGGTGAAAAACGGCGAGCTTAAAGCGCCGATCATCATTGGTCGTGACCATTTAGACTCAGGCTCGGTCGCCAGTCCAAACCGCGAAACCGAAGCCATGCTGGATGGTTCAGACGCTGTGTCTGACTGGCCATTATTAAACGCTCTGCTGAACACTGCAGGCGGCGCAACCTGGGTGTCTTTGCACCACGGTGGTGGCGTTGGTATGGGTTACAGCCAGCATTCTGGGGTGGTGATTTTAGCTGATGGTACAGAGGCTGCGGCACGTCGTTTAGGCCGCGTATTGTGGAATGACCCGGGCACTGGCGTGATGCGCCATGCTGACGCTGGTTATGACATAGCAAAAAATTGCGCCCGTGAACAAGGCCTTGATCTGCCGATGATCAACCAGAACTAATTTGAAGGATAACAACATGACTTACGCTTTAACCATCACACCAGGTGAACTGACTCTGGCACAACTGCGTCAGGTACAACAACATGCAGTGACTGTGACTTTAGATCCGGCTGCTTTACCTGCTATTGAAGCATCCGCCGCTACTGTGGCGAAAATCGTCGCCGAAAACCGCACTGTGTATGGCATCAATACCGGCTTTGGTTTATTGGCCAATACTAAAATTGAAAAAGACAAACTGGAAACGCTGCAACGTTCTATCGTTTTATCGCACGCTGCTGGTTTTGGCGATCTGATGGACGACAGCACAGTACGCTTAATGATGGTGCTGAAAATTAACTCCTTAGCCCGTGGTTATTCAGGCGTGCGTCCACTGGTGATCAACGCGCTGATCCAACTGGTCAATGCGGGTGTCTATCCTTGTATTCCGAAAAAAGGTTCAGTCGGCGCTTCAGGCGATTTAGCGCCTTTATCTCATATGGTGCTGCCTTTAATTGGTGAAGGCGAAGTCTGTATCGCAGGTCAGATTTACTCCGCCAAAGAAGGTTTAGCTATAGCGGGTTTAGAGCCAATTACTTTAGCGGCCAAAGAAGGTTTGGCGTTATTAAACGGTACTCAGGCATCCACTGCTTTTGCGCTGGAAGGTCTATTCCGCGCTGAAGACTTATATGCCGCAGGTTCAGTCATTGGCGCAATGAGTGTCGAAGCTGCTATGGGCAGCCGCTCGCCTTTTGACGCCCGTATTCATGCAGTGCGTGGTCAGCAAGGCCAGATAGATGCAGCGCTGATTTACCGTCATTTATTAGGTGAAAGCTCAGAAATTGCTGACTCACACAAAAACTGCGAAAAAGTACAAGACCCCTACAGCTTACGTTGCCAGCCTCAGGTGATGGGTGCTTGTTTAGCCCAGATCCGTTTTGCTGCTTCTGTATTGTTAGTCGAAGCCAACGGCGTGACCGACAACCCGCTGGTGTTTGCTGCTGAAGATGACATTATCTCTGGTGGCAACTTCCACGCTGAGCCTGTGGCTATGGCAGCGGATAATCTGGCTTTGGCTATTGCTGAAATTGGGTCTATTTCTGAGCGTCGTATGGCACTTTTAATAGACTCGCATTTAAGCAAATTACCGGCCTTTTTAGTCAATAACGGCGGCGTCAACAGCGGCTTTATGATTGCTCAGGTCACAGCTGCAGCTTTGGCTTCAGAGAATAAATCTCTGGCGCATCCGGCTTCTGTCGACAGCTTACCAACTTCTGCTAATCAGGAAGACCATGTGTCGATGGCAACTTTTGCGGCCCGTCGTTTAACTGATATGGCAGAAAATACCTTAGGCGTATTGGCCGTTGAGTATCTGGCCGCAGCTCAGGGCATCGACTTCCGTGCACCACTTAAAGGCTCACCGGCGGTCGAAAAGGCCAAGGCTTTATTGCGTGCCGAAGTCAGCTTTTATGCTGTCGATCGTTACTTTGCCCCTGATATCGAAAAAGCGGCTGAATTGCTTCGTCGTGGCAGTTTAAATTCTTTACTACCGGCCAACTTGTTAAGCAGCTTCTAAAGCATTAATTAGATTATATTTTTTACAAAGAGCACCAACATGGTGCTCTTTTCTTATCAGAAAAGACTAAATTTGCACCAATCTGGCTAGACCAGTTAAAAAAACTTTGTTAGTTTCAGCTGTCGATTTTCTATCTATCGCATTCTAACCAATACTAAAACCATAACAGCTGTTGGAATTTGTCTATGAAACTTCGTGTTGCGCATAAAATCTACCTGGGCTTTGGCTTTATTGCCTTGCTGTTATTAGTCGCCAGTTTATCGTCACTCTGGAGTTTTGCTGTGGTCAACAGAACCAGCAGCCAAATGAATGAAACTGCGGTTCCGGTGCAACAACAAAGCAATATGGCGCAAATTCAGCTCCTTAAACTGGCGAAGTTATCTGCTTTAGGTTACACCGCCGAAGATGCGACCAAAATTACCGCCTACCAAAACGAATTTATCCAGACGTCAGACATTTACCGCAGCAAAATGACCAGTCTGACTCCTTTAGTTGCAGACGAGCCAGGCTTGCAAAAACCTTTAGCTGAAGCTCAACAAACCTCTTTAGCCTATCAACAAGCTGTAGAACAACTGTTTAAAGCCCGCCTGGAAGCTATAGCTTTGGCAAATAAAGCGGCGGCAGAACTGAAAGAGTTAGAAAATCTGATCGATACTGCCGGCGCCACACTGGTTGATATTTCATTTTTGGAAGCCCCCGGCAAAGGTGCACAAATGGCCTTATTAGAGGGCGCAGCGGGCCGGGTGGATGGTCAGTTGTTGGGTTTGATGAAAACTGTGCGCGAAATCGCAGCCATGACCGATCCGGCGCAACTTGCCAGTAGCCAGGAGAATCTGGAGTTTGCTTTTAGTGATATGCAAAGCAACCTGGATTACATTGCTAATATAGTGAAGCAAGTGGGAGCTGATGATTTGTGGCAGGATTTCCTGGCACAGCTCGCTCAGGCAAAGAGCAGGATTGAAAGCGAGAATAGTCTGGTCAGCATTAAATTGCTGCAGGTCAGCCAGCTGCAAACAGCAAGGCAACAACTGGATTTATCTGAACAACAAGTCACGCAGGCTGTGGCTGCATTAGATCAAATGATTGGCCAGGCAGACAGTCAGTTTAACTCTTTACAGCAGGATTTATCTTCAGCCTTAAACTCAGGCACCATAAGGGCGGTCATTATGCTAATTGTGCTGGTAGGCCTGGCCATAGGTGCAGCTTATCTGACGATTAAAGCTATGATCACGCCTTTAGCCGGTATCAACAGAGTGCTGGACCAAATCGCAAAAGGCGATTTAAGCCGAGAGCTGAGCATTAATTCAGACGACGAATTTGGTGAGTTATCCGCTAACGTCAACACATTAATCAAAGCCCTGCGACAACTGATTGAACAAATCCAGCAAGGCGTATTGGAGCTCAATCAGAGTGCCCGTTTATCCAGTCAGGAAGTCAGCGCTATTCATCAGGCTTTAAGTACCCAACATCATCAGGTGGCAGAGGTAAACGGTATTACCCATCAGTTGGCAACCAATACCCATCAGATTGCTGAACAGGCGGATATGGCGCAGCAACAAATGCAGCAAGCTCTGACGCAAAGCCAGCAAATCGATCAGGTCTCAGCAGCTAATAACAGCCTGATCCAGGAGTTGGCGCAACAACTGAACGATACCAGCAATACCATGCAGGCTGTGAACACTGAATCAAACAACATAGGTGGCATTCTGACCACCATTCGTGGCATAGCCGAACAGACCAACCTGCTGGCATTAAATGCAGCGATAGAAGCTGCCAGAGCAGGTGAGCAAGGTCGCGGCTTTGCGGTTGTTGCAGACGAAGTCCGTTCTTTAGCTGTGCGCAGTCAGCAAGCAACAGATGAAATCCGTACCATGATTGGCAGTTTGCAGCAACAAAGTATGCAAGCGGTAAAATCCATCGAAAAAGGTCAGATGGATGCGAATAACTGCGTGGCACAAAACAGTCAGTTGATGACAGCCTTGGCTGAAATTAATCATGCCATTGAAGCCATGCATCAGATCAGCGATAACATAGCCACTACAACATCCAGCCAATTGCAGCTTGGTACTGCGATAGAGCAGAGCATGCACAGTATGGTGGAGTTAGCAGAACAAAGTACCGAGCGCGCCACTTCGACTCTGGAACAAAGTGCTCAGGTCGCGACAGCGGCAGGCACACTGGAAAACGCAGTTCGAAGTTTTAAATTACATTAAGCTGAAGCCAGTTCAATTTCAGCAAGGTGTAAGCGGCAGCTCTGTTTTTCCGCCAATGGCTTGAGTCTGAGATCCGGGTCAAGCAGGTTATCAGCTTTCTCTCCGATGCTTCTAAACCCGCAGAGGACTGAGTGAAAGTTAAAAAAATGGCCAGACAGTGTCTGGCCAGGCAGGAAGTGTGTAATCCGTTATCTTTGTTCGTTCCATGTCTAACATTCGTAAACGCTTGATCATCATGACAAATTTGGCGATAAAAACATGACGAAAGCTTTATATAGCTTTACATCAGCCTTATATCAGCGCTAATTGACTAAAATTTTCAGCATTGATGTATTTTTTCAGTCGTTGTTGGTCAAAAAGTTCGATGCCCGCTTCAGCGGCAAACAGACGCACCTGGCTATTAATTTTCTGGTAACAAACAATTAAGCCGCGCTGACAATTCAGTGCTAGCATCTGCTGAAAAACAGAACGAACCTGAGCCACAGTGAGCGCCTGATCCAATTCAGGTTGAATATAAAGCAGCAAAGCCTGCTGCTGACGGCGAACCAAGAAGTGAGAATCACAGTCTTCTACCGATTCCATTTCACGGCCAAAAAACTGCAATAAATGCTGAGTATTTTCTTTAAACTGCTGCTGTTGTCGTCCAAGCTTAGTGCCTTGTGGCCACCACATAGGATTCAGCACTTCTTCCTGACGCTCCAGTTCCAAAAAGGCCAGAATATTAAACAACAAAGCCAGTAAGAACATGGTGACAAAAAGCCATAACATGACACTGGACCAGGTGGCACTTAACACCCAACTTTGACCGCCAGATAAAACTGAATATTCAGAAAACAACAGGTAGGTTGCACCCGCAACTATTCCTGCGGCTGTCGCAATACATGAGCTGATCAACCATTTGTTATTCATCACAGGAGCTCCTGACAGATTTGATTGTTGCAGTATCAAATTTGTCAGAGCTTTTTACCTGAAATAACCCTGATATTTGCTTTATATCTGTTTAACCTGCGTATTTAAAGCTGCTGCTTTGTTGGCTTCATGTTCTCGACCCGGTCACATAGACAACTATGCTCCCGGGCTCTCGACCACTTGCCGCCTCGCCGCAACTTCAACTACTTTGGTTAAATCTCACTTTCGCGTATTTAAAGCTGCTGCTTTGTTGGCTTCGCATTCTCGACCCGGTCACATAGACAACTATGCTCCCGGGCTCTCGACCACTTGCCGCCTCGCCGCAACTTCAACTACTTTGGTTAAATCTCACTTTCGCGTATTTAAAGCTGCTGCTTTGTTGGCTTCGCATTCTCGACCCGGTCACATAGACAACTATGCTCCCGGGCTCTCGACCACTTGCCGCCTCGCCGCAACTTCAACTACTTTGGTTAAATCTCACTTTCGCGTATTTAAAGCTGCTGCTTTGTTGGCTTCGTGTTTTCGCTCCGCATTGAATTAGAATTTGAGACGGGCGCGGATAAACCGCGCCCCTACGGCGCTTTTTTTGGTAACACGGCAAAACGGCCTTCAAATACAGCGACTTGGTTATCGTCACAAAAAATACCGACCTTGATATCCAGTTTGGCCTTTCGTTGTTGTGCTAAAGCAGAAAAATCGGGGTGGTGCTGATGACGCAAGCAACGCCCTTCTGCCTGGCCCGTCACAGGTTTGAGATAACGGATATGGCCATCAGCCAGCACTATATCCCCATCCAGTTGCTGGTCTTTTAGTAGTAACCAAACCATGCCCCAGCCTGTTAAAGTAGCCAGGGTATAAATACTGCCGGCAAACATGGTCTGATGAAGATTGATATTCGGGGCTAAAGGTGCAACACAGACCAGTTGTTGTCTGCTCACTGACTGTACTGTTAATTGCATATAAGCAGAGAGTGGAATGGTTTGCCAAAAAGTCTGCTGTAGCTCTGGCAACCATTGCTGCAGCTGCACAGCTGAAGCAGAAAAAGCAAGAGTTTTGACATAACGATGGTGCGCAATACCAAACAACGCAGTAGCAGGTTCGAGGTAGCTATACCCTGCTTTCTGGTAAAAACCAGCAGCAGTATCGCGGGCATTTAAGATGATACGTTGCATGCCCTGTTCCAGTGCTACTTGCTCCAGCTGTTGCAGTACCATAGCGCCTAAACCATGGCCCTGCCATTGATCGGACACCGCCATATAACGCACCTGAGCAGTGTTTTCATCGACCTTGTGCAAACGACCAACAGCGACAACCTCACCTGCTTCAGTGCAAACCATGCGATGAAAAGATCCAGCCTCCAGCTCATCCTGTTCAGAACCTTTAGGTTGATCCCAAGGTGCTCTGAGCACTTGCCAGCGTAATTGATAATAAGCTAACCATTGAGCTTCGGTTTGTGGGGCGCTAAGCTGCCAGTTCACATCTGCGTCCTGTCGTCTGTTGATTTGAGGGTATTGTGGAGCAAAAAGCTAAGGTTATACAACAGTTAGTCTGGTTTAAGTCCGGCCCGCCCAGATTAGAATTGACAGAAGAAGGTCCGTTTTTATGCATGTATCTGGACGGCATCATGCAAAGTAAAATGAACCAATTGGCACCTGCAGCAACACTGTCCACCCATCTGGAGCCTGTTCTGCATTCATTACAGCAACTTAAGCCTGATGCAGTATTGCAGCTGGGTTTGGGAGGAGGTGATATCAATCGTTTTATGACCACTGTGTTGCCCAATACCCAACTGCTGACCATAGAACTAAGTCCAGAAGTGATAGAAGCGTATCAACGCTTTTTTTGTCTCAAAGGTAAAGAACAACTGCTGGCCTTATCAGCACAAGATTTTTTGCAGTCGAATCAGCAGCAATGGCCTTTTGTGTTTTGGGATATTTACCCGCTCTTTGCAGGCTGGCAGCAGGCCATGCAAAACCTACTGCAGCAAAAAAGTACCATCTGGATCAATTTATCTCAGCCTGAGTATCAGCCAGAACTTGAAGCTTTATTCTCCGACCGCCCTTTTCAATGCCTTCCAATCGGGGGTTATTTTAACCTGCTGTACGAGATTAAGCCTCTAACAGAAAAGTGACAGGGCCGTTGTTCACCAAAGCAACCTGCATATCCGCCCCAAACTGTCCTGTTGCCACCTCAACCCCCAGGCTTCTGCAGTAGGCAACAAAATCCTGATAAAGCTGAAGTGCGAGCTCCGGATGAGCTGCGGTCGAAAAACTGGGTCTTAAGCCGGAATTCGTGTCTGCGGCCAAAGTAAATTGCGAAACCACCAACAAAGCGCCACCCGCTTGTTGCACATTCAGATTCATTTTGCCGTTTTCATCCGAAAATACCCGATATTTCAGAACCTTCTCAGCCAACTTTTTCAGTTGCTGCTCTGAATCATCTTTTTCTACTCCCAGCAGCACCAGCAAGCCTGTGTTAATGGCCCCCACCTGATGCTGATCGACAGTGACACTGGCAGAGCTGACTCTTTGTATTAAAGCCTTCATACTGCAGTCCTGGCTTGAGTTTGCAACCTGTCCGCCATAGCCCTGCTGGCCTGATACAAGGCTTTTGCGATGCCAGTTTCAGAGGCGGAATGGCCTGCATCCAATACCCAATGTAGTTGGGCATCAGGCCAACGCGACGCCAGACTAAAAGCATTTTCGGCCTTACAAATCATGTCATAGCGGCCATGCACTATATTACAAGGTAAATGACTGATTTTATTTATATTATTCAACAGTTGATTCGATTCAAAAAAACACTTATGCATAAAATAATGATGTTCAATCAAAGCCAGGGCCAGAGCGGACTGTGCATCCATCTCTCCACCCCAGGAAAATTCATTTGGCATTAAAGTGGCGATGCGGGATTCCCAGATACTCCAGGCTAATGCAGCCTGCAGACGGATAGCTTCATCCTGATGATGCAGTTGCAGCTGATAGGCTTGCAACACATCTAAGTGCAGAAGATGAGTAATAGGCTGAAGGAAATCCTGATAATAATCAGGAAAAACCTGGCTGGCACCAAAACCTGCCCGGTAGAGCCAATCGATGTCCTGCTCACGACCAAGGAAAATGCCACGCAAAATAAAGCCCAGACAATACTGCGGATAAGTCTGACCATAAGCTAAAGCCAGCGTACTGCCCCAAGAACCACCAGCAACCACCCAGTTTGGGATCTGAAGATGTTGCCGGATCATCTCCATATCTGCGATCAGGTGTTGGGTGCTGTTATTGTCCAGTTGCAATGCGGGTCTGGATAAACCGCAACCACGCTGATCAAAAATAATAATGTGGTACAAAGTTGCATCAAACAGCTGGCGATGAAAGGGCGAGCTACCGCCACCAGGCCCGCCATGGCAATAAATCACCGGAATGCCATTGGGGTTGCCGCTTTGTTCCAGATAAATCTGCTGACCGTCAGGAGTGTCAAGCCATTGGGTAGCAAAAGCTTCAATCGCTGTGCCTCGGCTCATGCTGTGGCATCCTGCTCAACTATTTTTTCTTCTTTTGTGGCAGCTATAAGCCATAGTTCCTGCAACAAGGCCGTTAATTCAGCCCCCAACAGCACCACCAGCCATACCAGATAGATCCATAAAAACAAAATAGGCACTAAAGCCAGAGCACCATAAATAGCCTGATAGGACGGAAATTGGGTGATGTACAGAGCAAAACCTTCTTTCAGGAATTCGAATAATAGGCTAGCCACTGTGGCACCAATCAAGGCATGTCGATACTTCACTTTGCCATTGGGCACCACCAGATACAGCAGAAAAAACGCCAGAATAGAAAACAGATAAGGAGTCAGTGCCAGCAAAACAGAGCTTAACCCTGGCGTATAGCCTTCAGCCAAACTGGATAAAGATAAAATATAAGAGGTCACAGCTATGGACGCGCCAAGCAGAATAGGGCCAAAGGTCAGGATCATCCAGTAAATGGAGAACGAAATAATAAGTCTGGGGCGTTTTTGGATGCGGAATATTCTGTTGATGGTTTTGTCGATATTGTGGATCAACATCAGCGCCACCACCACCAAAGCCGCTATACCTACAGCCGTCATTTTTCCTATATTTTCAACAAATCCAGCGATATAAAGCCGCAGCTCATCGCCTCTGGACGGCACTACATTGGCATACAAAAAGGCTTCTAACTGCTCACGCCATTCGCTGAACATTGGAAAAGCGCCCATCACAGAAAACATCACAGCAATAAAAGGCACCAAAGAGAGTAACGAGATATAGGCTAGGTATCCGCCTATCACATTAATCTGATCATGCTGACAACGCTTCAGATACAGAGTGAAAAAATCTAGACTCTGCCGAAGCCACAACAGCAATCTTTGTTTATCCCATCCTTGTGCCATTACCTCTTACTCCTGAAAGCTAAACGCTGTACCTGAAGCAAGAGCCTCTGTTAAGGCCCGGCTTGGTTTTTCAATAAAATCATCGCCTTGCTGATCGATAAATAATACTGGCAATTTCAGTTCATCTGCCACTTTTAATCCCTGCTCACTGCCCATGCATAAAAAAGCTGTGGACCAGGCATCTCCCCAGGTTGGATCCGGGATCAGAATAGTGGTTGATACTGTATCGTGAGTGACCGGAGTACCAGTACGGGCATCCAGCACGTGGCTGTAACGCACGCCGTCCTGATCGTAAAAATGTCGGTAGGTGCCTGAAGTCATAATAGATAGAGGCTCACTTTGTTGCACACTGATAATTTTTTGTAGTTTTTGCGAATCAGGCAAAGGTTTTTCAATAGCTACACGCCAGGCTTTTGCTTCTGGTTTTTTCCCTTTGCTAACCAGTTCTCCCCCTACTTCGACCAGATAATTCTGAATGCCGGCTTTATCAAGAATTTTTGCCAGTTGCCCAACTGTGTAGCCCTGCGCGATAGAAGACACATCCACCCGCAGAGCAGGCTCCAACTTGGTTAAGCTACCTTCTTTGCTACTGACTTTATCTAATCCAATGCTTTGTTTTAGCGCCTGGATTTGTTCTGTACTGGGTTTGGTGAGCTTATCGCCACGAAAACCCCAGAGTTCAAAATAAGGCTTCACTGTTAAGTCGTAACAGCCTTCACTGTGCGCGGACACTTGTCTGGCAATTTCTACCAGTTGCACCAGTTCTTCACCAACTTCGATGGGTTCCTGACTCTGCTGGGCATTAAAAGCTTCAATCACGGAGTCAGGTCTGTAGTTCGACATCAACAGATCAATACGGTCCAGTTCGTCTTTTAACTGAGTTTCTAAACTGGTTTTGTCCAGCTCTTGTTCACTCCAAAAACTGACCGTAAAGGTGGACCCCTGAGCTGGGCCTGAAATACGTTGAATAGGGTCAGGTTGACTACAGGAGGTTAAACCAACAAAAAGGAAGGCGAAAACACTTAGTTTTTTTAACGACATAAGGTACTACAAACAAAAGGACAGGTAGCGCCAGTGTAAACAAAACAGGTGGTAAAATCCAGCCACTAAGGCCGTGGATTCTGGCTTGCAGCGGGGTAACAACACGAACTGAGCGCTTAAATTCAGGTTTTGGTCGCTGGCAAATTGTGCAGTAGGTCACATCAGGTTAGTTTAGTTGCTGTCTAATCAGAAGAGGTTTCACCATGCAAAAGCCCCAGGCCATCAGGCCTTTTATTTACTCCTGCATTGCCAGCACCATCTTGTTATGTGCAGCGCCAGTGTTCGCATCAACAGCAGCAAGTCAGTACTTTGAATCTGAAGATATTTTTGCGCTGGAATATGCCAACGACCCGCAAGTATCACCGGATGGCAAACAGATAGTTTATGTCCGTAACAGCAACGATATTATGACAGATGGCACCCATAGCAGTTTATGGCTGCTGGATGTCAAAACCGGCCAGCAAAGTCCTTTATTTGTAGACCAGTTTAACTACGGCTCTCCACGCTGGTCTGAAGACGGTAATCGTATTGCTTTTATTTCTGACCGTTCAGGCTCACGTCAAATCCATGTGCATTATGTCAAAGAAAACAAAACCGCTTTAGTCAGCCAACTGAGCAAAAGCCCGGGCAACTTAACCTGGTCGCCTGATGGTGAACAACTCGCCTTCACCATGAATGTGCCGGCTCAGGCCACTCCGCTGGCTAAAGCCATTAAAATGCCAAAGAAACCTGAAGCTGCCAAATGGTCTGAACCTGCAATCCTGATTGAGCGGGCTCAGTATCAGGCTGACGGTCAGGGCTTTTTAAAATCTGAGTTTCGTCATGTGTTTGTTTTACCTGCAACAGGTGGAAAAGAACGTAAGCTGACAGAGGGCGATTTTAACTATGGCTCGGACTTAAGCTGGACACCGGATGGCAAAGCTCTGATTTTTTCGGCCAATACCCATAAAGACTGGGAATACCAGCCACGAGACAGTGACCTGTTTCAGTTCACGCTGGCCAACAGTCAGTTAAAGCAACTGACCAGTATGCCAGGCCAGGAAAACTCAGCTGTGTTTTCGCCCGATGGCAAATACCTGGCTTTTGTTTGGGGTAATAATGAAAAAGTGCCTTACACCAACGGCAAACTCAAACTGATGGACTGGCGCTCTGGCGAAATTAAAGATCTGACCAAAACACTCGACAGAGATGTGGAAAATCCACAGTGGCTGGATAACAGCAGCCTGGTGATCCAGTTTGATGACAAAGGCAAGCGCACTCTTGCTTCAGTGTCTTTGTCCGGCAAGCTGGAACAAATAACAGACGAGTTGTCTGGTGCCGGATTACCTCAGCCTTATTTAAGTGGCGAATACAGCGTCGCTAACGAAGTCATTGCCTTTACCCAGGGCAATGCACAGCGTCCGGCTGATGTGGCGGTGATAGCAAAGGGCAAAACCCGCACCTTAACCGCCTTAAATGAAGATGTACTTGGTCATAAAAAACTGGGGCAAGTGCATGAAATTAATTACAAATCCTCTTTTGATGGCGAGCCAATTCAGGGTTGGTATATCACACCACCAGACTTTGACCCGACCAAAAAATACCCGATGATGCTGGAAATTCACGGTGGTCCTCATTTAGCTTATGGCCCGCATTTCAGTGCTGAGATGCAACGCTTTGCCAAAGAAGGTTATGTGGTGTTTTACGACAACCACAGAGGCAGTTCATCTTACGGCGAACGTTTTGCCATGTTGCTGCACGGAAAATACAGCTCACCTGAGGATTACGCCGACCACGACTCAGGCGTCAATGCCATGATAGATTTAGGTTTTATTGATAAAGACAACCTCTTTATCGCTGGTGGTTCTGCCGGTGGTATAGCTACAGCTTATGCGGTGGGTTTAACTCAGCGCTACAAAGCAGCAGCCGTGGTCAAGCCTATTATCAACTGGTTAAGTAAAGTACTGACAGGCGACAGTTATTTGTATCAGACCTTCCATCAGTTCCCTGGAGTACCTTGGGAAAACGTTGAACATTACTGGAAACGTTCGCCTTTATCCTTAGTAGGTAATGTCACCACTCCTACTATGTTGATGACGGGCGAAGCTGACAGACGTACGCCAATCAGTGAGTCTGAGCAGTTTTATCAGGCGCTGAAAATCCGCAAAGTTGACACAGTAATGGTGCGTATTCCGGGTTCTCCGCACGGTATTGCCAATAAACCCAGCCGGATGATCACCAAGATTGAATACATTCTGGCCTGGTTTAATCAATACAAAACCAACTCCAACTAAAAATGTAAAAGCCCGGTTCTCCGGGCTTTTTTCTGCTTCAGCGCTGTCACTTTCTCCTTTGTATATCAATGCAGTTTTGTTAGGCTTAACTCAGACTCATCCGACAGGGCATCACTAATGGCGCAGTGGCTTAGCGGAACAGTAATAGCAAATACGCACTGGACTGACACCTTATTCAGTCTGAGGGTCAAGACCGAGCCTTTTGATTTTATCGCCGGTCAGTTTGTCCGGCTGGCCATAGAGACTGCGGATGGCAAAGTACAACGTGCTTATTCACTGCTCAATAGTCCCGGCAGCCCAGAACAGGAGTTCTTAATCAGCACAGTTGCGGATGGCCTGCTGACACCTTTGCTGCATCAGCTAAAGCCTGGCGATACAGTCGACATCAGTCAGCCTGCCAGTGGATTTTTTATTCTGGATGAAGTGCCCGATGGTAAAAATCTGTGGCTGATTTCAACAGGCACAGGTATTGGCCCTTATTTATCTATGCTCGGAACCGCAACCCCCTGGCAAAGGTTTTCATCAATTATTCTGCTGCATAGCGTGCGCTATGCTGCCGAGCTGGTGTATCAGCCGCAGATCAGTCACTTTCAACAACGTTATGGCACGCAACTGCATTATCAGCCCATAGTCACACGGGAAGCCAAGGCTGGCGCTTTACAACAACGTATCCCGGAATTAATCCAAAGTGGCGCACTGCAACAGGCTTGTGGCCACAGCCTGGATCAAGAATCGCAAGTGCTGCTGTGCGGCAATCCGCAGATGATCACCCAAACCAAAGCTGTATTAGAGAGTCTTGGCCTGAGGAAGAACTTGCGCCGCGACCCCGGCCAAATTACGGTGGAGCACTACTGGAAATAGCAGTACAACAGCAGCTTTCGCGCCCTAACACTGAGTTACAGGCAAAGTCAGCGATCCTTTCACTTGCTGTTGCTGATGAATTTCTACCAGACACAACTGACTGGCGACAGTTTCAGCGCTCATTTTTAAGGTGGGGACAGTTTTACCTTTGATTTTCAGTTCAACTTCTTTGTCTTTTGCCAGCTCATTCAAACTATGCACCACACAAATATTGTTCGCCAATCTGTGGTTTAGGGCTAAATCCAAATCGCCCACACCAGCAACCCGGCTTCGATCTCTGTCCAGTTCAATACGTAAATCCGGTTTATGGTCGGCGGTAAAACCCGCAAATTGCAAATTAAAGACCAGTACATCTTCAAAGGCTAAATTGTCTTGTTCAGACTGAGGGAATTCCATCGTCAACTGTTGCACAGACCCCAAAGTCGCAGCTTTGACCAAAGCTTCATCACCAGGCCATACAGCTTTTTCTAACTTCTCAGACCAGGTTGGGCCATAAACCCAACGATATAAATCGGTTTGAGGTTCACGACTTGCTTGCTGATACCAGGTATTTTGCAACGCAGTAATTTTGTCGTCTTTCAGGTAATAACGCAGCGCGGTATCTTCCGGGCATGACGTCACTGAATTGACTGGCTTTTTGCCAAGTGCTATCACCTGAGTGTTATTTGGGTCCTGTTTAGTTTGCCACCATTCAGTCGCATACAAAGGACTGGCACTTAAAGCCAAAATTAAAACTGCCGAAAATTTCATCACTACTCTCCAGTTGCCGCGCCATTGTAGGAGAACAACATCGTTTTGTAACTATTGATATTTGTCTTATGCGCCTGACTGGCTGCTGAATCCATGGAAAATGCCAGTCTCAACTTGATGGCAGAGTACTCAGATAAAGAAATCAGGAAATAGTTTCAGTCACCAACTGGATCAGCGTGAAACTACTTTAGCTTTGAATGGGAAGGTACTGCAGCCGGCTTATTCTGACGCTGATGGTAGCGCTCAATCGCCTGATTTAATTTAGGCATGATCTCCGGGTTGCGGGTTATATAAGCTTTGCTGATATAAATGCCAAAAGGTAACTGCATCTCCAGTTGCATTAAATACAAAGCAGGATCTAACTTTTCCTGCTGCATCAGGGCCTTGGCCGTCAATTCCGGCAACATGATGGCATCAACGCGGCGGGAATTTAACAAAGTGAATAACATCCGAATGTCATTTGGCGCTCCCGCAACCTTATAGCCCTGCTTCATTAACCACAAATAAGGGTTACTGTTCAACTGAGCGGAAACTATAGCGTTTTGCTTAAACTCAGCAGCGTCAGGGTCCAATTCAGCGCGCTGCTTTAACCAGACCCAGCTCCAGCCGGTGTAAGACACAGCAACAGAAAACTCAGCAAATGTGTTTCGCTCATCATTTTCCGACGCCAAAAACAAACCATCCACCAACTGATTTTGCATATCCTTCACCGCCCTGCCGTAGTTTGGCTTGGGCACAATTATAAAGTCCTGTTGCAGATCAGCCATGATGCTGACAAAAGCCTCATAACCAAAGCCCTTATACTCGCCACTCTGAACATAGGTGTAAGGCGGATAATCCGGCATTGCCATGCGCAACGGCTCTTTTGCATGCACTGCAGGAAGCGGCAACAAACAACTGAGAATATAAAGTTGCAGCAGCGTAGTCAGTCGTCGCATCATAGGCTTTTTCCTGATAACGACGAATAGCAGCATTTAACTGTTGCATAAATTCCGGATGTTTTTGCAGATAGACTTTATTGATATAGATGGCAAAAGGTAAATTCACCTCCTGCTGAAAGTTAAATAATGCAGTATCAATTTCTTGTTCTGCCATCAGAGTTTTTATCGTTAACTCTGGTAATAAAATAGCTTCAACACGTTTAAACTGCAGCAAATTCAATAGCCCTCTGATATCAGAAGTTCCTGCCGTTACCTTATAATTCTGCTCTTTAAGCCATTGATAGGTATTGCTGTTAGTTTGCGCCGATACCACTGCTTTTTGCTTAAAGCTGTTCGAACCTGGCTGTAAGTCTGTGCGCTGCTTTAACCAAACCCAACTCCATTGGATCATCAACACAGGCTCAGAGAACTCAGTATTCTTGTTACGTTCTGCGCTCTCGGTAGCAAGAAAAAAGCCATCCACGTTGTCTTGTTGCAGGTCCGCTATAGCACGGCCAAAATGAGGCACTAACTGTACAGAAAACGACAACTGCAGATCCGCCATAATAGCGGCAACAGCCTCGTAGCCTATGCCTTTGTTACGTCCATTTTCCTGATAGGTGTAAGGTGGATAGTCAGGCATCAAAAATTGTAACGGCTCCTTAGCCACTGCATTTTCAGCGACAAAACAACAGAGCATCACTCCCAGTAACAACCTGAACATAAATAGCTACCATCAAAATTAAAAAACAGTGGAAACAAACTTAACTCTAGCAGCAATAAAGCGAGTACGACCTAAAACTACACAGAGGTCGCGACTATATAAAGTTCACCTGGTCGGATCCTATCCAGCGTTCAATCACACTTTCATTTCACATTGCTTTCACATTGGCCGCTTTAAGCTCTGTGCCACAGACAAAGACTGCGTGTTTCTATTGCTAGAAAAAAGGCACAAATGATGGCACTGACAAAAGGAAAAAAGACGATGTTAAGCATAGGTAGTGTAATGGCAGGAATCGCTGCGCTTTGGTACGGCGTGTTTGGTTTAAAACCTTATAGTTTAAGCACAGAGGAACTGACAGCCAGGTATGCTTACTCTTTGAAACAGCAGGTGCAACTGGATCTGAAAGAACTCACCCCACAAAGTTTTGAATTTACCTACCCAAGTTTTGATGGCGTGACAGTGAATGGCCGCATCAGTTACCCACAAGACCCTAAAACGATTCAAAACCCGCTACCAGTGCTGATCGGAGCTCATGCTATGGGACGTAGCCAAATTCGCTGGTGGCAAGACAGTTTTAAAGACAGAGCTACCTTTGAGCAAACCGACAAAATCACAGCTATGGCATTAGCCAAAGGTTATGCGGTAGTCGCCATAGATGCCCGTCATCATGGTTTACGTAAAGACCCGGATCTGAGCCTAGTGGATATCATCGATAATTTGCACTGGTGGGGCGAACGTGAGCCTTACGAAACCATGCTGGTCGATACAGTGCGGGATCACCGGGTGTTGCTGGATTGGCTGGAGCAGCAACCTATGCTTGATAAAAATAAGATTAAACTGGCAGGTTACAGCATGGGCGCACAAATCAGCTTGTTATTGGCCGGAGTTGACTCTCGTATCAAGAGTGTCGCCGCCATAGTACCGCCCCATATGAACAGCACTACAGCCGTAGTTGCACCGCTGAATGTGATGGCAGGTCTGGCGGATAATCAAGTCTGGCTTTTCACCGCAGATGACGATGAATACGCCAGTATCAAACAGAATCAACAACTGTTTGATGCTTTGCCAAACCCAGATAAAAAGCTATTCCGCTTCGACAGTGGTCATCTGTTGCCAGCAGATTATGTAACCAAACTCGAACCCTGGCTATAAACAAAAGCTCATCCTCATCCTTTAGATACCCAAAGTAATTGGAGTTGCAGGGAGGCGACAAGAGCGTGAGACCCCAGGAGCATAGTTTACCTATGTGACTGGGGCGATGGCTCGAAGTCAACAAAGCTGCAGCTTCAAGTACGAAGGGTATTAGTGACTAAACTGCAAAGCCGCCAAACGGGCGTAAAGTTCACTGCTTTGCAAAAGTTCTGTATGTGTGCCCTGAGCGACAATTCGCCCCGCTTCCAACACTACAATACGATCGGCTGCCAAAACGGTGGCCAACCTGTGTGCTATCACCAGAGTAGTGCGGTTTTGTGCGGCGTTATCCAAAGCTTGCTGCACTTGTCGTTCACTTTGTGCATCCAAAGCACTGGTGGCTTCATCCAGCAATAATACCGAAGGGTTACTTAAGATGGCTCTGGCAATGGAAATACGCTGGCGCTGACCACCAGATAAACGCACACCCCGCTCGCCTAAATAAGTGTTATAGCCTTCAGGTAAAGCCAGAATAAAGTCATGCGCTGCAGCCATTTTGGCGGCTTGCTGCACTTCTTGCTCAGAGGCTTCAGGGCGGGCATAACGGATATTATCCAGCACAGAACCTGCAAATATCACAGTATCCTGCAGCACTATGCCAAAAGGCTGGCGGGCGTCCGTTAAACGCAGATCTTTTAAATCCATGCCGTTAAATTTCACCTGGCCGCTTTGTGGATCGTAAAAACGCAGCAACAGCTGGAACAAGGTGGTTTTGCCTGCCCCAGAAGGGCCCACTAAAGCTATATGTTCACCGGGTTTAATTTGCAGTGAAAAGTCCTGCAAGGCCAAAGTATCAGGCCGTGACGGGTAACTGAAATTCACGTTGTTAAACTCAATACCAGTGCCTGCCAGATTATGTTCAGGCAAGACAAAAGGCAGAGGATCGGCTCTTTCCACCACAGGAGACTGTACATTTAACAACTGCATCAAACGCTCGGCCGCACCGGCAGCCCGTTGTAAATCGCCCCAAACTTCGGCAATAGCGCCGATAGCACCAGCTGTTAATACCGCATATAAAATAAACTGCGACAACTCGCCGCCTGTCATTTCATTAGCCAGCACCGCCTGAGCCCCTAACCAAAGCACAAAAGAGATAGCACCAAATACCAGTACTATAGCCACTAAGGTCAGCATAGAGCGGGCGCGAATACGGGATAAAGCTGTGGTAAAAGCGGTTTCAACTGCATCGGTAAAACGCGCTGTTTCGCGCTGTTCCTGCCGGTAAGACTGCACTGTAGGAATAGCGTTTAACACTTCACCTGCCACAGCGCTGGCATCGGCAATACGATCCTGACTGTCGCGTGACAGCTTACGTACTTTGCGGCCAAATAAGAAAATCGGCAAAATCACCAGTACTAAGGTCAGCAGAATATAAGTGGCTAATTTAACGCTGGTGACAAATAACATGACCAAACCGCCGAGCAACAAGAAGCTGTTGCGTAAGCCCATCGACAAACTGGTTCCCACCACAGCCTGAATTAAGGTGGTGTCTGTGGTTAAACGTGATAAAACTTCGCCGGTTTTGGTCAGTTCAAAAAACTGCGGGCTCATTTTCACCACATGAGCATAGACAGCACTGCGTAAATCAGCTGTCACCCGCTCCCCCAGCCAGGATACATAATAAAATCTGAGCGCAGTGGCCACAGCAAGGACGACTGAAAGACCAAATAACGCCAGAAAATATTGGTCGATATGACCCGCCTGATCGCTGGAAAAACCCGCATCAATCAGATACCGAAAAGCCACAGGCAAAGTCAGAGTGGCCACAGCTGCCACTGTTAAAGCAATAAAAGTCAGAAACCAGCGGCTGGCATAAGGAGTTAAAAAAGGTAATAAGCTAAAAAGCGGGCCTATTTTTTTAGCTGGAACCTGAACTTCAGTATCAGGCTCAGCTTCTGTTTCGAGGGATCTGCTGCTCACCATTTATAAACCAGCCATGATACGCATCACTACACCCACAGCAGCACCGAGGATAAGCACCATCGCGGCGATAAAACTAATCATAAAACCAGGTCCCCTGCTTTTAGGGTCTTTGATATAACTGACAGAATACAACACACGGCCCACTAACCAGACTAACCCCAAAAGCCCCGCCCAAAGTGGACTGACGTACTCACTGAATAACCAAAGCGCAGGTAAAAACAACACCAATTGCTCCAGCGTGTTCATCTGTACCCTATACACCACCTCAAACCCAACAGCGCCCGTAGTAGCTGGCGCTGCCACGCCATATTTTTTCCGAGCCATACCAACGGCCAGAAAGCTGTAAACGAATAATAAAAGTGCCAGCAAGGTAACAACAGCAGGAAGATGTAAAGCCATGATAAACCTTCAGTCAGTTAAGGCGGATTGCCTTTGAAGGTAATGGGGCTGTTGTGTGATAAATTCAACAGCCCCAGCTCAGACGCTCAATCAAATTGAATTCAGACGCTTTAACCTGAGCAGATCTCTGACAACTTCATAACCAGGAAAACAGGCAGTGATCAACAAACCATGAGTCAGCCCCTGTTCTAGCTGTTCTAAAGTAAACAGGCTATTCAGCTCGGCAGGGCCAGCCTGCAACAATGGGCCACTAAAAGCCAGTGCTACTAAAAACACCGCAAAAGCTGCGTTGATTGCAATACTGCTCAGTAAAAGCTTCCGATTCCACATCTGTTGCTGTAACTGCCATAAGCTCAGCAGCACAGACAGAATTATCACTGGGCTAAACCATTGCAGCATCAGCACAGCTGTATCAGTAAAAGTCACACTACGGGCAGCAAATTCTGCCGGGTTCATCCAAAGCGGATACCAAATTACTATGAGTAAAAAGATACAGGTCGCCAGATCGGTAAAGATGTCGCTCAGGTTAATATGCTGCCAGCCCAGGTCTGCTTTGGGTAAATCTTTAGGCGACCAGTCTTTGCCCGGGCAATGACCTAGCTTATGGCCTGTACCATTGATTGCAGCAAAACTCAGTACTATGGCGGTAAAAGCAAAACAAGCATCCTCCATAAAACCAGCAGCCAGCTGTAACAGAAAGCGGATTAAGTTGCCATCGCTGCTGCCCAGCCAATGGGTCGTAGCGCCTATCACCTGCAATACAAAAAGTATCCCCAACACCATATATAAAGTGTGTTTCAGCAATGGCATATCTTCGGCTGCAACCAGCGCTTTAGGCGGCACAAACTGGTAAGCCACAGTTCTTGGGCGTCCCATTTGTTTTAATGCTGCCACCACATCATCTTCTGACAACTGGCCTTGCTGCCCTTTCAGCGCATCCAGCTCATCCATAATATTGGCATGAAGTTCACGGCCTATTTCCTGTCGTTTCGATTCAGGTAACTCACGCTGCACTGCAGCCACATAACGTTCTACCAGTTCCATTATTCTGTCTCCTCGCTTTGATCTTGCGTTAACAAAGGATCCAAAGCCGAATTGAGTTGTCGCCATTCAGTGGTTAACTGCACCAGTAGCTCTTTGCCTTGCTCCGACAACAAGTAATAACGCCGCTCGCGACCCTCGGCTTGTTGCCATTCGCTATCCAGCAAACCTTGTTCCGCTAAACGCCGCACCAGCGGATACAAAGTGCCTTCGTCTATATCAATGCCTCTGTCCTGCAATTGTTTTCTAAGCGAGTAGCCATAATGTGGCTGCTTCAACGAGGCCAGAACGGCCAGCACCAGCACACCACGGCGCAGCTCCAGTCGCATTTTGTCCAACTGTGAAGTGGTCATAAAAAGTCCTGTTCATTCATCTATACTATGCCACACACACTGTGCGGCACACAGCAAATACTAGGCGCGGCACAGCATGATCGCAAGCTTATTTTTCGATCAATATTTAAGTTTATGTGTAGGTTTCAATGACAGTGTCATTATGTACACTGGCGTGTAATTGTTACTTATCAATGAGTTAACCAACTTTAACTTGATTAAGCATTCGTTTATTTCGAGAAAATGACTATGAATCCACTTTAATCTTACTTCCCAATTGATTCGCTGTTATTGACTGTAAGTACTGAGGTAAAAACAATTTATGTGGGACTGCGTACGCTTTAGTCACTAGCTGTTGGGTTAAAGTTAAAGGGACTTTCTGTATGAATTTTGAACTGCCTTAATGAAGGGAATTCATGTACTAGAAATTCGCTATCAACTCTGAGTTCGGATTTTACGGGATGCCTGACAGTGACAGTTGCTGACTAGGGTTCGCATTTTTGCAAAACTCCCGGCAAAACATTATTGAATTTACTGCTTCTTTATCTGCATTCTAAGCGACCATCGAACTATTGTGAGAAACGTCACCTCAATTGACCGCCAAGATCACTGGCTACTTACTGCCAGTTGCACTTTCATGTAACCACCAGTTTCAGCAATCATCCAGTTAATTGACCGTCGGCTATGAGCGTGACGCGGACAAAACAGTGCCCAGTAGCACAGCTATTGGACGTCGTGAGCGCTCGAATCGGATGACTTGAGCCAGTTGTTAAGCGTCTTAATAACTGATTTTAATTGTACTACATCAAAACTGTTCGTCGTGTCGAGAATAAGTTTTTGGGGTTTGAAACAGTCATCACAAGAGTCACGGTAACCGAGGGAATGCGCAGTCCAGCTCCCTGCGATGGCCCCACTACAAGGCACCGCAAGAATGTAGCTGCATTTCGCACAGTTATTTAGAACTCTTGGGCATAAATTACAACAGTGTCTGTTGAGTCAATAACAGCAGCCGTTTCATAGAGATTTTTTAGTTCTTCGGGTGACAGCTCTCTAGATCCTATTTTTCCACGGTTGAAAAGATCTTCAAATAACTCCGTTGAGAGAGATACCTCCTTTATTTTTTCATATTCAAGGAGAATGCCTCCTTGCAATCCTGTGGTTTTGCACGCTTCAATTTTACAGATTGGGAGGTGCTCACCAGTAGATATAAATTTCTGCTCTACATTTTGCAGTTTATCAGTTGGCCGCAAAAATCCGGAGCAGCATGGGAATCGATAGTTGTTTTCTCCTTGGCCTTGCTTGCAGATATCATTGCTGCAAGTGAATGCTCTCATTTTTTCAATCTGACTAGTCATTCTTTGGTCGGATAGATATAGCTTTTTGTCTTCCCATATTTTGTATTGCACCAGAACAATACTAATTCTGCCTGTGTCTCTATTATGGCGTTCATATATAATATCGGCTCCAGTGATGTGCTCTGGTTTATCAGGGTGTAAAACTCTTAGCCTTAAATAGTTCCCGTCAGGCAATTGGAAGTCTCTATGAGCATGCCCTTTAGAGAGCTCTGGAAGCTCTCTCTCTACATTGTATGCGTCTCTAAATATTAATTGGTTTTCAGAGTGTGGCTTAACCTCTAACTCGGTTTTTGCTTGCTGAAGCTGGCCCAGTTTTCTTTTTAGCTGATCAGTACGCTTTCTGTCATTCTTGTTAAGTTGCGCAATTGCGATTAATGAGTCGTATTCTTCTATATCGGCTAGAACTAGTTGTAGCGCGCTAACCTCGATTTGTTTCTTGATTGATTGGAGGTCAGCTTTTTGTCGATATTCTTTAGTTGTATCGCTCTCGCGCTCGCGCTTCAATATGCTTTTTTCTGGGCCTAGTAGCTCGGGATATAACGCGCCGCCTAAATCCAGCGAGTTGTCGTATGTGGATTTGGTCATGCTTCCCTTGGAAGCGATTTTAATCATGCCTCGAATGGCGTTTAGAGCAATCCACTCTTGATTAATTCTATCTTCCAAACTATTTCTCCTGTTTATCTTGGCACTTAACGCCCGCAGCACGAGCAAAGTTGAAGTTCAGCGGAAACTTTTTCCATATGCCTGCGATTGTTATGCCCACACAGGGGCTGATTCGGCTTGATAGAATTCCACAGACCTTGTAAAGCTATGAAGAAATGCCATAGCATTAGCTTTTGTTCGGGTATTTGCGGCTGTATTTTCGTCGCCATAGATGCTTACAAATACTCTTGAGACCCTGCTAGACTTTATCTGGTCAAATATATGCTTGTCGTTGTCATCCATGGAATGTCCATGAATAAACAGGGCACCGTTCAGTTTTCCCAATGCTTGATAGCAGTAGTTAAGATATGGGTTATGGTCTATTCGCTGCTTCTTTTTATCATGTGTTGGTTCAGAAACGAATAACGGAAAATTTCCAAGACCCAAGTTGTCCCTCACTTGTTCGATAATCGTTACTCCGTCATCAGTGCATACGTGTTTTTTTATGTAGCGTCCAGTATCATAAATATGCAACCCCCCATGCAGAAAATGTACTTCTTGATCAGTGCCATATCCCTCCCATCGTTGCTGAGCCCGAAACCCGTCATCTGTTCTGTAGTTTTCTGGTGCCAGAGAGTACTTATTTCTCGCCCAATAGAACAAGAGATCGTAATTGATTGAGAATATTTCGTTGAATTGGGACAAGAATGTTCTGACAGCCACGTACTGATCGTTAGTGATTTCACTAGGTAAATCAGGGTGAGTGTTTGATATTGCATTTATCAAGGAATTTTTAAGAACTTCTCTATCCGAAACTATGCTTTCGATTAGTGCATTATCTGCTTGATATGCTCTTAGTACCGTTTCAGCGGCGGTTAGCTGTCTCGATACTGCCTCAAAATCGTACGTTCCTAAGTTTTGGAATAGCGGACGAATCACCGCGTCGCGACCTCCGAAATCCGCTGCTTGCAGTAAATTTTCATAATTAAAAATTTGGGCATCCCAAGCCTGTGAAAATCCATTAGCTAACACAATTGACGGCTTAGAGTCTTCATCGACCGAATCCATAGCATCTTGAAAGGTTTGCAAGGCGGATCTCCTTTAGGCATAACTCTTTAATAGAAGGGCTTCTGCACGCAGTTCGAACACTTCTACGTCTTCTTCACTGAATTCAAATCATACCAAACTAACGCTCACGTACCTCTATTTCAATAAATTTTTCGGACATTGGTAAATTTACGTGCGAAAAAATTGTACAGGCAGTATCCAAGATATTCTTGAATTTACTCAAGCCGGTTACTTGGTAATTTATCTAGTGGTTGGAGGCAATAAAATATGTGATGAACGTTCATTTACTTCAAAGCCAAATGCCAGCTTTTGGCATTAAGCCGAGATTCGACGAAGTGGTAATCTCCATCAAAGTGGTGGGACGATTAATTTGCAGAACGTGGTAAGGACTGTTTGCAATGAGGTGGTAAATCAAATGCAATTATTTACTATTGTCCAATACATTCAGCCCATCGTGTTTTGACGCGCTAAGAGCGTGAAGCAACCAACATAGTTATCGCAACAGTTATTTATTATACTCATTTGGCAAAGGACAATCATAGTTGATGTCAATCATATCTAAATTTGTGATAGAAAAATTTGCATATTTTACCCCTTTTTTAGATTGATTTTCTTCCGGCTTCCCATAAATAAACACAAAAGCTGTCGGTTTTTCGTTCTGAATGATCTTCTCTAGCCTTGTACTTACAAGTTTTTTAACCTTATAGCCTTCAATCAGACGATCTCCAATCATTACTGTAGTAATGAAATCTTCATCTGATTTCTTGAAGTTCTTTTTAAACTTAATCTGGTAGCCATAGCCTGAGGGGAGCCTATTGATGTACGCCCAGCCGTAATAGATGACAGGATCATCTGGAAGTTCGTCTAAATCCTGCTCCCAAATACACTTGAAGATGCTTTTATAGTGAACATCTCGGCCTTTGATATTCACTCGTCTATGTTCTAAAGAATCATCTTTCTTATAGCGTATGTAACGACTTACTACAGATCTAACGGAATATATGTTCCCAATACTACCATTCTCTCTGAGTGTGATATCCTTATTACGTTTTAGAAACTGAGGCTTTTTGATCGCCTTTTGATTTTGGAACTTACTTGGCTTTGGTTCATCGTAATATGAGGCAGGTCTTTCAAGAAGAAATATGTCAACTATGGATTCATCAACAGAGCGCCGTTCTTCCTTGACTGAAACTCCATCCTCGTATCGTAAGTCGAGAGGTACGTTGTTAAATATTTCGCAAGATGCACTGTGTGGACCGTAAATCCTAAAGTGAGGAACCACTTTCATGTCTTGAACATCTTCGTCCAAGTTTGCGCAGGTAACTTGGGCAGAGCATCCAGCGCCGGGACACATAAACTTCTTTTTATCTTTAATCAATCCGGACCAATAGAGATCATATGCTCTGTCTGGATCAAGATAGTCATCAGCTTCGATACTATAGGCTATATCTAAAGGCAAAAGCGAATCTCCCCTTGAATATGTCGTCTTGATTTAGAGCGTTCGAGACAAGTTGAAACGATCTGTTGGGGGTTCCAACCACCTGTTTGGGCGAGGCTGATGACACCACCTTCTTAGACAGTTTGCAGTATGTGCAGGGCAAGTTGTTGCGCATTGCGAAAACTCATTTTTTGAATTGGGGGCAGAACGGTGATCGTTTTTCCTTGAGCTTTAGTAGCATCTAAACGCTGTAAAAAGTCCGCTTGTTTCCAAAAATAGAATTCGTCAAACGCTCTATTCACAGCTATCCAATACTCTGGAACATGCGCACCATGGCCATTTGTTCGCCATGCCTTCAACTGGCTCTGCATGAGCAACATTCTATTGTTCACATCAATAGTCTTTGCTTCAATCAATACAGGCTTGGATTTGTTCACAAGAGTAAACCACATATCAGGTATAGTGCTGTCAATAAAAATCCCTTGTGTTACACCGTTATCGGCTGCCTGCCCATCTAACGAAATATAGAACTCACTATCCGAATCGATAAACGGCGCTATATACCTATATACCTCCGCGACTAATTTATGTTCCTGCTTCATATTCGCCTAAAATGTGTCTCTTGTGATGGCTGGAGAGCTAACGTCGCACCAAGTTAAGTACCTAAATTAGCGTGCATATCCTTATTCAGCAATACATAAGGCCCTTGATTAGTTGAAAGCCTTCGGATTTTACGATTAAAAAAATGACACTGTATTCCACCATATGCAAAACTATTTTTCTTGCTATTCAGTTACCTGTGGGATGGTAGAAAAAAGCGATTAAAATTGGGAGATAATTAAAGTTCCGTTTAACCATCGTAAATATCCTCAAAACGCGGGCATTCAAAATGTCACTGTTATCACTAGATAATGAATAATTACAGACACAAAGAATAGCAATTAAAGGGCTCTTTTTGCCGCAATTCACCTTAGCGGTAAATATCTACTAGCTCCAATAATAGTAAGGGACTTTGAACCACGTGTCATAGCGACATATAAATCCTTTGAGTTTAGTGTGTCTGCGTCCAAAATTACGGCATGGTCGTACTCTAATCCTTTAACTAAAAGAGTGGTTCCTATTAGTTTTCTGTGGCTGAGTGGCCGACCCAAATGTCTCATTTCATATTGGTACAAGTTTGCAGACTCCACAAGAGTCCCCCCCCTGCCGTCAATGTGCATTTTCAATACGTTTAAGAACCGAAAAAGTAAGTCTCGACGATAGATGGATGTCTCTTTGTTAGCTTTTAATGCTAGAAAAAATGATTTGAGGTGGGTGGTCGATGGGCTATTAAGGTAATTATTTGCCGCTTGTAAGAGATCTGGGAATTTGGTGCCTTTGCTTTGTTTTGCAACTTCGCCCCGTTTTGTGCCAGCAGTTAATACGTTTCCTACACTAGTGAAGCATTTTTTTGCAAAGTCCAGCGCAAGCAGGAACCCTGATTTATTGTCTTTTGCTGCGCTTAATTTTTTAATGAAGGAATGGAGGGTCTTACCTTCTACTTCCTCAATAGAGGAATATAGGCCTCCCAACTTCTGAGCTATTCGGTGCGTTTTATTTTTAGATTGCTGATCTCCACCAAGTAACGCAATCACACTGTCATTATTTTTCAGTAATTTACAAAGAGATGAGTACTGTTTTGCATCAAGATTTTGGGGTTCGGTGTAAACAAAATCCACACTCGGTGGCTTGTCGTTCAGTAAGTCAATTTGCTGCCCCTGTTCTATTTTTTGTCGAGTCTCTTTCAACCAAGCTCCAAGCTCAGGCGCTCCAGCATTCACCCAGCGCCAAGGGATCTCCAATTGACCGAGACAGTTGAATGAAGGATATATGCTAGTTTCCCAGTTCACAGGCTTGTTTACTTCAAAATCGAAGATGGCCTGCAAAGGATCGCCCAAAATACGACAAGGAAGAAACTCAGCAAAAGCGCACACTAAAGAGTGCTGCATGTCGGAACAGTCCTGATATTCATCGACATAGAGGCCTGCGTAAGTAGCTGTTACAACATTCTGGATGAATTTTTTAGCCAGCAAATTAGCACAGCATTCATAGAGTTTATTCCATTGCTTGCTAGTCGGGTTTTCTAACTTCCATGCTGAGGTTTTCGGGTAAGCCAAGCAAAGCCGCAGCGCCCAGCTTGCAATAGTGTCAACTTGATATTTACTCGTAGGAATACCAAGTGTACCCAATTTTGTTTTTATAGAATTCACTCCAGCGAATGTGTGAGTCAAGATTAACTGCTTACCTTCGGAAGCCCTCACAGCCAACGCAATCAGATGCGTTTTCCCATACCCAGCAGGTGCAATAACATACCCTTTTGTTGTGCATTCGTTGAGTTTTAGCGCCAAATTTTCAGACATGCTCTACCCATGACCAAAGTTTGAAAAGCTCTGAAGCAAGATTCTTCCCTTTAAATGCAGGATCTTGGAAGGCCGAATGTATGGCATTGAACCAAAGACCGCCTTTTGTTGTGTCCTTGAACCACCCGGATGCCTTCGCAGCAGACCCGATTGCCGCTCGAAGTTTTGTGGTGTCTATCCAAGTGTTTATATCCGCATTCAAATGTTCAAGGAACTGCGATCTGACTTGATCATATACTGGTAAGTGAAGCTCATCTTGCGCGAATATTAGACTGTTTAGAACGTTGGGCCACGGCAGATCAATGAACGCCCGCTGTTCCAAAGAAAGCTTCTCGCTCCATACATGAACTGGAATTCCTAAACCTGCGAGTTCTTTCTCATCTGCGGGAGAAAATAGTTTTTCGGCATCACCATCAGCGAGAACCGAAACGTCATATCCCAGTGATTTAAAAGCTTTTGCAAAGCCCTTAATTTTGCCGGCCCCTCCCGCATTTAATAATGCTAAACCATGAAATGAGAACGGATCCTTGTTATTATTTACTTGATAGTCGTCAAATCCTCTTAGGAATCCGACTTCTGTTGCGCCCTCACAGACTATCACTTTCTTTGCTAGGAATGCGTCTGAACTTGCTCTAATCTTCCCCTGCACTTCATGTTCCTCAAGTCCTTTTTTTGCCGCAGAAACCGCATGAACGACGCCGTTTTTATTATGGATAATGTGAAGATCTTCCACAGTCAGCTCTCGGAGAACTGTAGGCGAATGAGTTGTTAGGAAGTATTGCCCACTCCTATCTTCCCTCACATGCTTTATTAGGCGAGATATTCGGTGAGGCTCTAAACCGAATTCAACTTCATCAAATAAAGTGATATGTCCAGCCTCCAATCCCATCTTTTGAATTCCACAAAGCAGCATTCTTCTTGAACCAAGACCTAACTGACGCAAAGGTATATCACCATCATGCAAAGTTAGACCTCCTACTTTCAAATTAATGGCAGCTAGGTCAAGATGTGCTTTGTAAGAATGTTGAACAGGTACTCCCAACAGCTTCGCAATCTCCTGTGATTTAACAGCCGCCGCATCGAAATTTTTTAGGTTTTCAGGTCTTTTTGCATCTAGTGATGTTCTGGCTGTTCTAGAGGCATTTGCTAACAACTCATTCAAACTCTGTGTTTCTGTTAATTTGGCTAACGCGGTTCCAGCCCCCCAAGATAACTGCCTCTCACTATATGCCCCGATTAATTCCACACCTACTTTGTTTCTGTCTGTCTGTTTAAAAGGAATACCTTCTGGACTGCGCTCACAAAACACTATCCACTTTGGTTCCAAATCTTTCTCAACAGTGAGGCGTACAGTCAAGACACTCTCAAGATGATCGTCTGGTTCGTCTTCAATAGACTCTCCGTCCCATCCACGCAGGAAGTTGCCATACTTATTTAGTGAGCAGAAGTCATCAGTAAGAGCTCCAATTGTCGCTTCAATAAGAATAGGGTGATCGATTTTGCATTGGTAAAAATCGGAATCACATAAAGTAAGGTTCCAATGAGGATAAAATACACACCTGATGGCTTCCAGTATGGTTGATTTGCAAGAGTCGCCCTTTCCAATAAGACAAATTATGTTTCCTAATGGAAGGTTCCAATCGAACTCTTGTATCCCACGAAAATTCTTGATTTTTATATTTCTAATTTTCAAAGTTCAATGTCCTTTTGAGCTGAGCCTACAAAAATCGCTAAACTAGCACCTATAGACTAGATATATAACTGTCATTTTGCTCAACGCTTTTATCTTTTACAGTAATCTTCGCCAACAATCCCTAGCGGCCTTGCTGCTCCACGCTGATCAGCCGAAGACCTAAGTGTTCCGGTGTTATCTCAATGCTATATTTTTATGGAGATATCTAATTTAATCTAAAGCCACCACTAAAGTACCAAGCATCAAGCGCAAGAGCCTGAAACAGTGCTGTTTTCCATGAGTTGACGTGCTGATTTCTTGCAGCCGCATGTTTGCGATTAAGAGCTTCTACAACTCCAGCAGCTTGCCGGTCCTGAAAGTAATATTCCAACTCTCCTTGCAATATCGCTAGTTCTGTTGCCGCTTGTACTTTAAAGCGAGCAGCTAATTTAAAATCCGTGAAATGGTGTTTTACTCTGTCTTTATCAACATCTTGCCAATGAAGAGGAGGAATGGCCGAAAACTTGATGGATGGTGGGTTCGACTGCTGTTCAATTTCTGCATACAACCATTGCTCGTTAACAAAATGCCCTTGGTCAAAGTATGGATGTAGTGATTGAGTCCCTTTAGTCGTTGCGAGGCTGCTATTTTTACCCTTGTTACAGTCTGCGCAGCTTGGTACAAGATTTATAGGTAAAACAGAAAAACAGGGATAATTTGCTTTAGCAAGATAGTGATCTAACGTAGCTACATGCCCAAATCCACAGTATGGGCATATATTTAACGGAGCACTCATCTTCAGTTGGTCATAATATGAGCGTGCAGGCTTTTTATCTGGAACCATGTGACTTGAGTATAGACTTTTTAATTCTCCCTTAGTGACCTGCCCAACAACGATTGCAGTATCGCTTCCTTCAAAAGCAGGCAATTGGAACAAATCAGCACGCCCCACTCTTACTGCAAAATCGCTTGCAGTTAAATTCAATTGTGGGATGACTGCATTAATCTTACTGACTAGGTTTTGGTCTCTAATACTACCAACGCAAGTCGCTAAAACATCGGAAAAACCAATTCGAGGCGGATTAATTGCTCTCATGAGCGGCCTCTCTGTTAGAGATAAGGGCTCGCAGAACCGCCTGAGCTTCAAAACCTAGTTGATTATCATATTTTTCAAGTATTTCCTCAAAAGACTGATTATCTTCGACCTCTTGTGCCAAGAGGGCATGGAAACCAGATTTAGTCACCTCTAAGCCAAAGACTTCTCTCGTCAAGATCCCTACATTTTCGCCGAAAGTTTCGCTTTCAGGCCTGAATGCCCGGCCTTCGTTTCTTGTTCTTTCTAATTTCCATACACAACTTTTTGGTACTTCTTGCAGAACCACTGGAGAGTGCGTTGCGATAATGGCAACTGCATTTCGGTCAACAAGTAAATCAGACAGAGCACGAGTGAATGCCGAAAGCAGTGGTGGATGAAGATGACTTTCTGGCTCGTCTATTAAAACAAGAGTCTTTTCTTCAATGGTTTCAATTAGATTTGTTATTGCGAGTAAAACGATGGTATGCCCTGAACTCATTCGCTCGACAAGACCGAAGGCTGATTTTTGAACCTCAGTAATTCGTTCGAGATTGCCGAGTCTAGTCAAATCCATTGCCGCAAAATTATCGTCTGATTCGAGTGTTTTTATAGCTTTTAGCCATCTTTTCTTCTTACTTTCTAGACCGAAACACTAAGTTAAACTTGCTACAAAGTTCTTGCGAAGTGATTCTATATTTTTTAACTCGTTGACTTCTGGCTCTTCATTTTTTTTCAGGCCGATGTAAAAGTAGCAAGTTCCGGCACTTCTATCAGGGCGATTTTTAGGGGGAATAAACGGGTCAAATGCGCTAAAGGAAATCGACGTTATGCTACTAAAATAATCGTCTGGGAGTGGCAGTTCATATCTGTGATACATACAGCTAAACACACCAACCTCTGAAATTTTTGATTCATCTCTTTCTATCCCGGCTTGAACCATGTGGTTAAGTATCGTTGTTTTACCGACTCCATTGCGTCCAATTAGCACGTGGATATTTGTTGGGGGAGTTGATTTAGGAATTACCTGAAAGCTTAAATCCACTTCAGCACTTTTTTCAGTCTGCGCTTTTCTATACCTAAAATTAAATTCCGTTAGTGGTGCTTCGTTGTTAATAATGCGTGAAAACTGCCCATGTATAACAGATAAGCTTACCGTACGAAGTAAAGAGGTTTTGAATACTGATTCTTCTGAGGCTATATCATAAGCTTTCTTTGAAAAAGCTATGTCATTTAGCTTCGCTAAGATTTGATCACCTAATTCTTTGCTCAAAGAGTCTCGAATATTTTTGTAGTAATCTTCGTCTTGTCCGAGACTAAAGGCTGTTTCAGGGAATTGAGGGAACGAGTCTGACAATTGTTCAGAAACCCAGCCTTGCTTAAATCCAACGATACCGACTTTCGTCGAGCCGATATCAGTTTTTTTGCCATTTTCATCGAAAACAATTAAATAGAATTTCGTTTTGAATGAATAATCGTCCCAGTCATCTGCAATTAAATATGCAACTTGTCGTCCCGAGCTAGGTATGGTGCCTCGATACTTAATTTTTCTGAAAGTTAGTTCCATCTAAAAATCCGATTTATTTTTGTCTAGTTATTTAGTATCAAAAATATCACAAATTTAATTTAGGTACAGCAACCTAGTTTTGACTAATTGCAGGTTCTGCCAGAGTGTCAACCCACTCTGACGATGTGAAAACTAGCATCCAAGTTCGCGCGCAGACGCTCTTTATTGACAATTCTAGGTTTTAGTTCAGAATAACTGTATATAAATACAGTTATTGAGTTATGACTACAGAATTCCTAGGCTACGCCTCTATCCACACCCGATACCGCATCCCCCTTTATTTAGGGCGGGTGCCTGCGGGTTTTCCCTCACCCGCACAGGACTATATTGAGCGCACACTTGATTTAAACGAGCTATGCATCAAACGCCCTGCGGCCACCTATTTTGTGCGGGTGGAAGGCGATTCGATGATTGAAGCCGGAATTTGCCCGAACGACATTTTGATTGTGGACCGTTCAATCACTGCCCAGCATGGCGATATTGTGATTGCGCAGGTCCAAGGCGAATTTACGGTTAAAGAGCTGGCATTACGGCCACAGCTGCAACTCATCCCTCGTAACAAGGCTTATGACCCCATCTGTTTTGCTGAGGGCTCCAACTTAGAGCTCTTTGGGGTGGTGACAGGTGTGGTGCGTCAGATGCGCCGGGGCTAACCTGTGGCTCCAAAAACGTTTGCTCTAGTAGACTGTAATAACTTCTATGCCTCCTGCGAAAAGCTATTTCGACCTGATTTAGCAAACCGTCCTGTCGTGGTGCTTTCCAACAATGATGGATGCGTGATTGCACGCTCTAAAGAAGCCAAAGCTCTCGGTATTAAAATGGGGGTGCCGCTTTTTCAAGTCCGCGAATTGATTGAAAAGCATCATATTCAGACCTTCTCATCCAACTATGCGCTCTATGCCGACATGTCCGCTCGGGTGATGCAGACACTGGAGGAAATGGCTCCAGCTGTTGAAGTCTATTCCATAGACGAGGCTTTTTTGGAGTTAACAGGGGTTGAAGCATCCAGCAGCCTGACTGAGTTTGGTCAAACTGTTCGGCAGCGTATTCAGCAATGGATAGGTCTGACCGTCTGTGTTGGGATAGCGCCAACCAAGACTTTGGCAAAGCTGGCTAACCATGCGGCCAAATCGTGGGCTAAGACAGGTGGCGTGGTAGACCTTACATCCCAAGAGCGGCAGCGCAAATTGATGGCCTTACTCCCCGTGAATGAAGTGTGGGGTATTGGTGGCAAGCTGACGAAACGGCTGGAAGCGATGGGAATTTATACGGCATTACAGCTGGCTGACGCACCACCCAAGCTGATCCGTCAGCAATTTTCAGTCGTGGTTGAGCGCACAGTACAAGAACTCAACGGCGAATCCTGTTTAACTCTGGAAGACATGCCTGCCACGAAAAAGGAAATCGTCAGCTCCCGAGCTTTCGGGGAGCGAGTGACAGACAAACAACAGATGAAACAGGCAGTCGCTGAATATGTCCACCGCGCTTGCTCGAAACTGCGTCATGAGCGCTGCAAAGCACAACAAATATCCGTGTTTATCAGAACCAGTCCGTTCAGCGACCATAGCAAAGACCCCTATTACAGCAATACCAGAACAGCGGAACTGGCTTATCCCTCCGACGACACACGTGACTTTCTGCATATAGCCGGTAAGTTGCTCGACAGCATCTGGAAGGATGGATACCGCTATGCCAAAGCTGGCGTGATGCTAAGTGACTTTTACAGCCGGGGTATTCACCAGCAAGACCTGTTTACTTCTCCCGACAGCATCAAAGGCAACTCTGCACTGATGTTTTTATTGGACCAAATCAATGAACAGCGTCCAAACAGCCTTTTCTTTGGCTCAAAAGGAACGACTCAGAACTGGGGCATGAAGCGCGAGCAGTTGTCGCCAGCGTACACAACCAGCTGGGCTGGCTTAGCTAAAGTGAAGTAGCTGGTATCTAATGAGCGTTGAAGCTATCGAGGGGAAGACATACAGCTAAGAAATATTATTTCTAAAATTAGCCTCATTAATTAAATTGAAATTAATTAATAAAAACAATTACTTGACTCCATTTTCAAGCGTATCACAGACGAAAGTGAAAGGCTATTTTTTCACCGTTGAACCCTTTTTAGCTTCAAAACGGTATTGGCAAGACTACTCTCCTTCGCACTACCATCCTCCAAAAGTTGAAGCGCTTGTGAGGCACAACATGCATCTCGATTTAACACATATGTTACCAGAGCAAGTGACAGCAGATATTGGGGGCATCGCCCAACAATATGGAGCTTACTGTCCACACATGTTGTGGCCCTTATGGTTGCAGCATGTTGATATCAGCAAGACGCCTGTCAATGTTCTTCAGGCTGCTGCTCAATTGTTATCAAGCTACAACTGTGTGATTGCAACACTGCGGTTTGGCTTGTACTGCTCTAGGCACTTCCCGAGTCGAGGAAATGTCATTAGTGATGACGTTGCGCTGCACTATCTGCGTCTGGCATTTCAAATGCTTACACAAAGCCAGCAACAAGAAGGGCTGATGAAATGGCTGCAACAAGCAGAAGGCTTTGACTACGAGAAAGAACAAAGAGGACTATTTTGGATACATGCTTGTGCGGCTTTTGCGCAACACGAGTATGACCTTAATCCTGATTACTTGAATGCTGAGATTGAGTTCGCATTCCAATTTCTCCTCAATATTAAAAAATGAAGCGCAAACTTATCGGCCGAAACAAAAAACGCATTTCAGAATGGTTGAAGTTGAAGCCAAGCGACATCGCTTATCATCGCATTGAAAGCAGAGTAACGTTTGAAGACATCAGCAGAATCAAGAGGCGGGGACAAGAATGCTATGAGCGCAGAATTAAACGCCAAGAAAGACTTAACCCGCGACGACTTAAAAAGTTACGCCAAAAACAGCGGCTATCTGGCTTAATCGGCAGTAAACACGGTGGGATGTGCAAGATACAACTAAAGCCCGCTGCTGCATTATTCAAAAAATAGATGTTATTTCTGATACTTACGGCCCCTCTACGAAGTTGGCGTTAGCCCGGATGACAATTAAATGGTTAAACCATTTGAAAGGCGTTTACACATGAACATTTTATTTCTCTGCACATCAAACCTGAATCGCTCACGCACTGCGGAGGATTTGTTCAGGACAACTTGCGCAACACATCAATACAAGTCAGCAGGTCTTAGTCATAAATATTGTCTGAAACACGGGACAACCCTTTGCACCATTGAGATGCTGGCGTGGGCGGACAGAATTTTTGTGATGGAAGACATGCATGTTCAGCGTATTGCCGAACATGCGGGTGAATCGTATTTGAACAAGCTCGAGGTGCTGAATATTGATGATGTTTATCAATACATGCAGCCTGAACTCATCGAAGCATTATTGGCTAACGACAAGCTGAGGTTTTTGAACAAATGACCAGAGCGAATTGGCCAGCTGCAACATAAATGGATAGCTTTTTGCTCTGAATAACCGAAGCCAAGTGCTTCGAATAATCCATGAGGTAGCAATGAAAAACGGCGGCCACAATGAAATACCGCCTTGTGTCAAAAGCTGATTTGTATAGTGATAGCTTTCATTCATATTGCAATAAACGAGTTAACCACGCTCACTAACTATCGCTGAAAGATAAAAACATGATCGATTTTAAAAACGAAGAATGCAGTGCGTGCAGCAAGAAAAACGTCTATGTCTCAACTGAGATTTTGTCTGTTGATGAAAAAAGCTCTGCTATCAGAAAGATATATTTGTTTCGATGCGAAGAACACGTAGATACAGATTTAGGTGAGATGATGGCGTTACGGCGAAAGAAATTACCAAACAGCTATGAAACTGCTCGGCAAAAAACTGATACACATAAAAATAGCTAGGTTTCGTAAAGTAACCTGTAAACGGACAACAACTGTCGTACTCCCAGTATAAACTTTGCCGGACGCAAATTTTACGATTTCAGAAAAATCTGTTTAAATAGAGTTACATCAGCGTTAGTTTGATATGAGTTAAATTTAGGAAAAAAGGCGTAAGAATGTTCGATGCGCGGCCATGCTGCCTTTGAAAATGGATTGTTAACTGCAAATAAATGGAGAGGCACATGGCAAGAGGGTTTTATAAAAAACGTCACAACGTGGGCCAAAGCGTCCCTTCGAACCAGCTTCGCGTCGGAATGCTTATCCATTTGAGTTATACGAATTTTGGTTGCGTCTGGCGAATTTCATCCATAGAGCCAATTAACTCAAAAGGCGAAATATGGCTCAATCTTGTAGCGCCGGAGTCTGGAAAGACAAAACGTACAAATGCAAATTATGCAGTATACATTCGAAATGATCAGCGATAGGTTTGCAGCTAACAATGCGCTCAACTATCGCTCACTTCGTTAGCACTCAAAACTAAGCAAGGAGAAAATCTTGGGGTTTCGGGAAATAAGCTACAAAAGCAAAAGCCTCACGATACATAAGGCAGTAACGGAGCCTCATTTCAATGAGAAAACAGTTCTTGTTACAAGCACTTGGGATTATGTGGATCTCTGGTTAAAGCGAGCAGGAAAGCACGAAGCAAGATTTTTCTGGAATCAGGCTCGTAGTTTTTATGATGCGACCAAGTTGCTACCAAAAGTATCTGCACCTCTAACTGCGTACTACTGTTTTTTAAATGCGACTAAAGCCTTATTACTAACCAAGGGCGTACAATTTAGCGATAAGCATGGTGTATCCGGGTATACAGTAGGCGGGCAAACATCTTTGAGCAATGAAAAAGTAAAATTTCAAAGAGGTGGAATTCTTGCAGCCTTGTGTATGCACCTAGGAGAGGCATCAAATGGAGAAGTTTATACTTTGAAGGATTTGCTTTACAACATGCCGAATATACATCGAGCATTCAATTTGACGTATAGCTCAGATACAGAGTTGTTTATACCCATTTCGCAACCAAGAATTGTACGTTCAATGACGACGCATGAGTCATGGTTTTGCGCTGAGCTAACAGATAAGTATGCGAACCAACATACGATTAATAAATTGCCAGCAGGATATGAGCGAGACCTAAGTGCTCAGGATGTATGGATTGTTAGGTACAAAAAGCGATTTGATTGGCGACCACAATCTCGCAGTACGAGTTTGTCTCGCTACAAAAACTATCATAAGCGTTTACGCAAGAGTATTTACTACATTAACGGTAGTTCGCGGCTTTGGTACATTAAGAGAGGTGGTAATATTAATGGACTAATTCCGAGAAGCACTATGACATTAACATTTGCCGCGATGCATAAGCTGTCAGAAATGGCGAGATATACTCCGGATAAACTCTCACGTCACTTCGAATGTCAGCACAACTGGTTGCTCTCTGAGTTTATTGCATCAGCACCAACACAGTTTATTGATGAAATCTCATCTGAACTTACCGGCCTTGAATTTATGTTGCCGGGCAGGAATTAAAGTGCAGCTAACAAGGCCAGTCACAGCGACATATTTTCCGATGCGGCTTCGCCTTCACCACAAAACTGCGCGTACTAGCGGCGCTACGTCCGTTATTCGCTCATAATTCACTCTCAAGTTAAACCCTCTGAGTTCCACTGTCAGTTCATATATGAGCACTTAAAATTTAATTTGAATCTGATCGCGAGACATCTAATACAAAGACATCAATCAATCCTCTTAGCTCCAATGGAAGCTTGTCCTCGATAATCCTTTGGAGCTCAATTGGACTTTTGATCCCATGTCTTTTCCTCCCAGCAACAGCCAAACGAGCCCCAAACCAAATAACAAGGTATATCCCTTGCTGTTCAGCATGAGGATGAATTGAATAACGTTTATACAATTGCTCTGAAGCTGCGGAATACAAGTCTTTATGCCACTGCCCTTTTGCCTCTATAACAAGTAAGCGCCTCTTGCCAGTAATCACTTTTGCAGCTGTTATATCAATCCTATTTTGATTTTTAGTCTGATGTTCGGCCGTAATACTTATACTTTTCGGCTGTAATACCAAGCTCAGCCTTTCAGCAATAATCTCAACACAATCCACTTCACCTCTGTGAGCAAATTGTCCATTAGCGTCTTCCTTATAAAACTGTTTAGCGGTGTTAAATTCACCTCCATGTAAATCTTTTTGATAGTCCGTCAATTCTTGAAGAATGGATGCTCTTAAACCCTCAACAGTTACTATCTCGTTATTGTCCATTAAATCTACGATTTGTTGAGGTGTAGGCGGTTCGAAATCTCTCAGCGCTTTTTTCCGCAGTTGATCTGCTTTTATGCTTTTCAGTGCAAGATGAATATCAGTAAATCCCTGATTTTCTATCATTCGATTTAGTACAGGAATGGCTTCATCAGGTGAGTCATGGCTGATAGTCCAGACGATTTCCGTAAGAAATCGATAGGCCGTTTCTCCAACTGGGCTACCTGATCCCCAATGACTTGGGAGGTCGACTTTTGGCCACTTGTCGAAGAATGCATTCATGATCAACTCAATCTTCAATGCAGATAACCAAGGCCAAGGATCATGTTCTCCTCGATTCATCCTTCCAGAGCGGTGTTCAAAGAGTAATACTGAGTTCCGATCAGGCTTAAGCCAGTCAAAATAAGGACATGCAACTTCTTGGCTTAAGAAATAAAATGCTCGAACAAACCAAAATTTTCGCCTTTGCTCAAATATTTCGTCATCCTTAGGAGAAGGCCACTTTGTTAACATATCAGAGCTACGAGTCAATATAAGTCGATTAAGCCTCTCACGATCTCCAAACCGCGCAGCTAGTTCAAAAAGCGTATCCATTGCATGATATTCAAGTTCTTGAAAACGCTCGAGCCAATCAATAGATAGATCTCTTCTTAGGGAGCTGAATGCACCATCATATTGCAGTAATTCGACCCTTGGATGTTTGCACTCAGCATTTGCCAATTGTGGTTCAAGATAATTGCGCAGAAATAGTTCTGCCTTTTGCTGGTCAGGAAAAAGCAAGCGATTAACCTCAGCTTGGAGGCTGTTGTGTTCAACTTCATCAACAGCATCATACCTCGTATTAAAAGTCGTTTTCAGAGCAACAAGTAATGCAGGCTTTACCCTCTCTAAATTTCCATATTCACGCATAATTTCTATGCACGACGCATAAAGAATTATCTCTATGTGCAATCCTTTCGAACAACACCGAAGTTCAGCAAGTTTCTCTAAATCTGGCACATGCGGTTCGATGAATTCGGGACAATTCCTGAGGGCATTTCTTACAATCGTTTCGCTGCCAAACTCGGTAGGAATATTTTCAGGTTTGGTAAGTACTGTAAAAGCAAAATTGACTAATGATTTCCAGTGCTTGCCACTCTCTACAAGTTCGCGATTTTCATTTATATACTGGATGTTCCCGCTGTAAATGTCGTTGTTACGCTTTTGGTATCGTCTTACTTTCCTTTTATGTTTGGCATCCCAACGTCTGTGATGTTCTAAATCAAGCTGTGCAACCGATCTATTAAACTTCGCCCACATTCGCATGAACATTGGTTTTTGGAGCGCCTGCACTCGCATGTGGCGTCGTAACTCATTTGGGACACTGTCTTTAGAATGTTGATGCCTATAATGTTGAGCAATAAAGCTCTTCCATAGATCAGGATTATCAGATTCAAATGCAAAATCGACCAAAAACTTATAGTCCTCTTTTACAAAATGCAGAGCAGAATGAGAGTTTGAAGAAAAACCGAAATTGCGTATTTTGGTTTCATGGATCTGGTCAGGATCGGTTAACCCACCAAAGACATGTTTTAGAATATCTTCCCGTAAAGAGCGGTCTTCATACAATACTTGAACAGATTTGCTATCAGTAGTTCCTCTGTTGCCATGGAAGTTTAAGTTTTTTAACCAGCGCCAAACACGCAATGGATCAAAAGGCGGAGAAGCTATATTGAAATAATGGTCCAACAAAGAGCCAACAATCTTGCTGATACCAGTTATGCAGTCACATTCATATCGCTCAAGACCACAGTTACAAACCAGATCCAGTGTGAGAGCATCTAGCATCCATTCAACAGAATCTTTATCCAATTTTTGGATAACTCGTTTGATGAAATATCGCTCTCCAATTACACGACTCAGCCGTTGCTTCTCACTGGGATATAAATTGGCACATGCACGAAAAAACGTTTCAAGATCACTTAAATCAAACTCTTCTAAGCCGACCAACTCAAACCCTTTCGCTGCGACTTGAAGTGATGCTGAACTAGCCTCAGATAACAGAGTTGAAAAATCTGGCTTAAAATCGTATTCAGCACATCCGACTAGACAATTGAGTGCAAAGAGACGCGTATACTTATCTTCTTGAGCACCTAAAGTGATGTGCCGTAATTCTTTGAGCAATAAGACACAAACTGGAGAGCCTACTAGTAGTTCAAGAATTAAATCACGTAAGTGACCATCACTCCCGCGCTCAAGTAGTACTCTGAGCTCTTCGACAATATCCTTCGTAAAAAAACCGGCAATACTAAATCTACGCCAAAAATCCGCTCTTCGAAAATAAGGGTCATTCTTCTCAATTTCCTGAAGCTTTGCTAAAAGTAATTGCTTTGATGTGGGTTCGAGCTGAGATGGATCTCCGTTAGCAAGAATAGCGTATGGGTCAAGTTCTATTAAAGTCTGCTGTATATCTCTGTTGCCTAAAGCAGCCATCCACCCGACTAATCCTCTAAGCTCGTCTCTGACTGTTGAATTGGGTGCAATAATCGATAAGCATTGGGACAAGGTCAAATTGTCTGCGGGTTCAACTATTCGCTTGACAAGAAAGTCTGCCGAACAATACTCGGCGACGATTTTATGCACCGGTCGGTGTTGGTCAACAGTATCTCCGGGCTTGAAAAGTCGTGTAGCAAGAACGCTGGAAATGTCAGAGTCACTATTTAGCAGTGATGAAAACAAAGGATATATTCTGGTTTCCGAAAACTCATTAACGCTTATCCCTTCAGCACCAGACAATAACAGCTTGGCAAAAATCTCTGAAGCAATCTTAACTTTTTGACTGACGGAGAGAGGATTGCCAATTTTGAAAGATGTTGGTTTGCCTTCTTTTGTTAGGCGCTCTACTGCAAGCTTAAAAATTGAGCGTTTATCTGAAAATTTTCTGCCGCTTTCGAGATACGCATCCGTAAACATCGTCAGGAATTGCGGATTAGGCAACAGCGGCTCTAGATCAAATCTGGACACTTCTGAGTGGAAATGAGCGAAATCTTCGTCCGGTGCGTGATGACCGAAGATCGCACATTGTTCCGACTCATCAAATTCACAAAGCCTAACGATGAGAGGTTCATTACCAAGATAATCTTTGACTGTGTTGGTAGCTGCATTATCCCACTCGCTGGACCTACTCGAAATAATTACACACGTAGGTTTAGCTTTGACCACTTGAGCCAAAAGCTGATGAATTCCACTTTGATCAATCTTCGCTAATTCATCAAATCCATCAATTACTATTGGTTTTCCTTCTTGCTCAAAACCAATATGAACAAACTTTGTGGCTGTTATTGATGATGTATTTAGTTGGTTTGAAAGACTATGCAGAAGTTCTGTTTTACCACCACCGGGTTCAGCTAGAACAACGACTAAAGTCGATGCGTCTAGTAACTCTTTCTCTGAGAATGTTTTTTCGGTACTCGAAAGCCTGCGTTGTAGATAAAAATCCGAGTACATAGTTGCAATCTTTTTCCATCGATAAAGATATTGGGTAATTAAGTTAAAATTTAACAGAGCTTCTTGGTAATGTCTCCAAATAGAAACGTTTAATATCTGGTGGTTTAAATATGTATAGTGACCCGGATTAGCAATCAATAATCAGGCGTGCCCACTAATTGGTTCGCCGCTTCAGATCCAAGTGTAGCGGCACATAGAATTTGGCTAACTGAATTCAGCTGACGCCTCTCAAACTGCAAAAAATCCCCGATTTTGATCAAATGGGATCCTTTCGCGAAAGTTTTTCGCGCCACCCGAATATAATATTTCAGAATTAAAAACTAATTTTAAATTCCATTAGGGCATATAATTTATTATTTAAATTAATAAATATCAAAAAACACTTCTCGAATTTTCAGCACTTTAGCTTTTTCGAAATTGCCGTCCCACTCCGAAATATTTAATTTAATAAATATTAAATACCATAAATATCAATCAGTTATTAGTTTTCTCGAATGGCAAAGATCAATTCTTGGATCTAGGATCGTTTTCTGTTTTTAATCACATGAGAAACGAAACATGATTAGTTTTATTGATATTTCTAAAAAGATTGTTTTTGACTGCTTAGTGCAGTTTTTAAGCATTCTGCAAAATGCGAAAAATTCACAATTAACAGAACAGCTCAAAACTGAGTCGGCCAATCGTGCGGCTCGCGGGTGGGGGTGTTGAGATGGAACTCAATCGCAAAATCAACAAAGCAAATACGCATCGAATTGCTGTCAGCAGCTACTCACACAAAAATCGCAGCATGCAAACACAAGAATCGTTGCATGAAGTAAATATTTGTACTGCGCTTGAATTTAATAAGCACATCAAACGGTATATCACGCAGCCGATGACATTTATGAACACTGCGCGCGAACCCGGCTGGCGGCAGTACACACCCGATTTATTGGTCGAGTATGAGGATGGGACGCTCGAGTTTGGCGAGATAAAGCTGTTTTCAATGTCTCAAAAAGAAAGCTTTCAGGCGAAATTTGAGTTGCATAAGCGCATTGTAAAAGAGTGCACGGGCAAAAATTTAGTCATTTTCAGCGAGGAAAATCTGCCTCGTGAGCAACTTATTCAATTCAAACAATTAAAGCCATTCTTAGATATTCAACGCGATCCTCAAATTGATTCTCAAATCGTTGATTTATTACAAAATGAACAACTTTCGGTTCGTGAAGTCGAGTCGTTTGTATTGGCGCGAGGTGTTCAGTCACAGTACGTCATGGCTCTTATCGCTCATAACTTCATCAAGACGGTTGATTTAACGATTGTCACACGAGCCTCTCTAGTGGAGTTAAGCGTATGAATAATATGAAATTAAATCCTCAACTCAGCAAGTACAATAAGTCATTCATTTTCAAAAAAGGCCAATGGGCGATGCTGAGCGGAGAGCTGGTTCAAATTCGCACAGCTGAACCTGATTTTTTTGTTTTGCAGAGTAAAAATAGCTCGCAGACGCAAATGTATACGACCGATGCACTGTATGACTTGTATATGCAAGGTGCATTCTCTCCCGCTGAAGCTGCTGAGAAACCGATCACATTCAGGCCACTGAATTCAGAAAGGGACTTATTCGAAGCTGAAAGACGCTTGGCTTATATTCATGATTTACAAGGAAGGGACAATCCGGGCTCTGAGAAAACTTGGGCAAAAACTGTTGCTTACGTCAGTCGCCGAATTAGTGACTCAGAGCCACCGCACCCAAAACAAGTCTATCGGTGGCTGAAGGCGTGGCAAGACTCAAATCACAACGTTCATCGGCTGCTTAAAAAAGTGCAGCTCAGAGCAAAACCCACCTTGGATCAACAGCTCGATTTAGCGCTCGAAGTAATCGATGATGAATATCTAGTCCCACATGGCGAAATCAAACAACACGTCTACCAGAGCTTTTGTGAACGATTTGCTCAAAGTGGACTGAGTGGCAAGGCAATGTCGCGCAGCTATTTCTATGAAATTATTGATTCGCTTGACCCACTAGAGGTTTGCCTAGCACAGAAGGGGAAGAAAGCAGCGCTGGCTAAATTCCGAGCCAGTGATGAAAAAATAGTCGTTGAACATGTGATGAAGCGTGTCGAGATGGATGGCGTCCATTTAAATTTAGGGTTGATTGATGATGATACGGGCGAGTTTCTTGGCAAAGTTATCGTGTTCTTCGCGATCGACGTTTATACGAGGTACATACTCGGCTATTCGCTTAGCTACGGTATATCTCCCGGAGAGACCTCTCAGGCTGTTTTCGAGCTAATTCGCTCAATAATTTCACCGAAAGTCCGCAACGGGAATTATCGACATGAGTGGCATTGCATGGGCATACCAAGCGAAATTCATTGCGATAATGGCCATGCATTTACCGCAGGGACTACTCGTCGACTGTTGGCGCATATGGGCATTACTCAGCATCACAGCGAAACAGGAAAAGGCCAGCGTCGTCCATTCATCGAGCGCTTTAATCGCACATTCCGCAATCAGCTATGCAAAAAAATTCCGGGATATTTGGGCAAACGCGTTGATGGCGATACATTTGATAAAACAATTGAGCAGTCCGCTCAGGTCACGCTCAGTGAATTCAAAGCGTACATAGAAGAGTACATTGTTGACGTTTATCATCAAAGAGCACACAAGGGCCTTGATGGAATGACGCCGCAGCAGGCGGTTGAACAAGCACTTGAAACCTTTATTACGCGCAAAGCGGTGGATATAAATGCACTAAACTTCATGCGTGGTGAAACCAGAACAGGCACAGTTCAGGCGACACATGGAATTCAGATTAAAAATCAATACTTTAACTCAAAAGAGCTTCGCGAACTTCGTTTTAAAACGATGGGTTCGAGCAACAAAAGTCCAAAATTTGATTTTATCTTCAATCCCAATGACATCTCTGAAATCACGGTGCTTATACCCGAATCCCTAGAAACCTTGCGTGTACCGAACCGCGATAAAACGATCCCGGCTGGCACTTCTCTAACTGACTTTGCGCTAAGCAAAGTGTCGAAAAAGCCAGAGAATCGCAATCAACCGCAGCCTGTTTTCACTTCGAAGCATAAACAGCATAAGCCCAAAACTGCGCCAAAATCTCGTAAGCCGTCATCAGCTACAAAGTCAAAGCAAAGCGCTCAGCAACAGACGTTTACAGACGAACAATTGCTTAAACAGCTCGACAATGGAGCGATGAGAATTGCGCAAAGCACCACTCATTACACTGAAAAAGCAACCTCTGAAGTATATACATCAGTTTCTGTAACACCGACAACTCATGGCCAAGGTCGTCGACGCTCGGAGGTGAACTGATGTCGTTACAAATGCATCCTGACAAAAAGTTCGGGGACTTCGTTGTGAATTATCCCGCCTATAAGACTGCGATAGACGTCTTAGAACATCACTTCGCAACAAATAGTAGCAAGCCACGCGCAGTGCTCGTGCATGGTCCTACCGGCGTCGGGAAAAGCTTTATTATCAAAAAGTTGATGGAGGCTCACAAAGCTAAAGACTCGCTTGAACTGACAACAGTACCGATCGTTTTTGTCGAAACGCCTGCTGAAAATACGGTCAATGGCCTTTTACTGAGTCTTTTGACTGCACTTGGCGACCCGGAGCCAACAGTCGGGGCTACGGCATCGAAACGCTCTCGCCTTTTTCATCAGCTGAAAACATTAAAAACAAAACTGATTTTCATCGACGAAGCACAAGATTTAATCCCTAAGTCCGGCGCCGATGGAAAATCGAAGATTATTAAGTTTTTGAAAAACATAATGAATGGTACGAATGTACCTTTCATTCTCGTTGGGACGTCGAATTTATTAGAAATTCTAGGTGCTGACGATCAAATCAAAACTCGCGTGAAAGATATTGTGAGACTTTCATATTTCAATTGCCTCACTCCAGAGCACGCTTTGGACTTTGCAGACTATATAAGTTCTTTGCTATTAACTTATCCACGAAAAGTGCAAGGATTTGATTTTTGTCATGAAAATCCTGAAGGCGAATTAGTTTTAAATGCAGATATCTGCGATTTGATCCGACTCGCGCTAGCCAGCGATGGCTGCCAGCGTCGTATCCACGATTTCCTCGAACGCATCGCCGCCCATACCAAACCGAACGAAATCATCACACGTGAACATTTCGCGAAGTATTGGAACTTAGCTAACTTGCTTGAGCAAGAGCTCAAATTCAACCCCTTTTCGAAAACTGTCGGTTTTGAACAAGTCGCAAAAGAGGCAACACTGCGGGGGCTTTATGACAGAGATAATTTCTGAACTGCCTGTGCGTCCACGGCCGACGTCTAACGAATCACTACTGGGCTATGTGCTGCGAGTCATGAATGCGAATGGCTACCACGGCGCAAGCGCAGTCAAAACGATTTTTCAAATTGGCGTTGTACAACTCGGTAATCTATCACTGAATTCTATTCACTTCCCAGCGCTGCAAAACCTAATGCAAAAAAGGCTGCGTTTAGCTGATGATGATATTCAACGCGGCTTCAAAAACGAGTGGGATGGATTGTACGATGGAAATCGAGTCGTGGCGGATTACTCCATTAGGAAGCCACGCGTCTGTCTCGCTTGCCTTGCCGAACATCAACAAGTGGATCGCAAATGGCGCTTTGCTCATATCACGTATTGTCATATTCACCAGCAGCCACTTTTAACTTGCTGCCCTCAATGTAATTCCGAATTCACATGGTCGCCAGAGCTCCTTGAAAAATGTCCAAAGTGTGAGTTTATGTGGAGTAAAGAGCTTATTGAATCGCAACCTACCCCGCTTTGGTTGCAGTATGAAAAAAGTTTAAAACCCGCGCTTCGTGCAAGTTTCGTTAGCGAGCTGTATGAAATGGCCGCTATCGCTATGCGATTTTACGATATGCAGCTCACGCGTTTCAGAAGCATGCCTAAAGATATTTGGGATTTTCATGGCTTGTTTGATTTTAGTTTTCGATTACTTGTTGACGCAGATTTTCGAAAAAATCAGCTGACGAATCGCATCAACTTTTGGTGTGTTCATGGCGATTTTAAAGCTCTGAACGAGAAAAGTTTACAGCTCTTAAATCGTCAATGGCCTGCACTTCGGCGGCTGCCAAAAGGTATGGAGTTCGAGAATGATATCAAAGTAAACACGGATGAATTTCAAACTTCGCACATTTCATCAACTCGCAAATCGACCGAAAAATCGTCATTAAACTGGCATTTTCAGCTTGAAATTGCTGAAGCAGCACGTTTGCTTTCAGTCAACATGACTGATATTGCACAGCTTGCAAAACATGGATTTTTTAAGCTTCACGCGTATGCAGGAACAGATTCATATCGACTCACAAATGTCCGGGACATCGATACGTTTTTGGGAAATTTGCTTCAGAAGCTGCACAAGGCAGATAGCGGACAGGAACTCGTCACCGTGTCCGAGATTGCAGTTACATTGTCTCGATTCAAGTGGAGAATTGCTGACATCATCTACTTAATATTCAGCAATGTTTTTGCAGGATTTGTCTCTGATGATTTTGATGGAGTATCGATAACATCCATTCTCGTGGATAGAGAAGAAGTGATTAATGAGCTGGAACAGCAATTTCTCAACTCGTTATCTCACTCAATTCACAGAATACCGCTACAGCAATACTACTGCGTATCTCAGCAACAGTTTGAAAAATTGAACAAATTTTACTTTCGCGAACTGGAGGAGCATCCCACCGGGAATGCGTGTATCAGTGTTCAAGCGGTGAAGCGCTTCGAAGAGCAGTTTTTGTTGCTAAACCGTTGGTGTTATCTGCGAGATTTCAGCATCAGTGAAGTTGTTAAAAAACTCAGAAAGCTTCGAATTGAGCCAAATTTAAGCTCAAGCATCACGAAAAATGTGCATGTTTATCAAAAAAGTGAATATCTGAGTGCCGCTCTTGCTGAGCTGATCCAAGAGCGCAATGCAACATCCATTTCAGACTCTGATTCCTCGCCCCAAATTTTTTCCGCCTTGTAAAAATAATTCACTTCAAAATATTGGCCGCAGTTTCTATTGCGTCTAATATTTTTATGTCCGTAATCTGAACATCCACCTACTCGCCAGCCTGTATTTAGCGGGACTGCAACGACCTCTCATTATCGTTAGCTTAATGACAAAGTTGAGCAGATTTACTAGCTCCAATGACAGAGTTGAGCTGATTTTTAAACGTCGCCGAGTGTACATTTTAAGCTAAGTCATTGAAAAATATAAATCACCAATTCCAAAGTTGAGTGGTCCCTACATATGAAAAATAAAAATATTTAGGTATTTGCTTAAGGATCGAAGTGAAACGCCAGCCACGCAGACTGGGGCGTTGAGCAACTCTTGCTCAGTCAGGAAATTCAAGTTAGGGTGAGCCTCGACTCTCTTTGAAGAAGAATAAAATGCCTGAAACGCTAACCCAAATTGGTTTACCCATCGCATTAATACTGATTATGACAGGCGTGGGAATGACGCTGCGGCCAGCCAACTTCACTGAAGTGGCCCGTCAGCCCAAAGCATTTTTTGTAGGAGCTTTAGCGCAGTTACTTCTGCTACCGCTTTGTGCCTTATTGGTGATTTCTCTATTTGAACTCCAGGGTGAGCTCGCTGTGGGTTTATTTATTCTGGCCTTATGTCCGGGTGGCACCACCTCTAATTTATACAGTTACTTAGCCAAAGCTGATGTAGGTTTGTCGGTCGCATTAACAGCCCTGGTTGGTTTTGTTACGCCTTTTTCATTACCGCTGCTGGCTGCATGGGCAATTGAGCATTTCTTAGGGGAAAACACGTCATTCCAGTTGCCGTTGTTAAAAACCTGGCTGACCTTAATGATAGTGGGTGTGCTCCCTGTATTACTTGGCATGTGGTTTAACTTTAAATGGCCTGAACGCTCATCTCGCATTCACCCCTTGATCAGCCGCTTTTCGGTAATAGTGTTGGTGTTATTGATCATCAGCATAGCGACCGATCTGGGTGCGGATCTTTGGTTATTTTTAGAACAAACCGGACCAGCCGCTTTAGCGTTAAACGTACTGACCATGGCGGCAGGTTATGGCTTAGGCCGGTTTTTACTGCAGCAGGAAAAGCAAGCCAGAACTATCTGCCTTGAGGTCGGCCTGCAAAATGGCACGCTGGCTTTGATGATCACTACTGGCATTTTACAAAACACCGCAATGTCGATAGCCCCCAGCGTCTATAGCTTGCTTATGTTTATCACAGCCAGTTTGTTTACGCTGTGGGTATTACGCAAAGATAAAGCCATTTAAGCGAAATTTGTTTTGGTTATAAATAAGACACGGGCGACCATAAAGGTCGCCCTTACGTCATACAAGGACAGATTTTAAGGCTTTCTGCCAGCCACTTAGCAACTGCTGGCGTTTATCAGCTGGCATCTGCGGTAAAAACCGCTCTGCATCAGCACTGAACCGGACCTCGGCCAGACTTTCAAACCAGCCCAGTGCTACTCCGGCCAATACAGCTGCGCCATAAGCTGAAGCTTCGTTTTGGCTGGGTTTAAGTACAGGTACATTCAGCACATCAGCCAGATGCTGGCATAACCAGTTGTTCGCCACCATGCCGCCATCTATTTGCAATTGTTCAGCTTTAGCGCCATCAGCCAGCATAGCCGCCAGTAAATCAGCCGTCTGATACACCACAGCTTCCAGCGCGGCGCGGGCTAAATGCGCTTTGCCTGTGCCCAGCGTCATACCGACCAAAGCCGCCCGTACTTCAGGTTGCCAATGCGGTGCAGCTAAACCAGTAAAAGCCGGCACTAGATATACACCACCGTTATCCGGCAGGCTTTTCGCCAAAGCTTCGGTTTCGCTGGCCTCACGAATAACACCCAACTGGTCACGCAGCCATTTCACAGCAGCGCCCGCGACAAAAATGGCGCCTTCCAGCGCATAAAAAGTTTGACCCTGCACCGTAAAAGCTACTGTGGTCAGTAATCTGTGTTTGGAAAATAACGGGCTACAGCCCGTATTTAATAAGGCAAAACAGCCTGTGCCATAAGTACTTTTTAATGAGCCTGCACTAATACAACCCTGACCTAAAGCCGCAGCTTGTTGATCGCCCACCAGCGCCAGCACAGGCAAGGCCAAACCAAATAAGCGGTTATCACACAAACCATAGCTATCAGCGCTTTGTTTCACCTGCGGCAGAATCTGCTCCGGCACACCAAACAACTGCAGCAGCTCTTGATCCCAATTTAAACTTTGGATATTCAGCAATAAAGTACGGCTGGCATTGGTGCTGTCTGTGGCATGCACTTTTCCGGCCGTTAAACGCCAGAGTAAAAAACTATCTATAGTGCCGAAGGCCAGTTCATTGTCGGCCAGCGCCTGCTGCACATCGATATTGTGCTGGAGTAACCACTGAATTTTGCTGGCAGAAAAGTAAGGGTCGAGCAGTAAACCGGTTTTTTGCTGCACCCAGTCTTCATGGCCCTGCTCTTTAAGCTGCTGGCAATAATCTGCGGTGCGTCTATCCTGCCAGACAATAGCAGGAGCCAGTACTTTGTCTTTGGCTTTATGCCAAAGCACAGTGGTTTCGCGCTGATTGCTGATACTAACACCCAAGACTTCAATACCTAACTGCACCGCCTGCGCCAACAGCTGCCGACACACCTTCAGCACCGACAACCAAATCAGCTCTGCGTCCTGCTCCACCCAACCTTGTTCGGGGTAAACACAATCCAGCTCCTGCTGCGCTAAAGCCAGTACCTTGCCTTCGCGGTTAAATAACAAAGCGCGGCTGGAAGAAGTACCCTGATCGATAGATAAAATGGCTTGCTGGCGCATACATGGCTCTTAGAATTTGGAATAGAGTGAATAGCCTTAGCCTAGCTGGGCCTGATGTAGTTGGGAAGAGTTAACCAACTGGCATCCATGCAAAAATAGATGCCAGTTGGGCCTAGACGTCAGTTTTATTCTGCTGAACCTTCAGCTTCTTTACGATTTTTGCGCAGTGACAGTATCACAGAGGTGGCAATAATAGTCGCTACGACACATAAAGATAAAGCGGTTGGGATCTTGAATAAATCAATCAGCATCATCTTGATACCGATAAATACCAATACCAAAGCCAGACCGTATTTCAGCAAACTAAAGCGATCGGCCATATCTGCCAGCAGGAAATACATAGAGCGTAACCCTAAAATCGCAAAAATATTGGAGGTTAAAACGATAAATGGATCGGTGGTAATAGCGAAGATCGCCGGGATGGAATCAACAGCAAAGATCAGATCCGAAAATTCCACCAGCACCAACACCAAAAACAGCGGCGTGGCATACCGTACCCAGCGGCCATTGACGAGACGTTTGACGAAAAACTTCTCACCTTCCAAGTGTTCAGTAATGTTGTAACGACGACGCAACCACAAGACGATTTTGCTGTTAGCCAGATCCGGTTGTTGCTCAGCCGCCAGCCACATTTTAATACCAGTGAACAGCAGGAAAGCACCAAACACATAAAGTAACCAATGGAACTGCGTGATGAGCCAGGCACCGGCAAAAATCATGATAGTGCGCATCACAATAGCGCCTATCACGCCCAGTACCAACACACGTTTTTGCAAATCTGCCGGTATAGCAAAGACGCTAAAAATCATCAGCCAGACAAAGACGTTATCTATGGCCAGTGACTTTTCAATTAAATAGCCCGTGACATACTCCAGAGTTTTCGCCGTGGCTACTTGCTCCCCCACAGTGTTATTCAGATACAGCCATAATCCGGCAGCAAACAGCATAGACACCGATACCCAAATACCAGACCAAATGGCGGCTTCTTTGACTGAGACTTTGTGTTGTTTACCACCACCGACCCAAAACAAGTCGATAGCGAGCATGATAATGACCACACTAAAAAATGTGGCCCATAACCAGGGGTTTGCAATGGATTCCATACTAAGCTCCAAACAGGGTTTCATTCACCGGCTGCTGCCGGTATGGTCCAGAACCGCACGGGCTGGGACACCTGTTTGAAAGGGATCTTTGCCAGGGCGGCAAAGGTCTTGCTCATCAGTGTGGTACTGACCTGGTTACCGGAAACCTTGGGTTTCGTAATGACGATAAACCAGTAGTGAGCTACTCCCCTTTGGGATGGCGCGACTTTAACAAAACCCGATAAAAACAGTCAACTACTCAAAACAGGAAGCTGACAAAAAAACACGGCGACCCAAAGGCCGCCGTAGTTTTTTCTTCATCATTTACTCAACGACAGAGTTATTACATTTTCAGATCAAACCTGTCCAACGTCATTACTTTGGTCCAGGCATCGACAAAGTCTTTGGTAAACTTCACTTTACCGTCCTGTGCCGCATAAACCTCTGCAATAGCACGCAGCTCTGAGTGCGAACCAAACACCAGATCCACCGGAGTCGCAGTCCATTTCAGTGTGCCTGTTTTGCGATCGACACCTTCGTACATACCTTCAGTTTTAGCCGACTTACGCCACTCTGTGGACATATCCAGCAAATTGACAAAGAAGTCGTTGCTTAAGGTGCCGGGTTTGCTGGTAAATACGCCATGTTTTGTGCCGCCAGTGTTGGCATCCAGCGCCCTTAAACCACCTATCAGCACTGTCATCTCCGGCACGCTTAGCGTCAGCAGATTGGCTCTATCCACCAAAGCTTCAGCAGGCGATAACAATGCATCTTTGCTGTAGTAGTTACGGAAGCCATCAGCTTGCGGCTCCAATACAGCAAAAGATGCCACATCGGTTTGCGCCTGACTGGCGTCCGTGCGGCCCGGTGTAAATGGCACTTCCACTGTGATGCCCCCCGCTTTAGCGGCTTGCTCTACTGCAGCACTACCAGCAAGTACTATCAAATCAGCCAAAGAGACTTTTTTGCCACCATTTTGGGCTTTATTAAAGTCCTGCTGAATAGCCTGCAGTTTTTTCAGCACCTTGGCCACTTCAGCCGGGTTATTCACAGCCCAGTCTTTTTGTGGTGCTAACGCCAGACGACCACCATTGGCACCACCCCGTAAATCAGTGCCACGGAAGCTGGCCGCTGCTGCCCAACTGGTGCGAACCAGCTCTGGCACAGTTAAACCCGATGACAACACTTTGGCTTTTAAGGCTTTGATATCCTCCGCGTTGACCAACTCGTGATCCACAGCTGGTACAGCGTCCTGCCAGATCAGGGTTTCGGCTGGCACTTCAGAGCCCAAATAACGCACTTTGGGCCCCATATCGCGGTGGGTTAATTTAAACCAGGCTTTGGCAAAGGCCAGTTCAAATTCCTTGGGGTTTTCTTTAAAACGTGTGGTGATTTTGCGGTATTCAGGATCTTCTTTCAGCGCTAAGTCTGTGGTGAACATAATAGGCGCATGACGTTTGGTTTTATCATGTGCATCCGGCACTAAATTGGCAGCCTGACCATCTTTCGGGATCCACTGGGTGGCACCAGCAGGGCTTTTGGTTTTCACCCAGTCAAAGGCATACAGGTTATCCAGATACTGAGTGGTCCAGGCAATAGGATTCACCGACCAGGCACCTTCTAAACCTGAAGTGACCGTATCTTCGGAATGGCCTTTACCGCATTTGTTTTTCCAGCCAAAGCCTTGTTCTTCCAGCCCTGCAGCAGCTGGTTCTTTACCGACGCATTCTTCAGGTTTACGTGCACCGTGCGCTTTACCAAACGTATGGCCCCCCGCTATCAAGGCTACTGTTTCTTCGTCGTTCATCGCCATACGGCCAAAGGTTTCGCGAATATCTTTAGCGGCAAGCAGCGGATCCGGATTGCCATTTGGCCCTTCAGGATTGACATAAATCAGGCCCATTTGCACAGCAGCCAGAGGTTTTTGCAGCTTGCGATCACCGCTATAACGCTTGTCGTCCAGCCATTTGGTTTCAGGCCCCCAATAAACAATATCGGCTTCCCAATCGTCAGTGCGGCCACCGGCAAAACCAAAGGTTTTAAAGCCCATAGACTCCAGCGCCACATTACCTGTGAGCACCATTAAATCGGCCCATGAAATTTGCCGGCCATATTTTTGTTTAATAGGCCAAAGCAAACGCCGCGCTTTATCTAAATTGACGTTATCAGGCCAGCTGTTTAACGGCTCAAACCTTTGCTGCCCGCCACCAGCTCCACCGCGGCCATCGGAAATCCGGTAGGTACCGGCACTGTGCCAGGCCATACGAATAAAAAACGGCCCATAATGGCCATAATCAGGCGGCCACCAGTCTTGTGGCGTGGTCATCAGTTTGGTGATATCGGCTTTCACCACTTTTAAATCCAGCTTTTTAAACTCTTCGGCATAGTTAAAGCCTTGATCCATAGGGCTGGACTCCACCCCATGCTGACGCAGCGGCGCCAGGTTTAATTGTTCAGGCCACCAGAACTGATTGTCTTTATTCATGCTTTCAGCACTGGCGATATGGGTAGTTAAAGCTAGCGAAACGGCGATTGCTAAAGCCGAGAGTAATGTTGTTTTCCGTTGAAGCATATGCGCTCCCTCCATTGGTTAAAGTTTAACCTGCACCGCGATAAACACTAGACCAATAGAATAGAAAATGCTTTTCTAATCAATTTAAGTGATTAATTGAGATTTAAGCAATTTGTAAAGTTTTTTTGGCGGGGCTTTGGGGAATGGAGCTGTGAGCTATGTTTGGTGTGAGCAAAGGTAGGTTGCAGTCGACGCGCAGCGGCAGTGCAACAAGACAACCTGATTTGGCTGTTCACATAATTCAGTGCTAACATTTGTACACACATAACCTAAGAGGATTTGTTATGGAAACCAGAATTCAGTTTCGTGTTGATGAAGAAACCAAACGCCTTGCTCAGCTGATGGCTGAAAGTCAGGGGCGAACTTTAAGTGATGCCTGCCGCCAACTCACTGAGCAACTCGCAGCTGAGCAACGAAAAGTCAGCGCCCATGATCAATGGCTCACAGAGCAAGTAAATGCTGCCTTTGAAAAACTGGATACAGGTAACGCTAAGTTCGTCAGTCACGAACAAGCGAAAATCAGCATGGCAGAACGCAAAGCTAAAATTCGCAGTAGAGCTAGCGGATGATTTACTGGGAAGACGAGGCGCTGAACGATAGGGAAAAAATTTTTGAATACCTTTATGCAGTAAACCCTTTAGCCGCCGAAAGAACCGATGAACTTATCGCAGTCAAAGTCGAAAATCTATTGGATCACCCGTTAATGGGTATCCAGCGCGCTTCGGTCCGTGGTCGTTTGCTGATTATTCCTGAAGTATCCATGATTGTTTCTTATTGGATTGATGGTTCAACTATCCGGGTTATGCGGGTTTTGCATCAAAAGCAGCAGTTTCCCGGGCTAGAAAGATAATTTTGGAATACGCTTGGGGGGCAACAAACCTGTTGAACCAGCCAAAAGAGAGCCTTTTCAAGCACGAACTTCAATCGATCCGAGAATCTCAGTTTTACTTAGAGATAGATTGATCGATTTGAGTAATCTTCAACCTCAACAACGTGGTTTTGCATTTGAAAAATTTCTAACAGAACTCTTTGAAATTAATGGACTCATGCCACGTGCATCATTTCGTCTAGTTGGAGAACAGATAGATGGCAGTTTTGAGTTGTCATCAGAGACATATTTGCTGGAGGCAAAATGGACGAATACACCAATTGGCGTATCCGATCTGCATTCTTTCCAAGGAAAGATTGAACAAAAGGCTGCTTGGTCGAGAGGGATATTCATTAGCGAAAGTGGTTTTTCAGAAGAAGGACTAAAAGCTTTTGGCCGTGGAAAAAAGATTATATGTATGGATGGATTAGATCTATACGAAATGTTAGACCGAAATATTGCTTTTGCAGATGTCGTTTCAAGAAAAGTACGGAGGGCCGCTGAAAGCGGTAATCCATTCGTAAGGGTGCGTGATATTTTCTGATTATGCTTATTCTGTAACCTAATAGAGATACTGATGAAGCCAATACAATCAAAACCAATTTCAAATGCAAAACAGAACGCGCAGCAACTCTTGGCAGAAATAAGAATTGCCGAAGCTCAGATTTCTGCGGGTTTAGGTACAGATAATGCTTCGGCTCGGTCAGTTATACTTAAACGATTAGCGGAGAGGAAATGAACAAAGTCTAATACCAAACACCAGTAACTGCGTAGTGAGCGATCAAAAGTGAGCGCGGGAGGCGCGAACGGGCGAACGTAGTAGTTGGTGGTGGTTGGGCTGGTTCGGAGAGCGGTTTGTCCCCTTCAAAATCCATTATGTCCATAAACAGAAAACCCGGCATAAGCCGGGTTTTCCTTTGAAAAACAATGATGTAACTAAGTTACATCATGCCTCCCATACCACCCATGCCGCCCATATCTGGCATTGCAGGAGCATCTTTCTTCGGCAGTTCTGTGACCATAGCTTCGGTGGTGATCATCAGAGAACCAACAGAAGCTGCGAACTGCAGAGCAGAACGGGTTACTTTGGTTGGATCCAGGATACCCATTTCCAGCATATCGCCGTACAGGCCAGTTGCAGCGTTGTAACCATAGTTGCCTGAACCATTTTTCACGTTGTTTACTACCACTGATGGCTCTTCACCGGCGTTATCCACGATTTGACGCAGAGGTGCTTCCATCGCACGCAGTGCGATTTTGATACCGTGGTTCTGGTCTTCGTTGATACCACGCAGATCAGCCAATTTGGCAGCTACACGTACTAAAGCCACACCACCGCCAGGTACTACGCCTTCTTCAACGGCAGCACGGGTTGCGTGCAGCGCGTCTTCTACGCGGTGTTTTTTCTCTTTCATTTCGATTTCAGTGGCAGCGCCTACTTTAATCACAGCAACACCACCAGCTAACTTAGCCAGGCGCTCTTGCAGTTTTTCTTTGTCGTAGTCTGAAGTGGCGTCTTCCACTTGTTGACGGATTTGCTTCACGCGACCGTCAATGGCTTCCTGCTCACCAGCACCATCAATGATAGTGGTGTTATCTTTAGTGATCACCACACGTTTAGCAGTACCTAAATCTTCCAGCGTTGCTTTTTCCAGTTCCATGCCGATTTCTTCAGAAATCACCACGCCACCAGTTAATACCGCGATGTCTTGCAGCATAGCTTTACGACGGTCACCGAAACCTGGAGCTTTTACTGCAGACACTTTCACGATACCGCGCATGTTGTTCACAACCAGCGTAGCTAAAGCTTCGCCTTCTAAATCTTCAGCGATGATCAGAAGTGGTTTGCCTGACTTGGCCACGCCTTCTAATACCGGCAGTAATTCACGGATGTTGCTGATTTTCTTATCCACAGTCAGGATGAACGGGTTGTCCAGTTCTACCTGGCCAGCTTCCGGGTTGTTGATGAAGTACGGAGACAGGTAACCACGGTCAAACTGCATACCTTCAACCACAGCCAGCTCGTTGGCTAAGCCTTGGCCTTCTTCAACAGTGATCACGCCTTCTTTGCCTACTTTGTCCATGGCATTGGCAATGATTTGGCCAATTTCATCGTCAGAGTTTGCAGAGATAGTACCTACCTGAGCAATAGCTTTAGTGTCGGCACATGGCTGAGATAAAGCTTTTAATTCTTCAACAGCAGCGATCACAGCTTTGTCGATACCACGTTTTAAATCCATTGGATTCATACCGGCAGCAACAGCTTTTACGCCTTCGTTGATAATGTTTTGTGCTAACACAGTGGCAGTTGTAGTACCGTCACCGGCTTCGTCATTGGCTTTAGAAGCAACTTCTTTCACCATTTGTGCGCCCATATTTTCGAACTTGTCTTCCAGCTCGATTTCTTTGGCCACAGATACACCGTCTTTGGTGATGATTGGCGAACCAAATGACTTGTCCAGAATCACGTTACGGCCTTTAGGGCCTAAAGTAACGCGCACTGCGTTTGCTAAAATGTTGACGCCTTTGAGCATCTTGTTACGGGCTTCATCGCCAAAACGTACGTCTTTTGCAGCCATTTTAAAAATTCCTCTGAATGCTTTGAAATTAAATAAGAAAGTTCGGTTTAGATTATTCGGTGATCACGCCAAGGATGTTGTCTTCTTTGGTGATGACATATTCCTGGCCTTCGATTTTTTCAGTGCGTTCTACGTAAGCACCAAAGATCACTTTGTCGCCGACTTTCACATCTAAAGGACGGACTGTGCCGTTTTCTAAAATGCGACCGTTGCCAACTGCAACCACTTCACCACGAGTAGATTTTTCAGCAGAAGCGCCAGTCAGCACAATGCCACCAGCAGATTTGCTTTCAGCTTCCAAACGCTTGATGATGACGCGATCGTGTAATGGACGAATATTCATGCTTTTTTATCTCCTAAAAGCGATTTGAGTTTTAACATTGGGTGTTAAATTTGTTGTGTTTGCTATATGGGGCAATCTCCTTATGAACCCAAGGGCTATTTTTTAAAAATTTTGCGCTTTTAAGTGTTTCTGCTTAGTTTTTGTGCAAACAATTCGTTTTATGCAACAAAATTCGGGTTAAGCAGGTCTTGTTTGCCGTGATGATGAGGATCCGACCATGATGATGGAACTGATTTTGTGTAATTGCCCTGATGCAGAAGTTGCAGAGCGCATCACTCAACACTTGCTGGAGCAAAAGCTGGCAGCTTGTGTTAACGTTTTGCCTGCGGTGCAATCGCATTATGTCTGGCAGGGTAAACTTGAACAAAGCACTGAAATTCCATTATTAATCAAAGCCAGAAAAGAAGATTTTATCGAAGTCGAACAGGCTATTTGTGCATTACACCCGTATAAGGTGCCTGAAATTATTGCCATTGCCGCACAACAAGTATTCGCCCCTTATTTACAGTGGGTTCAAGAGGTAACGAGTCGTGATTAAGAGTTTTTTATTTAGCCTGCTGTTAAGTCTCTCTTTTATAAGTCAGGCGCAAAGCACCAGTGCGCTGGCCGCCCTGCAGCAAGGTTCGCAGTTTCTGCCGGTAGAACAGGCTTTTGTGATGGATTTCCGCCAGCAGGAAAACAAGTTGCAGGTTAGCTTTACCATAGCGGACGGCTATTACCTGTATAAAGACAAGTTTAAGTTTGCTGGCGTTGATACTGCCTTTTCCCATCCGCAGTATCCTAAAGGTGTGATGATTACTGACGAATACTTTGGTGAGTCCGAAGTGTATTTCCATCAGGTGGTGTTAGATATTCCGTTAAGCCAATTGGGTTCTGAAGCCATGTTGAAGGTGCGCTTCCAGGGCTGTGCAGAAGCCGGTTTATGTTACCCGGTACAAACGCTGGATATTCCTTTGATAGCGCCTGCTGCAACGGCTAGCGCCAGTACAGCTGATGCTGCAGCCGCTTTAGGTATTACGGATAACTCTGCTGCAGATGATTCAATAACAACAACGTATACAGCACCGGTTTCAGAACAGCTGCAACTGTTAGATAAATTACAAAGCGACAGCACGGTCAAAGCACTGTTTTTGTTTTTCCTGTTGGGTTTAGGTTTAGCCTTTACGCCTTGTGTGTTTCCTATGTACCCGATTTTAACCAGCATTATTGTGGGCCAAGGTCAGCAGTTATCCGGCAAACGCGCTTTTAGTTTGTCTATGGCTTATGTGCAGGGTATGGCAGTCAGCTATTCCTTATTGGGTTTGTTGGTCGCAAGCTTAGGTTTGCAGTTCCAGACCTATTTTCAGCACCCTGTTGTCTTAATCGCCATCAGTATCTTATTTGTGTTTTTAGCCTTGGCTATGTTTGGCGTGTTTAACTTAAGCCTGCCGGAAAAATGGCAAAACAAAGTAAATAACTTAAGCAACAAACAACAAGGCGGCAGCATTAAAGGTGCAGCGTTGATGGGCTTGTTATCTGGTTTAGTCGCCTCCCCTTGCACCACAGCGCCACTGACAGCAGCACTTTTATATGTAGCCCAGTCCGGTGATTTAGCTTTAGGCGCTTTAACGCTTTATATCTTAAGTATGGGTATGGGCTTACCTTTACTGATTTTAGGCAGCACGGGCGGTAAGTTTTTACCCAAAGCCGGCGCCTGGATGGATCTGGTTAAAGCCAGCTTTGGTTTCCTGTTATTAGCAGTGCCGGTCTGGTTACTCAGCCGTTTCCTGCCTGCCTATGTGGTGGTCATTGCCGCAACTCTCGTCTTGTTGATGCTGGCTGTGTATTTACACCGCTTATCGCAGCAACTCTCTTCCGGTACTACAGGCCAAAGTATCAGCTGGATGCTGGCCTTAGTCATTGTGCTGGGCACTACAGGTGCGAACTTATGGTATTGGTTACCTGGCGCTACAGTGACTACGACGCAAGCCACTCAAACACAAAATACCGAATTTAAACTGGTGAAAACCCTGGATGAGCTGCAACAGGAAGTGAAAAAATCAGCCGAAGCAGGTAAACCTGTGCTGGTGGATTTGTTCGCCGAATGGTGTGTGGCCTGTAAAGAGTTTGAGCACATCACTTTTGCCGATGGCGAAGTGAAAAACTTAATGGCGCAGTTCACCTTAATTAAGATAGATGTCACCCATGCCACTGAGCAGGATCAGCAATTGCTCGATCATTTTCAAGTTTTAGGTTTGCCAACTTTGCTGTTATTTGACAAAAACGGCAGCGAATTAACGCAATCTCGCATTACAGGCTTTATGGGACCAAAAGATTTTAGCGCCCATTTAGGCCCAATACTGCAGTAAAAATTCCCGCGCTACTCACGGCAAAGTCAGACTGGCTCTGACTTTGCCGACATTTCACAGCTTCATTTTCAACTTCGCAAAAAAGTTCCGCTCTGCTGATAAGACCAGTATTTTGCTGCCATTTGCAACGATTTCACTATAATAAGCGGCAAATCTGCAGCGACAGCTGATCGCTGAACAAAAAAGATGCAATTGCTTTATGCCTTTGGCAAGATAGTTGGCAATCAAACAAGATGACGGGAAATTCGCGCTATATGTCGACAAACTTACGTATTTTGCTGCTCAACGGCCCTAACTTAAATATGTTAGGCAAACGTGAGCCTCAAATTTATGGCGCCGCGACTTTACCGCAAATAGTGGATGGCTTAACTGCTCACGCCAAGGAACTGAATGTTACTTTGACTCATCTGCAATCTAACGCCGAACATGAGCTCATCAATGCTATTCAGCAAAGCCTTGGACAACAGGACTTTATTATTATCAACCCGGGTGCTTATACCCATACCAGTGTGGCGATTCGTGATGCGCTGCTGGCCGTGGCTATTCCTTTTATTGAAGTGCATTTGTCCAATGTACATGCGCGGGAAGAATTCCGTCGTCACTCGTATTTATCCGATATCGCCAAAGGTGTGATTTGTGGTTTAGGAGCCAAAGGCTACCACTATGCACTGGAATCGGCGGTGTCGTCCTTATCAACCATTCCATCAAATTAATTAGGCAACTACGTCATGGATATCAGAAAAATTAAAAAATTGATCGAACTGCTGGAAGAATCAGGCATTAACGAGCTTGAAATTACTGAAGGCGAAGAGTCCGTTCGTATCAGCCGCAATGGCCCAATGCAACAATACGCTCCTATGCAGTATGCTGCTGCGCCAATGCAACAGGCTCCTGCTGCAGCACCAGCTGCCGCCGCAGCTCCTGCTGAAGCTGCCAAGCCAGTCATCACTGGCCATCAGATGCGTTCACCTATGGTAGGTTCGTTCTACCGCGCAGCATCTCCAACTTCCAAAGCTTTTGTTGAAGTAGGCCAAAGCGTTAAAGTGGGTGATACCTTGTGTATTATCGAAGCGATGAAGATGATGAACCAGATCCAGGCTGATAAAGCCGGTGTGGTGACACAAATTCTGGTAGAAAACGGCGAGCCGGTTGAGTTTGACCAGCCATTATTTGTGATCGAATAAGTTAAAAGGCAGACTCATGCTAGAAAAAGTACTGATCGCCAACCGGGGTGAAATTGCACTGCGTATTTTACGTGCGTGTAAGGAACTCGGTATCAAAACGGTGGCTGTGCACTCCACAGTTGACCGTAATCTGAAACACGTGCTGCTGGCTGACGAGACCATTTGTATTGGTCCTGCGCCATCACCACAAAGTTACTTAAATATTCCTGCGCTGATTGCCGCAGCTGAAGTGACCAATGCCCAGGCGATTCACCCTGGCTATGGTTTTTTAGCTGAACGTGCTGACTTTGCGCAGCAAGTGGAAGAAAGTGGCCTGGTGTTTATCGGCCCACGCCCTGAGTCTATCCGTTTAATGGGTGACAAAGTTTCTGCCATTGAAGCCATGAAAAAAGCTGGCGTACCTTGTGTACCAGGTTCGGACGGCGCTGTCGGTGACGACGACGAAGTCAACAAAGCCATTGCCAAACGTATCGGTTATCCGATTATCGTCAAAGCGGCCGGTGGTGGTGGTGGTCGTGGTATGCGTGTGGTTCGCAGCGAGGACGAACTGGTTGAATCTATCGCGATGACCAAAAACGAAGCAGGCACTGCTTTTGGTAATGACATGGTGTATATGGAGAAATTCCTGGAAAACCCACGTCATATCGAAATTCAGGTGTTAGCTGATGGTCAGGGTAATGCCATTCACTTAGGTGAACGTGACTGCTCTATGCAACGTCGTCACCAGAAAGTGGTAGAAGAAGCGCCAGCTCCAGGTATTACTCAGGAACTGCGTGACTTTATCGGTGGTCGTTGTGTGCAGGCCTGTATCGACCTGAACTACCGTGGTGCTGGTACCTTCGAATTCCTGTTTGAAAACGGTGAGTTCTATTTCATCGAAATGAACACCCGTATTCAGGTAGAACACCCTGTGACAGAAATGATCACTGGTGTCGACTTGATTAAAGAGCAGCTGCGCATCGCCTCTGGCATGCCACTGAGCATTAAGCAGTCTGACATTGTGATCCGTGGTCATGCCGTGGAATGTCGTATCAACGCTGAAGATGCCAAGACCTTTATTCCGTCGCCCGGTACCATCACCCGCTTCCACCCACCAGGTGGCAACGGTGTACGTTGGGATTCGCATATTTACGCCGATTACACAGTACCGCCAAATTACGACTCCATGGTAGGTAAGCTGATCACCTACGGTGAAAACCGTGATATAGCTATAGCCCGGATGCGTAATGCCTTAAGCGAACTGCTGGTCGGTGGCATCAAAACCAATATCGAACTGCACAAGCTGATTATGACAGACGAGAACTTCAATAAAGGTGGAACGAATATCCACTATTTGGAACATAAACTCGGCCTGAAATAAATACCCTTCGTACTTGAAGCCGCAGCGTTGTTGACTTCAAGCTCTCGCCCCAGTCGCATAGGCAACTATGCTCCTGGGGTCTCAAGACCTTGTCGCCTAGCTACAACATCAATTACTTTGGGTATTGATCTTACCGGCGTACTTGAAGCCTCAGCGTTGTTGACTTCAAGCTCTCGCCCCAGTCGCATAGGCAACTATGATCCTGGGGTCTCAAGTTCTTGTCGCCTAGCTGCAACATCAATTACTTTGGGTATTGGTTTTGTCGACGTACTTGAAGCCGCAGCCTTGTTGACTCCGTGCCCGAGCCAAAGCCACCTTCCCGGTGGCTTTGCTTTTTGCACCACCTAAGCGCTGATTTTACGCCGCCAAACTGCTACAATTCGCGCCCAATTCCAGAGAGTGAAGAGCAACGCCATGCCGTGGATCCAATTACGCGTAAACAGCACTGAAAAACAAGCCGAGCAGGTCAGCGATATGCTGATGAGCTGGGGCGCACAAGCTGTCAGTTTTGTCGACGCCAAAGACACCCCTATTTACGAACCTATGCCGGGTGAAGTCTTGTATTGGGAAAATACGGTTGTGGTGGGTCTGTTTGATGCTGAACATAAAATGGACAAAGTAGTTCGCCAGTTGGAAAAAGCTGCCATTTTCAAAAACGGTGTGCAATACAAACTGGAACAACTGGAAGACAAAGACTGGGAAAGAGAATGGATGGATAACTTCCACCCTATTCGTTTTGGCCAAAGATTATGGGTCTGCCCAAGCTGGCGCGATATTCCGGACCCAACTGCAGTAAACGTAATGCTCGACCCTGGCTTGGCATTTGGTACTGGTACTCACCCTACGACTGCGCTTTGTATGGAATGGCTGGATGCGCAGGAATTGTCACAAAGTTTAGTGGTCGATTTTGGCTGTGGCTCAGGTATTTTAGGTATTGCCGCATTAAAGCTGGGTGCTAAGCGTGTGGTCGGTATCGACATTGACCCACAAGCTATTGAATCCAGCCTAGCCAACGCTACCCGTAACGGTGTCGAGCAACAAATTGAGTTGTATTTACCTAAGGATCAACCTGCTTCATTACAAGCCGATGTAGTAGTGGCAAATATTCTGGCCGGCCCTTTAGCTCAGCTTTCCGGCATTATCAGCGCTTATGTCAAACCAGGTGGTTTACTGGCGCTGTCCGGTATTCTGGAAAGTCAGGCTCAGTCGGTGATCGATGCTTATGCGGCAGAATTTGAGTTTGACCCTGTAGCAGTCAAAGAAGAATGGGTGCGCTTAACGGCGCGGAAAAAAGTTTAAAGTTATAACAACTTACCATCTCTACAGGCGACCTGCCCACCAGGCCGCCTGTTTTTGCAAGCTCATATTAGTACACCCAGCGTTCTGGCAGTATTAACGCAGCTGCTATGTAAGCAACCAGCACAGCCACCGGAAAATACAATGCCATCACCACCACCAAAGCGCGAATAACCCAAAGCGGCTGATCGTAATAGGCCGCAAAACCTGCACACACACCTGAAATTTTACGTTTAGCCTTGTTCACAAACCAGGCGCTTTTATCACTGTTTCTCATCGCGTTACTCCCCAACTTTGTTAATTACAGCTTTATCCAGCATCCACATCAAACCAGCTAAAGCCCAGACCACGACTATGTTGATGATAATCAGCGACATGTCCTGTTCCTCCTTCACCCGATTAATCCATTCAGATTTCGTCTACGGCCCAGCTACCTACTATGCCAAACCATGCTAATACAACCATCAGTGCTACCATTTCCATTTTGACTCTCCTCGCAGTTATGTTTTTGTGCTTTTGCTGATTTATATCAGCGCTTAGCCAACTAGATTTCGTCTGCAGCCCAGCTGCCAACAATGCCGAACCAGGCTAATACAACCATCAGTGCTGCTATTTCCATTTTGACTCTCCTCAATCTTAGTTAGTGGTTTAATTCATCATCAGTTCATCTGTTGATATCTATACATTGCAGCTGTTGTGCCAATCTGAAAATAAATTTTAAACCATTGTTTTTAATGAACTTAATCAAATAAAAACAACAAAATCTTTATATCTCACATTTCATTCAAAACACGGAAGTAGTATTTTTGACCACTTTTTAGCTGATTTAAAAACAGCCTATTGAGACTAAACGCAGGCGTGCAAATACAGCGGGATGACACTTCAGACAAGTTTGAAAATTAGTAGATCTAAAGGGATCGACAGATACAAACAGGAAAGCAGGAGAGGACGTAAAAAAGCAAAACCCGGTACTACTTAAAACCGGGTTGAAGAAGGAATATCGAAAGGGGGTAATAACCAATGCCAGATCACAGACACCAGGCCAACACTAACAACGGGTAATAAAAACAACCCCAATAACCCTAATGTTAAGCTCAGCATCCTTAGTCCACCTTAGCTACTGCGATTACTGCTTCTTTTTCAGGTTCGGTGGCGGTTACTACAGAGGTTGCCAGTTCTGCCAGAGCTTTTTGGCTTTGCTCCAGTATCGCTACTTTTAACTCAGCCATTTGCTGACTCATTAGTTCTGCAGCTAAAGTGCCGACAGCTTGTGTACTGATGGTAGGCAAGCTTAATTCATTGGCATGTACTGCTGGTGTTGCAGCAAAAGCTGCAGCGCTGACAAAGACTAACGTAGCAAGTGTTTTCATGGTCGTGCTCCTTAATGAGTAGTGAAGTTCACTATCTCTATATCAAGGTGCGTGCCATACTGAAAAAACTTACTAAATCACTGATATTTAATGAATTAAATAAAATAAAAAGAATAATCAAAAAAATACACAAAGATTAAAAACAAAAAAGTGGTGAAATTCACCACTTTTTTGTTTTCGAAATTAAAGCTGCGGTACCTTTTTCAGTGCATCCAGCATCACTTGTGGACCACTGGTCGGTAAGTGGCCTATTTCACTTAAATGCCGGCGCCATAAGCGGGCACCAGGTACCCCCTGAAACAACCCAAGCATATGCCGTGCTATATGCCAGAAGCGTGCGCCTTGTGCCATCTGGCGCTCAATATAAGGCAACATCAGCTCCACCACCTGATGCGGCGTGGGCACCACGCGTGGGTTGTTATAAATAGCAGCGTCAATTTGTGCCAGCATCAAAGGGTTAGCATAGGCTTCACGTCCAACCATAACCCCATCTACGTGCTGCAAATGGGTTAAACAGTCAGCCAGCGTTTTCACACCACCATTGATGGAGATATCTAACTGCGGGAAATCTTTTTTCAGCTGATAGACTCTTTCATAATCCAGAGGCGGAATTTCGCGGTTCTCTTTGGGGCTTAAACCACTTAACCAGGCTTTACGCGCATGCACAATAAACTGGTTGCAGCCAGACTCGGCTATAGTGCCAACAAAGTCTACTAAAAACTGATAGCTGTCGTGATCATCAATACCGATACGACTTTTTACTGTGACAGGAATATCCACTACAGAGCACATTTCGTTGATACAGGCCGCCACTAATTCAGGTTTGGCCATCAGACAAGCACCAAACATACCGTTTTGCACTCTGTCCGACGGACAACCTACGTTGATATTGATAGCGTCGTAACCCCGCTCCTGGCAAAGCTTAGCACTGTGTGCCATATCCTTTGGATCAGAGCCGCCCAGCTGCACAACCACAGGATGTTCTTCTTCATTAAAGGCCAGATAATCGCCCTGACCATAAATGATAGCTCCTGTAGTGACCATTTCGGTGTAGAGCACAGCGTGCTGTGACAATAATCTGTGGAAATAACGGCAATGCCTATCAGTCCAATCCAGCATAGGGGCAATGGAGAAACGGTGATCCATAATCACAGGCTTTGAAGGGAAATTAGTCGAACTCATCATAAAACGGCTGCCATCTGGTTAATCTGCTGTTTTCTTCGGCTCTAAATACAGAGTGTAGAAAAATCGCGCGAGTATACACCAGACAGCCCGGCATTTCAGCGTAAAGCGGAGTTTGCGGTGATCAGGGCTGAGATTTAAGCAATAACAAGCTATAACGCGAACTTAGCTCCAGCAAAGCTATTTTTCTCTCGCCTTGTTTTAACGGTAGCTCACCGCTACGGACTTTATTACGCTTCAAGCGCAGTAACTGATACCCTGCCAGATAAACCAGCAATTTCCGGCTGTATTCCTCAAACCAGGAACCATTGAAGTGGTGGATACTGAAGTTTTCTTTACCCGGTTCAGGTGTGCAGAAGTAATGACTAGGATAAATGAAAGCATCTTCGGTTAATTGATGGATCTGGTCACTCGCGTAGGGTTTACTCAAACCAAAACTTTGGGCAAATATATCACTGAACAGCCCGGTATTCGGTGTTAAATCTTCAGAACCATCTGCTTTGTAAAAAGATTTGCTGTCATAAGCGCTTAGTAACTTTTCAACGACCGCATGACGGGGGGCTGCCCCAATCATTGCTGAGAGTGGCGCTATACGTCCTTTAAAATTCTCAAAACCGATGACAAATCCGTGATGACGAAATGGCTGCAGATCTGCAGTTAACTCTAAGTCGGTATCAAAATAAAATCCGCCCATTTCCCGGAGCGCATAAAGACGCAGGAAATCTGACACAAAAGCCCATTTTTTCGCTGCGAAAGCCTCTTGAGCATAACGGTTATTTAAAGCAGCGAAACGCTCATTATTCCATTCGATAATTTCGTAATCTGGTAAAAACTTCTTCCAGCTGGCAATACAACGTAAAGCCAGTTCTGTTTTCGGGGCAGTACCTACCCAAACATAATGAATAATTTTTGGAATAACTTCTGGATTCATGGAGTGCTGTTCTAACATGCAAAGTTACTCATTAGTTTATGCTTATGCTCAAAGTTGACTGTAATCATTTGTTACTCTTTAGTTACAAGACGAAGTCAGGGGCGCGGCATATTAGTTGCTTTGGCGTAGGATAGCAAAGAATTAATTAACCATAAATTAACGACGAAAAATACAAATAAAAAAGAAGGTTTAGGCTAGTTTTCGCCTCGCAAATTTTCGTCTTCGATTCAGAGACTTAAAACAGCGAGGCGAGTCAGATAAATAGCAGACAGAGCGCAAAGCGACTCTGTCCGGCCAACCATTAGTTAGTACGATCTAAACCACCACTAATAATTCCAACTGAAACATCAGTGTTATTATTTAGATGAACAAACAACATTAAACGGTCTTTTTCCAAATCCTGAGCGGTAACGACACCTGAATATGAACCAGCCCCATCACAAGAGGTTAACTCTAGTGAAATGTCAGCGATAGAGTTTTCGTAGCCGGATACAGTACCGCTCACTACAGTACAATCCAATAACTTACCACTTAAACTACCATTATCAGCGATACTCAACTCACCCCAATTACCCGTCACTGAGCTTAATAAAGATTGTTTTGGCACAGGTTGCAGGTTGAAAAAGGATTCAGACAGGTCCGTGTCGTACGTGATTTCGCCTTCCACAGCCTGGCCCGTCAATTTCGGCACCATCAGTTTTAATGAAGCCTTTACAGCAGTTTTGACTGGCCAGGTAATACCTTGACCTGCCGCGTTCAAGGTAGTGACATCGACAGGTGTCTGATACTCAAAAAAGTATTTTCCACCATTGTTACCGCCTGAATAATAGACTTTGTTGCTTTTGGTAAATAAGATTTTGCCCGTAGTGTTGGCGTAAAAGGCCGTATTTAACTTACCGGACAAAGCCAATTGTTCCTGCTCAGATGCAACAGTATCTAACGAAGCGCTTACAGCCTTGTTACCGTTGTCTAAACCAAACCACTTCAGGTAAGTCACATCATTAAAGTTGTATGACCATAAGACACCTTCGTAGCTGCCCGCTTTGTCGCAGCTGCTATAAGTTAAGGTTGCTGCAAACACACCATTGGACTTCGCACTTAAAATGCCACTGATTTGACAGTTGTTTGCATCAACAGCACTGAATGTGGTGTTGCCGTCAATTTGGACACTTCGAAAATCGGAGCTAATCCATTGACCATTCAACTTGCTAAGATCTGTAATATTTTCAACTGGGTTAAATCTATTGCCATTGAGAAAGAAACTGTTACCCATAGACAAAGCCAAACCTGTCATTGAACTAATCACTTTATCGCTATTGATAGTAAGCGTTGCATCAAACTGTCCTGAATTAACCATAGTTTGATCCGCGAGTTGATAGACAGCCGGAGCATCAACAATCTTATCAGCGACAACATAGTCTTTCACTTTGTCGACACGAGACCACATGGTGCCGTCAGTCTCAAAGCTGACGTAATACATAATATCGTCGACCACAACGGCTTCGGAAATAGTGCCCTGATTCTCGCGCACATAAGTGCCTGCGGAAAACTTGACTGTATTGGTAGCCGAAGGCTCGGGTGTAGGAATTGGAGCTGGGGCCGGAGTAGTTGAATTCCCCTGTGATGCAGGTTCAGACGAACCTCCACCGCCACCACATGCAACTAGTCCAGACAAAGTGAAACCACAGATCACGCCGAGGGCGAACTTCCTTTTCAACATTGAAAAACTCCATACAAACAAAAAACCTGAGTACAACTGAGGACTGCACTCAAAGGCTATAAAATAACCACAGCAACTTATGGCTGTTGGCAAGAAGGGCAAAGATTCTGCAAAGAAACTTATAACTATAAAGAAGGAGGACCAGATACTTTAAATCAGAGGAAGCTGAGTGAGTACATGCAACCACTGCCATCATATACTTCATCAAAGAAGTAAGTAGACCAGCGGCTTTGCGTCCTGACCTTTCGGAACAGTTTGCCATTTGTGTTTTCACTTAGACTGATACAACAGACCATACAGCCTAAGAAAACGGCGACAATACATACAAACTTTTACACTTAAACAAACAAATTAATACAAAAAATCACTGTTAGATTACTTTTCAACCTTTTAAAGGCACAAAGAATAGGTCTGCCGCAGATAACGTCTTTATAAATCTATGCGCTTATTGCCTTGCGCTCCGCTAAAAACAGCTAGCTACGAAGTGAGACTCTCCGCCGCCCTTGATAAAACGAAGAGATAAAGAATAAAAAAAGAGGCTCTGGTACATATATGACTTAACTTCTGTTTTGTATCAGGAAATCCCAACTCAAAAGCTGGAGTGAACAAACTTCTGTGATAAACTGCCGCTATTGCTACGAGAGTGAGCTGAGTTATGTCGATTGAATCTTTGGTCACCAGAGCACGCCATATTTGTGATGTGAATGGCGCGCGTTTTACTACCATACGAGAAAAAGTATTCCGCTTATTGGCGGATACTCACGGTGGTATTGGTGCATATGAATTACTGGAGCAATTAAAAGCCAGTGAACCAGCGGCTAAACCAGCCACTATTTATCGGGCATTGGACTTTCTGACTGAGCAGGGGTTTATTCATAAAATTGAATCCACCAACGCTTTTTTACTTTGTCATCATTTTGAGCAGCATCACCCTGCTCAGCTGTTGATCTGCGATCAATGTGGTCACGTAGAGGAATTACATTCATCTCCGTTACAACAGGAACTTGTAAAATTAGCCTCTGAAAAAGGCTTTTTAATTCAAAGGCAAACTGTGGAGGCTCATGGGAGTTGCCAAAGTTGTCTGAAAAAAGCGTCATACGACTGAATCCGCTTGACGCCCTCTGGTCACACTGGCTATTTTAGTGACCAGAACAGCATAAAATTGTAAATAATTTAGAAAAATTCATACCAAAACAATAAGCTAGACTTGTGTTATAAAGCATTGCCACCTAATCTTGAAGTTGGCAATGCAATCAGGTCCAGACTCTGAACAGGCTAATTAAATGAATGTTGAGTATGTAAATCCGTTTCTCTCTTCGTTAGTCAACGTGTTAGGTACCATGGCCAATACAAAAATTGTGCCGGGACAGCCACGATTAAAGAAAGATGAACAGGCTCGCGGTGAAGTATCAGGTTTGATTGGTATGATAGGCCCAACTACAAAAGGGTCTTTCTCAGTCACTTTCGAAGAATCTTTGGCGCTGGAAATCATGTCCAGAATGTTAGGCGAAAGACCTGACAGCATTAACGAAGAAGTCACTGACATGGTGGGCGAGATCACCAACATGGTGACAGGCGGTGCCAAACGCATTTTGGGTGAAAAAGGTCATGAGTTCAGTATGGCTACCCCAGTTGTAGTCTCTGGTAAAGGCCACACCATTACCCACAAAACCACTGGCGCTAAAATTCTGATGCCTTTTGATTCAGACTACGGCAAAGTATTTATTGAAGTCAGCTTTGACGAGTAATTTAATTTGTGTATACAAAAAGCCGACGTTAGTCGGCTTTTTGTTAGTTAAGACTCTGCATTGAGGTATCTAAACTCTACTCTGCTGGTGATATTACAAAGTAACTCATATGGGATAGTTTGTACTTGCTCAGCAATTTCTTCGACCGGTAATTCTGCGCCCCATAGCAGCACCTCATCACCAATCTTTACGTCCGCATGACCAATATCGACAGTGGTCATATCCATAGAAACACGACCAACTATCGGATACCGCTCCCCTTTAATCAGTACAGGGCAACCATTGCTGGCCGCTCTTGGATAACCATCCCCATAACCTACTGCCACCACTGCTAAGCGGGTATCAGTGGGCGCAGTCCAAGTACCGCCATACCCCACTTTGTCGCCTTTTTTCACATCACGCACCGCAATTACGCTGCTGCTAAAGCTCATCACAGCTTTTAACTGGTGTTGCTCTGCTCTGCCTTGTTCCATCGGCGAAACGCCGTATAAAGCTAATCCAGGGCGGATCCAGTGACCATGACTTTGCGACCAGGCCAGCGTACCTGCGGAATTGGCCAGACACAGCTCGCCTGCCAACCCTTCAACAGTGTTCATAAAGAGATCGATTTGTGCTTGGGTGCTATCCGAATACAGTTCATCTGCACTGGCAAAGTGCGTCATCAGCCGCATCGGCTGGATCACATTAGGGCTTTGGCACAACTGTTGATAAGCCTGCAAAAACTCTTCTGGCAATAAACCTAAACGGTGCATACCGCTGTCCATTTTCAGCCAGACATGCACAGGTGAATCCAGTTCAGCTGTGGCCAATGCTTCAACCTGACTTGGATGATGCACTACAACCTGTAAGTTACTGGCCACCACTTGCGGTAATTCGTCGGCATGGAAAAAACCTTCCAGCAGCACTATAGGTTTGACTATGCCGCCAGCGCGCAGCATCAAGGCTTCATCGATGCGGGCCACACCAAAAGCACTGGCGTCTTTGAGCTGTTCGGCCACTTTCAGTAAACCATGGCCATAGGCATTGGCTTTGAGTACCGCCAGTACTTTGCTGCTCGGAGCTGCAGCGCGGACTTGTTTTAAATTATGCAATAAGGCCGCTAAGTCAATACGGGCCTGTGGACGACGACTCATTAATACTCGTCCTCAAAACGTGCTGTTCCGGCATAGTTGTCAAAACGTGAATAGCGGCCATGGAAGGTCAGGCGAATACGACCTATAGGGCCGTTACGTTGTTTACCTATTATCACCTCAGCTGTGCCTTTATCCGGGCTATCGTCGTGATAGACCTCATCCCGGTAGATAAACATAATTAAGTCGGCGTCCTGCTCAATAGAACCGGATTCACGTAAGTCGGAGTTCACCGGGCGCTTATCAGCTCGCTGTTCCAAACTACGGTTTAGCTGCGATAAAGCCACTACAGGCACTTTTAACTCTTTGGCTAAGGCTTTGAGTGAACGCGAAATTTCGGCGATTTCTAAAGTCCGGTTTTCCGATAAGCCAGGTACTGTCATCAGCTGCAGATAGTCGACCATGATCATGCTCAGGCCACCGTGTTCACGGGCCACCCGACGGGCACGGGAACGCACTTCAGTCGGTGTTAAGCCTGAAGCGTCATCTATATACATTTTGCCTTTGCTGTTCAGAAGTTCGATGGCGGAAGATAAACGCGCCCAATCTTCATCATCCAGCTGGCCAGTCCGCACTTTGGTTTGGTCAATACGGCCTAAAGACGCCAGCATCCTCATCATAATTTGTTCGGACGGCATCTCTAAGCTGAAAATAAGCACAGGTTTGTCGCTGGTAATAGCAGCGTGTTCACACAGGTTCATCGCAAAAGTGGTTTTCCCCATAGAAGGACGAGCCGCCACTATGATCAGATCCGACGGCTGCATACCGTTGGTCATTTTATCCAGATCCATATAACCCGTGGATACACCAGTTAAACCACCAGCGCTTGGGTTACGGAACAACTCGTCAATTTTATCTATGGTTTTCGAGAGAATGCTGTTGATAGGCTCAGGGCCTTCATTCGAGTTGGCGCGCTGCTCAGCGATTTTAAATACTTTGGTTTCTGCGAAGTCGAGAAGCTCAGCACTGTTACGGCCTTGCGGGTCGTAACCTGCATCAGCAATATCGTGCGCCACTGCAATCATATCCCGCACTACGGCGCGCTCACGCACTATCTCGGCATAGGCCAGAATATTGGCTGCACTAGGGGTGTTTTTGGCAATCTCGCCTAAATACGCGAAACCACCGACGTCTGCTAGTTGCTGATTACGCTCTAAATCCTCAGAGACTGTGATTAAGTCGATCGGCTGGTTAGCTTCGGCGACACGAGACATGGCAGAAAATATAAAGCGGTGTGAACGTAAATAGAAGTCCTGTTCAACCACTTTTTCTGAGACTTTATCCCAGGCATCATTGTCCAGCATTAAACCGCCTAAGACGGATTGCTCGGCTTCAATGGAATGTGGCGGCATTTTTACCGCAGCGACTTGTTTATCTCTTTGCTTATTGTCCATAACACCAGAAGTTCTAGAAATTAGGTCACAGGCTGATAGCGCCTGTCAGGGAGCGATAGCCTACCATTAAAGCATGTATGAAGGCTTGGAAAAATCAGTTAAGCGGAATTTTTTTAGTGCAAAAGCGAAGGTAAAGCGGGAAGGGATTGGGCACACAAAACTGTGTGCCCAAAAGGCTTATTAAGCCTCAGCAACCACTACTACTTTGATAGTAGCTGTTACTTCTGCGTGTAACTGCAGAGCGATGTTGAATTCGCCAGTTTCACGGATAGTACCGTTAGGTAACTTCACTTCAGATTTCGCTACTGCAACACCTGCAGCAGTGATAGCATCAGCAATATCACGTGTACCCACTGAACCGAACAACTTGCCTTCGTCACCCGCTTTAGAAGCTAAAGTCACTTCAGCCAGAGCAGCGATCTTCTCAGCACGAGCTTGAGAAGCAGCTAAAGTTTCAGCCAGTTTGGCTTCTAACTCAGCACGACGCTGTTCAAATTTTTCGATGTTAGCTTTGGTCGCTGGAACTGCTTTTCCTTGTGGGAATAAGAAGTTACGAGCATAACCAGACTTAACAGTTACGTTGTCGCCTAAACCACCCAGGTTAGCGACTTTGTCCAACAGAATAATTTCCATTGTAATACCCTCTCTGTATACGGTTTAACCAGTCGCTGCTTAGCTGTGTGAATCGCTGTATGGTAACAAGGCCAGGTAGCGGGCGCGTTTGATAGCGCGGGCTAATTGACGTTGATACTTAGCGCTGGTACCAGTGATACGGCTTGGGACAATTTTGCCACTTTCAGTGACATAATTTTTTAACGTAGCTGTATCTTTGTAATCGATCTCAATCACGCCTTCTGCAGAGAAACGGCAGAATTTACGGCGACGGAAATAACGAGCCATGAAATTTCTCCTAACTTAATATTTCAATCTGTTGGGCATGCAGCACCAGTTTAGACTGACCGCTGCGGCTCTGATGACGGTTTAAAAAACCTGACACCCGAACTTTGTTTCCCAGTTTCAAATTGTGAGTTTGTTGCGCTAACCCGGCTCCGGCACATACTACTTGTAGTCTGATATAAGCCTGACGGTTAAAACCGGCTTCCTGCTGCACCGATTGGTGCTCAATCACTAAATAACTGTGAGGAATACCGGCCGGACTTTCGCTGTGGTCAACCTGACGGCAGATAGTGCCAGTCACGACCAGGCTATTGTCCATCTGCAAATTACTCGTCGTTTGCTACCAGCTCATCTGAATCACGAGGAGCACGGTCACGACGTTCTTCACGTACCTTGGCCATTGGTGATGGCTCAGTCACGGCAGTGTTAGTGCGCATGATCAGGTTACGCAATACAGCGTCGTTGAAGCGGAAGTTAGTTTCCAGCTCGTCAATTACTGCCTGTGGCGCTTCTACGTTCATCAGAACATAGTGAGCTTTGTGCAGCTTTTCGATTGGATAAGCTAATTGACGACGGCCCCAGTCTTCTAAGCGGTGAATTGAACCACCAGCTTCTTTGATCGCGCCAGTGTAACGCTCGATCATTCCTGGAACTTGTTCACTTTGATCTGGGTGAACCATAAACACGATTTCGTAATGACGCATTGTAGCTCCTTACGGTTAGTTAGCCTCGGGTGAGCTCGGCCAGACTCGCATAGAGGCAAGGAACGTTCTGGATGGCCGAAGGGGCGGTATTCTAGGGGTTTCTTGCTGTTAAAACAAGCAGCAACACTGATTTTTATCAGGCTATAGCGCGAATTTTCCGGGGATATTGCTAATTTACGGAAAAGCCCCCATAACATTTCCAACTGAGCAAGAAATACACAGGAATAACGCCATGAGTTTCAGAACAGAACGCGACAGTATGGGTGAAGTGCAATTACCGGCAGAAGCCTTGTATCAGGCACAAACCCAACGCGCTTTGGATAACTTTCAAATCAGTCACCTGACGATGCCTTCGGCTTTTATTAAAGCTGTACTTAGAGTCAAACAAGCTGCCGCTGCTGCCAATCTTGAGCTGAAGTTACTGGAACCACAGATTGCTTCGGCTATTCATAAAGCGACAGAGCAGCAACTGCTTGAGCTGGATATGGCGCACTACCCTATCGACCTGTTTCAGACAGGTTCCGGCACCAGCACCAATATGAATGTGAACGAAGTGCTGGCGACCTTAGCCAGTAAAAGTTCAGGCCTGGCTATCAGCCCTAACGATCATATTAATCTGGGGCAAAGCAGCAACGATGTGATCCCAACCGCTATCCATTTAAGTGCGGCTTTGGCGAATCATCAGTTGATTGAGACGCTGAATCAGCTGGAAGCTGTGATAGCCGCAAAAGCAAAGGAGATTGGACATATTGTCAAAACAGGCCGCACTCATTTAATGGATGCGATGCCTGTGACTTTTGCGCAGGTGTTATCCGGCTGGCAGGCCCAAATTGCACATGCCCGGCAGCAACTGGAATTTGCCCAACAACAAGTTTTAGCCTTGGCTCAGGGCGGCACAGCTGTGGGCACAGGTGTGAACGCCCATCCGGATTTTGCTGCTTTATTTTGTCAGAAGTTAAGTCAGCAGACAGGGTTAGATTTCAGACCCAGCTCCAACTTCTTTTTAAGTTTAGGCTCGCAAGACTCTATTGTAGCTTTATCAGGTGCCACTAAAGTGCTGGCTGTAGCTTTAATGAAAATAGCCAATGACTTACGTTGGATGAACTCTGGCCCACTAGCGGGTTTAGGCGAAATTGCCCTGCCTGCGTTGCAACCTGGCTCTTCCATTATGCCCGGTAAAGTCAATCCGGTGATCCCAGAGGCTGTAGCCATGGTGGCGGCCCAGGTGATAGGCAACGATGCCACCATTACAGTGGCTGGTCAGTCGGGCAACTTTGAGCTGAATGTGATGTTGCCTGTGATAGCCCATAACATTTTACAAAGTCTTGAGCTGTTAAGTTCAGCAAGTTCTGCTTTAGGTGAAAAAGCCATAGCGGGATTTACGGTGCAGGAAGACAAAATAAACGAGGCGTTGTCGCGTAACCCTATTCTGGTGACGGCTTTGAATCCATTGATTGGGTATTTAAAAGCAGCGGATATTGCCAAACAGGCTTACAAAGAAAAACGGCCTGTGATTGATGTGGCAGTGGAGCAAACCAGTTATAGCAGAGAAGAATTAGAGAAGTTACTAGACCCAGCCCTTTTAAGTCAGGGTTAAAGGCTGGGGGCAGTCTGCAAGGTCTGCCCCCCAACAGATTACTGGCGCTGACGCACGGCTTCAAATAAACAGATACCTGTCGCGACCGACACGTTTAAGCTCGACACTGAGCCAAACATCGGAATTTTCATCAGTGAATCACAGAGCTCACGGGTCAGACGACGTAAACCATCGCCTTCAGCGCCCATAGCTATGGCCAGTGGGCCATTTAGTTTGGTTTGATAAATGGTGGTTTCAGTTTCACCTGCAGCGCCTACCACCCAAATACCAGCATCTTTTAATTCACGGATAGTACGGGCTAAGTTAGTCACCGTAATAAAAGGCACCACTTCTGCCGCACCACAGGCCACTTTACGCACCACAGGCGTTACTTTGACGGAGCGGTCTTTGGCCGCCACTACAGCATGCACACCAGCGGCATCAGCACTACGTAAAATAGCACCTAAGTTATGCGGGTCGGTAATGCCATCTAAAATCAGAATAAAAGGACTGGATTGTTCAGAGACAATGCGGGCTAAATCCTGCTCATTTCCTGATTGCTGGGCCCGGGCTTTGGCCACCACGCCCTGATGCTGTGCGCCATTGACCTTTTCATCCAAAGCACGGCGGTTACAGTATTGCACCGATACGCCAAAATCACGGGCGAATTTCAGCAAAGGCTGTAAACGTTGATCGTCTTTGTCTTTTAAAATAAAAAGTTCAAGAACATCTTCCGGCGCACGTTCAAATAACGCACTTACCGCATGAATACCAAATACAAAATCTGCGCTCATCGCAACCTCTTGGAAAATGACCGAGCCCGGCAGTACCGGGCTCAGTTTGAATTGCTGCTAGTGTAACAAAAACACCAGCCTCTTGCTGTTGTTCATTCGCTACTTACGCTTACGCGGTGCTTTACCAGGCCGTGGACCGGCTGGACTTTTCGCAGCTGGTTTGCTACCCGCTGGCTTTTTCGCAGCAGGCTTTTTACCCGCGGGCTTTCTACCGGGTTTGGCCGGAGCCGTTTGCTCCACTCCGGCTTTACGGGCGCCTTTTTTACGCATCGAAGCTTTTTCTTCCGCAGGCGTCATCGTCGCTTTTTTACTGGCTTTGATTTTACGATTCGACGTAGTACGCTTTTCCATACCCACTATGCCTAAATCAATTTTACGGGCTTCCAGGTTCACCGCCAGCACTTTGACTTCAATCAAATCGCCCATCCGGTATTGCACACCACTGTGCTCGCCTTGCAGCACCTGACGCTCAGTATCGAAGTGGTAATAATCGTTTTGAAGCGAAGTGACATGCACTAAACCTTCGATATACAAGTCGCTGATACGGACAAACAACCCAAAATTAGTCACTGTAGAAACAACACCCTGGAAGGTATCTCCAATGTGATCCTGCATATATTCACATTTCAGCCAATCAGATACTTCGCGGGTCGCATCATCAGCACGGCGTTCCGTCATCGAACATTGTTCACCCAAAGGATGAATTTGTTTTTCAGTGTAGGCTTTAGCCCCTGTCACTTTCTGACCCTGAGTTTGCAAAATGGCTTTAATAGCGCGGTGCAACACCAGATCCGGATAACGACGGATAGGCGAGGTAAAATGAGCATAAGCTTCTAACGCCAGACCAAAGTGCCCCAGGTTATCGCCCTGATACACAGCCTGCTTCATCGAGCGCAGCATCGTAGTTTCAATCAGTTCTTTATCCGGTCTGTCCTGCAGTTTTTGCAAAGTCAGCATCAGATCCAAAGGTGTGGGCTCAGGCGGCAGATTGGCTTCAATACCTAATTCAGCCAGAAAACGTCTGAAGTTGGCAAAGCGATCGCCATCCGGGCGCTCATGCACACGGAACAAGGCAAAAGCTTCATGTTTTTCAATCAGCTTAGCGGCAGACACGTTGGCTAAAATCATACATTCTTCAATGATCTTATGCGCTTCGTTACGGTGAATGGGCACTATCTGTTCAATTTTACGATGGCTGTTAAAGATAAAACGGGTTTCGACCGTTTCAAATTCAATAGCGCCCCGCTCGGCCCTCACTTTCGCCATTTGTTTGTACAGCGAATACAGGTTATCGATATTGTTTAAGTTGGCTTCGTATTGCTGACGTAACTTCGGCTCGCCCTCTAAAATAGCATGAACCTTGTTGTAGGTCAGACGCGCACTGGAGTGCATCACAGCTTCATAAAACTGATAACCATCGAGTTTGCCTTGTTTGCTGATATGCATTTCAGCGACAAAACATAATCTGTCTGTATGTGGATTCAGTGAACACAGCCCATTGGATAATACTTCGGGCAACATAGGCACGACGTGATCAGGGAAATACACAGAGTTACCACGGTCCAGCGCTTCTTTATCCAGCGGTGTGTCAGGCAGAACATAAGTGCTGACGTCCGCAATGGCGACCCATAAATGCCAGCCGCCATCGGCTTTGCGTTCACAGTACACAGCGTCATCAAAGTCACGGGCATCTTCACCATCTATGGTAATTAAACCTAATTGCGTCAGATCAACCCGGCCCGCTTTGGCTTCATCCGGCACTTCAGTGCCATAACCAGCGACCTGCTGTTCAACAGCTTTGGAAAACTCGTGGGGGATCTGATGGTTACGAATAGCGATTTCGATTTCCATACCAGGCGCCATATGTTCGCCCAGCACTTCAATCACTTTACCTACCGCATTGACTCTTTTGCTTGGCCGCTGGCTGATCTCCACCAACACCACCTGACCATGACGGGCAGCGCCCTCTTCACCCGGTGGTATCACAATGTCCTGGCTCAAACGTGGATCGTCCGGCACCACAACACCTAAGGCAAAATCTTTAAAGTAACGGCCAACTATAGGTTCATTACGGGGTTCTAAAATACGGACTATACGGGCTTCAATTTTGTCGCGGCTGGCAAAATCGCTCTTTGATGCCAGCACTACGTCGCCATGCAGCAGACGTTTCATTTCAAAATTAGGGATAAACCAGTCCGGCCCACCTTGTTCCAGCTTTAAGAAGCCAAAACCATCGCGGTGGCCTAACACAGTACCTTTGACTAAATCCAGGTCGTCGACCAGACCATAGCGTTTGCTTTTATTAAACAGCAACTGGCCGTCACGTTCCATGGCGCGCAGACGTTTTTTCAGCGCAAACAGCGCTTCATCGTCTGTCAGCTTTAATTCAGCGGCCAACTCTTCAAAGTAGGCAGGTTGTTGCCGCTGCTTTAAGTGTTCGAGGATAAATTCCCTACTAGGGATGGGGTTTTCATATTTTTCTTGCTCACGCGCAAGATGCGGATCTTTGACCGTCATGTTTTCTCTTTTTTACTCATTCAGCCTGCAGTGTAGCAGTCGCAGGTGAATTTTTCACTACAATGGCCTTTTGGCCCTCGTTAGCGCAGCACCCGGCATTTTATTCGCCAGCTGAGCTAACAGCTGTTGCACCTCTTGGTGCGTTTTGGTGTCGGCGATCACAGAGTGATGCAGCCAACGGTAACAATCTTCCATATCCAATGGACTGGCATCGCCTTTAATCAGCATTTGGGCAAATCGCATTTGCGCTTTTAAGTTACCCAAACCTGCGGCTTCACGCAGGTAAACCACAGCTTTGCTGTTGTCCTGCTGAACAAAACGCCCTGTGTGATAATAACGCCCTACTTGCTCCAGCGCTTCAGGTAAACCCTGAGATGCAGCTTGTTGCATTAAATCCCAGCCGCGTTCGACATCTTTTTTCACGCAAACGCCAAAGGCCAACATATCACCATACAAAAACTGGTAGGCCGGCACTTTCATCACATCAGCTCTGGCCTGAATATCATTGACCAGCTGACATTCGTCTTTTTGCACCCGCTGCAAATGCACATTTTGTTTAATTAAATCCAGCAGTTCGTCCTGAGTATACAACTGCACTACCGCCACTTCCTGCGCTTTGACAGGCAAGCTAAGCAGCACAAGCACTGAACTTAAGACTAAAAAACCAAACTTCATAGTTACCCCGGGTTATAGCCATTCATCTGTAGATACTCAGATAAATCTATACAAAAATCAGGCCATCAAAAAAGACAGTGTTCTGACACCAGCATATCCTGTTTAGTTCGCAGAGCAAAATAGTCAACAACGCTTCGGCTGCAAGTACGACATATCTATCCTCTAAGTAATTGCTGTTGCAGCTAGGCGACAAGAGTTCTAGTCCTCAGGAGCATAGTTCACTATGTGACTGGGGCTAGGACGTGAAGTCAACAACGCTGCGGCAGTAAGTACGACGAGGATAAAAAAAACGCTGCACATGGCAGCGTTTTTTCTACTTACCGCGGATTAAACGGCAAATGGATGACGCAGCGTGATGGTCTGAATACGATCCGGGCCTGTTGAAATTATATCAATAGGTACACCTGTCACTTGTTCCAGACGAGTGATGTAGTTGCGCGCTTCAACCGGCAAGTCTTCCAGCTTCTGTACGCCAAAAGTGCTTTGGGTCCAGCCTGGCATTTCTTCAAACACCGGAGTGACCACTTCATAACCTTCAGCAGCCATTGGCGGAACGTCAGTGACGGAACCGTCAGCTGCTTTGTAGCCCACACAAATTTTGACCACACTTAAACCATCTAACACATCCAGTTTGGTTAAGCAGAATCCGGAGATACTGTTTAACTGCACAGCACGTTTGACTGCAACAGCATCAAACCAGCCACAACGGCGTTTACGGCCAGTGGTGGCGCCAAATTCATGGCCTTTGACACCCAAGTGTTCACCGACTTCACAGTCCAGTTCTGTTGGAAACGGGCCTGAACCCACACGGGTGGTATACGCCTTCACAATACCTAACACATAGTCTAAGTAACGTGGGCCAAAACCAGCACCAGTCGCTACGCCACCTGCTGTAGTGTTCGACGAAGTTACATAAGGGTAAGTACCGTGGTCAATGTCTAATAAAGTGCCCTGGGCACCTTCAAACATGATTTCTTTACCGGCTTTACGGGCTTTATCCAGTAAATCGGTTACGTCTACCACCATAGGCTTTAACACTTCAGCTATAGCTAAAGCACTGTCTAAGGTGCTTTGGAAATCAATCGCATCCACTTTGTAGTACTGAGTTAAAGTGAAGTTGTGCAAATCCATCAGAACTTTCAGCTTCTCAGCAAATAATTCAGGATTAAACAAATCACCTACACGCAGACCTCGGCGTGCTACTTTGTCTTCATAGGCTGGGCCAATACCACGACCCGTAGTTCCAATTGGCTTATCGCCACGGGCTACTTCGCGCGCTTTATCCAAAGCCACATGGAAAGGCAGGATTAACGGACAAGCTTCGCTCAACAACAGACGCTCTTTTACCGGAACACCTTTTTGTTCCAGCATCGCCATCTCTTTTAATAAAGCTTCAGGGGATAACACCACACCATTACCTATCACACATTTTACGTTGGAGCGCAAAATGCCTGATGGGATCAAATGCAATACCGTTTTTTCACCGTCAATTACTAAGGTATGACCTGCGTTATGGCCGCCTTGATAGCGCACCACATAGCTGGCTTTGTCAGTTAATAAATCAACGATTTTACCTTTTCCTTCGTCACCCCATTGGGTGCCGAGTACGACAACGTTTTTGGCCATGGTTCCTACATCATGGAGAAAAATTAGGCGGGGATTCTACCAAATTAACAACCAAAGTTCAGCGCGATTAAGAAAAAAAAACCAGATATTTTCTTTCTGGTTCTTTTTCAATAACTAAGAGGGATAAAAATAGCTAAGAGGCAAAGAAAAACAGCAGCAAAACACCAGCAATCACCAGTGTTCCCCCCACCTGCTGCATTTGAGCTGTGGGTTGTTCTGCGATTTTCTGCAGATAAGAGCGCCACTTATTTGGAAATAACATCGGCCCCAGGCCTTCAATGATCAACACCAGCCCTAAAGCCGCCCACCAGTAGTCTGCCATTTAACGAATCTCCTTCAGGCAACTTAAGTTGTAGTCCGCCGCATTGTGGTACAAGGCAAAACCAAAACGCAGCCTGTCGCCACGATAATCCGTCACAACGCCCTGCTGTTTTAATGCAGCAGCGATACGCGCCACCTCTTCTGCGGCAAAACGAAAGGTTAAAAACTGGCCTTGTTGCTGATTTTGCTTATCCAGCAGATGCCGGCGATTTAACAGCGGATGCTGTATTTCATCTAATAAAACGAGAAACGCCTGCTGTAAGCTTTGGATATAAGACTGCACTTTTTCGACCGTCAGCCCTTGCTGTTGGTATAACTCAAATACCGCCAATACGCGGTATAAAGCTGAACAATCCATAGTAGCACCGGCAAAACGGTAGCCGTTGCTAGCGTATTGCACTTGTCCTTGTTTAGCCTTTGCCAGTTCACCAAATTCAGCAAACCAGCCGGTGTAAACAGGTCTGTGTTCACTGCCTTCCGGTACAGCCAAGAAACAACAGCCTTCGCCACCCTGCGCATATTTGTAACTGCCCGCCAGGTAAAAAATACGCTGTGCTATAGCCGATAAGTCGGTCGGCACCGCCATAAAACCATGATAGCCGTCTACGACTATCATTGCGTCTGTGACTTTATCCAGCTGTTGGACCAGACCAGTCAACTCCTTAACCCCCACTCCAGAGTTAAAAAACACTTGACTGAAAAACACCAGATCCGTCGGCTGAGCCGCCACAACTGCCGCAAAACGCTCTGGAAAAGTAGCAAAAGGCTCGGTCGGTACCCGAATGACATTAACTGTGTTTAATTCTGACAAACGATTGATCTGACGATGAAAACTATGAAACTCGCTATCGGTAGTGACGACTGTTAGGGCTTTGGACCAGTCAAAGCAGCTTAATATCCGCATGACAAATTCGTGGGTATTGGGCGCAAACACTATTTGTTCTGCGTCAGGCAGCTTTAAAATTCGGGCTATGTGGTGCTGTACCGCAGGTACTTTATCACCAAACACCAGATCCCACTTATCATCCACCAGCCTGGCAGTGTCATCCCAGTACGCCAAAGTGGCTTCGCGGGTTACATCGGGCCAATAGTGATGGGAATGGCAGGCAAAGTGCTGTTTACCTGGGTTGGCGTTTAAGAAGTGCTGATAAAACTGCTGATACATAGGAAGATCCTTACGAAAGACAACGCAGAGTAACCGAAAGCTATAGGAACAGAAAAGGCCCTTAAGGGCCTTTTCTTATTCAACAAAACAGTGCTGGTGTCAGCTTAGTTTTGCACTTTGTCCGACTTCATATAGCGGAAGAAGTCATTGTCTGGCTGGATCACCATCACGTCGTTTTTGTTCTGGAAGCTATTCTTGTAGGCTTCTAAACTACGAACAAAGCTGTAAAACTCACCATTTCTGCTGTACACATCCGCATAAACTTTAGCAGCAGCCGCATCGCCTTCACCGCGCACAGTACGGGAATTACGTTCAGCATCCGCCACCATAATAGTGACCCGGGCGTCCACATCAGCTTTGATAATTTCAGACTGTTCCATACCACGGCTACGGTGTTCTTTAGCCACAGCAGTACGTTCAGCACGCATACGCTGGAAAATAGAGTTACTGATTTCATCAGGTAAATTGATTTTTTTCACCCGAACGTCAAGGATATCGATACCTAACTCTTTTGAACCAGCAGCAGCCTGTTCCATTGCACGTTGCATCAGCTGAGTACGCTCACCCGATACAATTTCCTGAATAGTGCGGCTACCAAACTCAGTCCGTAAACCGTTGTTGATATACTGCTTTAACAGCACTTCAGCCTGAGACAAATTACCGCCTGTCGATAAGAAATACTTACCAAAGTCAGCAATACGCCATTTCACATAGCTGTCGACCAATAAGTCTTTTTTCTCAGCGGTAACAAAACGGTCTGAAGACGGATCAGCCAGAGTTTGAATACGGGCATCCAGTTTACGAACGTTTTCAATCAGCGGCACTTTAAAATGCAGGCCAGGTTCAAACACCCGAACAGCTTCAGTGTCATCACGTTGAATTTTACCAAAACGAATGACAATGCCACGTTCGCCTTCAGGTACAACAAAGACTGAAGACACTGCAACAATACCCAGGATAGCGATTAAGGCTAATACTAAATTTTTCATCACTTAACCTCTGCCAGTTCTGGTGCTGTCTGCACGGCTTGCTTCAGGACGCAGATCCGGAGTTCTGCCCTCATTACCATTGGTTCTGTTTGGCGCTAATGGGTTCATCGCAGGAGCTTTGGTATCGCCACTGTTATTAATCATTTTGTCCAAAGGTAAATACATAATGTTATTACCATTTTTTACATCAACCAGTACTTTAGAGCTATTGCCGTACACCTGCTCCATTGTCTCTAAGTACATACGATCACGTGTAACCTGAGGCGCTGCCAGGTATTCAGGCAAGAGTTTCTCGAAACGAGCCACTTCACCCTGAGCTTTTAACAAAGTCTGTTGTTTGTAAGCTTCAGCTTCCTGCATCATCCGGTTCACCTGACCACGGGCGCGCGGTTCGATTTCACGGGCATAAGCTTCAGCCTCACGGATGTAACGTTGTTCATCTTCCTGCGCCGCTATCGCATCATCAAAAGCTTCTTTTACTTCTTCTGGTGGACGGGCATCACGGAAGTTGACATCAACTAACTCTAAACCCATAGCGTATGGCGCAATAATTTGCTCCAACTCAGTTCTGGTGTTTTGACGGATCACTTCACGGCCTTTGGTAAGTACATCATCCATAATGGAATGACCTACCACATAACGTAAAGCAGCGTCTGTCGCTTCACGTAAGCTGCTGTCTGCATCGACCACAGAGAACTTGTAAGCGCGGGCATCAAACACACGGTACTGGATTTCAAAAGTGACACGGACCAGGTTTTGATCCTGAGTCAGCATAAAACCGTCAGTCCGTAACGAACGCACGCTGGTCACATCCACCGGAGTGACTGTATCGATAAAAGTCGGTTTCCAGTGAATACCAGGCATCACTTCAGAGTGATACTGACCAAAACGTAAAATTAAACCCCGTTCTGATTCTTTAATGGTATAGAAACCACTAAAGGCCCAGACCAGTAAAGCTACCACAGCTATTAATATCAAAGCGGCTGAGCCACCACTGTTATTACTGTTGCTGCTGGTGTTTTTATTGCCACCAAAGATACCACCGAACTTTTTGCTTAAGTTACGGAAGACTTCATCTAAATCGGGCGGGCCCTGATCACGACCACCTTGTTTCCAAGGGTCGTTGTCTTTGCCATTGTTGCCCGGCTCGTTCCAAGCCATGCTTCACTCCATCTCTAGTTGTGATATTGAAACTAATGTATCAAAAAAAGCTTCGTGCTGACGATAAAAAACTAAGGACTGACGATATAGTTTTGTAACAGTCCATCACTTTGTTTCACTAAACGCGCCCACTGTGCTTTTGATAAGACGATTCTAAGCTGAGTTTCCCCCAGATCAGTAAAAGATTCTGTCTGAACCGCAGAGAGTTCGTGTAACCGCGCCCGCCATAGAGCGGCATCTGCAGGCAGTTTTAAATCGAGCTGCATATAGTCATCCGCCAGTCGTTCGCGGATCACCTGCAGCAGCAACTCTATACCTAAGCCCTGCTTCGCAGAAATATACACAGCTATGGGTTCGGCCTGTTCATTGTATTCTATACGGGCTTGTTGCTCAGTCTGGTCAATTTTATTAAACACCAGTAACTGAGGCACCTGATCGGCGTCAATTTCATGTAACACCAGTTGCACTTGTTTGATATTGTCCGCCATCCGCTGATCGGCTACATCTATCACATGCAGTTGCAAATCCGCATCCCGACTTTCCTGCAAGGTGGATTTAAAAGCAGCCACTAAGTCATGAGGTAAATGTCGGATAAATCCAACAGTATCGGCAAAGATAATAGAACCAAACTCAGGCAGTTTCACTTGCCTTAGTGTTGGGTCCAGCGTTGCAAATAACTGATCGGCAGCATACACATCTGCACTGGTCAGGCGATTAAATAAAGTAGATTTACCAGCGTTGGTATAGCCGACTAAAGACACCACAGGAATTTCAGCACGTTGTCTGGCCTTGCGGCCTTGCTCACGCTGTTTACCGACTTTATCCAGCTTCAGTAACAAAGCTGTGATTTTCTCCCGCACCAAACGCCTGTCTGTTTCGAGACGGGTTTCACCCGGGCCTCTCATGCCAATGCCACCTTTTTGCCGCTCAGCATTGTCCCAGCCGCGCACTAAACGCGACGACAAATGTTTTAGCTGCGCCAGTTCAACCTGCAGTTTACCTTCGTAGCTGCGGGCGCGCTGGGCAAAAATATCCAGGATCAAGGTGGTACGATCAATAACCCGGCACTGACAAAGCAGTTCCAGGTTACGGGTTTGAGCAGGGGTTAAAGCGTGATTGAAAATAATCAGATCGACTTGTAGCTCAGCGACAGCTTGCGCTAGTTCTGCCGCTTTGCCACTGCCAAGAAAAAACTTAGCATCAATCGAACTACGGTTGGCGGTCATCACAGCACGTGATTGAACTCCAGCCGAGGACACAAGCATCTCCAGCTCCTGCAAATCTTCGCTGGCGCTGTCTTGTGAAAGATAGATATGCACAAGGATCGCTTGCTCGGCCACCATTTCGCTGTCAAACAAGCTTAAGAATTCCCGATTATTCCATCTCGTCCATTTCGCCTGTGCCAGTACCATGGCTAGCCATAGTGTTGACAGCGCGAGCCGGGACTACAGTAGAAATGGCATGTTTGTAGACCATTTGGCTGACTGTGTTTTTCAGAAGGATCACAAATTGATCAAAAGACTCGATTTGTCCCTGCAATTTAATACCGTTCACCAGATAAATAGATACTGGGATACGCTCACGTCTTAAAGTATTTAAAAACGGGTCTTGTAACGATTGGCCCTTTGCCATTTTCGCTTTCCTTATTTCTAATTATGGTTCTCTATATATGGATTATTATATTATTTTCAAGTCGTTAAATAACAACTTTTTTTCAATTATCTTTAACTAGCTTAGCGAAGTTAAAATGGCTTGCAAGTTTTCGGCCTGTTTGTCTTCGGTTTTTAACCAATTTAATTCAGGCCAGCTGCGTAACCAGGTTAGTTGTCGTTTTGCCAGTTGACGAGTAGCGGCAATTCCCTGCTCGACCATCTCCTGCTCAGACAGCTGTCCTTGCAGGTGCAACCACATCTGACGATAGCCCACACAACGCATCGAAGGTAAATCCAAATGCAAATCAGGTCGTTGCATCAAAGTTTTTACTTCTTCAGCAAAACCAGAAGCTAGCATTTGCCGGAATCTGACAGCTATACGTTGGTGAAGTTCAGAGCGATCTGTTGGATTGATAGCAAATTGTTGCACCTGATATGGAAAAGGCTCACCTTTTTGTTCTGTCAATTCAGTTAAGCTCTTGCCCGTCAATCGATACACCTCCACAGCCCTATTGACCCGTTGTGGGTCGTTCGGATGAATACGAGCCGCCGACACCGGATCAAACTCTGCCAATTGCTGGTGCAAATAACTCCAGCCATGTTCTGCTGCTTCAGTTTCAATCTGTTGCCGTATCTCCGGGTCCGCTTCAGGCAAAGGCGATATGCCCTGTAACAGAGTGCGGAAATACAACATAGTACCGCCGACCAGAATAGCGGTTTTTCCTCTGCTGTGAATATCAGCAATAAGTCGTAATGCATCGTTACGAAAGTCAGCCGCTGAATAAGCAAAAGCAGGATCCAGAATATCAATTAAATGGTGAGGTGCTTCTAAAAGCTCGGCTACGGTGGGTTTGGCGGTGCCAATATCCATCCCCTTATAAATTAAGGCGCTGTCGACGCTAATCAACTCAGACGGGATGCTTTTATACAAGTCTATGGCCAGTGCAGTTTTACCACTGGCAGTAGGCCCCATTAAGAATATAACTTTAGGATCCATCTGAGTCCTGCAATAACTGAATAGAAGCTGTTAAATCCAGCGGCACGGCGTGCCAATGTGGCCCCTGCTGACTTAACAATGGAAAATGTTTCACTAAAGCAGAGGCTTGTAGTAAGCCTGAGCCTAATAACTGCTGCAACAATAAGCTTAGCAGTTGTGTCTCTTGCTGCTGTAACCAGCCTTGCCACCATAGCGGCAACCACTGCGCTACTGCACTTTGTCGCAACCAGACGGGCACAGCTCTGACAATTAACGTTTGATCACTGACTAAAAAATCAAAACCCAAATGGCTTAATAAATCCGCTTTGCCCAATAAAAACTGCTGTTCAGTTTGTTGCAGCGTTAAGCGCACTGGCATTAATAAAGGTAAAGGCTCTGCACCTTGCTCCAGCCATAATCTGGCGCTACTCACGACTATATCGACTAACCAGAGTTGATCTGAACCAGAACAGAGCAGATAACGATTCTGGCTGATTAAAGCATCATGTTGTGCAACAGAAACTGATTGCTCCACTCGCTGAGTTTTCTCAGCAAATACCGGCCAGCTTTGTGCTGCAGGTTGCGCCACAGCGGGCCGATACGGCTGGCCTGCATAAGCCGAAGGTCTGGCAGCATAAGAAGGAGCAGTGGCTGAACGCTGAACAGGTTCAGATCTGGTTTTTAGTGCTGAAGCTTCCGGCATAATAAAGGCAGAAGGTTCCGGTGAAGCCACAACCTTAATACTCTGTTGTTGTGGCTCTAACTGCAATAACGCGTCAGTTAATGCCGAGGCAACAAAATCGTGTACTAAACGGGCCTGATGAAACCGTACTTCATGTTTGGCCGGATGCACGTTGACATCAACCTGACGTGGATTAATGTCCAGATACAGGACAAAAGCGGGCTGCTGTTCAGCGTTTAGCATAGAGCCGTAAGCCTGGCGTATCGCATGATTGAGTAACTTATCTTTCATCATACGGCCGTTGACATAGCTGTACTGACATTGTAGTTGCTCTTTACAGGCTGAGGGTTGCAACACCCAGCCCCAAAGCTTTAAGTCGTCATAAGCGACTTCAACAAAAGCGGCCTGCTGCAGAAAGTTTTTGCCACACAAAGCGGCTACGCGTTTTTGCTGCGCTTCGCGGCTATCGGCTTTTTTTAGTTGTCGTACTGTCTGACCGTTATGAATTAAAGTCCAACTGACATCAAAACGGCTTAATGCTAAACGTTTCACCAACTCATCAATATGCGCAAACTCAGTTTTATCGCTGCGCAAAAACTTACGCCTGGCCGGAGTATTAAAAAACAGGTCCAGCACTTCAATACTACTGCCATCCGGATGAGCTGCAGGTTTAATTTGTACCTGCATATCGCGGCCTTCGGCATAGGCTTGCCAGGCTTTATCCTGAGTTGCAGGTTTAGAGGTTAAGGTTAGCCGGGACACCGAGCTGATAGAGGCCAAAGCTTCGCCCCTGAAACCCAGACTGACTATTTGTTCCAAATCATCCAGAGAGGTTATTTTACTGGTGGCATGCCGGCTTAATGCCAGGCCTAACTCAGCTTCAGCTATACCAGAGCCATTATCGCGAATAAGGATTTTTTTGCTGCCACCACGCTCAATCTCAATCAGAATTTGATCGGCACCAGCATCCAGGCTGTTTTCGACCAGCTCTTTGACGACAGAGGCAGGGCGTTCTACCACTTCGCCTGCAGCAATCTGGTTAGCCAGTTGAGGAGGTAAAATTTGAATAGGCATCAGGGGATCCGTAAGACCTGACCAATCAGAATGTTGTCACTTTTCAGATTGTTGTGTCTGCGAAGTTCAGCCATGCTGACTCCATACTGTTTCGCCAGTCTGGATAAAGACTCACCCCGTTTTACTTTATGAGTCCGATTGCTCATTGCAGGGACAGCTGATGATCGTCTTTGTGTGGAGGGCATCACAGTAGGCACTGAGCGGCCATTATTTTTATGGGCGGCAAATAACGAATCCGCTGGCGGTGATTTTTCAAAATAACCTTTGATAGCCCGAAACATAGCCAAGGCCAGTTTATGTTGATGATTTGAATCTTTCAGTAAACGTTCTTCGTTGTAGTTCGATATAAAACCTGTTTCAAACAGAATGGATGGAATATCTGGCGCTTTTAACACAGCCAGACTGGCGGCCTGCGGCTCCTTTTTATGTAAGTGGGCTATGGGGGCTACTTCACGTAATATCTCTTTCGCTACTTCAAACCCAGTGACCATCGAATGATTCATCGACAAATCCAATACAGTTTGTGCCAGATACCGTTCGTTAGCCGAGTCTTTAATGACTTCGGCCACACCACCTAATAACTCTGAATGTTGTTCGGTTTGTTCCAGCATCCGTCCCACTTCGGTCGTAGCGCGGCGCATCGACAACACCCAGACCGACGCACCATGAGCTTTGCGGTTTTGTACAGCGTCTGCGTGCACCGAAATCAATAAATCAGCTTGTTTTTGGCGGGCAATATCCGGTCTTTTATTTGGGTGAATATAGTAATCACCGGTACGGGTCAACACAGCTTTTAAGCCAGGTTGCTTATTAATCATATCGGCTAACTGGCGCGATATAGATAAAGTGATATTTTTCTCATAAGTGCCTTTAGGTCCGACCGCTCCCGGGTCCTGACCACCGTGCCCTGCATCAATAGCGATAATGATATCCCGCCCTGTCGCTTTGCTATGGAGCGTACTTTGAGGCGCTGAGCTTGCAGGCTGAGACAGCGCGGCTTGCGGTCTTGACGAAGTCACTGCGGTAACAGGTGCTGCCTGATTGGACGCAGCGACAACACCTTGCGCCTTGATATCTACCACCAGACGATGGCCATAAGGTGGTGAAGGTGGCAAAGAAAAAATACTGTCGTTGACCGGAAAAGCCAGTTCGATTACCACAGCAGTGGCCGCACTTGGTGTTCTGCTGGCATAAACCCGCTTGACCAGAGGTGAGTCCCCACTGACCGTGCCTATGTTCAAGCTAGTGACACCAGCAAGCTCTATTTCCAGTCGGCTTGGATTACTTAAGCGTTTTACTTTGTGTGTGGGAGCATTGACCAGGTCTAACACCAGTCGGGTATTATCAGGCGCATGCCAAATACGTACTCCTTTGACACTGTTCACTGCCCAGCTTTGGCTGGACACAAGTAACAGCAACAGAACAACAATTCTGAGGGTCAGACTCATTGAGCCTGCTCCCATGCTAACTTAATGGCGTTGAGCCACAGCACAGCATCGGGCTGATTTGCAGTTACACACAACTGACGCTGGTTTTGATCGATCTGTAACCGCAGATCCAGATCAGCATCCGCCAATAAACCATAACCTCGTTCAGGCCACTCAATCAGACATAAGTTGCCTTTGGTGAAATAGTCACGGATCCCCATAAACTCCAGCTCTTCCGGATCGCGAAGACGATACAAATCAAAATGAAAGATCTGCTGATCAGCAACAATGTAGGGTTCAACCAAGGTATAAGTAGGGCTTTTCACATTACCCTGATGTCCCATAGCCTGCAACAAACCACGACTAAAGGTGGTTTTACCTGCCCCTAAATCGCCCTGCAAATAGACTACTGCTCCATGGCGTAAATGGGGTGCAAATAAGGCGGCCAATGCCAAAGTAGCGGCTTCATCCGCTAAATGAAAAATGTAGCTTTGAGCTGTCATCTGTACCTAAGCTGAGTGATCTCAGTCGTCACAATTTTTTAAGCGCACGTGCTGTTTGACTACAGCAGATGAATTGACCGCTATGCTAACAAAAACAGCGCAGTGCAGCCAGTTTCTTCTGAAGCAGGAAGTATAAAGGTCAAAGCAAAAACCTGAGCGGCTTTTATGTTAAAGTGCGCAGCGAATAGTAGTGGATCTCAGTATGACCAACAGCATCAATTGGCAGCAGCTTGCAGAGCAAATTAAAGTATGGGGCCAGCAACTCGGCTTCCAACAAATAGGTATAACCGATACGGATCTAACCTCGGAAGAGCCTAAATTACAGCAATGGCTGGATGCGGGTTATCATGGTGAGATGGACTACATGGCTGCTCATGGTATGAAAAGAGCGAGGCCTGCTGAATTACATCCAGGCACCATTCGGGTGATCAGCGTACGAATGGATTACTTGCCAGAGCATGCACAGTTTGCCGCCAATCTGGCCGATCCTTCGATGGCCTACATCAGCCGTTACGCGCTAGGGCGCGATTACCATAAGCTCATTCGTAACCGATTAAAACAGTTGGGCGAACGGATAGAAAAAGAGCTGGGAGCCTTGGGCTTCAGGCCTTTTGTTGATTCAGCCCCTATTCTGGAGCGGCCTTTGGCAGTTAAAGCAGGTTTAGGCTGGCAAGGTAAACATAGTCTGGTGCTGAATCAGGATGCTGGTTCCTGGTTTTTCCTCGGCGAATTGCTGGTTGATATTCCGCTGCCTGTCGACGCTGTGCATACAGGAGACTGCGGCTCTTGTGTTGCTTGCATCACTATTTGTCCGACTCAGGCTATAGTAGCGCCTTACACAGTGGATGCCAGACGCTGTATTTCTTATCTGACGATAGAGCTGCAAGGCGCTATTCCGGAAGAATTCCGGCCTTTGCTTGGCAATCGCATTTATGGTTGTGATGATTGCCAACTGGTCTGCCCGATTAACAGAGTAGCGGATACCACCCAAGAGCACGATTTTCAACGCAGACCACAGTGGCTGAATAAATCCTTGCTGGACTTATGGCGCTGGACTGAAACTGAATTTTTAAACTACACCGAAGGTTCTGCGATTCGTCGTATAGGTTATCAACGCTGGCAACGCAATATTGCTGTCGCTTTGGGTAACGCACCTTTTGATCCTGCCATTGTCGATGCGTTAGAACAGCAACTGGCGTCAGCCTCTGAGTTGGTGGCAGAGCATATTAAGTGGGCTTTGGGACAGCAGCAGAAAAAAAGCCTGTTGCAGCAAAATTTATTGAGTCGCCAGACCGACCGTTTAGTCCGGGTTATTCAGAAGGGTTTACCGCGCGATGCTTAAGATCAAACTGAGGCTTTGCAGCCAAACGCCGCTGCGCGTCTTGTAAAATTTGCAGTTTCTGAGTCCGATCCGCGGTATGCCAGTCTTTAATCTCCTGCAAAGTGCGACCACAGCCCAAACAAACATCAGAGTGATTTAAACAGCAAATGCGGTTACAGGGTGATGCAGGCATAGAAGTCTCCGTTATTAAATTCATCATAGCCTGCCAACTAACTATCCAAACTTTATTTTCTCTGCTTCGGCACCCAGGCCCAGACAAACTCTGCAATAACAGGCTCCACATTCAGCTCATCAGTAATTTTCACCAGCATAGTGATCTCGCCTTTTTCTGTGTCACGAATGCACTGAATTTGTTCATCCGTCAGTGAAGTCGTTGCCACCAGCTTGCCCGTCGCTCTTTTGACATAGTTCAGCTGCATCGACTTTAACAGCGGAATACGATCGTCAGCCACATGCAAACCGACTAAAAAACCACTGGCTGATTCCCCCAGCAAGGCCATAGCAGCAGCGTGCACAGACCCTATATGGTTTTGTACTTTGGCCTTGTTCGCCAAGCTTAATTGCGCCTGTTGAAAATTTAACAAATCAACTTTGACCGAGGCAGTACCAGCAAATTTCACAGCTTTACCAAACAATAAAGTCAGCAGAGGAGAACGTAACCAGGGCGAGTAGTGATTGATTTTGGTGACATAACGGCCAAGCTTATTGATGGCTTTCATACTGGTCTTACCTGTAAGTTTTAGTCAGGCAAAGATAGCAGCAATAAAATCCGCCAGCAAGTTGAGTTCAAGGCAAAAGAGTAAGTTTTAGATTTAAGATGAAAATAAAAAATGGAGTAAAATTTGGAGCGGGCAACGAGGCTCGAACTCGTGACCTCGACCTTGGCAAGGTCGCGCTCTACCAACACAACTATGCCAGTACGAGTGATGATTTTATTAACTATGAAGATTAAAGAATTGACTTGAAACTTGGAGCGGGCAACGAGGCTCGAACTCGTGACCTCGACCTTGGCAAGGTCGCGCTCTACCAACTGAGCTATGCCCGCATGCATGGGATCTTACTGATTTTTATCAAACTGGTATTGGTGGTCCAATTTGAATTTGGAGCGGGCAACGAGGCTCGAACTCGTGACCTCGACCTTGGCAAGGTCGCGCTCTACCAACTGAGCTATGCCCGCATCCTGTTGTCAGTAATATGTACTCTTTACTTTGGTTGTAAAGAAAATTACTGAAAACACCGCTTCAATCGATTTTTCGTTCGAAGCGGCGCGCATTTTACAAAATTCCTTGGTCTTTGCAAGAGATTTTATTCAGGAATTTTGAAAAAATGTTTTTTATAAACTGCTAATTCCGCAATAGATTCCCGAATATCATCGAGAGCTAAATGACTTGATGACTTTTTAACCAGCTTAGTCACTTCCGGATACCATCTTCTGGCCAACTCTTTCACTGTGCTGACATCCAGATTGCGATAGTGGAAAAAAGCCTCAAATTCAGGCGCATACTTGACTAAAAAGCGTCTGTCCTGGCCTATGCTGTTGCCACACATAGGTGATTTGCCTGCAGGTACATAATCAGACAGGAAGCTGATGGTCTGTGCCATAGCATCTGCTAATTCAACTTCACTTTCCAGACAACGCTTGGTCAAACCACTTTTACCGTGAGTTTCAGTACACCACGAATCCATGCCGTCTAATACAGCTTTAGGGGTTTTAATAGCAAATACAGGACCTTCAGCCAGTATATTCAATTGGCTATCGGTGACTATAGTGGCCATTTCTAAAATGACATCCTTTTCAGGATCCAAACCTGTCATTTCCAGATCGATCCACACCAGATTATTCTCATTGCTTGCCATGCTTTATACCTTAGGTAATATGCAGCCAGTATTGCTGCTTTGTAACTTGCCCGAATAGCGGTATCATACTATGCCTTAAGCAAAGTAAAAACCGCCGTAGTCAGGCAACAGTGAAGACACAAGGCCCCAGTGACAAAGAAAAAGCATCTCAATCAACGCCAGCATCAACGTATAGCCGCCAATCAGGATCGTCGTTTAGCCAGGGTTCAGAATAAAACCAATAAACCAGAACTGGATTCTGATTTATTGACTGAAGCTGAACATGGCTTAGTGATCAGTAGGTTTGGTCAACATGCCGATATTGAAGATAGCTCAGGCCAGGTTTTTCGCTGCAATATCCGCCGTACTGTTAACTCTCTGGTGACAGGTGACAAAGTGGTATTTCGCCGCACTAAAGTACCAGGCGGTGGCCCTGAAGGTGTTGTCGAAGCCGTTGCTGAGCGCGAATCCGTATTACTGCGCCCTGACTTTTATGATGGTTTAAAACCTGTAGCTGCCAATATAGATTTGATGATTATTGTCTCTGCGGTTTTACCTGCGTTTTCGCTGAATATTGTCGACCGCTATTTAATCGCGGCCGAAGCCATGCATATAAAACCGTTGTTATTGTTGAATAAAATTGATTTATTAACGGAAGAGCAACGTGCTGAAGTCGATCAGAAACTGGCGATTTATCAAAAGATTGGTTACGAATTTTTGTTACTCAGTGCCAAAACCGGCGAAGGCACTGCTCAGCTGGATGCCTACCTGAAACAAGGTGTTAGTATTTTTGTTGGCCAGTCTGGGGTAGGAAAATCCTCTTTAGTCAATAACCTGTTGCCCGATATTTCCGCCGAAACCCGCGAAGTGTCAGAAAACTCAGGTTTAGGCCAACATACCACTACTACAGCGCGTTTGTACCACCTGCCTGACGGTGGCGATCTGATTGATTCGCCCGGAATCCGCGAATTTGCCTTATGGCATTTAGAACCAGAGCAAATTGCTTTAGGTTACCCTGAATTTAAAGACTGGCTGGGGCGCTGTAAATTCCGCGATTGTAAACACTTAAATGATCCGGGTTGCGCTTTGCAGCATGCTGTCAGTATCGGTGAAATTAACCCGGAACGTTTTGCTAATTACCATAAAATCTTGCTGAGTATGGCGCAGGATAAACCGAATTATTTTCAACCCTGAGGTTTAAATCCACTATGGATCAAGTCAAAATCGCATTGCAATACGCAATGCCAAAGCATTTACTATCCCGTCTTGTTGGCTATTTGGCAGCAGCACGCTTAGGTTTTATCAGCCATGCGCTGATTAATCTGTTTATCAAAGCCTATAAAATTAATATGGCTGAAGCTCAATTTGAAAAAGCGTCAGACTACGCCAGCTTTAATGAGTTTTTTACCCGTCCATTAAAAGACGGGTTACGCCCTATCGATACCGACGATGATGTGGTTTGCCAGCCGGTAGACGGTGCTATCAGTCAGTTAGGTGATATTGTCGATGGTAAGTTAATTCAGGCGAAGAACCACAATTATTCATTACAAGCCTTATTAGGCGGAGATGCCGCGACATCAGCTCCCTACGCCGGTGGTAAATTCGCGACTATTTATTTAGCACCTAAAGATTATCACCGTATTCATATGCCTATCAAAGGCACCTTACGTGAAATGATTTATGTGCCGGGTGACTTGTTTTCAGTGAATCCATTGACAGCAGAAAACGTGCCGGATTTATTTGCCCGCAATGAACGAGTAGTCACGATTTTTGATACTGAACTAGGCCCTATGGCTTTGGTATTAGTAGGCGCGACTATAGTGGCAAGTATTGAAACCGTCTGGGCCGGCACTGTAACTCCACCTACAGGTAAAGATGTATTCCGTTGGACTTACCCTGCGACAGGGCCTCAAGCTGTGACTTTAGACAAAGGCGCTGAAATGGGTCGCTTTAAATTGGGCTCGACAGTGATACTAGCCTTTCAGGCGGGTCAGATTGAATTTACCGACAAGCAATATCCAACGGCAGTCACCCGAATGGGCGAGCCTTTTGCCGAAATCGTATCGAAAGATTGATGACATCAAGCAGAGCCTGGCTCTGCTTTTATGTACAGGATGTACGGTACGTCGCAACTGTCGGGAACGTTGTTGCGACGTTTCTGGAGAATACAAATGCAGATTATTGCCCATCGTGGTGCCAGTGGGTTTTACCCGGAAAACACCTTGCTGGCCATAGAGCAGGCTTTGCTGACACAGGCTGACGGCATTGAAATTGACGTATTTTGTGTTGAAAACCAGCTGGTGGTGATCCACGACGAAGATGTCAGCCGCACCACCAATGGCACCGGCTTATTGCAAAATTTGACGCTACAACAAGTACAACAACTGGATGCAGGTTCAGGCCAGCAGGTTCCTACCTTATGGCAGGTGCTGCAATTGGTGAACAATCAGACCTTGCTCAATATCGAACTCAAAGGTGCTGACACCGCAGAGCCTTTATTAGCACTCCTTAAACAAGCTGAAACTGAACTGGGTACAAATCCGGATAAGCTGCTGATCTCCTCTTTTAATCATCATCTTCTGAAACAGATTAAAACTCAAAGACCTGACTTAAAACTCGGTGCTCTGACAGCTTCATTACCGCTGGACTACGCCGCCTTTGCATCAGAGATAGGCGCCTGGTCCGTGCACTGTGATAAAGGTTTTATTAATCAGCAAATGGTACAGGACGCTCATCAACGTGGTTTACAAATTTGGGTCTATACAGTGAACGACGCTGCCACAGCAAAAAAGCTGCAGCTATTAGGCGTGGATGGGATTTTTTGCAACTATCCATTGCAAGCCAGAAACTGGTAGCGGTAGAGCGTAGCTTAGTGTTTGTGGCTGTCGCAGCTATGACATTTATTGCACAGGCGAATATTCAATACATGAGCCAGTACGACAAAAGAGGCTCCTACTATCAAAATATAGTGCTCGTAGTCGTGGCCAAAAATGTCTTTTTGCCAGTAGATAAAACCGCCTAAAAACAGCGAATAAAAAGGGTAAATTTTTTTATGGTAGCGATGGAAACCAGCAAATAAGGTAATAAAACCCAACACCATAGTGATCAATAAAATAATCCGCTCAAACGCATGGTTATGCCAGGCGCTCAACCCCAGCAACGGCAATACAGGCAATAACACAGGCAGCATAATGCAGTGAATAGCACACAAAGACGTGATGGCTATACCTACTTTATCTAATGTATTACGAACCTGACTCAGCACGAATTAACACTCCGATTTTAAGGGAGTGAGATAATATAACAAATCAAAACAAAAACAAACCGCCCTGCTCATTCTTTTGCGAACAATAGTAAAAGCGCTGTGACTCAATCGGCATCTGAGGTCGGTTGTGGCATAATGCTGAAAATTTGTGGGAGATAAAAGCATGGATCAATTACTGGAACAACTGGATCAAAACTTAAAAGATTTATATCGCAAAGCTTTGGACGCTGATGCTGTGTTAGATGATCTACAGCAACAAGGCCATGGCAAATACCAGACTATTTTTGTCAACGATAAAAGCTTTCAGGTCAGCAGCAACAGATTTATGCCTTATTTAAGTGAGGCAGCTGAGCAAGTGGCGGCTATGCGCCAGACTCAACAGTTTAATACAGCCACTTTACAACGTGTGGTCAAACAAATTCAGTTGTTACACAAAACTCTGGCAGAGTTTCGTCAGGTCATCACGAAGTAGTTCATTTTTCAACCTTGCTAGAACAAATTATTCTAACGACACAAGGCCATTGCACTACTCTAACTAGGTAGAAGGAGTACGCCATGGCCAGCTTAACCGCTTCAGTAGACAATATAAAATTGGAAGCACGACAATTCGCGTTGTCCGGCGACCAAGCTCGTTCTAATCCAGGCGCTGCAATAGCCAGGCAATTAGAACCTTCGGTACAACAACTTAAGCAGCAACAGCTGACAGAAACTTTACTTGAGCCACAGCAGCAAAAAGAGGAACCACGGCAAGATTCAATACGGGTAAGCAGCACTCTTGGAAAAGCGGCTTCCAGTGGCCAGTTAAGCCGTGAGGAAGCCATCGCTATTTACAGAGAAATAGCTAACCTTTTGTAGTGGTGTTTTGTGGATACGAAGCGACTGCAGGCATTAGAGTATCTTTAAACCAGCGTTCCAGCATCACCCTTTCATGTTCTAACGGACGATCGGCACGTACATTACTGATCCGATTCATAAAGCCCATGTCTTTGAGCTTTATATCTTTTTCTTCTGCCACTACAACCTTATTTTGATCGCGCAATGTGTAACTGAAATTGATTCGCGGAATAAACACATCTTTGATCACACGAATTTGTTGCCCTGTCTGGGTCATCATATGATTCACGTCTCCCGCCAAATCTATATCGGTCACCACGACAGTCCAGCTGAAACCTTCAGGTAATTGTTTAGCCAAATCAGCAAAGATTTTATCGAAGCTAGCCATAGTACGTTTTTCATAGCTCCCCCGGGGTTCATTGGCTGGTTTCATGTCCGTAAACTTTTTGTAGTCCTTGTATTCAACCTTTACCTCTGCAGCTGCAGCTGCTGTAACAACCAACATAGAAAGCATCAATACACCAGATTTTATAAAACGCATAACTCACCTCTTTTCGTTTCTGGCGACCACTGCTTAATCCCACCTAATGCCAGATGGCAGTGACGCTAAATCTACTGCTACCAATATAGCTCAGTATCTTCGTTTGCCGAAGTGATTAAGTGTGCGTAAAAGTGTTCAGATGTAACAGCTTACTGACATAAGCAGAGGTTCAACGCTTGCTCCCTCTCAGACAAAAAAACCGCCAGGCGGCGGTTTTTTTTACTCTTAAACGATGTTATTAACCGGCACGGCCAGCACGTTTACGGTCGTTTTCTGTTAAGTGGCGTTTACGGATACGAATAGATAATGGCGTTACTTCAACCAGTTCGTCGTCATCAATAAATTCCAGCGCCTGCTCCAGAGTGTAGCGAATTGGCGGAACCAGGTTGATGGCCTCGTCAGTACCAGAAGCTCGAACGTTGGTTAACTGTTTGCCTTTTAAGCAGTTTACAGTTAAATCATTGCTACGGCTGTGAATACCAATGACCTGACCTTCATATACTTCTTCAGCATGACCGATGAACATACGGCCACGTTCCTGCAGAGAGAAAATGGCGTAACCAGCCGCTTTACCTGTTGCGTTAGAAATCAATACACCGTTCATACGCTGACCTATAGTGCCACCTTTGTATGGGCCATAGTGATCAAAGCTGTTGTACATCAAACCTGTGCCTGAGGTAAGAGTCATAAACTCTGTACGGAAACCAATTAAACCACGACTTGGCATGTTGAAGTCCATACGAATACGGCCTTTGCCATCAGGTTGCATATTGGTCAGATCGGCTTTACGCTCACCCATTTTTTCCATGATAGAACCCTGGTGCTGTTCTTCCACGTCAATGGTCACGTTTTCCATCGGCTCCATTTTCTCGCCATCAATCACTTTCATGATCACTTCAGGACGTGACACAGCCAGTTCAAAACCTTCACGGCGCATGCTTTCGATCAGAACACCTAAGTGCAGTTCACCACGGCCTGAAACTTTGAACTTGTCACCGTCTTCTGTTTCTTCCACACGTAAAGCCACGTTATGTTTCAGTTCAGCCTGTAAGCGTTCTAAAATCTGACGAGAAGTAACAAACTTACCTTCTTTACCAGCGAAAGGAGAGGTATTGACCTGGAAGGTCATGGTCACTGTTGGCTCGTCAACTTGCAGAGCAGGCAATGGGTCCAGGTTGTTTGGAGCACAAATGGTATCGGAAATTTTCAGCTCGCCTAAACCTGTGAACGCCACTATGTCACCGGCGTTTGCTTCAGTGGCTTCAATACGCTCCAGTCCTAAATAACCGAAAACCTGACCTACTTTCGCATTACGCTTAGAACCGTCAGCACTGATAATAGTGACTTGTTGGTTTGGCTTTAATGTACCGCGTTTAATACGGCCGATACCGATAATACCTAAGTAGCTTGAGTAATCCAGCTGAGAAACCTGAATTTGAGTATCACCATCCAGCTCAACAGCAGGAGGAGCTACGTGCTCAACAATGGCTGCGAACAAATCGTTGATGTCTGTTTTTGGCTCGTTGTAATCCAGAGTTGCCCAGCCATTAATAGCCGACGCATACACTACAGGGAAATCTAATTGCTCGTCAGTTGCGCCCAGGTTATCAAACAGGTCAAATACCTGGTCAATAACCCAATCAGGACGTGCACCCGGACGGTCAATTTTATTCACAACCACAATAGGCTTTAAACCGTGAGCGAAAGCTTTTTGCGTTACGAAACGAGTTTGTGGCATTGGACCTTCAACAGCATCCACTAACAGCAGTACAGAGTCAGCCATAGACAATACACGCTCAACTTCACCACCGAAATCGGCGTGGCCCGGTGTATCCAGAATGTTAATGTGGTAGCCATTCCAGCGTACTGAGGTATTTTTTGCCAGAATGGTTATTCCACGCTCAGATTCCTGGGCGTTGGAGTCCATTACGCGCTCCTGCAATTTAGCACGTGAATCAAAGGTGCCTGATTGCTGAAGTAATTTGTCTACTAAAGTTGTTTTACCATGGTCAACGTGCGCGATAATGGCGATATTACGCAGTTTTTCGATAGCTGAAGCGGTTCCGCTCATTGATGTTTCCTCTGTGGCACTAGCTGACCATAAACCTGATTACTAGGCATTGACTAAAAGTTGTTCGAATTCAAGGGCGCGTATTCTACTCTTTTTTTATTCAGAAAGAAAAAAATAACTTTGATCTTCGGTAGCTTTTTTTAAAGCTATGTAACCAGACGGGTTATTTCAACGCTTTTAGGTGACAGCGCGATGAAACTTGCTATTTTAAGTGAAAGCACCAAGCTGGGGCTCTTGCTTCACAATGAAGCAACATTGCACCAAATTAATGCAAACCCTAATTTCGGCCTGAACAGAAAATAACAAAAAACCATAAAAATCAATACCATAAATACATGGCACGAGAATAGCATTCTATTATGCAAAGCTTTGGCCTAAGCCAGCATAAAAAAAACAGGTGCTTAGTCGCACCCGTCAACAGCACAAACCGGAGGAATGCATGTCTGCATCTAAAGTACTGAGTTTTATCAAAGAGAACGACGTAAGATTTGTTGATTTACGCTTTACAGATACCAAAGGTAAAGAACAACACGTAACCATTCCTGCCAGCCAAATCAACGAAGATTTTTTCGAAGACGGCAAAATGTTTGACGGCTCTTCTATCGCCGGCTGGAAAGGTATCAACGACTCAGACATGATCCTGATGCCTCAGGCTGACACTATGTTATTGGACCCGTTCTCTGAAGAAACCACAGTGAACATTACCTGTGACGTAATCGAACCAAGTACTATGCAAGGTTACGAGCGTTGCCCGCGTTCTATCGCAAAACGCGCTGAAGAGTACCTGAAGTCTACCGGTATTGCTGATACTGTATTGTTTGGACCTGAGCCAGAGTGGTTCATGTTTGACGACGTACGTTTCAAAAATACGATGTCTACAGCGTTCTTCGCTATCGATTCTGCTGAAGCGGCATGGAACTCAGACAAAGTATACGAAGGTGGTAACAAAGCCCACCGTCCTGGTGTAAAAGGCGGTTACTTCCCGGTACCACCAGTAGATCAACACCACGATATTCGTAGCGCCATGTGTGTGGTGCTGGAAGAAATGGGTCAGACTGTTGAAGCACACCACCATGAAGTGGCTACTGCAGGTCAGAACGAAATCGCGACCCGTTTCAATACCTTAACTAAAAAAGCTGACGAAACTCAGGTTTTAAAATACGTGATTCACAACGTGGCTAACCTATACGGTAAAACTGTGACCTTTATGCCAAAACCTCTGGTTGGTGATAACGGTTCAGGTATGCACTGCCACCAGTCCTTAGCAAAAGATGGGGTAAACCTGTTTGCTGGCGATAAATATGCGGGTTTGTCAGAAACTGCCCTGTACTACATCGGCGGTATCATCAAGCATGCAAAAGCGATCAATGCGTTCACTAACCCTTCTACCAACTCGTACAAGCGTTTAGTGCCACACTTTGAAGCTCCTGTGATGCTGGCTTACTCAGCCCGTAACCGTTCAGCGTCTATCCGTATTCCACTGGTACCAAGTGCTAAAGCACGTCGTATCGAAGTGCGTTTCCCGGATCCGGCAGCGAACCCATATTTAGCTTTCGTCGCTCAGTTAATGGCTGGTTTAGATGGTATCCAGAACAAGATCCACCCAGGCGATGCGATGGATAAAGACTTGTATGACCTGCCACCAGAAGAAGAAGCACTGATCCCTCAGGTCTGTGGTTCTTTAGACGAAGCTCTGGATGCACTGGATGCAAACCGCGCTATCTTCACTAAAGGCGGCGTCATGTCTGACGCGATGATCGATGCGTACATCGAACTGAAACGTGAAGAAGCTAAACGTGTATCTGTTGCGGTTCACCCACTGGAATACGAACTGTACTACAGCGTGTAATACAGCTTACAAGATACCTCAAAACCCGCGCCCGTCGCGGGTTTTTCTTTTTCAGCCATTTGAGATCCGCTTCAGGACAGATTAGAGTGATAAAAGGCCTCTCTATCACTCTAAGGTAGATATGAACAAGCTGATGTGTTGTTTTGTATTTTTCTGCAGCTCACTGCAGGCACAGCAGGTGTATCTCAGCGTCGATGAAAATGGGGTACCGCTGTATTCAGACCAAGCAGTGGCCGGTGCTAAAAAGCTGGAACTAAAGGTGTCGCAGCAAAGCCAGTACCCGCAACAACCGACTCAAATCAAACCCTTAGCTCCCTTAACTGAAACGGTCATCCCCTACCAGTTGACGATCTTAACCCCGGTAATGGACGAGACAGTGATCTCCAATCAAGGCGAGGTGATCATACAAACCGAGGTCAGTCCGGCTCTGGCAGAACAGCACAAGTTGCGATTAGTGCTCGATAACACCCAACACAGTCCGCTGCAACAAAGTCCTAATTTCCGAATGCTTGGAGTGGAGCGAGGAGAACATCAGCTTCAGTTACAAGCAATAGATCAAAACGGCAAGCTAATTGCAGAAAGTACTATCACAACCTTTTATTTACGTAAAACAACAATAGCTTCACCAAAATAGTGCATTTTGACGGTTAGCCGTCCTATTTTACAGTACACTGTGAAATCAGAGCACCATTTTGGTGCAAAAGGTGAACACAGTGACCCAAGAACCAAAGACGATGGATTTTTCCACCACCGACTTTACCGATCAGCTCAGCACCGCCATTTTGGTGCTGGATAGCCAGTTACAGGTGCAGTATTTTAATACCGCCAGTTCGGCTATGTTTGGTGTGGGCGAAAAACGGCTGGCTCAGCAGTATTTTTTTACCTTATTTCAGTACACAGATTTAACCTCCAGTTTCTTTTTAACCGCACTGCAAAACCGGCAAGGTTTTGGCATCAGTGATGTACAGGCCGTGTTACTGGATGGCCGGCATATTTTGCTGGACGTGACAGTCAATCTGATTGAACAGCCCCATTTAGCCTTGATGCTGGAATTACGTCAGGTCGATCAACAGCGCAAAATCAGTCTGGAAAGTTTGCAACAGCACCAACATTTAGCTGCGCGAGAGCTGATCCGCGGTTTGGCTCACGAAATTAAAAACCCTTTAGGCGGTTTACGTGGCGCAGCTCAGTTGCTGGAAGAGTCATTAAATGACGATCAGAAAGAATACACTCAGCTGATTATTGCCCAGGCAGACCGACTACGAAATTTGGTAGACCGTTTACTCGGCCCCTACAAAGCTCCGAATAAAAAGCCATCCAACGTACATCAGGTGCTGGAACGAGTCAGCCAGCTGGCGCAAATGGACAACCCTACTCATGTGCAATTTCAGCGGGATTATGATCCCAGCATTCCGGATTTTTCCTTCGACCCTGAACTGATAGAGCAAGCTCTGCTAAACATAGTGGGCAATGCACAGCAGGTGTTGACTGAAGGCGGGCAAATCACCTTACAAACCCGGATCCTCAATCAGCATACCATTCACGGCCGCCGCCACCGTTTAGTCGCAGCCGTTAAAGTGATAGACAACGGCCCTGGTATTCCCGCTGAAATTAAAGACACTTTATTTTTCCCTATGGTCACAGGCAAACCCGGCGGTACAGGCTTAGGTTTGTCGATCGCTCAAACCTTAATTCACCAGCACGGTGGCTGGATTGATTGCGAAAGCTGGCCGGGGCAAACCGCTTTTACTTTGTATTTACCGCTCAATAACTCTGGAGAAGAACAATGCAGCAAGTAGTCTGGATTATTGATGATGACAATTCGATCCGCTGGGTGTTAGAGAAGGCACTGGCCAGGGCTGATATTGCCTGTGAAAGTTATGCGTCGGCCGATTTAATGTTGCAACGCTTGCAGTATGAACAACCTACCGTAGTGGTATCCGACATTCGGATGCCGGGCACAGATGGCATGGCATTACTGACTAAATTGCAGGAGTTATCGCCTGAACTGCCCGTCATTATTATGACGGCGCATTCGGATCTGGACAGTGCCGTCAATGCCTTTAAAAAAGGCGCCTTTGAGTACCTGCCTAAACCTTTTGATGTCAACGAAGCCGTGTCGCTGATACAACGCGCCTTAGCTCATAGTCAGGCCAAACAGCCAAAACAACAAGCTGTAGCTCAGACCGAAGTGCCGGAAATTATCGGCGAAGCTCCGGCTATGCAGGAAGTGTTTCGTGCTATAGGTCGTCTGTCCCGCTCAAGTATCAGCGTACTGATCAATGGTCAGTCCGGTACAGGTAAAGAGTTGGTGGCTCATGCGCTGCATAAACATAGCCCACGAGCGGAGCAGCCTTTTATCGCATTAAACATGGCGGCTATTCCGAAGGATTTAATAGAATCTGAGCTGTTTGGTCATGAAAAAGGCGCTTTTACCGGCGCAGCCAATTTGCGCAAAGGTCGCTTTGAGCAAGCCGATGGCGGCACTTTATTCCTCGATGAAATTGGTGATATGCCGCTGGATGTGCAAACCCGTTTACTAAGGGTATTGGCGGACGGTCAGTTTTATCGGGTCGGTGGTCATCAGGGCATTAGTGTGGATGTGCGTATTATCGCGGCAACGCACCAAAATCTGGAGATTTTAGTGGCTGAAGGCAAATTCCGTGAGGATTTGTTTCACCGCCTGAACGTGATCCGTATTCAAATTCCGGCATTGAAGGATCGCAAACAGGATATCCCGAAACTGGCACAGCATTTCCTGCAGCAGGCGGCCCGCGAACTGAATGTCGAAGCGAAAAATCTGGCTCCTGAGACCGAAAAATTTTTAGCTCAGCTCGACTGGCCAGGTAACGTACGTCAACTGGAAAATAGCTGCCGTTGGCTGACTGTGATGGCCAGCGGTAAGCAGGTGTTGTTATCCGACTTACCGCCCGAGCTGACTACTGTACCTAAAGTGGTGGTTAACTCTACGGCCGGTGGTCAACAAAGCTGGCAAGATGCCTTAGCTGCCTGGGTTAGTCAAAAGCTCAATGCAGGTGAAGAAAATATACTGGCCGAAGCAGGACCGGAGTTTGAAAAGATTGTGCTGCAACAAGCACTGCATTACACCCACGGTCATAAACAAGACGCGGCTAAACGTTTAGGCTGGGGTCGTAATACGCTGACCCGTAAGCTGAAAGAGTTGAATATGGAATAGGGATGAGTTGTTCATCCCTTCTTGCTGGTAAATTCAGTCCGACTGAATAAAAAAACCGGTCAAATGCCACATCAATACATCTGACCGGCAGGAAATTGGTCTTTCGCCTTAAAAAGGCTCGAGCGCAATTTCTATGCTGGTGTAATACAACGAAGTTAAGCCTTCATAACCAGAATCTGTACCCACAAGAACCCAAACCCGCCCCTGCCCGTCACTGTACAAAGGAATTCGTTCACTGGTGGTGGTTTGTACTGTCTTTGCAGCAAATGTCGAGCCATCACAAGCCGCATCTTTGGCTGCCACATGACCTATGACTTTGGCTTGACTACCAGACTGTGATTGCTGTCCTTTATCCACATTCAGGTAATAACCTTCCTGCCTAGGCTCTTTATCAGCATAACCAAACTTCAGGTACACGCTTTCGCCCGGTGCGCCTCCTACTCCGGCGCAGTCGATACCAGCATTGGATAAAAATGTCAGCCGTACTCTGGCGTAATATTTAGTTGAGGGTTCGAGTCCGGAAAACTGATTCTTTAAATACATAAACAGATCGTCGCTGCGATTCATACCTGACAGGTAAAATCCCTTTTTAGCCGACTCGCCGGGTAAAGCGCGAAGCCCAGACTCCAACTGATAAATCGCTGCGTTATCCGCAGGATAATCTGAAAAGCCGGCTGTCCAGCCATGACTGCCGGTATTGAAATCAAAATTAAAAGCCTTGTCTGCGCCGAGCAACTCCATATTGCATCCAGACAGCTGCAAACAACCCAAACCTAACAGTAAAGCCCAGTGCTTCATCACAGATCTCCTTCAGTTAGCTCTAGTCTAAGAACAACCAGGAAAAACCCTGTGACCATTTGTAATGGTTCGGTTGGCAAAAGTTACTGAATATCAGTAAAAGGTAAAACCAGCCACTCAAAACGGCTGGTTCGAATTCGACTAAGCCGCGCTGAATTAAAGCGGAAAAGGTTGCTCAATACTGATGGCTGGTTCAGTAAACCAACGTGGACCTGAGGCAGTCATATAAAAATGATCTTCAAGCCGCACACCAAATTCACCCGGCACACAGATCATAGGCTCGTTACTAAAGCACATCCCTTCAGCCAGAAGCGTATGCTCATTGCGCACCAGATAAGGCCCTTCGTGAATATCCATGCCTATGCCATGACCTGTTCTGTGTGGTAAACCAGGTAAAGCATAATCCGGTCCTAAGCCATGAGACTCCAATACTTCACGGGCTGCAGCATCCACCAGCCCACAAGCCAAACCCAACTTTGCCGCCGCAAAAGCTGCCGCCTGGGCAGCCTTTTCTACAGACCAGATGTCACGCTGACGAGCTGAAGGCTGACCAAAGACATAACTGCGGGTGATATCAGAGACATAGCCCAATAAACGACAGCCCGTATCAATCAACACCATATCGCCCACTTCAAGGTTTTTTGGCGTTTTCACCCCATGCGGGTACGCCGAATCTGGTCCAAATAACACGATGCAAAAGTACGACCCACTGGCACCGACTTTACGGTGGGCGTCATCGATAAAAGCTTCCACTTCCGCTGTACTGATGCCTTCATACAAAATACTGGCCACAGCTTTGTGCACAGCTAAGGTCATATCCATAGCCCGCTGCATAATGGCTATTTCTGCGGCCGACTTCTGCGCTCTGCAACCTTGTGTAATGGCTTTAGCACTGACGACCTGTAGCTTTGGATCAGCCTGACGTAAACCTTCGAAGATAAAAAACGCACTGCTGTCATCCAGCGCCAGCACTGGTTCGGCTTTAGCACAGCGTTGCTTTAAGGTGCTCAGCAACAGCTCGTACGGATTTTCATGTTCATGCCAACCCAAAACCTCACCCTTCATCACCTGAAAACTTGCCAGAGTCGGGATTTCAAATACAGGACTGATGTAGACCAGCTCCCCTTCTGCTGGCAACAAAGCCCCAACCAAACGTTCACTGGCATACCAAACAGTACCAGTAAAGTAACTTAAATTAGTACCCGCATTCAGATACAAGGCATCTACACCCCGCTGCTGCATCAGTTGCTGTGCCTTGTGAATACGAGCCTGATACTCAGCGGCGCTGATAGCGTCGACGCCCGCGACCATAGCTTGTAAGCTATCCAGCGCTTGTTGTTTGGTTTTCCCGCCTATCTGACTCATTCTCTGCTCCACTCTGCTGTTCATAGTTCAAAGTATGCAACCGTGCTTACATGAATTAAAATGATATAAATTCAACTTATCATGAATTGGATTCATCCATGTTACCTCCACTGAAAGCACTGCAAGCCTTTGAAGCCACAGCACGATTAAAAAGCTTTAGCAAAGCGGCAGAACAACTTTATGTTACTCAAAGTGCGGTCAGTCATCAGGTGAAACTGTTAGAAGACTTTATTGGCCAGCCTTTGCTGCTGAGGCAAAATAAAAGTGTCGAGCTGACGCAATCCGGCGATATGTTGTATTCAGTGGTGCGTGACTGTTTTGTCCGGCTAAATTCTGTGACTCAGCATTTACTCAATCAGCCGCCTGTCCAGCTCAAAATTCTGGCACAAACCTCCATAGCCGTAGAGTGGCTGGCTCCCCGTCTGGAGTTGTTTAAACAACAACATCCGGAGTTGGATACCTTGTTGGATATGGCTTCGATGGCAAATAACGCCGATCCTGAGCTATACGATATTATCCTGGGCACCTGGCCTGCTCCGGCTGGTTTTGTCAGCCGGCAACTGCGAACTGAGTTCTGGTATCCGGTTTGTGCTCCTGCTCAGTTTCAACTATTACAGACGGACAACGCTGCCGAATTACTGCATTACCCGCTTTACAGTTCAGAAACCGGCGAAGACTGGCAATTGTGGTGTCAACATCAGCAGCTACGAAGCCCCGCTGCACTGCAACTGCGTTATGTCAACCTGGCCTTGCTGGCGACAAAAGCTGTCACAGCAGGTAGCGGCTTTGCCTTGTCGAATGACTTTATTGCAGGGCCCGCTTTAGCCAGCGGTCAGTTGGTGGCATTACGCCAGTTCAGCTATCAGCTGCCCTGGGGGCAATATCAATTGCATTACAAAACCGACAGCATACAAAGCACTGCTGTGGCTCACTTTATTCAGTGGCTGACGGAACAACTTCAGCCAGCACCTGGCTAAAATCCGGTACGCTGCGCATAAGCGCGCCAAAACATCACGCCACAGACAAAGAAGACGAATGCCAGTACCAGCGGCAGGCTGTTCCACTTGTTCATTACGATGATGTTGTTTTCCGGCCACAGCAGTTTTTTGTTGGTCGCCGAAGTACGCACCCCATGAATTAAGAAGTCACCGACTTTGTTTTCAATAAAAAATATCAGCTGATTTTCTCTGTTTAAGAAGCCATACAACTGCTGGGTATTGTCGCAATCCTGCCTGCCTTGCAGCGGTAACCACTCAGTCGACAAGCTGCTTTTTAGATAAATAATACCTTTACCAGTTAAATCAGCATCACAGTTCATGCCACTGAGCACCGCGGGTACCTGTAATAAATCTGAGCCATCACTTTGCACTGTGTATTTTGGAAAAAATACAAACACAGCCACTGCCGCCACCGTCAATACAAAACTGCCCAGGCTGGTCCACTTTAACTGCGCAAGGCTCCAGTTCAGATACGACAGACTTTTTTTCATAACTCACCCCAACACGCAAAAAGCGATAAGTTAGCAGTGTCAAGCAGGTAAGGAAAGCACGGCGTGATGATCGTGAAAGAGTCAGTGCGGCTTTAGCAATAAAAAACGGCAGCCTGTGTCAGCAGACTGCCGTTTCTCAGCTGTTTAAATTAAGACTTAGCTTCAGCTCTGGCCTTAGCTTTTTCCTGCCATTTTTGCTGACGCTCTGCTAATTTAGCTTTTTGCTCCACTGTCAGCACTTTATTGATCTCAAACTGTAATTTAGCGCGGGCCACTTCGTGATCCAATTTATCTTTCTGCCTGGACTCCAATAAAGCCCTTACCGCCGCCTCGTCAAAAGTATCAGCCTGCACCAGAGCTTTAAGCTGCTCCATTTCTGGTTTTAGTTCATCGCGTTTTGGCATGCTAGCGCGGTGTTGTGCCATCAGGGTTTTAATCTGATCTTTCTGTGCCTCTGTTAAATCCAGTCCTTTTAAGGCTTTCATATGAAAACCAGCTGCCGGGCCGTGGCCTTCATGACCACGATCTGAGCCTGCAAAACTGCTGATGCTGGTGGTAGCTAATAAACCACTGAATACTAATGCAATCACTGTAGAATGTTTCATAGTGTCTTTCCTCATTTGCCTTGTTTGGCTTTCATTGCGACAGTGATAGCTTACGATACCCAATGCAAAGCAGCGCAAAGCCAACGTAAAGGTTGTGTAAAGGACTGCAACAAGTTTGCGCTGTCTTTTACACTGGCAAAAAATGCTCTGGAGCCAGAATGACTTCTATATTAATGATTGATGACGATGTTGCACTGACCCAACTGGTGGCGGAGTATCTGCAACTGGACGGTTATGAGTTTAAAGCAGTGCATCAGGGGCCTGAAGGTCTGGAACTGGCCAAATCCAATGCTTTTCAATTGGTGCTGCTGGATATCATGTTACCAGGTATGGATGGCCTGACGGTATTAAAACAGCTACGCCAATACAGTTATTGTCCTGTATTGATGCTAACCGCTCGGGGGGATGAAATAGATAGGGTGGTAGGGCTTGAACTCGGTGCAGATGATTATCTGGCCAAACCTTTTAGCCCCCGTGAACTGGTGGCACGCATTAAGGCGATTTTGCGTCGGGTGGAGCTGATCCAGCAACAGCAGCAACCTCAACTGGCGTCCTTGCAAGTGAATAATTTGCGACTGGATAGCGCTAAACGCCAGATTTTTGTGGAGGACAATGTGCTGGTACTGACCGCCACTGAATACCAAATTCTGGAACTGTTGATGCGCCATGCCGGAGATGTGGTCAGTAAAGAAGATTTAAGTCAGCTGGCTCTGGGGAAAAGATTGCAACTGTACGATCGTAGTCTGGACATGCATATCAGTAATATCCGCAAAAAAATTGCTCACTACGATGAGGCTGAAAAAATTCAGACTTTAAGAGGCTTAGGTTATGTCTTGCTGGAAGGCGAATAGTGATGAACTGGTCCCGCTGTAATCCGGTGAACTATCTGGCAGGCAGAATCTTTTTGTGGTTTTGGCTGGTGCTGTCTGTGGCCGTGGCCGGCGCAATTTTACTCGCCAGAGGCTGGCCTGAACAAACTGAAATACGGCGTTTACCTCACCCTGTCGCAGAGCAATTCAGGCACCTGAAAGAACACTTCCAGCCTTTTGCTAACCTGACGACCTTACAACGCGATCTGGAACGTAAATACAAAGGGCGTTGGCTGATGGTCGATGTGGACAGCAATCAGTTACTCAATCCGGACGCTTTACCGTCAAACTTTGATCCAAATTGGCTGACTGAACTGTCGCAACTTAACCGTCCACGTTTACTGGTGCATAAAAATACCTATGTAGCCGGTCCCTTGCTGACAGTCATTTCAGACAAAAATATTGCGTTATTTCAGTTAAAACAACGACCAGAACAAGCCTGGTGGCAACTGCATGCACTGCCGGAGGGATCATTACTGACTTTACTGCTGGCCGTATCGGCCATTGCCAGCTTAATTCTCGCCTTGTCGATCACCCGGCCTTTACGGGAACTGAGCAGCAGTCATTTAAAATTTGCTCAAGGGCAACTGGATAGCAGAGTCACAGCTCTGGCGGCGCGCAAAGACGAATTGGGAGATTTAGGTCGGGGCTTTAATACCATGGCGGCCCAGATAGAAAACCTGATCCATAATCAGCAGCGCTTACTGCGGGATGTGTCACATGAATTACGTTCTCCACTGACCCGATCTCAATTAGCACTGGCATTACAACAACGGCAAGGCGAAAACACACAACTACAACGTATTGAAATGGAACTGAAATTACTGGACCAGTTGTTGGATGAGCTATTAACCTTCAGCCGCCTCGATGCAGGTCAGTACCCGCTGGAAAAGCAACAGTTGGATTTAACTGAACTACTCAGCGCTATTATTGAGTTAAATCAACTGGAGGCTGACGCGAAACAACAACAGGTACAGCTCAATGCGCCTGAACAATGCTGGTTGGCTGCAGATCAGCGTTTATTAGGCCGAGCTATTGAAAATGTGCTGCGAAACGCTATTAAATACAGCCCTGAACATAGCCTGATTTTGTGCACACTACAGCAGCACGAACAACAGCTTGAGTTGCTGATCCAGGATCAGGGGCCTGGTGTACCGGAAGAAAGTTTATCGCAAATTTTTGCGCCTTTTTATCGGGTATCGACAGTACGCGAACATCAAAATGGTACGGGCCTTGGCCTGGCGATAGCGGCCTCAGCCATACGGCAACATCAGGGCAGTATCAGTGCTTCATTGCCAGTAACAGGTGGTTTATTAATACGTATTTTATTACCCCTGTCCCAGTAAGGATATCGGATTGTCTGCATCATCATTCAAGGCTTTGAACGCCAGTTTTACCGAACAGCAACTGGTGCAGGCTCAGCCTGAATTGCAAAAGTTCTGGCAACAAGGTTTGCATCAATCCTTTTTAAGTTTTGACCAGACGCAGATTTGTTACAGCAGCTTCCGTCACCCGGCGCCTCGCGCTGAAATAGTGCTGTCTCCCGGCCGTATTGAGGCCGCTCAGAAGTATCAGGAATTTTGCTTTGATTTGTATCAGGCTGGTTTTTCTGTGCATTTGATTGATCACCGCGGTCAGGGGCTATCGGACAGGCTCAACGCGGACCGGTATTTAGGTGACGTAGCTGATTTTCAGCATTATGTGCAAGATTTCGCGATCTGGCTGGAACAACATATCAGACCGCAACAACAAGCCCCGCTGCTGGGCATAGCACACTCTATGGGCAGTGCTATTTTGTGCCGTTATTTGCAGCAACATCCTCAGCATAGTTTTAGCGGAGCTGTGTATTGTTCCCCTATGTTTGGCATTCAAAGCAAGCCTTTGCCAAAAACAGTAGCAACAATACTAGTGAGCCTTATTACAACACTGAATAATTTATGCGGCAGACAAAGCAGCTACTTTCCGGGTCAAAAGCCTTATCAGGATAAAGCCTTTGCCGGTAATCATCTGACTCACAGCCCTGTGCGTTATCAGTTGTTTCGTCAGCTGTATCAGGCCCAGCCACAATTACAACTAGGCGGAGTATCCAGTCGATGGTTACAACAATCCCTGCTCGCCATCAAGGCGTTGCAGCAGGGAGCTACTCTGACCTTGCCTCAATTGATCCTGCAGGCAACAGAGGATCCTGTGGTAGACAACCAAATGCAGCAGCTGTATCAACAGAAACACTCAGAGCAAGGCCAGCCTTGTGAATTGGTGCAAATTCAAGGCGCTTTGCATGAAATTATTTTTGAAACCGACCCGCTACGTAACCAGTTATTTGCGGCTCTGAACCGTTTTGTGCTTCAGCTCGGACTCTGAATAAGGCTCGGCATGAATAATAACTTCGGCTTGTTTGTATAAAGCCACTAGTTGCTGCTCGGCCTTATCCACTATGCTATGAGAGGCCAATAAAGATAAATCATCCTTAAGCACCAGACGTAATTGAATAAATACATGGGGCCCAGCCTGACGGGTTTTTAGTTGCTCTACAGCAAGCACTTCAGGCTGAGTCAGTAAAGCTTGCTCTATCCGCAACAACTGCTCTTCAGGTAATTGTTCGTCCAGTAAATGCTGTAGCGCCTCTTTTGCCAGTTCATATGCGCTGTAGAGTAAATAACCACAGATCAGTATGGCCACCAGGTTATCCACCCAAAGTAAGTTCTGACTGGCGAAAAACAACGCCGCTATGACCAGCAGATTCATTAATAAATCACTGCGATAATGCAGTAGATCAGCCTTGACCGCTAAAGAACCAGTACGCTTAATGATCCAGCGCTGAGCCACAACCAGAGTCAGGGTTAACAATGCACAAAGCAGTGTTATGCCCATGCCAAATTCCAATTGCTGCACGACTTCTGTCTGATGAAAACGACTGAACGCCTGAGTTAACAACAACACCGCTGCGCCAGTTAAAAAAGCAGCCTGCAATAAGGCCATCACAGCCTCCGCTTTGCCATGACCAAAACCATGATTGTCATCGGCTGGACGCAGCGCGTACCGCAATACAGCGAAATTCAATACTGAGACCAACAAATCCATAGAAGCATCGGTAAAAGAGGCCAGCACCGAACTGGAATTGGTTGCCAGTACTGCGCTGAACTTAAGCAACAGAATAGTAAGAGCTATGGTTAACGTCAGATAGCCGGAACGTTTCACCCAGAGTTGATAATCTGTAGTCCTTGGTGTACTGCTGTTCAAAGTATTCACATCCGCCTCTTTCGTCATCCGCATCCATAGGCATTGTACGCCAATTTTGTTACACTCACAGCGCTTAAAAATTTGGAAATCATCATGCTAGACATAGTGTTATATGAACCTGAAATCCCGCCTAATACAGGCAACATTATTCGTCTTTGTGCCAACACTGGCTTTCGTCTGCATTTAATTGAGCCATTGGGTTTTGCCTGGGACGATAAACGAATTAAAAGAGCAGGTCTTGATTATCACGAATTTGCTGATGTCAAACGTCATGCGAACTTTGCGGCATTTTTAGCGGACGTCAAACCAGCCCGGGTCTTTGCCTGCACTACTAAAGGCAGTCATCACCATAGTGATGCGGTTTATCAATTAGGGGATGCGCTGATTTTTGGCCCTGAGAGCCGTGGCTTGCCTGCGGAGCTGCTGGCGACCTTGCCAAGAGATCAGTGGTTGCGCATTCCAATGACGCCTGATAGTCGTTCAATGAATCTTTCCAATGCAGTGTCAGTATTTGTCTATGAATCCTGGCGTCAATTGGGTTATCCAGGCGCAAGGCCTTGAGTTTGCCAGGCTGAAAAGCATCCAGCTATAGTGTGACTTAGCTTGCGGTGTATCCATATAGTTAATAAAGATAGTCCGGAGAATGAATTCAGATGCTGCTGCGTTGCTTTAAATTTTATCTGGCACTTTGGTTAATCTGTTGCAGCAGCGGTCTTCAAGCCTATTTGCAAGTGCAACCCGTGGTGAACTCTCGTCAATCACAGCATCTGGCCATAGAGCTATTCACTCAGGATACCTCTGGTTTATTATGGTGGAGTACCAGTACTCAGTTGCATCGTTTTGATGGCCATGAACACCAATCTTATAACCTGCCGAAGGAACTACAGACTCAGGCTTTAGTGCAGTTACTGACGCTGAATCAACAGCAGTTATGGCTGGCCAGTATGGATCAACTCTGGCTGTTTGAACAAAACACAGGTCAGTTCCGTCAAATTTGGCAAAGCAGGCAGCCTATTAAGGCTTTATTTCTGTCCGGCAGTGCCGTACCGCTGATTTTAACTGAGCAGGAAATCTGGCAATGGTCTGCAGCGACTGATCATGCAACTCTGCTATGGCGCAACAGCGCAGCATCAGCTTGGGTGCAAGGTGTCAGTGATGGTCACTCGTTGTGGTTATGGTCCAAAGACTCCCAATTAAGCCGTTATGACCTGGCCAGACAAAGCTGGCAACACTATCAGCTGAAGCTGCCACAGCAAACAGATTTAGCTTTAGGTCCGGATCAGCAACTCTGGTTGTTGGTACAGAACAAGCAACTCTATCAGTTAAAAGACCAACAACTTCAGGAGCTTACCCCGCCAGATCATTTTTATGCGACAGCTCTGGAAGTCGATCCATTAGGACAAGTCTGGCTGCTGTCTCCTCAACATTTGTATTTGTATCAGCCAGCTGAAAAAAAATGGCAGGCCCAACCATTGGCGCAAGTCTGGACTGAGTTATTTGCCGACCGCCATCAGAATATTTGGCTGGCTGACAGGGCCGGAACTTTAGCATTAGCGCAGGTTTCAACTTTGAGCATGCAGGCGATTGAAAAAGTACAAATCTGGGATAATAAAAACCGACTCTGGCAGATAGCGCAGCACCAATTAACTTTGCAGTCAGGTGGTTCTGATCCAACACTCAGTCTGATTTTTCCTTTCGCTCCTGAACAGGTCAGAAAGTTCTGGCAGCAACAGCAGCAGTATTTTGTCTGGGTAGACCGGCAAATCTGGCGTTATGATGCAAAAACGGCAAACTGGATTGCTCTGGTCCAGCAACCTGTAGTGGATATGACACTTGCTGAAGAAAAATTCTGGTATCTGACTGAGCAGGGCTTGTGGCAGTGGGACCACTCAGGCCAAAGCGCTGCGTTACTCAGCGCGGAAACAAATTGGTCATTTGTGCGCTATCAATCCGGACAACTCTGGTTATCTGGCCACGACGGCCTCTACTCTTATCAACTGACAGAACAGCACTTGCGTAGCTACGAATTTGCGCCTTGTAGCGATACACCTTGTCTAGATCCCCGTCAGATCACGGATCTGCAGTCTGAACCAGAAGGATTATGGCTGCTAACCCCGGATCAACTGTATTTTTATCAACCTCAGCACGACCATAGGCTGAAGTTAGCCCTCCAAAAGCAGTGGCAAGTTCCCTGGCAGCAACAGCATATGCTCAAACAGGATCAACAACTCTGGCTTTGGTCCAGACAACAGCTGAGCCTGCTGGATCTGAACAATAGCTCAGTGCTGCAATGGCAATTGAATCAAGGTGAATACCTGCTGCCCTTTCAGCCTCAAGTCATCGAGCAACAGCTACTGCTCAACAGTTCAATTAATCACTATAGAGTACAGCTGCAACAACACAAAAACGCTTCGGTAATCAATCCGTTGCGCCTTGACCTCATCACTGAAAACGGACAACACCTGAAGCAAAAAGAGCATCAGCTGTTTATTGACAGCTGGGGACCTGAACTGGAATTTCGTCTGAGCCATTATCCGGCCTCAGGTCAACAATGGAATCACTTCCGCTACAGTCTGGATAAGGCTTTGGCAGTGCAACTGAGCTATCCTCAGCGCCATTTTAAACTGCAGCTGGAAAATAGCGGCGGCTATCAGTTGACTATAGAAGCGAGCCGGGATGGTCTGAACTGGCAACAAGCTGGTGACTACCAATTAGAGTTTAATCGTTACTGGTGGATCCAACAGAGCTGGCTCTGGTTGATGTTGTTTGTATCGGTGTTAATGCTGGCCCTGTTGTTATGGCGTTATCGTGTGCATCAAAAACGTTTGCATCAGCAGCTCGAACAACAGTTGATGATCAGTTCCCTGTTCGATAATACTCAGGATGCCGTCTGGCTTGGAGACGAACAACTACGGATTGAAAAAGTAAATCAGGCCTTTTGTCAGATCACAGGTTTTGACGCGAAACAAATAGAAGGCCAATGTCTGCAACTCTACACAGCTCAGGGTCATCAGACCGAACTACTGAAAACCATAGCGCAACAGCTACAGCAATTTAGCTTCTGGCGGGGGGAAGTCTGGAGTAAAAAAGCCAATGGCGATAGCTTTGCTTTGTCTCTGGCTATTACCTTGTTATCAGGTAAGGGGACACAGGAGCCAAAACTTTATCTGGCGATCTTCTCTGATGTGACCAACCGTAAACTGAATGAACGCGAGCTGCGTAAACTCAGCACCAGAGATCCGCTGACCCAATTGCCTAACCGGGCTTTATTTCTGGAACATCTGGACAGAGCCTTTTTTAGTTGCAGCAGCCGCTTTCCTCACTTTGCAGTGTTATTAGTTGATTTAGATCGTTTCGCTAAAATTAATGACTCTTTAGGCCACGATAGCGGTAACCAGTTGCTGAAAATGGTGGCTGAACGCTTACAAAAACAATTACCTGCCGGTTACATTCTGGCGAAATTAGGGATCGACGAGTTCGCTATTCTGGTGCCCTCTCATTTTAGTGTTGAGCAATTTGACTTGTTGTTAAACCGCCTCAGCCTGCAGTTACTGATGCATATCCGTCAGCCCCTGGTGCTTGGTGATCTGGAAATTACGCTAACCGCCAGTATAGGTATAGCGGTGTATCCTGATGATGGCCGTTCTTCAGATATATTATTACGAAGTGCCGACACAGCCTTGCACCATGCCAAGCAAATGGGCCGCAATAATGCGCAGTTTTTTAATGACAAGATGCTGCAACGCACCCCTGAATATCTGGCACTGGAAAGCGATTTATGGCGGGGTATCAGTCAAGGCGAATTTAAGGTGGTGTACCAGCCTAAATATAACGTGAGCAGCAACACCATAGTAGGGTATGAAGCCTTATGCCGCTGGCATAACCCAACCCGAGGCATAGTGTCTCCTTTGATGTTTATCCCTATTGCTGAAGAAAATGGCGTCATTATTCAACTGGACCGGCTGGTCTTCAGCCAGGTCTGTGCGCAGATCCAACAATGGCAACAGCAAGGCCGGATGCGGGGCCGGGTTGCGGTGAATTTATCAGTGCAACAACTGCAACAACCTGACTTACTCGACTTCTTACAGCAGGAGTTACGGCACTATCAACTGGATGCCAGTGTACTGGAACTGGAAATCACCGAAACCGCTATGATGCGTGACGCAGAACATTGCCTTGAAGTGATGCATCAACTCAAGGCTATGGGCTTTACCCTGGCATTGGATGATTTTGGTACTGGGTATTCGTCTTTGGGTTACCTGAAACGTTTCCCTATCGACACGTTGAAAATTGACCGGGCCTTTATCAAGGATATGGATACGTCCGAACAAGACCGTAATATCACTGCCACTATTATCCGGTTAGCAGGCTATCTGAAAATTGCAGTAGTGGCTGAAGGTGTAGAAACTGAAATGCAGGCTTATTTACTGCACGTGATGGGCTGTCAGGTGGTACAAGGTTATCTGTTTAGCCCACCAGTACAACCAGAACAAATAGCAGCGTTACTGGATAAAGAACCAAAGACAGAGAGCCCATCTTAGATGCCAAACAGCAAAGGAACCAGCCCCAGGAGCATAGATCACTATGCGACTGGAGCGATACTCTTACCTTAATAGCGGGCGCAGCCAACAAAGCTGCAGCTTCAAATACGACGGACGTTTACCCTAAGTAGTTGGTGCTGCAGCTAGGCGACAAGAGATTGAGGCCCCGGAAGCATAGATCACTATGCGACTGGAGCGAAAGCTCGCAGCCAACAAAGCTGCAGCTTCAAATACGACGGCTAAACTATTCGTCGCGTTTTTCGCGGCCGAGTAAGTCCATCGCCGCCAACCGCGCATCTTTCCCCTGATACAACACCTGATAAATTTGCTCGGTAATAGGCATCTCTACACCAACACGTTGTGCCAGATTAAAGACTTCTTTAGCATTGCGATAGCCTTCCACCACCTGACCTATGGTCGTCATGGCTTCGTCTACGCCTTTGCCTTCACCTAACAACAAACCGAAACGTCTGTTACGGGATTGATTATCTGTACAGGTTAAAACCAGATCGCCTAAACCAGCCATGCCCATAAAGGTTTCTTTTTTTGCACCCAAAGCACAGCCTAAACGGCACATTTCTGTTAAACCACGAGTGATCAATGCTGTACGGGCATTGGCACCAAAACCTATACCGTCGGCCATACCAGCGCCTATAGCAATGACATTTTTCACTGCACCACCGAGCTGTACGCCGATAAAGTCAGGATTGGTATAAACCCTGAAGGTTTTAGTGCAATGCAATAAATCGGATAAAGCGGCGATAAATTCGGGGTCGGTAGAGGACAAAGAAATCGCTGTTGGTAAACCTTTAGCTAGCTCTTTGGCAAAAGTTGGCCCAGACAATACAGCTAAAGAGATATCTTCACCCAGAATTTCTTTGGCGACATCCTGCAGTAAACGACCTGTTTCCGGTTCCAGACCCTTAGTCGCCCAAGCCACACGGGCCGCAGGCTGCAAATAAGGCTTTATTTGCTTTAAAGTGTCTGCAAAAGCATGGCTTGGCACGGACAATAAGATGTCCCGGCAAGAGCTTACGGCATAGGCCAAATCGTCGGTCACAGCCAGAGAATCAGGCAGACGGATATCAGGCAAATAACGTTGATTAACCCGTTGCTCGGCCATGACGCGGATATCATCCGCGTTGCGTCCCCACAACAGAGTTGGATTACCATTACGGGCCAGTGAAATGGCAAGGGCGGTCCCATACGAGCCCGCCCCTAACACAGCAATTGCAGCGTTCATCTTAAGACTGTAGTTCTACGCCTTGCTGGGCCTGAGCTTCAGCCTGACGTTTTTGCACGTATTGGGCAAATAAGGCATCAAAATTCACAGGTGCCAGATTCAGTTGTGGGAAAGTACCACGGTTTACCAGATTAGACACAGCTTCACGGGCATAAGGGAACAGGATATTAGGGCAGAAAGAAGCTAACATATGCGCCATTTGAGCATCTTCCAGCACTGGCACGCTGAAAATACCAGCCTGCTGCACTTCACATAAAAACGCCACTTCTTCCTCAATACGAGCTGTCACTGTCAGAGATAACACCACTTCGAAGGTATTGTCGTCTAACTTTTCACTGCGGGTATCTAAATCTAATTGAATAGCTGGCTGCCACTCTTTACGGAATATTGCCGGCGCATTAGGTGACTCATAAGAAATGTCTTTGACGTAAATACGCTGGATAGCAAATTGTTCAGCGGCTTGTTGTTCGGCCATGATAAATCCTAGTTTTAATAATAATGAGTGAAAGCTGAAAACTCTCTGCTATTGAGCAGAGAGCAGTGAGTTCAAAGTACCGGCATTTTCCAATGCAAAAAGATCGTCACAACCACCTACATGAGTATCGCCGATAAAAATTTGCGGCACTGTGGTACGGCCATTGGCCCGTTCAATCATGGCTGGACGCAGTTCTGGCTGTTCGTCGATTTTAATCTCGTCAAACTGCACACCTTTTTGGCCCAATAATGCCTTAGCGCGAACACAATAAGGACAATAGGCCTTAGTGTAAATAGTGACTTGTGCCATCGTTGCTCCGACTTACTTTTTAACCACCGGCAGGTTTGCACCTGTCCAGGTATTCATGCCACCCTGCAGAACAAAAACTTTGGCAAAACCTTGTTTGTTCAGCTTAGCAGCGACGCCTTGCGCAGACATACCAGCCTGACAGACTACTATGATGGGTGCGTCTTTCTTGTTTTCAAGACCGGTTGCGGCCTGAGTGTTAATTTGTTCCGCGCTCAGGTGACGGGCACCCGTGATATGGCCTTTTTTAAAGTCAGCCTCAGCACGAATGTCGATGACAGTCGCATCTTCTCTGTTCACCAGCAAAGTGAGCTGAGTAGGAGTGATTTGTTTCACCGAAGAGGTTAACGACTTCACCCAGCTGACAATTAAAGCTAAAAACAATGCCACCCACGCGGCAGTCAGGTAAGGATGATTACTTAAAAAATCAATATATTGCTGCATAAACACCATTCTGTTTCATTTCAGGAGCAAAACTTTGCGGCCGAGTATACCTAGTTTGATAAAAGAATGCAGCATTGAAGCCCTGTCCGTACTATTTCGTCACTGTTTTCACAGCGAAAACAAGGTAAGATAGGCTATCAAAGCATCTTTAAATGACAAAGCACGGAGCCATGAGTATGCAGCCGAAAAAGCCGTTAGTCTTACTGATATTGGACGGATGGGGATACAGAGAAGAACGTGAATCCAATGCCATTTTACAAGCCAATACCCCGGTCATGGACAAATTATGGGCAGAGTATCCTCATACGCTGATTTCTGGCTCTGGTCTGGACGTCGGTTTGCCGGATGGTCAGATGGGTAACTCTGAAGTCGGCCATGTTAATTTAGGTTCTGGCCGGGTGGTTTATCAGGATTTTACCCGCATAACCAAAGCTATCCAGGATGGTGATTTTTTTACCAACCCAGTGCTGGTTGAAGCGACACAGGCTGCTGTGCGCCATGGCAAAGCCGTGCATCTGATGGGCTTGTTATCGCCAGGTGGTGTGCATAGTCACGAAGATCATATTATTGCGATGATTGATTTAGCCAAACAGCAAGGTGCTACTGAAATTTACCTGCACGCCTTTTTAGATGGCCGCGATACCCCACCACGCAGTGCGGAAGCCTCATTGCAACGGGTAGAAGATCATTTTAAAGCTATAGGCGTAGGACAGGTCGCTTCTGTGATAGGCCGTTATTATGCAATGGACCGCGATAAACGCTGGGACCGTGTACAAGCCGCTTACGATTTACTGACGCAGGGCAAAGCCGAATACACTGCAACAACCGCAGTAGAGGCATTAAAAGCCGCCTACAGCCGCGATGAAAATGATGAGTTTGTTAAGGCCACAGCCATTAAAAATGCGGCTGGTGATGTGATTAAAATGCAACAGGGCGACAGTCTGATTTTTATGAACTTCCGTGCCGACCGCGCCCGTCAGTTCAGCCGAGCCTTTATTGATGCAGACTTCACAGGCTTTAAACGTGAGTATCAGCCAGAGCTGGCCAGCTTTGTGATGCTGACTGAATACGCTGCTGATATTAAAGCGCCTTGCGCTTATCCACCAGAGAGTCTGGATAATGTCCTGGGTGAATGGCTGGCCAAACACAACAAAACTCAGTTACGTATTTCCGAAACTGAAAAATACGCTCACGTCACCTTCTTTTTCAGTGGTGGCCGTGAAGATGTATTTAACGGTGAGCAACGTATTCTGGTGCCATCGCCGAATGTGGCCACTTACGATTTACAGCCTGAAATGAATTCCACTGAGCTGACCAATAAGCTGGTGGACGCCATTCACAGTGGCAACTTTGACGTGATCATTTGTAACTATCCAAATGGTGATATGGTCGGCCACACTGGTATTTTATCTGCCGCTATCAAAGCAGTGGAAGCCGTGGATCACTGCATTGGCCGTGTAGTCGAAGCCTTACAGCAAGTGGGTGGCGAATGTTTAATTACCGCCGATCATGGTAACGCTGAACAAATGCAGGATCCCGAATCTGGCCAGGCCCACACTGCTCATACCAGCGATCCTGTGCCACTGATTTATGTCGGCCGCCCGGCTACAGTCACGTCTGGCGGTATTTTAAGTGATATAGCACCTACTATGCTGCACTTGATGGGCATGCCTATACCTGCTGAAATGACAGGTAAAATTCTGATGAAGACACATTAATGCCGGCAAGACGTTTGAAGTACAGAGTAAAGATGCAGCAGAGCTTAGCTCTGCTGCTCTGTTTAGGCACAGCCAGTGTTGCAGCTCAGGATCAGAAAGAGGTGCAGCAAGAACTGTCGCAGCTCAAAGGGCAAATTCAGAAAACAGAAAAAGAACTGCAGCAGCAACAAAAAGCTTTTAGTAAAGCTCAGGATTTATTGAAATCTGCCGACCAATCCCTGGCTAAACTAGCCCGGCAAATTCGGCAAAGCAACGAAGAACTAGCTAAAGTACAGCAGCAACAACAGCAGCTGGAATTAGAGCAGCAGCAACTGCAACAAAGTTTTGAGTTGCAAAAATCCTTGTTGGCGCAGCAGCTCAAAGGCGCGTTCATTACGGGCGAGCACGATTACACCAAGATGCTGCTCAACCAGCAAGACAGCAACAAGCTGGAACGGGTGCTGACCTATTATCAGTACCTGAATCAGGCTCGCATGCAGCAAATCACCAAAATAGAACAAACGGCTGAAGCGTTAAAGCAAGTAGCACTGGACTTGCAGAACAAAGCAGAACAACAGCAAGAACTGCAGGCCCAGTTGAAAGAGCAGCAGCAGGAACTGATGGAAGCCAAAACCAGTCAGTTGGCATCAGTGAAAAAGATGAAGAGCTTTTTGACGGATCAGGAACAGCAACTGGACTACCTGAAACAAAACGAACAAAGCTTGCAAACCACCTTAGGTAAATTAAAAGCTGCAGCTATCGCGGCGAAAAAACGGATCAATCTGCCGAAAACCAAAGGCAAATTGCCCTGGCCTGTACAAGGCGATATTCTGCAGGGGTATGGCGAAAAACGTCTGGCAGGAGTCAGCTCGCGTGGCATTTTGATAGCGGCAGCCGAAGGATCCAAAGTAAAAGCTGTGGCTGATGGTCAGGTGATTTATGCTGACTGGCTTAAAGGTTATGGCTGGGTCATAGTGCTGGATCACGGCAATGGCGTCATGAGCCTGTATGGCCACAACCAAACTTTATTAAAAAAACCCGGAGAAGCGGTCAACGCGAATGAGGCCGTGGCTTTGGTCGGTGCCAGTGGTGGTCAGGCTCAGGCTGGATTGTATTTTGAGATCCGGCAAAAGGGCGCAGCCATTAACCCTATTACCTGGTTACAAAAACGCGCAGGATCTTAGTCAATGAAGTATGTACTGAGCTTAGCCTTTGCGCTTTGCAGTTTGCCGGTTCTCGCAGCCAAAGTGGCCATTGTGATAGACGATATTGGTTACCACCAAATTGATTACAAGCTGTTGGACTTGCCTTATGAGCTGACCTTCGCTGTCATTCCTCATACCCCCCATAGCAATGCAGTAGCCAAAGCTGCTTATCAAAAGCGTCGGGATGTAATTTTGCATATGCCGATGGAATCAGCCCGTCGCGCGGATTTAAGCAAAAATGCGTTAAAAGTGACGATGAACCGCAGTCAAATCGAACAGAAACTGCAGACAGCTTTTGCTGACGTGCCCTACGCCATAGGGGTCAATAACCATATGGGTAGTTACTTTACAGAACAAGCTGATGCTATGGACTGGACCTTGGGCTACATTGCAAAACGCCAGCTATTTTTCCTCGATAGCAAAACCACAGCCCGCAGTCAGGCTGGTATCTATGCCCAAAAGCATCAGATGCCACTGCTGACCCGGCAGGTATTTCTGGATAATGATCGCTCTTATCAGGCCTTAGATAAACAATTTAAACTGATGATCAAGTTAGCCAAACAGCATCAGTCTGCAATAGCCATTGGCCATCCTTATCCCGAGACGTACGCTTATCTGAAAAAAAACCTAGCCAGCTTAACAACACAAGGTATTGAAGTTGTGAAGTTATCGGCCTTACTCCCTGCCGGGTATCCGGTGACAACAGCAGCACAAACTGCTGACGTACCTTTATCTCTACCCGAACAGCATCCTGTACAGATCGCGCACCTGAGTAAGACACAAAACAGCGCCATACATAGCCCAAAAGCAGACGTCTTCGTCCCCGCCATCGAAGAGCCTGCAGCTATTATTGCCATGTACAGCCAGCAATGGGACATACCAGAGCTACTGAATCCTTTGACTTTAGCTGAGATTAAACCAACTCCGGTATTCATTCCCAAGCACTGGATTTTATCAAAACCCGCTATAACACCAGTGCGGTCTGTGCCCTTCTATCAGTTAGGAAGCAGCTTTTAATCAATCGACACCAAAAGCAAAAAGCCCTGACTAGTCAGGGCTTTCTTTTACTTCAGAAGTAACCATTAAGCAGCCATTGCAGACTGCAGTTTCTTCATCGCATTTTTCTCTAACTGACGCACACGTTCAGCAGACACTTGATAACGGTCAGCTAATTCCTGCAGTGTCAGTTTCTGATCATCTAACCAACGTGCACGGATAATATCCTGACTACGCTCATCCAGAGTACGAACTGCAGCTTGCAGACGGTCCACTGAAGCGTTATCCCATTGATCTTCTTCAATACGGTTAGCTAAATCAGAGCCTTTATCCTGCAAGTAAAATACAGGTGCAGTGTAATTGCTTTCGTCTTCATCGTCCGAAGCATCAAAAGGCATATCATGATTGCTCATGCGGGATTCCATTTCCAACACTTCATGCACAGGAACGCCTAAGGAATCAGCAACGTTTTGCACTTCCTCTTTACTAAACCAACCTAAATGTTTTTTAGCTTTACGCAGATTAAAGAACAACTTACGTTGCGCCTTAGTGGTCGCTACTTTGACTATGCGCCAGTTCTTCAGCACAAACTCATGAATTTCGGCTTTGATCCAATGTACGGCAAAAGACACTAAACGCACGCCCACAGAAGGGTCAAAACGTTTCACAGCCTTCATCAGGCCGATATTGCCTTCCTGGATCAGGTCGCTGATAGGTAAACCATAACCTGAGTAACTGCGGGCGATATGCACCACGAACCGAAGGTGAGACATAATCAGCACACGGGCCGCTTCCAAATCACCATCTTGTTGTAATTTTTCAGCTAAAGAACGTTCTTCTTCCGCTGTGAGCATAGGGATGGTACTTACCGCATGAGTGTATGCTTCAAGGCTGCCACTTCCAGCCACGGTCAAAGTCATCATTTGAGAAGCCTGAGTCATGTAATTACCCCTTAATCGCTTGATTGGGTCAAATATTAGCACTCTTTGATTGAGAGTGCTAAAAGAAATTTACTTCTTTTAAGATCCTAATTGTATAAGCCCTACTTTTTAATAATATCAATTCATATATAAAGCTGAATTTTTCTTATATGATAAATTTAGAACTTGAAGCCTAGATTAATGAAAAAAACAATAACCAGCTAAGGTCTCTTCTATGTACTGTTATGTTGCTCGTCAGCCTATTTTCGATCGCCAAAAAGCCGTAACAGGCTATGAACTGTTATTTAGAGATGGTGTAGATAACTGCTTTCCGAACGTGAATGCTGATGAAGCAACATCTAAGTTGATTACCCAACACCATTTGTTATTGGGAGTTGAAAAAATCACTAGTGGCAAACAAGCTTTTATTAACTTTTCCGCTGACACTTTAATTCACCACTTCCCCACTTCTATAGACCCTAAGAGTATGGTGATCGAAATTCTCGAAACTGTGCCTATCAGTGATGAACTGCTGACCGCCTGTAAAGAGTTGCATAAAATGGGCTATAGGCTGGCATTGGACGACCACGATTTTGACGCCAAGTGGGACGTATTCTTGCCTTATGTCAGTATTATTAAAGTCGATGTACGGATGTTTAATATGCTGCAAATCAGTAAATATCTGCGTCGCATCGCCAAATACCCTGTCACTTTGCTAGCGGAAAAAGTAGAAACCGCCGATGAATACGAGCAACTAAAGCAACTGGGCTTTGATTTGTATCAGGGCTATTTTTTCGCTCGCCCTGAGATGCTGAAACACAAACAACTAGGCAGTAATAAACTGAACCTGCTGGCGCTCATCAGCGAATCCAGTAAGGTAAGGCTGAATTTTGATGGCCTGGCAGCTATTGTCGAGCGCGATTTGGATTTGTCCTATAAGTTGCTGCGTTTTATCAACAGCGCCAACTTTGCCCGTAAACAATGCATAGGCTCACTAAAACACGCCATGGTGTATATGGGCGAAGCTGAACTAAAAAAGTTTATTTCCCTGCTGGCGTTGGCCAATCTGGCCGAAGGCCAATCCGATGAGCTTTTAGTGATGTCACTGATCCGTGCACGATTTTGTGATCGCCTTGCAAATATTCGCGGCGATTCAGAAAATCCGCCAGCAGCCTTTTTAACAGGTTTATTTTCTTTGGTGGATGCTCTGTTGGAACAACCGCTGGAAGAGTTGTTGGCACAGCTACCTTTGTTGCCTGAAATAAAAGCCGCACTGCTTGAACACAGAGGGGTGCTGGCAGATTACCTCAAAGTAGAACGTACTTTTGAACAGGGGTTGTGGCAACAACAAACTGAACTATCGTCCAGCATGGTGCCGGAGACAGTGGATTTAAATCTGGTGTATTTTGAGGCGGTGGAATGGGGGCAACGCTTACTGACAGTGCAACAGCATTAACCCCGCCACTCCACCCAGTTAAAGGCCTGTTGCTTCAATCTGGCTGATATTGCGACGTACGGCCAAAAAGGAACCAACAAAACCTAAGGTTACAGCAACTAATAACAAATAGCCGAGCTCTGACAGGCTCAAAGGTTGCAGAGTAAAAGTGCTTTCATACAATTGAGTCACATTGGCTATGCCCTGCTTTAACCACCAGAGCAGTACTTCTTCGATTAAAAACGTCAGAATGCCGCCGAAAAAACCCAGCCAAATTCCTGTATATAAAAAAGGTCGTTGGATATAGCTATTGGTCGCACCGACCAGTTTCATCACTTCGATCTCATCCTTTTTATTCAGGATCATCAATCGAATGGTATTACCCACGACCAAAAGTACAGCCACCATCAGCAGCAAAGCGACAGCAATAGCCACCTGACGTACCAAACTGACAATAGCATCCAGTCGTTCTAACCAGCCTATATCCAGTTTGGCCAACTCGACATAGCGCTCTTGTTGCAGGGAAGCTAATAAAGCTGAAGCTGCCACACTGGAGGTATTTCTGGGACTGACCAGCATCACATGAGGTAAAGGATTGTCTTCGATATAACTTAATGCGTCACCAAAACCTGACTCAGCGGTGAATTCAGCCAAGGCCTGACTTTTATCAATAAACTGCACATCAGCTACTTCAGGGTTGGCTTGCAACAAGGCTATCAGTTCAGCTATCTGAGTTTCATTGGTGTCCGCTTTTAAAAACAAACTGATTTGTGCTGCCTGATCGACACTGGTGCTGACCTGTTGCAGGTTTTTCACCATCAAATGCAAAGTCACAGGTAAAGTTAAACTGACCCCAAGCACAGCCACTGTTAATAAAGACGACGCCGGAGTCAGCCAGATTTCACCTAAACTGGTCAGTGCCTGGCGCAGATGATGTATCCAAAACATCACAAATTTATTCCACAGACTTTGTTTCACTGCAGTGGCGCCTGTAGCCCGGCCTTGAAATAAAATACTCATTCGTCGGCTCCAGAGGACGTTAAGCCATCGTTGATCATGCGGCCATTTTTTAAAGTCAGAGTCCGGTAACGCATCCGGGCTAATAAACTTAAATCGTGGCTGGCAATCAATACAGAAACCCCCACCTGATTAAAGGCTTCAAATACTTTCATAATGTCTTTAGACAAATCAGGATCCAAATTACCTGTAGGTTCATCTGCTAACAATAAAGGAGGACGGTTCACCACAGCGCGGGCTATACCAACCCGTTGTTGCTCACCACCGGATAAAGTGTGAGGCAGACAACGCACCTTGTCCAAAAGACCGACTTTATCTAAAGCCGCATGCACACGTTTGGTCATGTCTTTGCCGCTGAAACCTTCAATCACTAAAGGCAAAGCCACATTGTCGAACACGCTATGGTTCATCAACAGCTTATGGTTTTGGAAGATCATACCGATATCGCGGCGCACATAAGGCACCTGGCCTTTGTTCACCCGACTTAAATCCACACCATTGATAAAAACTTTACCCGTAGTCGGACGCTCGATCAGGCTAATCAGTTTTAATAAGGTACTTTTACCCGCACCTGAATGGCCCGTTAAAAAAGCCATTTCGCCTTTTTCCAGATGAAAACTCACTCTGTCCAGCGCAACAAAACCACCGCTATAACTTTTTGTGACCTGCTCAAAACGCAACATAATCAGAGATCCCTGGCAAACAATGCCTTAATAAAATCTTTACTATCAAATACCCGCAAGTCATCGATCCCCTCACCCACCCCGATGTAGCGGATAGGTAATTTAAACTGATCAGCGATTGCGAAAATAACACCGCCTTTGGCCGTGCCATCGAGTTTGGTCAAGCTGATACCAGTGATATCCACAGCCTCTTTAAATAAACGCGCCTGACTTAATGCATTTTGTCCTGTGCCAGCATCCAGCGTCAGCATCACTTCATGCGGTGCATTGGCATCGATTTTTTTCATCACCCGAACTATTTTTTTCAACTCTTCCATTAAGTGCGCTTTGTTTTGCAGACGACCTGCGGTGTCGGCAATCAAGACATCCACACCACGGGCTTTGGCCGCCTGATAGGCATCAAAAATCACCGAAGCACTGTCTGCACCGCTGTGCTGGGCTATCACCGGAATGGCATTACGCTCGCCCCACACCTGTAACTGTTCTACAGCCGCAGCTCTGAAGGTATCACCAGCGGCTAACATCACTGACTTGCCTTGTTGCTTAAACTGCTGTGCCATTTTGCCGATAGTGGTGGTTTTCCCTACACCATTAACCCCCACCATCAGAATCACAAAAGGACCGTCCGCCCCTTTGAGCTGCAAGGGTTGTTCAACATCATCCAGCAACAAGGCCATTTCTTGCTGCAACTTCTCAAATAGACTATCAGCATCTTTTAGCTGTTTACGATCCGCATGTTGCACCAACTGCTTAATCAGCTTCTGACTGGTATCTACCCCAACATCGGCCATCAGCAACTGGGTTTCTAATTCTTCGTATAAATCTTCATCAATTTTTTTACCTAAGAACAAACTGGCTAAACCATTACCTAAATTCTGGCTGGTTTTAGTTAAACCTTGTTTTAAGCGGGCAAAAAAACCAGGTCGTTCCGCTGGCTGTGGCTGCAAGCCGCTGACTGGCGCTATAGCAGTTGCTTCTTCTATTGCAGGTTCAGGCTGTACTTCAGCCACTTCTGCAGCAACCTGCTCCCCGGCAGAAGGAAGCCGTGTTTCAGGCTGACGTTCTGTCGCCGGGATCTGCTGTTCTACTGAGGAATCTGCCGTATCAGCCTCTGTTTTTTTACCAAAACCAAGCCAGGAGAAGAGTTTATTTTGCTTTGTCATAAAGGTCGCTGCCAGAAGATCCGAAAACTAAGGTAAAATTGGCCCATATAGTAACATCTTTAAGATGCAGGACAAAAATACTCAATGAAAACAGCAAAGGGTCGCAGTACTGCTCCGACACATCAGGGGCCTGGCTTTGTCAGGCTGATCAGTGGCAAATGGAAGGGCCGGCGTTTACCCGTTCTGGATGCACAAGGGTTGAGACCAACTTCAGACAGGGTCAAAGAGACGCTGTTTAACTGGTTGATGCAGGATGTCGCTGGTAGCACTGTGCTGGACTGTTTTGCCGGTAGCGGCAGTTTGGGGTTAGAAGCTTTGTCACGCTATGCTGATTTTGTGCTCTTACTGGAAAAAGATGCCAAAGCAGTCACCTTATTGAAACAACATCTGAACACTCTGGGCAGCGATCAAGCCGAAGTTTTGCAGACAGATACCTTACTGTGGTTGCAAAAGCCGGCACAGCGTCAGTTTGATCTGGTTTTTATTGATCCGCCCTTCCGGCAAAATATGGCTCTGCCTTGCTGCAAAGCTTTGGCAGAACAAGGCTGGCTCAAGTCAGGGGCTTTGGTTTATCTGGAAACAGAAAAAGAATTGGCTCTGGATCAACTGCCCGCAGATTGGGTGTTATTAAAAGAAAAGGTAGCAGGGCAACTGGCTTACAGGCTCTGGCAACAACCTTAACCCCGAAAACAGAAAAGGCGCCATCAGGCGCCTTTTCTATATGCAAATTCGATTAGCTTGCGCTACGTGCTTTGATCGCTTCCAGAATTGGAGAAGAAGCAAAACCATTGCTCGTTGCCCACTCGATATCACCTGATTGAGCAACCTGGCTGCCTGGTAACTGCTTGATAATAAATTCAGCAGTATCAGCTGCGTTGTGTTTGATAGCATGACGCACTAAAGGTAAACCGTCACAAACGATGCCATCATAAACGCTCTTTAAGCGCAGACGGTTATCTGACAAAGCTTTACGCAGGTTGTTTTTGTTGTTGTCAGCTACGTATGCGCAAATAGACTGAACCATTTGGTCATTAGCTGAAGCAGTTGGTGCAACAAATTGAGCAGCGGCGATAGCGATTAAAGCAACAAATTTAAATTTCATAACAAGCTCCGGTGTTGGCTAACACTGATCCATCGATCAGGCTGATTGGTCTGTGTAAACAGGCTGAAACTTCAACAACAGCATGATGCTGTTATTTATCAGCGAACACGAAAGGAGGAGCTTTGATACCAGCGAACTGGTTTAGATGCGTCCTTACGTAATCATCAGATTACGGCAGCCCAGCCATCATAGGTTTCCCCTTAGATCTGAAGCTTTGCGTGTACTCCCTTTCGGAAGACTTGCCTTTCGAGCGCGCGCATTTTAAGCAGTGAGTGAACTTTATGCAAGAGAAATTTAAGGGCATCTGCACAAAGTTAAAGTATTGACTGTAAAAGAACTATTTATACAGACAGCAAGACTTTTAGCCGTCTGATTTTTGACTGTCAGGAACAAGCTCCATGCCCAGATTGCTCAACCCTTGTTCACGCACCCACGCCTTCAGCATTTGTACTTGCTCACGCTGAAAACCATCAGTTAAAGGGGTGACTAACTCGATGAGTTCTGCCAGACAATCCATTTCATACTCCATCAGTTCATGATCACGCACCCACTTTTTCAATTCAGCTTCGGTCGTGATATCGATGTCTTCGGCCTGATATTCAATGAGACGTGCAACTGAAGCCTGAGAAATTTTGGCGACGTTAACAAACTCTGTTGCATCCTGCGACAGAATACCATTGAGCATCGAATCCAGTGCTGTAGCCGTATCAATAGCAGGATAGACACCAAACATATCAAACTGACTCTGATCCGGAGTCGCTAATTCTAACTCGTTGCATAAACGCTCAAAGTTTATTTTCACCTTTTTAACGAACAACCATTCCCACACCAGGTTAAGAATATCGCGACACAACTTCGTATCACCAAAACCTGTGACTTCACTAAAGAGCTGATAATTAGGCAACATACGTTCCAGCAAGGTCGCAGCTATAGCGGCTTGCTGATAAAAGCCCAGTTCACGCATCTTTTGGAAGTTGTTTGCTTTTTGTTTCATGGTTGGTCCATTCCGGTCTGGCAGCTGTGGCTGCGCATCATACACAAGCACAGGCTGACAGAAAACACTGTTATTTTTATTCAGTCTACTATCGGCACATTGCTAATGCGAATATGATCGGAAACTGAGTCAGTCCTCTTTTTATGAATACAGGTGATTTTATGTCGATGACCATGACCACCCCTGCTTTATTGTTTCCGGCGATTTCTTTGTTGTTACTGGCCTATACCAACAGGTTTTTAGTGCTGGCTCAGCTTATTCGTCAACTGAATACCCGCGAAGGTGGACAAGTGCGTGATCTTGCAAAACGGCAAATAGAGAATCTACGGCAGCGGATGTTTTTAATACGATCGATGCAGCGCTGGGGAGTCATCAGTTTTGTACTTTGTACCTTGTCGATGTTTTTTCTATTTATGCAATGGGGCTTAGCGGGCCAAATAGCTTTTGGCGCCAGCCTCGCCAGTCTGATGTTGAGCTTACTGGTGTCTTTGTATGAAATTCAGATTTCCTGCAATGCGATAAAAATAGAGCTGGAAAGCATGGAGCAAGAGCAGGTTTAACCTGCTCTTAACGTCGCCAGTTGCTGCTCTAACGCGCTGCAATCTGCAGTAGTATCCTGCTGCTGGATAGATAAAATAATTTCTCCGACTGGCAAACCAAACTTATATAAGGTCGACTGATTCATCAGTTGTTTGGGTGTAACCAGATAGAGCCAGTCTTCCACTTTAACCTCTATCACGCCATCGCCATCCGGGATTTGCAATACATATTCCCAATACAAGGTATTCCCCGCCTGTTGACCTGTTGCCTGCCCTGTGACATCTGCAGCTGAACCCGTCACTTTTCCTTCATTGTCCACTGCAAGTTGCCAAATGCGCTGCTCAACTCTGCCATCACTGAACTGGAACAACTCAAATAGAGTTCCTTTATTGCCTTGCCATTGGCCACAAAGCTGAGCTTCAAAGCGCACACTTTGTTTACCTTGCCAGTTTTTGACCACACCATAAGCGTTCAGTGAACCATTAAAGTAGTCGGGCAAATTAAAAATCGGAGTTTGTTGTTGATAATCCTGAACCTGATGGCTACATCCCCACAACAACAGAGGGGCAAACAAAGCAATAAAACGCATAACTGAAAACTCCTGGCATGATATGAAACTGTATACGCTAGCTTTGTGACTCTGGCTCAGTCTTATCGCATCGCAAAAGAATGGGCCGGTTTGGAATAAAAACCGATTTAATGGATCAACCCAAGCTCCAAGGCTAACAACACAGCTCGGGTTCTGTCCCGCACACCTAATTTGGCCAGAATACTGGAGATCTGGTTTTTTATCGTACCTTCCGATTTATAAAGCGCACCCGCTATTTCTTTATTGGCATAACCAGAGGCCATCAGTTGCAAAATTTGCAGCTCTTTTTCTGATAATTCTTCAATTGCAGCCGGACGGGGAAAATGACTGACCGGGCTCAGACCAGACAATAAACGTTCGGTAATAGTACTTTGAAAACAGGTGCCGCCTTGCTGCAGCGTTTGAATGGCTGAAACTAAGCTGTCCAAGGATACATCTTTGAGTAAATAACCTTTAGCCCCAAGCTGAATACTCTTTAATACCAGATCATGTTCTTCAAAAGTAGTCAGGATAAGCACAGGAGTTTTGAGTTGCTGCTGCTTTAATAACTCCAGCGTGGCTACACCATCCACTTTGGGCATAGACAAATCGAGTAAAATCACATCAGGCTGATGCTGTTGCACCAGCTCCACCACAGTGGAGCCATCCTGAGCTTCTGCGACCACTTCCACTACACCAGATAGCTGTAATAAACTTTTTATGCCCTGGCGGATCAGCATTTGATCGTCAACCAGCATTACTCGTAACGTCATAAGGGCAATCCTGCGGGTAAAGTCAGCTGTAATTGAAAATGACCGTCTTTAACTAGCCACTGTAAAGTTCCGGCACAAGAGGCAACCCGCTCTTTCATGCCCGTTAAACCATTGCCGGGTTTCCAGTCTGAGGCGACTTTGCCATTGTCATAGATCACTAACTGAACAAAGTGCCCAGCAGGCGTTACTGACAAATAAAACTCACTGGCATGACTGTGCCTTAGCGTATTGGTCAGGGCTTCGCGCACTATTAACAGTAACTGCTGCGCCACTTTTACATCGGCCAGTTCCACATCCACAGGGCAATCCCAGTGAACTTTTACTCCGGGGACATCGGTTAACAAAGTTTCTAACGCTTGATAAACAGAAAACTGATGCTGCTCTCTTAGTGCACTAACAGCTTCGCGCACATCGGACAGCAGCAGTTTAGCAATCTGATGGCATTGCTCCACTTTGGTTTTCGCTTCGCCTTGCGTTAAATGGCCAGCGACCTGCAAATTAATAGTTAAAGCCGTTAAATGATGCCCCAGTACGTCATGTAAATCCCGCGCAATCCGGGTTCGCTCCTGCTGTTGTGATGCCATCATCAATAAATCCTGAGTGGCCAACAAGTGCTGATGGGTTTGCTGCAACTCTTGTTTAGCTTTTTGTTCGGAGCGGGCCTGATGTTTCATCAGTAAAGCAAAAAAGTGAAAACTGCTGAATAAAAGCCCCGTGATCCACATAGAGCGTTGTTCCAGTGCTGCATCCACGCCATACCATATCGCCATCAGAGCCAGCGTGATCAGTACAGCAGTTCGCATCGAGACCAGATAAGGCAACACTGAGACCCAGATAATGCTGAGAATAGCCAGATAATCCAGCGGTAGCATCCAGTTCAGTGCCAAGGCTGACAAAAGCTGCAGTATGTAACAAATTAAGGCAGACGGAGCCAGAGGCTCATTGCGCTCGTCACCGCGGGTAACCCAATAAAAGCAAGCACCGTTGAGAGCAAACAAAAGCACAACCCAGGGCCATAACTGCCAGAGTGTTTCATGAGGCCAGATCAGCCAAAGACTCAGCATAAAGACCAAAAACCAGGTCAGTAACCCAGCCAATACATCCCATGCTATTGAATTTTTTAGTTTCATTTGGTTGAACTGATTTACAGGTCTCTGTTTTGCAGTATGCCTGATTTCAAAAATGGCTCAATAGGCCAAAAGTCACAGTGTAAAATCCTGACTTCTGGCACCTGCGAACACACAGCTGAAGTTTTAGTCTGGCAGCATCTGTTTAAGGGAGAATACTGATGTTTATGCTGCACAGCCTGTTATTAAAATCTCATATCCTGCTGGGTGTAATTGCACTTTTGCTGTTCTGGTTACCGATGTTTAGCCGCAAAGGTAGCGCATTGCATCGCCGATCTGGTCGTTATTATGCCTATCTGATGAAAGCTGTGGCCTTGAGTGGTCTGGTGATGACCTGCATGGTCTGGCTTGACCCAATAGAAATTAAAGGCGCAGGCTTGATGGTTAACGGCCAGATCCCACAGCGCAAATTAGAGTTTTTGATGCTGATTAATCTGTTTTTGTTTTTACTCAGCCTGCTAAGCTGGGTCACTATCCGTCATGCCACAGGCAGCCTGTTGTGCAAACAAAACCGCGAGCCATTAAAACACTGGAGTTATCAGGCTCCCGTCTGGTTATTGTTGGTAGTAGCTCCTTATGCAGCCTGGCAAGGTTTTCAGTTTAGTATGCCACTGGTGATGGTCTTTGCCGGAATATCAGTAGTCACCTGTTTTAGCATTCTGAGTTACTTGCACACAAAGACAGTCACAGCCAATCGTTGGCTGATAGAACATGCCTCTGCCATGATAGGTTCTGGTATAGCCGCCTATACCGCATTTTTTGCCTTTGGCGGCCGCGCTTTATTTGCAGAGTTATTAACAGGCCACTGGATAATGTTGCCCTGGCTGCTGCCAAGCCTGATTGGCGTACCCGCGACCTTCTGGTTTAAGCATCGTTTATCCCCGCCAATGAAAAACTCAGCGATCTGAACAAGTGGGGAATTTCATAAAAATTCCCTTTTAAATTTAGTCACTTAAAAATACTTCAGAAATATTCCTGCTTTTTTGTCAAATCAGGCAAACTATTTTCAAGCCTGATACGACTTATCATCAATACAACTTCACAACAGACTAAAAGTGTTCAAACGCAGCGACGAGAGCTTAATAGAAAAAGCCATAGGCGGCGATGCCAAAGCCTGGCAGCAATTGGTGTCGAGATATCAGGCGCCCCTGTATTATTTTGGCCTGCGTTTATTGGGCTCACCCGACGACGCCCGCGATTTATTGCAGGATGTATTGATTGTGCTGTGCCGAAATCTGGCGCAGTACAGAGGCGACAGCTCCTTTAAAAGCTGGTTGTTTGGCATCGCCAACTACAGAGCTATGGATATGCTCAGAAAGCGTAAAACAACCACAGAGTTTACCGAAGAGCACGATTTTTACGATGATGAAGCACCGAGTTTTGAGCAGCAACTCTATGGTCAACATACGCAGCGGCTGGTGCAGCAACAGTTACGATCCTTGCCGCCAGAACAACGTCTGGTTGTAGAGCTGAGGTTTTATCAACAGTTTACTTTTGACGAAATTGCCGATCAGCTGGCGCTGTCGAGTAATACCATCAAATCCAGATTTTACGCGGCCTTAGATAAACTGCGTACGCAGTTGGAGTTAGCAAATGTCGAACAGTCAGCAAATTTTTGAAGCCTGGCTGGCCGGAAAAATAACGGCCAGCGAATGCGAGCAGCAACTGGATCCGCAGAGTGAATGGCTTGAGCGTTTTCATACAGCGCAGATATTACAGCGTCAGGCGAAAGCACCTTTTTTTGCCCCGGTGCCAGAAATCGACACCATGTCCATCTTTGCCCAGCAATGGCAGCGCCCGGCCAAAAGCAGCAACTGGTGGCCCAAATTAAGCGTGGCATTTTCGGTGTTGGCGCTCGTGGTCAGCTTGTCTCCACTGGAGCTGCAAATGCAGGACAGCGGTCTGACCTTAAGCTGGCGCGGCGGACAACAAATGCAACAGCAGCAACTGGAAACGCTGCTCGCCAGCTATCGTAAGGAGCAACAGGATTATCTTCAGACCCAGTTGCAGAATACGCAGCAGCAACAGGCGTCACAGCTAATTTTGCTGAAGGATTACTTAACCGAACAACAAACCAAAGAACGGCGTACCGACATGCTGGAACTGGTGGAATACCTCAATCAGCAACGTCAATCAGACTGGCACTACTGGCAGGAAAATTATCAGCCAAGCCAGGCCAGACTAGAACTTGGCGCGTCACCGAACACTCAGAACAGATAACCTAGTGGAGTAACAGCATCATGAAGACATTCAGTAAAGTCTCTTTGTTAGCAGGCCTTATCATCGCAAGCCAGAGTTTTGCCGCCACAGAAGTGAATGCAAAACTCGGACAGAACCTGAAAATTATGCAGGATATACTGCAAAGTTCATTAGGTGGCCAGGAGCATTCCAGCATAGGCAGGGTCCAGCACAGCTATTTGTTCGGACAAGGCGTCGCCTTCCGGGTCGACAGTAACAGCGGCTGGTTACGACATTTTGTTATGCCTCCAATGCCTCCTGTAGCACCGGCGGCGCCTGGGGCTGCAGTGGCGGTTTCAGCCAATATCGCAAACTCCATTAGCATTTCGGAAAACGGCAACAGCTTTAGCTTTAATTTTGATGAAGAAGCTATGGATGCCATGGTGGAGTCGGCTGAAGCCTGGGCAGAGCAAATACAGGATCAGAATGAAAAGCTGCGGGACTTGCGGGAAGAGCGCCGGGATATAGAGCGGGACTTGCGCGATTATGAACGGGAAAAACGGGATATCGAATTCTCTTCGAAAGTCAGCAAACTCGATGCTGAGCAGCAAAAGAAACTAAAAGAAATTAACCAGAAGTCCGGGCAATTAAAAACAAAGTTAGCGGATTTACAAAAGACACTGTCTGCTGAAGAAGCCTTATACAACAAACAAAAGGCAGAGCAGGAGAAACTGGCGAAGCAGCGCCAGGCAGAATTGGTAACTAAAGTGGGTCAGGTATTCAGTACGACCTTGTGTGATTACGGTGCCAGTTTAAGAGACTTAAAAGAGCAGGAATTTGTCTCTTTTCAACTCAGCTTGTCTGGCCGTGACAATGCCAGGGATCACTACTGGGTAGTGAAAAAGTCCGATATTAACCAATGTGTTACTGGCAAGATTGACGCACCTGCCCTGCTGAAAAAAGCCAGCTACTATCAGTATTAATCTCTCTTTACTCAAGACAATACAGCACACTCCCGCTGTGTTGTCTTGACAGTAGTCCAGCTTCTGGCGTACAAAGCCGCCATTTCAACCTGCAACAAAGCGGAACAGTTGTGATGCACTACCAATGGCCCACCTTGACAAACTGGCTGGAACAGATAGCACAACCCTTTTATCAGCAGGGTTATGTGGTGCTGGAGCAGGCAATACCGGCAGATTTATGCTGGAGCCTGTATCAGGATGTACAACACCAACAGCTAACCGCAGCCGGAGTCGGACGCCAGGGTCAATATCAGCTTAATCAACAAGTACGACGCGATCACACCGCCTGGCTGAGCCAGGATAACCCGGTGCAGCAGCAGTATTTACAATTGATGGCCCAGCTGCAGCAGGATATGAATCAACGCTGTTTTTTAGGGCTGATCGATTTCGAAGCGCACTACGCCCGTTATCACCAAGGTGATTTTTATCAAAAACATCTGGATGCTTTTGTCGGTCGTTCGAACCGGGTGCTCTCCAGCGTTTGTTATCTGAATACTGCCGAGCAAGGTGGAGAATTGGTGCTCTATGATGAACAGGAGCAGTTTTTAACTAAAGTTCAACCCAAAGCTGGCACTTTAGTAATTTTTGAAAGTTGCCGTTTTCCGCATGAAGTTTTACCTGCAACACAAATCCGTTACAGCATAGCCGGCTGGTTCAGGCATAACAGCAGCATTCAGGGCCTGGTTGACCCGCAACAGTAGCAAACACAAAACACTCGCGCTGTAATCTGTTTCAAGGCAAGATAGTAAGAAAAATCGGGAATCACACCTGTGTCTAAATCTTCGCCTTTATCATTAATACCAGTATCACTGGTTCGTCTGTCATTCTGGCGTAAGCTGCACAAATACCTTGGTTGGCTTTTGTTACTGCAACTACTTTGCTGGTTTGGCAGTGGTCTGGTGATGAGTCTGTTGCCTATTAGTGAAGTACGCGGTGAACATCTGCGAAAAACTCTGACACTACCCGATTGGACCCGGGCTATTTCTCCAGCCTCTTTGGCCCAACAACACCCAGGACATCAACTAACACTAAGCCAACAAGGTTCAACACCTGTTTATCAATTCAGCACCGAGCAGCAGCAACTGTATTATTCAGCTCTGACAGCAGAAGCTTTGCCGCCTTTAACCCAAGCTCAGGTAAAAATATTGGTGCTGCGGCAGTATCAGGGTGAAACTGAAATTAAACAGATACAACGTCTGACGCAGGCACCTTTTGAAGTCAGGCACTTAACTGCGCCTTTATGGCAAGTACAGTTTGCAGATGAAGAAGGCAGCAGCTTTTATCTGGAAGAGTACACTGGCAAGGTGCTGTCAGTGCGCACCAATAATTGGCGTCTCTTCGATTTTGTCTGGATGTTACATATTATGGATTATCAGGACAGGGAAGATTTTAATCACCCACTATTGATCCTGTTTTCAGCTACAGCGTTATTTTTCACATTGACCGGCGCATTCCTATTGCCATGGCGATACCGAAAAACAGCGCTTTACAATAAAGATAAACCTATACCAGCAAACAACAACAAACCGCTGTAATGATTGTTTAAAAACGCCTGAAAACACCCTGCTCTGCCCTGAGTTTTTGCTTGCCAATGCTGATGGACAAAACTCAGCAGCACCATTAGCAATGCGGTATAAAAAAATAAACCCAGGCCATTTTGTTGCCCTACCCAAGCCATCAAACCTAAGAACAACAACTGCAGAGCAGCAATCACAGGATGGCAATACCGGCCAAATAATAACGCAGTAGATTTAACGCCTATCTTCAGATCATCATCCCTGTCGACCATGGCATAAAAAGTATCATAAGCCACAGTCCAGGCTAAATTCGCTAAATACAAAGCCCAAATCCATAACGGAATTGATCCGGTGACCGCCATAGCCGCCATAGGAATCCCCCAACTGTAAGCGGCCCCTAATACAAATTGTGGCAGGTAAGTAAAGCGTTTCATAAAGGGATAAAGAGTAGCAAGTAGCACAGCCACTAAGGACAACAACTGCGTGGCCGGATTTAAAAACAATAACAGACAGGCGCTACAGACCAACAACAGCACAAAAAGCTGCAAAGCTTCACTGCTACTGACCAAACCCAGAGCCAGAGGTCGCGCTTTGGTTCTCTCCACATGACCATCAAAATGACGGTCAGCATAGTCGTTGATCACACAACCTGCCGAACGCATCAGTACCACACCTGCACTGAATACGACAAGCAGAGTCAGATCAGGCAAACCAGAGGATACCAGCCATAAAGCCCACCAGGTGGGCCAGAGCAGCAAATAAATACCTATAGGCCTGTCCAAGCGCATTAACTGCCGGTAATAAGGCCACTGACGCCACTCTAACTGCCATCTCATAGTTCAAGCACTCCGGGTAAAAAGATTTCCTGCACTAGCAATGGCTGCTGTTGTACTGAAAAGATTGAGCGTCTGGCCCATAGCTGTTTTTGCTCCCCCAACACAGGCAACACCAGACCAGCCTGCAGCAAAGCTACTTCTATAGGTCCGCGCTCTAAACTGTCATGCTGGAAAATATACTCGCCTAAAGGTTGCGCGCCTAAACGGGCTAAAGGTTCCATCTGCTCCAGAGTTGATTCTGGTAACCAGCTTTGTGCATAGATACAGGCTTTGGCATCACACCAGAGGATCACATCCCGTTTTAATCCCTCACTTTGTTGCCATTGCTGTTGTAAAGGTTCTGGCAACTTTTGCCAATGTTCAGTTACCAGTTCCAGCCTGAACTCCTGACAGCGTTTTTTCAGCAGAGCCGTCAGCGAACCCTGACTTAATAACCAGGGTTTAAGCCTATCAGGAAGCAGCGACTGCTGAGCGCTTTGCCATAAAGCATGGAGTTGAAAAAGACTGTCTGTGCTGTGCATAAAATCAAACTGCATCCAAGTTGCTGCGCATCATAACAATTTTGCCATCATATTGGTACGCGAGCTGATCTGATGGTCTGATCCCACCTCAGGTGATCTAATGCCTTTATGCGGAAAATTGATTACCATAGCGGCATATTTTCGTCAGATTGCCTTCAGTGATGATCCATTACCATACCTTAATTATCGGAGCCGGTTACGCCGGTTACAGCCTGGCTAAAGAACTGCGTAAGTTAGATCCTAACCGTACTATTTTGCTTATCAGCAGCGATAGCGCAGATTATTACTCTAAACCTTTGTTATCAAATGGCTTTAGTAAACAAAAAAGCGCAGCTGAGCTTATCCAAAAAACGACAGAACAAATGGCCGCTGAGCTGAACATCAGCATTTGGCCATTTTGTCATGCAAAGCGTATTGATGCGATACAGCATCAGCTAGATACGGATAAAGGCATGTTGCATTATCAACAATTGGTGCTGGCAACAGGAGCCAGCCCCGTCAAACTGCCACTGCCTGCTGCAACTGAAGGCCTGGTCTGGTCTGTGAATGACTTAATGGATTACCAAAAGTTTTTAGAGCAAAGCCAGGGGAAGCGAAAAATTACCGTGTTAGGAGCAGGCTTGGTTGGCATTGAATATGCTAATGATTTAGCCCTCGCTGGTTTTCAGGTCAGTGTGATAGCGCTGGAACAGCAACCATTGGCACAACTGTTGCCTCCCGAATTAGGCGAGGTGCTTCAGCAACAGTTAAAAGCAGCAGGTGTCGAGTTTTATTGGGGCAGCGCTATAGCTGAAGCGAAACGAGTTGAACAGCAGCTCCGGTTAGTTTTGGCCGATGGCCGTCATCTGGAAACAGAGCTGATCCTCAGCGCTGTAGGTTTGAAGCCAAAACTGGAACTGGCCGCAGCAGCGGGGATCGACTGTGGAAAAGGCATCAAGGTTAATCAAAATCTGGCAACTTCGGTGGCTGATATCTATGCTTTGGGCGACTGTGCTGAGGTTTGTGGTTATAACCTGATGTATATTCAGCCTATTAGTTTGTCGGCTAAAGCTTTAGCTTTGACCTTGACCGGACAACAGACTGCGGTGCAATTTCCTGTTATGCCTGTGATAGTGAAATCACCAGCTTTAGCTGTGGTCAGCTGGCCAACTCCATCACAACAACAAGGGGAATGGACTTTTGAAGGACAAGGACAGGATTGGGTTGCAAAATATCAAAACAATGCCGGTGTGTTGCTGGGTTTTGCCTTGACCGGGAAAATGGTGGCACAACGCTTACGATTGGCAAAAGAAATGCCTGCTTTGATAGCTTAACGCCTGGCCTTCGGGTAAGATCCTTTTTGAATGTTTGATAAAAATGAAAGAGTAAACCGGATGAAAAAAGCGCTGACTTGTTTTGTTTTTTTATTGTTGAGTCAAAATCTTTGGGCTCAGGATGCGGCCAACACGCCGATGAAGGCGAATTATGCTTATTATGGTTTTGACCCGGATATAGTGACTAACTATGTGACGCCTACGACGGAAGAATTAGGTTATGTGCGGGTGACTATGGAATTAATGATTATGGATAAAAAGTATCTGGACGTGGTGACCCACCATGAGCCATTGATCCTGGATAAAATTGTCGCCATTTTTGGTCGGGAAAATGCTGACACTATTAAATCATTAACAGGTCGTGAAGAAATTCGATTAAAAATTCTGAATCAACTGCGCGATACGCTGAAAAAAGAGACAGGCCAGGATATTTTAAAAGACGTATTGTTCACTAAATACCTGTACCACTAACAGCCCAGACTCACCGTACTGTCAGCGCTGTACGGTGAGAGCTTTACTTGCAGTAACTAACACTACAGCACAGAGCATTCCAGATAATAAACCAGCCAGATGCGCCCAATTTGCCATCGAAATCCATAACAGATCAAAAAAGCCAATCAAAAGCCAAATCAGCATAAAGCCAACTAAAGCATTGCTGATGTGCAAACCCCAATTCGGTCTGACTAAACTGCATATCCAATAAAAACCAAAGAGTCCGTACACCAGGCCAGACATACCACCAAAGTTAGCATCGACCACAACAAACTGCAGCAGATTGGAGGCCAACAATACAATAAGAGTCAGACTGATAGCGGTAATACGGCCTAATTTCAGCTCCAGCGGTCCAAGTAAATACCACACCCAAATCAGGTTAAAGACCAAATGAGACGCTGAGAAATGCAGCCATCCCGGCGTGAACCAGCGCCAACCTTGCTCCAGACTTACCCCCAGTTGTGGCTGAAGCTGTAGTGCTGCCAACGCCGACCAGGGATCCAGTTGTTGCCAGCCATACACCAACAAAGCGGATAACCAAATCAGATGAGTAAACCAGCCGCCTTGAGCCCATAATTGTTGCCAATACCCGGAGAACGCTGCAGAGCCGGCACCAGAGGCTACGACTTGAGCTCTATCCCAGGCTGCAGCCTGATAACGAGCTGCGTAAGGATCCATTAAAAAACGCTCTAACTCAGCCATCACCTGCTCTGCATGCTCTGGTGCACACCAAAGCTCAGCCTGCGCTGCAGAAAGCACCACCACACTGACATCCAGTTGTTGATTTTTGCAATAATCTGCCAGACTCAAAGCCGCAGCAGAAGAAGCAAACTCACCAATTTTAATCATGAGATTCGGTGACAAAAGGCAATTGCGAACGCCAGGCCTCAAAGCCACCATCCATACTAAAGACGGTTTCAAAACCTTGTTGTGCCAGATACTGAGCGGCGCCCTGACTGGAATTTCCGTGATAACAGACCACCACCACCGGAGTTTCAAAGTCAGTTTGTTGCATAAACTGATTCAGACTGCCGTTAGTTAAATGGAATGAACCGGCAATATGACCGGAGGCATAACTTTGCTCGTCACGAATATCCACCACCACAGCTTTATGCTGCTCTATTTGCTCCAGCGCTGTAGCGACTGAAATACGACTGAACTCACTCATAGGGCACTCCCTTTACAACTTCAGATCCACATCAATATCGCGATTGTAGCCCAGCCAAGCCAGCTTGAGTACCGCAGACTACTCAGGATCCGCTGAACAGCGGATAACTGGCGAAGAAACAACCAGCCAAACCGGCTAAATAACGCATTAAAACACCAAGTTAACAATTACAGCTTTAGCTATAGCCCAAGCTTAGGTAAAATAGCGCGCCTTGTTGGTTTGGAAACAGAGTACTCATGTCAGATAGTCCCTTGTATTTAATTTACGATCCTGCCTTTGATGATATGGATGCTGAGGGCTGCCCGGGATTTGGTTTTATACTGGTGTTTGACGAGCAGGATCTGGACAGCTATCAATCTGGTGAAAATCCACCTTTTCCCGCTGTGTCCATGTTATTTACTGACCACGCCGATGGCAGTATCAGCGGAGATTTATTAGGTTGGGCGCAACTGGACGCGGAAATATTCCAGCAGTTTCCATTAGGCCAATTTTTCCAGTTGATGGAGCAGGCCGCTCAGGTGGCGATTAACGCGTATCGTCAGGTCGGTCAGGTGCCGGACAAACTGATAGCGCAATTGTTACCTGACGATGATTTAATTCAGTTTGATGTGCAATTTGCGACGTTAGAACTGAATGACGCCGATGCAGAGTCGCAACTGGCCAAACAAATGATGTCAGGCCGTCCTTATTTAGATTCTTAAGCGATCTTTTTCCCTCAAGGCTCCGTATCCTGACCAAACGGAGCCTGTATGACCCATCATAAACTTCATCTTCCACAAAAAATCTGTGCCTGCTGTGGCTTGGCCTTCAGCTGGCGAAAAAAATGGCAAAAAAACTGGCCTGAAGTGAAATATTGCTCAGAGCGTTGCCGCCGGAAAAAGTGACCTTCGGCCTATTGTGAGTCGTAGCACAACTCCTGTTCAATAAGGGTTAACCCAGAGCACAGGAACCATGATGAAAACTTTGTATCTTTTCGCTGCTGTCAGCAGTTTCTCCTTAGTTGCCAGCGACTTAAGCACCTATGACTTATTACTCGAGCAAGATAAATTCCGTCAGCTACAGCAGCAACTTGAGCAGGACACTCAACTGCCTGCCCGAGACATCTTGGTGCTGCAGTTAAAAAGTATGCTGGGGTTGGGTCAGGTTGAGCAAGCCGAGCGACTGGCAGAGAAGGCGTTGCAACAGTATCCGCAAGATGCAGAACTGCTGCGCCTTGCAGCATTAAATCAGTTTAATCTGGCGCAACAGAGTAGTATTTTCTCTGCGGGATCTTATGCCAGGGCCGGTTTGGCTTTATTGAAACAGGCCATGGCAGCAGACCCTGGCGATTTGGAAACTCAACACAGCTTGATTGGGTTTTATCTGCAAGCTCCTGCTATTGCAGGTGGCGACACGGAAGAAGCAACCAGACTGGCCAAAGCTATGGCGGAAAAACATCAGCCAGAAGGCACCTTAGCGACCATTGATGTGTTGATGGACGATGACAAACTAGCAGAGGCTATTGGCCTTGCAGAGCAGCAGCTGCAACAGCATCCAAAGCACCCTGCTCTGTTGGGCACTTATGCCAACTTGCTAAGTTTAAATAATCAAGCTTCAAAGGCTTTTCTGCAGTACCAAAAAGCCGCAGCTGCTGCGACAGATTTGTCAGAACAGCAAAGCTATTACTATCAACTGGGCCGCCTGGCTGCGACAGCTGAACAAAACGCCAAAGAAGGCCAGCAAGCGCTGCTGAACTATTTAGCCTTTTATCAGGACAGTGACAACGCCAGATTCAGCTGGGCACAATTACGCCTGGCTCAGATTTATTCGTTACAACAGCAACAGGATAAAGCCAGAGACTTGTTGCAACAGATCAAAAACCAGCAGGATGATGATGACAAACTGCAAACTGAGCTGAAAAAACTGGAAAAACAACTGAAAAAGGCCTGAAACCTCGGTTGTATGCACGGGATCGTCGGATCCCGTTTTGCTTTTTCAGCGCAGGCCTTTTACTATAGGCACTTTATTTCATCACTCAGTTCGCCGGAATAGCAGCATGGCAAAAGCAATTAATATGGCCGAGGTAGAAAAAGCATTAAGTGGCTTTACTATTCCCCCTCAGCCGACTGTTTTATTAAGTATCAAAGCAGAAATTGAAAGTGATGATCCGAACATCAAGCGCATTGCTGAGCTGATCAATCAGGATCTGGGTATTGCTGGTTTCACCCTCAAGGTAGTGAACTCCGTCTATTTTGGTTTGCGCCGAAAAATAAGCTCAGTCGAGCATGCCTGTAAGTTTTTGGGCCTGAACCGGGTGATTAAATTAGTCAGCTCCGTGGTGTTGCGTTTTACCTTAAGCGAAGGCCGCACCGACCGTTTTACGGAAAACCTGTGGCAAAGCGCCGGCAATGTCGCCAATGCCGCCACCTTGTTAGCCCAGCAGCTAAGGTATGGCACAGATTGCGCTGACGATGCCTACAGCTTAGGTTTGTTCCACAACGCCGGTATGCTGCTAATCAGCAGCCAGTTTAAAGACTACGCCAAAGTACTGAAACAAGCTCATTTGGCAGGCTACAGCATGTCTGATGCTGAAGATCAGAATTTCCAGACCACCCACGAATTATTGGGTTATATGATTGCGCAGTCCTGGGGTTTAGCACCTGAGCTGACCAATGTGATTGCCTACCATCACAGCCATGCGCTGATCCTGGCGTCTGACGATCTTTACGAAAAACGTTTGTTTGCGCTGCTGAAACTGGCGGAGCACATGACGGACGAAAACAAAGTGCTGCTGGATTTAGACGAAGATCAGGAATGGGAGCAGCATAAAGCCACTATTCTGGATATTCTGGAGCTGGACGAACTGGCCCTGCACGACTTAGGCGACTATCTGCAGCAGCAAGGTGTGCCGAACAGATACCACGCTTGAGACAGGGAGCTTAGGCTCCCGTTTTTTATTCTGAAGAGTTTATAAAGATGCGTATTGTATTAGCCCCAATGGAGGGCGTGGTGGATCACTTAATGCGGGATATGCTCACCCGTATTGGTGGTTTTGATTTATGCATCACTGAATTTGTCCGGGTGGTCGATCAACTGTTGCCAAACCGGGTCTTTACCCGCATTTGCCCCGAATTAAAGCAAGGTGGAGTAACCCCTGCCGGTGTGCCGGTACGGGTGCAGTTATTAGGCCAAGAACCGCAGTGGCTGGCTGAAAATGCCGTACGCGCAGTGCAATTAGGCTCGCCAGGTGTGGATTTAAACTTTGGTTGTCCGGCCAAAGCGGTGAATAAAAGCCGCGGCGGCGCAGTATTACTGAAAGAAACTGAAACTCTGTACCAGATTATAAAAGCTGTGCGTGATGCTGTGCCCTCGCAGTTTCCGGTTACAGCAAAAATCCGTTTAGGTTTTGACGATACCAGCCTGACACTCGACAATGCCCGAGCTATTTACGAGGCCGGAGCAAACGAGCTTACCGTACACGCCCGCACTAAAAGCGACGGCTATCGACCACCAGCATACTGGCCCTGGATAGAAAAAATCCGCCAGACTATTCCAATTAATGTGGTAGCCAACGGCGAAATCTGGACCCCCCAGGATGCAGCTTTATGTTTAGAGCAATCCGGCAGCACAGATTTAATGTTGGGTCGTGGCGCTTTAGCCAGCCCTGGCTTAGCCCGCGATATCAAGCAGCACTTTGCCAGTGGCAGTCATCAAAAAATGCCATGGCCTCAGGTGCTGGCGCTGCTGTTGCAGTATTCAGATTATGAAATAGCAGGCGACAAAGGCCTGTATTATTCCAACCGCATCAAACAGTGGTTTAGTTACCTGAAACTGCAGTATGTCGAAGCCGAAACCTTATTCCAGCAACTACGGGTACAGCAAAAAGCAGCGGATTTAGTGGCGACTTTGCATGGGGCTTTAAATCACATTTCAAACACCTGCGAACATTAACCTGCTGAGATTCGACTCAAACGGCGCGGTCAACTACAACGCAGACACGCCGTAGATACGTCCATGTAGGCTCCTGTGAGCCCCCGGGGTTTTGCAGAGCAAAACCCGTTCAGTCGGCAGCAAGTCAGATTACTGACTTGCTGAAATCCCGCCTTCACCCATGCTGGACAGGGTCTGCTAACGCAGTTGCCCAGCCGTTCCCTGAGATCCTTTGTATCTTCACTTTGTGCCAATTGCGGACATTGGTTGTACATCTGGACGAATAAACAGCGTTATTTGCTTTTACCATAAAACAAGCAAGCTTTGAGCAAATCAGCAGGCACATTTATTTGTTGCTGAAGAAGGAAAAACACTCTAGTTTAGATACTTATCTTGGATCAACCAAAAAATAACAGCACAAATAAAAGTAATAATGTGCCAGCACGCTTTTGGTCGCAGTTAGCGGTGGCTCACTATAATTAATTACTTTTTATCAATAAGTTAACGCCGACCATCCATCTGGTAAAACCAGAGAAAGCGTGCCGGCACAATATACAAATGTTATGTTTGCAAGGAAGGATTGAACTCATGAGTTACGTTCAAGGAAAAACCAAATCCGAAATATTAGATGAGATGGCTGGAACTGCCCAACCTGGCTCTCAAATCCATGAGCAGCAAAAAGCGGGAATAATTGTTCGAAGCACTGAAGATATTCAAGTTGCATTGGAGAAGCAAACTAATGCAACCCGCAAAGTTAACAATGCACTTGAGCAGCTAAATTCCAGAATGGAAAGCTTAGAAAATACCTTTAAAGAATCTTCAAAATCTTCTGGCAAAGTTGCTTTTGCGCTGAATTTGTTGACTGCCGCCTTGGTTTTAGTAGGAATCGCTCAAGTTGCCGTTGCTTACTTCAAGTAAACATAACAAGGCAAGTCAGCATCGCACCTTTGGTGCTGGACTCGCTAACGCTCGCCGCTGCTTGCGGCGTTATGCCGTTTAGGCGTTAGTTAAGCCGCTTTAGTAAAGAAGCAATAGATGTATGAAAATAGCCAAGAACCTTCTATGGATAGACTGCACTGCTGGTGCACTCGCCGGAATTTTAGTGATCTCACTCTCCGGCTGGCTGACCGATTTATACTCGACCTCACAAAGTTTTTTATTGGTTATAGGAACTGTAAACTTATTGTATGCGTGGTATTCATTTACGCTTGCCACTCGAAGACGACGGCAAGAAAGTTTAATAAAAATTTTAGTATACGCAAATGGGATATGGGCTTTGATTTGTATCGCTATAGTCACCCAATTTTCTGGCAATATGACTTTATTGGGTTGCGCTCATCTAATTGTCGAGGCTGTTTTTGTTGGCGGGTTGGCTGCAATGGAATGGAAATGGCGCAATCAGCTGCTTATTGCGACCTGACAACAGCTTCAGATAATTCGATTTTTTTGCTGCGTTCATTGGGCCTTGCTAAAACCCGTGAATCAAGCGTGATGATTAAAGGAGATTATTATCTACTTCATCATTAAAACCGCACATATATTATTTGTAATAGGCTGGTTGGCATGTGTTTTTGTTCTGCCCAGAGCCATTTTGCATTACAAAGAGGGGCGGGAATCTGGTAAAAACACAGATATAGTTGAGAGGTTTTCCTTAAAGCTATTCCGGTTTGGTTTGCGAATGTTTTTTTTCGCTTTTTTGTTTGGTGGATGGCTTTGGTTCAAATTTGGCATTGGAGGCACCTGGTTAAACGTTAAATTAGGTCTGGTAACTCTGTTATTTTTTTACTTTATTTTTTCGGGTTGGTTATTTTTATGTGCTGTCAGACAAAATAAGTTTCCGGGTGATATTGTTTTGCGCATATTTAACGAATCGTCGTTGTTATTAGTGATACCCATCATTTATTTGGCGGTATCAAAAAATATTTCATAGGATCAGGATCGAAAATGGGAAAATATTGGTTGTTAAATACCTACTTCAAAATAAGTATAGGGTTGTTGCTGCTGAAAAGGTTGTAAGCCCTGATAGACTTTTGCAACTTTTGACAAACTAAAATTTTAAAAGGATTTATGTGTATGAATAGGATTTTGTTGGCCATTTTTGCTGTTGTCGCCTTGAGCTTCAATGCGCCATGCCGGGCTGATCTGTTATCACCATTAAATCAAGTGGAGATGGCAAAAGCGGACGCTATGTACCAAAGATATTGTTCTTTGTGTCACGGCGCGCAGCGGGAAGGTTATAAGGCAGATCATGCGCCATCTTTACGTTCAAAGTCGATGCTGAGCACCGCATTCCCTCAGATGATGTTTGATTCGATTGCATTTGGGCGGGTAAATTCTGCAATGGATGGGTATATCAAAGACGCAGGCGGACCTCTGACAGAATCAGACATTATCTTATTGATCAGATGGCTTGCCCAGAAAGAGAATATCTCTCCAATAGATTTAGACCAGGCGCCGATTCCTGGAAAGGCGGCAAAGGGGAAAGAGCTTTATGGTAAAAACTGTGCAACTTGTCACGGAGACAAGGGGCAAGGTGGTACCGGTACTGCGTTAGCAGACCAATTATTCTTATCGAGCGCAACAGACAGCTATTTGAAATACGCTATCGTAAACGGAAGAGATGGCACGCCGATGAAAAGTTTTGCCGGAATTCTCAAGGATGAGGAGATTCATGATGTCGTTGCCTATCTCAGAAGTCAGGCTTCGGGTTGGAGCCCACAACCGCCTGAACTTGCCCCATGGCCGAATCCAAATGAGTATGTGCTCAATCCCAAGGGGAACGCACCACAATTTAATTTAAGAGAAGGTAGATATGTGCCCGCTCGCGAAGTTGAAAAAGCATTAAAAGATAATAATAAAATGATTATTTTGGATACGCGGCCAGGTTCAGCATGGCAACGTATCCACATTCCTGGTGCGGTTCCGATGCCGTATTACAGAGATAAATCAAGAATTGCGGAAAACTTACCTAATGATGGCACGTGGATTATTGCCTATTGTGCCTGTCCTCATGCCGCTTCAGATTCAGTTATCAATCATCTCCGAAGTTTAGGGTACAAAAATACTGGGGTCATAGATGAAGGTATTATCAAATGGATTGAGATGGGATTACCTGTTGTTGCAGGTAAGGCAAAGGTTAATCAGGTAATTGATTAGAATCACATTGTCATCATTTTGTCGCGGCTGCATAACAATCAAATTTTATCGCCAGCAAAAAATGCTGGCTGCGACGGCAACCCGCTGCGCGGCTTTCCGCGCTAAATTTGGGCGTTAATGTCTGCTATTCGCTCTTAACTGCCAATCAGCAAAGGCCATACTAACTACTGGCACCAAATCCCCATTGGGGCGCTGTTCCGGTACTTCGCAGAGCTCAGTACGTCCATTCGGCGGCAAGCCAAATTGTTGGCTTACCGAAAGCCCGAATGAACCCAGAAAAATTGGGTGGCCAAGGTTTTAAGGCTGGGACTGTTTGAGTGAGGAGTCGGTAGCGACGAGCAAGTTGCCCAGCCGCCTTGGACGCACGATTTTGGGCCGGGCTTTATACTCACTTCGTTCGTACCCCTGCGGGCCAGCCTTCGGCTGTTAGAAAGTGCTTCCTGCACTTTCTTGCTTTGGATACTTTCTTTTGGCGACGCAAAAAAAAGTGTCTCGCCAAAGGCGAAAGCTTTTAATCTCAGGACAGAGATAACAAAGCACAAAACTCACCTCAGGAATGACTGCTTGTAACAGCCACTAAACCCGCCGATTGCTCCGCTGATAACTCTTCAGACTGAATATCCGCCCTTAACACCAAAGCCGAAGTCGGCTGAATACAACAAGCTAATACTTCATCCGCACCACAACTGATACTGGGCTCCAGCACCTGCTGATACTGACCTTGTACAACCTTCACTTTACAAAGGCCACAAGAACCGCCTTTGCAGTCGTAATTTAGTGGCACACGAGCAGCCAGAATAGCGTCCAGCACTGATTTATGGCCCTGACTGTCGGCAAAGACACCATTGATTTCTATAGGGAAACTTTGTTCGCTGGCTGATGCACTAAAAAGCTCAGCATAACAATTTTGCGCACCTAAAATGCCCAAATCATAAATCAGCTGCTCTGTCATTTTGGCCGAAGCACAGAAGTAATACTGAGCCTGCGGGCCTGCCAGCTTGTATAAATAGCCCGCATCAATGCGGCCTTTAAAACCTTGCCAGTCTGCTGGTGGTTGAGTCAGCGCAATACGAAGTTGTAAGCGGGGCAAACGCCGTAATAACGGATAAAAGACTATATCTTCCAGGCGACGGGCCTGATACACCAGAAACACCTGACGTTTTTGCCTTATCGCCGCATAAGCCATCGCCAACATAGGGGTAATACCGACACCACCGGCCACCAGCACCAAAGGCTGGCGCGAGCGGTTTAATAAAAAATGGCCACGTGGATAAGAGCTTTCGACCAGATCCCCTACTTTTAACTGCGCAAATAAAGCCTGACTTAAACGACCATCGGTTTCAGCTTTGATCACCAGTTGGTAATAACGCTGCTGACTGCAATCCTGCGCCAATGAATAAGCGCGACTGACTGGTTTGCCCTGTAAATCTTTGCCATACAACAGAATATGCTGACCCGCTTTGGTCTTGGGTAATAACACACCATCCGGATGCTGCAGCCATAATTTCAGATACTGGCCCTGACGTTTCACCCGCACCAGTTGCAGTTTCAAACGCTGGTTCTGTAATTTAGGCAAAGCAATATGCTGCCAATAACCTCGGCCAAATAAGAAGAATGTCAAAAACAGCAGAGCAAAAGTCAGGGCGATCATTGCAGCAGTAGCGCTTAGATAAGAATGATTATCAAATGATAACAGATCGCATTTAGGCTGCCAAGCGGGAAATAGGTAGCAAAAAGCAGAGTGAAACAAAGAGTGAGATGGAGGGGCAGAGCCAAAGCTCTGCCCTTATAAAATTACCAGTTAAGAATGACTTTACCGGATTGGCCTGAGCACATAATCTCAAAACCTTCCTTGTAGTTTTCCATTGGCATTTCGTGGGTAACTATAGGGCTTAAATCCAGACCTGACTGAATTAAGCTGGCCATTTTGTACCAGGTTTCAAACATTTCACGGCCGTAAATGCCTTTGATCACCAGGCCTTTAAAAATCACCTTGTTCCAGTCCACCGCCATATCTGAAGGTGGAATACCCAGCATGGCAATTTTACCGCCGTGGTTGATGGTATCTAACATGCCACGGAAGGCAGAAGGCACACCTGACATTTCCAGACCTACGTCAAAACCTTCGGTCATGCCCAGCTCTTTCATCACATCCTGCAGGCTTTCTTTGCTGACATCCACAGCGCGGGTCGCACCCATTTTGCGGGCCAGTTCCAAACGGTATGGGTTCACATCAGTAATGACAATATGACGGGCACCCACATGACGTGCGACTGCGACAGCCATAATGCCGATAGGGCCAGCGCCAGTGATCAGTACGTCTTCGCCTACTAAGTCAAAAGACAAAGCTGTGTGCACTGCGTTACCGAACGGGTCGAAGATAGCAGCGATATTATCCGGAATATTGTCCGGAATTTTAAAAACGTTAAACGCCGGAATAGACAGGTATTCAGCAAAAGAGCCTTCACGGTTTACACCCACGCCTATGGTGTTACGGCATAAATGCACGCGACCAGCGCGGCAGTTACGGCAGAAACCGCAGACTAAATGGCCTTCACCTGAAACGCGATCGCCTTTGGCAAAACCACGGACTTCAGAGCCCATGTCCACTACTTCACCGACATATTCGTGGCCCACAACCATGCCATGAGGAATAGTTTTTTGCGCCCATTCATCCCATTTGTAGATATGCACGTCTGTGCCACAAATAGCGGTTTTTTTGATTTTAATCAGCACATCATTCGGGCCTACTTTTGGCATATCCACTTCGGTTTGCCAAATGCCCGGTTCTGCTTTTAATTTTGCTAATGCTTTCATCATGGCGTCCTCAGGCAATTACGCCCATTTCTTTACCAATACGAATAAAGGCTGTGATGGCCTTATCCAGATGTTCTTTGTTATGTGCGGCCGAAATTTGAGTGCGGATACGCGCCTGATCTTTTGGCACTACAGGGAAAGAGAATCCCACCACATAAATGCCTTCAGCGAGCATACGACGCGCCATTTCAGCGGCCACTTTGGCATCGCCTAACATCACAGGAATAATAGCGTGATCTTTACCTGCCAGCGTAAAACCAGCGGCCGACATTTTTTCACGGAAATAACTGACGTTGTCCCATAATTTAGCGCGCAAAGCATCACCGTTCGCCAGTAAATCCAGCACTTTGATAGAAGCGGTAACTATAGAAGGCGCTAAAGAGTTGGAGAACAAATAAGGGCGTGAACGCTGACGTAACCACTCAATCACTTCTTTTTTACCAGAGGTGTAACCACCGGAAGCGCCACCTAAAGCTTTGCCTAAAGTACCGGTGATAATATCGACACGGTCCAGTACGTCACAGTATTCGTGGGTGCCGCGGCCATTTTTACCTACAAAACCTACAGCGTGGCTGTCATCCACCATCACCAGTGCATTGTATTTATCGGCTAAATCACAAATGGATTTTAAATCGGCAATCACGCCATCCATCGAAAATACGCCGTCTGTCGCGATCAGTTTAAAACGGGCGCCATCGGCGTCTGCTTGTTTTAACTGAGCTTCTAATTCGGCCATATCGTTATTGGCATAACGGTAGCGTTTTGCTTTGCATAAACGCACACCATCGATAATAGAGGCATGGTTTAACGCATCGGAGATCACCGCGTCTTCTGCCCCTAAAATGGTTTCGAATAAACCACCATTGGCATCAAAACAGGAGGAGTACAAAATGGTGTCTTCAGTGCCTAAAAAGCCGCTAATTTTTTGTTCCAGTTCTTTGTGAATATCCTGAGTACCGCAAATAAAACGTACAGAGGCCACGCCAAAACCGTGAGAATCCAGGCCTTGTTGGGCGGCTTTAATCAGGTCTGGGTTATTGGCTAAACCCAAGTAGTTATTGGCGCAGAAATTCAGTACTTGCTCATGACCTACAGTCACGGCGGCTTGTTGCTGGGAGCTTATCACTCGTTCAGCTTTGTACAGGCCCTGCACTTTTACGTCTTCTATTTGTTGTTGTAAGTGTGCAAGGAAAGGAGTCGTTCGCATAACTTTCTCCAGAAAGGCTGAGGGACTTGGTAAAAACCGCCGTATTGTAATCACTAAGCGTAAGGGATGCAGCGCTTTTCTGTCAGAAAAGGCTGCAGATCGGATTAGTTGCGTAGCAAATAGTTGCCACTAGGACGATTCAAGGGTTTGTTCACCTGACAAGGACTGATAATGCTGCTGCAGTTTTTCTATGCGCGGCATAGCCTGAGCCGTGGCGTAAGGTTTGAATAATAGTAAGACCTTTAACACCCCGAGGTAGGCCTGCTCTTTATTCATAGTGCTTTGTGGCTTTTGGGTTTTTAAGTAACTGATCCAGAAAGTCACGACCAGTTTGATGGTATGGGCAAAATTTGCCATATCAGCGTCATCTATTGCTATGACATCGGCTTTCTTTAACGCAGTTAACACTGAAATTACTTTTGCCAACACAGCTTTTTGTACTGTTAAATAATCCTGCTGCAGAGCCGGATCACGTGACAAAATGTCTGGCAAATTGGCGTAAAAAAAGTGGAAACGCCACATCAGCTCAAATACCACATCCAGATATTGGGCTAACGAGTCCAACGCTTCAGAAGGCTGACTCGGCGGCTGTAACCTGTTTTCCAGCAACTTGGCATATTCACGGAAAATATTCCGCACTATGTCTTCTTTATTGCGAAAGTGGTAATACAGATTGCCCGGACTAATGCCCAAATGCGCTGCTATATGATTGGTGGTGATACAACGTTCACCCTGCTGATTAAATAACTCGATACTGGCTTGCAGTATCTTATCTTTGGTTCGTAGCTTCTTGTCCATCCGCGTATTTCTTTTTTTATTTATTTTTTATTAATTTGCTATAGTAACGCCAATTCGATTAAAAACTCTAGTCTGGTATACCCTTCTTAGTTGAAGCTGCAGCTTTGTTGACTGCGTGCTCTGGCCTCAGTCACATAGGATCACTATGCTCACGGGGGCTCGCGCATTTGTCGCCTCGCTGTAACGCCAGTTATTTTGGGTATAAAAAAAGCAGGGATGACCACAAAACAATGAAAACTAAAGCAATTTATCCCGGTACTTTTGATCCATTAACCAATGGTCACAGCGACTTAGTACAACGGGCTGCACGTTTATTTGATCAGGTGATAGTAGCGGTCGCATCCAATCCCAGTAAACAACCTTTGTTTAGTCTGGCTGAGCGGGTGCAACTGGCAGAACAGTGTTTTACCGATCTTCCGAATGTGACCGTAGTTGGATTTTCAGGCTTGCTGGCTGATTTTGCCAAACAGAACCAGGCTCAGGTGTTATTGCGTGGTGTGCGGGCCGTGGCTGATTTTGAATATGAGTTCCAGCTGGCCAGCATGAACCGTCAGTTAAATCCGGATCTAGACAGTTTGTTTATGACCCCTTCAGAAAAAAATACCTTTATCTCTTCCACTTTAGTGAAAGAAGTTGCCCGCCATGGCGGTGATATCAGCCGTTTTGTCGCTTCTCATGTGGAACTTGCGTTAAAACAGAAATTCACTGCGGTTTAGTTAAAAACACGGATTTTAGTCGTCATGAAAAAACTTCAGTTCAGTGCCCTTAGTCTGGCCTTATTTACTCTATCCGCTCAGGCCACGCCCTGGATGGATACGCAGGACAACTACCTGCGTCAGTCGCTACAAACCTTGTCTCATGCAGGTTTAATCAGTGGTCCTGTCAATACCTATCCACTGATGTGGAAGAACATTGCCAAAGACCTCGCTAAAGTCCCTAATCGTCGTTATAGCGAAGAAGTTAAATTTGCGCTGGCCCATGTGCGCAAAGCATTAAATGTTAATGAAAGCGACAAAACGGCCGGCATTAAACTCAAAGCCAACTCGGAAGAAATGGGTATTCAGAGTTTTGGTGAAGCTTATTCAGAAAAAGCCAGTGTCACAGTATTCAGCGAATTTCAGAATGACATCTTTGCAGGTCGCTCAGAGGTACATTATCGCAAATTACATGACGGCAGCACTGAACAGGAACTCACTTACGACAACAGCTATTTAGCCGCTTTACTGGGAAACTGGGTGCTGTCTGTAGACCAGGTCAGTACATGGTGGGGTCCTGGTCAACAAAGTGCGTTGCTACAAAGCAATAATGCCAGACCTTTGCCTTCTGTGCGTTTAAGTCGTCATGGCTGGGATGCGATAGATTTGCCAGTGCTGAACTGGTTAGGACCATGGAGTTTTACCACCTTTCTTGGTTTAGGTGAGCATCAAAGTTCAGTCAGCCAAACCCGCTACTGGGGTGGACGTTTTAACTTCAGGCCAACGGCTAGTTTGGAGCTGGGTGTATCCAGAGTTAGTCAGTGGGGCGGCCAGGGAAAAAATAATGGCTTTGGCGACTGGTGGGACATGGTGATCAACAAAGATGAAGCCAGTGCTAACTCCGATCAAAGGGCTGCTATAGACGCAAGTTATCACTTTAATCTGTTGAACCAGCCTCTGACTGCTTACGTCGAGCTGGCTGATGACGATAACGCCGAAGACTTGCCAGACAATCCTTTATTACTGGCAGGGATACGCAGTTATTGGGGCAACAGCTCAGGCATTCATACCGTCAATATGGAGTACTCAGATACCTATATTGATTGTCCCGATTCAGTCATTAAAGGTGATTGCGCCTATCAGGGTAAGCTCTACCCCCAAGGTTACAGCAGATACGGTCGGGTGATTGGCAGTGGTTATGGCAAAGATGCCAGGGTATTAAGTGCCGGTTATCATTACCAGACTTATGATGGTATTAGTTGGTCAGGCCATCTGTATCTGGCGAATTATTATGATACGGCTGGCAACAGTGAACAAAGCTGGCAGGCTAAAGCAGAACACAGACGGCCATTTTTTAATGGCTTATTGAGCCTGCAGCTGCGTTATCTGGATCAATCGCCATTACTGCCTGAAGGCGCGGACGAAGTAGCTGCAGCCACCACCTGGGAATACAGATTCTAACGAATTCGGCTCAGAGTAAAATGGGGTCATACGACCCCATCATTTACAGCTTTATCACTATATTGCGTTTATACAGCAGCAACGACAGATACCAAAACCCTATCACGTGCAGCACTGCAAACACAAAAGATGCCAGTTTTGCAGGGAAAATCATAGCTAACTGCTCAAAGCCCCACTGATACAGCGATACTGAACCTGCCTCAGCGGGAATCAAGATCAGCTGGCCAATCAGCACGGCCCAAAGCCAGGACAAGATATAAATAAATAGCGGATTAATCCCATACACTTTTAAAGGTTCTGCCAGAGCAGTCCAGCCTTTGATATCAATACACCAAACCAGAATGGCTAATAACAACAATATCAGACCACTGCTTAGCGCCAGATAACTGCCAGACCATAAGGCTTTATTGACCGGCCAAAGTAGTTGCCAAAACATAGCTAAAATCACAAAAGCGAGCCCGGATAACAATAATAACCGTAACGCTTCATTGTGTTGCTTGCCCTGCAAAAATGAAGCTGTCGCAAAACCTATCAATACAGCCACAATACAAGGCAAAGTGCTTAACAGGCCTTCAGGGTCAAAAGCCACACCAAAGCCCTGATACAAATGTGCAGCACCAAAAATGGCCAAATCCCATTGCCGCACCAGATTGTGCTCCAGACTGTAAGGTTGCTCCCCTCCACCCACGACTAAAGCCAGCCAATACAACAACACCAAAGCCAAAGCAATAAAAGGCAAAGAACTGCGTTTGACACTTAACACCAATAACGCAGCACACCAATAAGCCAAACCTATACGTTGTAACACGCCGGGTAAACGCAGCTCAGTCAGCTCAACACTAAAAGGCACATAATTCAGCAGCACACCAATGCCAATCAGCTTTAAAGCCCTGCTACTGATACGCCAGACACTTTGCTTAGAAAGCACTGTGGTTTTCAGCGAATAAAACATCGCGGCGCCCACGACGAATAAAAAGGTAGGGAACACAATGTCAGCGAAGGTAAAACCGTCCCAGGGAGCATGCAACAGCGGACTATAGACATGCTGCCATGACCCTGGCGTATTCACCAGGATCATTAAAGCTATGGCTAACCCCCGTAAAGCATCCAGCGCATAAAAACGTGGGGCTGACATCAGGAGTTGTTCCAACTCGTCAACTTATGGCCTTTGATGGCATAAAACAGGATAAAGGCATAACAAGGCAACATCACCAGATAAGCTCCCTGCTGCCCAAGACCTGTGCTGCTGGCAAGACCCCAGAACAATGGGCCAAAAGCGCCACCTGCAATGCCCATAATTAACAAAGCTGAACCTATACTGGTTAAAGCTCCCAGGCCAGATAAAGCCAGAGGCCAAACCGCAGGCCAGACGATGGCATTGGCCAAACCAAGAATGGCGATAAATAACAAGGGATCGGGTAAGGCGGTGCCACCAAATGGCACCAATAAAGTGTTGGCTATCAGATAAGAGCTGCTGTCCCCCAATACTATAGCCAGTGTCAGTGCCAGACCTAAGACTGCAGAAACAGCCAGAGCCTTTTGCTGTGATAACACCCGGGGGATCAAGACGATGCCTAAGATATAACCCAGCACCATACAGGCCATGGTGTAAGAGGTCATCACGGTGTAGCGTTCAACACCAAGCGATAAAGCAAATAAACCTATAGTGTCGCCAGCTATCACTTCGACAGCCACATAAACAAATAAAGACAACACCCCCAACACCAGCGCAGGTTTGGCCAACACAGCTTTTAGCTGATCGATACCAGTGCCGGTATCTGACTCTTTTTCCAGCTCAGGCAAAGGTGAATACTTCACAGCCAAAGCAAGTAAAGCTAAAAATACCGCCAGCCCCAGATAAGGCAACACCAGACTGGCGGCCATGGCGTCAATTTGCTCTGCATTCAGGGCTGTTCCCACTGGTGCAGTAAAACCACTGACAATCAAAGCGGTAAATACCAGTGGCGCAACAACACCAGCGGTTTTATTCAAAATACCCATAATACTGATGCGCACAGCAGCGGTGTCTTCCGGTCCTATTTTCACCACATAAGGATTCACAGCAGTTTGCAATAAAGTTTGACCCGCACCAATCACCAACTGAGCCAGCAGGAATAAGCCAAAGGTCTGAGTCTGTGCGGCAGGAATATATAAAAGCCCTGCCAACATCATTACTGCCATGCCCAAAGCCATACCATTTTTGTAGCCGACCCTTCGGATCAGCCAGGCCGATGGCAAAGCCGTAAAAGTCACGGCTATATAAAATGAAAACACCACCAGTGATGCCTGTAAAGGGGTTAGTTGCAGCATCTGCTTTAAATATGGCATTAAAGAGCCATTGAGCCAGGTAGCAAAACCCAGCACAAAAAACAGCATGGCCACTACAGCCATTGGCACTACGCTGCTGCGCGCCTTGGAAGTTTCAACTGTCATTTCCATCATTCCTTCCTGTTGCTTTAATAATTATTATGTTGAATTTATTGGATATTTTACTGTTCCATAAAAGGGTAACCTGCCAGCCAGCACTGCTGTACCAGGCCGTTGTCATTCAATAACACCAGGTCGGCTTTGGCTCCCACCTTAATTTGCCCACGCTCAGCGCTGATACCTAAAAACTCAGCCGGATACAAAGACGCCATACGCACAGCTTCCGAAAGCTCAAGGCCAAGCTCCTTCACCGCATAAGAGACTGCACCGGCCATATCGAGCACAGAACCCGCCAGGTTGCCGTTTAAGTTGGTTAACTTGTTACCATCCCGAATCACTTTGCCATCAAAAAAATCAAACTCGGTTTGATTGGTGCCAACAGGTGACATAGCGTCTGTGACAATCAGCAGTTTGCCTCTGGGTTTGGCCGCCAACGCCACTTTTACAGCCAGTGGGTGCACATGCAAACCATCTAAAATAACGCCACACCAGCTATGCGGATCGGCAAGTGCAGCCCCTACTACGCCAGGTTCACGCGAGGTTAAAGGTGACATGGCATTGTATAAGTGGGTAAAACCTGTAGCTCCTGCCGCCAAGGCAGCCTGTGCTGTGGCTGCGTCCGCATTGCTATGCCCTAAACAGACAATGACATCGGCTTTGACTAATTCTTTGATTTGTTCAGGGCTGATAGTTTCAGGTGCCACTGTCACCAGCTTGATGCCAAGATCGGTGCGTTTATAAATGGCTAACTCAGCTTCAGATAAAGGCCGGATAAAGTTTTGAGGATGCACACCCTTTTTGGGTACAGATAAATGTGGGCCTTCGAAGTGCACACCTATAATACCGGGTTCTTCGCTAGCAATAGCCTGAGCTATCACAGCAGCGGCTTGCTGCATCACGACCACAGAGTCAGTGATCACTGTAGGTAATAAAGCCGTGCTGCCAAACTGCGCATGGGTTTTGACCATAGTACGCAGCGCTTCAATACTGGTATCAGTGTTAAACAAAGCGCCACCACCACCGTTTACCTGCACATCGATAAAACCCGGCACCAGCGAGCCTGACAGAACAGGACCAGTGGCTGGTTGAATCGAATCAATATGACTCGCTTTAATAGTCAAAGTCACATTCTGTTGCCAGTTTTGACCGTCAAACAGCCGTGCTACTGAAATCTGTTGCATCAGAACCTCGTCAGACCGTTTTAGTGACTTTATTCAGGCCCGGAGGTGCATCCGGATTGACGCCACGGCTTCGAGCCACAGCTTCAACATCAAGATAAAAACGCTGCAACAGAGCCAGTGGTAATACCCGTGGATTCGATAACAAGTCAGCGTGATGCAAATGCACAATACGAGCACCGCGGCTGCGCACTTCGGCAATTTGTGCCTGATGCGCGGCATTGGCTTCATCCGCTATGCTGACGTCAACAATAGCAAACTGATCTTTGACTAAAGTCACAGGACCATGCAGGAACTCAGCGCTGGAAAAGGCTTCGGCGTGAATACCGCAGACTTCTTTGAGTTTCAGCGCAATTTCGCGGCTAATCGCATAACCTGGGCCACGACCTAACACCACTAAATGCTCAACGCCTTGCAATGACTGTGCAGTGAGCTGAGCTGGCAATTCAATAGCGCATTCAAGTAATTCTGGCAGGCTAATCACCGCATCCTGCAACTGGCTGTTGCCAGACCAGGCCGCGACCAGCTGTAATAAAGCGCTTAAGGTCGCAAGGTAACTTTTGGTGGCAGCTACTGCTTTTTCAGCACCAACATTCAATGGAATAATCTGATCGGCTTGTGCAGCTAAAGGCGAGCTTTCATCATTGACCAAGGCAACCACTAAAGCCCCAGCTGCTTTGGCCATCGCCACCTGAGCCAGAATATCCGGGCTACGACCTGATTGAGAAATGACCAGCACCAATGCACCTGTTAAATCCAGTTGCTTGTTGTACACGCTGGCAATAGAAGGTGCTGCGGCTGCAACAGGTAAACCTATTTCAATTTCAATCAGATACTTGGCAAATACACCGGCGTGATCAGAGGAACCGCGACCGACCATATAGACATAACGCGGTTGCTTTTGCTTGATAAGCGCTACTATCTCAGCAATACGACTGGCATTGGCAGCTAATTGTTCGCGGATCCGGCTTGGTGCTTCTGCAGCTTCCTGCGCCATAATGGTTCGGGTCATCTTGATAGTACTCACAGCTAGTAGTTAACAAACAGATTAAGAAATTCGTTGAGCTTTTTGCTGGCGTTGTTTAGCAAACCAGACAGCGCCAAATTCAGGAGCCGCCAAAGCTGGTGTCACTTTTTGCTGCACTTCTGCAGCCAGATAAGGCTGTAACTTATGCGCCAGACCACCAATCAAGGACAAACGGGGTGGATCAATACTCAATAAACGCTGGGCTATCGCACTGATATGCACAGCGGCTTGCTCTACTATCTGCTGAGCCAGTAAGTCGCCTTGCTCTGCGGCAGTAAATACCAGAGGCGCATATTTGGCATAAGTGGTTGGAGTGGCATGCATAAAGAAATCGACCAAAGCCAAGGTTTGACTGAGCTTTAATTCATTGCATAACAAATCGGTTAATAAAGTCTGTGGGCCTAACAAGTCTTTGGCTAACAGCACATGGTGTACCATCTGCAAGCCTATCCAGGCGCCACTGCCGTTATCACCATAAGGGAAGCCATGGCCGCCGACCTCAATCAATTGACCTTTGACATCAGCCAAACCGCATGAGCCGGTTCCGGCAATAATAACGGCACCGTCGCCACCCTGATGAGCACCAATACAGGCCACATGCAAATCGCTGGTTAAATGTAATTGCTGAAACGGATGCTGCCATTCGGAGAAAATACGATAGTACTCAGGCATATTGACGCCAGCTAAGCCTGCACCAACAATCAGTTTGGACATATCTTTAAACGCCATGCCAGCGCAAGTCAGAGCCTGCTGAGTAGCAGCAAGAATAGAGTCAGTTGCGACCTTCATGCCACGTAATGGATTCGCAGGGCCAGATAAGCCCTCGCCTATAACCTGATTGTCTTCTGTAACTATGATTACCCGGCATTTACTGCCGCCACCATCTACACCTAAATAAAATGGGCCATCATAGCCTACTGCTGTAGTCATCCTACCAACCTCATTGCATTGTCCGCTGGTCAGCATTAATCCAGTCTGATTATGCTTCCACCTGTTTCTGCCCATTATTTCATCAAAAACCGAATTGACAGCGTTGTCATTTTTTCAATTCAGCATATAATAATTTTGACAAATAACAAGACCCTTGTTTAAAAATCGAACTTAATTTTTCAGAATACACGAAAATTAAATTAAATTTACATTTAAAATCAAACAATTAAATAACAATCACCTTGTAATTGCTCTGCCACCTTGTGCCTCGAGAGGCCTTCAGTAAGCAGAGCGGTTTATCAGGGAATAACATGCAGTACAGTGTACCGCTGTTCAGGGGAGCGTGCGATGAAGTATTTTCTACTACTATGGCTTTGTATCAGTTACTTATTGAGCGGACAAGTTCAGGCGTTCACTCAATCCGAGTTAGCCGAGTTTGCAAAAAACACTGAATTAAAATTTGCAGTTAAAACTAATTTTACTTCAGCCACTGTACAAAAACCTCAGGCTGAATTCGTACTGCGCAATAACTCATCTGTGGCTCTTCGTGCTGGTGCCGGCAACTGGGTACTGTATTTTCATGCCATTAGAAAACTGGATACTAAGGTCCAAAAAGGATTAAGACTGCAGCATGTGCAAGGTGACTTACATAGTGTGACACCAGCAACAGATTTTCCTGGCTTAAAACCGGGCGAGCAGTTGAACTTTACTTTTTCCCCTTCTTCTTCCTTAGTCAGTTACAGTGACTGGATGCCGCGGGCTTTTATTACTGCCAAAGGTTTAACGCCTGAAATCTTTGCCAATACAGATACAGAAGATTTCAGTCGCTTTGTCGAACCTTATACTCAACCAGAACAGTTACAACGCTTTAATCAGCCGGGGCCCGATTTATACCCAATAGCCACCAGTCAAAGCCGTTTTGTGCTCAATCAACAGCAGCTGTCCGCCTTTGAAAAGCCGGAGCAATTGTCCATAGTGCCACGTCCACAACAGATCAGTTACCAGCGCGGACAAACGAAGCTCACTGCAGACTGGCAAATCTATCACAGCGGCCGCTTAACCTCTGAAGCCAGGTATTTACAGCAGCAGTTACAACAGATCACAGGCTTATCACTGGCCTTAACGACACAAAGGCCAGCGAAAAATCAGCCCCATATAGCTTTAGGGATGTCAAAGAACGAAGACAAAACCGAAGGGTATCAGTTGGTGATCCACGATGAGCAAATTGCCTTAAATGGCAATGATAATGCAGGTACGTTTTATGCCGTGCAAAGCTTATTGGCTCTGCTGCCGGTTGCAGGCGAGCGCACCGTGTTACCCAATCTGACGCTCAGGGATTGGCCACGTTTTAGCTGGCGTGGTTTGCATTACGATATGGCGCGCAATTTCCACGGCAAAGAAGTCACCTTGCGGATGATTGATCAACTGGCGCGCTACAAACTGAATAAACTGCATCTGCATTTAACCGAAGATGAAGGCTGGCGCATTGAAATCCCTGGCTTGCCCGAATTAACCCAAATTGGCGCAAAACGCTGTTTTGATTTATCCGAACGCAATTGCCTGCTGACTCAGCTCGGTACTGGTCCTTTTCCATCCGGCAACGGCAATGGGTATTACAGCACAGCAGACTTTATTGAAATTCTAAAATATGCCGCAGTTCGGCATATTGAGATCATCCCGGAAATAGATATGCCGGGTCACGCCAGAGCAGCAGTAAAAGCCATGCAGGCTCGCTATCTGACACTAAAAGAACAAGGTAAAGACGCAGAAGCGACGCAGTATTTATTGTCCGATCCTTTGGACCAATCAAAGTATATGACAGTGCAAAACTATACCGACAATTCGATCAATGTCTGTTTACCCTCTACTTACGCTTTTGTTGATAAAGTGATGTATGAACTGCAGCAAATGTACCGTCAGGCAGGATTAAAACTCAGCACTTTCCATATGGGCGGTGATGAAACAGGTGCAGGCTCATGGACAGCCTCTGTGGCCTGCCAGCAGTTAATAGCAACACCAGACAGCGGTGTTGCAGGAGTTGCAGATTTAAAGCCTTATTTTGTCGCGAAAGTGGCACAGCTGGCAGCAAACCGACAACTGATTTTAGGTGGCTGGGAAGACGGTTTAATGTACGACGCGAAAAACCCTTTCAATCGTAAGCAGTTTGCCAATGAAAAGGTCTATGCCAACGTCTGGGATAATATCTGGGAATGGGGTGTCGCCGACAGAGCTTATCGTTTAGCCAACGCTGGTTATCAGGTCGTGTTATCCCACGGTACTCACTTGTATTTTGACCACCCTTACGAAGCCCATCCGGAAGAACGTGGTTATTATTGGGCAGCCCGCTTCACTGATGTCGCCAAAGTATTTGCTTATATGCCAGATGATTTATACGCCAATGCAGATAAAACCCGTGAGGGTAAAGTGATTGACGATCTGGAAACTTTGTTAGGTAAAGAGTTACCAGCCTTAGAAAAGCCAGAAAACATTTTGGGTATTCAAGGACAAATCTGGACTGAAACCATTCGCACCCCAGAGCAACTGGAAAAGATGTTGTATCCACGTTTGTTAGCTCTGGCAGAGCGGGCCTGGTACAAAGCAGACTGGGAAGGTGCAAAGCCAGACACAGAAAAACGCCAGCAAGAATGGCAACGTTTTGGCTGGACCTTAACGCAAAAGGAATTACCACGTTTAGCCGAAGCTGGTGTGGCTTTGTATCTGCCGCCACCAGGTGCAGTGTTGCAGGATGGATTATTACTGGCGAACAGCGCCTGGCCGGGTTTAACTATCGAATACAGTGAAGATCAGGGCCAAAGCTGGTTGCCTTACTCAGAAGCGGTAAAAGTCAGTAGTAATTTACTACTGCGGACCAAAGCCAAAAATGGCGATACCAGCAGAGTCACTCAGCTGGATTAACAACCAGCATCACTCTCGCCATTGGACTTGGGGCTGAGTTAAAACTCTGGCCCCAGGATCTGCTCCATCATCCAGCTGGTTTTTAACGCAGTTTTGCCTGTAGACGGGTGACCTGTGCCATGTAATAAGTCCTGCACCATAGCCTGTATATGGTAAAACTGGATATTTTCCGGATGTGCAATGTCCAGGCTTAATTGCAGTTCTGCGCTAAACAACTGCACGGGCTCGTTTTCAAACACAGAAAACTCAATCCGGCCTTGACTGCCGTATATCACCACTCTGTCTGTCCGCTGTGCTGCAGCGAAGTTCCAGAAGCCTGAACCTAAACAACCAGATTGAAACTGCCAGATTGCAGATACCGCATCTTCTGCTGCATAAAGCTGTTGCTGGTTCTGGCTGATGCCACGCACATCCACTACATCCCCGAGCAGATACAAAAGTAAATCCAGACCATGGCTGGCTAAATCAATAAAGTAGCCGCCACCTGCTTTGGCCGGATCAGTGCGCCAATTGTAGTGACCAGCCAGATCGACTGCATTCGGAGTACGGCAAAAACTCCATTGCACCTGACGCGGCACACCAATCAATTCTTGTTCCAGCCACTCTTTGATTTTTAAAAAACGCGGCAAAGAGCGACGATAATAAGCCACATACAAAGGCAGCTGCTTTTGCTCAAAAGCTAACGTCATTTCAATACATTCGGCTGTACTGAGTGCCATCGGCTTTTCAACACAACAAATTTTGCCAGCAGCTGCGACCAGCAACGCATAGTCTTTGTGACTGTCAGGAGGGGTCGCCACATATACAGCATCGACCTCGGGGTCGTTGATCAATTGCTGCGCATCACTATACCAACGAGGCACCTGATGGCGTTTGGCATAATCTTGCGCTTTGGCCGCGTCACGCCGCATCACCGCCACTAAACTGGATTGTTCCACTTTATTAAAAGCCGGACCGCTTTTTAATTCTGTGACATTGCCACAGCCTATAATTCCCCACCGCACCTGCTGCATAAAATTTCACAGTTCCTGAGTCTGATATAACTTTACTTTACTGAGCTGCGCCATAGATAGCCAGCTTGTCTGCTCTACTTGAATATGAAGAAAGAGAAAGCCAAGAGCAATTTGCCCAAAGAGCCTTAAGTAAAAATTAATAAGGAAGCCCCTGAAACAGGGAGCGATACCAGAAAGGAGATAACAAGCAGCACAGACCATGCTGCTTGTTATGATAAATCAAAGTTAGGCGGCAGCTGCCACGGCTTTATTTGCACGCTCGCCAAGACGCTGCACTTGTTGTAATGACATTAAATGAGCGTAAATGGCTGGCATCAAACCACGTTTGCTTAAATCCAATAATTGTTCATCAGACAATGAATTCAGTTTCTTCTCATCAACAATATAGATCCCTGATATCTCACGAGGTTCACCTTCCAATCTGATGGTTAACGTTTGAGGGATCAACAATTCCATATCAGCCAGCGTCTTGTTAAAGGCTTTTGTGGATTGAGATTGCATAAAAAATTCGCGCATTGAATCAACACGGGATTTTAAAAAGTCAGACTCTGAACCATCTTCATTAAATAACGGATGCCCTGTTTCAGTATTCACCATTGGGCTTGATTCAACCAGAGCGACAAGCAGTTGACCTTCCTTGCTTGGATCATCAGCCAGAATTAACGGGTGATTCCATAACACTTTCGGTACATAAAAACCTTGCCATCTTCCGTCTGTGAGCATCAGGTTCTCACCTGTTTTCAGGCCCAGCATAGCGACTGCATCGAAGCGCTCTGTAGCAGGATCTTTAATAAACACTATAGGTAATTCAGCACCAATACGCACAAACTCCTGAACTACAACAGGCAGAATATGTTGCTCTTGCGCAAAAGCCAGAGCGTTTGCAGTGTTAATTTTTATTTGTGCATGTTTTTCTTTTTGTAATGGAGCAATTTGCAGTGACATGAATAGTACCTTTTACATCATTAACGAATCTAACCCTGTTGCGGGTTAACGACCAATATACAGCAGACCGATGTATGCTAAATTTAGCGTCCAACTTACCCCAGTTTCTGCTTCGAGACTAGTAGAAAATACAGAGTTGTTGTCAAAATTTAACAGTAATTTTGCCTTCGAAGTACAGTTCTGATGGAGCGTTAAGGTTTTACACGCTGCTGTGCTTTCTCTAATTCTTTGATGAGCCACTGTTTTATCGCTGCCTCTCTGGCAAAAGAGGATTGTCCAAGAATGCCTTTTTTATCTTGCGGAATATGAGTGAAAGCATCATCGTCCAATTGAAATAAAAAATGAGTAAACACGGCCTGCCAGGCTTTGCGCTGATCTGGTGGTAACTGCCTGAAACTCAGCAGACTATGCAACAAACTACTAAAAGGAGAAGGTCGGCTGTCGGCCGTACCAATAGAGCCGTTCCACCAGTAATTGCACAATACATTGACACTATCAGTCGACTCGACCTGATGCCACCACAAGGCCGGTATATACAAAACATCGCCAGGCTCCAACTCAGCCTGCCAGGCCTGTTCCAGGGCATGCCTGGCTCTCGGATAGCGCTGAAAATCAGGATTTGTAAAATCGACCAGACTGATAGGGGTCCCGGTCGGAGCATAATCCAGCGGACCTATGTACATATTTGCTACTTGCTCCGGCGGAAATAAAGTAAAAGTACGACGCCCGGTAATCACACAGGCCAGATTGTCTGCATCATCAAAATGGGCAGGAACAATAACCTTATTTCCCAGCCAGATCCTCGGAATCACAGCCTCTGACAGCAGTGGATTCTGATTCTCAGCCATAAAACCAGGCAAACATTCAGAGACAAGCGCACTTTGAGCAGCAATATGCACGGCATCACTCTGCCCCGCCGTTTTAAACAGTTGCGTTAAAATAGCGGACAAAGGGTAATGGCGCTTTTCATAGTTAAATCCCTCCAACCCATCTTTGTAAAAAATACGTCCCCGGGTTTGTGGAGCTAACAGTAAGGTATCAAGCTGTGCACCTGAATCCAGTGAGGACATGTAGTGGTAAAACTGGGATTCACCCTGAAGAGCAGACTGCACTGATGGCCAGGAGTTAAAAAAACCTTTTAAAACAGCGGGCTGACCGGCAGGGAGTATCTCAGTGTTGAATTGTTCCACCGTCACCTGCTGCCAGCATTTGATCTGTGATGACATAGCTTTCTCCATAAAACAAAGGGGCTAACTTAGTTAACCCCTTTTAGTTTTTGCCAAACAGCGTTTATCAGAACGCCATTCTTATACCAGCGGTAAAGCGGCGACCATTTTCGTAGATAGAAAATAAACGAGCTTCGTCAGTATTGTATTCAACCACTTGCTCATCTGTTAAGTTCACTGCTTCCAGCGACAGACTGACAGCATCGGTCAGGTTGTAAGTGAAGCTTGCATCCAGTTGGCCGTACGCATCATTCCACAGCTCGTCACCGTTAAAATGCAAACCTTTGTACCACTCAGTACGGTAGTTGTACATCAGACGAGTGCTAAAGAGGTCAGTCTCATAGTAGGCGCTTAAGTTGACCATCTGATCGGAAGTACCTTCCACTAAGCCAGAACCAGGCTTCGTCAGATCACGTTCTTCATCTCGTTCAGCATTGGTGTAGGTGTAGTTCGCTGTCACACCAAAATCACCAAAGGATTGTTGATAGGACAACTCAATACCATCTGTTTTACCGCCAGTACCGTTTTCAGGACGGGTAAAAGTGACATCTTTCCATTCGTCCCCTTCTTCCCAGTAACGCTGGTCCACAAAGGTAGAGAAGCTACGGTAACTCTTAATATCTTTATGGAAGTAAGTGACAGCAAGCAGAGAAGACGCATCAAAATACCATTCCCAGGACAAATCAAACTGATCAGCTATTTGCGGTTTCAGGTATGGATTACTGGCGCTCCCTGTTGGTTGAGCCACATTCAATGAACCATAAGTCTGTACAGTAGAAATATCATTCCAGTTTTGACGGGCCATCACACGGGCCGCGCTAAAACGCAGGATCTGCTCTTCTGACAAATCAAATGCCAGGTTCATGCTTGGCAGCACTTCGCTGTAATCGTTGTCGATAGTACGCCATTCCAGAATTTCAGGAGTCAGATAGTCAGGGCTGGACGGATCCAGTTTACTGACCACAGTGGCCAAGCCCCAGGTTTCTCCGGAAAACTCATAGCCACCAGAACTTTGCTCAGTGCTGACGTAACGAACACCAAGATTACCTCTGAAACCTTCGCCTTCAAAATCACCTTGTAAATACAGTGACAATATATCTTCTTCCACGGCCCAGATTTCAGCCAGATTCAAATGCTGCGCATAATCTGCGGCAAAGCCATTTAAACCTTCAAAGGCAATACGTTCCATGGCTTCACGGTTATGGAAAAATTGTTGTGTCATATTACCGTTCACAACAGCATCAATACTGGTGTTGCCTGAATACAGACCACATTTATCCCAGGTATTACATTGTGAAAAAATGTAAGCCATGTAGTTTGGTGATCCGCTGCTTGCATCTATAGTGGACGGCCAGTGCCAGCTGTACGCCAGTCTGTCCTGAGTCCGCTCTGCAGCACGATATTTGGCGCCGGTTTTAATTGAATTAAATACGCCTGCTTTTACCGGAATGGTGAAATCAAACTGACCATAAGTTTCTTCATCCGTTGTTGGTTTCGAACCACCCCAAATCCAGCCTGCCTGAAATTGTGTAGGATCTGTTGCATCTACTGTAGTAGAGGCAGATGGTTTGTCTCCACGTAAATCAAAGGAATAACCAGTGCCGCCTATGGGTGTATATTCCCATGAAGTCTCGCGGTAAGTGCCGCCTTTAGCTTTGGTTTGACCCACCTGAGTATGCAGTTCGTACTCATCTGCAACATAGTTCAAATCCAAATCAAAAGATTTGGTTTCAGTGGATGACACCCTGTTGATAAAGTTGTAAGCCGCCTGGCCACCGCTTGCGATTTCACCCGCCACTACACTGCCATTTTCTATGACGGTATTGGTCAGATCTGCGGCGTGGTTGTTAGGAAAAATCAGCCAGTTCTGGTTGTGGTTATTCGCATCTACTTTAGAGTCCAGCAAGTTCAGCACTATATCGAGGCTGTCTGTTGGTCTGGATTGCAAAGATACAAACAGAGTTTCACGTTCACGCGCCTGTTCGAAACGCGGCACACCAATATGGCTTGGCACTTTGGCATCTAAATCAGCGTTGGTTGGCCAGCCAAGAATTTCAACGCCCTGACGCACTACAGTACGATCCTGTTTAATAGCCGAGACCAGCACACCAAAATTTTCGTCATCATTTTTCCAGGAATATAACCCTGAAACTTGTGGATCCCACTCTTCCGATGATTCAGAATATTGGCTTTCCAATGCCAGGTTAACTGTGTTTTGTTCTAAGGCTAAGGGACGACGGGTACGCAATAAAACAGTACCACCAATAGAGCCTTCGTCGATGCTGGCCATAGGTGATTTATATACTTCTAAATCAGAAACAAGAGCTGATGGCAGCATAGTGTAGTTAAAGCTACGACCAGGGTTGTCCAGGATAAACCAATCTGCTGTCGCAACGGTCTGGCCATTTAATAAGGTCCGGTTAGTCGCAGAGCTTGCACCACGAACTGTAATTTTTTCACCTTCACCAAACTCCCGGCTGACGCCAACACCAGTAATACGTGATAAAGATTCAGCGACGTTTTTATCCGGAAACTTACCTATATCTTCAGCAGTTACAGCATCCACTATAGAATTAGCAAAACGTTTGGCATTTAAGTTGGCTTCTTGTGAGGCTCTGATCCCTCTGATTTGGATCACCTCAACTTGTTGTTCTTTTGCCGCGCCTTCTTCTGCTGCAGCTTGTTCGGCCATTGCTGGAAAGGCCAATACAGCAGTTCCAACCATCAAACCTAACCTGACTGCTACGGCACATTTATTCATTTTATTGTGCAACATAAGCTTCTCTCCCATTCCTGATTTTTTGTGCGATGATTTTTTTATGTCCTGAAACAACAGATTTTCATGATCCCACCATGACAACGCTGTCATTGAAATTCAACATACACAAAAAAAATCAGCTTTGCAAACTCCTTTAGCTGAAAATTTAAACGAATTTAAAAAGTCAGAACTCTGCAGTTAGAACTATTTTTTATAACGCTTTTCCTGCCTGCTTCGGAGTGCAGCACCCTAACTCATTTATAAGCAAATGATTTATATAGAAAAAAACGGTTAAATTATTTAACCCTAAAAAGAAGTAGTTTTTTTGAACAAAAACGCCAGAATAAATGTTTGCCGTTTTTGCAAAAAAGAGTTATCCCTTAACTTAATCTTTGTTACAAAATGACCAGCGCTGTCATAAAGTTAGCTGGTTCAGTAGAAAAATCGTCTTATTTATTTTCAGCATAAGGCCCTGCGGTGTTGTGCTTTTTGGGATCCAGCAATGAAAGTGACCATTCATGACGTAGCTGCGAAAGCGGGTGTGTCAATCAAGACAGTGTCGCGGGTGATGAACAACGAACCGTCGGTAAAACAAGCGACGATCGATAAAGTGAATCAAGCGATGCAGGAGCTTCATTATCAACCAAATGCTGCAGCCCGTAATTTGGCCAGCACTAAATCGTACAGCATTGGTTATATCTACGATAACCCGAACGCTTACTATGTAATTGATATGCAAAGAGGTTTATTGGATGCATGTCGTAAACATGGTTATGAGCTACTGATCCATCCTACCAACGCTAAATCGCCTGGCATAGTGCAGGAAGTGATCGATCTGGTGCAGCATTCCCGGCTGGCAGGTTTAGTTCTCACTCCGCCTTTTTCAGAAATGCCGGAAATCGCCGAGGCGCTGAGTCGTATTAATGTCGATTTTGTCCGTATTATTTCTGGCTCCACTCCGTCACCAAAACAAACTAACTGTGTACTGGTCGACGACTTCACGGCAGCCTTTAAGATCACTAACCATTTGCTGGAGTTAGGTCACAGCCAGATCGCATTTTTATGTGGCGATGAGGAACATAGTTCCAGTGGTGAGCGTTTAGCAGGTTTCAAAGCGGCACTGACCAAAAGAGGTATAGAAACCAACCCCAAATTTATCGTGCCGGGCAGTTATTCGTTTGAATCCGGAGTCAAAGGCGCGACTCAGTTGCTGGCCTTAGCCAACAAGCCGACAGCTATATTCGCCTGTAACGATGAAATTGCAGCAGGGGCTTTATTTAGCGCCCGCCTGCAGCATATTGAAATTCCACAGCAGCTTTCTATTGTGGGTTTTGAGAACAGTCCGTTTTCACGCCAAACCTGGCCACCACTGACCACAGCACACCAGCCGAACAGCATCATAGCGCAAAGCGCTGCCGAGTTATTGTTTAAACACACCAGGCCGGGTTGTCAAAATCAGACTGATGATCAACCTGTGTTTATCCCTGAATTACTGGTACGGGAATCGACAGCGCCGGTGGGGTCAGAGTCTTGACTCTGCCCCACGCATCATTGAGCTGAGTTGAATGGCTTAAGGTGCAACCTGCTGCAGCAATAAACCCGAGATATAACCGCCATAAGTGCCCAGCGCATAACCTAATACCGCCAGTAATACACCCACAGGAGCTAAAGCCGGATGGAAAGCCGCTGCGACCACAGGAGCAGAAGCAGCACCACCCACATTGGCCTGACTACCCACCGCCATATAAAACATCGGAGCTTTGATCAGGCGAGCAACAAAAATCAGCAGACCTGCATGGAAACTCATCCAAATCACGCCGACCACAAACATCACCGGATAATCCAGAATAGCGGTCACGTCCATATGCATACCAATAGTTGCGACCAGAATGTAGATAAAGACAGACCCTAATTTTGAAGCGCCCACCGCCTCCAAATTACGGGCTTTGGTTGCAGACAATATCAAGCCCAAAGTCGTTGCAATCAGCACCAGCCAGAAGAAAGTACTGGTTAAACTATACATCGCCAACTCTGGTGCATTCAGTTCAATCCATGGCGCAATACTATCAGCCAGCAAATGCGAAATACCCGTCACGCCAAAGGCAACTGCAACCAGTTTCATTAAATCAGTTAAGCTCGGATTGCGGGAATTTTCGGCCTGATACTTCTCAATTTTTTGCTTTAAGGCCTCGATGCCTGAGGTATCCGCTTTATTGGCCCGATCAAAACGCTCGGAATTGTTAGCTATCCACAACAATACCGCCATCCAGATATTCGCTACTATGACATCCACGGTAATCATCACCGAGAAAATTGGTCCGCCAACTTCAAACACCTCTTTCATTGCCGCCTGATTAGCACCACCGCCAATCCAACTACCCGCTATAGTGGTCATGCCACGCCAAATGGCATTTTCACCTTCACCACCTACAGCTTCAGGTGCAACACTGCCAACAAGAGCCAAAGCTAAAGGCCCACCTATAATAATACCGGCAGTCCCCGTCAGGAACATAATCAGGGCCTTAGGGCCCAGTCCTAAAATAGCTTTAAAATCAACGCTAATAGTTAAGAGCACTAAACTGGCTGGCAACAGATAACGTGATGCCACTTTATAGAGTTCAGATTTATCACCATCGATAATGCCGAAACTGTTAAATAACGACGGAATGAAGTAACACAGCAATAAGGCTGGTACATATTTATAAAAGCCCTGGCAATATTTATTGCTGCTTTGGCTGGTGTGAAACACCAACCCCAAAATGACAGCCAATAACCCTAGTACCACCGCATCATTGGTGATCAGCGCAGTAGATTGTTCCATACTTTGTCCTCGGTTCTACCCTGTAGATTGGGTATAGTGCTGCAGCAGTTTTTTATAAATGGCTATTATTTTCAGCTTTAATGCTATTTATTTGTGATAACAGATAAAAACATCAGTTATCCATGCCATTGTGCTAACAGAACTTTGTAGTTATTTTTTACGTGAAGCTTAAATCTATCACAGCTGACGGGCCAGACAAAACAAAGTTTCCCGCCAGGCTATAGTTCGGCAAAAAGTAACGACTAAATACATTTGCAGACAAAAACCTTCAGCTATAGCACTAAAGTACCGTTGTGCTTAAATCCCCAAGATCCTACTCTGCCCGATAGATAGTTTTTATCAGCACAGGCAGTTGGATGATGAATGTATTAATAACAGGCGGTACTGGTGGTATTGGTTTTGCGGTGGCTGAGCATTTTGGCCGTTTGGGCCATCATGTGATTTTAGCGGATCTCAACAGCAGCCAGCTGGAGTTGCGTCAGCACGAGCTAGAAGTCGCAGGTTATCAAGCCAGCAGCATACTGCTGAATTTGACAGAACAAAGCTCTATCGAAGCCTGCGCCCAGTCCTATCAAATCGATATTCTGATCAATAATGCCGGAGTGCAGCACGTCGCCAGGCTGGAAGATTTCCCTGAACAAAAATGGCAGCAACTGCTGCAAGTGATGCTGACGGGCCCGGCTATGCTCACCAAAGCTGTGTTACCACGGATGCAGCAACAAGGTTTTGGTCGGGTCATTAATATTGGTTCTATCCACGCGCTGGTAGCTTCACCTTTTAAATCCGCTTATGTCGCCGCCAAACATGGCTTATTGGGGTTTAGCAAAGTAGTGGCGTTAGAAAATGCTAACTTTGATTTCACCATCAATACCATTTGTCCTGCTTATGTCCGCACCCCGCTGGTTGATCAACAAATAGCAGCGCAGAGTAAAGAACATAACCTGACAGAACAACAAGTGATAGAGCAAATTATGCTGGCACCTATGCCACAAAAAGCCTTTATTGGGGTGGATGAAATTGCCAGCACAGCGGCTTTTTTATGTGAGCCCGCAGCCCGACATATCACAGCTCAGACACTGATACTGGACGGTGGCTGGACAGCTCGTTAAATGTCTTCAACAGCGTGCTGGACAGCTACCAAAACATCAGGGCAGAATGAAATTATTTCATGGCCACTGACCTGATTATGACTTTACCTGCCAGCAACATAGGTCTTGGCACCATTGCCGCTTTGTCTTTGCTGTATTTACTGGTGCTGTTAGGTGTGGGTGCTGTGGGCCGCAGACTGCAGCGCCATCACCCTGTATCGCCCTGGATTTTCAGTTTCGCGTTATCGATTTACTGTACCTCATGGGCCTTTTACGGCGTCACAGCTCAGGCAGCAGTCAATGGCTGGTGGATACCTCCGACTTACATTGGCTCATTGATTTTATTCTGGTTTGCCTTTGGTTTAATAGGCCGTATTGCTATTGCCTGTCGCCGTTACCGTATAACCTCAGTCGCCGACTTTATTGCCACCCGTTATGGGCATTCCCGCTTATTGGCCATTCTCACCACAGTGATAGTGCTGATTGCCATTATTCCTTATATCTCCTTACAACTGCAGGCCATCAGCACCAGCATTCAGGCTTTAGTGGTGATGCAGGACAACAGGCCCTGGTATCAGGACACCGGACTTTATGTCACGCTCTGGCTGGCGGTGTTTGCTTTATTATTTTCCGGTCGCAGTGCCAAAGCGCATCAACCTAATCCCGGCTTGATGGCCGCTATAGCTTTTGAATCACTGGTGAAATTGTTGGCGCTGGTCAGTATTGGTATTTTTGTCTGCTGGGGTATGTTTGACGGCATGCTGGATATTTTCAGCAAAGCTGCTGAACATCAGTCCGTGCAGCACATTCAGCAACAAGGTCAGCCTTCTTACGTCTATTGGGTGCATGTGCTTTTGGGGTTTATCGCCACTTTATGTTTACCCCGCCAATTTCATGTCAGTTTTGTTGAAAACCAGCAACTGAGCTATTTGCACCAAGCCCGCTGGATATTCCCTGGCTACCTGCTGCTGATGAGTGTTTTTACCCTGCCCCTGGCGTTGGCTGGCATTATGATGTTGGGGCCACAAGCCAATGTGGATCTGGTAGTGCTGCAACTACCATTAGCAGCCAACCGCACTGACATAGCGTTATTAGCCTATTTAGGTGGATTCTCTGCCGCTACCAGCATGGTGATAGTCGCCACTGTAGTGCTGGGCATTATGATCACCAACGATTTACTAACCCCGCTGATTTACCGCAAACAAAACACCGACGATCCGGGCCAGCAAAAAATTAAAGTCGTCACCTTAAGACGCTGGTCCATGCTGGCTGTGTTGTGTTGTGGTTACCTGTATTACCGCTGGATAGGCACCAGTACAGGTCTGGCTCAGCTGGGATTAATGGCTTTTGCTTTAGTAGCCCAATTAGCGCCTGCGTTAATTTTAGGTTTATTCAGTCAGCGCATTAACCGACAAGGTGCCATAGCGGCTTTGTGCAGTGGCCTGCTGATTTGGGCTTATATTTTATTGCTGCCAGAGCTGGCCAGAGCTGGTTTTATTGGCGGCGCCTGGTTAACAGATGGTCCTTTAGGTGTGCAGTGGCTGGCACCGACTCAGTTATTTGGTGGCCAGATCGATTCGGTCAGCTTAGGAGTGGTATTAAGTCTCACCGTCAATACAGCCATGTTGCTTCTGGTCAGTCATTTCAGTCAAACCCGTTTAGGCGAATGGCTGGAAAGCTACCGCTTTTTACGTCGCCCTAGCCAGCCCAGCACCAACAGTCAAAACCCGGTACTGAGTGTGCAGGATGGTTATTTACTGGTGCGGCGTTTTGCCGGTGAAAAAGAAGCGAAAAAACTGCTGCAACGTTACAGTAAAACTGGTCTGGAGATGGAACAATGGGCCAACCCACAATTTATGCAGGCGGTGGAACGTAGCCTGGCGGCTGTGGTGGGTGGTGCATCCATGCGGCTTTTATTACAAGCCTCAGGTAAACATGCCCAACTGCCGATCGAATCTGTTGCTCGTTTTGTCGACGAAGCCAGTCAGGTGTTTCAGTTTAATCAGGCTTTATTGCACGCCACCATCGATAATATCAGCATGGGCATCAGTGTGGTGGATGCCGATTTAAGGGTTATCGCCTGGAATCAACGTTATCTAGAGCTTTTTGCTTATCCACCGGGTTTGGTTGAAGTAGGAAGGCCGGTGGAAGAGCTTATTCGTTATAACCTGCAACGGGGTTTAGCGGGTCAGGTTTTATCTGAACAGGAAATTACTCTGGAAGTGCAAAAACGGCTGAATTATCTACGTCAGGGCAGCAGCTATAAATTTCAGCGCCAGCAACAGGATGGCCGTATTTTTGAAATGTTGGGGAACCCCTTGCCCGGCGGTGGTTTTGTCACCACCTACAGCGATGTCAGCTCTTTTATTGAAGTACAGCGTGAATTAGAGCAAAGCAACAACACGCTGGAACAACGGGTGAAAAGCCGTACCGCCGAGCTGGAGCAATTGAACCATCAACTGCAACACACCAAACAACAACTCGAAGCCACCACAGCAGCAAAAACCCGATTTTTTGCCGCAGCCAGCCATGATTTGATGCAACCTTTTAACGCAGCGGCGCTATTTTGTGGCCTTATTCGCCAACAAAGTCAGCAGGATGAAGTCAAACAGCTGGCGCAAAACTTAACTCATTCGCTCAACTCTGCCGAAGAGTTGCTGGCCGCTATTCTGGAGCTGACCAAACTGGATGCCGGTGTGGTCAAAGCTCAGCCTGAAACTTTTGCTTTATCTGAATTACTGGATCAAAGCGCCAGGGAGGCTGCGGTATTGGCCCAGAGCAAAGGCTTAAGCTTTAACTATGTGCCTACCCGCCTTGGCACTTTCAGCGACGCCAAACTGTTAAAACGAGTAGTGCAGAATTTATTGGCCAATGCGCTGCGTTATACGCCAAACGGCAAAATTCTGCTGGGTGTCAAACGTCAGGCGCAGTATCTAAAGATTTGTGTCTGTGACACAGGTGTGGGTATTAGCGAAGCAGATCAACAGAAAATCTTTGATGAGTTCCAACAAGGCAGTCAGGCCGATCAAAAAGGTTTAGGCATTGGGCTTGCGATCAGCCAGCGTATTTGCAGCTTATTAGGCCATCAAATTAGCTTTAGTTCAGTGCCAGGCAAAGGCAGCTGCTTTTCTGTTCAGCTGCCGCTTTCACGCGTTAGTCAAAGAGTCACACCACAACTGAAATCCAGCCAACCGAGTCGTTTTACCGGACAACGTATTTTGCTGATGGATAACGAAGCCGTGTTGCTGCAGGCCGTCTCGCAATTACTGCAAAGCTGGCATTGTGACGTAAAAGCCGTCAGCTCGCCCAGCGAGGCCTTAGCTGCAGTTCAACAAGGCTTTAAACCCGATTTAATGCTGTTTGATTACCATCTGGATCAGGGCGCGACCGGAGTGGAAGTGGCAGTGCAGTTAGCAGAGCATTTTGGCATCAGTTCGCCTGTGGTGATCAACTCAGCCGACCAAAGTGCAGATATCCGCCAACATGCTCTGACTGCAGGTTTTCACTTTATGCTCAAACCCTTAAAAGAGGTGTCGTTGAAGCGACTACTACAACGTTTGCTGAATTGATTCAGACCGCGAACTGTTGCTGTAAAAACTGGATCACTACCTTTAATCCCGCCTTCATATGATGACGGTTTGGATACACCAGATGTAGCGGCAGGGGTTCAGGCATATAGTCCTGCATCACCTCCACCAGACTGCCATTTTGCAGCTCTTTTTCCACCTGATAACGAGTGACAAACAATAATCCCATATCCGCCAGAGCGGCATGTTTAAGCGCCCTGTTGCTGTTGCATAACACCCGGCCAGAGGTCAACACTTCAATGCTTTGATCCATATAACGAAAAAACCAGGTGCGATCGGCAATGGACGATCCCGAGCTTAAACATTGATGCTGGCATAAATCGGCCGGGCTTTGCGGTGTGCCAAAAGTGGCCAAATAGCCAGGAGAGGCAACCATGGTAATAGGTAAACCAGGCAGAGAGCGGGCAATCAGGCTGGAATTAGCCAAACGACCAAAACGTATACCTAAATCCATTTTATCCGCGATCAGATCGATTACCTTATCGTTCAAGTCTAGTTCCACTGATAACTTCGGATACAGCTTTAACAATTCAGGCAATAAAGGCGCTATACGCAAAGTACCGAAAGTGACGGGGACACTGATGCGAATTAAACCTGAAGGTTCATCCCTAAGCTCGGACAAATGATGCTCAGCTTTGTCGGCCTGTGCCACCACTTGCTGACAGTAATCAAAAAAGGCCTCCCCTTCTGAGGTTAAACTCAACTGACGGGTGGAGCGTTGCAATAAACGTACATTCAAATGTTGCTCTAAACGACTAATGGCTTTACTGACTGCACCTTTGGACATATCAAGCGCCACAGCAGCCTGAGTAAAACTGCGACTTTCTACTACTTTGGCAAAAGTGGCCATATCACTTAAACGCTGAAGCAACGACATCCCTGCACCTTTTTCTTTTATTGTTTTCGGTGTTGATTTTAACCGGATTTTTTCGTCCTGACTGTTTCTTTTAGGAAACTATCTGTCTTTGTTGATCCGACTAATCAAAGCTATCGCGACTGTCTACACTGCTCATTATTCAAACAGCAGGAGGGCAATACGATGTTCAGACGCGATGCTATGTTCAGACAAAGTTTCATTCAGGTCTTTAAAGGCTTAGCTGAATTTCATGGTTATGTGCCGCCAGCTCCTGCAGCACCAACCGAATCCAGCAAAACAACAGCGGTCAGTCAGGTAAAACCACCAGCCACGCCAAAACCTGTTGCAACAGTCAGTTGCTGCTAACTACCAGTTCCTAGCTAAAAGGCGTTGCCGCCTCTTTTGCCCACCCAAAGCGGTGGGCTTTTTTATGTACAGGAGGTACGGTACACCGAAAATGCAGGAGCATATTTTCGGTGACGCACAATGTGAACAAAACACCTGTCGAACAACTGTTAAAACACAAAAACTGCACCATACTTTGTACCTGTTATTTTTCAACGACAGGGAGCGCATTATGCTTTATCAGGTCAAAACCGGAGATAGCTTAAGTAGCATAGCCGCCAGTTTTTATGGGGATAGCAGCAAAGCCAGTTGGATAGCCAGTCAGAATCATCTGAGCAATCCGAACCAGATTTATCCGGGCCAGCAGTTGCAATTGCCAGATTTGCCGGCCACAAGCTCCGCCGCTCTGGTCAGCCCGGCTTTGTTCTCAGCCTTATGCCCGGCCTTAAGCAGCGCTGCTGTAACCCACTTTTGCCAAGCGCTGGCTTTGGATTTACCTAAAGCTCAAATCACACCACCTTTATGTGTCGCGCATTTTATGGCGCAAACCGCCCATGAAAGTGCAGGTTATTCACAACTTAGCGAAAACCTGAACTACAGCGCCTCTGCGCTTAGCTCTTTATTTGCTAAGTATTTTGTTGGAATGGATGTGAACAGCTACGCCCGTCAGCCGGAGAAAATCGCTAACCGTATTTACGCCAACAGAATGGGCAATGGTGATGAACAAAGTGGTGACGGCTGGGCCTACCGAGGCCGCGGTATTATTCAGTTAACAGGCAAAGCTAACTATCAGGCTTTTAGTCAGGACTGGGGGATGGATGTAGTCAGCCAGCCCGATTTAGTCGCTACAGATCCAGTGTTGACAGTAGCTTCAGGCTGCTGGTATTGGCAAAAACGCAATATTAATGCAGCCGCAGAAGCGGATGACTTAACCAAAGTCACCCAACTCATTAACGGCGGCACCAATGGCATAAAGGACAGAGCGCGTTTGCTTGGCATTGCTAAACAACAGATGGGTTTGGGCTAGAACTCGTCGGGTAACTTTAACTTCTCAAACATAATCCCGGCCAAAGTCCGGTTATTCACATTCAGTTTGCGTAAAATCGCCGATACATGCTGTTTGATGGTGGTTTCCTGCACCTGCATTTCATAGGCAATTTGTTTATTCAGTAAGCCATCAGCAATCATTTTCAGTACACGAAATTGCTGGGGAGTCAGTTGTTCCAGTCGGCGGGCAAAATCCTGATCAATCAGATCCCTGGCTTTTTCCACTTCGTTCACCAGTTCAGCTGGTACCCAACTCTCCCCTGCCACAACCTGCGCTACGGCTTCGGATAATAAATCCAGCGGCGCAGATTTTGGAATATAAGCTGAAGCCCCGAGCTGCAAGGCTTGTTTAATTACCGCAGGATCTTCAATAGCAGACACCATCAAAATAGAGATATCCGGGTATTCAGTACGAAGCGACGTCAAACCGGCAAAACCTTCAGCATCCGGCAGTTTTAGATCCAGAAAGATCAGTTCGGTATCCGGGTGTTGCAACAATAAAGTCCACAACTGAGCCATGCTATTGGCTTGCAGCAATACCGCATCAGTGCCAAGAATTTGTTGGGAAGCTTGTGCCAGAGCGACACGGAATAACGGATGGTCATCAGCAATAATTGCAATCATAACAGCGCAGTATCAACTTTAAAAAACCTCTTTTCACCATACTGAACCGGGGCTTTCGCCCCGGCAAGTGTTTTTTGGCCTTCGTACCTGAAGCCGCTTAGAAACGATATCCCAAAGTTAAGCTGTACGTCCTTGGGTCGCCGTAGTAGGCGGTAATGGTTTGCTCACCCGCCAGTAGCGGGAAGTTGTAACCGGCAATACGGGTTTCTTTATCGCCTATGTTACGTACCTGAGCAGACAAGTCCCAATGGCCATCGTTGGAGTACCAGGTAGCTCCAGCATTGAAGAGGGTATAACCACCAAAGTCCAGCACGGACGGCACTTCAAAAATCTGCGTATCAGCACGGTACGACCCCATGACGTTATACACAATTTCACCTATGCTGGCGCTCTGGGTGTATTTCAGACCTAAAGTACCAGTCCACTCCGGTGTATTGGCAAAAGACCAGACATCGGAGACGTCGACGTTAGTCTGAGAAGCCGCATCAAAAAATACTACTTCGTTAAACTTAGCGTCTGTGTACCCTAAGATCCCCGTCAGCTCTAAGTTACTGGTCAAAACAGAGATCATCTCCACTTCAAAACCACGAATGTCAGCGCTGGCGGCGTTTAACACCTGAGAAGCCACTGTATTATTCACAGCACGCTGCACAGTCACCTGCATATCGTCATAGCTGGACGTAAAAGCTGCTGCGTTTAAACGTAAAGTGCGATCATTCCACTCACTTTTAAAACCAAGTTCAAAAGTATCAACTGTCTCTTCCTGATAAGGGTCGCCGGCATTGGGGTTAATCGCCTGATTACCACGCATATCAAAACCACCGGATTTAAAGCCGTCGGTGTACGAGCCGTACCACATGAAGTTGTCGTTGCTCTGGTATTCAAAACCTACGCGAGGTGAAAAATGGCTGAAGCTTTCGCTGCCTGTAAAATCAGACTGCACTGCGATAGGAGTGCCAGCGTCCCTTGGGTTTTTATAACCCAGATAAACGAAGCGATAGACTTCGGCATCTTTATCATCTTTGGTATAACGACCACCTAAAGTGAAAGACAGTTTGTCTGTGTATTGATAACTACCCTGGGCATAAGCGGCTACGCTGTCCGTATCCACACAACCACCGTTTTCAGTGGTGACGCCCAAGCCCTGCACCAACACAGTACCAAAAGCACCACAAGCTTCGCCTTTGAAATAATACAGGCCTGACGCCATGGTCAGTTTGTCGCCGTTAAACAACAACTGCAGTTCCTGTGAGCTTTGTTCATCTTCATAGAAGGCCGGAACGTCCAGTGATGGTAATTCTGTTGCATCAAAGTCGATATTGGTGTCGGTGACGCCTTCGCGTTTGGCCGTAATAGATTTGAAAGTCCAGTCGCTGTTGATATCCCAGGCAATAGTCAGAGACTGACCTTCAGTGACCACTGAGTTATCCGCTGGCATGCTGGTGTTGGAGTCAAAAATGCTGTCTGGTGGTGCATCACCGGTAAACAAACTTGGTGTTAAACGATGGCCGCCTTTGGAGTTTGAATCATCTTCGGTACGATCGGCGGCAAAACTAAAACGTAAATTATCTGTCGCCTGATACTGCAGGCTGACCCGGCCGGTCATAATATCTTTATCGTAGTTCTCCGCACCTGTATTGAGGTAAGTACCAAAACCATCCCGGTTCAGTGTGGCTAAGGCAGCACCAAAAAACAGCTTGTCTGTTAACGCAGTCTGACCGGCAATTTTAAAGTCTTTTTGACCATAGTTACCTACAGTGCCACGTAAGCTGAGTTCATTGTCACCACTTAACGGCTTAGTGATGTATTTCACAGCGCCGCCTATGGTATTGCGGCCATATAAAGTGCCCTGCGGGCCACGCAACACTTCAATACGCTCTACGTCGTACACATCCATAGCAGCGCCTTGCGGGCGGGCCATATAGACATCATCAATATAAATACCGACACCAGGTTCAAAACCCCACAATGGATCCTGCTGGCCAATACCACGGATATAAGCCGTTAAGGTGCTGTTGGTGCCACGGGATACCTGCAAGGTGGTGTTCGGTGAATAGGCCTGCACTGCGGTTAAGTTTTCAATACCACGCTGCGCCAGAGCTTCTGCACCTATAGAGGTCACCGCTACTGGCACTTGCTGCAGGTTTTCAGCCGTCTTACGGGCTGTGACCTGAATAACTTCCAACGTCGCTTCTTCTTGTTGTTTTGTTTCGTCGCTGGCCTGTTCTGCCATGACCGGATTGATTAAAGCTGACCCTATCAGCACTGCCAATAAAGTGGGTTGGAATACAGTCTTCGTCTTGTTATTGTTATGGGCCATCTGGCTTCTCCTGCTAACTTGTCCAGTACCACTCTAGGCTGTCCTGTCGAAATGTTAAGCTGTACCTTAGTACTATACCCAGCACAAACTACAGATAAGCACATGAAAATAAAAGGATTACATTAACATCAAGCGATAAGACTGTACCTTAGTACTATGGTTTGCCACCCGGCTTTCAACCAGACTAAAGAAAAAACACAAGGTTGTTTCTATGCTGAGTTTATTTGGTCTGTTGGCGGGGTTGGTGTTACTGATAGTGCTGACCATGCGCGGGGTAAACCTGTTTATTCTGGCGCCACTGTGCGCTTTATTTGTGGCTTTATTCAATGGCATCCCATTTTGGCTGGCCGATAACCCGGCTAATTTTGTCCAGGGTTATATGTCAGGTTTTGCCGGTTTTGTTTCCAGCTGGTTTTTAATGTTTTTACTCGGCGCTTTGTTTGGCAAACTGATGGAGCATACAGGCGCTGCCGACGCTGTTGCACTGGCTATCGTCAAACGTATAGGTAAACAACGCGCTGTGCTGGCTGTAGTTTTAGCTTGCGCTGTGCTGACTTACGGTGGCGTCAGCATTTTTGTCGTAGCATTTTCCGCTTACCCTATGGCGGTGAGTTTATTTAAAGACGCCAACCTGCCAAGGCGTTTTATTCCGGCTGCTTTAGGTTTAGGTTCAGTGACTTTTACTATGACCTCAGCAGGTTCGCCGGAAATACAAAACTGGATCCCTATTCAATACCTCGGCACCAGCCCTTATGCCGGCTGGGAAGTCAGCATTGTAGTGGCGATTTTTATGGCGATAGTAGGCTATTGCTGGCTGATGAAGATGATCAACACTGCCATGACCAAAGGCGAACAGTTCGAAGGTCGTGAAGCAGACCCAGTAGTAGGCGACAAAGCCTTACCTCATCCACTAATGGGTGTTTTGCCTTTGCTGGTGGTGCTGTTATTGTCGTATTTACTGCATGACTCTATGCAACAAGCGGCGTTGATAGTGGCGCTGACAGGGGGTGTTACTACTTTATATTTGCTTAACCGCAAGTTCTTAACTTCTTTAAGCCAAACCCTGGATCAAGGCGCCACCGGGGCCTTAATTGCCATAGGCAATACTGCAGCTGTGGTAGGTTTTGGTTCAGTCGCCAAGCTGACTCCAGCCTTTGTTGCGGTGGTCGAAACCATGACCCATTTACCTGGCTCTGAGCTGATAGGCGCTGCTGTGGCTGTTAGTGTGATAGCGGGTTTAACAGGGTCAGCCTCGGGTGGTCAGGCCATAGCGCTGCCCGAGATAGCTCCGGTGTATTTAGAACGTGGCGTCGATGCAGAGCAGTTACATCGTGTGGTCGCTATCTCATCCGGTGCTTTAGACTCGTTGCCGCATAATGGCTATGTGGTTACAACCATCCGTGCTATCTGTGGTGAAAGCCATCAGAACGCCTACTGGCCTGTGGCTGCGGTGACAGTGGTAGTGCCGACTTTAGGCGTGATCTTGGCTATTTTGCTGTTTCAATGGCTTTAGGTAGAAGGATGTTATGAAAAAGATATGGCTTAGTTTTATGCTGCTGTTCAGCAGCCTGGTGCAGGCGGCAGAACTGCCTTTAGTGCAAAAGCAGCAACTGGAACTGGCGCACTTTACCACTCAAAGTGGTGTGGTGTTAAAGCAGGTAAAAGTCGGCTGGGAAGCTTATGGCAAACTCAATGCTGATAAATCCAATGTCATCTTAATCACCCATTATTTTTCCGGCACTTCGCATGCGGCAGGCAAATACCGCACTACAGATGCAACACCGGGTTACTGGGACAGCATTATTGGCCCGGGTAAAGCCATAGACACTAACCAATTTTATGTGCTGAGCGTTGACAGCTTAGCCAATTTAAATGCCTTTTCGCCTGATGTGATCACCACTGGCCCTGCCAGTGTCAATCCGGATACAGGCAAACCCTATGGTTTAACTTTTCCTGTAGTGACTATCCGCGATTTTGTTGAAGTACAAAAAGCCCTGCTGGATAAACTCGGCATCAAAAAACTTTATGCCGTGATAGGCCCTTCAATGGGTTCCTTTCAGGCCATTGAGTGGGCTGTGAGTTATCCGGAAAAAGTCGAGCGCTTAATGCCGGTGATAGGCACAGCTTATATCGACAGTTTCAGTGCAGTGCGCTTAGAACGTTGGGCTCAGCCAATCAAACAAGACCCGGCCTGGAATAAAGGCGCTTATCCGCTCACTCAGCAACCTGCAGGCTTAACCCGGGCTTTGGCTTATGTCATACAGGATGCATTGCACCCGGATTTATTTAATCAAAGCTATCCAGCGCCTGCTTTGGATAAGGCCATTCACCAGGATATTCAGGCCGAATTACCAGCCTGGAACCAGCTGCTCAGCGCTGCAAAACAGCGTTCTGTCCAAATGGATGCCAATTCGCTGCTCTATCTGGTGCGCGCCTCACAGTTATGGCGCGCTGGTATGGGGGACAACTGGCAACAACAGCTCAAAAACGTGAAAGCCAAGACGTTGTGGTTACCTGCCACAGGAGATTTATTACTAACACCCGCTATGGCAAAACAGAGTAAAGCGCAGATGCCACAGGCAACCTATGAAGAGATTTCGGGTCAGGCGGGGCATTTAGACGGGCTTTTGAATATTCAAAGCAAAGCAGAACAAATCCGGCAGTTTTTAGCCCAGTAAATTCTTCCATCTCTGGTTCTATCCACCCTTTAGAGGTTGCCTTCCTCTGGTTCAGCTAAAGCTTGTGCTTTAGCTGTTTTTTTATGCAGCGCTGCTGCCATAAATACATTGAGGTTCTTTCAATTCTGGTGGGTTAAACAACTTATCCAATGGACTGACAGTACCTGCGTAGTGCTGACCAATCACATGAGTATAAATTTGAGTGGTTGCCACATCGTTATGACCCAGCAATTCCTGTACGGTACGAATGTCATAACCCGATTGCAACAAATGGGTGGCAAACGAATGGCGAAAGGTATGGCAATTCACCTTTTTACGAATACCGCAGGCGACCACAGCTGGTTGCAACGCCTTTCTGACCACACTATCATGCAAATGATGCCTGCAAAGTACCCCAGTCAGTGGGTGTGCACAGAGACTGGTTGAAGGAAACAAAAACATCCAACCCGCTTGCCGATACGCCGAAGGGTACTTACGCCCCAATGCAAAAGGTAAGGACGGACCAATACCCCGCAAATTATCTTGCTGCTGCAACGCCAAAGCTCTTGTTATTTGTTGCTTGAGTGCCGTTACCAGACTACTACTCAACAAAGTTTGCCTGTCTTTTTTGCCTTTACCGTCCCTGACCGTAATAGACAAGTGCTCCAGATCAATATCTTGCACACGCAAACGTAAACACTCCGAAACTCTTAACCCGCTGCCATATAACAAAGACACGACGAGTGCAGAGATCCCTTTCAGATGGGGTAGCAGTGCAGCGACTTCACTAACAGATAATACGACAGGCAAGCTGCGCTGTTTCGTCGCATAAGTAAACCCCAGCTCACCCAACTCTATTTTCAAAAACTTGTGGTACAAAAAAACTAACGCATTTAAGGCTACTTTTTGAGTATTAACGGCAACATGGCGCTGATTCGCCAACCAGCTTAAAAAAGCTTTAACTTCATCAGCCCCCATCTGTTGTGGATGCTTTTTCTGATGGTACAAAATAAAACTTTTTATCCAATACAAGTAGGAATGCTCTGTACGAATACTGTAGCCCCTTAACCTAATGTCTTCAGATACAGCTTGTAAAAAAGCACTTTTAGCCATTTCGAAGCCCACCAACCCATGTATTTATATACAGTATTATTTGTTTTTTCCCAAAATCAAGCACGCTTTCGCTGATAGGCAGGCACAGTTATTTGTTGCTGAAGAAGGAAAAACAATCTAATTTAGTGGCTTAGGATCACTGAGCAAATAAATAACAGGCCTCCAAAAGGGAATAATGTGCCAGCACGATTTACCCTGCACGTGGATAAACCTTTTAAAAAAACACTATGTGAATCAAATAATTAAACGCAGCACGCCAACTGGTAGAACCAGGCAAATCGTGCCAGCACAATATACAAATGTTATAAACCACAAGGAGAGTTCAGTTGAATATTAATGCTACGCTGCTCGGCGAGATCATGATTGTATTCATATTGGTTGTAGGTGCATTAAGTTACTACCTCGGTCGTCGTAAAACACAAACGCCGATTTTGGCTTGTTTGCTAGGTGTTGTGCTTTCAATCATTCCACCGTTTGCACTGGTTTATCTGGTGGTTCTGGTACTTAAAAAAGATGTAGGTTCAACATCAGCGGCAGTAAGTGGGTAAAGTGGTTTATAACAAGGCCAGTCACAGCGACGCCTTTTTCGCTGCGGCTTCGCCTTCACTACAAAGCCGCGCATGCTGGCGGCGTTATACAAAAATAATTTAGAGCCTTATGCCTTTGATGAAAAAATACTTGTCTTTATTACTCCTGGTAGCAGTTTTCGTGTTATCTATTAAAGTTATGTACTTTTCAAATATAGACCCAGAAGAAATAGCAAAATTAGAAAATGCATCTATTTATTATGCTGACTGTAATATTGGTTCAAAATATGACCGCCCCAGTGTCAGGGTCAAAGAATTAAATTCTGAAATATATGTATTGAAATCTTTTGTCAGGAATACTCAATGTCATCTTGACAAAGGTCATAAGGCTTTGAGTCATTCAAAATTTACTTTCAATTACATAATCAGAAATAAGGTTGTCAAGGCTATTGCCGTTTGGAGGGATGGAGAGGTTGTCTATTCAGAAAATGAATACATTGGTGAAGCAACCTCAGGTGGTGTTTTTATGTTTATTATGAGTTTTATCGGTTTTTTATATTGGTGCTTCAAATATAAAATTGTATAACAAATCGTTGCAGCACAGTGCGCTTCGCGCACTCGACAGTTTGTAAGCCGGCCTTTTGTGGTTTTGCTACGCAAAAGTAATCCACAAAAAACCAACTTACAAACTGCGGCTGAACTCGGCGTTAGGCATTTAAAAGGACGTTAAGTGAACTGGGCACGAATTGCGAAATACACCTTAATTTACTTTGTCTGTTCCACTGCCTCAGGCGTGCCATTGGGGTATGTTATAGGCCGTTATGATTCAGCTGGTGAAATGATTCCGAGCTCAATTTACTGGAGCTTTATTTTCCTTTCTATGGTTGTTGAAGCAACGATCATTTATTTTCTAGTTAAGAACCAGAAAAAATTTGCTTTTATACATGCACTTATAGTTGTTTTGCTCAGCTCTTTAATTGCGTCATGTATTCTGTATTTGTTGGCTGGCGATGCTCTTTTGGGCGGCTGGCAAATTGATTATGTAAGCATGTTTATTGCTCTTTTGTTTGGTTTTGCCTTAGGCAAGCACGCAACGAAAAATTCAGGTGTTGTAAATGCCTAACAAACGCCATCAAAACGCCGCTTTGCGGCTCGACTCGCAACAAGTTGCTCGCGTTTTTGGCGGGCGTTAAGTGTCAATATGAATTCGTACTCTGAATTACTCGACTACATAGTATCTCTAGATTCTAAATATCAAGAGGTATGGGATAGTGAAGATAATTACCATCGAAATGACGATGGTGATTCGACAATGTGTGGGGTGTTGGCAGCGTTCGCGCAATATCTACAAAATCATCAAAACATAATGTCACTTCCTTACTTGGAATCATTATTTCAATTTATTGAAATTGAATCAGACTCTCAAACTGACCTTGGTGGCTCGATCCGGGTTTGCTTTCTAGAAAATTTAAGTCATACCGAGGCAGGTAAACAGCTAGAAAAGTATATGGGTAGCCGTACCTTTCATTACTACAACGGAGGCTCGTTCCCATGGAACACTTAACAAGCAAAGGCAGCATCGCCCTTCGGGCTGCACGCGCTATCGCGCGCCGCTGCTTTGGGCGTTAGGCAAAAACAGATGTCTCGTGCACCGCTCATAGAAATAGACCTTCAGGCTATCGCAAGCCCGGAAGAGCTGCACTCCTTACTGATGAGATCGCTAAGCTTTCCGGGGTGGTATGGAGAAAACTGGGATGCTTTCTGGGACGTCATAACCGGCCTAGTTGAAATGCCACTCGCTATTAAATTTATAGGGTGGCATGACTTCTCTCAACGTTTACCTAGAGAAGCAAACTTACTGAAAGAGTGTCTTGCTCAAATGCAAGATGAATATCCACAGGAGGCAAGCGAGGTGGTTTATGCCTAACAATGCGCTCAACGCTGCGCTTTTGGCCGCCCGTTAGCTTAATCGTTAGCTATATGATGACTCAAGCTCGGAGGCAAATTCAGAATGAAAAGGGATAGCAAAGTATTTTTAGCTGTGGCTGTTATTCTTAGTTTTATCAACGTTGTTAATTTTATTTTTTACGGTCAGAAATTTGGGGATCTAGCATTAGCTGTAGGATTTTCATGCTTGGCAGTTGGGACTTATAAAGATAGCCATTATGCAGCGTTCATTGGTGCGATCATTGTTGTTTGTGGATTCATCTCCAAGTGGTTTCTTACTTAGGATTTATTTTGAATTTTTACTTGTAATGCACAGGTATTGCCGTACAGCAACAAGCAAATGCCTGCACAACGCAGCAGCCAAAAACGCTTAAACCACAACAAGTTGCCAGCGTTTGAGCGAAATTTAACTCTAAAAAGTACAGACATGCCGATACTGGAAGATGATGTGAAAAGAACCATGGAAGCCTGGCTAAAAGCTCACGGCTATTCAGAGGTAATGATGCGACTCGGAACAAGGCAAGGTTATGACGTTGAGGCTAAAGATCCGACCTCAGGCAAACTATTAGCCATAGAGTGCAAGGGCGAAGCCAGTACGGGAGATCAATGGAGTCGCTCCTGGACAAACGTGGCTTATGCCATGCTCACTGCACTCAACGAAACTGAAAATCCACAAAAAACCAATGAAGTTGGTTTAGCTTTGCCAGATACTGAAGACTACAGAAACAGAATGCTGCTTTTGCAGGATTTCTGCAAAAAGCAAAAGATTTCTGTGTTTTGGGTCGCAGCAAATGGTCAGGTTGCCAGATGGTAACCATCTTTCTTGCCAATCAAAGACCGTCACACGCGCTGACGCTCAGCATTTTCCAAAGAGTAAAGCCTTGTGCTTTATGGTGAGCGATGAACATACAAATAGAAATCGGCAATACCGCGGATATTGTAGCCATAAGCGAGCAGATCCCTAAGTTCAGACGAACTACCACTTTGGAGCGCTTGCAGGCCAGACTTGATGAGGTAATTTCTTTCATCTTAATAGCAAAATGTGAAAGGCGCCCCTTAGCCTATTTAGCGAAACAGTGAAGTGGCGCATGAACTTCGCACTTTATCCAACGGCCTGAACAATACCGTTGCAGGTTTTACCTTGTAAATTCGATGAGGCTGAACTCAGATTGTTAACCTTCAACAACCTGAGCTCAGCCCAGTTTTATGCTCGTGGAAATAATACTAAGTGATCCAGCTCCAGCTTAATACCAATGCGGCTATATAGCTGATGGTCGTGGTGGCTTGGTGCTAAACAATACACCTGCTCTGCCCCTTCCAATTCCAGACTGTACAAAATATGTGAGCCCCGAAAGGATTTACCCACCACTTTGGCAGTAAAGCCGCTTTGATCGTCGTGCACTATATCGTCCGGCCGCACCAGTAAATCCACTGCGACACCAGTAGCAAAATTCGATTGAGTCTGAGCAAACACGCCCAAGGCTGTGTACACCTTCTCATCCGCCAACACTTCGCCTTTGAGTAAAGCGCCATGCCCAACAAAATCAGCAACAAAACGGTTGGCGGGCTGGTGATACAACTGGTAAGCACTGCCCCACTGCTGCAGCTTGCCATGTTGCATTACACCTATCTGATCGGCCATGGCAAAAGCTTCAAACTGATCATGAGTCACCATCAAAGCGCTGATGCCACGTTGTTTGATAATAGCGCGGATATCCTGTGCCAAAGCCTCACGTAAATCAGCATCTAAACCAGAAAAAGGCTCGTCTAATAACAAAACCTCTGGCTCTGGTGCTAAAGCCCTGGCTAAAGCCACCCGCTGTTGCTGGCCGCCAGAGAGTTGATGCACATAACGCTCGCCTAAGGTTGGCAAGCCGACTAAAGCTAACAGCTCCGCTACTATCTGTTGCTGCTGAGCTTTTGGTTTTTTCTTTAAGCCAAAGGCAATATTTTGCGCTACGGTCAGATGCGGAAAGAGCGCAAAATCCTGAAACACCATGCCTATGCGGCGCTGCTCAGGATCTATCATTTGGTTTGGCTCTGACAGGTTCTTATCTGCCAGTATGACCGAGCCCGTTTGCACAGGTTCGAAACCCGCAATAGCTCTTAATAGGCTGGTTTTACCGCAGCCGGAGGGGCCTAATAAACAGCCGATCTGGCCTTGTTGTAAACTCAGACTCACATCTTTGACCACAGTGGCTGAACCATAAGCTATCGATACTTGTTGTAATACCAGCACTAGGTGGCTCCTCTGTTTGAACGATCCAAAGCGCGGGACAGCAGGATCACCGGAATTAAACCTATCAGTACTATGGCAAGCGCGGGCAAAGCCGCATCAGCCAGCCGCTCATCTGAAGCCAGCTCGTAACTGCGCACCGACAAGGTATTAAAGTTAAAAGGCCGCAGTAACAAAGTGGCTGGTAGCTCTTTAAGCACATCCACAAACACCAGCAATAAAGCACTCAGCACCGAAGCTCTGAGCAGCGGCAAATGCACCCGTTTTAGCACACCAACCGGACTTTCACCTAAGCTACGGGCGGCATTGTCCATGGAAGGTGTAATGTTCATCAAACCCGCCTCCACACTATGCAAAGCCACAGCCATAAAACGCACTGTATAGGCCAACACCAGCGCGACTAAAGTGCCGGATAACAACAAACCGGTACGAATACCAAACTGCCGCTCTGCCCATAGATCGATGGAGTTATCTAATGCCGCCAGCGGAATCATCACACCTATGGCAATCACAGTGCCTGGTAAGGCATAACCCATAGCTGCAACACGCACCGGCAATACCAAAGACCAATGGCCGGATAAACGCTTGGCATAAGCAAAACACAAAGCCAGACTGGCGGTGACTACAGCTGTTAAAGCAGCCAGTGAAAAGCTATTGATTAATAACTGAATAAAGTCAGCTGACCACAGTTGCTCTAACCTCTCTAAAGCCCAGCCCACTAACTGCAGCGCCGGTAAGAAAAAACCAAAAATAACAGGCAATAAACACAGCAGCAGTAAACTAAAACCGGTGAAACCCTGCACTGGCTGACGGGACTGCTCTTGCTGCTTTTGGCCTTGCTGATAAAACTTCAGTTTGCGCCTGGACCATTGTTCCAGATACAGCAATAGCAACACAAAACTGCACAACAGTGCTGATAATTGCGCTGCCCCCAATTGATTACCCATACCAAACCAGGTGCGGAAAATACCAGTGGTAAAGGTAGTAACACCAAAATACTGCACTGTACCGTAGTCAGCCAGAGCCTCCATCATCGCCAGCGCCGCCCCGGTTAAAATGGCAGGGCGAGCCACTGGCAAAGCCACCTTCCAGAAATGCTGTCGGGGTGTGAGACCTAAAGTGCGGCTGGCTTCGAGTAAGGAACCGGATTGCTGACGAAAGGCCGTTCGCGCCAACATATAGACATAAGGATAAAGCACCAAAGACAACATCAGAATAGCGCCGGGTAAAGAGCGGATTTCAGGGAAATAATAATCGCCGTAAGACCAGTGAAACCAAAGCCGTAACTGACTTTGTACTGGTCCGGCAAAATCCAGTAAACCTGTGTAACTGTAGGCCATGATATAAGCCGGGATCGCCATCGGCAGCAGCAATAACCACTGCACCAGAGTACGGCCAACAAACTGATAACGCGCCACTGTCCAGGCGGTAAAAGTCCCAATGCCAGCACTTAACAAACCCACACCCAAGGCCAATACCAAAGAGTTTATAACGTAATCAGCCAATACAGTATCGAGCAAATGTGTCCAAAGTTGTGGTTGAGGCGTCACTAAAGAGCCAAGGATAACCAGCACAGGCACTGCCAATAGCAAGGCGATAATAGTGACAGTCCGGCTAAAGAGTGGGCTGGTCAAACGGGATATATCCTTTTAAAACACTGCATCATTAAAAACATAGCGGCGACCAGAAAGGTCGCCCGCTTATCTGTAGCAACAAAATTACGCAGCGGAATTACTTCCAGCCTGCTTTGTCCATCACCTGAATGGCTTTAGCGTTTAATTCGCCTAAGGTCGATAATTGTATCTGCTCGGCTTTAAATTGCCCAAAAGATTCAAGACGTTGACTCCACTTCACATCAGCCACAACCGGATATTCGTGGTTTGTCACAGCGTACCAGCTTTGACTTTGGGGTTTCACCATATATTCCAGCAACTTTATCGCTTCAGTTTTGTTTGGTGCATATTTCGCCACACCAGCACCAGAGATGTTGATGTGAGCTCCACGGTCCTGCTGATTTGGCCAGAACACTTTCACAGCTTCAGCCGCGGCTTTGTCGCCCGCATCATCAAACATGCCACCTAAGTAATAGGTATTGGCAATAGCGATATCACAAACCCCAGCAGCGGCTGCTTTGATTTGATCGCGGTCGCCACCTTTAGGTGGTTGGGCAAAGTTTTTGACAAAACCATTGGCCCAGGCCTGAGTTTTTTCTTCACCTATCTGGGTGATCAACGCGGCTACCATCGACTGGTTATAAATATTGTCAGATGAGCGCACGCAGATTTTGCCTTTCCATTTTGGATCCGCCAAATCTTCAATAGTACTTAACTGCTCTGGTTTAACTTTACCTGGCACATACATAATAGGACGGGCCCGTTTAGTTAAACCAAACCATTGCTGTTTAGGATCGCGTAAGTGAGCAGGAATAGCATCGGTCAGCACTTTTGAATCAACAGGTTGTAATAACCCTTGTACTTCAGCCCGATATAAACGCCCTACATCCGTGCTGATCAGCAAATCCGCCGGGCTGTTGCGGCCTTCACTTTGCATACGGCTTATGAGTTCATCTGGCTTACCAGTGATCAGGTTCACTTTAATACCAGTGTCTTTGCTGAATTGATCCAGCATAGGTTTGATCAATTCTTCCTGACGACCAGAATACACATTCACTTCTGCAGCCTGAGCCATAGTGGCCGCAGTTAAGGCTGCTGCGATTAAAGATTTTTGCCAAAATTTCATCGGATACTCCGTAGGGGTTCACTGAAAGTTGCCGCAGTATATACCCGGCGTACTTGAAACTGCAGCTTTGTTGACTGTGCCATCTCGCCCCAGTCACATAGCTTGCCTATGCTCCTGGGGTCTCACTGGCTTGTCGCCTCGCTACAACTTCAATGACTTGGGTATTACCACAAACAAGAACTGTTCTCAAATAACAAAACTGCTTTTGCTGCAAATTACATTATTAAAGAGTTAAACCACAGCTGCGGCATTCATCGTGATTCGGCTGTTATACGAGTCGACGCATCAAGCAGACCATGCTGAGCTCCGTACCGCAAACTCAAAACCAGCGCATATAAATCCTGAGCTTGCTGATTTGGAATGGCAGCCAGAGTGATGCTGCCATTGGCCGTCTCGAACTTAAGCTGCACCAGTTGATGCTGACGTAAAAACAACGATTGTACCAACTGCACTTTTTGTACTTGCCGCAAAGGTAATATCTGCCAGCACTGACTGATACCACCACGCCACAGGTACAGCACCTGATCCTGCAGATAAAATCCATGCCAACGCCGGTAGGCCCACCAGTCTGCCAGTAGCCATAAAGCCGTCACACCACCCAAAATAACACCTGTGCTTAAAGCGATCAGTTGGTTTGTTACTAACAAGGCAATCACCAGACTCAATAACAGAATGATGCTCCCTCCAAGCCACAGCAAACGCCGGAAATAGGCCGGAGTAAAACGCTGCCAGGCTAGTTTTTGCATATCAGACAAGGCTAACAGCTGCTGCGCTACTAGTTGTTGATTGACCTCGTCAAGACGCTGTCCCAGCAGCACAAATTTACTGCTTTGCTCCTGAGAGTTAGTAAAACCATGAAAAATAACAGAGAAGTGCCCAAAAATCCGTGCCAGCCAGGGCTGATTCAGCCTAAGCAGCTGTACTCGCTTCTGCAGGATCCGTTGAGATTTTTTCAGCAACGAGCCCTGGATCAGCTGCAGTTGTTTGTCATCACGCACAAAATACTGCGGATAAAGCCAAATCCAGCTCATCAGCACTAAGACTAAACACACCAACAGCACCAGACCAAAACTGACAGCTATTTGCATAGTGAAACTTTGTTCCAGACCTGCCTGTTGCAGTATTTCACCACCTTGCGCCAACAGCTGCTCGCCCAATTTGCCATCAAGCTGCGACAAAACAGCACCACAGACAGCCATCAAAGGTAACCACAAATGTTTATTGTATAAGGTCGCCAACCAGATACGAAAAAATGGCGTTGAAGGACTATCCCACGAGGCCCGCGCATCACCTTGCAACAGACTAAGCTGCTGCGCCGTCAGGCCGGTCAGATAAAACTCCTGCTGCTGACTACCAGCACTGTCCAGACTAACCGTAAACAACTGCAGCGGCCGAAAATAAAATGGCTGTTGCACCTGCAGCTCCTGCACCCGGGATTTTGCCAGTAGCAGATGTTCTTTTTGTAGTACGCCCCGGCTTAACTCAATGCCCTGAGCAGAAACACGAAACAAAGTGCTGCGCCAGTTCAACACAGCACTGCCGATGATCAATAACGCCAAAGCGACAAGACCATAAGGAGCATAATGCTGAAAACGATCGCTAAAAGATAAATAGGCACCACCGAGGATCACACCGGCCCATTGCACCACAGCTTTGACCAGCAAGGGCAGCAGAGCCCAGATAGAACTGCGCTGCCACTGTTCAGAAGCGGATCTCTGTTCTGGCATCTCAGTCTTGAGCATCACTATCTCCGCCCGGGATCAACTGACTAAGCTGTTCACTTAACGCCTGCGCTACGCCATGATGGATATCAGCCAACGTGGCTTCAGCATTCAAACCACCAGCTGTAAAGACTTTTAAGGTCGCCAGTCCAAAGCGTTTTTGTAGTGGTCCCTGACTGATAGTGACATGCTGCACCCGATGCAAAGGGATCAACACAGCTTTGTGCCAGAGCACACCAGATTGCAGTAAAAAATCTTCAGTACGAAGTAAAAATCTGCTGTGGCGGATCGCCAGTGGTAACCAAAACCAACTGGCAACAAATATCAATCCGCTGACACTCCCAAGGACAGGCAGCAGCCAGGGTAAATCCCACCACCACTGTGCCACCATCACTGCGCATAACACTACTGCTAAAGTCAGAGCCCAGCTGCAGCGCCTTTTAGTTAAAGCAGCAGCTGGTAACAATAACCACTGCTCAGGTAATGGACCCGATAAACACTGATCATCTAAAAATCCAATGTTAAGTAGCTGATTGGTCATGGCTAAGCATCCTTGTTTCTATTGGCTCTAGCATATCGCAAAGCTAAGTTTCTCCATAGATTTCAATTTACATATGAAAAAACAGATATACACTACTGCATATGGTTTTCCATATATAGTTTTGATGATGCAACTTAACCCTATCACCTTTTTTAAAGCCCTGGCAGATGAAACAAGGTTACGTTCTTTGTTACTGATCCAGCAGGAACAAGAGCTTTGTGTTTGTGAGCTGGTGGCTGCACTTGCCGACAGTCAGCCGAAAATTTCCCGTCATTTAGCCCAGTTGCGCCGCGATGGCATTTTGCTCGACCGCAAACAAGGTTTATGGGTGTATTACCGCTTAAATCCTGAATTACCGCAGTGGGCTCTATTCTGTTTGCAACAAACGCTGGAGGCAAACTCTGACTGGCTGGCATTAAACCAACAGCAGTTATGTCATATGGGTTACAGACCTGAACGACAAAAAAGCTGCTGTTAATTTCACGGACCAGCATCAAAAAGGAGACCCACAATGGGATTATTTGAACGTTATTTATCGGTCTGGGTTGCATTAGCCATGCTGCTGGGTGTTGTTGCAGGCAACCTGACACCTGGCCTGTTTCAACTGGTGGCATCATTTGAATATGCTCAGGTGAATCTGGTGATCGCCGCTTTTATCTGGGTGATGATTTATCCAATGATGGTGCAGATTGACTTTAGCGCCATCAAAGATGTGACGAAAAAACCCAAAGGCATTGTACTGACGCTAGTGGTGAACTGGCTGATCAAACCTTTTACTATGGCGCTGTTCGGCTGGTTGTTTTTCCGGGTGCTGTTTGCCGATTGGGTCGACCCACAAACTGCCACTGAATACATAGCAGGTATGATTTTACTCGGCGTAGCACCTTGCACCGCTATGGTGTTTGTCTGGAGTCAGTTAACTAAAGGCGATGCCAATTACACTCTGGTGCAGGTGTCTGTGAACGACATTATTATGATTTTCGCCTTTGCGCCTATCAGTGCTTTGCTATTGGGCGTGTCAGATATCACTGTGCCTTGGTCGACGCTGATTTTATCCGTGCTGCTTTATGTACTGCTACCGCTAGTGGCTGGTGTCTGGACCAGAAAATCTTTCTCAGGCAAAAGTCCTGAAAAACTAACGACTTTACTGGCACGAATAAAACCCTGGTCCATCTTTGGCTTACTGGCCACTGTAGTGCTGTTATTTGGTTTTCAGGCACAAACCATTTTGAATCAACCGCTCGCCATAGTGCTGATAGCCATTCCGTTACTGCTGCAAACCTACGGCATCTTCGCTTTGACTTACTTTGCCGGCTGCAAACTGCAGTTGCCGCATAACATAGCAGCTCCTGCCGGTATGGTCGGTGCCAGTAACTTTTTTGAACTGGCCGTTGCTGTGGCTATTTCACTTTTTGGCCTGAATTCAGGCGCAGCCCTTGCCACAGTGGTTGGTGTGCTGGTTGAAGTGCCTGTGATGTTGTCCTTGGTATGGTTTGCTAACCGCACCCGCCATTGGTTTTTGCGCGATGAATAAAAGCTCTTGCATAGTTGATAAGGAAAAATTGATGTCACACCCATTTGACGAATTAGTACTGGAAGGCTCAGCAGCACTTCTGTTCACCCCTTGTCCTGGCACTAAAACTGAAACATTAAAAGACGCTTTGCTGACGTTAAAGCAAGCAGGTGCCTCGGCCATTTTGACTTTAATGCCTCGCGAGGAAATGGAACTCAACCAGGTTACTGACTTGCCAGCCTTGTGCGAAGAGCTTGGATTAGCCTGGTTTCATTGCCCTATTGAAGACGACCATGCCCCAAGTGCTGACTTTGCCACAGCCTGGCAGCAGCAAGGCCCGCAAATTCATCAGCTGTTAAAAGAGGGCAAAAAAGTCGCCATTCACTGCAAAGGGGGCTCAGGCCGCACTGGTTTAGTAGCAGCACAAATTCTGCTTGAACGTGGCATCGATAAAGAACGGGTGAAACAACGTATTCAGGCTTTGCGGCCTAATGCACTGACTTTAGCTCCACATCAGGCTTATTTTCAAAGCCTGTCATAACTGATTAGCAAAGAGATACTGTGATGAAAAAAATTAAAGTGGGTATCAACGGCTTTGGCCGTATAGGTCGTTTGGCGTTACGCGCCTCTTTTAACTGGCCTGAATTTGAATTTGTGCAGATCAACGACCCTGCCGGTGACGCTGCAACCTTTGCTCATTTACTCAATTTCGACTCAGTGCACGGTCGCTGGAATCATCAGGCTGAAGCGCAGGGCAATTCCGTCATCATTCAGGGCCATTCTATTGCTGTGACGCACAATAAAGCCATTAACGACACTGACTGGTCAGGCTGCGATCTGGTGATTGAATGCTCTGGCAAAATGAAAAGCCCAGCACAGCTACAGGCTTATTTAGATCAAGGCGTAAAACGTGTGGTGGTCAGCGCGCCTGTGAAAGAAGCTGGCGTATTAAACGTAGTGATGGGTGTCAATCACCAGTTATTTGATGCGGCAACACACCAGATAGTCACAGCAGCCAGCTGCACTACCAATTGTCTGGCGCCAGTGGTCAAAGTCATTCATGAAAAACTCGGCATTAAACATGGTTCTATCACCACTATCCACGATTTAACCAATACCCAGTCTATTCTGGATACACCGCACAAGGACTTACGCCGTGCCCGCGCTTGTGGCAGCAGCTTAATTCCAACCACCACGGGTTCGGCTACTGCTATTACTGAAATATTTCCTGAACTCAAAGGCCGTTTAAATGGCCATGCCGTAAGAGTACCACTGGCCAATGCATCCTTAACCGACTGCGTATTTGAAGTAGAACGCGCCACCACAGCCGAAGAAGTCAACGCCTTATTAAAAGCGGCATCAGAGCAGGAACTCAAAGACATTCTGGGTTACGAAGAGCGGCCGCTGGTATCGGTCGATTATAAAACCGACCCACGATCCAGCATTATTGACGCCCTGTCGACTATGGTGGTCAATGGCACTCAGGTGAAAATTTACGCTTGGTACGATAACGAATGGGGTTACGCCAATCGTACAGTGGAGTTGGCGAAGTTAGTTGGCTTAGCAGATCAGGCTTAATACCCGCGGTATCAACAAAACAGGAAGAGTTAAATGACAGCAGCATTGAAGCAATATTTAGTTGTGACTGCCAACTACTGGGCTTTTACCCTAACCGACGGCGCTTTGCGCATGTTGGTGCTGCTGCATTTTTATAAACTCGGCTATAGCCCTTTGGAAATCGCTTCTTTGTTTGTGTTTTACGAGCTGTTTGGCGTGCTGACCAACCTGTTTGGTGGCTGGCTGGGCGCTCGTATAGGTTTGAATAAAACCATGAATATAGGGCTGTTTTTACAAATAGCGGCACTTGCGATGTTATTGGTTCCGGCACAGTGGCTTATCGTGCCTTGGGTGATGGCGGCTCAGGCCTTGTCTGGCATTGCCAAAGACTTAAATAAAATGAGCGCCAAAAGCTCCATTAAATTACTTGTGCCAGAGGAGAATCAAAGCAAGCTATATCAATGGGTTGCAGTGCTTACTGGCTCAAAAAATGCGCTGAAAGGTTTTGGCTTTTTTATAGGTGGTTTTTTACTGACACAAGTCGGTTTTCAGGGCGCAGTGGCGGTTATGGCCAGCGCTTTAGCGCTAGTGTGGTTATTAAGTTTGGTGTTGCTGAAAAAAGACTTTGGCAAAAGCAGTTACAAAGCCAAGTTTAAAGACATGGTGTCGAAAAGCAGCCCTATTAATTTGTTATCGGCGGCGCGTTTATTTTTATTTGGTGCGCGCGATTTATGGTTTGTCATCGCCCTGCCGCTGTTTTTAGCCCAGCAACTGGCCTGGAGCCAGCAAGCTATAGGTACTTTTCTGGCCTTATGGATTATTGGCTATGGTCTGGTGCAAAGTGTAGCTCCATTCATTACTGGTAAAAAAGCAGGCAAAGTACCAGGCCGTTGGGCTGCAGTCGGCTGGGCTTTTGCCCTTTGTCTTATTCCTGCTGTACTGGCCAAACTTTTACCTCTGCCCTTCCCGACAGAAACCTTGTTAGTCTCTGTGTTGCTGCTGTTCGGCGCTGTGTTTGCGGTCAATTCATCCTTGCACAGCTATTTGATTGTCAGCTACGCCAAAACTGATGGTGTATCGCTGGACGTCGGCTTTTATTACATGGCCAACGCTATGGGCCGCCTTATTGGCACGCTGCTATCCGGTTATTTGTATCAAACCCAAGGCCTGGAAATCTGCCTGTATTGGTCCAGCGCTTTTATTCTGGCGACAGTGGTTTTGTCCTGTTTTTTGCCCAAACCGAAAACCGAATAGAAAAACAAAGATCTCATTTAGCCAAAGCTGGCCCTTACATCAGCTATGGTGATAAAGAGTTTGTGTTCATTATCTTCAAAACAGCGAAAGCCGTATTTTTGATAAAACCCTTTTGCGCCGTCTTTTGCATCCACGATAACCACAGGAAAACCTACTGCATCACTGGCTTGCAGTAGTTTTTTAAGAGCATCGACAAGCAGCCATTCACCTATTTTCTGACCTTTGTATCGCTCATCCACTGCTAGTCGTGCGATCAGCCCACCTGATGTTGAAGACTGATGTTTTTTCTGCAGCGATGCCGGAAGGTTTTGCATATCGATCGGAGTCATGGTCAGAGTATAAAAACCAACAATGTGTTGAGGATTAGCTTTATCTTCAAGCACAAAAGTACGGGTATTGTCTTTTTTATTTTGCTGACTGGCCATGACTTTTAAGTAGTTATTTAACGCATCAATACCGCAGTTAAATCGATTTCTATCGTGCTTCGATTTATCCAGCAATACAGTTTGCATTATTGAACTTTGCCTTCAGAACGTGCAAAAGCTGCAGCCAGTTGAGGATGTACAGTCGCCGGGTTATCAAGAGCTTCCATTAATAACATAGCGTCACGCTGAGAGAGCTTCAGCGCTTGCTCACGCTCAATGATCTGTTTAGCTTTCTCAACCGCCGCGCTGAGTACAAAGGAGTTGATACTCGAAACCCCAGTTATAGCTGCAGCCTTAGACAGTAAGTTTTGCGTTTCAACATCAACCCGGGCCGTAATTCGAGGTAGTGTAGTCGTCATAATTTATTTCCTCCGTGCCAAAATGGCACCTTGGCAAATTATCGGTTTCTATTGAGCAAAGATCAAGTCGCGTGCCAAATTGGCACAGAATATCGAGTTCCTAGTATCAAACTCAGAATTTAAAAGATTGCTGTGATTCTAACTAAATGCGATGTGACGTTTAAAGCTCGGGTTAGAAGTTACCAACGGATCAAAGGGTCATGTTAAGGTAAAGCAGCTTATTGATCAGTCTGGAGAAAACCGTGTTTAAGTCCGCCAAACTACTGTCCTTTTTTGCCCTCTTGCTGTTGTGGCTATCCCCTGCCGCCTTAGCCGCTACAGCGACAGAGCAGCTGCAACAGGTCATAGATGACCATTGGCAATACAGCCTGCAAGAGGACCCTATTACCGCAGGGCGGATGGGCTTAGCTGGTTACAATAACAAACTGCCTGGTGTAACAGCCAAAGACAGAGAGCGTCGCCTGAAGGCTGAACAAAAATTGCTGCAGCGCCTGCAAGCAATAGACACAACTCAACTGACAGACGCGGACAGGGTAAACCACCAACTGCTGGGCTGGGTGCTACGCAACTCCATTCAGTCCAATACGCTGTTCCTCGACCGTATTCCGGCTAATACTTTCTACAGTTTCTGGAGCGCAGCTTTGGATGCCAGTAGCGGCCTGGCTATGCCCACAGTTACGGATTATCAGGATTATATTGCCCGTATCCATGACTTTGGCCGCTACTTTGATGAAAACATCGCCAATATGCGCACCGGTATCAAAGACGGCTTCGTGTTGCCGAAAATTGTGGTGCAGGGCATAGCCCCTACAGTGCGCTCTCAGGTTTATAAAGACCCGACTCAAAGCAGTCTGTATGAGCCTTTTAAAAAATTCCCGGCCTCATTTTCGCAAGCAGAACAACAGCAATTACAACAAGCCGCTCAACAAGCTATTGCACAAACAGCTTTACCTGCTTTTGCCCGTTTAGCTGACTTTCTGGAAGGCGATTATATGAAAGCCGCCACGGCAAGTCTGGCAGCAGAGCAACTGCCGCAAGGCAAAGCTTATTATCGCCATGCTATCAATACCTATGTGACGCAGGATATGGATCCGGCCGAGATCCATAGCATTGGCCTTGCCGAAGTAAAACGGATCCGCGCTGAAATGGACGCACTGATTAAACAAAGCGGCTTTAAGGGCAGTTTCAGCGACTTCACGAAATTTTTGCGTACAGATCCGCAGTTTTACGCCAAAACCCCAACAGAACTGTTAAAAGAAGCCTCTTACATCGCCAAACGTATTGATTACCGGCTGCCGGAGTTTTTCGGCAAACTCCCCCGCCTGCCCTACGGCATAGTGCCTGTGCCAGATGAAATAGCCCCGAACTACACCACAGCCTCTTACAACCCTGCCGCCATAGGTGGCATCCGCGGTGGTGCTTATTGGCTGAATACCCATGCTCTGGACCAACGCCCACTCTATGAGCTGGTGGCATTATCATTACACGAAGCTGTGCCGGGCCATCATTTACAAAATGCCCTGTCGCAAGAGCTGGAAAACGTGCCGCAGTTTCGCCGTAATCTGTATTTAAGTGCTTATGGCGAGGGCTGGGGTTTGTATGCTGAACGTCTTGGTGTGGAAATGGGTGTGTATGACAATGCCTATCAGCAATTTGGCCGCTTAAGTTACGAGATGTGGCGTGCTTGTCGTTTGGTGATAGACACAGGTATCCACTCCCAGGGTTGGAGCCGTCAGCAGGCGCTGGATTTCCTCGCCGATAACACCTCTTTGTCACAAGCTAACGTAAGAGCCGAAGTGGACCGTTATATTTCATGGCCTGGTCAGGCGCTGTCGTACAAAATGGGCGAAATTAAAATCCGCCAGTTGCGGGCTAAAGCCGAGCAACAACTGGGCGACAAATTTGACCTGCGCGCTTTTCATGATGCCCTGTTAGCCAATGGCGCTTTGCCACTGGAAATTCTGGAAGCAGAAATGGACCGTTTTATTGCTGGAGCTGCGGCTAAGTAGTTTCTAAAGCGAGTCCCTTCAGCCAGATCCTGAAGGGACTCTCAGACCCAAGGTTCCGTCTTTGCTGCAACATCTGCTGAATCATCGAGCTAATCGCTGACGACATTTTAAGACTGGTGCCACATGTGGTGATGTCATTGCTCAGTCGCAATAACTCATCTAACTTAAAAGCTAACGATGTCTTTGTGGAATATCAGCATGTTGAACTTACTGCGAAATCTACTGGCTATTCTGTTGGGCGTCCTGCTTGGAGCGACAGTTAATATGGCACTGATCCACATCAGTCCTGCGCTTATTCCTCCGCCTGCGGGCGTCGACGTAACAAACACCGAAAGCCTGAGTTTGGGCATCGACTTATTTGAACCCAAACATTTTGTGATGCCCTTTCTGGCACATGCGCTTGGTACTTTGGCTGGAGCTCTAGTCGCTTACCTGATAGCGGCTAAGCATAAACATCGTTTTGCTTATCTGATTGGCGTGTTTTTCCTTTGCGGCGGCGTAGCGGCAAGTTTTATGATCCCGGCTCCAGGCTGGTTTATTGCTTTGGATTTGATAGTGGCTTATCTGCCTATGGCATGGCTGGGCATTTTACTTGCACGCCGGATACAGTCAGACAAAGCGGCCTGGTGATGTCATAAAAGGAGCAGCAACAAAAGCACAGCGAATCTGTTGTCGTAAAGCTGTCGTGGTATTGCCGTAACCTGTAGCCGTTATTTGAGTTATCTTTGCGTCTATTGAAAAACTCAGGGTATTTAAGCCATGAAAATTAATGCGCAGCTGGTTAAACAATTAAGGGCTGAAAAGCAATGGTCACAGGAACAGCTGGCTGCCGCCTGTGGCCTGAACCTGCGCACTATTCGCGGCTGGAAAATACAAGCAATGCATCCATTGAATCAGTACGGGCATTGGCGGCGGTATTTGCAGTAGATGCCAGCAGCCTGCTTTTGGATCATCAGGCTTCGGATGTTAACGCGCCCCATCCTGTGAGAGTGATTAAAGACTGCTTTGGGCAATTTGCTGATTTCTCCGGCACAGCCAGCAGGTATCAATACTGGTGGTTTGTAGTTTTTGTACTGCTGCTCAGTGCATTGGCTGAAATTATCAGCCCTGTATTAAGACAGTTTGTCACTGTACTTATTTTGCTGCCATTTTTGGCTGTAGGCACACGTAGATTAAATGACGCCGGGCAAAGTGTTTGGTGGCAACTGATGTATCTGGTGCCTTTTGGTGTGGTGGTGGTCTGGTATTTCATGGCTCAACCTGCCAAATTACCAGAGCAAAACAAGGGCAGTATTTGAAATTAAGGAAAAGCACCCATGAATCAAGATGGAAAATTAAACTACGTCGAATTCCCAGCCAAAGATTTAACTGCCACCAAAGCATTTTTCAGTGCGGCTTTTGACTGGAGTTTTGTCGACTATGGCCCGGATTATGTCGCCTTTTCCAATCAGGGTTTAGACGGTGGTTTTTTCCGCTCTGAACTAAGCTCCACCACGGCCACAGGCGGAGCTTTATTGGTGTTTTACAGTGCTGATATCAAAGCCACTTTAGCCAAAGTACAGCAGCATGGCGGCACTGTGATTAAGCCTGTTTTTGACTTCCCTGGCGGCTGCCGTTTTCACTTTACCGAACCCAGCGGCAATGAGTTTGCGGTTTGGTCAGAGTCTAAAGACTAAGCCGGATTGAGCTTAGTCCTGAATCAGTTGAATAAACACCGGATTGCTGTAAAACCATAAAGCAGAGCAGTTTTTACAGTATCAGTAGGACCAACTGTCGTATTGTTCCTCCCAGCTTTATTGAATTTCGAATAACTCCACATCAAAAATCAGTGTTGAACCAGCCGGAATTTTACCTGCGCTACGGTTGCCATAGCCAAGATTAGACGGGATATAAAAACGGAATTTATCACCCACTTTCATTAACTGCACACCTTCGGTCCAGCCTGGAATAACACGGTTGAGTGGGAAAGAAATAGTTTCGCCGCGATCGACTGAGGAGTCAAATACTGTGCCACCGATCAGAGTACCGTGGTAATGCACCCGCACTGTGCTGCTGGCTGTTGGATAGCTTTCGCCACTGCCACTTTGTAAAACCTCATACTGTAGGCCTGAAGCTGTGGTTTTTACGCCGTCTTTTTTCGCGTTTTCAGCTAAAAATGCACTGCCTTTTTCCTGATTCAGCGCTGCGGCTTTTTGGTTGTTGGCATTGTTGTAAAAGTAAAAAGCTATACAAGCAATAACTAGGATGATTAAAGCAATTTTCATGGTGGGTCCGGTTCATTAACTAGGTAACAGCTATCTTATTGTTAATGTTGGTTTTGGTCAAAGATGAGGTGAAGTTGGATTGTTGATTATTGCACAGCCGCTCTTGAGCCCATTGCTGGCTTTGCCTACAATGACGCACGTTTTATTTATTACAGGCCAGAGCCATGACAGACACTACTCAAGACACAGCAGCACGCCCGGATTTACCGGATCGCCTTTGCACCAACCCACGCAGCCCACATTATGTTGCTGCCATTTTTGAATATGACGTGGGTATTCGCCTGAACGGCAAACAGCGTTTTGACGTGGAAGAATATTGCATCAGCGAGGGTTGGGTGAAAGTTGCAGCAGCCAAAGCACTGGACCGCCGTGGCCAGCCTTTATTGATGACGTTAAAAGGTAAAGTGGAAGCTTTTTATACTGACCACAGTTGACACTGGGGTTTGTTCAGCCCTGCAAAGCAGGCGGAACAATGACAGGGCGATCCGCAGGCCCTGTCATCCATCAATTAGTTTATTTCTGTGACAAACTGTTCGCGGCTGCGACGCACTTTTTGCAAATTCACCAGCCAGTCGCCTTCGTCAGCACGGTAGCCTAATGGTAGTAACAACACAGAGCGTAAACCCTTTTCTTTTAAGCCCAGGATTTCATCCACTTTCACCGGATCAAAACCTTCCATCGGGGTGCTGTCTACTTTCAGTTCGGCTGCCGCTATTAAAGCTGAACCTAAACCAATATAGGCCTGACGGGCTGCATGTTGAAAATTGGTTTCAGCGTCACGCTGCGGATAAGTATTGAGCAGCATAGCCCGATAGTTTTCCCAGCCTTCGTTTTTAAAACCACGAATGTCGTTAGTTAAATCAAACATCTGATTAATACGTTCAGCTGTGTAGTTGTCCCATGCCGCAAATACCAATAAGTGTGAACTGTCGGTGATCTGCCCCTGATTCCAGGCGTGAGGCTTAATTTGCTCGCGTATAGCTTTATTAGTCACCACCAGTACTTCATAAGGCTGTAAACCACTTGAAGTCGCACTTAAGCGGATAGCTTCCAGAATAAAGTCGATTTTATCCTGTGAAACCACCTGGCTCGGATCGAATTTTTTGGTGGCATAACGCCATTCTAACTTACTGATTAAATCAGACATCTGGTACTTCCTTAATGGTAAAGGGGAAACAAATCGGACCACAATTATACGCTTGCAGCAGGCTATTTTGTTAGTTGATATGGTTCTGATTTATCGCATTTTGGATGAATAACACCTGATCCAAAACCTAACAAAGCTGCAATCAGGCAAGGCATACTTCTGCTTACTGTTGAGTTTTGTAGAAAGTAGCTCATAGAATTTGAACGATTCAGCACATCAGTTTAGCCTGCAGCTGCAGTGACTCCCCCCTTACATTTATGTGCTCTCTTAACTCTTGCCGCAGCCATTGATCTTGTCGAATGAGTTATTCATCAGGGTTTTATTTATCGCTCTACTGACCTATGCTAGCGTCCACTTATTGCTTTGACTGAATAAAGGCGAGTCTGTATGAAATTTAGTCTTTCGGCTCTGATGATGGTTATGGCTGCAGGAGTGGCTCAAGCTGCAACCGAACCTTTAACCGCTCAGCATTTATGGCAAGTTGCGCGTCCAGGCGCTATGACCTTATCACCCAGTGGTCAACAGCTGGCATTGACTGTCACCCGTTATGATCTGGCTGCCGATAAAGGCAATGCCGATATTCATATTCTGGATTTACGCACCCAGCAACTAACCGCCTTAACCCAGCATCCGGACTCGGATACCGCACCGGCCTGGAGCCCGGACGGTCGCCAACTGGTGTTTGTCTCCAAACGTGGTAATGAACATAATCAACTGTTTTTATTGCCTTTAACAGGGGGAGAGGCCAAAGCTTTAACCAAGTTACCTGTTGCAGTACAGCAGCCTAAATGGTTTCCGGATGGTCAGCGTATTTTGTTTCTGGCTAATGTACCTAAAGGTTTTAATGGTGACTTTGCTGCATTAGCTGAACAGCTCAAACAGAAAAAAGACAATAAAGTCACAGCCCGGGTGACTGAAAACAGAGTCTACAGATACTGGGACCACTGGCTGACCGATGACAGCTATCCACATTTATTTAGTATCAACATCCACACAGGTGAAATTGCCGATTTAACGCCGGGTTGGGATCGCTGGTTTAGTTTAAATGGTGATGCCGAATTTGATATCTCTGTCGATGGCCGTCAGATTGCTGTCAGCGCTGTGACTAGTGCGCCCCCTTTTGATCAGATCAATCACGATATTTTACTGCTGAAAACCGATGGTTCAGGTCAGTTTGTCAACATCACAGCGGATAATCCAGCCAGTGACAATAACCCGAAATTCAGCCCTGATGGCAAAAGTCTGGTTTATGGCGCTCAGCGCAGCACCTTTTTTACTGCCGATAATAACCAGCTGATCCGCTTTGACTTTAAACCCCAACAAAAAACCAATCTGACCCAGGATTGGGATATTTCAGTCGACGACTGGGAGTTTGGCAATAATGGCACTTTGTATTTCCAGGCCGCCGATAAAGCTAAATCAGCCTTGTACAGCATGCCTTTGGCTGGTGGTCAGGTAAAACAAATTTTGCGCCAGGCTGATATTAGTCAGCTACAGATTGGCCAACAGCAACAAGTCTATCTGGTGCAGCACAGCATGAAGCAGATGCCGGAGCTTTATGCTCTGGACAACAAAGGCCGAACCTTAAAGCAATTGAGTCGACTGAATACCGAGCTGCAGCAAAAAATTAGTTGGGGTAAAACAGAAGAAATCAGTTTTGCCGGCGCTGATGGCAAACTGGTGCAGGCTTACATTACCTATCCACCGAACTTTGACCCAACTAAAAAATGGCCTTTGCTGAATGTATTACACGGTGGCCCTCACAGCTATTCGGGTGACAGTTTTAGTTATCGCTGGAATACCCAGGTGTTTGCCGCTGCCGGTTATGTGGTGATCCAGCCAAACTTCCATGGTTCCACCAGTTTTGGTCAGGCCTTTGCTGAATCAATTCATGGTGAGCATCCAGTGAAACCTTTTATGGATAGCGAAGCCGCTGTAGATTATATGCTGTCGCGCGGTTTTATCGATTCTACCCGTTTGGCTGCCGCTGGCGGCAGTTACGGTGGTTATCTGGTGAGCTGGATTGCAGGCCACACCGATCGCTATAAAGCGCTGATTAACCATGCGGGTGTCTATAACCTGATGGGACAGTTTGCCTCTGACGCCACCACACACAGAGTACATGCCTATGGTGGCTCGCCATGGAGTGGTCTGGATGTGATGCAGCAATGGAACCCGGCCTTATTTGCCGATAAGTTTGTCACTCCTATGCTGATCATGCATGGTGAGCAGGATTACCGTGTGCCAGTGACGCAGGGACTGGAAATTTACGGTGTCTACAAGGGCAAAGGCTTAGATGCTCGTTTGGTGTATTTCCCGAATGAAAACCACTGGATTTTAAAACCGAATAATTCCATTTTCTGGTTTAACGAATTTACCAGTTGGTTGCAGCGTTATGTGCCGGCGGGCCCTACAGATTGAGTTCGAACTCCTTAACCTCGCTTTATCAGCAACAGGTCCAACAGGGCCTGTTGTTGTATGACGAGCCACAATATCAGTCGGTAGTGGCGCTGCAGCAGATAGCGGATCAGTTATGTTCTGGCCTGCCTGCTTTGGGCTTATACATACATGGCCCTGTCGGGCGTGGCAAAACTATGCTGATGGATTTGTTTTATCAGCAGCTGGCTCTGGATGGCAAAATCCGGCTGCATTTTCATCATTTCATGGCGCGGGTGCATCAGGAACTGAAACAGCATCAGGGCGAAGCTGACCCTTTATTACACATCGCCAAAGACTGGGCAAAACAATACAAAGTGCTGTGTTTTGACGAGTTTTTTGTTAACGATATAGGCGATGCCATGTTGCTTGGCACCTTATGGCGTTATTTGTTTCAGTGTGGCGTGGTATTGGTGACCACCTCCAATGCAGTACCTGAAGAGCTGTATAAAAATGGTCTGCAACGTCAGCGTTTTTTACCAACCATTGATTTGCTGCGCCAGCATTGCAAAGTGGTAACCTTGGATAACGGCATAGATTACCGGCGCTTAACACAAAGTCCGATGCGTTTTTACCAACAAGACGGCACTGCGGCAGAGTTAAAACAACAGGCGCAAGAGCTATTTGGCAAAGTACAGCCCCTGGCCGACTTTGAATTGTTGGGACGAAGTTTTCCTGCTTTATGGAGTAACGAAAACATCATAGGTTTTGATTTTATGGCACTGTGCTCCGGCCCTCGTAGTCAGCTGGATTACATGCAGCTGGCAAGTCGCTACCAGGCGATAGCAGTGCTTAATGTACCGCAATTTAGCGCTGTGTCGGATACTGCCATTTTGCATGGGGTGGAAGATAGTTATCAGCGTGAACATCAGGATATCTTTATCAGTAAGCTGGATAATGAAGCCCGACGTTTTATTGCCTTGGTGGACGAGTGTTATGACAGAGGGTGTTTGTTACTGCTGAGTTCTGCAGTAGCTATTTCAGACTTGTATCAGGCGAAACAGCTGGAGTTTGCTTTTGCCCGCTGCGAGTCACGTTTATATGAAATGCAGCAGTGGCAGGTTGCTGCGGCCAAGCTAAGCCAGAGCGCAGCGACTAGCTGATGCTGATTTACAAATAACGGATCCAGGCCTGCTGGCTGCGTTTTTTATACAGAGAAAACCATTTGGTGGGGTGATACAAAGCGACGGCTAATACCAGAGTAGTCAGCCAAATCCATCCCATATGTTCCATACCAAAACTATCGCCCTGATTGGGACCACACACCGCCAACACAATCCGATACAGCACCAGCAATACATACAAATGCAGTATGTAGAAAAACATCGGCGCCGAACCAAAGTTTACCAACACCTGAGTCCAGTTCCCTTGTGACTTTTCTAGTGCAAACAGCAGTAAAAACATCAAACCTAAAGTCACCAGCAGGTAATTTAACGAAGGCGGATACTTGGTCAGATTCAGGATCGACATCAGGCTGGTCACCAGATCCGGATACAGCTGCCAGTCGAGTGTTTCACCGTAGATATTAAAACCACGCAGCACAATAAACAGCAGCAGACAGCCTGCGCCCAATTGCAACAACAAGCGGCCTCTGTGTGCTGCCGACATGCTTTTACTGTATAAAGGCCCGGCCAGATAACCTAAAATAATGACACCTATCCAGGGTAAAACCGGGTAACTGGCTTTAATTTTCACAACCCCTTCGCTGACTAAAAAATTACGGTCATGCAAAATAGTCCATAAGCTGTAGCCCCATTCATCCGGCTGAAAGCTGACAGGAGTCAGCAGGTTATGGCCAAACACAATAGCAAAGCCTAACAAGGCCAACAGAGCTTTTGGCCACTGACTTAACAGCGCCAACACCACCATACTCAAACCTATAGCCCAAATCACCTGTAACCAGATAGTGTGATAAGAACCCATCCAGGAGAAATTGATGACAGTGACTTCCAGCGCTATTAAAAACAGCCCCCTTTTAAGCAGAAAGCTGCGAGCAGAGCGAGCCGGGCCGTTGACTGGATTGGCATAAAGCCAGGCCGACAAACCAGTTAAAAACACAAAAACCGGTGCACATAAATGCGCAGCAAAACGGCTGAAAAATAAGCTGGCGGACGTCTCATCCAGATCCATAGGATCCAACACCTGCATATGATAAAAAAACCGCTCCCGCACATGGTCCAGCAACATAATCAGCATCACCAGCCCGCGCATCATATCGATGCTTTGAATTCGGCTACGGATAAAGGTTTGATCAGAATGCATAGGACAGACTCATACGGTAGCTACGTGGCTCACCCGGCACTGTCCACAGCGCCGAATAGGAATTATGGATATAAAACTTATCAAACAGGTTGTCGACATTCAGCTGTGCTTTCCAGTTCTGGTCTAAATCAGCAGCCCAGGACAGGCCAACTAAAGTATGGGACGGCAACATATAACTGCTGTCGACTGAATCACCCAGACGTTTGGCGACATGATTGACTCTAAGCCCTAAGCGGCTTTCGACTGAACCCAGTGGTAACAACTGGGTCAGCATCAGGCTGGCATTGTGTTTAGGAATATTTACCAGACGACTGCCAGCCGGCACATTGACACCCCAGTCGATGTTGATCATATCGTTGGCGGTTTGGGTATCCAAAAAGGTATAAGACAATTGAGCCGATAAGTCTTCTGTAAGCTGGCCTTGTACATCCAATTCAATACCACGGCTGGTGGCTTCACCTAAAGTGGCAGAGAACCCCACATTTACCGGATCCGAAGTCAGGATATTGGATTTTTTCGCATCAAAAAATGCCACAGTGCCTGTAACGCCCGAAGTAGTGAATTTCGCGCCAATCTCATAAGAGTCACTTAACTCTGGATCAAAAGGGTTACCGGCATAATCAGTACCGCTTAACGGCAGGAAACCTTCGGAATAGCTGCTGTAGAAGCTTAATTCTGGGTTTACTTCATACACCAAACCAATACGAGGGCTTACTTGAGTGCCGCTTTTGTCCGAACGGGTGGCTTTTAACAGCTCCTGAATATCCTGCTGATAATCGTCAAAACGCAGGCCCAGCAGTAACTTCCAATGCTGTGTCAGATCCATCTGATCCTGCAAATAGACCCCCCAGGCTTTTTGGCTTTCCAGATTCTCATACAAAGGCGCAGGAGCAGTAGCTGTTCCGCCATACACAGGGTTAAAAATATCTAAAGCGTAAGACCCTTTTGGACCACGAAAACGAGACAATAAAGTATATAAATCATAATCGTAGGCATCAGCGCCTATCAGCAGATGATGCGCAATACCAGCGGTGTTCAGGTGACCACTTAACTCAAAACGCACTGAAGTGTCTTCAGCCTGATAATCGCGGTAGCGGCGCTGGCGAGTTAAAGTTTCGCCATCATCAAATAAGGATTGCCGGGCAGCTGCCAGCTCCGCATCAGACGAAACCCCCTTTAACGACGAGTCGCGATAACCTAAACCTGCTAAAAAAGACCAGTCGTCGCTCAGGCTGGTTTCATAAGATAACTGATGGCCAGTGGCTTCAATTTCTGTGGGGCCATCGCCAGGTTCAGCTAAATAACGTGAGCGTGGCACAGTATTAAAATCGCCGTTTAACACCACTATGCCGCGGTCAAATAGCTGCTGTTGTTTCAGGTATTCAAACTCGTATAACAAGGCGGATTGATCATCCAGATCAATACGTACCGAAGGGGTAAATACTTGTTTTTCGCTGCTAATATAGTCGCGGAAGCTACCGTAATCCTGCACTGCACCATTGATACGCACCGCTACATTGTCACTGACACCCTTAGTGTAATCGGCTTCGACTCTGTGCTGTTCAAAACGACCAGTCGAGACTTGCAGGTAACCTTCCTGCTGTTTTTGTGGTTTGCGGGTGACCACATTGATAGTGCCACCAGGCTCTGAACGGCCATAAAGTGCTGAGCCCGGGCCTTTTAAAATCTCTACGTATTCAACATTGGATAAGTCGCGATGGCCACTGAAACCACGGCCGCCGTTAAAACCATTGATTAAATAACCGGATGGCATATTTTCGTTGCCTGGAAAACCACGCAGCGAAAAACTATCCCATAAACCTCCGCCGTTATTCTGCCGTGAAATGCTGGCTGAAAAATCCAGAGCATCCTGAAAACGCGTTAAGGCATTGTCTTGTAACAAATCTTTGTCGATGACGCTAATAGACTGAGGCAAAGACTGGGCCGGAATATCACCACGGTAGGCCTGGCGATACAGCACTTCGATACGCTCAATATCCTCTGCTGTCTCGGCCAGAGCAACAGGAACAGCGGCGATAAAGCCAAGAGAAAGCATAAGAAAAGACAGTTTAAAATTTAGACTTAGATGGTGGCTTGGCATGATGTTTTTAGTCCGGTCACTACAAAAGATTAGGCTGAATCGATAAAGTCAGGAATAAAATGATACAATATAACATCTCTATAAACCAACAGATTTATCTGATATCTTTGTTGCTCCGGCGGTAAAGCAGCTTGAATAAGCCAGCCTCTGCCCCGATACTGCCGGTATAAAGGCTTTTCTCAATCGATGTGAGTGATAGATGGAACAATGGTTACAGCAGCTACTGACTGACTATCAGGCTTATGCCCTGCTGATCTTATTTTTGCTGGTTTTTGCTGAATCAGTAGCAGTACTGGGTTTATTAGTGCCAGGTACTGCTTTGATGTTTAGCTTTGGTGTCTTGATTGGCGCTGAGCAAATGGGTTTCTGGACCGCCTGCCTGGTAGGTGCAGCAGCAGGTTTAATCGGAGATTCACTGTCTTATCTGGCTGGGCGCAAATTCAGACCTCAGCTGGAAAACTGGAACTGGTTATCGCGCCAGCAAAAAGAGCTGGATAAAATCAGTGCAGCTTTAGAAAACAATGTCTGGCTGGCTATAGTGGCAGGCCGTTTTATTGGCCCAAGCCGGCCTTTATTGCCTTTGTTAGCTGGTATGTTGCAATTACCGCCATCCCGTTATTTCCCTGCGGCCACTTTGGCTTGCGTGCTTTGGCCCATCGCTTATTTTCTGCCAGGAATTCTGGCTGGCGTAGCCTGGCAAATGAAAGGCACTAACCTGACCTTGTTTTACAGCTTACTGGCAGGTTCAGTACTATTGGCCATATTAAGTAGCTACTTGCTGAAAAAGTATTTGCGACAAAAAGAACAGGACAAACCCAAACATCGTTGGTTCTGGAGTTCTTTAGTTAGCATTTTCCTCGCGGCTTTTTTGTTTTTTGAATTAAGCCAGCATCCGGCTACTCCTTTGTATTTAAAAGAGTTATCTGGGTTGATGTTCTGATCGAATGTTCATGATGCAATGCCACTTCGTGGCGATTGCATCCTACATTTGGCGTCTTAAGCACGGCCTAATTTCGCTATATGCTGGCGCAAGATACCTTCCATTTTGGCGCCTAAATGCTCTATAGCTTTGCGTGAGGTGTGGTTAAAAAAGTGAGTGCGAAACTCTACGGCTTGCTGCAAATCTGCTATATGCGACAACGCCATAGGTTCCAGCCGGCAAATTCCCCCTCTCATACCTCATTATTTAACCATGCCATCCTTACTAATCCTTTCTGTTTTAACCTAACCAATGCAAACGCAACTTGTGCAGCAGAAACTCCGATAAAGCTTTTAGCACAGCAGAGGAAGACAAGCGCTGCACAGCCAGCAAATACAAAGGGGCTTGCTCAGTTTTATAGTCAGGTAACAACTTCACCAAAGCGCCGGAGCCTAAGTCGGACAGAATATCCAAACGGGATTTATAGGCAATACCTAAACCTGCCACAGCCCAGCGCCTGACGACATCGCCATCGTCTGCTACTAAAGCGCCACGTACTTGTACTTGCTGTAATTGTCCATCTAACCAGAACTGCCATTTGCTATGCACAGCATCTCCCAACACCAGCTGTAATACCTGATGCGAGCCGATGTCATCTGGTCGCTCTGGCACACCACAGCGGCGAATATAATCAGGGGAAGCGCACAGTACCCTATGATTGTCCGGCACCAAAGGTAGAGCTATCAGCTTCGAGTCTTTAGGCTCACCATAACGCAGAGCCAAATCCACAGGCTGACGACCTAAATCAGCCAGCCTGTCACTGACCCGGATCTTCAGCTGCAATTTAGGGTGCTGCTGTTGAAACTCCGCCAGCCAGAGCGCCAGGCTATTACGACCAAAATCTGACGGTATAGATAAGGTCAGTTCGCCGGATAATTGCTCTTTGCCCAGTTGTAACAACTGCTGGCCTTGCCCTAACAGTTGAATAGCCTGACGGGCATACTCCAGATAAGCCATACCTGCTGTGGTGAGCCTTAAACTGCGGGTAGAGCGTAAAATCAGTTGAGTATTCAGTTGCTGTTCCAGTCGTTTTAACGCCACGCTGGCCAGCGCAGGCGAAAGATCCAGCTCACGAGCAGCAGCAGAAATAGAACCTAAATCAGCAGTTAATACAAAAAGTTGTAAGTCGTCAGTTCTTAGCATCATTATCAAATAAATTTTGAAACTGAATCCAAATTTAGCATATTTTTCTAAATAGTCAGCGCCTGTAGACTAGCTCTATTGATCCATTGGAGTATTCAGATGAAAGCCATAGTTTATAGTCAAAATTTACCAGCCACAGATCCACAGTCTTTGTACGACACAGAGCTGCCCACTCCAACACCGGGCGAAAACGATCTGCTGGTTGCAGTACAAGCCGTTTCAGTCAATCCGGTCGATACCAAGATCCGCCGCAACGCCGACACTCAAGGCCAATTAAGAGTATTAGGCTGGGACGCTGCAGGTATTGTGGTCGCAGTGGGCAGCGCAGTCACTGGCTTTAAGGCCGGCGATGAAGTCTGGTACGCAGGGGCCATAGATAAGCCTGGCTCAAACAGCGAATTTCAGCTGGTGGATCAGCGAATAGCCAGCCATAAACCAAAAAGCTTAAGTTTCAGTGAAGCCGCAGCTTTACCTTTAACCGCCATCACCGCATGGGAGCTGTTATTTGACCGGCTTGAACTGAATGAGCACAACAGCAAAGGTAAATCTCTGCTGGTGATTGGCGCTGCCGGTGGCGTGGGCTCGGTGCTATTACAACTGGCGCGACAAAAAACCCAGTTAAAAGTCATTGGTACAGCCTCAAGACCTGAGACTAGTGAATGGGTAAGAACCTTAGGTGCAGATTTAGTGCTGGATCATAAAAAACCAATGGCAGCACAACTGAAAACTCTGGGCTTACCTGAAGTAGATTATGTCATTAGCCTGACTCATACCGACCATCACTTTAACGACATCATCGAACTAATTAAACCACAAGGCAAACTGGCGCTGATAGACGACCCTGAACCTATTGATGTGCGCCAACTGAAACGCAAGAGCCTGTCGCTGCATTGGGAGCTGATGTTTACCCGATCTTTGTACCAAACCGAAGATATGAGTGCTCAACAGCAGTTATTACAACAGGTGGCGGATATGGTGGATGCTGGTCAGCTCAAAACAACCTTAAACGCAGACTTTGGCACTATTAACGCCGAAAACCTGCGTAAGGCACATCAGTTGATTGAAAGCCAACAAGCTATTGGAAAATTGGTGTTAACCGGTTTTTGATGCACAGGGCAGGATCTCAGGGCAATCTGTTGTTGTGGGCTGAAAAGTCCGGCACAGTGCGCTGATAGTCCTGTCCCACTAAGGCTGATGTAACAATAAAATCCGCTGTGGCTTTATTACAGGCCACAGGGATATTCCACACCACAGCTAAACGGATCAGCGCCTTAACATCAGGATCATGAGGCTGGGACGACAGCGGATCCCAAAAGAACACCAGCCAATCAATTTTCTGCTCAGCTATTAATGCTCCAATTTGCTGGTCGCCGCCCAAAGGACCGCTGGCCAGACATAAAACGTCTTTATTTAACGCCTCACTCAGTAAACGGCCTGTGGTACCAGTCGCCACCAGCTGTTTATCCTGAAAAAAATCTGAATGTTGTTTTACCCAGGCCAGCAACTCAGCCTTTTTTCCATCATGCGCAACTAAAGCTATAGTTTTCATTGTTCTACTCCTTAAGATTGCTGCAAGCATACACTGAGTTTTGCATAAATTTCAGGACACTTTACCAAAGTAATTGCTGTTGCAGCCAGGCGACAAGCAATCGAGTCCCAAGGAGCATAGTCCACTATGTGACTTGGGCGAGTGAGCGTAGGCAACAACGCTGCGGCTGCAGTACGAGAGCCATTTTGTCAAAGTAATTGCTGTTGCAGCTAGGCGACAAGCCATCGAGTCCCAAGGAGCATAGTCCACTATGTGACTTGGGCGAGTGAGCGTAGGCAACAACGCTGCGGCTGCAAGTACGAAGACAAAATAAAAAAAGCCCGGCTATAACACCGGGCAAACAACCAAGGTCCACGTAAAAACTCGGTACCTGGGGTGAGACTGATGAAGTCTCTGCTATCAACCGACGATTTTTTTCATCGCGGTCATATAGCCCCTTAACTTTTTGCCAACCAGCTCTACAGGATGCTGGCGTATTGCTTCGTTCACAGCAATCAGGCGAATATTGTCTACGCCATTGGCGGCAGAGCTTAAGCCCTTGCCTACATACTCTGTGCTCAGCTTGTTAACGAAATCACGTAACAGCGGCACTGCAGCGTTACTGAACAGGTAATTACCATATTCAGCAGTGTCAGAAATCACCACGTTCATTTCATACAGACGTTTACGCGCTATGGTATTGGCGATCAACGGTGTTTCATGCAACGACTCGTAATAAGCCGATTCTTCAACAATACCTGCAGCAACCATGGTTTCGAATGCCAGCTCAACACCGGCTTTCACCATAGCGACAAACAAAATGCCGCGGTCGAAATAATCCTGCTCTGGGATTTGTTCGCTGGATACCGGCGCATTCTCAAAACCGGATTGACGGGTTTCTTCGCGCCAGCCAAACAGCTGCTTATCATCATTGGCCCAATCGGCCATCATAGTGCGGGAGAATTCACCGCTGATGATATCGTCCATATGTTTTTCAAACAGCGGACGTAAGGTTACTTTTAATTCTTCAGCTAAATCATAAGCTTTGATTTTCGCCGGGTTCGACAAACGGTCCATCATATGAGTGATGCCGCCGTGTTTTAAGGCTTCAGTCACAGTTTCCCAGCCAAACTGGATTAACTTGGCGGCGTAACCTGGCTCCACACCTTCAGCCACTAATTTGTCGTACGCCAGAATAGAGCCGGTTTGTAACATGCCACATAAAATGGTTTGTTCACCCATTAAATCCGACTTCACTTCGGCCACAAAAGACGATTCCAGTACACCGGCACGATCACCACCAGTCGCAGAAGCATAGGCCTTTGCAATCTCTAAACCTAAACCTTTAGGGTCGTTTTCAGGGTGCACTGCAATCAGCGTTGGCACACCAAAACCCCTTTTGTATTCTTCACGCACTTCAGTACCAGGGCACTTAGGCGCTACCATCACTACAGTGATGTCTTTACGAATTTGTGTACCTTCTTCAACTATGTTGAAACCGTGCGAATAAGCTAAAGTTGCACCTTGTTTCATCAGCGGCATAACAGCTTTAACAACGCTGGTATGCTGCTTATCCGGCGTCAGGTTTAATACTAAATCTGCAGTTGGGATTAACTCTTCGTAAGTACCTACTTTAAAACCATTGTCAGAAGCGTTCTGGAACGACTTACGTTTGGCGGCAATAGCTTCAGCACGCAGAGCATAAGAAATATCCAGACCTGAATCGCGCATGTTCAAACCTTGGTTTAAACCCTGAGCACCACAACCTACAATCACCACTTTCCAGCCTTTTAATAAGTCAGAGCCTTTGGCGAACTCTTCTTTGGCCATAAAACGGCATTTACCTAACTGTTTTAACTGCTGACGCAAATTCAATGTATTGAAGTAGTTACTCATAACAAATCCCGACGAATTCTTTTAGCTGGCTAACTATGGGCTCAGCGTAACAGGGCAGAGAAGTCATGCACTGTTTTGATGCCTTTGAGAATAAAACAGTGCAATGATTGCGTGAAGTGATATATTCACAACACAGCATTTCATTTTATGCAACACCAAACTTCATCGCAGAGACACCTATGGATATTCGCAACGCCCAGCTGTTTTTACATTTGTCCAGCAGCCTGAACTTTGCCCGCACCAGCGAACAGATGTATGTCAGCCCTTCGACCTTAAGCCGGGTGATCCAGCGCATGGAAGAAGAGCTGAACGTTGAGTTATTTCAACGGGATAACCGCTCTGTACGGCTAACGCTGGCGGGACAAAAAGTGCAGACTTTTGTCAAAAGCTACTTAGAACAATGGCATCAACTGCAAATTGATTTGAGCGAAACCAGCGCATCGCTAAGCGGTGAAATCCGGCTGTTTTGTACTGTCACAGCAAGCTTCAGTCACCTGCCCGCTATATTAGATAAATTCCGTTTAGTTTGCCCTTTAGCAGAAATTAAGCTGATTACAGGGGACGCGTCAGCAGCTTTGGAGAAAGTAAAACAGGATGAAGCCGATATAGCGCTAGCGGTGTATCCGGAGCATTTTCCACTGAATATGGCGTTTCGTAGTATCGCCAAAGTGCCATTACAGCTGATAGCCCCTGTGATCCCCTGCAAAACCAATGATTTGCTAAGCCAAAACCCTATTCCCTGGGATTCAGTACCTTTTATTTTGCCTGAGCATGGTCCTGTGCGTAGCCGCTTTGAGTTATGGCGTAAAGCACGTATCAGTGAACCTAAAGTAGTCGCCAAAGTAGAAGGCCATGAAGCTATGGTCAGTATGGTGGCTTTAGGCACTGGGGTGGCCTTGGTGCCCGCTGTAGTAGCACAGCAAAGCCCGGCACGGGACAGAGTGAGGTATTTAACCCAAGGCGATGAATTTGCACCTTTTGATTTAGGTTTATGTACTTTATCAAAACGACTGCATGAGCCACTACTGAGAGCATTCTGGCAGGTTGCATCTGAGCTGATTTAACTCAGATGCATATTCTTTCTAAAAGCTGGCTGAATTATTTCACGACACGCAGGTGAGAGACTTTTTTGCCTTTGTTTGGATCGGTCGGTTCGTCATCCGGCGGAGTATCGCTGTCGTTATGCATATCTTCGTCAGACACAGCCTCTAAATGATGAGCATCGTCATCTGCGTCTTCTTCTGCATCAAACATAGTGCCTGCGCCATTTTCGCGGGCATAAATAGCCAATACGGCTTTAATTGGCACAGTCAGCGCAAAAGGTTTACCACCAAATCGGGCATTAAAGGTAATAACTTCATTGCCCATCAGCATATTACCTACAGCTGAAGGCAGAATATTCAGCACTATCTGCCCATTCTGAATATGCTGGGTCGGTACTTTACAACCTTTAACACTGGCATTCACCACCAGATAAGGCGTTAAGTTGTTATCTACTATCCATTCATAAAAAGCCCGGATTAAATAAGGCTTATTCGACGTCATCTCCATCAGTAACCACGCCCCCGACGAATTTCGCGCTCAGCTTCTGTTAAAGACTGTTGAAACCCATCCCGCTCAAAAATGCGGGTCATGTAAGTTTGCAGTAACTTGCTACCTACGCCTGTCAGCTCAATACCGAACAAAGGCAAGCGCCAGAGTAAAGCCGCCAAATAACAATCAATCAGACTGTACTCATCGCTCATAAAATACGGATGTTCCTGAAACAACGGCGCCATAGCTAATAAGCCTTCACGTAAATCGCGACGGGCTATAGCAGCATCAGGACCATCTTGCAGAATTTTTTCAGCTAAGCCATACCAGTCTTTTTCAATGCGATGCATCATTAAACGGGCATTGGCTCGAGCTACCGGATACACAGGCATTAAAGGAGGATGTGGGAAACGCTCGTCTAAATACTCGTTAATAATATCGGCTTTAAATAAAGCTAAATCTCTGTCCATTAAAGTGGGCAAAGAACCATAAGGATTAACCTCATAGACATCTTCAGGCAGGCTATCTGTACTGACCTGAATAATATCTACCGTGACGCCTTTCTCCGCCAGTACCATTCTGACCTGATGACAATACATGTCATTGGCTGTTGAAAACAAGGTCATCACAGCGCGTCTGTTGGCAGAAATCGCCATAGGATCCTCCGGTTATAAGCATAAATACAAAGGGGCCTTGCGGCCCCTTCAAAGGCTAACACTACTGTCCTTAGTGGACATCTCTCCAGTACTCTTTCTTCAGCAGGAAAGCGAAGATAAAGAAGATACCTAAGAAAATCAGAACCTTAACACCTAAACTGCGTGATTCCAATTTAGAAGGTTCACCTGTGTATTCCAGATAGTTCACCAGATCAGCTACTGCACGGTCGTATTCCTCTGTGCTCAGCTCTCCTGAGCCATCTGTCTTAATACCTACGTCCACTTCTGTTGGCACACCATCGACCAGACGTGTTTCAGTGGCTTTGTAAGGAATACCCTGCAGCTCCTGTAACACATGTGGCATACCCACCATAGGGAAAACTTCGTTGTTCACACCAAATGGACGAGTTGGGTCAACATAGAAGGTACGCAAATAAGTATAAAGCCAGTCTGGACCACGAACACGGGCTACGTTGGTTAAATCTGGTGGTGCAGCACCAAACCAGTTCGCCAGATCCGCTTTAGGCGCCGCATTTTTAATATGGTCACCCACTTTATTTGCAGTAAAACCTAAAGTTGCCATACCTACGTCATCAGGAATACCTAAATCACGGAAAGTACGGGAGTAACGCTGGTACTGCATTTGGTGACATCCTAAGCAGTAGTTCTGGAACATACGGGCACCACGTTGCAGTGACTCTTTGTCCGTCAGATCAATAGGCGCTTTATCCAAATGCACAGCTGGACCAGCTGCCATAGCTGCGCTGGATGCAACCAGCGCCAGTACAGTAAATAACTTTTTAATCATCAGGATAACCTCACTGGCAACGGCTTGGTTTTCTCGTTTTTACTGTAGAACCATAACAGGCCAAAGTAAGCAAAATAAGTGAACGAGAAAATCTGCGCTAACAAGGTATAAGTTGGAGTAGCAGGCAACACACCCAACACACCCAACACCACAAAGCTGATACAGAACATAATTAAGTTAGCTTTGTGCAGATTACTACGGTAACGAACTGAACGCACAGGGCAACGATCTAACCATGGCAACAAAGCCAGGAAGATGATAGCCAGGAACATAAAAATCGCACCAAACAGCTGATCAGGTACAGCACGCAATATGGCGTAGAAAGGGGTGAAGTACCAAACCGGCGCGATATGATCAGGGGTCTTCATCGGGTTTGCTGGTTCGAAGTTTGGCGGCTCAAGGAAGAAACCACCACCTTCTGGCGCAAAGAAAATAACCCAGCAGAAAATAAACAGGAAACCTACTACACCTACTATGTCCTTCACCGTGTAGTACGGGTGGAAAGGAATAGCGTCAACGATAATCTTCTTACCGCCTTTGGTGAAATATTGATGGAAAGTAAATTTATCAGACACGTTATCTTCAATTTTCTCGCCGGTATTTTCACGTTTTACATCAATACCGTCCGGGTTGTTTGAACCCACTTCATGCAGAGCAATGATATGCAGGAACACCAGAACTACTAAAACTAATGGCAGAGCAATAACATGTAATGCGAAGAAACGGTTTAAGGTTGCACCAGAAATAACGTAGTCACCACGGATCCACAAAGTTAAATCATCACCAATCACCGGAATAACACCAAAGATGGAGATAATAACCTGAGCCCCCCAGAACGACATCTGACCCCAAGGTAATAAATAACCCATAAAGGCTTCAGCCATTAAGACTAAGAAAATCAACATACCGAAGATCCACAGCAATTCCCGTGGTTTCTGGTAAGAACCATACATCATGCCACGCAGCATATGCAGGTAGACCACCACAAAGAAAGCTGAAGCACCGGTGGAATGCATATAACGCAGCAACCAGCCGTAGTCTACATCACGCATGATGTATTCCACTGATGCAAAAGCACCCTCTGCTGTAGGAACAAAGTTCATGGTTAACCAAATACCAGTCAGGATTTGGTTAACCAGCACTAACATGGCTAAAGAGCCAAAGAAGTACCAGAAGTTAAAGTTTTTTGGTGCTGGGTACTGCATCACATGGAGATTCATCTTCTCCATAAATGGCATGCGGTACTCAATCCAGCTCATAAAGTTTTTAAACATTAAGCTGTCCCCTCATCTTCACCAATCAAAATGGTGGTGTCATCGACAAACATATAAGGTGGGATCATCAGGTTTTTAGGCGCAGGAACGCCAGAGAACACACGACCAGCCATATCGTAGGTCGAACCATGGCATGGACAGAAGAAACCAGAAGGAATGCCTTCAACCTGTGCATCAAAATCGTTCATCAGGTAAGTAGGAGAACAGCCCAGGTGAGTACAGATCCCCACAGCAACAAAAATTTCAGGCTTTTTCGAACGGTGATCGTTTTTAGCGTATTCAGGTTGTTGCGGTTCTTCTGAGGCAGGATCACGAAGTTTATCTACTGCTTTGGTCAGACTTTCCAGCATAGCTGGCGTCCGTTTGACGATCCATACAGGTTTGCCCCGCCACTCGACCCGAATTAACTGCCCGTCTTCGAGTTTGCTAATGTCAGCGGTGACTGCAGCACCAGCTTGTTTAGCTTTTTCACTCGGATTCCAGGAAGCAATAAAGGGAACAGCAGCTCCAATCGCACCAACCCCACCAACTACAGAAGTTGCTATGGTCAGAAAGCGACGGCGACCATGATCTACAGGCGCATTGCTCATCCACTCATCTCCACGTTAAACGCTTAAATGTTGATATTTTAAGCGGCTGAATTACAGCGATTATTATAAGTTGAAAAATACGGCGGATCATAATGAAAAGCCCTGCTTTACACAAGGATTTAGCCGAATTCTCTTTGTTCTGGCATCAGTTTTTCGACGAAATACGAAACCAGAATAGTCAGTAAAACTTTGCATCACCATGTTTTAACCTGAAAAAGACATTTCTGTCATGATCAAGCGCAACACTAGCAGATTTCAGTCTAAGAAAAATCACCGCAATTGAACTCAGCCTCACGCAGGATAATGATCAACAAATAGCGATGCAGCACTGCTCCGAAGTCGGTAGTGAAAAGCAGATAATAAAAAACCCGGTACAAGACCGGGTTCTTTGCAACAAAAAACGAATTAACGTTTTGAGTACTGTGGACGCTTACGAGCTTTATGCAGACCCACTTTCTTACGTTCAACTTTACGGGCGTCACGAGTGACGAAACCAGCTTTACGTAATGCAGGGCGCAGAGACTCGTCGAACTCCATCAGAGCGCGGGTGATACCGTGGCGGATTGCGCCAGCCTGACCAGAAATACCACCACCTTTTACAGTGACGTATAAGTCAAACTTGCCTACCATTTCCACTAACTCTAACGGTTGCATAACAACCATACGAGCAGTTTCACGACCGAAGTATTCAGTGAGAGAGCGTTGGTTGATAACGATGTTACCTGAACCTGCTTTGATGAATACACGAGCTGTAGAGGTCTTACGACGACCAGTACCGTAATATTGATTAGTTGCCATGTTCTGCTCCGATTAGATATCTAAAACTTGCGGTTGCTGAGCAGCATGTTGATGCTCTGCGCCTGCATATACTTTTAACTTACGGAACATAGCGCGGCCCAGAGGACCTTTTGGCAACATACCTTTTACGGCTGCTTCCAATACCATCTCCGGCTTCTTCACCAGCAGTTTTTCAAAGTTAATTTCTTTGATACCACCAGGGAAACCACTGTGAGAGTAGTACATTTTGTTTTTTGCTTTGTTACCAGTGACTGTCACTTTGTCAGCATTTACAACGATGATGTAATCACCGGTGTCAACGTGTGGAGTGTACTCTGGCTTGTGCTTTCCGCGTAAACGAAGAGCGATCTCAGTTGCGATACGACCAAGTGTCTTACCTGTTGCATCAACAACGAACCAGTCACGTTGCACGCTTTCTGGCTTAGCAGTAAAAGTTTTCATCTAAAAACTACCCAAAAAAAAATAACACTGTTACACCTAACACAATCTTCATTGTGTCGCTTATCGCACCCCTTCGAGTACATAAACTGCCAGGCTACGGCAATTTCAGGCTGTAACGTGGGCCGGCCGCGGATTATATAGTAACCAATGATAAAAAACAGCCATTTGCAGAAAAAATTACGGTAAATGTTGTTTCGCCAGATAATCGTGCGATTGCATCTCCTGTAACCGGCTTAAACAGCGCTTAAATTCAAAGGACAAAATGCCCTCTGTATAGAGCTGCTCCATCGGCACTGCGGCTGAAATAATCAGTTTGACGTGGCGCTCATAGAACTCATCCACCAGCGCAATAAAACGTCTGGCGACATCGTCACGGGTTTGCCCCATCTGGGTGACATTAGACAACAATACAGTGTGGTAACACTTACTCAATTCCATGTAGTCGTATTGGCTGCGAGCTGTCTCACAGAGTTCAGGAAAATCAAACCAGATAATGCCGTCGGCTTCTTTGCGACTGGTTAAAGTACGGCCGGCAATTTCAATCTGCGCCTGCTCCTGCCGCGGTTCAACCGATAGTGCCAAAAAGTATTCCGCCAGATTGCTGTCGGCTTTTTCATCCAGCGGCGAATGATAAATTTCAGCCTGAGTCAAAGTACGAAGTCGATAGTCGACACCACTATCGACATTCACTATGTCTGTATGCTGTTTAATTAATTCGATAGCAGGCAGAAAACGCGCCCGCTGCAGGCCATTGCGATACAAACCATCAGGCTCTATGTTTGACGTTGCCACCAGCGTAATACCACGGGCGAATAACTCCTGCATCAGGGTGCCTAAAATCATCGCATCTGTGATGTCTGAAACAAAAAACTCGTCAAAGCATAAAATATCGGTTTCAGCTTTAAAACGATCGGCCACTACTTTTAACGGATCCGACACACCAGGCAGAGATTTCAGCTCCTGATGCACTTTGTGCATAAAGCGGTGAAAGTGAATACGCAGCTTACGTGTTCCAGGCAGGCATTCATAAAAGGTATCGACCAGATAAGTTTTACCACGGCCTACGCCGCCCCAAAAATAAAGGCCCTTTAGTGGCGTTATTTCAGGCTTTTTGCCTAGCAATTTTTCGAAGAAACCCTGTTTGACCGGTTTGTCCTGCACAAATTGCTGATACAGACGTTCCAGCTGCTGCACAGCGTTTTGCTGGGCCGCATCAAACAGGAAATCTTCGCGTTTGAGGTCTTGTTGATATTTTTGCAGTGGTGTAGTCATGCCGGATATTGAAAAATAAGCCAATTAACCCTAAATAATGGTCGTAATAGTAACATGCCTTACCACTCTGGATAAGAAGATAGGTTAAACTATTGTTGAACTAACTAATTTTTCAGGAGTTGTTATGACTGTTACTTTTGCCTTGGCCTGGTTAATAGCTGGCTTAGTGGTTGGCATAGTGGCAACCCGCTTGTACTGTTTGCGTCAATTTAATCAAAGCAAACTACAGGTGGAGCTAAACGAAACCAAACAACAGCTGCAACAATATCGTAGCGATGTGACAGAACATGTGGAAACGACCCATCAACTGATGAGTCAGCTCCACGAAAACTACGAAAAAATTGCCCGCCATATGACTCAGACCAAGATGCAGTTGATCGAAAGACCAACTTTTGATAACCGCAGTGAGCTGAATTATTTCTCAGCAGACACTACGGCACAAATACGCCAGTCGATCCACAAACTGGATGAGCGTCGCAAAGTAAAGGATGAACCATCCTATCAACCGCTGGATTATTCCAATACCGCCAGTGGTTTAATGAAAAATAAAACTGAGCAAAACTCATCGGACAACTGAACTTTTCGACTGGTAAAGCATTCTTAGTGACGTCATCTGAACCTTAGTGAAGTCACTTGTACCAAGGAGCATTACCTACTATGAAGTCGCAGTTATCTTTAGTCAGTATCAGTATTTTTGCCGCTTTACTGCTGGCGCAGCCTGCGCCAGCTCAAGCCAAGTTGCCTTTTTTTGGCGCAGGCGATCAGGAAATGCCAAGTCTGGCTCCGATGCTGGAGAATGTCACTCCAGCTGTTGTAAACATCTCTGTTGCCGGCAGCCGCGAAGTGCGTCAGCGCTTGCCTGGTGCTTTAGAGCAGTTCCTTGGTCGTGGTGGTGAGCTACGTCAGGAACAACCTTTCCGTGGTTTGGGTTCAGGTGTCATCATTGATGCTAAAAAAGGCTATGTAGTCACCAACCACCATGTGATCAACGAAGCTTCCGAAATTCAGGTGACCTTAAAAGACGGTCGCAGCTTTAAAGCCAAAAAGATTGGTGAAGATCCTGAAAGCGATATCGCACTGCTACAAATAGAAGCAGAAGATCTGACTCAAGTCGCTTTGGCCGACTCGGATGCCTTAAAAGTGGGTGATTTCACTGTTGCCATAGGTAATCCCTTTGGTTTAGGCCAAACCGTCACTTCAGGTATTGTCAGTGCCTTAGGTCGTGGTGGCTTGGGTATTGAAGGTTATGAAGACTTTATCCAAACGGATGCTGCCATCAATAGTGGCAACTCAGGTGGCGCTTTAGTCAACCTCAAAGGCGAACTCATCGGCATTAACACTGCAATCCTGGGACCGAATGGCGGCAACATCGGTATTGGTTTCGCTATTCCAGCCAATATGATGAAAAACCTGGTGGCTCAATTTATTGAATATGGCGAAGTACGTCGCGGTGCTTTAGGTGTGCGGGGTGGCGACTTAAACGCTGAAATTGCCAAAGCCATGAAAGTGAAAGCGAATAAAGGAGGCTGGGTGCAGGAAGTCATACCTGGTTCGGCAGCCGATAAAGCGGGCCTGAAAAGTGGTGACATTATTACTCATCTGAACGGCAAGCAGATTGATTCATTTACCGAAATCAGAGCTAAGATCGCCACTTTGGGTGTAGGTAAAGAAATTAGCTTAGGTATCTTGCGCGAAGATAAAGCCATGACAGTGAAAGTGACACTGGAAGCGGCTGAAGCAACTACGGCAGAAGCTAAAACACTACACCCTATGCTGGAAGGTGTCACCTTAAGTGATGGTAAAACCCCGGATGGTGAAAAAGGTATTGTCATAGATGAAGTCGCTGCACGATCACCAGCTGCTGCTTTAGGGCTTGAGAAAGGTGACGTCATTGTCGGTGTTAGCCGCAGCCGTGTGACAACCACTAAAGAGTTACGTGAGATATTCAGTAAAAGCTCTGGTGTGATAGCACTGCAGGTACAACGCGGTGAACGTATCCTTTATGTACTGATACGTTAACTTTTTGCAGTAGCAAGCCTGTGGCTTGCTACTGCTCCCGTTATTTTAGTGTTATGCTTGCAAAATCTTTCAGTCTTTTAATTTCTTCCTGTGCCCAAACTTCTGATAAGTCTATTAAAAAGTGTCGCTTACGGTCTGGCAATCGCTATGCTGTGGCTGGTCTTTTTCAACCAGGAACAAGGATTGAAGCTGAATTTTTGGCAGCAAAAAGAGCAGCTGCCTGCGCCTGTTTCCTATTCTAAAGCAGTACGTGCTGCAGCACCTGCAGTGGTGAACGTTTATACCAAAAGTACCACCCAGGATCCCCGTTCTTACCAGAGCCGCACTATAGAACGCCAGGAACTGGGCTCTGGTGTCATTATGAACGCTCAGGGTTATGTACTCACTAACTATCATGTGGTCTATGGTGCTGATCAAATCTCTGTAGCATTGCAGGACGGTAGAGTCTTTGATGCTGTGTTGATTGGTCAGGATCAATTAACGGACTTAGCCGTATTGTATGTTGAAGCAGATAACCTGCCTGTAATACCGCAAGATGCCAGTTTAGAACCTCAGGTGGGTGATGTAGTGCTGGCCATAGGTAATCCTTTTAACCTGGGACAAGCTATTACTCAAGGCGTGATCAGCGCTACAGGCCGCGCCGGGTTAAGCCCAGCCAATGGTTATGCTGACTTTATGCAAATGGATGCGGCCATTAATGCCGGTAATTCTGGCGGCGCTTTAATTAACAGCAATGGCGTTTTGGTTGGGATCAATACCGCCGCTTTTCAGCGGCAGCGTAATCAGGACATTCAAGGGATATTTTTTGCAGTACCCTATCGCTTAGCCAGTAATGTATTGCAGAAACTGATCCAGCATGGTCGGGTGATCCGTGGTTATTTAGGCGTCAGCGGTGATCCCGTGGTGAACCCTGCCGGTGATCTGATGATATCCACAGCGCAAACCTTATTTGGTGTGAAAATCAGCGCCATCGAGCCTTTAAGCCCTGCAGCTATCGCAGGTTTACAGGTCGGCGACGTATTGCAGAAAATCAACGGTGAGACACTGACCAGCGTGCATCATGCGCTGGATTTAATAGCCGAAACCCCACCTGATACGACTTTGCAAATGTCCATCGAACGCGGTGGTAAAACATTGACTGTGCCTGTAGTGATCCGCGAACTGAACTAAAGATTTACTAAACTAACAACTAAAAAAGCCAGTTTTTCACTGGCTTTTTTAGTTCTGTTATAGCACCCGATCAGGCGGGAGCATTGATGCGCTGAATATTAGCGCCCAAGCCTTTTAGCTTGTACTCGATTTGCTCGTAACCACGGTCGATATGGTAAATACGATCAACCACTGTCTCTCCCTCAGCCACTAAACCTGCAATCACTAAGCTGGCGGAAGCTCTTAAATCGGTTGCCATTACCTGAGCGCCCATCAGCTTATCTGTATGCTTAATCAGCGCTGTATTGCCTTCCAGCTGAATATCTGCGCCCATACGTTGTAATTCAGGCACATGCATGAAGCGATTCTCAAAAATAGTCTCTGTGACCATTCCCACACCTTCTGCTACCACATTCAGTACAGTGAACTGAGCTTGCATGTCGGTCGGAAAACCAGGGTGAGGTACTGTTTTCACATTAACTGATTTTAAGGTTCGGCCTGTCATGTTCAGACGGATCCAATCCGGTCCGGTAGTGACGTCAGCGCCAGCTTCCCGTAGTTTCTCCAGCACGACTTCAAGCTCAGCGGGCGATGCATTTAAACAGCTGACATCACCGCCTGTGACAGCAGCAGCAACTAAAAAAGTACCGGTTTCAATCCTATCAGGTAATACAGTGTGACGTGCGCCGTGCAGCTTTTCTTTACCGGTAATACGGATGGTATCAGTGCCTGCGCCCTGAATATCCGCACCCATAGCAATCAGATACTTGGCTAGGTCCACCACTTCAGGCTCACGTGCAGCGTTTTCAATGATAGTTAAACCGTCAGCCAGCACCGCAGCCATCATCAGGTTTTCAGTGCCTGTGACACTGACTATATCCATGAAAATATGAGCCCCCTTTAAGCGGGTCGCTTTGGCTTTGATATAGCCAGCTTCCACTGTGATCTCTGCACCCATTTTGCGCAGACCATCGATATGAAGATTCACCGGACGTGCGCCAATGGCACAGCCGCCAGGTAAGGACACTTCGGCATGACCAAAACGGGCTAACAAAGGCCCTAAGGCCAAAATAGAGGCGCGCATGGTTTTCACCAGCTCGTAAGGTGCCATCTGACTATGAATAGCAGTTGCATCCACTGTCACCTGATGGTCATCACGGCTAACGTCAGCACCAAAAATACGCAACAATTTAAAGGTGGTGTCAATGTCTTTTAATACAGGAACATTGCTAAGCACCGAAGGCTGCTCTGCCAGAATGGTGGCAAATAAAATAGGAAGTGCGGCGTTTTTAGCACCGGAAATAACAACGTCACCTTTTAAAGTGGCGCCGCCTGAAACCAGAAATTGTTGCATTTTTAACTACTATACAGGTGGGTTAAGTAATTTTTCACGGCGCCATTGAGTCGGCGTGAAAGTTTTTATTGAAACAGCGTGAATACTACCATCAGCAATAGCCGCCATCAAAGGGGCATAAATCATTTGTTGCTGCTTCACCCGGCTCACACCGTCAAAACAGTCACCTATTGCCGTCACAGCGTAATGATTGCCTTCGGCTTTAACATAGACTTCAGCAAGCTTTAATTCTTCGGTTAACAGTTGCTCAATGTCATTACACTGCATGGCCTTTATCCTCTTTTTCTAATGGCAACAAAGCCAACACATCTGACAACTGCGCCAGAGAAATTAACTGCTCCGGCACACGACGCATTTGGATAGTCAAACCGAGTTTAGTAGCTTGCGCCACCTGATGTAGTAACCAGGCAAGACCTGCTGTATCCACTAAAGCCAGTTCGCTGAAATCAAACACTACAGTGCCATTTAGTTTTTTTAATAACTTAAATGGCCACTGGGTTGGCACTGTGTCCCGGTCTAAAGCTCCGGCGAAAAACAGAGTTTGTTCTTGCTGACTAATTTTTAGCATCATTACCCTGCATAGGAGCTGTAATAGGAGCTTTTGATTTTTCGATTAACAGTGCGGTGACGCTGGCTAAACCTTGTTGACGGATCAGATTACCCAACTCAGCTCTTTTACTGTCCAGCAGAGAAATACCTTCTGCCACCATATCGAACACCTGCCAGTTTTGAGCATCTTTAGCACGGCGAAGTTTAAACTCGATATTGATATCTGGTTTACCCGGATCAATCACGCGGGTTTTGATGGTGACAATATTCTGATTACCTACGGCTTTAGCTGGTTCAAAAATTACTTTTTGATTTTTATACTGGGTCAGAGCACCAGCATAAGTCGCCACCATATAATCTTTAAAGGCCACCACAAAAGCGTCACGCTCTTCTGGTTTAGTTTGTTTGATATAGTTGCCTATCACGCGAAACGCGGCATAACGGCTATCAATGTAAGGTACTAATTCTTCATTGACGATAACGCGTAAATGCTCCAAATCTTTTTGGATCACAGGTTGATCAGCAGAAATACGGCGAAAGGTTTGATCCGCTACAGATTCAATCATTTTGTACGGGTCATCATAAGTTTTTACTTCAGCGGCGCTAGCCTGAGCAACCAGCCCAAAAGAAATCAGCGCAGTAGCTGCGATTTTTACCAGCAAATTTTTCATGCTTAGTTACTTCCTCTATTAAATAAGAATTGGCCAATCAACTCTTCCAGTACGATAGCCGACTTGGTGTCCTCTACATAATCACCGCTTTTCAGAATGCTGACTGTTTCGTCGACAAAACCAGGTTGTAACCCTAAATACTGTTCACCCAATAAACCTGAGGTCAAAATAGCCACTGAGCTGGTTTCAGGAAAATTGTTGTATTGGCTGTCAATTTCCATCGCCACTACAGGTGAGTACTCTTCAGTATTCAATTCAATAGAACGCACACGCCCCACAACCACGCCTCCTACCTTAATAGGAGAACGCACTTTTAAGCCGCCAATATTTTCAAACTTGGCATACAGCATGTAAGTCTGACCAGAGCCTGTCATACCGCTGTTCGCTACTTTCAGAGATAACAACAAAAAAGCGGCGATAGCCAGAGCAACAAATAAACCAACCAACACTTCGATTCTGCGAGATGTCATTTTTTATCCACCAAACATTACAGCTGTTAATATAAAGTCAAAACCTAAGACCGCTAAAGAAGAGGTGACTACTGTCTGTGTGGTCGCCTGACTGATCCCTTCAGAGGTTGGAACCGCATCAAAACCTTTATGTAAGGCTATCCAGGTCACAATCAAGGCGAAGACAACACTTTTAATCACACCGTTCAGAATATCCTGTTGGAAGTCGACATTGGCCTGCATGGCTGACCAATAACCACCACCATCCACACCTAACCAGTCCACACCCACCAGATGGCCACCTAAAATACCTACGGCAGTAAAGATCAAAGCCAGTAATGGCATGCTGATCACACCAGCCCAAAAACGGGGAGCGATAATACGGCGCAGCGGGTCCACAGCCATCATCTCCATACCGGAGAGCTGCTCTGTTGCTTTCATCAGGCCAATTTCAGCCGTCAAAGCGCTACCTGCGCGACCCGCAAACAATAACGCTGTAACCACAGGGCCTAACTCACGCAGCAGGCTCAAAGCCACCAAGGGGCCTAACATTTGTTCAGCGCCAAATTTAGACAGTACAGTGTAGCCTTGTAACGCCAGCACCATACCGATAAACAACCCCGACACCAGAATAATCAGTAAAGACAGCACACCCACCACGTACAATTGCTTCAGCAATAAAGGGAAGCTTTTGCGTGGTGTTGGCCAGGCAATCAGGGCACCAAACAACATTAAAGTTGCACGACCCATACCCTGGATTTTAGCAATACTGTGCTGTCCGAGTTGCTGTAACTTATCCACTATCACTTCGCTAACTCCATTAATTCAGTACTGTAATTGGCTGCTTTAAAGTGGAAAGGTACAGGACCATCAGACTGTCCCTGTAAAAACTGTTGCACTAAGGCAGAAGGATGAGCGCGAAGTTCATCTGGCGTGCCCTGCCCTATCACTTTTCGTTCAGCGACTACATAAACATAGTCGGCAATACTCATCACTTCATTCACATCGTGGGATACAACCACGGAAGTTAAGCCCAAAGCGTTATTCAGTGAACGGATCAAGCGCACTATCACGCCCATTGAGATAGGATCCTGTCCGGCAAAAGGCTCATCGTACATAATAAATTGCGGGTCCAGTGCAATGGCACGGGCCAAAGCCGCACGTCGCGCCATACCGCCTGAGAGCTCTGCTGGCATTAAATCGCGAGCACCACGCAATCCTACGGCCTCGAGTTTCATCAACACCATCAAACGGATGATCTCTTCTGGCAAGCGGGTATGTTCACGGATAGGAAAAGCGACATTGTCATACACTGACATCTCACTGAACATGGCGCCACTTTGGAACAACATGCCCATTTTTTGCCTGGCTTTGTACAAATCTTTACGACTAAGCTGCGGAATATTCTGACCATCGACCAGAATTTTGCCCTGTTCAGGTTTGAGCTGACCACCGATAAGACGCAATAATGTGGTTTTACCTATACCACTTGGCCCCATAATGGCGGTGACTTTGCCACGCTGAAACTGCATGCTCATGTCGTCATAGATCACACGGTCACCGCGTTTAAACGTCAGGTGCTGAATGTCTACCAGAATATCTGACACGTTGATCCTCGTTGATAAAAAACAGTAGCGCGTATCGCTAGAATTAAAGGCGCGCAATATACCTAGGCACAGCAGCGACTTCAAGCGAAGCGGATTCACAGAAGCCTGCTATTGTATAGGTTTTTCGCCGCAACAACCTTATAAAAAATAGTAACAACTGATTGCAAAAACAGAATAATGTGATTGTTTTACGTAATCTTTTGCATTTAGGTCAGAGAAGCACGAAAATATCAGCCTCTGTGTATGGGCATAAAGTGTGCCGCGCTGAAAATGAATCGCAGCTTAATATTTCAGCTCTGCCTGGCCTAAGTGATTGGTTTTGCAAACAGCATCCACACAATAGAGCAGGATAATCACGCAGTTTTTCTTACTGGATCCTTTCCAAAGAACTACAGATCAAACTAAGTTGGCAATGGCTATTAAATGGGGATTTTTGCATGACTCTGGATTTTCGCCCTCAGGCTCTACAGGTATTACAGATTGAAGCCACAGCAGTCACCCAACTGGCCGCTTACATAGATGAGAGTTTTAATTTAGCTTGTCAGATGATGTTTGACTGCACAGGCCGGGTTATTGTCATTGGCATGGGGAAATCCGGTCATATTGCCAATAAGATTGCAGCCACCTTAGCCTCCACCGGCACACCAGCATTTTTTGTGCATCCGGCAGAAGCCAGTCATGGCGACTTAGGCATGATCACTCAGGATGATGTAGTCCTTGCCATTTCCAACTCAGGTGAAACCGCAGAGGTGCTGGCTATAGTGCCAGTACTAAAACGTCGAGGTATCAAACTGATCAGTATGACAGGCCGTCCTGAATCAACCTTAGCCACCTTATCCAATGTCCATCTCTGTGTTCGGGTAGAACAGGAAGCTTGTCCTTTAGGACTGGCCCCTACAGCCAGCACCACAGCAACCTTGGCTATGGGTGATGCAATAGCAGTAGCTCTATTGGATGTGCGGGGTTTTTCTGCCGATGACTTTGCTTTATCTCATCCGGGTGGCAGCTTAGGGCGTCGTTTGTTATTACGACTGGAAGATGTGATGCACAGTGGTGAGGCTTTGCCAGTGGTTCATCACCAGGTCAGTCTGAAAGAAGCATTATTGGAAATATCCCGGAAAGGTTTGGGCATGACGGCTATTGTCGATGATGCCGGCAAACTGGCAGGTTTATTTACCGATGGCGATTTACGCCGCGTTCTGGATCAACAAGTCGATTTACATCAGGCCAGTATTGCCAGTCTGATGACCAAAAACTGTATCACGGCTAAACCTGCTATGCTGGCGGCAGAAGCCTTACAAGTGATGGAACAACGAAAAATTAACGGGCTTATCGTCGTCAATGAGCAACAACAGCCTGTAGGTGCGCTGAATATGCATGATTTATTAAAATCCGGAGTACTCTGATGTCGTCTTTATTTTCACAGATGTATCAAGCCATCAGCCCGGAGCTGGAACAAAAAGCGCAGCACATCCGTTTATTGATTTGTGATGTCGACGGTGTGTTTTCTGACGGCCGTATTTATATGGGCAACCAGGGCGAAGAACTCAAAGCTTTTCATACCCGCGATGGCTACGGCATTAAAGCGCTGCGTCATGCCGGTATTGAAGTGGCCGTGATTACAGGCCGTCGTTCAGAGATAGTGCAGCAACGTATGACCTCACTGACTGTGCCTTACATTTATCAGGGGCAGGAAAATAAACTCGCTGCTTTTGCTGAACTCCAGCAAATACTGGGACTCCAAGCGTCACAAATCGCCTTTATTGGTGATGACTTAGCGGACTGGGCCGTAATGCAACACTGTGGATTAAGCGTTGCAGTTCAGGATGCACATCCTTACCTTGTGTTGCATGCAGACTACCGTTGTCAATTACCTGGGGGTTTTGGTGCAGTACGTGAACTTTGCGATTTGTTACTGACCGCTCAGGGCAAATTTGCTGAATTTTCAGGAAGTAGTACATGATCCGTCAATTCCTCTGGTTAGTGCTGATCGTAGCGGGTGCTGCGGGTTTTTACAGTTGGCAACTGCTGGATCAGGAACAAAGCGGCACGCCAGCCAATCAGGACAGTCAACCTGATTATGTGGCGCAAGATCTGACACGGATGATTTATAACGAGGAAGGCCATCTGTCAGATTTAATCCGGGCTCAACGCATGGAACACTTCGAGCGCTTTGGTTTTTTACAATTTGATTTCCCTATCTACACCATTTATCAGGAAAAAGTGCCATTATGGCAAGTGACAAGCGAGCAGGCTGTGCTTTATCCTGACGATAAACTTATTCTTGAACACAGAGTGGAACTGCGCAATATGGCGACAGACCCACTCTTTACCCGAATAGAAACCAATGCAGTTGAGCTTTTATTCAACAGCAATACGCTGCAATCGAACGAACAAGTGCGGATTTTTGGGCTGGGTTTCCAGATCACAGGCCAAGGCATGCAGGCCGATTTGAACGCACAGAATATAGAGCTGAAAAAGCATACTAAAACGGTTTATTACAATGAAAAGTAACATTATTTTATTGAGTATCGCTCTGACATTCAGTAGCGTCGTTCAGGCAGGACCTGATGATTTCAAAAAAGAAATTCAGGTCGGTTCCGATCGCCAGTTTGGCTCGATCAAAGACAAGGTGATGACTTTTGTCGATAATGTCAAAGTAGAGCAAGGCAGCTTACTGATTGAAGCCGACAAACTTGAAGTCATTGCCAGCGCGGGGAAAGGCAAAGAGGTGTTTATCGCTTCAGGCCAACCAGCCACCTATTCACAGCTGCTCGATGGCGAAAAGCCAATCAAAGCCAGTGCGAATGAAATCCGCTACGACGTAGCCAATGGCACGCTGGTGCTGACTGGTAATGCGGAACTGAGTCAAAATGGCAGCATGGTGCAAGGTGCAGTGATTAAATACAACCTTGAAAAACAAGAGCTGGAAGCGGAGTCTGACGGTAAAAAAACCGAGCGAGTTACCACTGTGTTCAGCCCGGAAGGAAAACAAGAATGAAGTTAGTCGCGTCCCATCTGGCTAAAAGTTATAAAGGCCGCCAGGTGGTCAAAGACGTCAGTCTGGAAGTGAATGCAGGTCAAATTGTCGGTTTACTTGGGCCAAATGGTGCGGGTAAAACCACCACTTTTTATATGATTGTCGGCTTAGTCCCTTCCGATAAAGGCAAAATCACTTTGGATGGCAAAGAGATCACTTTTGATCCCATTCATGCCCGGGCCCGTTCCGGCATTGGTTACTTGCCGCAGGAAAGCTCAATATTCCGCAAACTGACGGTCTACGACAATCTACTTGCCATTTTGCAACATCGTAAAGATTTAACCGAAGAGCAGCGCGAAGAAAAAGCCGATGCGCTGCTGGATGAATTCCATATAGGTCATATCCGTAATAGCCTGGGCATGAGTTTATCCGGTGGTGAACGTCGCCGGGTGGAAATAGCCAGGGCCTTAGCCGCAGACCCGGCATTTATTCTGTTAGATGAACCTTTTGCTGGTGTTGATCCCATTTCAGTGTTAGATATTAAAAAAATCATTCAGCATTTGTGTCAACGAGGTATAGGTGTGCTGATCACTGACCACAATGTGCGCGAAACTCTTGATGTCTGTGAAATTGCCTATATTGTAAGTCATGGAGAACTGATTGCTGCAGGTACCCCGGCTGAGGTTTTAGCAAACCAACAAGTTCGTGATGTCTACCTTGGTGAGCAATTCAGGTTATAGTTTAAAACAACATCCGAATAGGGTTGTTTGGAGAAAATAAGAAGTACATGAAACCGTCTCTGCAACTTCGTCTTGGTCAGCAGCTCACAATGACTCCGCAATTGCAGCAAGCAATAAAACTGCTGCAATTATCTACCATTGAACTGCAACAGGAAATTCAGGAAGCGCTGGATGCTAATCCTTTGCTTGAAGCTGAAGACGACTATGCGGTGTTTCAGGAACCCTCATCCAAAGAATTAAATCACGGTGCCGAGTTTGACGCCCCTGACTACGACAGCAGCCATGATGAGCATTACGAGCCAGAGGTAAAGGACAGCAGCGAAGCGATGTCCGAGCAAAACATCAAAGAAGATTTGCCACTGGACAGCCATTGGGATGATTTAGTCAGCGCAGCCCCTGTAGCAGGCGCTAATAACTTCAATGGCGATGAAGATACGGTATTTCAGGGCGAAACCACAGAAAGCCTGCAGGACTATTTACGTTGGCAAATGCAGCTAACACCTTTTTCCGACACTGACCGAACCATTGCCGAAATCATCATCGAAGCCATAGACGAAAACGGTTTACTGACGATAGACACAGACGAAATTCTTGAGTCTTTGGGCATGTCTGATGTGGAAGCGGACGAAGTCGAAGCGGTAATCAAACGTATCCAGTTATTCGACCCTGTTGGTGTCGGCGCCCGCAGTATTCAGGAGTGCTTATTGGTACAACTGCGCCAATTCGATCCTAAGACTCCTTATCTGGCGGAAACCCGGCATATTATTAAAGAATATACTGACTTTTTAGCCAACAGAGATTTCCGTTCTCTGATGCGTGTGACTAAACTCAAAGAAGATGATTTAAAAGAAGTGATGCGGCTTATTCACAGCCTGAACCCACGACCAGGGGCAGATGTGATTCGACAAGAACAGTCCTATGTGATCCCGGATGTGTCGGTGGCGAAAATTAAAGGACGCTGGATGGTTGAGCTCAATCCTGATGCGATGCCAAAGATCAGAATTAACGAGCAATATGCCGCCATGTCACGTAATGCCCGTAACGCATCCGATGGTCAATTTATTCGCTCCCATTTGCAGGAAGCCAAGTGGTTTTTAAAGAGTCTGGAAAGTCGCAACGAAACTTTACTTAAAGTGGCCAACTGCATAGTGCAGCAGCAACAGGCTTTCTTTGAGCACGGTGAAGAAGCCATGAAACCCATGGTGTTAAACGATGTTGCAGAGATGGTGGGCATGCATGAATCAACTATTTCCCGTGTCACCACACAAAAATATATGCACACTCCCAGAGGAATATTTGAACTTAAGTTCTTTTTCTCCAGTCATGTAAGTACAGAGAGTGGCGGTGAATGTTCATCCACCGCAATCCGCGCCTTTATAAAAAAATTGGTGGCGGCGGAAAATCCTGCCAAACCTTTGAGTGATAGCAGGATGGCAGAAATACTGTCAGAACAAGGGATTAATGTCGCACGGCGTACCATTGCCAAGTATCGTGAAGCCTTGTTTATTCCGCCGTCTAATCAGCGCAAGAGCTTGCTTTAACAGCTCTAAAAAGAAGGAAGAGTCTATGCAAATCAACTTAACTGGTCGTCATGTAGAAATCACTGAAGCACTGAGAGAGTACGTCGATAGCAAATTTTCCAAACTTGAACGTCATTTTGATCATATTAATAATGTACATGTAGTGCTGAACGTGGAAAAATTGAAACAGATTGCAGAGGCTAAGTTACACCTCAATGGAGGTGAAGTATTCGCTGTATCGGAAGACGAAAATATGTACGCTGCGATAGACCAGCTGATCGATAAACTGGATCGCCAAGTTATTAAACATAAAGAGAAAATTTCTCGTCATTGATTCTGAAACTATGAACCTGAGCTCAATGTTATCGGAGGACTGCACCAAGAGTGCGGTCCTTTTTAATAGTAAAAAACGCATTCTGGAATACATAGCTGAACTGGCACATCAGCGTTTACCGGAAGTTCCTGAGTACAACATACTCGAAGCCCTGATGAACCGTGAGAAACTCGGCTCCACAGGTATTGGCGGTGGTATTGCTATTCCGCATGGCAAATTAAAAAATGTCACTACCCCTTTGCTGGTGTTTGTGGTCAGCAAGGATCCAATACAGTTTGATGCTATTGATAACCAGGCGGTGGATATTTTTTGTGCCATCCTGATCCCGGAAAATCAGTGTCAAACCCATTTATCCACGCTGTCCGGCATAGCCCGGATGCTCAGTCAGAAAGACTTCACCAAGAAAATCCGTCACAGTGCCAACAGCCACGATTTGTACCAGTTGCTGATGGTGGGAGCTGAACAGGTGATGGCAAAATGAAGTTATTGGTCGTCAGCGGTCGATCGGGTTCGGGCAAATCAGTTGCCCTGCGCGTCATGGAAGACCTTGGTTATTATTGTGTAGATAACATCCCGGTTAATTTACTACCGACTCTAGCAAATGCGGTGATGGGGCAATATGAGCGGGTCGCTGTTAGTATCGACGTGCGTAACTTGCCACAAGACCCGGATGAGCTGACCGATATTCTGTCTTACCTGCCGCACAAAGTTGACCTGACCATTCTTTACCTCGACGCCGACCATACCAGCCTGATTAAGCGCTTCAGCGAGACCCGTCGCTTGCATCCGCTGTCGCATCAAGCCATGTCACTGGATGAAGCCATACAACGCGAACAGCAGCTGCTGGACCCCATCTCCAGCCGAGCAGATTTGTATCTGGATACCACAGAGCTCAACGTGCATCAGCTGGCGGAGCAGTTACGCGAGCGTATTCTGGGGCAAAAAACCGGCCGGTTGGTGATCTTGTTTGAATCCTTTGGCTTTAAATACGGTATTCCCAAAGATGCTGACTATGTATTTGATGCGCGCTTTTTACCAAACCCACATTGGGAACCAGAGCTGAAGATCCTGACAGGATTAGATAAACCTGTACAAAACTACCTGTCATCACAGGCTGTAGTGGCTCAGTATATCTGGCAAATCAATCAGTTTATCGGCACCTGGCTACCACACTTAGAACGCAATAACCGCAGTTATCTGACCATAGCTATAGGCTGTACCGGCGGTCAACACCGTTCTGTGTACATCGCCGAATCTTTGGCTGAAAGTTACCGTTTACAGCGCGAGGACGTACAAATCCGTCACCGCGAATTAGTGAGACACCATGGCCGATAAATTCCAAAAAACTGTCACTATCGTCAATCAATTGGGCTTGCATGCCAGAGCCGCATCCAAACTGGTGCAGTTATGCCGTCAGTTTGATGCCAAAATTGAGTTACAGCAGGAAGGCCAGGTTGCAGATGCCAGCAGCGTGCTTGCATTGTTAATGCTGGCAAGCAGTAAGGGTAAAACTCTGGAAGTCTGCACCCAAGGCGCTCAGGCGCAAGAGGCGCTAACCGCCGTAGTGGCTTTGATTGAAAACGGTTTTGACGAAGAAAACTAACTGGCCTTAAAGGCTGGCCTTCTCTTTACCTGATGTTTGTTTTGCCCCTTCCAGCTTTAAATGTAACGCCGCTTTAATCAGCATATGGGCAGTAATAGGTGCGGTGATAAATAAAAACAACGCGATAAGCAACTGCTGCACACTCAACTCACCTTTGACGACGTTAAAATACGCTATAGAAGCCAGCACTAAAGCCCCTAAACCTAAGGTAGTTGCTTTGGTTGGGCCATGCAAACGGGTGTAAAAGTCCGGCAGTTTCACCAAAGCGACTGAGCCCATTAACACAAATAATGACCCAGCCACAGCCAGGATAGCCACCAGCCATTCAGTCATGCTCATCTGTTACTCCCTATTCAATGATATCGCCGCGCAATAAAAACTTACACACAGCGACAGTGCTGACAAAACCCAGCATGGCGATCAGTAGCGCCACTTCAAAGTTTAAGCTGGTGCCAAGATAAATTCCGTACAGCAAAAGTAGCGCTATGCTATTGATATACATGGTGTCCAGTGCCAATAAACGATCCACCACTGAAGGCCCACGAATAGCAGCATATAAATTCAGCAGTAAAGCCAAACCTACCACCACAAAACAGCCTTGAAGTATTAAAGTCAGCATTAAAATATCTCCTTTAATGGCGCTTCATAACGTTGCTTCACCTGTTCAATCAGCTCTGCTTCATCGGCTAAATCCAGCACATGCAGCAGCAGAAAACGCGGCTCTGTACCTTCTGCATTCAGTGGTAACACGTCCGCACTGACTGTACCTGGTGTTAACGACACAGTGCTCGCTAGTATGGTAATGGCCAGATGATCGGTTAAATCCAGCGGCACTATCACAAAAGCAGGTCTTAGCTTTTTATTAGGACCAAGTACAAGACGAATCACCTGCAGGTTCGCGACAACAATATCCAACAATACCATCAGACCGTAAGCCATGGCTGCGCCTGGCTTTTTGATACCGGGTTGGATCAGACGAAACTTATGGATAAGCAATGGGATCAGCCAGGCCAGCAATAAGCCAAAAAATAGATGGATCAAAGCCACACTGTTATTCAGTAACAACCAGACCAGAAACAAAAACAAACTACGGACAGGGGTTGGCCACCAGTTCTTAAAAGACAACATCAGAAGGCTCCCGGACTAAGAGTAGCAATTTGCTGTAGTTGAGCTGCTGCAGCCTGACACCAGGCCGTTAATGGTCCGGCAAACAGGCTTAATAACGGGCTTGCAGTCACCAACAGCAATAAAGCACCAGTGCGACGCCCGCCCGCCAGTCGAGCTTCGACATCAGAGCCTGAGACTTGCCAGAACAAAATACTTCCTGCTCTGCTCAGTGCAATCAATAACAGCACACTGCTGCCTAATAAAAAGGACCAATACCACAACATAGCGCTACCTTGAGGTACAGCCTGTAGCAGTAATAGCTTACCGATAAAACCTGAAAAGGGCGGCATGCCTACAATACTGAGCGCCACTATGATAAAAGCAGTGCCCAGTACCACAGGCTGGGCTATCTTGCGTCCGTTGACCAGCCTGTCTCCAGCTTTGCCACGCTGGTTCGCAATTAAGTCCGCCAGTAAAAATAAAGCCGCGGTCGCCAAAGTTGAGTGCACCAGATAATACAACAGCGCCTGCACCGCCTCCGCTGTGCCTAAAGACAAAATAGCCACCAAAGAGCCTACAGAAACTATCACCAGATAGCTGGCCATTTTACGCAAGTCTTCACTGGCTAACACGCCGAGCACTCCCATCACTATGGTCAATAAGCCGGTCCACCACAGAACAGGGAAAACCCAGTCAGCGACAAAACCTGCATCCTGCAACACCATAGCAAAAACCCGCAATAAGCTATAAATACCCACTTTGGTCATAATAGCGAATAAGGCTGCCACTGCAGGGGATGCGGAAGAATAGGCATTGCCTAACCAAAAATGTAAAGGCATCACTGCCGCTTTTAAGCCAAACACCACCAGCAGTAGTGCGACAGCGGCCTGTAATAATTGCAGCTGGGTGTCGGATAAAGTCGCCACTTTGCTGCCTAAATCCAGCATGTTCAAAGTGCCTGACGAACCATAAATCAGTGCCAGGGCAAACAAGAACATCGCAGAACCAACCAGATTCAGAATCACATAATGCACTGCGGCTTTAGTTTTAGCTTTACCACCGCCGTGGATCAGCAAAGAGTACGAGGCAATGAGCAGCACTTCAAAAAACACAAACAAATTAAATAAGTCAGCAGTTAAAAAGGCGCCATTAATACCCATCACCTGGAAATGTAATAAGGCATGGAAAAAAGGGCCGTTTTCATCTTCACCACTACTGGCATATAAACTGGCCGCTAAAGCTAAGACTGAAGTCAGGCACAACATCAGACTGCTGACCTGATCCAGCAATAAGCTGATGCCAAAAGGCGCAGGCCAGTTACCCAACTGATACAGCTGGGCCGGGGCGTCCGTGCTTTGCAGCACCAGCAACACACTCAACAACAGCAACACCGCAGAGCCTCCGACACTTAAGCAGCGGCGTAATAACAGGTTCTGATCAAAAGGCGGTAGCATCGTCAGCAGAGCCACCAACAAAGGCCAGAGAATGGGCAGAATGATCAGATGGTTCATGACGAAGCCCCTTGTCGGGTATTTTTCGCCACCGGCAATTTGCCGTCGACATGATCATTACCTAAGTCGGCGCGGGCACGAATAGACAACACCACCAAAAAGGCAGTCATGGCAAAACCAATCACTATGGCAGTTAACACCAACGCCTGAGGTAAAGGGTCGGCATAGTCTTCTGTGGCTTTAAGCACAGCACCTGCGCCTATCTTTAAGCCGCCACTGGCAAAAATGAATAAATTCACGGCATAAGACAACATGGTCAATCCCAGCATGACCGCAAAGGTTCTGGCCCGTAAAATCAAAAACACCGCACAACAGGTTAAAACCCCTATGATGATTGCAACCAGTAATTCCATTAGCTTTGCCCCTCATGCACAGGTCTGTGGTCTGTGGTCATTTTACCCAGATTGGCCAAAATCATCAGCGTAGACCCCACTACGGTCAGATACACCCCTAAATCAAAAGCTATAGCACTGGCCAACTCTATTTCACCTAACAGCGGCAACTGGAAGTAATCAAACCAGGAGGTTAAAAAAGGTCGCTCAAACAGCCAGCTGGCGGCGCCTGTCAGAGCCGAAATCAACACACCTACCGCAACCAGCCTGTGATATTCCAGCGTCAGCCGCTGTTTTACCCAATCCACGCCCTGAGCTACATACTGCAGAATAATAGCAATAGCCGTGATTAAACCTGCGACAAATCCGCCCCCCGGCAAATTATGACCACGGAAAAAGATATAAACCGATACCAACAGCGCCAAAGGCAATAAAGCCTGTGACACTACAGCCAGCAACATAGGGTGTTTATCCAGCGCCCATTGCCGCCCTTCTGCATCCGAACTGGGTTTAAACAATGGCAAACGGGTTAATAACTTAAAGATCCCTAAAGCCGCTATACCCAAGACGGTAATTTCGCCCAGGGTATCAAAACCACGGAAGTCGACCAGAATGACGTTAACGACGTTATAGCCACCGCCTCCGGTCTTCGCATTGGCGAGGAAAAACTCAGAGATCCTTTGCTGCGGTTCCAGCATCATGGCGTAACTCAAACTGCCAATCACCACACCACAGACAGAAGCAATAGCACCATCGCGAATAAGCCGGCCAGCATTGGATGCTCTGCTGATTTTATGCGGCAAGAAAAACAGTGCCAACATCAACAGCACTATAGTCACTACTTCAACCGACAACTGAGTGAGTGCCAGATCTGGTGCTGAAAAACGCACAAAAATCAGCGTGACCACCAAACCTACGATTGAGATCATCACCAGTGCCAATAAACGCTGACGCTGACACAACACAGTGGCAAAAGCAGCAATGATAGCGACCAGCACCGCAGTGAACATCAGCCCATCAACAGGTAACATAGCTTTATGCCGGGTAAACTGTCCCATTTGCTGCAGTGGCCAAATCAGCAGCACAATCACGATCAGAAACAGCCATAACAAATAACGTTGCAGGGCCGAAGATTCAAAACGCTGATGCCACTGTTGTGCAAAAGCTAACAAAGCTTTGATTTTCTGCTCAAACAACATTAAAGGATTCAGCTCAGGCAATTCGGCCTGAAAACGAAATAAGTGTTTGCGATTCAAATACAGCAAAATACCCAAAGTCAGTGCCATCACACTCATCAGCAGAGGCAGATTTACACCATGCCAAATCGACAAACTGTATTCAGGTAAAGGTCCGCCCAACGCAGCACTGGAGGCAACAGCCAGTAAATCTCCCACTATGTACTGCGGAGCTAAACCCACCAAAATACAAAGCGCCACTAAAATTTCGACCGGCACCCGCATATAACGAGGCGGTTCATGCGGAGTGCGGGGTAAACCTCTGGGTTGACCGTTAAAGAACACGTCGTGAATAAAACGGGCCGAGTAAGCGACGGATAAAGTGGCCGCCACTGTCGCTAGTACTGGAATTAACCAGGACAAAGCGCCTAATACATCCTGGTGTAAAGTTTCAGCGAAAAACATCTCTTTGGATAAAAAACCATTGAGTAAAGGCACGCCTGCCATAGAAGCTGAAGCCACCATGGCCAAAGTGGCCGTTACCGGCATAAATTGCCAGAGACCATTGAGTTTTCGCATATCCCGCGAACCGGATTCATGGTCGATAATACCGGCGGCCATAAACAACGAGGCTTTGAAAATAGCGTGATTAATAATATGAAAAATTGCCGCTACTGTCGCCAGGTCTGTATCCAACCCCAGCAACAAGGTAATCAAACCCAAATGACTAATGGTCGAATAAGCCAGCAGGCCTTTTAAATCGTGCTGGAATAACGCCAGATAAGCGCCAACCAACAAAGTCGTCATGCCCGTGATCGTCACTAACAGGAACCATAAATCTGAGCCTGCTAATAACGGATACATCCGCGCCAGCAAAAAAATACCAGCTTTGACCATAGTAGCCGAATGCAGGTAAGCACTGACCGGAGTCGGTGCCGACATCGCATTAGGTAACCAGAAATGAAATGGAAACTGGGCAGATTTGGTAAAAGCCCCCAACAACACCAGAATTAAAATCACAGGATACAAGCTGTGCTGTTGCAGCACATCCGCCTGAGATAACACCAGGTCCAGTTCAAAACTACCCAAAACCTGGCCAATCAACAAAATACCTGCCAATAAAGCCAAACCGCCAAAACCCGTGATGGTTAATGCCATACGGGCACCGACTCGCGCATCCGCTCTGTGCCACCAAAAACTAATCAATAAAAAGGAGCTGATACTGGTTAGCTCCCAAAACAGCCAAAGCTGTATCAGGTTATTCGACAATACTATGCCCAGCATGGCGGTCATAAACAGCATTAAAAAACCGTAAAAACGCGCCATCGAATCTTTAGCAGCAAGATAATAGCGGGCGTATAAAATCACCAGTAAACCAATACCCAGGATCAAAAATACAAACAGCAGTGATAAACCATCCAGCCTGAAGCTGAACGACAGCCCCAAAGCCTCGACCCATGGCATTTTGTAGAATAAGGCTTCACCGGCAAATACAGCAGGCGCAAGCTGCAACACAAGAGCTAATGCAGCAGCAGGTAAAATAGCAGTAACCAAAGCACTGTAACTGCGCGACCAGCTTTTTGTCAGCATAGGCACCAAAGAACCAATCAGGGGAAATAAGACTAATAGCAGAAGTTCAATCATGGTCTTGCGTCCTCTTTGCAGGCTTAACGGCGTTCATTTTCGTCGACAAAGAAACGACCTAAGCAGTGTGGCAAGCAACAAATTTTTTTGCGCCAGACAGAGGGTGAAATACCCCGAAAATTCTATATGCCGTACTTTATACCTTTCTGAACCAAGGCTGTCCAGACGTTCCGGCGATGACAAGCTGAAGAGGGAAAAACAAAGGATCAGAGGTATAGCCCCCTGATCCTTAACAACTTAATGTCCTGTCGCTACAGCAGCGGCGGCCGCTGCTGCATCATAATGGTGGATCCAGCCTGCGGCATAAAGCCAGTGTGTTACTTCAGGCAACAGGAAGGTCGTGCTGAGTAAACCAACCACGGCCAGCACTACAGTGTAAGGCACAGCCATCCAGACCATCTTCATATAAGACAAACGAATGAGTGGCGCTAAAGCACTGGTCAGCAGGAATAGAAACGCGGCCTGACCATTTGGTGTGGCCACACTTGGCAAATTGGTACCGGCGTTAATCGCAATAGCCAGCATTTCAAATTGTTCACGGCTGATAGTACCTGCTTGCCATGCCGCTTTGACCTCATTGATATAGACAGTACCGACAAACACATTGTCACTGACCATAGACAATAAACCATTGGCTAAAAACAGCACCGCCATTTGTTTCTGGCCGTCGAAGGTCAAGACAAAATCGATCACAGGTTTAAACAAATGCTGGTCGATAATCACCGCTACTACTGCAAAAAATACCACCAACAGAGAGGTAAAAGGCAAGGCTTCCTGAAAAGCTTTACCTATCGCATGCTCATCTGTCACACCACAGAAAGTCGTGGCCAGAATAATCACCATCAAACCTATTAGGCCTACTGAGGCCAAATGCAGACTTAAACATATAATCAGCAGTACAGCGATAAGGCCTTGCACCCATAATTTGCTGACATCAGAAGCCGTCATACGCTCGGTCTGGTAATTGTCATAGGCAAGTAAAACATCCTGCACAGTTTCAGGCAAACGTACCCCAAAATCAAACAAACGGAATTTTTCCAGCACTATGGTCGTCAATAAACCAGCAATCAATACAGGAATACTAACTGCCGCCATACGCAGCGCAAACTCACCAAATCCCCAGCCTACAGCTTCGGCAATGATCAGGTTTTGTGGCTCACCGACCATAGTAGATACACCGCCAAGAGCTGTACCCACACCAGCGTGCATCAATAAGTTACGTAAAAAACCACGAAACGCGTCTAAATCGGCACGGGATAGTTCTGCCACCTCTGTATCTTCATTATGGTTATGTGGGTCAGGGAATTTTTTACCTGAGGATATTTTGTGGTAAATCGCGTAGAAACCTATACCGACAGCAATAATCACGGCTACTACGGTTAAGGCATCTAAAAAAGCCGACAAGAACGCGGCCATACCGACAAAAGCTAGCGACAAATTAGTTTTTGAACGCACCCGTATTAACAGCTTGGTAAAAACAAACAGCAGCAGGTCTTTGACAAAGTGAATACCTGCGACCATAAAGACCAGCAGTAAAATAACCTCAATATTCACTTCAATTTCGTGCATTACTTTCGTGGTACTGGTCATGCCCATTGCAATAGCTTGTAATACCAATAAACCGCCCGGCTGCAACGGATAACATTTTAGTGCCATCGCCAGGGTGAAAATAAATTCCACCACCAAAGCCCACCCTGCTATGTAGGGATTTTGTAAAAACAAAATGGGGTTAATAAAAAGAAAAGCGATGATACTTAGTTTGTACCAGTTGGGCGCCTGCCCAAGAAAGTTATTGTACAGAGCCAAAGCCATGCCTGATGGTTTCATAGTGTCTACCCAAGTTCGAATTGTTGCGTGTTGGATTTATGTTTTGTTATTTACCATAGTTCAATTCTGTGTAAAGGCGATGACAATTAGCACAGAAATTATCAGGTAGTTCAGTTTGTTATACATAGCGCATCTGGGTTTGTCCAGACAGATGAAGGCAGCAATGAGACCAGCGGAGCAAATAAAAGACCAACGCCATAGTGTCAAATCAATTTGGTTAAAAATAGCTTTGGGTGATAAGAACAGAATGTAACCAACATAAAACACCCAAAAAAACATAAAATTCATCAACTCTTCAGTTGTCACTTTTAAAAAAAGTAAGTAAAACATCTGAGCTTGTTGAACTTTATTCACAAAAATAAAAATATCAGCTTAACTTAATTGAAGTACTTACTGCAGGAAACTTATTATGGCAATACTCAATGTTGCACAGGTCGCCGCCTTTTTAGGTATTCAGGAGATCCGTGTTGAACGTCTGGCACGCGAAAATCTGCTGGTTGCTAACGGCAAGGATGAACAAGGCAAACCTCTGTTTGACGAGGAAGATGTAAAGCGCTACAAAATTCTGGCTGAGCGATTAGGCGGACTTTAATAACTTAGCGTTGAACAAGCCGCAGTAATAGCTGATAACAGTCTGCTGCGGCTTGTTTGTATCTCGGATCTTGATTGTCCAGCTCTTCCTGCCAATACCATAACCAGCAAAAACCTGCGTATACCACTTTAGCCAAGGCTAATTTCTCTACTAATTGTGTGCTGCAGCTATCCCTCCTCGATGCCCTATAATTGTCAAGCAACAGCTGTTGTTCAGCCTCAGATAACTCAAACTGAACTATCAATGCCACTAAATCAAACACCACATCCGCCAGTTGGCAATACTCAAAATCAATCAGCCATAACTTGTTCTGCCACAACAACATATTCTGTACGTGCAAATCCATATGGCACAAACCTATATCAGCCTGGAAATACTGCAGATCACGGGCAGCCGTGATCAAAGGCAACCAGATTTTTTCTGCTTGTGCTGTCCAGTGCGGCTCCAACTGTTTTTTCAGTTGTTGCAAATATAACCAAGGGTCCAGTACTGCAGTTTGCACTGGCAACTGATGCAAAGTCGCCAGTTTTTGGGCTAGTGCCAGCAGGTTCTGTCGAATGTGGGCAGCCGAAGGTGGCAAAGCATCAGGTAAAAACTCAGTGATCAGCATGCGCTGATGATTATTCAGACATAAAGGCGCAGGCGCCAATCCCACGGCGGCGGCGGCATGCTGACAACGTAATTCCTGCTGCCGGCACACTCCTAATACAGAAGGGCCATAATGGCGCACTACGTAGTGACCTCTGTCCGTTTGCACCTGGTAGGAACTGGTTCTTTTGCCTTGTGTCAGTTGTTTTAACAGCAGCGGTTTGTGATCAGCAAAAAACTCCAGTTGTTGGCATAAATGCCAGATCACAGAGGAAGAGTCTGCTGCTGTTGTTGCTGATAGCTGCTGCGCCATACAAAAAATCCGATCAGGGCAATGATTGTATAGAGTACAAAAAGTGCCGTTGTAAAATACAGATGTTTTTGGATATAGACATAAATACAGACCGCGTCTATCACCACCCAATACAGCCAGTTCGATACCACTTTGCGTGCCACCAGATAAGTGGTCATCACACTAAAAGCTGTGGTTTGTGCATCGATGTAAGCAAAATCTGCATGAGTGTATTGGTCCATCAGATAACCCAGTACAAGTCCTGCTATCGCTGTGCCACCAATTAAATTCAGATGAGTACTGGCGGACCATTCGGTCATGCCCGACTGCCCTGCAGGTAATAGCTGCTTTTGTTGGCGCCAGCTGTACCACCCATACAAAGCCATACCAGCATAATACAGCTGCAGCAACGCATCAGATAACAACGCCGAATGCCACATAATATGGGTGTACAACAAAGTGCTGAGCAATGCTGCCGGCCAGCACCATAAACTTTGTTTCATTGCTAAAAGTACGTAAGCCAGCGCCAACAAAGTCGCCGCCAGCTCAAGCTGAGTCAGAGTTTGCCAGCCGCTAAACAGCTGCCACCAAGCCTCTGTCATGGCCGTAAATCGCCATGCAGAAACTTCACTACAAACACGACTTTGCCATAGGTTTCAAACGACCAGCGAATGCCTTGCTGCAACAACGCCATCACTTCGTCGTAATCCCCAAAGACTTGAGTGCTGAGTGTATTGGTGATCACCAGCACATGCGGGTTAGTGTTTAACAGCTCAATAAAACCTTTGATAGGCTCAATGTAATCACTGGTGAGTGGGTACTTACTGATTTCTATAGATAATTTCATCATTAATTCCTTCACTGCTGATTAAAACTGGTAGCTGGCGGTCACACCTATACGGCGTGGTTCACCCAGTTGTTCATAGGTATGAGGCTCGTAGCCATCCCGCGGGTCATTACCAAAATAAAAGCCCCGCACGCCGTAGTCTTCATCCAGCGTATTGCGGCTCCACAGCGCCAATTGCACCTCGTCCCACTGGTACTGCAGGCGTAAATTCACTAAATGCATTTGCTCTGAGCGGGAATCATGACTGTCGGAGTAATAAAAGGCCGCTTTACTTTGCAGACCCAGATTAAAACTCAAGTTTGACGTCAGTAACCACTCACTGTTGACACTGTATTGATACTTGGGTGCATGGGCCTGATCGCGGCCTGTTTTATCTACACCTTCTTCCGTGACAAAACCACGGATTTCGCTATCGAGCCAGGCTGCATTAGCAAATAAAGTCCAGCTCTGAGCTAATTGAATGCGACTTTCCACCTCTAATCCATGATTTCTGCCCGAAGCGGCATTATCTATAAAACCAATAAAGGACTGATCACGGGTGACCCAACTATTGACCTGCATCTCATCACGCCACATGGCAAATAAAGCGACACGGCTGACGATCGTCTGATCAGCTGAACTGCCTTTGACACCAAACTCGGCGTTCCATAAAGTTTCAGGTGAAAAATTGGCTTTACTGTTTAAATAATATGCCAGTTCATTCACACCACTGCCCTGCGCTTTACCAAGAGCTTCACCATTCACGCCACCTGCTTTGTAGCCTCTTGAACCTAACCAATACAGACTTGTTGAATCGGTCAGCGCTAAACTCAAACTCAGTTTACCGCCCCACATCAGCTCGTTGTTTTGCTGGGTTATACCATTGCTGTCACTGTATTCATCGTCATACCGCTCCGCGCGGGCGCCAGAGGTTAAACTCCAGCCATCCCCTAAATCGCTGGTCCACTCACCAAATAACGCCAGGTTCTGCCGTTTAAAATCACTGAAAAACTGCGCGGCCTGCCATAAATCCCAGTTCCAGAACTGGCGTTCTAAATCCGTTTGCTGACCACTGGCATACCAGCCCGCTACCCAATTTGCCTGCTCTTTACCTAAAAAGCGTTGCTCCAGACTCCACTGATCCCGCTGCCTTAAGTAGCGGTCTGTCGTCGCGTAGCCATCTGGGTGAATACCTTCATAACTCCAGTCTTCGTCAAAGCCATAATCGGTATCGGCAGTCAGGCCACTCAACTGCGTATAGACATTAGCCCAACTTAAACCCTGGTAATCTGCTTTAATCGCCAAAGCACGGCTTTGCTGTTCATCCTGGCCAGGTTTATCCGATAAGGTGCTGCGGTTTCTGTCTAAAGAAAACACATCGTAGCCATTATTGATATCGCGGTAATGGCCGATAAAATCCAATGTCAGATCGCTCGTCGCCAGATAACGCAGCGCAGCACGGGCAGTAGTTTCGTCAATATTGTTGGTATCGTCACGATTTAAAAAGCTGTTATCGATAAAGCCATCTGAGCTCTGGTGATCAGCAGCCAGACGATACACCCACTGCTGGTTGATTGCATTGCTGTACGCACCGCTCAGCTGGTAACTATCGTAGTTGGCCACAGTAGTACTTAACTGGCCTTCGCCTTCAAAGCTGGGCGCATTAGAGGTCAAATTCAACATACCGGCCATCGCATTGGCACCAAAGCGGGTCGCTTCAGGTCCGCGGAATATCTCCACTTGCTGCACATCAGCCAAAGAGCTGACACCTAAAGCTGAATAATCAATGCCATCAATCAGCACACCCACCGAAGGATTAATGCTGTCGACAAACTCACTGCGCTCGCCTATACCCCGAATTTGTAAAAAACGGCCACGGGAGGCACCAGCTGAAAAGTTTACGTTGGCGGCTTGTTGCAACAAATCATCTAAATGCTGAGCGTTCTGACGGCTGATATCCTGCTGACTCAATACCAGAATACTACCAGGTAGCTTTTGCAACTGCTGCTGCCGGAAATCGCCTTGCACCAGAATACGCTCTACCGCCTGTTCAGACGCAGCGTTTTCTTCAGCACTGTTCGCACTAGCAGTTGTGGATAAGGCAGCCAGAATGGCCAGGGATAAATAAGAAATTCGAGACATATGATTCTACTCCAAGTCAAAAAGTAGGATCACCAAAGCAAAAGGAATACAGAAGTACCATCCCTCCGCCGGTATGATCCGGATCAGGTTCGAAGGGTTCGCGTGTGACGGCGTCTCAGCTAAAAGCACCCCTTGGTTCGCGGCGCAGTGTATCGGCTTTTTTTCAGACAGGCAATTGCCAGATCTACACCTTTATGCAGATCTGGCTTACGAATTAAAGCAAAGCAGGTAAATACCAGCTGGCAATAGAGAAATAAATCACGACACCAGCCACGTCGGCGATAGAGGTGATCAAAGGTCCGCTGGCGGTCGCAGGGTCCATGCCAAAACGACTAAGTAAAAAGGGTAAAGACAAGCCCACTAAGCTGCCCACCAAGACCACTATCATCATAGTGGCGGCGACTACCAGCGCTATATCCAGCCCGCCTCGCCAGTAGCCCAGCGCGTAGACAGCAAGTGCCATAGTCAAACCTAATAAACCGGCCACCAGAACTTCCTTGCCGAGCATTTTGCCCCAGTGGCGTAATTTGATATCGCCTGTAGCCAGAGCCCGCACCATCAAAGTGCCGGACTGAGCACCAGCATTTCCGCTGCTGGCTATCAGTAACGGCAGAAAAAACAGCAAGGCTATATGTTCAGAAATAATGTGCTCAAATGCAGCTAAACCTGCACCAGAGAAAATATTACCAAACACCAGCACCACCAGCCAAACCACACGTTTACGGTATAACAGGCTAATTTTGGCATCTTTAACACTGCCTTCGAGCTTGCCGATAGTAGCGGTTTTGTGAAAGTCTTCGGTGGCTTCAGCTGCGGCAACGTCCATCGCGTCATCGTGAGTGACAATACCAACCAACTGCCCTTGCGCATTCACCACAGGAATAGCAATTAAGTCGTATTTGGCCACCAATGACGCCACTTCTTCCTGCTCCGTATCCACTTTGACATGGATAGGATCATGTTTCATCACGTCATCCACCAGCGCATAAGTCGGCGCCAGAATTAACTCACGCAAGGACAGAGCACCAATTAAAGTACGGTCCTGATCCACCACATAAGATAGGTAAATGGTTTCTTTGTCTGGTGCTTCGTTACGCAGTACCTCAATGGCTTGAGTCACAGTTAAATCCGGTGACAACATAGCGTAATCCGAACTCATAATGGCACCAGCCGTGCCTTCAGAGTAGGAAGACAAACTAAGGATGTCGTCACGTTCAGCTTGGGCCAAAGCCGGTAACAAAGCTTGTTTTTGCGCGTCAGACAGTTTGTTAAACAAGTCGGCTCGTTCATCAGACGACATCTGACGGATCACCGGAGTGAAGTCTTGCCGGCGCACTGTATGCGCCAGTTCTACCTGCAATTCTTCTGGCAAGTAGCTAAAGACGTCAGCTTGGGTGCTTAATGGAAAACAACTTAATAGTTGCCACTGATGTGCTGTGGAAAACTCAACCAAAGCACCGGCTAAATCGGCAGCGTGAGTATCAGCCAAACGCACAGGTAATACAGAGAAATCGCCGCTCTCCAGAGCAGCACGTAAGGTATGGATCAGAACTAAGAGTTCCATGTTTTCACCTCGAACTACGGGCCGTAGTCGCAAGGTCCAGACAAACCAGCGGTCTACAGCAAAACTAAAGAGTTAAGTTGTATGTCAGGCCAGGCCTGTGACTGGGTACGTCCATAAAAACGGAACTCTCCTCTGCAAATGGAAAGGAATATCAGCTTAACTTATTGCTGATACAGCAAAAAACGAGCATCATTTTACCCCTGTAACCACTTAACCTCAACTTAATAGCGGCCAGAAGTGCAGGATTTTCTTCAAGCTGCATCCATACGTCACAAGGACACAAACATGTTTGCCGAAAATAAGGCGCTTTGGTGGCAACCTCAAACGCTGTTGAATGAACAAAGCTGTAAAATTCAGCTGGGGCCCCTGCTGATCTTTTTGCAACGTAAAACCGGCGAATGGCGGCTGGCTACTGAATTGCTGGCTAATGCAGAACATCAGGAGCTGGAAGCTGAACTGCTGGCTCAATGGCCACAGCATCGTCTGGCCAGCCGTTTTGTCTTTGAAAACGAGCCGCTACAGTTTTGCCTGAAACCTGTATTAGCAGACCGTCCTGTAGTGGTAAAAACCCATCAGCCTGTTTACATACCGCCTGGTGAACAAGTGACCTTTTATATCAGCAGCCCTGTCAGTATTCGTATTGAAGTGCAGCAACCAAATTTAATATTGCAGGAAGTGCAAAGCCAGCGTTTATCCGACACCTGGTTTGGCCCCAACACCCAAATTGGTGAACTTTGTTACGCCGATAAAACCCAGGCCAGGCATAGTAAAGAAGAATTGCCCAGGCGGGTCCACAAAGCCGTCACTCCTGTTACTGTGAAAAATAACGCCAGCCAAATGATGAGTATCGAAAAACTCAGTTTGCCTGTGCCTTATTTATCCTTGTATGGTCTGACTGACGGCAGTTTATGGACAGATCAGGTGCTGCTTGATCATCAGGACGCCGCTGAACTGAGCCGATTGCAGATCAGTAAAAAAATGCCGGCAGGTTCAGATGGTGCAGAGCGTTTAGCCAAACCGCGTTTGTATATGGAAAAACATGGCCTGTTCCGCGCTTTCAGTGATTTATTTGCTCATGCAGCAAGCCGAGGTTCTTTATGATTGATCTGGTGATTAACTATCTGGATTCCGACAAGTTTTTCTCTTTACTACAGGCGGGCATGTTATTTATTGTCGGCTTCTTAGCTGCAAGTTTGTTGGCCCGCACTACCTATAAAGTCTGCTTAAAACGTTTTAGTCCTCATCATGCCACTTTAAGTCGCCGTTTAGTTTACTGGCTGGTATTGGCCTTATTTATTGCCAGCGGTTTAAAACAGTTAGGCTTTAATTTAGGCGTGTTATTGGGCGCAGCCGGGGTGCTGTCTGTGGCTATCGGCTTTGCCTCTCAAACCTCAGTATCAAACCTGATTAGTGGTTTATTTTTAATAGGTGAGCGACCTTTTCAGATTGGCGATACCATTAAGGTTGGTAACACTACGGGTGAAATTCTGTCCATCGATCTGCTGTCTATTAAACTACGGACCTTCGACAACCTTTTTGTCCGCATCCCCAACGAAAGCCTGATTAAAACAGAAGTCACCAACTTAACCCGCTTTCCTATCCGCAGGCTGGATTTAAAAATTGGTGTGGCCTATAAAGAAAACATTAGCCAGGTTCGGCAAGTATTACTTCAGGTTGCCGAGCAAAACCCTTTAAGTCTGGATGAACCTGTTCCTGTATTTCAGTTTTTGAGTTTTGCCGAGTCATCACTGGATTTGCAATTTTCCGTCTGGACCAAAAAAGAAAACTACAGAGAATTGCGTACTTGTTTACTGGAAGAGATCAAACAGGCCTTTGATCAGCAAGGTATTGACTTGCCATTTCCGCAGCGGGAGCTGAGTCTGAACCCAAGTACTTTAGCTTTGTTGGGTTCTGCACAAAATAACAAGAACCAAAGATAAGCAGACAACGACTAAAAGATGATCTCAGGCTTTTTCCTGCCTTCTACGGAAAACTGTGTCATGATAAAACTCAATCAACAAGAATGGACGTTGTAGTGTTGAGAATGCCTAAGATGTATAGCCTTAGTTTACTGAAGCCGCTGACAGCAGCTGTCGTAGGAGTATTGCTTAGTCTAAGTAACCCAGCTCAGGCCTCAGACTTGTGTTCTTCGGTGGAGAACACAGCTGATCTTAGTGCCTATCAGGGACAAACTATTGCCGAAGTACGTTTTATCCGCAACGATGTATTTGATTTAGAGCAGCCCAATACCTACTGGTTTCACCGCTTCGCCAATCGTACTCATAAGATCACCACAGAAGCCACTTTGCAGGAAGACGTATTGTTTAAGGCTGGCGATGTGCTGGACGCCGATAGTCTGGCAGAAACCGAACGTTTATTAAGAACCAGACGCTATCTGCGTAAAGTGGAAGTGCGTGTCAGTCATCAATGTCCGGATCGGCAAGTCGTAGTGACTATCAGTAGCTGGGACAACTGGTCTTTACTCCCTAAAATTTCTGCCAGCCGTGAGGGTGGAGAAAGTCGTTCTACCTTTGGGTTAGCCGAAGACAACCTGTTTGGCTCGGGTAATCAGGTGAACCTCGATTATGAACATGATAGCGAGCGTACCAGTTACCTACTCAATTTCCGTTCACCCAATATGTTTGGCAGTCACTGGGGCTTAAACACCCGCTATGCTGATAAATCTGATGGTGAATCCTATTTAGTTGCCGTCGAAAAACCTTTTTATCGTCTGAATGCGCCCTGGTCTTTTGCCTTAACGTTGGAGCAAGACAGTCAGGATATCAACGAGTACCTGCTCGGCGACGAGGCCAATGAATTTCAAAAACAAAAAAGATTTTTTGATCTGCACGGCGGTTTAAAAGTGCGAGCTGCTGACAACTGGGTACAACGCCTTTTGGTTGGTGCTACGCACAACGAAGTGCAATTTGAACAAACACCGGATACCTTGTTTGGCATTCCGGTCAAACGTGATTTATCCCAGTTTTGGCTGGCCTGGCAATACGTAGAATCAGATTATCGCCAGATGTTTAATATCTACCAGTTTAACCGGGTAGAGGACATCAACTTAGGCTGGCAGGCTGATGTGAAACTCGCCTATCTGGCACCAATGCTGGGAGCTGACGATAAAGGCTGGCAAATCACGGCTGCGGCGACTAAAGCCACAGAACTGACAATGGATAACTATCTGCTGACCTCAGCCTCAGCCAGCCAGTTGGAACAGGCTGACATCAGCCAAAGCTTACTCAAAACCCATCTGATGTTAATTCATAAGTTTGATCCTCAGCATAGTCTGGTCGGTCAGCTGACGTACCAATACGGCAATGACTTGTTTCGTGATGAGCGCTTAAGTTTAGGCGGCGACACAGGCCTGCGGGCTTTTCCCTTGTATTATCAAACCGGCGAACGTCTGGCGTTGGCCACTATGGAATACCGCTATTACAGCAATTTATCCATAGCGCAGATTTTTGATGTGGGTTACGCCACCTTCGCCGATATGGGCCGCACCTGGGGGGATAACCCGGATTTACCGGGCAGCTCAGGCGATCAAACTTTATATGGTGTCGGGGCAGGTATACGACTGCTGTCAAGCCACAGCAGCCGTGGCACTATGATCCATATTGATCTGACCAAAGCTTTTGGCGGCGATGACGATTTATCTGGTGTTGAATGGCGGATATTAGCCAAACAGAGCTTCTAGTGTTCGCCCTGACAAGCCGGACAATAGACAGTACTGCGCTGGCCTAAACGTATTTCTTTGAGTTCAGTCTGACAGCTGAAACACTCCTCACCGCCACGACCATACACCAACAACTGCTGGGCAAAATAGCCCGGCTTACCATCGGTCTGGCTAAAGTCTTTTAAAGTGGTACCGCCCTGAGTGATAGCTTTGGCCAAAATTTGTTTCACGACCTGCACCAGTAGTTCAGCTTTCTCTGCAGTGAGTTGATTGGCAGGCATTTTTGGATGAATACCAGCCTGAAACAAAGCTTCATTGGCATAAATATTCCCAACCCCAACCACCACATGATTGTCCATCAACACCAGTTTGATGGCGCTACTACGTTTTTGGCAAGCAGCCAGTAACATCTCAGCATGGAAATCCCCCAACAAAGGCTCTGGGCCTAAGTTTGCCATCAGCGTATGCACTGTATCTTTCGGCTGCCACAACACAGCACCAAAACGTCTGGTGTCGTTTAAGCGCAGCATTAAGTCATTGCTTAAATAGATATCGACATGATCATGTTTACCAGCTGCAGTATGCTGCGGCACGACTTTTAAATGGCCTGACATGCCAAGATGGATAATCAATTCGCCGTCAGGTAAATGGATCAGCAGGTATTTAGCGCGACGTGTTACATCAAGCACGGGCTGCTGGCTAATTTGTAATACTTCATCTGGTATCAGCCAGCGCAGCTGACGTTGCCGCACTACTACTTTTTCGATACGTTGCTGCTGTAAATGAGGGCTAATACCTAAACGGGACACTTCAACTTCTGGTAATTCTGGCATAACAGCCTCAACGTAAAACGACTGGAAATAATAAATCGGCCTGACCTTCTGGCAAGCGATACCATAAATCTGCTTCAACTGCTTTTAACCAGTGATAATCACCAGCCTGATACAACTGCCATTGCTGCTGCGCAGGTTTGCCGGTCAGCCAGACGGATACGTGCGAAAGCAGCTGCGGGTTAATGGGATTTAATGGTGATTGTTCAGGCAAAGCAGCCTGTTGCCAATGCAGCAGTAAAACCGTTAATTGCTCTTCCGTCAGCTCAGCAGGCTGCGAACGCCAATTGGGCCCGGCCCGCTCAATCTGATGTTGTGGGAAATGCAAAGCTAACAACGTCTGAGTTGCTGAAATCAGCTGTGGCTGAGGTTCATTACGCGCTTGTTTTAAGTATTCGGGTAAACCCACAAACAGGGCGACTAAAATCACCACTGTGTAAATCATGACGTTATTCCAGCCTTTTTGACTTAAACGGATCATAAAGATAAAAACCGAGACAGAAGAAAAACAGCAGTGTAAACCAGAGTCAGGTGGAACAACCAGAAGAAAGCGAAGAAGATATAAAAATGCAGAATACTAATAGAACACAAAAAGGTCAGGAACCTTTTTCACTCACATCGTCCATGATGTTCGCCTTCGGCAGCTTACGCTGTGCAAAATAGCTATCCTGCTATTTTGTGAACATTGGAGCGAAGCGACGATGGCCCGACAGGGTGAGCGCCATGGATGGCGGCGAATACAAAAATATCGGGATATATTTTTCACTCACATCGTCCATGATGTTCGCCTTCGGCAGCTTACGCTGTGCAAAATAGCTGTCCTGCTATTTTGTGAACAATTTTACTTGATGTTTCTCAAGGCGTTTTATACAGATATAAAAACAAAAACCCGACTTGCGTCGGGTTTTTTAAGTTCAATTACTTGATTTTCGCTTCTTTGAAAATCACGTGCTTACGCACTTTAGGATCGAACTTTTTGATTTCCATTTTTTCTGGCATGGTGCGTTTGTTCTTCGTCGTTGTATAGAAGAAGCCAGTACCAGCAGAAGAAACTAAACGAATTTTATCGCGCATAATTTAATTCCTTAAACCTTCTGACCTTTAGCACGCAGATCGGCTAAAACAGTATCGATGCCATTTTTGTCGATAATACGCATACCACGAGTAGAAATACGTAAAGTCACAAAACGGTTTTCGCTTTCAACCCAGAAACGGTGAGTTTGCAGGTTAGGCAGGAAACGGCGCTTAGTTGCGTTGTTGGCGTGTGAACGACGGTTACCTACCATCGGACCCTTACCAGTGATTTGGCACACTCTAGACATGTCAATGTTTCTCCAAAATTACTTCAGCTCGAGCTTCGTTCATCCTTCTGGCCAAGAAGAATGCCCCGGATTTCTGAAAGGGCGCAATTTATACACGAAAGCCTGATCAAATTCAAGCAAATCTGTATGGTTCAGGCGATCGTTTGCACATCCAAACTTCAGACCTTTATAGCCAGCCGCGTTCGGCAAAGGAAATAACCTCTGCATCACCTACCACAAAATGATCCAGCAACTTAATGTCGACAAGAGACATGGCTTGAGTCAGGCGTTCCGTTATCATCCGATCGGCACGGCTCGGCTCTGCAACTCCGGATGGATGATTGTGAGCCAAAATAACGGCGGCGGCATTATGCGCTAAAGCACTCTGAACTACAATACGCGGATACACAGGAGATGCATCAATAGTGCCGAAAAATAACGGTTCAGCGCAAATCAGCCGATGTTGGCTGTCTAAATACAACAACATAAAAACTTCGCGTTTTTGCGCCGCTAAACTTTGTTGCAGATAACGCTTCACCAAAGCGGGTTCGGTAAAAACCGTATCCCGCTGCATACTTTGCACCAGATAGCGCCTGCTTAGTTCCATAACTGCTTGTAATTGCACATATTTAGCCTGGCCCAAACCATGGCCTTTGCAAAAGTCAGCCTGGCTGGCAGCCAATAAAGGCCGCAGGCCACCAAACTGATGCAATAAAGTACGGGACAATTCCACCGCATCCATACCAGCCACACCAGTACGTAAAAAAATAGCCAGCAATTCGCCGTCCGACAGATGCTCAGCACCATGCGCCAGCAGTTTTTCTCTTGGCCTTTCACCTTCAGGCCAGCTTTTGATACTCATCTTAGCCTCCTTGAGTTTTTGTTTTCCTTCATCTTTCCGTGTTATCTTAACGCCAACTTAACCACTTTTTGCTGCGACAGACATGGCACTATTACTCTCAGGAAAACGCATTTTATTAGGCATTAGCGGCGGTATTGCCGCTTACAAAAGTGCCGACTTAATTCGCCGTCTGAAAGAACGTGGCGCTGAAGTACGGGTGATTCAAACCGACGCAGCGCGCGAATTTATTACGCCTTTAACTTTGCAGGCCTTATCCGGCCATCCGGTGGCCAACAGCTTGCTCGACCCTGCAGCAGAAGCGGCTATGGGCCATATTGAGCTCGCCAAATGGGCCGATTTATTGCTGATAGCCCCAGCTTCGGCTGATTTAATTGCCCGCTTAGCCCATGGTCTGGCCAACGACTTGTTGAGCACTTGTGTGCTGGCAACCGATGCACCTGTGGCCGTCGCACCTGCCATGAATCAGCAGATGTATAAAAATATAGCCACCAAACACAATATAGACACATTAAAGACACGTAATTTTTACATCTGGGGCCCGGCCGCAGGCGAACAAGCCTGTGGTGATGTTGGTATGGGCCGGATGTTAGAACCTTTACAGCTGGTCGATTTAGTCCTTGAGCACTTTGCGCCTAAGGTTCAGCCTTTAGCTGGCGTATCGCTGGTGATTACTGCTGGCCCTACCCGTGAGCCGATAGACCCGGTGCGTTATATCTCTAATCACAGCTCAGGCAAAATGGGTTTTGCGTTGGCTGAAGCCGCAGTGCAATTGGGTGCACAGGTCACTTTAATTGCAGGACCAGTGCAGTTGGCGACACCAACAGGCGTAAAACGTATTGACGTGGTCACAGCTGATGAAATGTATCAGGTCGCATTAGAGCAGGCAGTCAGCGCAAGCATCTTTATTGGCTGCGCCGCTGTAGCTGATTATAAAGTGGCGCAGGTTGCGACACAGAAGCTGAAAAAAACCAGCGACGACAGCACCAATCTTACCTTAGTGAAAAACCCGGACATTATTGCCGCTGTGGCCGCATTAACCTCACAACGGCCTTTTACTGTAGGTTTCGCCGCTGAAACTCAGGATGTGGCCAATTATGCCCGCCAGAAACTGGCGAAGAAAAAACTGGACTTGATTTGCGCCAACGACGTATCAGTTCAGGGTCAGGGCTTTAACAGCGAACACAATGCCCTCAGTGTATTTTGGGCCGACGGCGAGCAGCAGTTTGGTTTACAAGCCAAAACCGAGCTGGCACAGCAACTTCTTTTATTGATTAACGAGCGTTATCTGCATGAAAAAAGCCATTGATTTAAAAATTCTCGACCCACGTATCGGCACTGAATTCCCACTACCGGCTTATGCCACACCGGGCAGCGCTGGTTTAGATTTACGGGCTTGTCTGGATGCAGAAGTACAACTGGCTCCGGGCCAAACGACCTTGATCCCTACTGGCTTAGCTATTCATATTGGTGACGCAAATTTATGCGCCACTATACTGCCACGCTCTGGTTTAGGTCATAAACACGGCATAGTGTTGGGTAACTTAGTGGGTTTAATCGACTCGGATTATCAGGGCCAGCTGATGGTGTCTATGTGGAACCGTTCGCAGGAAGATTTCACTATCCAGCCAGGCGATCGTATTGCTCAGTTGGTGTTTATGCCGGTGGTACAGGCAGAATTTACTATTGTTTCAGATTTTGACGCTTCAGACCGGGGCGAAGGTGGATTTGGTCACTCAGGCCGGCAGTAATTAGTGACAAGGATTTCCATGGCAACGACAAAACGTCCCAACCGCAAAGAAGATATTTTGCAGGCTCTGGCCGCTATGCTGCAAAGCCATGCGGGCCAGCGTATCACTACAGCAGCTTTGGCGGCTCAGGTCGGTGTATCCGAAGCGGCTTTGTACCGGCACTTCCCTAGCAAAGCCCGGATGTTTGAGGGCTTGATCGACTTTATTGAAGACACCTTGTTGTCGCGTATTAATGCGATAGTGCAGGAGCACAAACAAACCGAGCAGCGTATCGAGCTGATTATGCAGTTATTGCTGATCTTCGCCGAGCGTAACCCTGGTATCTGCCGCATTCTGACCGGTGATGCCTTACAGGGTGAACAGGAGCGTTTGCAGGAGCGCATCAGCGCCTTGTATGAAAAGCTGGAAACTCAATTAAAACAATGCCTGCGCGAACGTAAGTTACGTGAAGGTAAAAGTTTTTCTGTGGATGAAGGTGATTTAGCCAACCTGTTGCTGGGTATTTGTGAAGGCAAAATGCAGCAATTTGTCCGTTCAGGTTTTGCCCGTTTGCCAACAGCTCAGTGGCCGAACCAATGGGCTTTACTGCAGAAAACCTTATTCACGGTTTAACACTTGCTGTTTAAAAGCTAGAAAAAACCGGTCAGTTGACCGGTTTTTGTTTTCTTACTGTTTTATGAGAATTTCTGCCAGATGGCGGCAGCCCATACGAGTGCGACAAAGACAAGTGCCGAGGTCACAGCAGCTGAGCCCATATCTTTAGCCCGGCCTGATAATTCATGCCGCTCTAAACTGACACGATCGGTTAAGGCTTCAATGGCTGAGTTTAATAACTCAACAATAATCACCAATAACCAAACCCCCATCAAAATAGCAAAGTGACCAAAATCAGCAGCTAAATACCAGGCAAAAGGAATAGCAGCTAAAGTAAGCCCGGCTTCCTGACGAAAGGCGGCTTCGTTCACCCAGGCTGCGGCGAAACCTTTACGGCTACAATCCGTAGCTTTCATAATACGTCCAAAACCTGTGCCGTTTGGCTTACTCATTTCTGGCCCTTACTCTAAAACCCTAACTCACACCATACTGGGCACGGTAGGCAGACACAGCCTCTAAATACTGGGCCAGCTCTGGTTTGCCTTGCAGGTAGTTGATTAAGTCGTTTAAACAAATAATAGACACCACTTGAGTGCCAAAGTCGCGTTCGACTTCCTGAATAGCTGAAAGTTCGCCCTGACCTTTTTCCTGACGGTCCAGCGCAATCAGTACACCACTTAAACTGGCGCCCTGCGCCTGAATCAGCTGCATCGACTCACGAATTGCAGTACCGGCCGTGATCACATCATCCACCAGCATCACTTTTCCCTGTAAAGGCGAACCGACTAAGTTGCCGCCTTCACCATGGGTTTTGGCTTCTTTGCGGTTAAAGCAATAAGGCACATCTTTACCGTACTGATCAAACAAAGCCACAGCTGTCGTAGTTGCTATAGGAATACCTTTGTAGGCAGGGCCAAACAGCAGGTCAAACTCTACGCCAGCATCTTCTAAAGCAGCCGCATAAAACCGGCCTAAACGAGCTAAATCGCCGCCTGTATTAAATAAACCTGCGTTAAAAAAGTACGGGCTGGTACGGCCGGATTTCAGCGTAAAACTGCCAAACTTCAGTACCTGACGCGACAATGCAAACTCAATAAAGTCTATTTGAAACTGTTTCATAACTTAGTGTGACCTCAAAACCTTAAGCAAAACTTAAGCTAAAACTCGTTTTTGTTCATCGATAATTTCGCGGATGGCATGTTTGCCTAATTCCATCATCTGCTGCATTTCTTCAAAGCTAAATGGCGCTTCTTCGGCCGTGCCCTGAATTTCGATGATTTTGCCAGTTTCAGTCATCACAATGTTCATATCGGTTTCAGCGTTTGAATCTTCGGCGTAGTCTAAATCTGCTACAGCCGTGCCTTTATAAACACCCACAGAAACTGCAGCCACCATAAAATTCAACGGGTTGGTTTTGATCAAACCTTTAGCGCGCATAAAATTCAGCGCATCCACTAAAGCCACACAAGCACCGGTAATAGAGGCAGTGCGGGTGCCACCATCGGCCTGGATCACGTCACAGTCAATGGTAATAGTGTTTTCACCCAACAGCTTTAAATCCACAGCAGTACGCAAAGCGCGGCCAATCAGGCGCTGAATTTCCATAGTACGGCCGCCTTGCTTGCCTTTGGCAGCTTCACGGTCGTTACGGGTATGAGTGGCGCGCGGTAACATGCCATACTCAGCGGTAACCCAGCCTTTGCCCTGGCCTTTCATAAAACGTGGCACACCTTCAATCACGCTGGCAGTACAAATAACTTTGGTGTTACCAAACTCAACCAATACTGAACCTTCAGCATGAGCCGTAAATTGACGGGTGAAAGTAATAGGACGAATTTGACTCGCTGTTCTGCCGCTAGGACGCATGGTGAAGCCTCAACCTGATATTAAAAGTGCTTCATTATAGGGATTTAGGCCTTGCTGTGCCATCTATACGCTAAGTAATTGCGGCAAGGCGTTTGAACTCTGCACCAGCTAGCTGCGGCCAACAAAGTTGCAGCTTCAATTAAGACGGGTATACTCGGCATTATTTTGTATTTCAGGACTTCATTATGATCCACAGTATGACCGCTTATGCCCGCCACGAAATTCGTGCCAGCTGGGGCAATGCCGTTTGGGAAATCCGCTCCGTTAACCAACGTTATCTGGAAAGCTATTTCCGCCTGCCAGAACAGTTTCGTTGCTTAGAAGGGTTATTACGCGACAAACTGCGGCAGAAACTGCACCGCGGCAAACTGGAAATCAACCTGAAATACAGCGCGGCAAGCACAGCCGGTGAGTTAAAAATTAACGAAGCTTTAGCCAAACAATTGATGCAAAGCGCAAGTGCTCTGGCCGAGCAAAGCGGCAAAGCCCAGCTTAACGTGGTCGATATTCTGCGCTGGCCTGGTGTGATGGAAACTCAGGAAGAAGACATCGACAGCTTACAAGCCGAACTGATGGCCGCTTTTGACGCCGCCTTAGTCGACTTTGTTGCAGGCCGTGGCCGTGAAGGTGTCGCCATAGAGCAAATGATCCGCGACCGTTTGGATCAAATCTCCACTCATGTCAGCACCTTGCGCACGCATTTACCGCAAGCACTGCAATGGCAACGCGACAAAATGCTCAACCGCCTGCAAGAAGTAAAAGCCGAACTGGACCAAAACCGCCTCGAGCAGGAAATGGCCTTTTTAGCCCAAAAATCTGACGTGGCAGAAGAGCTGGACCGTTTAGACGCTCATATCAAAGAAACCCGCCATAGCCTAAAACAAGGCGGAGCCATAGGCCGCCGCCTCGATTTTATGATGCAGGAATTCAACCGCGAAGCGAACACCTTGTCCTCAAAAGCAATCTCAACCGAGATCACCAATACAGCGGTAGAGCTGAAGGTTTTGATAGAGCAGATGAGAGAGCAGATACAGAATATTGAATAATATCAATATGATAAAAAATAACTCACGCTTATAGTAGATGCTATTGAGGTCTTTGCTTGCACTTAGCTCAAGCAAAGACCCTTTCTGGCGGTCCATCGCAAAATGGTTTAGTTCATCTCCAGCACCTTGGCTCCAGTGTCCTTATTCAGAAGGACATAGAGACAAACCACTAAGAAATGTCCTTATTAGCTAAATTTATGTCCTTATAGCACTTAGGTTTTGTCCTTATCCACATGAGTGAAGAGAGCTTAATACAACAATCAGCCAAGATGCTGCTTTGTTAGCAGTTGCAGCAGGAAGTAATCTTTTTCGACAATAGCAGGGTCTGTGATATTAAAAAAATCTGCTACCTCTGCAAAAATCAACGGTTCTGGCAGCGTCATTAAGGCTGCTCGACCTGAAGCTGCATATTGCGTAGAGAAATTTTGCGGTTAAAACGTTTTTTCACGATAACTTTAGTATTCACAGGAACCTGAGTAGTCTCACCTTTGTTGTAGCGCACCAGTTCATCTGATGGTTGCCAGGCTCCCCCTAATCGCTCCAGGGCTTGTTCAGATACCATCTTAAAACCACCAACAGATGCCAGCATAGGTTTGCCCGTGATGCTGCTGATTCGGGCTTTAGCATAAAAGCCGTAACCAATTTTTAGTAACTTACCGTCAGCAACTAACTCCCGAAGTGCACGCCCTACCTGGTCATAGCCCCCCAGTTGCTCAAAATCAGCGCGCAAAAAGACATCCTGCTTAGCGTTATTGATTAGCTGCTCAACCTGTTGCTTTAACCTTAGCTTTGGCACAAGGCACCTCCAAGATACGTTGCATCCAGCTTAGCAAAAATACGACAAACTCCCAAAAACACTTTTCTATGAAACGAACGGACTGCAACCTGCATTAGAACTTTTTGAGTTCAATTGTTTGTACATCGATGTTGTCGCAATTGTAGCCCGGAATGGAATATCTTGACGCTGAATTGGGGAAATTCTGTGCTAGGCTTACTGCTTATCCACATTGGTCAAGGAGTAGAGCATGGAAGCGATCATTGTCTTTCCACTGTTACTTATGGCGTTGGGTATTGTATTTGGTATCTGTTTACGTCTGTCAATAGCTATAGGGCAGCTGAAAGCCTATCAGTACGTTAAACCGCTGAAGACTTGTGAGCGTTATATCTACTACACGCTGGCAGCAGCAATCTGCATAACCTTCTATTTCAATACCCCGATGATATTTCTTAATTCCCATAGTATGTTTAATTCAGGCAACTATTTAGCCTTTTGGTTGGAAATAAGCATTTGTCTGTGCTTATGTGTTTCTTCATTTCTTGGCGTAAAAATCGCCGATAAAGTACTTACAACACAAGACAACTAACAATGCATTATTAAAACGGGAATTAATAAATAATTTCATTTAAAAGAAAAGCTCCAAAATATTAAAGCAGCTCTTTAAGTGTTTCACCCAATACTCTTCCTAATATTGGCGGAACTGCATTTCCAACTTGCGTATACTGAGGCACTTCATATTTTCTCATCTGCCCTCCAGTCGTAATTTTCGATCTAAATACGAAGTTATCTGGAAATGACTGAATCCGAGCCATTTCTCTTACAGTCAGAACTCTAAGTTCATGATCGTCATAGTGGCAAGCATCATCAGGAATTGAGAGTGCTGCGGGTGCAGGTAAGTTAGCAACAAGAGCTTTTTGAGTTTGCTTCTTTGTTGGGTGAACTCTCAGATAATTTTCGAAATCAATTTTGTTTTTAAATCGATAAAGTTCGCCGTTTTCATGCAGGAACGTATAGCTTGATAATACTTCCCAAGTATCTTGCGTTAACTCGTCAGACTCTCCCTTTAGAATTTTGAAGACTGACTGAGTAATCTTTCTATTACCGACAATTTGAAGCACTTGATATAATCTGAACCTTCTTTTAACTATTGAGCTGTTGTTTCTAAATTCATGGTTTAATATTTCAGTTCTTGGCTCTAGCCTATTAAACATTCCATTCAGAGTATTGACGAATTTTGATGGAAGTTGCGGGTTACTAATTTTCAGATCATCGATAGCATCTCTGACTGATACTTCAGGATTATTTATCAAATGTTTGAGAAATGTGTTTTTGAAATAGTACATATCACCATTTTTGGATGACTCAAAATATTCTAAATGTCCAAAACCTAGTTCGCTGCCATGCTTCTGAACTAAAGAGAAAAACTTTAAAGACTGACTAAACAAATCAGACTCAATTGCTGAGAATTTTTGTTTAATTTGTTGAAAGTGATCATAGCGAAGACCTATAAGAATAAACCGAGGTCTATTCTGTGCCACCCCAGCATTTCTTGCATTTACGTGAAGGCATAGTGGTATATAACCCATTGATGCGAATACTTTTGCTACTTCATACCAAGCGTGAAAACTGTTTCCTTCTGTATCTTTAAAAGGTCGAAGTATACCTGTCACATTCTCCAACAAAACTAACTTAGGTCGAGTAAAGTCAACGAACCTAGCAAATTCCCATGGCAACGTATTCTTATCACTATTTTTCTCTCTTTTGCCAGCCATACTAAACGACTGACAGGGAGGGCCGCCTGATACCAGATCTAGACCACCGGTCCTTCCAAAGGCGTTCTGAAGCTCTTTTACTAGCTGAGGATTCGATTCAAGGAGTTTATTAAGTTCAATAATGCTTCCAACAATTAGTTTACCGTCAAGTCGTCGAATATCTTCAGGCACATCATTGAACCCCTTTTCAGATATTTTTGGATATTCAAAAGGGTTCTCCCTTAAACGGGACTTTAAATCAGAAAACTTGCTGTTTAACCATACAACATTCACGGGAGGTTGTTGCTGGTTAGCTTTTTCTTCAAGATCTTCGTTAAAGAAATTATATGCAAAAGTTTCGGAGGCCATTGGAGATAGCTCATTTGCGAGTACTAGCTCAAAACCTGCGCTCTCTAAGCCTAGAGATAAGCCCCCGCATCCGGAAAATAGCTCAATATGGTTCAATTTCAGTATGTCTTTTCTGCTCGAAGAAGACCGGCATTTTATACATAGTTTCGATGAAAATCCAGGGGGCTCTTGTAATTTAGACTCTGAGTACCTACCATGAAAACACTTGCTGTTTGAGAGCAGCAATCGAATCACTTCCTAAAGACCCCTCCGCGGTCCTCTCTGTAGATACCAGAACAGTGTTCTGGGTGTTTGCAGTGAGATTTTTTCATTCGTAAACGTCTACAAATTTTTGGTTAGAGCCAGAATTTGTGTCGTATTTATTACTCCATTTTCCGTCTCTAGCCAGCCAGGCTGGGGATCAACAAGCCTTCTGATTCAGTAAAGCAATTTTTGCAGATCCTTTAACTCATTCCATGCCGATAGCGCATGCAATAAATAAAGGACAATAGTTATGTCTGAAGCTAACTACCCATCAGAGAATCGATTAAAGCAATTAGTTAAAGCCTTAAAAAAAGAAAAGGGTATTAAAACCCATGAAGCTTATGAACTCATTAGCCAACAACTAAATAATTCAAATTGGCGTGATTTTAAGCCAATCATTGAACTTCACTGGAAAACGCGGATTCCGTCGCCTCAGGTCTCTCTAGATTTTATAGATGACGAAGATGTTGAGTTATCAGATAAAGAGTTTGACCAATTAGAAAATGAAAGATCTTCGGAACTTACGAGCGAAGCAAAGGAACGTGTTGAGTTAAACAAAGTTCTGTTGACAAAGCTTGGCATCGAATTTTCTGTTTTCGAGCCAACAATTACAGGACTTAAAAAATCAATTCTTGACGCAACTCAACAAGTTAGAACTCATTTCGAAGTTGAAAAATTCCATTTTTACTATTCTCAAGGGCAAGGCCCTGAAAATAAGGTAAAAACCAAAGCCTACCTTTTAACTCCTGAAAAATGCATTTTATCAACTGCAAGCTTGTATCGCCCCAATACTAAAAAGGGCGATCCAAGGATATGGTTTACAGATTTAAAGAAGCTTGCAAGCCCAGGTGATCAGGTCGCAATCATAATATTCGAGGGCGAACCATACCTAATAAACATTTCAGAGCACTTAATTGAGCATGAGTTAAGTGTTGCTACCAGACCTATAGCGAAATTAATAAAAGCATACATAGCTGCTGATACGGCAATAGCAAATGAGCTTTTAAATAAGCTTAAAACTCTAGCGAAAAAACCTATTAAAGCACTGAGAGCAGGTGATACAGCCATTGGATTTACGTTGGAGACATTACTAGGTATTGAAGCTAACTCAAGTAAGTTACCTGATTACAAAGGTGTTGAGTTGAAAGCCGGCAGAGTGGGAAAAAATCGCTCTAACTTGTTCGCTCAAGTTCCAAACTGGGACATAAGTCCGTGTAAAAAAAGTGCCGATATTCTTGATAAATATGGTTATCAGCGAGAAGTCGATTTTAAGTTGTATTGCACTGTCAGCACAAGGAAGTCCAACTCCCAAGGGTTGTACTTTAAATACGACAAATCTCAAGACCAATTGGAAGAATGGCATGATAACAACGATCTAGTTGCTGTTTGGCCCGGTAACATCTTACGAGCGCGTCTATTAGAAAAACATGCGGAGACATTTTGGATCGAGGCAGATAGCTTTGAGATTAATGGAGTTGAACACTTTCAACTGAAAAGTGTAATACATACGAAACAACCTATCGTGTCCCAACTATTACCTTTAATCGAGTCTGGTGTAATCACCATGGACCACTTGATTAAAAGGAGTGGCAAAAATAACAGCGTAAGTGAAAAGGGGCCATTATTTAAAATAAATAAAAGTAATCTTAATCTCTTATTCCCTGAACCCCAGAAATACAATTTGATGGATTCAAGGGGTTAGGTTATGAGATTCGTCCAAATTTCCATTACTCCAGAGATTTTTAATGCAGCTTTGGCGCGAGCGACAAATTTGCCAGAGTATAAGTTAAACTTTAAGCAGTATTTACAAACAACTAATGGTGAATTACAAGCAAAATTAGAAGGGGCAATCGGAGAAGTAGTTGTAGAGAAATGGCTAAAAGCAAACAATATCAACTTTCAAGATGACAGAGCTAATCCGCATCATGACTATACTTTGGAACATGGGCTCACATTGGAGATCAAAACTAAAGTTCGTACTGTTACCCCCACTCCCGATTACGAGTGTTCTATTCCGGAATACACAATCAATATGCAGACTGCGAAGGTTTACATATTTGTATCTCTGACTCAGATAAAAGATATAAAGCTATCTCTGGAGAAATATCCAGAGGCTTATATTGTTGGTGTGATCTCGAAAAAAAAATTTGTTCAAGCCGCTAGGTATTGGGAAAAAGGAAAAATAGATCCCTCTAATAACTACCCAATAAAAATAAGCTGTTTCAATGTATTCATACATGAAATGACTAACCCTGACGAATTTCCCGAAGCCTATCGAAAATATATTAGTAGGTGTAATTACAACGCACCCAACAATGTGCATAATTTGGACTAGTCGTCATTCTACATATAATACTGTCCACCACAAATTTGTGGTGGCGCTGTAGGAATGCGGACTGCTTTGGCGGTGTTCCTATTGTGTAGCTTATATTTCACTCAAATAGACAGTGCGGACTGCCGCGGCGCACCTTATTTATTAGATTTTATAACTGAATCCAGTTCTTCGTAAGCTTCTTTGATAATTTTTTGATCTAAAATTAATTTATGATTTTCTATATACTCGGACCACTCAATCTGATACCAGAAAGATAAACAACCAGCTGTGGCTAAACCCCGGCTGGTTTTTTCTTGTGGTACTGCGCCAATTTCTGCTGCAGTTGTTGGTAAACAAGCCTGTGTGTTTGCCCCAACAGTGTGCTATCAATTTGCTGCATGTATTCTCTGGAGAGTTCGGGGTTGTTAAGCTGAAGCGCAATCTCTGCCAGCCGGACATGGAAAATGCTCCAATTTTGCGGGTCTGTATTTTTGGACATATAAGCCAATGACTGTTGGTAATGGCCTAACGCCGCTTTATAGCGCCCCAGCAACTGCTCGGTACGGGCCAGATTACCAAGAGCTACCACAATTTTTACATGGTGCTCTGTCGGCAAAATAGCTGCTAAAGCTCGCTGCCGGTAGAGCAAAGACTCTTCAAAGGATTGAGTGCTGTCCGAGATCAAAGCCTTATTGCTGTTTAGCTCGAACCAGAAAATAGGGTCCTGGCTACTGCCTGCCCTGTGTTCAGCTTCAGACAAAGTCTGGACGGCAAGGTCATGTTGGCCCAGCGTTTTTTGTAAGTTAGCAAGTTCCACCAATCTCAGTGGGTTACCAAAAGATTTGTACAATTCAGTAACCAGCTGTGCAGCTTTTAAGCCATAAGCTTCAGCCTGTTCTAGCTGGTTAAAATGCGACATGGTTTTGGCGTAATAAAAATACAGTTGAGCCAATACAACAGAGGGCACATCCTGACGTTGCAGCAACATCTCAGCCTGCAGCTTTAAGCTGGTGAAGTCGATTTTGTCGTAGTAATAGTCCAGCAGATAAGACTCAAGTTTGTACCAGCCTTTACTTCCCACTGGCTGCTGTTGTAACTGGCGCTGCAACTCAAGTAAACAGTCGCTGTTTTTCGGCTGGTTAAAACAGAATAATTCATGATCGCTGTAATGCTCTGAAGCCTGCAGCGGCAAAGTGCAAAGCAGCGCTTTGCTTAAAACAACACTAGTGATCAGATACTTCAGCTTCACTTGATAACCCGCTCGCGACAAAGCGCTGCGCAGCAGGCTCTGTACCTTCATCATGGTTGTGCCCGCCTGCTAATGTCAGGACTGGCCAGGAGTCTGGAGTATCAGATTTTTTGCATACGCAAGCAACTTTTCTGTGAAGTTCCCTATTTCATCTACTCTCTGTCAAACCAGATTAAGCAGTTCCAGCAGCTACACTGCCCCGAGGCAACAACCCAGCAGCTTTATACGCATCATCAATCAGTTGCATTTGATCTATTGCGTCGCGGCCACCTGTCAGCGGTTTGGTTTCGCCTTTGATGCAGGCTATTACATGCGCCAATTGGTGATCGTAGGTGGTGTCACCTTTTAGTTGATAGTCGTGGCTTTGGCCATCTTTGGTGAGGCACAACTTGTGGCCCTGATGCGGCGCGACCAGGTTCAGCACTTCCAGTTGGGCTTTGTCACCTTCAAGATACAAAGACGCGTCGTGATGGCGGCTTAAATGTTCGCTCATTGCACAGCCGACATAACACAGCGGGCCATTCGGGAACTGCAGGCGAAGTTCAAAAGCGCTGTCGAGCTGAGGCTTAGGGCAAATGGCGTCGGCCCATAAAATTTGCGGTGTGCTGCCAAATAAAGTGCGTAACCAGTGCAGTGGGTAGCAGCCTAAATCCATTAAAGCGCCGCCACCTAAAGGCACGTTGTGGCGCAAAGAACCTGGTGTTTCGGCAATACGCACTGAAAAATTGCTGCGCACTGTGTGGATAGAGCCAAGCTCGCCACTCTTTAATAGCCGCTCTACTTCCGCAAACACCGGATGAAAGCGGTAGTGATAGCCTTCAATCAGTAAACGGCCACTGGCTTCTGCGACAGCTACCATAGCTTTGGCTTCTTCAGCGTCCATGGCAAAAGGCTTTTCGCACAACACATGCTTGCCTTGTTGCAGAGCTTTAATGGACCACTGGGCATGCAAAGACGGCGGCAAGGCGTTGTAAATTAAGTCGATATCATCACGGGCCAATAGCTCGTCATAACTGCCTAAAGCCAGCTCTATATCAAACTGCTGAGCAAAAGCCTGAGCTTTTTCCAAAGTGGATGCCGCCACTGCGGCTATCACTACATCAGAGCGCAAAGCCGCAGGCTGAATAATAGCCCGATCGGCAATACGGGCTGCACCTAATAAACCTATACGGATCATGCTGTTCCCTCACTGCTAGAAAATGGCAATTGCAGCAGCAACTGATACCTTTGGCCTGCTGTGATATTACGTACCGCCAACTCCGCCTGCTGCACACCATCCAGCCAGAGTGTTGCAGCTTTGACACCAGCAACACGTTCAAACCGGATATGGAAGTCTGCACCACGGAAACGGCGTAACACAGAGGCTTTGCTCCAGCTGGCTGGTAGTTGCGGCGCTATAGTTAAACCTTGTTGGTCGCCCTTCACACCAAACAAACCTTCGACCAAACAACGGTATACCCAGTGCACAGTGCCTGTATTAAATAACTGGCTGGAGCGGCCTGCAGTGCGTGGTAAGGTCTGGTATGCGCCACGGTAATAATTTGGAATAAATACCGGCAACTGGCCCCGTTGTAACTGATCCTGTGGATCGTCCGATGGCAGCATTTGTTTTAATACCTGATAGGCTTTGTCGGCTTGATTCACCTGATACAAAGCGAACAGATAAAAAGCCGCAGCGTGGTTATAGACTGAGCCATTTTCTGCCGAACCCGGATATTTCTGGGTAACACGGCCCACGTCTTCACGCATAGCGGTATAAGCAGGCGCTAGCATTTGCGGACCATAAGGCGTATGCAATTGCTGCTCTACGGCTTTTAACAGTTGCTGCTGTTGTTCGCTGTTGGCAGCGCCGCTTAATAAAGCCCAGCTTTGTGGGTTCAGATAAATACGGCCTTCGGTATCTTTGCTGATGCCAAACACCACGTTATCGTCTGTGATACCACGGCCATACCAGTTGCCGTCCCATAAATACTGATTCACTGCGGCGTTAAAAGCGGCTGCCTGCTCTTCATACAAAGCCACATGCTCTGTCTGACCGGCGTCGCGGCAAATTTGCGCCCACACCTTCAGCGCATAAGCTGCAGCCAGGCTCAACCAGCCCGATACACCTTTGCCTTTGTAACCCACCATATTCATCGGGTCACACCAGTCGCCCTGCTCAATGTAACTTAAGCAGCGCTGGTCTTTTTTCAGCCATAACCAGCCCATAGCGCGGTGGATATGTTCGGCTACTGTGTGTTGTTCGGCCGAGTCTTTATAGGCTACTTTTTCGCTTAAAAGCGCGTAGTCATTGGTTTCGGCCAGATAAGCGCTGATACAGACAGGTAACCAGACACATTGGTCGGTATGTGGCACCTGATTGATGTATTTCAGTTCGGCGTCTTTGTGCAGCAGGATACCGTCCGGCATTTCACCCGACAGATGTTGCTGCGACAGCGCTGTTAAGAACGCTTTGCGGGCTATCGCAGGAGCCAGATAGCTCATGCCCATATTATCCTGCAGATAATTACGGGTTTGTGGATCTGTGGTTAAACGGTTCACATCGCCATGGTAATACACCTGACGAGCCAGCCAGTGGTTGACATAGTTATTCAGCTCCTGGTCCGGCGTATCTATTTCTAAACAAGGCATAGCCTGGGCAACATAAGCGGCATAGTCTTGCTGAATTTGACCGAAGCTCTCTGGCGTACCAAACACTTGCTGACGAATTTGTGCTACTTCAGCTTTGTCATAAGCCGGGCCAAACACAAAACGGTACTGCTCTGTTTGGCCTGCGGCTAAAGACAGTCTGTACTGCATCACACAAGCTGGGGTTTCGTAATCCGAATCACCACAGCCTAAAAACGGCTGTTGCACTGCAGAAGGCGCATGCAAACCGCCCTGGCCTTCGAACTGTTGCTGGTTGACTTCCCAGAAATCCGGTGTGCGCTCGGCCAACAAAAAGGTTTTGTCTTTTAATAACTTGTTTTTAAAGTAATCCGGATACTTTTGATAAGGCGTAACGGATGAACAGATAATGGCTTTTAAATCCGCATCATAACGGCCAGACTGGTTCATCCAGGACATATAACCAACCGGGAAATAAGGATACAGGCTTAAAGCACGGCTCTGAGCTGAATCATTACGTACCGTCAGTTGCCATAACTCCAGCGGTTGATCTGGTGTTAAGGTCAACAGCCATTCCACTGTTAAACCAGAGTCCAGCCTCAGCTGCCAGCGGATATCCGATTGGCCTGCTGAAAACACAAAGTTTTGGGCTTCTTTGCGCACAGGCTCGTAAGGCACAGACCAGATTTCACCGCTGTTTTCATCTTTGATATAAACAAAACGGCCCGGATGATGAGCGTAATACGGCTGCTCCGGCTGCATAAAGGTTTTAGCTTCTAAGTTTGGCGCATGGGCATATTTGGCAGGTTCCGGCTGCATAAACTGCGCTGTGGCATAACCACGGCAGTTTTGCTGGATCATCATCACCTTGTTCCATAAAAAGCCCGCCGCCTGTGGCATCGCAGTGGCGCTGTACAATTCATAACGCTGGCCGTTTTCTGTGGCTTGCATCAACTTCTTCATCATTACTCCGACACTCCGACTGCCACCCTGTTTGCAACAGGTGCTGCTTTGCGCTGATCCAGCTCTTGTTGAATGGTCAGCAATTGTTTTTCATCTAAATGGTAAAAGCGCATGACAAAAGCTGCCAGCAAAGCCACCAAGCCCGGGATCACTGACACCATCAATAAAATACCCATCTGTGAGCCGGCACTTTGCTCCGCATTGGCGACATAACCTATCAGCGCCAACAACCAGCCAATCACAGCTGAGGCAATAGCTCCGCCAAGTTTTTGCGAAAAAGTCGCGGCTGAGAAGGTCATGGCTGTAGCACGACGGCCAGTGCGCCATTCGTTGTAGTCGGCAGTGTCGGCATACATAGAAAAAGCCAAAGGCGATTTAGGCCCCAAGACAAAACCTATAGCCAGGTTGATGGCAAAAATTAAACCTATCTCTTCAGTAGGCACAAAAAACAGGCTGATAGAAAACAAGCCGGCCAGGCTCATCAGCAGCATCATCAGCGGCTTTTTATCCATAAATTTCGTCATTAAAGGCGTAGAGGCCGCGCCTAAAGCCAAAGCAAACATATAAGAGGATAAAAACTCGCCGACTAATTCTGGCCGCATTACATAGTATTTAAAGTAGTAAGTCCCGCTACTGGCGCGCATGGTGATAGTGATCATAATGATCAACGCCAGGCTAAACAGCACCAGCCAGGGTTTGTTGTTTTTTAAATCCTTTAAATCCTGCAGCACAGCGCTGTTGTTTTCGCTGACTGGTTGAATACGCTCTTTAGTGCTGGCAAAAGTGAATAAAAACAATAAGGCTGCCGCTATACCAAACACCCCCATCGTCAACTGCCAACCTAGAATTTCATCGCCCTGGCCTAATAACACCACCAGTTTAGGGGTTAAATAAGTCACCAGAATGCCGCCGGTAAAACCGCCAATAAAACGGAAGCTAACTAAAGTGGTTCTGTCCTGGCTATTACGGGTCATTACGCCAGATAAAGCGGAGTAAGGAATATTAATAGCAGTGTAAATCAGCATCAAAAGACTGTAGGTGCAATAAGCCCATACCAGTTTGCCATCCGGGCCTAAATCCGGTGTGCTGTAGGTTAATACACCAGCACCAGCTAAAGGCAAAGCTAACCAGAGCAAATAAGGACGGAATTTACCCATCCGGGTTTTGGTTCTGTCAGCTATGGCGCCCATCATAGGGTCGGTAAAAGCGTCGATGATCTTAGTGATCAGCATCATAGTGCCGGCAGCGGCCGCTGAAATACCGAAGACGTCGGTGTAGAAAATTAATAGAAAGGCCGAAATATTGGCCCAATAGAAGTTAAAACCCATGTCGCCGACGCCATAACCGAGTTTTTCACTCAGCTTGAGCCGGTCTTGAGGTACCGCAGTTTCTGTTGTCACTTTGTCACCCTGTCGTTGTTCTGTTGTTTTAATTAGTGAAATAGATGGAACGCACGCCACCTTGTGATGTGTGCGTTTTAAAGTCGTTGTTGTATTTTTAGTGTGATCTGTAGCATCAACTCATTCACGCTTTGGCTGATATCCAGACACAGCACATCGGCTTCCTGCTCCACAGGTTCCATAGTGGCCAATTGGCTTTGCAGCATAGAGACAGGCATGAAGTGGTTTTTCCGCTGTGCCAGCCGCTGCGCCAGCAGTTCAGCACTGCCCTGTAGGTAAACAAACTGCGGCCTTGCAGCGGCCTGACGAATACGTTCACGGTGTTTACGGATCAAACCTGAGTAACTTAATACCACCGGCTGTTGTTTGGCTGCGCAGTCTTGTAAGGCTGAACATAAAAGTCCCACCCACTGATCACGCATCTCACTGGTAATAGGGGTGCCGCATGCCATCATTTGTTTGGCTTCAGCACTGTGAAAATCATCCCCTTCGAGATAACGCCAACCCAGTTGTTCAGCCAGGCGTAAAGCAAGCGTCGATTTACCGCTGCCAGCCACCCCCATAATGATTAGACTTTGGCATTCTGTTGCCTTGCTTGCCTGCTGCTGAGCTGTTAGATCCTGTTGCATCAGATACGATCACACCTTCGATAAAAATGTGACTTCAGCTTAATTCAGATAAAATGATAGCGCAACCATTTTGACTCAAACATAGCTTTCAGTTATTGTTTTTTAAAAATAATGAGAATGGTGCGATGAATAAAAAACCTAACCTGAAAGATGTGGCGAAAGTAGCAGGTGTCAGTGCCATTACTGTGTCGCGCGTGCTAAGCAATCCCGATAAAGTCTCAGAGAAACTGCGGGCGAAAGTTGAACAGGCAGTGCATGAAATAGGTTATATCCGTAACCATGCTGCCAGCGCTTTGGCGTCTCGTCGCTCAGGTGTGATAGCGGTTATCATTCCATCATTATCTAACATAGTTTTTAATGATGTGCTTCAGGGTATATATAGCGCGGTGAAACAGCATCACCTGCAGGTAGTGTTAGGGGATTGTCATTACTCGCCTTTGGAAGAAGAAAAACTGATCGCCACTTTACTCAGTCAGTCGCCTGAGGGTTTTATTTTAACAGGCACAGATCAAACCGATTACGCCCGCAAATTACTGAAACAATCCGGTATTCCTATAGTGCAACTGATGGAACTCAGCGACAGCCCTATTGATATGAATATTGGTTTTTCACATTTTAATGCAGGAGTCGATATCACTAATCACCTGCTGCAAAAAGGCTATCGCAAACTGGGCTTTTTGGGCGCCCGCATGGATACCCGTACTCAGCAACGTTTAGCAGGTTTTAAAAAGGCGATCGCTGATTTTAAACAGCCTTGTCAAAGTTATGTAGTCACCACCACTCAGTCTTCGTCAATCCGCTTAGGTGGTCAGTTATTACAGGCTGTGATGGCTGAATCGCAAGGCCAGTGTGATGCCATATTCTGCTGTAACGACGATTTAGCTTTAGGGGCTTTGTTTGAAACCAAGAGAATGAACCTCAAAGTTCCGTCCGATATTGCCATTTGTGGTTTTAACGACTTAGAGGCTTCGGCTTTAGTCGAGCCTGCTATTACCAGCGTCGCCTCACCCCGTTTTGAGATGGGCCAGCAAGCAGTAGAATTACTGATGGCAGCTTCAGGTCAGGATAAAACCCATAAACCACCTATAGATATCGGCTACCGCATAGTGGAACGGGCTTCGACTTAATACCCGAATTAGTTTGCTCGTATGATTTTAGAGATAGTTTCAGATATATTTTTCACGCCTCATGTGTTTATGCGAATACAAAAACATCTGGAATGTTTTTCACTCACATCGTCCATGATGTTCGCCTTCGGCAGCTAAAGCTGTGCAAAACGGCAATCCTGCCGTTTTGTGAACATTGGAGCGCAGCGACGTTGGCCCAACAGAGTGAGCGCCATGGATGGCGGCGAATAAAAAAGTACCAGCCGAAGCTGGTACTGACACCCTCAATTACCGGGAGAACCCAGACTCGCACAGTCCGGGGGATAAGGGTAAAACTACTGTCCCCTTAGTGCCTGAAGCTGCAGCTTTGTTGACGTTATCAACACAACTCAAGATCAATTCAGGCCAGGAACGGGCGACCCTAAAGGTCGCCGCTACAACACCAATTACTCAAAAGCTACGTTAAAACGCACACCAAAGGTACGTGGTGATTGCCACATAAAGTTAGGTACTGCGTCACCGTGAGTACGGCCCTGATCGCTCTTAATATCGCGGTCAGTCACGTTATTGACAAAAGCTTCGGTGGACCAGTTTCCTTCTGAAGGTTCAAAAGTCAGGCTTAAATCCACTTTGGTATAGGCATCCTGACGGTCGATATCAGCAGCATAAGGCAAGTTTTTGAAGCCTGCTGGTCTGTCACCACGGTTGGCTGGGTCAAACCATACTTCGCTGGTGTAACCGACACGAACTCTTGGTTTTAACGTAGCGCCGCTTTCTAAACCGACAAAATGTTCGTAATTCACAGAAGCTGAGAATTCCGGCGCCATCACTAAATGGTTACCGCTGAAATCCAGCAGGTTAGGCAATGCAGGGTTACCTGCAGACGGGTTAAAAGCTAAACCATCACGGCCATATTTAGAATCTGTGGTCAGGAACTCATCGTAGGTTGCATCCAGCACAGACATAGAACCACTTAACTCGCCATTTTCAATCACCAACCAACGGGCTTCTAATTCCAGACCATTGATAGTGGCTTTACCAGCGTTGGTTTTACGCAGTAAATCAGCACCAGTGTTGGTCACTACGTTACTAGTCACCTGTAAGTCAGTGTATTCAGTGCTAAACAGCGCAGCAAATAACTGCAAAGTGCCGTCGAGGAATAAACCTTTCATACCCAATTCGATACTGGTGTTTTCTTCAGGTGCTACGTAAGCGGCAGTGCCCGCAGCTTCGTTATTGTTTCCAGCGATAATGGCATCCAGATCGGCCTGCGTGAATGGACCTGTACCTGTGTATTTGCCGCCGTCTTGAATAGTACCGGACTTAAAGCCTGTGGCGTAGGAGCTGTAGAACATCACATCATCTGTCATGTCCCATTCCAAACGCGCCATACCTGTGGTTTTACTCCACTCCGGGCTGGTGTCGTTGTAGGTATCGACCCAACATTGACCAGGTTGCACCAGGTTTTTGTTTGGACCTAAGCCATTTAACAAGCCATCCGGATCCATATAACCGACATAATCCTGATTTGGTTCAGTCACTTCAGTACGTTTTACGTCCGGACACATAATGTTACGGCCACCTTTGTCCCAGCGTTTATCGTTGGTATAACGTAAGCCGGCACTGATACGCCAGTCGTCTGTCAGTTTATAAGTCGACTGAGCATACAAGCTGTTCGATTCTAAACCGCGGTCTGGCTGACGGTAAGTTGACCATAAGTTTTTGTTTGGTGTAGTGCCCCCTTCGTAATCGACGTCAGGGTGCACTATGTCAAAAATAGTCTTGTTGTTTTCTTTGAAGTAGAAGTAACCCACCATCCACTGTAAGCGTTCAGCATCATCATTTTTGAACTGTAACTCGTGTTGAGTGGCTTGGTGATCACATTCAACACAACCGCCCCACTCGTATTTTTCCAGGCTCCAGGTTCTGTCCCACACCGAAACGCGAGACGTATCTGTGTAACCACCGATGTAAGACAATTGCTGACCTGAGTCGAAGTTATAATTAATTCTGGTGCGGAAGCTATCGCTGGTCGCATCGTTAAAACCAGGCTCTTGTACATAAGAGCTGCGGTCAGAACCACCACTGATAGTTGGGATATTACCCGTGCCATTGTCGGTAAAGTTTTCGTAGGAGAAAGTTAAATCAAACTTGTCTGATGGCTGATAAAAAGCACTGAAACGCGCAGCGGCCAGATCGGTAGAACCATATTTTTCGCCCATGGCTGAACCTGGCAGGAAATCCACCACACCTTCAGATTGGTCCATAGCGGCAGCAACACGTACAGCTAAAGTGTCGCTTAATGGAATATTGACCATAGCGCGGGTAGCACGGCGGTCGTAGTTGCCTAAAGTGATTTCAGCATTGGCATCAAAACCATCCAGACGGGCTTTGGCTGTGTGTAAGTTCACCACACCACCAGTGGCGTTACGGCCGAATAATGTGCCTTGTGGACCACGTAAAATTTCAGCGCCTTCTAAGTCAAACATCAAAGCAGAAGCGCCTTGAGAGCGGGCTGAATAAATACCGTCGATATGAAAAGCAACAGCCGGGTCACCACTTTCAGTTTGATCAGAAGAACCTATACCACGCACATAGACCATTGGCGTATTTTGCGTGCCGTTTTGCGCTATTTGTAAACTCGGCACTATGCCCTGTAAGTCATCCAGCTGCGCTACATGGTTTTCATCCAGAGTTTTCTGGTCAAAGGCTGTTACCGCCAGTGGAGTTTCCCTTAAGGTAGTGACCCTTTTGGTTGCACTGATTTGAATGACTTCAATGGCACGGCCTTCGTCATCTTTGCCATCGCTGGTTTTTACGGTTTCAGCGACTTGTGCAGCAACACCAAAAGCACTGCACAAAGCTAAGGTTGTGAGTAAGTAAGATGGTTTTAGTTTTAAGACTTTCACTTTAATTCCCCTATCCTGTCTGGATGTTTTGTCAGCATGACAGCGCTAACACCTGTTGATTTTTTTATTTGGCATCAATTCAGGCGAAATAAAATCCAGAGTCACTAGCAGGTATCCTGCAGTTTAATTGATTTATTTCGCTTATTTTTTATACCAAGGCTGAGCCTAGGCGATAAATTAGCCTCAGATAAATGATTGCGCAACCATTATTTAGATCTTTTTTACAAAGAAAAGCTGAGATCCGGATCTTTTTCGACAGGATGCAACACGAGGATTAGCTGAATTAATGGGCAGTTTTTGTATTTATTTCAATCAGAATGATGAGAAAAATGCAGATTTTGTGAAAATGATAGCGCTACCAATTTTTATTTTTCAATAAGTAAAGCTCTGCTCTACGCCTTAAGCAGAAAGAAGCCAGAGCGAATCCACTCTGGCCTCAGTCTTTATTTTTTCTGTAAAAAGGCTTTATCTAATGCGAGGAACACAACAGGAGTCGTCAATAGAGTTAACACCTGACTAAAAGCCAGACCGCCAACCACGGCCACACCTAAAGGCACCCGCAGCTCTGCACCGGTACCAAACCCCATCATGAGAGGCACAGCGCCTAAAATAGCAGCCAAGGTCGTCATCATAATAGGGCGGAACCGAACCAGACAGGCCTGATGTATCGCATCTTTGGCGGACATGCCTTGTTCACGCTGAGCCTGGAGGGCAAAGTCGACCATCAGAATACCGTTTTTCTTCACTATGCCTATCAGCAAAATAATGCCTATCAGCGCCATGATGGAAAAGTCCAGTTGCCAGGCCCAAAGCAATAAAATGGCGCCTATCGCAGCTGAAGGTAAGGTAGACAAAATCGTCAGAGGGTGGACAAAACTCTCGTACAACACGCCCAAAATGATGTAAACCGCTAACAAGGCAGTAAAGATCAGCAGAGGTTGAGTGGCCAAAGAGTCTTGAAACGCCTGCGCAGCGCCCTGGAAAGAACCTGACACTGAGGCTGGCATTTGTAACTCTTCACGCGCCTGATCCAGAGCTTTTACCGCATCACCCAAAGCCACGCCAGCCGCCAGGTTAAAGGACAAATTCGCTGCTGGTTGCATACCGTTATGGGCAATCACCACAGGACCGTTGGTAGCAGGTAACACTTTGGCAAAAGCCAGTAACGGCACCATCTCCCCTGTCGTGGGAGAACGTAAATGGAAGTAGTTTAAACTTTCTGCTGTACCACGCTGCGCCGGATCCAATTCCAGTATCACATTGTATTGGTTGGTTTCGGTCTGATATTCGTTAATTTGACGTTGACCAAAAGCATCATACAAGGCCTGATCCAAATCCGCAGCAGCAAAACCTAAACGAGCCGCTTCCTGCCGGTCCAGCTCCAGCTTGATAATATTAGCGTCCCACTGCAAGTCGTTGGATAAGTCGGTAAACATAGGATTTTGTCTAAGCTTGGCCGTTAGCGCCTGAGTCCAGGTCGCCAACTCGTCACTGCTTAAGGCTTTGAGCACATAACTGTATTGAGCACGGCCAGGACCAGCCCCCAGGTTAATATCCTGAGCGGCCCGTAAAAACACCTGCAGACCCGGAATTTGCGCAAACTGCGGTCTTAATCTGTCGATAATTTCACTGGCGCTGGCATCTCTGTCATCAGGATCGCTTAATACCACCCAAACCCGGCCTGAGCCTGTGGAGTTATTGCCACCCACCGCATGGTTGAAGCCTGTGATATCCGGATCATTTTTTAAAATCTGCTCCAGTTGCTTATGTTTAGCAATCATGTCTTCATACGGAATATCAGACGCAGCTTGCGTGACCCCTATGACAAAACCTGTGTCCTGTAATGGAAAAAAGCCTTTAGGGATCGCCATAAAACTGGCAACACTGCCAGCTACCGTCAGAAAAAACACCGCAAGCATAATGCGCTGATGGTCCAGAGCCCAAGTCAGCACTTTGTCGTAACGTTTGACTAAACGGTCAAAAAAGCCCGGCTTATTTGGGTCATGAGTAGGCGCTTTATCCATAAAAAGTGAGGCTAAAGTCGGTGCCAGGGTTAAACACACCACCACAGAAATTAAAATCGCAGCTGTAGCCGTTAGCGAAAACTCTAAAAATAGCTTACCAATAATACCGCCCATAAACAGCAGCGGAATAAAGGCCGCTACTAAAGACACACTGATGGATACAACAGTAAAACCTATTTCCTCCGCACCTTTCAGTGCTGCCACTCGTTTACTCTCACCCGCCTCTAAATGCCGGTGAATATTTTCAATCACCACTATGGCGTCGTCGACAATAAAACCTACAGCGATCACGATAGCCACCAGGGTAAGGTTATTCAGACTAAAACCTGCCAGATACATAAAAGCGCAGGTGCCGACCAGTGATACCCCGAGCACCGCCGAGACAATTAAAGTAGCAGACCACTGGCGTAAAAACGCCGCCATCACGGCAATGACCAGCACCACAGCTATAGCTAAAGTCAGTTCCACTTCAGCTAATGATGAGCGGATAGTCCGGGTTCTGTCGTTAAAGACTTCAACTTTGACATCAGCAGGTAAATCAGCGGTCAGTTGAGGTAAGGCCGCTTTTATCGCATCCGCTGTGGCCACTATGTTAGCGCCAGGCTGACGGCGGATGATTAAGGCGACACCAGATTCACCATTCGGCCAAATTTGCACAAAATCGTTTTCTGCCCCCAGTTTCACATTAGCGACGTCACGCAGATACACAGGAGCGCCGTCGTTATAACTAACAATCAAGTCGGCGTATTCATCGGCGGAAAAAATCTGATCATTGACCGCTAAAGTGGATACTCTGTTATCACCAAACAAAGCACCTTTAGGCAAGTTAACACTGGCGCGTTGCACAGCAGAACGAATATCTGCCAGAGTTAAACCAGCGGCCGCTAAAACTTCAGGTTTGGCCTGGATCCGAATGGCTGGTTTTTGCTGACCACCAATAAAAACCTCACCGACTCCGTTAATTTGGGTCATCTGACGTGCCAGCACTGTTTCTGCTAAATCGCTAATTTCAGTGCGGGATAAAGTTTCTGAGGTGACCCCAATGATCAGAATAGGACTGTCGGCCGGATTGACCTTACGCCAGGTTGGCAAGTTGGGCATGTCAGGCAAACGGCCTGCCGCCTGATTCAGCGCCGCCTGAACTTCCTGTGCAGCACTGTCGATATCCTTTTCCAGCACGAATTGCAGAGTAATTTCAACAGAACCCAAAGCACTGCTTGAGGTCATTTCGGTAATACCTGGCACTGAGCTTAATGCCACTTCCAAAGGAGTTGCGACGGCGGACGCCATAGTTTCAGCACTGGCACCAGGTAAACGGGCATTCACCTGAATGGTAGGAAAATCAGCTTCAGGTAAAGGCGCCACGGATAAACGCGGAAACGCCAGCACACCTAACACAACCAAAGCAAAGGTCAATAACACTGTGCCTATAGGGTGATCCATACACCAGGCAAATACGCTGCGGCTTTTCATTATTATTGCTCCGCAGCTGCAGTTTGGGGTGTGTCGGTCAGAATTTTCAGCTCAGCGCCTTTGCGTAAACGACTCTGACCATCCACTATCACCTGTTGACCAGCGCTAACCCCTGTTACCACCACCTGATTTTTATCCTGCAATACCACGTCAACAGCGGCTGTGGCGGCTTTACCTTGTTGCTCCAACCAGACAAAAGCTCCTTCAGGCCCCTGCTGCAAGGCCTTGGCCGGAATAGTGAAGGCCTGTTCTAACACTTTACTCTGCAAAGCTATAACCACGGACTGACTGGGCCATAAAGCGGCGTCTGGATTAGCAAAATCTGCTTTCACTCTGATAGTGCCAGTGGCTGAAGCTACTCTGTTATCCACTACTGTCAGTTGGCCTTGCGCCAAAGGATCGGCACCTTCTTTTGCATAAGCCAGCACTGGCACCGTTTGTTGTTGGCGGATTTGCTGTGTCAACAGCTGTAACTCTGGTAAACGTGACTGCGGCAGGGCAATTTCAATACTGATAGGGTCTAGTTGCACTACCGAAAACAAGCTATTGGTATCGCTGGTTCTGACATAATTGCCTGCATCGACATTCCGTATGCCGACCTGACCTGAAATAGGTGACAAAATTTGGGTATAGGACAACTCCACCTGCTGCGCATTGATAGTAGCCTGCACGCTACGTAGCTGTGCTTCCAGTTGCTGTACTGTGGCTTGTTGCTGATCAGCCATCTGCGCTGATACCGCCTGATCTTTACGTAAGTTCTGATAGCGTTTTAAGTCCAGCCGTGCCACATCGAGCTGAGCCTGCACAACCGCCAGCTGAGCTTTGGCTTGCTCGTACGCAGCTCTGATACTGCGATCATCAATAACAGCCAACAGGTCGCCGGCTTTGACCAGTTGGCCTTCTTCCACCAAAATGCGCTGTAATATGCCATCGACCTGAGGGCGAATTTCAACACTTTGCTGAGCTTTTACTTGCCCTATAGCCCGGATCCAGACAGGCACATCCTGCTGTTGCACTAAAGCTGTTTTCACCGGCACAGCCGGTCCTTGTTGCGCTATCACAGCACAGCTCAGCCAAAGGCTGGATACCATCACTAGCTTTGCCAGTTTCATACAAAAACTCCGTTGTATTCTTAAGTAAAAACAGCCTGTTTGGGCCACTTAGCATAACGAAGAGCAGCTAAAGTGACAGTACTGCTTCTGGTGTTGATTCACTAATTTGTCGATTTCTGACCGACTAAACGATTTGGATTTTACAAAGGATCAGTCAATGCGTTCAGGCGCAAAAAAAAACAGACCAGAAGAAGATTGTTATACAGCGGCCTTGTCTGCGCTGTAAAAAGAAAAAGACCCGCTATAGTTATTTAACTATTTATTAACAGGAGGAGTTCGGGATGAAACCGCTTTTAGCTATTTTGCTCTGTTATGGTTGTTCTGTATTGGCACAACAGCAATGGCCAGTTACAGAGTGCGATAAAACCGCAAAAAAACTACAACAACTGGAACAAAAAATTAGCTCGGGTTATAGCGTAAAAGAAGCTGAACCACTGAGCCAAGAGCAACGTTTGCTGGAAAAACAGCTAGACCAGTTTTGCCAGCAGCCTGTCTTAGCCTCAGCTCAAAAAAAACCAAAAGTGAAAAAGACAACCACACTGAACACGACTAAAGATCCATTGGCTGCCATCGCCAAAGGCCCAGAACTTTATGTCAGCTCGGTTTCAGTGAAAGCTCCTTATCAGGGTAAAAAACTACAAGCCTGGCTGGAGTATTACTCCGAACCTAAACAATGTTTTGGTGTAAGAGACAGCAGACAAATGGTCTGGTGCGTGGAACAGCGCCAACAAGCGAAAGCGAATTTTGAGCGACAATGGCAGCAAAAACTCGCACTATCGCAACCAGAGTGATAAGCTCCGACCAGTTGAATTCTGGAACCTCTATTTATGAACGCCTTAACTAAAGCCAACTTACAACTCTGGTGGTTTGGATTCCGTTATATTCCGCTGATAGGTTTTTGCAAACCAAAAATTCTGGAATTAACGGACGAGCGCACTGTGATCCGTATGCCACACCATCGTCATACTAAAAACCATTTAGGCAGTATTTATTTTGGTGCTCTGGCTATAGGTGCCGATTTAGCCGGTGCTTTTTTAGTCTTTTACAAAGCGCGACAGAAGAAACTGAATATTCATTTTGCTTTTAAAGACGTGCAGGGTGAGTTTTTAAAACGACCTGAGGCCGCAGTGCATTTCACCAGTAACGACGGTGCTCTGATCGATCAGATGATTCAGCAATCTTTGGATACAGGTGAGCGCATCAACCAGGCCGTCACTATTGATGTGACCTGCCCTTCCTTGCATGGTGACGAATTAATGGCCAAATTCACCTTAACTTTGTCCGTCAAAGCGAAAAAGAAGTCTTAACTCTGCTTAGCCTTGTTTGCAGCCAGAGGCTGACAAGGCTAAAATCGCCTTTTGATTGTGAAGGTGAGCGGCATGCAGGACTTATTAGGTAACTTATTTATTATTTCAGCACCCAGCGGAGCGGGAAAATCCACGCTGATTAATGCGCTTTTAAAGCAAGATGCCGATATGCAACTCAGTGTCTCCCACACCACCCGCTCACCGCGTCCGGGCGAGACTGACGGTGTGCAGTATCATTTCACCGACGTATCCAGCTTTAAACAATTGATTGCGCAGGATCAGTTTATTGAGTGGGCTGAAGTTTTTGGCAATTACTACGGTACATCCAAAGCAGCCCTGGCCGATAAGCTGGCGCAAGGCATAGATGTATTTTTGGATATCGACTGGCAGGGTGCCCGCCAGATCAAACAGCAACTGCCTTTTGTCACCAGCATTTTTATTCTGCCACCCAGTGTCGGGGCGTTAGAACAACGCTTGAATCAGCGCGGGCAAGACAGTGCAGAAGTGATAGCGGGTCGTATGGCCAAAGCCCGCGACGAAATCAGCCATGCCAATGAATATGACTATTGGGTGGTGAATGATGATCTGGAGCTGGCGGTACAGCAATTTTCCGGCATTATCCGGAGCCAACGCTTAAAACAGCAGAAGCAGGCGATACGGCAACACAAGTTACTTTCTGGCCTGTTGGCGAACGAAACGAAATAGAGTAGACTATGCGGTCTTTATTCAGACCCAGATTAACCGGAGTGGCAGATGGCTCGCGTAACAGTTGAAGATGCAGTAAATAAAATTGGTAACCGCTTTGATTTAATTCTGGTGGCCTCACGTCGTGCCCGTCAACTGGCTGTTGAAGGCAAAGAAGCTATGGTTGACCCAGAAAACGATAAGTCTACTGTGGTTGCTTTACGTGAAATAGAAAAAGGTTTTATCACCAACAGCATTCTGGACCAGCAGGAACGTCGTGAACAGTTACAGCAAGAAGCTTCAGAAATGGCTGCAGTTGCTGCAATTATTGGTTCTGACGAATAATCTGAGTTCCTTCCTGTGCCAACGGTATCCGGCCGTTGGCAATAGCTCGAAATCCACGTATATTCAAAGGAACACGCCAAAGCGTTGTGCGTATTGGGGAGTTTCGGATGTATTTGTTTGAAGGCCTGAAAAATCAAATCAGCGCTTACCTGCCACCTGAGCAGGTTGCTCTGGTACAACAGGCTTATATTGTAGCCCGCGACGCTCATGCGCCCCAAATTCGCTCCAGTGGCGAACCTTATATTACTCATCCTGTAGCAGTCACCAGTATCCTCGCAGAAATGCGGATGGATTACGAAACCTTAATGGCGGCCTTACTGCATGATGTGATTGAAGACACCCCCGTCAGCAAAGACGATTTAAGCCGGATGTTTGGTGAAACTGTGGCCGAACTGGTACAGGGCGTCAGTAAACTCGATAAAGTTAAATTTAAAGATATCAAAGAGTTCGAAGTTACTAATCTGCAAAAAATGTTTATGGCGATGACGCAGGACATCCGCGTTATTTTAATTAAACTTGCCGACCGCACTCACAATATGCGCACCATAGGTGCTCTCAAACCAGAAAAACGCCGTCGTATTGCCAGAGAAACCTTAGAACTTTATGCCCCTATCGCCAATAGGTTAGGTATCCACAATATTAAAAACGAGCTGGAAAACTGGGGCTTCCGCGCTTTATACCCAATGCGGTATCGCGCTTTAGAAACTGCAGTCAAACAGGCCCGTGGCAACCGTAAAGAAATTATTGAAAAAATCCAGTCCGAAATCGAACAGCGTATTAAAGCCGCCGGTATAGAAGCCGAAGTCGCTGGTCGTGAAAAACATCTATATAGCATCTATCGTAAAATGAAAAGCAAAGAGCTGATGTTTAACGATGTGATGGATATTTACGGCTTTAGAGTCATTATCAATAGCATAGACAACTGTTATCGCGTCCTTGGCGTGGTCCATAACTTGTTTAAGCCAATAGAAAGCCGTTTTAAAGACTATATCGCCATTCCCAAACAAAACGGTTATCAGTCCCTACATACATCCCTGATAGGTCCACACGGTATTCCGGTGGAAATTCAGATGCGCACCCGTGAAATGGATGAAATGGCTGACAAAGGGATTGCAGCACACTGGTCCTACAAAGGTGCTGGCGAAAATAAAAATACCACAGCGCAAATCCGTGCTCAGCGCTGGATGCAAAGCTTGCTGGAACTACAACAAAGCTCGGGCAATACCTACGAATTTGTCGAAAATGTAAAATCCGAGCTCTATCCGGACGAGCTTTATGTCTTTAGCCCTAAAGGCAAGATTGTGGAGTTGCCTATTGGTGCCAATGCGGTAGATTTTGCCTATACGGTGCATACTGATATAGGTAATACCTGTGTCGGCGCACGAGTCGATCGCAAACCTTATCCACTGAATAAACCACTGGAAACTGGCCAGACGGTGGAAATAATCACCAGCTCTGGTGGTAAACCTAATGCCAACTGGCTGAACCATGTTGTCACCAGTCGTGCTATTTTGGGTATTCGTAACTATCTGAAAAAACAACAGCTCAGCGAAGCTGTGGGTTTAGGTCGACGTTTACTGACCTCAGCTTTGGGTGACGTCAAACTCGAATCAATTCCACCTGAGCGTATTGAGCAGGTCTTGCAAAGTACCACCCAGAAGTCGCTGGACGAATTGCTGGTCGAAATTGGTTTAGGTAACCAGTTACCTATTGCCGTAGCTCGTCGCCTGTTGGGTGGTTTTGAATCCGGTGAAGAAGCTTTGCCAGCGGAAAATCCGGCCAACCAAAAAACCAAAGCTTTTATCATTGGCTCTGAGGGTATGTTACTGACCTTCGCCAAATGCTGCCGCCCTATTCCGGGTGACGAAATTGCCGCCAACGCCACACCAGGTAAAGGCTTAAACGTGCACCGCGTTGAATGTCGTAATATTCGTGGCTGGGAAAAAGAGCCGGGTAAATACTTCCCGGTGAAATGGGATAAAACCGGCGATAAACAGTTTTTATGTGATATCCGGGTTTTCATAGTTAACCAACCCGGTGTACTGGCTAAACTGACGACAGTGATAGCCTCACAGGATTCCAATATTCAGGACCTGTCGACGGACGACAGAGACACAGGCGAATACGTGATTAAAATCACCTTGTCTGTGCGTGACCGTATTAATTTAGCCAACGTGATGCGCAAAATCCGCGTATTACCTGAAGTGCTCAAAGTTTACAGAAGGAAATAAGTGTTATGTCAAAAGTGATCATCAGTACAGATAAAGCTCCTGCGGCAATTGGTACTTATAGCCAGGCCGTGAAAATTGGCACTACAGTGTATTTATCTGGTCAGATCCCTTTAGTACCTGCCACCATGCAAATGGTGTCTGAAAACTTCGCCGAACAAACACAGCAGGTATTTGAAAACCTGACAGCTGTTTGTCAGGCCGCTGGCGGCAGTTTAAATGATATGGTGAAGGTGAATATTTTCCTGACTGATCTGTCTAACTTCGCTACCGTAAATGAGATTATGAGCAAGCACTTTAGCGCACCTTACCCAGCCCGTGCAGCAGTGCAAGTCAGTGCTTTACCTCGTGGCGCTCAAATAGAAATTGATGGTGTGATGGAAGTGCCATCGACCAACTAGCAGGGAAAATGACAGTTTCTGTCCTATAAGGCGAACTGAGTGACAAAGATCCTGTGTTGTATTTTGTTGTTAGTTTTACCCAGACTGGCAACCGCTGCACAAACACCAGTTTTAACCTGGTGTCTGGATCATTTCTCACGTTTTCATGCCTATGAAACTGGCAAGGCTCCTTACGGTCCCTCTGTAGATTTAATGCAGGAACTGGCCAGTCGTGCCGGGTTCCAGCTCAAATTTAGTCCAAAAACCCCTTCAGCCCGCTGCTTCCGGCAAATGCAAACGGGTGAAGCGGATTTAATGAGCAACCTGAACTTTACCGAAGAGCGGGCAGAGTATATGTACCTTCTGCCTTACAACGAACGTATTCCTGAATCCCTGTATCTGAAAAGTAGTGACAGAAGGCTTATTCTCAGTTTTGGTCAGTTGGAATCACTCAGTTTGGCGACAGTACGCAATTACGCTTATCACCCTGGCCTGATGCAGGTACTTAAAACCTCGAAACGCCATGTCGAGATTGACAGCATAGAGACTGGTTTTGAAATGCTGCAACGTGGCCGGGTCGACGCCCTGGTGGTGCCCACTCAAAGCTCTTTGGATGTAATAGCAGACCACAAAGAGATGCATTTTCAGTTCAAACGCGCTCCTATTGATTTTTCAGTGGTAGAAAAACGTTTTATCAATATTGGTTTATCGAAAAAAAGTCCACATCTGGCGTTAAAAGACCGTATCGAACAAGCTCTTGACTCCATGGTGCAGGATGGGACTGTGAAAAAACTCTATGCCTTCGACCCTCTCAAACATGGTCCTACCTATCTGGCGGATGATGAGTCCGGACCTAAAAAGCAACCTTAAATGCAGTTGATGTTCAACTCTGGCTATGCCCTGTGACGATCACAGGTTAAACTGTCTGCTATCAGTCACTTAGTTTGGTCTTTCTCTTGACAGTAACAGCACTGGATAGTCTATCCGTCAGCCAACTGAAAGGTGTTGGCGCCAAAGTCAGTGAACTGCTGCACAAGCTGGGTATTCAGAGTGTGCAGGATTTATTGTTTCACTTGCCTTTGCGTTACGAAGACCGCACCCGTCTCTATCCTATAGCCGACTTATGGCCACAACAAACAGCCACAGTGCAGGGTGAAGTGATCAGCAGTGAAATTACCTTTGGTAAAAGACGTAGCTGGCTGGTGTCTATTCGGGATGGCTCAGGTTACCTAACCTTACGTTTCTTCCATTTTAATGCCGCACAGAAAAATGCCGTTACACCAGGCGTTACCTTGCGGGTTTTTGGTGAAGTCAAACGTGGCATGCGTGGTTTTGAGATGATGCATCCTGAATACAAAGTAGTAAAAGATGGTTTGGATCAGGATGTAGCCGAAACTCTGACGCCGGTTTATCCCAGCACTGAAGGACTAAAACAAAATAGCTGGCGCAATTTAACAGACGCGGCTTTACAGGTATTACAGCGCAGCAGTCCCACCGAATATTTAGCACCAGTGCTGGGTCAGAACAGCTGGTCTTTATCTGATGCACTATTTTATCTGCACAGACCTCCTCCGGATGCCTCTTTACAGTTGCTGGAACAAGGCCAACATCCAGCGCAGCAACGGCTGATTTTTGAAGAATTAGTAGCGCAGCAGTTGTCGATGCTGCAATTACGCCAGCAATGCCGGGTACAACAAGGTCGCAGTTTTGTTGTAGATGAAACCCAGAATCAAAAGTTTTTAGCGGCTTTGCCTTTTGCGCCAACAGCTGCCCAGCTGCGGGTCATTCACGAAATTCGCCACGATTTAAGCCAAAATGAACCCATGTTACGTTTAGTGCAAGGGGATGTAGGTTCTGGTAAAACGCTGGTGGCAGCACTATCGGCTTTGACTGTGTTGAGCCGTGGCGCTCAGGTCGCCTTAATGGCCCCGACAGAGCTGTTGGCAGAACAACATGCCAACACTTTCAAAGCCTGGCTGGAGCCTCTGGGTTATCAGATTGCCTGGCTGGCGGGTAAAGCTTCAGTCAAACAAAAGCAGTTGCAGCTCTCAGCCATCCAAAGCGGAGAAGCGCAAATGGTGATTGGCACTCATGCCTTGTTTCAGCAACAAGTACAATTTCAACAACTGGCTTTAGTGATCATCGATGAGCAGCACAGATTTGGTGTACATCAGCGGCTGGAGCTGCGGGAAAAAGGCGCAGATACCGGCTTTTATCCGCACCAGTTGGTGATGACAGCCACTCCTATCCCCCGCACTTTAGCCATGACAGCTTACGCCGACTTAGATACCTCGGTGATTGATGAACTGCCGCCAGGTCGCACTCCTGTCACTACTGTGGTGCTGCCTGATAGCCGGCGCGCCGAGGTGACAGAACGGGTGCGTCAGGCTGTACAGAATGAGGGGCGTCAAGCCTATTGGGTTTGTACTTTGATTGAAGAGTCGGAACAACTGCAATGCCAGGCTGCGGAAATGACAGCAGCGGAACTGACCGCCGCCTTGCCTGACTTACGTATTGGCTTAGTACATGGCCGGCTAAAAGCCGCTGAAAAGCAGCAAGTGATGGCCGATTTTAAAGCGGGTGAGCTGGATTTACTGGTAGCGACCACTGTGATTGAAGTTGGTGTCGACGTGCCCAATGCCAGTTTAATGATCATTGAAAACCCCGAGCGTTTAGGTTTAGCTCAGTTGCACCAGCTACGAGGCCGGGTAGGTCGTGGTAGCGCGGTCTCCCATTGTGTTTTGCTGTATCACGCACCTTTATCAGCCACAGCTCAAGCCCGCTTGTCGGTGCTCAGGGAAAGCAATGATGGTTTCGTGATAGCACAACGAGATTTAGAAATCCGTGGTCCGGGTGAACTACTCGGCACTAAACAAACAGGACAAGTCAGCTACCGTATAGCCGATTTAAGCCGGGATGCTCATTTAATCCCTGCGGCCCAACAAGCAGCCGCCCTATTATGGCAGCAGCATCAGCCGAATTGTGCTGCTCTTATACGTCGTTGGTTAGGTTTTAAAGAGATCTATGCTCAAGCCTGAGCCTGTTTATACTGACCAGGCCAATTAAGGAGCGGATTATGTTTCGTATTGTGCAGATAGACCATGTGGTGCTCAGGGTGAAAAACCTGCAGTTGATGCTGGATTTTTATCAGCAGGTAGTGGGCTGCACTCTGGAGCGGCAGGAAACCGACTTAGGTTTATATCAATTAAGAGCAGGTCTAAGCCTGATTGACTTAGTACCAGTCAACCAGCCCCTGGGCCAACAGGGTGGTGAAGCGCCAGGCTTTGAGGGTCACAATATGGACCATTTGTGTTTACGTATTGAGCCTTTTGACCCACAAGCTTTGCAGTTGTATTTTCAGCATCAAGGCATAACGGCGGGGCCAGTCGAATCCCGTTATGGTGCCGAAGGTCAGGGTCCTTCGATCTATATTCAGGACCCTGAAGGCAATACTATCGAAATAAAAGGTCCGCCTTATTCAATCACTTGAACTACAGGTCTTTTCCGTAACGCCAGATAAGCGTCTACCGAATACACTATCAGCGCCAGCCATATAAAACCAAAAGTCACCAGCTTAGCCGTGGTTAAAGCTTCGTTGTAGAGCCAAACGCCAAACACAAACATAAAACTTGGGCCTATGTACTGGAAAAAGCCCATAGTCGACAGTTGTAACCGTTTCGCAGCAGCGATAAACAGCAATAAAGGCACAGTAGTCACAAAACCCGCAGCCATCAGCCATAAGTTTAGGCTCCAGCTATTTTGGCTAAAATCAGCAGCGCTGCTGTCGGCAAACTGCCACCAGTAATACAAGGCCAGAGGCAGTAATAATAAAGATTCAATAAAAAGTCCGGTAATGGCATCTATCGTCAGCTTTTTACGAAATAAGCCGTACAATGCAAAAGTACTGGCTAAGGTTAAAGCTATCCAGGGCACAGAGCCAAAAGTCACCAGTTGGATCACCACTCCCGTCACCGCCAGTGATAATGCAATCCACTGAAACTTACGCAAACGCTCACCGAGGAAGAACATGCCCAGCAGCACGTTGAGCAAAGGGTTGATGTAATAACCTAAACTGGCATCGAGCATATGATGGTTATTCACAGCCCAGATAAACAAACCCCAGTTCCCTCCTAAAATCAGCGAGGTGCCCAAAAGCGCCAAAACTAATTTAGGCTGAACTAGGATCTGCTGTACTTTGCTCCATTGCTGCATCGCAAAGACGATTAGCACCAGCAATACAAAAGACCAGACCACACGATGGATCAGGATCTCCTGCGCCGGCACAAAATCGATTTGTTTAAAATAAAGCGGCGCTATACCCCATAAGGTATAAGCACCAGCGGCAAAAGCACCACCTAGTTTTTGTGCAGGACTTAAAGTCATTCGTATCCCCTTGTACCGCCGGATTGCTCCGGTTTGATGGCGCGCATTGTACGTGAGCCCTGCTGCAAAGGTAAGGCATCTTAAGCCCAGCCTTTGACTCCTGGCCGCAAACTAATCAAAACAGGCTGAAATCTATCAATAAAATAGCGAAATGCTAAAAATAAAAGTCGGGAGCAGCATTGCCCCCAAGCAAGCAGAACCGCTATTCTGAGATAAAAATAGCCATAGGATAAAGCAATGAGTTTTATCGGTATTATTGTTGCGTTGGTTTGTATTATTGGCGGTAATCTGCTCGAAGGCGGACATCCGGGTGCCCTGCTGAACTTGCCCGCTTTCTTAATTGTCATCGGAGCCACTTTTGGCGCCGCTTTAACTCAATTTCCCTTCCATGTCGTACTTGAGGCCGGTAAGCGTTTTATCTGGCTTATTATTCCGCTTAGGCTGGATATGCAGGAACGAAGCTTACTGCTGCAGGATATGGCGTCCCAAGCCCGTAAAGGCGGCTTTCTGGCTCTTGAAGAAAAACTGGATACCTTAGACGACCCTTTCCTGAAACGCGGTATAGGTATGCTAGTGGATGGTTTTGATAAAGATTACATTCTCGAAACTCTCGAACAGGAAATCGAGATGGAGCAGGAAGAAATTGAGCACACGGTAAAGTTCTACGAAGCCATGGGCGGTTATGCGCCAACTATGGGCATAGTAGGGGCTGTACTAGGGTTAATTCACGCTATGGGGTTATTGGATAAACCTGATGAATTGGGTGGCGGTATAGCTGTTGCTTTTGTTGCGACCATTTATGGGGTTGCTTTTGCCAACCTGATGTTTTTGCCTTTTGGTAACCGCTACAAATTATTCGCCAGTCAGATCCGTAACTATAAAATTATGACGCTGACCGGCATTATCATCATTGCCGATGGCTTATCCCCTCAACAACTTCAGATTCGCTTAGCGGCGTTTACAGGTCAGCACCAAGATGAAAAAGAAAAAGCCTGAACCGCCAGAGAACCATGAACGCTGGCTGGTTTCGTACGCCGACTACATGACACTACTGTTTGCCCTTTTTGTGGTGTTGTATTCTTTCGCAATGGCCAAACAGTCTGAATACAATGCAATGGTGAAAGCCTTTATGGACTCTATGGGCAAAGTGGGTTTAATCAGCAGACCTGTAGGTTCACCTGTATTAGAAGGCGGCACCGGTATTTTAGAAGTTGAACAAAAGTCTTTGGTTGAGAAAAAAGAAGAAAATAAACAAGACCTGTCGGAAACAACCAAAGAAAGTCTGATCCCCGAAGTGGCGATTGATCTGAACGCAGGTAATGCTGAAATCAATGCGCCTGAAGATCTGCAAAAAAATCAGTCTGCGGCCATGGTCAGTAAACGTAAAGATCAAAAAGAAATGCTGGGAAAACTGCAAAAACAGTTCCAGAACAAAAGAGTTGAAGTTGAACAACTGGGCCAGCAACTGCTGATCCGTATTACAGATACGACGTTGTTCCCGGCAGGTTCAGCCTTTTTACAACCGCGATTGGCACCGCTGATCGATGAAATAGCGAATGTATTAAAAGATATTCCCGGCACCATAGTAGTCACAGGTCACACCGACAACCTGCAGGAATTTGACAGCCTGTATAAAAACAACTGGGAACTGTCTTCCTTGCGTGCGGTGGCCATAGTGCAGGAGATGTTAAAAAATAAAGGGCTGCAGCCGAACCGTATCATTGCACAGGGACGGGCCGATACCAAGCCTCTGGTGGACAATAATAGCCCTGAAAACAGAGCAAAAAACCGCCGTATTGAAATCGTAGTGACTCAGGGTGAACCTGAAGAGGTCAAAGCTGTCACTGTAGAGGCAAACGCAAAAGCAGAGTAAATCCATCCGGCGCTGCGGATTATCCCACCAGATAAGTACCAGTGCCCAAAGCTATATGAGTGCCCTGTTCGTTGTGTAACTCCATTCGACAGACACAGACCTTATTGCCAGTCCGGATCACCTGGGCTGTGGCAATAAACTGCTGACCCCGACCAGGCCGTAAATAGTCAGTACGAATATCTATAGTGCTCATTTTGCCTAGTTTTTCTGCCAGTTCAGCGTCGGCTATATCACTAAAACGGCTTAAGGCACTGGATACCGCCATTAATCCACCAACCACATCCAGCACTGAAGCTATGACGCCCCCATGTAAAATCTGCTGTACCGGGTTTCCTACCAGCTGGCCAGCCCAGTCAAAACGGACTTCAGCTTGTTGTTCATCAAAACGGGTGACTTTTAAACCCAGCAGCCTGTTAAAAGGCATCTGGTCAAAAGTATCGGCGATAAAAGGCAATAACTGATCAGCGTGCATAGCTTCCTCAACTTCACTGGTAAGAGCAGTATGCAATCTACTCCAGCTCCGCCAATGACACAATGCCCAAGACAGCCTCTGTAGTTTTGATTACAATGCGCCAGTTTTTTCATAACGTAGCACCGCCCTTTTGCCACAACTATTGTTCGACACCTTAAAACAAGCTTTTGGTTACAGCCAGTTCCGTCATGGACAACTGGAGGTGATCCAGGCTTGCCTGAGCGGTCAGGACACTTTTGTGCTGATGCCGACAGGGGGCGGTAAATCGCTGTGTTATCAGTTACCTGCTTTGTTGTTACCCTATGTCACTGTAGTAGTTTCGCCTTTAATGTCACTGATGAAAGATCAGGTAGACGCCCTGCAGGCTAATGGCATAGCGGCTGAATTTATTAACAGCAGTCAAAGCCGGGAAGAAATTCAGGAGGTGATCCGGCGTTTACGCCAGCAGCGGCTCAAGCTGTTGTATGTCGCACCGGAGCGCTTGCTACAACCCGATTTTATTGCGCGTCTTGGCGAGGTAGGTGTCAGCTTATTCGCGATAGACGAAGCCCATTGTATTTCACAATGGGGCCACGATTTCAGACCTCATTACACTGAACTGGCACAGTTAAAACACTACTTCCCGCTTGTGCCTATGATGGCACTCACAGCCACAGCAGACCCTGCTACGCAAAAAGACATCAGCCGTCAGCTGAATTTACAACAACCTTATGTCTCTATCGGCAGTTTTGACCGGCCTAATATCCGTTACACAGTACAAGAGAAATTCCGCCCGCTGGAGCAAGTGGTCAACTACCTGAAACAGCAGGAGCAGCAAAGTGGCATTATTTATTGTGCCTCACGCCGTAAAGTCGATGAGCTGACCGAACAACTGGCTGGCAAAGGTTTTCAGGTCGCGGCTTATCATGCTGGCTTGACCAACGAGCAGCGCAATGCGGTACAGGAAGCCTTTAAAAAAGACCAAATTCAGCTGATTATCGCCACTGTGGCTTTCGGCATGGGCGTGAATAAATCCAATATACGTTTTGTCATTCACTTTGAACTGCCGCGCACTATTGAAGCTTACTATCAGGAAACAGGCCGGGCTGGCCGTGACGGTGTGTCCGCTGAAGCCTTGATGCTGGTGGACCCTGCCGATATAGCCCGGATGCGTAGCTGGATAGAAAAAGACGAAAACAACAGCAGAACCGAAGTAGCCTTGCAGCGTTTTAACCAGATGGCGGCTTTTGCTCAGGCCCAAACCTGCAGACGTTTAGTGCTGCTGAACTACTTTGGTGAGTCCAGCCAGAAACCTTGTGGCAACTGCGATATTTGCATAGACCCGCCGAAGCAATTTGATGGCACTGAACTGGCCAGAAAAGCGCTGTCTTGCGTGTACAGAGTGAATCAAAGTTTTGGCATGACCCATGTCATTGATGTACTGCGGGGTAGCCAGACCAGCCGCATTCAGGAGTTGGGGCATGACAAGTTATCTACTTATGGCATAGGAAAAGAGCAATCACACGATTATTGGCTCAGTATTCTGCGCCAGTTAGTGCATTGTGGTTTACTGCAACAGGACATCAGTCAGCATTCTGTGCTGAAGTTGCAAGAAGCCGCCAGAGCCGTACTTCGTGCTGAGCAAAGTTTGCAACTGGCCGTGCCGCGCTTAGTGCAAAGCAAAACCAGCAGCAGTAAAACCACAGCACCACAAAACTATGACCGTAAGCTGTTCGCCCGTTTAAAAGTGCTGCGCAAAGCCATAGCTGAACGCGACGACGTGCCGCCTTTTGTGGTGTTTTCAGACGCTACTCTTATAGAAATGGCACAAGCCTGTCCCACCAATAGCGTGGAGTTTTTGGCTATCAGTGGAGTGGGCCAAACTAAACTAGGGCGTTATGGCGCTGATTTCCTCGATTTAATCAGTGACTATTTAGCAGGCGACTGAGCCGGCAAAGCAGAAAAATACGCGGCTAAATCCAGAATATCCGCATCAGACAAACCTGCCGCCATAGGCGACATCACCGCATGTTTACGGTGACCATCACGATAAGCTTTGATGGATGTTTCCAGATACTTCTGTTTTTGCCCGGCCAAATTAGGATAATCCGGTAAGACTGAAATGCCTGCAGCGCCATGACAAGCCGAACAGACTGCAGCTTTGGTTTTTCCGGCAACCGCATCCTGCGCCAGAACTGGTGCCGATACCCCAATTAAAACTAACATTATAAAAAATCTGGATCGCATTGTTGTTATTCTCCCTGACGTTGGACCTGAGTTTTATTTTTATGTTTTCTCCATTAAAGACTTAAGTACTTGTTTATACAAGTCAGAGGCTGAAATTCAGTTAAATCGCTAATCCAGAAAGCGCTTGAGCTAACCGGACACAGCGACGACAATGGGCTATTGCAGTTTTGGGGTGTGTTATGCCACTTTTTTTAAGTTCCACTTATGCATCGGGTTTGCCTGATTTGGTCAGCAGTGTCGCCGTGACTCCTTTTGCAGAGCCCAAACTTTTAGCTTACAGCGCTGAGACTGCAGCGCTATTAAAGATTCCAGCCGAATTTTTTCAACAAGCGGACGCAGCCGACTACTTAAGTGGCAAAAAGCTGTTTGAAGGCAGCAAGCCTGTAGCACAAAAGTATGCAGGCCATCAATTTGGTCAATACAATCCACAATTGGGTGATGGCAGGGGTTTATTGTTAGGAGATGTAAAAGGCGCTGATGGCAAAAACTACGATCTGCATTTAAAAGGCGCTGGCCGCACACCTTATTCCCGTTTTGGTGATGGTCGGGCTGTATTACGCTCCAGCATCCGCGAATTTTTAGCCTCCGAGGCGATGTTTCATTTAGGCATTCCCAGCAGCAGAGCTTTAAGTCTGGTTGGCAGCACAGAGCCTGTGCAACGCGAAACCATGGAGCAAGGCGCTATGCTGATCAGGGTTTGTCCCAGCCATATCCGCTTTGGTCATTTTGAGCACTGTTTTTACACAGGCGATAAAAACCAGTTACAACGTCTGGTCGATTTTACGCTGCAGCAGCATTTCCCCGAATGTCTGAACGCGGAAAACCCGACGCTGGCTATGCTGCAACAGGTTGTCATCAGTACCGCAGAACTGATCAGCCAGTGGCAGGCGGTAGGTTTTAATCATGGTGTGATGAATACCGACAATATGTCGATTTTAAGCCTGAGTTTTGACTATGGTCCTTATGCCTTTTTAGATGACTATCAGCCTGGTTACATCTGCAATCACTCCGATCATAGCGGCAGGTATGCCTTTGACGAACAGCCTGGTATAGGGTTGTGGAACCTCAATGCGCTGGCTCATGCTTTATCTCCTTTGATTGCAGTAGAAGACCTGCGAGCTGCGCTGGGTTTATATGAGCCGACCTTAGTCAGCCATTACATGGCGTTGATGGGGAAAAAGCTGGGACTTAGCACTCAACAAGCAACAGACCGAGCTTTAATAGGCCAATGGCTGGCGCTCTTGCAGCAACAGCAGCAGGATTACACTTTAAGTTTCCGCCGTCTGGCTGATTTTTCGGATGATACTACAGGGTCTGCGGTACGGGATCATATGCTGGACGTCACAGCTTTTGATCAGTGGGCAAGCCTGTACCGTGCTCGTCTGGCGCAGGAAGATACCAGCGCCGCTGAACGCAAAACTCAGATGAACAGCCTCAATCCTTTATATATTTTACGAAATTACCTGGCTCAGCACGCTATTGCAGCAGCTGAACAAGGGGATACAGCCCCTTTACATGAACTGATGCAGGTCCTGCAGCACCCTTATCAGTATCAGCCAGGTAAAGAAGCCTTTGCTACACCACCACCAGACTGGGGCAAAGCCATGACTATATCCTGCAGCAGTTAACGGACATCTGATGAACACCGAAGCAACCAATGGTTTGATAGTACAAATTGAACAGAAACAGCTACTCCTGACACCTCTATGGCCCATACGTTTCGAGCAGGTACTGAATTGTAAGTTGTGGTTTGCATCAAGTCGCATTACAACAGGTACTTTGGCTTATGGCGCAGATAGGGTGGAGCTGGGGTTAAGCTATGCCAACGAATCATTTACTTTTTGTTACGAAGACTACAGCGAAAGTTTTTGGGTCACAGCTGACAGTGTGGGCGCTGCTATGCTACTGTCAGATTTAGCAAAAGAATTCAGTAACTTGGAGATTAGATGACAGTAAAACTGCAGCATGGAATAAAGCTATGGTGGTTTCTACTGCTGATCTGTTGTCATAGTGCTTTTGCTTTTCATGCCCAGATTAATAGTTTTGACAAACAACTCTCCCGGCTGGAACTGGGGCAGAATCTATATTTTCAGCAGACTCACAAAGCCCTGCCGCTAGAGGAACTGATTTTTGACCCGGAACGGCACCATGCATTCCGGCTGGTTAGCGAATACAAAAAGTCTCTGCAAAGTACCGAGCAGTCGCTTTGGTTATTTACCCGTTTGCATTACACAGGCCAGACCCCCATTCAAACCATTGTGCAGTACGATTTCCCGCTGGCTGACGTCGTGCAGGTGTATAGCTACAACAGATCAAAAAACGATCTGCAGCTATTAAGCAGCACTGGCGCTTCAGTGCCTTTCTACCAGCGAGCCCTAGCCTACCGTAGCTTTGCCTTTCCACTCAATTTTGAACCTGATCAGGAACTGGATCTGTTTATTAAAGTGCAGGATGCCGCTATAGCCCCGGTAGAATTGACGTTATGGCAGCAAAATAACTTTGTGTCGGATCAGCTGTATAAAAACATTTTGGATGGTCTGCTCTGTGGTGTGTTACTGCTGATGGCGATCTACAACCTGTTTTTGTATTTTTCACTGCAGCAACGACTGTATTTGTTTTATTCAGGCTTTTTTATTAGCTGCGCTTTAGTACTGGCCATACTAAACGGCTTGGCGTTTGCGATGCTTTGGCCTGATTACCCTGAAATCAATCAGGCTATTTTGTATGTCGCAGCTGGTGCTACTTTTGCCTGCCTGACCCTATTTAACTGGCATGTCCGCAGACAACAAGGTGGCATTTTGGGGCGTTTTGGTTTTTATCTGTGCCTGGTCAGTGCTTTATTATTATTGTTCAGCCCACTTTATGCCAATAACCAATTGCGGTTTTGGGCTTTGTTAGTTATTACCGCTTTATGTTTAGGTATCAACACTCTGTTCGCCTTGATGCATGCCATCAAAGGCGACCGGGCAGCCAAGACCTTTGCGCTGGGCTGGGCCTTTTTCTTTGGCTGTATTGTGATATTAGCCCTGTCGCAAATAGGTTATTTACCTACAGCACAGGCCTGGCAATACCTTTTGCTGATGGCCGTGATGGGCAGCATGGCGTTGATGAGTTTTAGCCTGTTACAAAACATCAGAGGTACAGTGCAACAGAGCATGGACCATCAGCGTCAGGCCAATGCGCATTTACAGCAGTACTACGACATTTATCACAATGCAGTGGAAGGTATGTTTACCAGTACCTTACAGGGTCAGTTGATCACAGCCAACCAAGCGTTGCTGACCATGTTGGGTTATCAAAACCTGCAGCAAATGCAACAAGATGTAGCGAAAACCGGCATGGCACGTTATTACGCCAACCCAGAGGACAGAGTGCAGATGTTAAAACAGCTGCAGCTGGGTGATAACAAGAATTTTGAAATCAGAGGATTACGTGCAGATGGTTCAGCCTTTTGGGCTCTGATGTCCGCCCGGCTGGCAGAGGGTGACGGAGCACAAGGGGCTTATGTGCATGGTTCTATAGTGGATATCACAGCGCATAAGCAAAATACCGAACAGCTGGCTTACTTAGCAACTCACGACACGCTCACCTCTTTATATAATCGGCATTATTTTATTGAACAACTGGAACAGACGCTGCGCTTTGGACATCAGGCGACCTTGCTTTATCTGGATATAGACCAATTTAAACTGATCAATACCACCTGCGATCACAGAGCAGGAGATGCCTTGTTGTGTCAAATCAGTAATCAAATGCAGCGGGTCTTGAATAACAGAGGAACTTTAGCCCGACTGGAAAGCGATGAATTTGTGGTGCTGTTACCGCATTTAAGCAGCAATGAAGCTTTTGCTATTGCCCATCAACTGCTGGACACAGTCAAAGAATTCCGTTTTATCTGGCAGGACAGCGTATTTAGTATCAGTGTCAGCATAGGCCTGGCTGAAAACACAGACGACAACCAGAGCACTGAACATTGGCTTAAACAAGCAGACTCCGCCTGCTTTGTCGCCAAAGAAAAGGGCCGTAACCGCATTCATATGTTTAATGCAGACGATGAAGAATTGCAGCGTCATCAGTCAGAAATTCAGTGGTTAAAAACCTTAAGACAGGCGCTGGAGCAAGATAATTTTGTGCTGTTTATACAGCCTATCAGCGCTATCCAAAAAGAGCTGCCAGGCTTGCATTACGAATTGCTGCTGCGGTTATCTTTGCCAGAACAAGGCTTGGTAGCGCCGGGCAATTTTTTAAGCTCAGCCGAACGTTATGGCCTGATGCCACAAATAGACCGCTGGGTGATCCGCAACTACTTCCGCTGGCTGGAACAACAGCCTGCGCATCTGGCGGAGCTGAGTTTAGCCAATATCAATTTATCCGGCGCCTCATTAACAGACCCGCTGTTTAAAGCTTATGTCAGTTCGTTATTCCGGGAATATCGCATTCCTTTTGCTAAGGTGTGTTTTGAAATCACCGAAAGTATGGCGATTTTAAATGTGCACCAGACGCTGGATTTTATCTCCCACTTCAAACAACTGGGCTGTAAGTTTGCCTTAGACGACTTCGGCAGTGGTTTTTCTTCTTATGGTTACCTGAAAAATTTTCCGGTCGACTTTGTCAAAATTGATGGCAGCTTTGTGCGTGACTTGCTGATCGATCCTTTTGACTGCGCCATAGTGCAGTCTATTCATGATATAGCCCGCGCCATGAAAATTCAGACCGTAGCCGAATATGTTGAAAACATGGAGATTTGTCACAAGCTGACAGAGATGGGCATCGACTTCGCTCAAGGTTACGGAATAGCCAAACCCCGTCCTTTATATCAACAGGACTAGCAGCTTATTCGCTGCTGTTTTTGCCGCAAAAACTATATTTGTTTGCCCCTATTGCTGAGTATTAAGAGCTGTCATTACAATAGCGCCCCGCCCCATTGGGGTAATGCTGTTTGTTCGGAGAACCTATGCAGCAGCTGCGCGACACCGCTTCTCAGTTAATGATCCTCAACGACGAAATTGCCCTGACTTATAGTCGTTACCAAAACGATCGTAAGTTGTTTTGTCGCAGTGGTTGTGGCCAATGTTGCCTGCATCCGGGCATTGAAGCTTCAGTGCTGGAAATGCTGCCTTTAGCTTTGCATTTGTATGATACTGGCCTTGCAGAAAGCACATTGGACGCCTTGCAACAGCATGATCAAGACCAGGCAGGTTGCTTTTTTTATCAGGCCTCATCCGAAGATCGCAAAAGTGGCCAGTGTGGTGTCTACCCCTACCGTCCTGCCGTTTGCCGTATGTTTGGTGCTGCAGGGTATCGTGGCCGCGAAGGCGAAGTCTTGTTGTCCGTCTGCAAAGTGATACGAGCCGATGCTCCTGAAGCAGTCATAGCAACAGAGCAAAGTCTGAGTAGTGAAACTCCACCTATGATGCGTAACCATAAAGCCCAAATCACCCAGCTGGATTACGAGCTCAGCAAAGAAAATATGCCGATTAAGCAAGCAACAGCAGTTGCTCTGGAAAAAGTTATCACCAAAGCCTGGTATGCATCTTTTGCTGAATAACCCTTAGCTTTTTACCGGAACTACAGCAGACTCTTTGGTAATAGTTTTTTCTAAAGTTGCTGATTTGTCGGCCTTCTGTTCTGGCTTTCTTTCTGCATTTTTATCCAGTCCTTTACTCAAAACAGGAATTAAAGCCGCTACATTGGCGTGGGGAATTAACTTGACCTGATCCTGATGGTAAATCCATAAATAGCTGACAGTGCGGGTGATCATCTGTACTTCGTTTAATTGCCGGATTTCTTTGCCACCGGGCTCAATGGGATAAATCAGACTGAGCTGATAGTGTTCTGCCTGGTGATTTTTAATAGTCTGACTTAATTTGTCTACCTGAACATTCCCTGCAACCCAAATGTAACCCACAATAAGAATACTCAGTGCTAACCAATTGGGAAGCCAAATCGAAGAGCCGAAACTTCAGTCTCCCGCCCTCCTTTATTGTTATCCAACAGGGATTTTAACTCGTCCATGGTCAGCTCATATTTACATTATCATTACATGACTTTAAAACAGCATGAATAGCAGAGCAATACCATAATACTGCTCAATTCCTACTCTGCATTGGTGCTCGATCAGAGCCGCTGTAAAAATTGCTTGGCGTAGCTTAATGCGGTATCGGTATGACTAAAATGTTGCGGCTTGTGTGAGTGCTGGTATTTCATTTCCAGTAACTGTTGCTGAATAGGATTTAAACCAATAAAACAGCGTAATACGCAGCCGTGTTGGTCTTCCCACGAACTAAAGTTCGTCATCATACTGATGGCATCAGGGGTAGCCAGCTCCCAGCCCTGCATATCCATCACCCTGACCCATTTTTTTCCGGCAAATCCTTGTACCACAGCTTTTAAATCCTCGATCAGCTGTTCTGAGCCTTCTTTATTCCAGGCACCCTGAATTTCACACAATAACACCTGACCCTGCGGGGTGACGCTGAACTTACCGTGGGTAATAGAATCGGTCATTGGTACTGCTCCTGTTCACTAACTAGTTGAGTATAGACAGCTTTAGTCGTCACCCAAATCTGTTAGCGCATATCGCTCAATTTTTTTCAGTAAACCCTGACGGGAAATACCCAAAGCTCGGGAAGCCTGACTCTTATTGCCGTTATATTGGGCCATCGCCTGCTGAATTAAACGGATCTCCAGAGCTTTCACCTGCTCATCCAGGCTACTTAAAGCGGAACCCGGTACCAATTCGTTATCCGCCTCCATACTTTGCTGCTCCAAATGCAGCAGTTGAATATCAGCAAGTCGGATCACTCCTTGCTGAGCTATAGCAGCGACACTTTCCAGCGTGTTCTTTAATTCACGCACATTACCAGGCCAGTGCTTTTGCAAAAACCAGCTGATAGCCGCAGATTCCAATTGCAGTTTCTGACCGTACTGAGCACTGAGCTGTTCCAGAAAAAATTGAATAAGCAGTGGAATATCCTCACGCCGCTCATCCAAAGCTACGGTTTCGATAGTGACGCCTTTGATGCGGTAATACAGATCTTCGCGAAACTTACCCTGTTTGACTAAATCCGGCAGATTGGCGTTGGTTGCAGACACTAAACGCATATCAATTTTTTGCTGCTCGCGGCCACCAACAGGATAAAAGGTACCTTCCTGTAGCACCCGCAGTAATTTCACCTGCATCGCCAGCGGCATTTCACCTATTTCATCAAGAAACAAGGTGCCGCCATCAGCCAGCTTTAATAAGCCCTGCCGGTCTTTATCTGCACCGGTAAAAGCACCTTTGACATAACCAAATAACTCACTTTCTAATAAATCAGCCGGAATGGCGCCACAATGTACTGAGACAAAAGCTTTTTCGGCGCGGGGGCTGAGCTCATGCAAAGCCCGCGAAATGACCTCTTTGCCCGTACCTGATGGCCCAGTCACCAGCACGCGGACCTCTGTCGGCGCTATACGCTGCACTAAGGTACGAACTGTTTCCATATGCCGCGAATGACCAGCCAACTTCGGCAAAAAGCTATGCTGCTGTAAACCTTGTTTTAGCTGCCTGACTTCTTTTTCCAACTGGTGTTTAGTGATAGCGCGTTTAACCACCACGGCCAGTAATTCCGGATCAATCGGCTTGGCAATAAAGTCCCATGCGCCTTGTGCTATCGCTTGCAACGCCAGCTCACGTTCGGCATGGCCCGTTAGAATAATCACAGGCCGGGTGGAAAACTCAGACACCGCAGCCAGGGTATGAGCCGGATCAAAGGCTGGCGGTAAGGCCAGATCGAGCAAAATTAAATCTGCATCAAATTGCTGTAACTTAGTGCGGGTTTCGTCCAGATTAGCAGCTCCAGCCACCTGATAACCCTGTTGCTGTAAAAAACGTTCGGCCAATAAACGAAAAGCGGGTTCATCATCAACAATCAAAATGCGCGCCGGGTTTGGCGTTGTTGCATTAAACATCTGGGGTATCCTTAGGAAACAAAAGTTCAAAACTGACAGGCCAGCCCAGATCAGTGCGGAAGCTGATCTGGCCTTGGTGGGCATCCATAATACGTTTCACTATGGCTAAGCCTAAACCGCTGCCGCCACTGCGTTTACTGATAAAAGGCCGGAATAGTTGTTCAGTGGTTAAGCTGATATCCAAAGCAGGGCCATTATTATGCACCCTCACCCGAATGAAATCCCCAGTTAATGCCACTTCCACACTCAAAGTGGCGTCGGCCTGATTACGTAAAAAAGCATTGGCATTATCAAACAGATTTAAAAACACTTGCTGCACTCTGTGTTGATCGGCCGACAATATCAGACCTGACGGCACTTCCAGCTCCAGTTTGACCTGCTGCCAGTCAAACTGCTGCAACAGGCTTTGCAGCAAAGTTTCCAGCTCAAACTGGCTGTATTGCAACTGTAAACGGCCTGAGTACACCAACATATCGGAAATCAACCGGTCGGCTCTTTTCAGTTGCTGCTGAATATGACCGCGTAATTCAGCATCAACGCCAGCGGACGCCATCGAAATAATATTCAGCGGGTTACGCAATTCATGCGCCATTGAAGCTGCCAAAGCACCCATTTCAACCAGGTGTTGTTGCGCCAGTTGCTGTTTTTCAGCTTCAGCCAATTGCAGCGACTGCGCCAATAACTCGCAACTACTGCCAAGCAAAGAACCAAACACCTGAGCCACTAAACGAATTCCGGGGGTCATGTCATCCCAGCCCTGTAATTCCACCTGCCATCGTCCGCTCAAAGGATAACAACGAATTTTTAGCTGACTATCGATAGCTGCCCCCCCTGAGGCGAGAGGCAATTCAACCTGTACTTTTTGCTTCAGTGCAGCAGATAGTAGCTGCGCTGCTTTTTCGCTCAGCCCACTCCAGTTCTGGCACAAGCTCAATTGCTGGCGCCAGGTGTTGATCAACGTCTGGTCCAGAGTAGCTCCGGGATAAATTAAACGTTCCGCCAAGCGGGCAACAGGTCGGTAGCAGGCTGCAGTAAGCAGCAATACCAGACTGGAATACAACCATAACTGCCAGCCCGGTACACTGGCCAAAGCCCGCATCCCTAACTGTCCGAACACAGAGCTGACCAACGCCATCAACAGCAGCAATAACAAGGACATCACCAGCCAAAGCAAGGCTCTGTTGGCAATCGCATTCACCGCAAGCATCTGGTAACGCACTACGCCATACACCAGCAAAACCGGATAGCTTGGCAACAACAACATGGGATAAGGGAACCAGTCCAGACCAAAAGAAGGAAACACTACAGGGGTCGCCAGTAATAAGCCCCAGCCCCCCGCTAAAAACATCGCAACAATAGAACGTTTTTTATTGCCCTGATGATAACGCCAGCCGAACCACAACACGGCATGAGCCAAAATACCAAGGATGACTGTGTACAGCAGATTCAAAAAACCATAGGAGTGAAAGACAAAAACCTGGCCCAAAGCTATGCTTTGCAGCACATCACCGGCATCCAGGCTCCAGCTCAGCAGCACGACCAGAGCGGTCAGAAAATACAGCCAGCCAATGTGACGTCGTGCCCAGCTTAACCAGGGAGCCTTCACCTTATCCTGCTCAACAAATCTCAAGGCAAAATGCAGGAAAAATGTTGGCATCAATGGATTGGCCAATAACAGATAACGTCCCAGCTGCGGCTGGTCGTGTATAACAAACACATGACCTAAACACCAGAGCGCCATCATGGCACCAAAACCAGCCAAACCAGCCAGGCTTTGCTGATACCTCGAATGCCACCAAAGCCAGCCTGACATCAATCCGGCGCACGCGCTGGTGACAAGCATCATCAGCTCAAAAGCTAAAATCAAATCCACTGCTTACCGTCAACTTTGTTGTCATCACTTTGGTTTTAAATCGTAAATCAAGTTGACACCCGCTGCAAATTTATAATTTTATTGATTTAGAATCATAAAGTTACAAATAAATAAAATTATGGCCTGATTCTGGCAATACAGGAATACGCAGCGCTGTTGCTGCCTAACTTGTCAACAAAGAGAACATTATGCCAGACCTGTCTATGCTCGCTGCCGAACTGCTGACCATGTTGCTGTTGTTGTCCGTGGCGTTAGCGCCATCTGTGCTTAGCCGAGTCAAAGCACCTAAATAACGAGGTTTGTATGGAACTTGATGTCAGTATCCTCTCGCGTATCCAGTTTGCTTTTACCGTAAGCTTCCATATTATTTTCCCGTCCATCACCATAGGTTTAGCCACGCTGATTGCGATTTGGGAAGGCTTATGGCTGAAAACCGGTAACCCCCAGTACCTGCAACTGGCCAAGTTCTGGATCAAACCTTTTGCCATTACCTTTGGTATGGGCGTTGTATCCGGCATAGTGCTGTCGTATGAGTTTGGCACTAACTTCTCCAAATTTTCTGAAATCGCAGGAGCTGTGCTTGGGCCTTTGATGGCTTACGAGGTGCTGACGGCCTTCTTTCTTGAGGCAGGTTTTTTAGGGGTAATGCTGTTTGGTTGGCAACGCGTTAGCGCCAAAATGCACTTCTTTGCCACAGTCACTGTGGCTGTAGGCACCTGGATTTCTGCCTTCTGGATCATCGCGGCTAACTCCTGGATGCAAACCCCTCAGGGCCATCAAATTGTCGATGGTAAATTTGAGGTCGTCAGTTGGCTGGAGGTTATTTTTAACCCTTCCATGCCGTATCGATTAGTGCATATGTTGCTGGCTGCTTTTATCACAGCAACTTTTGTGGTGATGGCCACTCACGCCTGGTATTTACGTAAGGGTCAGCACAAAGAGTTTGGCCGTAAAGGTTTGTCGATGATGTTGTGGTTTGCTTTAGTGCTGACCCCACTACAAGCCTGGATTGGCGATTTACATGGTTTAAATGTGAAAGAGCATCAACCGGTAAAACTGGCCGCAATGGAAGGAATTTGGGCAGAAAAAGAAGCCAATGTACCACTGTTGCTGTTTGCTTTGCCTGATATGAAAGCCGAAGAAAACCATTATGAAGTTGCTTTGCCCGGTGTGGCCAGTCTGATCTTGACCCACGACTGGCAGGGCGAACTACAAGGTTTAAAATCTGTGCCAGCCGCCGACAGACCCAATGTGCCTATGGTGTTCTTTAGCTTCCGCATTATGGTCGGTCTTGGTGTACTTATGATAGCTGTGGCTGTGCTGGGCGCTTACCTGCGCTGGCGTGGCACTTTGTATCAAAGCAACTGGTTCCTTTGGCCTGTCAGCTTTATGGCGCCAACTGGTGTGATCGCTGTGTTAGCTGGTTGGTATGTTGTAGAAATTGGTCGTCAGCCCTGGATTATTTATGGTCTGGTGCGTACCAGTGAGATTGTCAGCCCACTGCCTGCAGAACGAGTGTTGTTTTCCCTGACTTTGTTTGTCCTGACCTACAGCCTGCTGTTTGGTGTATATCTGTACTTTATGCGCAAGCTGATTAAAAAAGGTCCGGCCGCTATCGAACATCTGGAACAACAACGTATTGGTGTCAAAGCCTCAGGTTACGCCTTGTCCTTTACCAAAGCTTTAGCAACTGACGCTGCTGATGCAACTTCAACCAAAGGAGCCAACTAATGGAACTGGAACTGAGTTTAAGCCTGTTTTATCTGCTTCTGCTTGGCTTTGCCATTCTGATGTATGTGTTGCTGGATGGTTTTGATCTGGGTATGGGCATTCTGTATCCATGGTTTAATACAGACGCAGAACACGACCATTTAATGCGCTCCATTGCCCACGTCTGGGATGGCAATGAAACCTGGCTGGTGTTTGGTGGCGTGATTTTATTTGGTGCTTTCCCGGCAGCTTATGCCTCGATCGCCTCGACTTTTTATCTGCCGATTATGCTGATGCTGATAGGTTTAATTTTCCGAGGTGTGGCTTTTGAATATCGTTTTAAATCAGATACTTCAAAGAGATACTGGAACATGGCCTTTGCTGTTGGTTCCAGTCTGGCAGCTTTTTGCCAAGGCCTGATGCTGGGAACCCTGGTACAAGGCGTTCCGGAAGATTTTATCAATCAGTCCAGTTTCAGTTGGCTAAGTCCTTTTAGTTTGTTTTGTGGTTTAGCGGTAATGGCGGGCTATGCACTGCTCGCCTGTTGTTATCTGGTGATGAAAAGCCGTGGTGAGCTGCAACAAAAAGCAGCGCGTTATGGCCAACGTTTATTGCTGATTGTGATGTTATCCATGCTGCTGGTCAGCTTATGGACAGTCTGGATTGAGCCGGAAATCCGGGCTCGTTGGTTTGGCGGCTGGCATGCTTTATGGTTAATCCCACTGCCTCTGTTGTCGGTGCTTGCCGCCCGTTTATTATTCCGCGATTTAGGCCGGGTCAACCGTAGCCATAAAGCGGAAACTGCGGTGC